>ERZ777003.71-NODE-71-length-187572-cov-18.528197_pt1 | contig 187572 bp, 131 predicted proteins | sample MGYA00374956_ERZ777003 | MGnify/ENA primary metagenome ERZ777003 (study PRJEB29302, sample SAMN06268252) | bioreactor metagenome | isolation source: Joint BioEnergy Institute, California, USA | place: USA:Joint BioEnergy Institute, California, USA | collected... | reverse complement strand
TCTTAGGAATATCCCGCTTAAAAATGGGAAGGTTCTGCGAAGATGTATGGGCAGCCCGGCAGATCGGAGTCGAGCCGCAAAGGCGGCACGCTACGAACCCTCGCCGCAATGGTTGAGGGCCGGCGGCGGCGCTGCTACCTTTGGGCCGCATCGAGACGGCGCGCCGGGCGCCTTGCTCACGTTCGTTTTCTCGTTACCAGGCACCCAGCCATGGAATATCGCAATCTTGGACGCACCGGAGTGAAGGTTTCGCGGCTTTGCCTGGGCACGATGATGTTTGGCGGGCCGGCGTCCGAGGCCGATTCAATCCGCATCATTCACCGCGCGATCGACGACGGCATCAATTTCATCGATACCGCCAACATCTATAACGCGGGCGAGTCGGAAGTTGTCGTCGGCAAGGCCATTGCGGACCGCCGGCACCAGGTTGTGCTGGCAACCAAGGGCCGCCAGGCGATGGGCACCGGTCCCAACAGTAGCGGCGCCACCCGGCTGCACTTGATGCGCGAGTTGGATAACAGCCTCCGCCGCCTGAATACCGATTTTGTCGACATCTATTACGTTCACACGCCCGACTACGAGACGCCCATCGACGAAACCCTGCGGGCCATGGACGACATGGTGCGCAGCGGCAAAGTGCACTACATCGCGTGCTCGAACTTTCGGGCGTGGCGGTTGTGCGAGGCGTTGTGGACCAGCCAGCGGTTGAACCTGCACGCCTTCTGCTGCGTGCAGCCGCTGTACAACATCGTGAACCGTGATATCGAGGTCGAACTGCTGCCGCTTTGCAAGGAGTACAACATCGGCGTGGTAAGCTACAGCCCGCTGGCTCGCGGCATCCTCACCGGCAAGTACAAGCCCGGCGAGGCGGCCCCCGAGGGCAGCCGGGCCGCTCGCAAAGATCCACGGATGCTGCAAGCCGAGTGGCGTGAGGACAGCCTCAAGGTGGCCGCCGAGGTCGCGGCCCACTGCCAGAGCCGAGGGATTTCCCCCAGCCAGTTTGCCTTGGCCTGGTGCCTGGCCAACCCGATCATCACCTCGATCATCATCGGCCCGCGGACGATGGAGCAGTACGAGGACAACCTGGGCTGCCTGGAGATTACGGTCACCGAGGAAGACGAGGCCCTTGTCGACAGCCTCGTTCCTCCCGGCGAGCACAGCGGCAAGGGGTTCCAGGACCCCGCCTACCCGGTGACGGGCCGCGGCCGTTGATGCGAAGGGGGGGCACCCTAGCCCTGGGGTGGCTGTTTCATTAAACTGATCCGACCCAAACATTGGCGGCCCTCTGGTGCGGCCGCCGTTGGCGGCGTCGCGGCGTTAACGCGCGGCGGGTTTTTCCGCTTGCGCAAGGTTGGCCGGTTACGCATTTGCCGCCTCACGATTGACAATTTTCTTGGTCCGCTAGTTTCACGATAGAGGTAGTCGTCATGGCGAAGGCCGCCACCCCCACCGGTCCCGCTCAGATTCAAGTCGATCTCAACGGCCAGGTTGCGCTGGTCACTGGGGCGTCGCGTGGGATCGGTCGGGCGATCGCCGCTGCCTTGGCTCGCAACGGCGCCACGGTTGCCTGTGTCGCTACCAACGAAGAGAAGCTCCGCGAAACCGTGGACGCCATCACGGCCGCCGGCGGCAGGGCCAAGGCCTACACGTGCAACGTGAGCGACAGCGAAGCCGTCGACAAGCTCGTGAATCAGGTGGTGGAAGAGTTCGGCCGCCTGGACATCCTGGTCAACAACGCCGGTATTACCCGCGACACGCTGCTGCCGCGCATGTCGGACGAGCAGTGGGACGAAGTGATTGCCACCAACCTGCGGGGCGTGTTCCTGCTCTCGCGGGCTGCGTCGCGCACCATGATGTCGCAGCGTTCCGGCCGGATCATCAATCTGTCGAGTGTTTCGGGCATCCGCGGCAACAAGGGTCAGACCAACTACTCGGCCTCTAAGGCCGGCGTGATTGGCTTCACCCAGAGCTTGGCTTTGGAACTGGCGGGCCGCAATGTGACCGTCAATGCCGTGGCTCCGGGCTTCATCGAAACCGACATGACCGCTGCTCTGGGCGAATTGGGCAAGGAAGAAGCCAAGAAACGCATTCCCTGCAAGCAGCTTGGCCAGCCTGAGGACATTGCCGAGGCCGTGGTCTTTCTGGCAAGCGGTGCCGCCCGGTACATCACCGGCCAAGTGCTCACCATCGACGGCGGTATGACGGTGTAGCAGCGCCCCGGCGGGCCCTGCCGCGTAGAATGATTACCGCTGGAAACCGCCCGCGGCCGGCATGCTAGCATCTGCCCGTCCCGCCTGCCACAATAGCGGCTTGTATGGAGTCCCCTCATCGAAGCGACGAGAAATCAGGACGATGACCAAACGCTGGCGTATTGCCACGCACGACCCGCAACGAGTGGCCGACTTGGGACGGGCTGCCGGGATTCCGGCGGTGATCGCCCAACTGCTGCTCTGCCGGGGAATTTCCAACCCGGACGTCGCCCGTGATTTCCTCAACGCCCCCCTAGGCAAGCTACGCCAGCCGATGGAATTGCCCGGCATGGAAGGGGCTGCGGTGCGCCTGTGGGAGGCCGTGCGCGAAGGCAAGCGGATCGTCATCTACGGCGACTACGACGTTGATGGCGTCAGCGGCAGCAGCATTCTGCTGGAGGCTCTGCGGCTCCTCAAAGCCAACGTCACCTACCATATTCCGCACCGTCAGACCGACGGTTACGGCTTGAACCGCCGCGCCCTGCAATCGCTGGCCGAAGAAGGGGCGCAGGTGGTGGTGACGGTCGATTGCGGCATCACCGCCGTGAACGAAGCCCGGCTGGCCCGTGAACTGGGCTTGGAGCTGATCATCACCGACCATCACGAGATGGGCGATGAACTGCCGGACGCGCTGCTGGTTCACCCGCGGCTGCCGGGGCACGATTACCCGTTCGCTGGGCTGTCGGGAGCAGGCGTGGCATTCAAGTTGGCCTGGGCCTTGGGCGTGGTGGCGGCCGGCGGCAGCGGCCGTACCAGCCCCGAGATGCGTGAGTTTCTGTGCCGGGCGATGGTGCTGGCCTCGCTGGGCACCGTGGCCGACGTGGTGCCGCTGGTCGACGAGAATCGCATCCTGGTGCGGCATGCGCTCCAGCACCTGCGTGATTGGAGCACGTTGGGGCTGCGGACCCTGCTGGACGTGATGAACCTCAACAAGTCGCAGTACTCGAGTGAGGACATCGGCTTTGGGATTGGCCCGCGGCTCAACGCGGCCGGCCGCCTGGGCCAGGCCCGGCTGGCGGTGGAACTGCTGACCACGCGTTGCCCCAACCGGGCCCAGGAGCTGGCTCAGTACATCGATCAGCTCAATGTATCGCGGCGTTCGCTCGAACAAAGCGTGTATCTGGCCGCCCTGAAGCAGGCCCAGGAACAATTCGACCCGGAGAACGACCCGGCTCTGGTGCTGGCGGGGCGGGGCTGGCACGGTGGCATCATCGGCATCGTGGCCGGCCGGCTGGCCGAGAAGTTCAACCGCCCCGTGGTGTTATTGTCGCTCTCCGAACTGGGCGACCGGCCTGCCACCGGGTCGTGCCGCAGCGTGCCGGGCTTCAACATTCATGAAGCGCTCCAGGCGTGCAGCCATCGATTGCGCAAGTTCGGCGGCCATGCGGCGGCGGCCGGGTTGAGCCTGGACGAAGATCAGATCGATCATTTCCGCGGCGATTTCTGCGAGTACGTCGCCGAGCGGATCACGCCGGAGGAACGCGTGGCCGAACTGGCCATCGACGTTGAGGCACCGCTTTCGGCCTTCACGCTCAAGACCGTTAATCAGATCGAGCAACTGGCGCCCTTCGGTGCCGGCAACGCGCGGCCGCTGCTGTGTACCACCGGCGTGCGGCTGGCCGGCCCGCCGCGCAAGATCGGAGGCGGCGAGCGGCACCTCTCACTGCACCTGGAGCAGCATGGGCTGAAGCTGCGCTCGGTGGCCTTTGGCGGTGCCGACTGGGCCGACGACCTGGAAAAATGCCAGGGTGCCGATCTGGCTGTGGCCTTCCGTCCCAAGGTGAACGTCTACAACGGCAAGGCCAGCGTCGAACTGGAACTGGCCGACTGGAAGCTGGCCAGCGAGCTGTAACGCGGCGTTCGAGCGGAAGTACTGCACGCTGTGCGTCGTGCATGGATGCGGCGTGCTGGTAGTGCGTGTATCTTCTCAAGACGCCGATCGTCCCTTCGGCTGTAGCAACCGAGGCGATAGGGGCTGAAGACTCATTTTCTTCCATATTCTTGGGGCGTTTGACCGCGTCTGGTCGCTACTGCTTGCCGCTGTCAGGTCGGTTCGTTGTTTTGATGTGGCTCAATGCGACGCTCGTCCTCGCGGGCGAAGCGGACGAACGGCCCGTCGAAGCTCCTTCAGGTACACGTACCCGCGAAGAACTTGGGCTCGTGCTTTCCAAGGAAACGACTTTCTTGGTGGAGCCGTTGACCCAAGATGGTTACGTGGATTACGTCGCCGCGCTCAACGAGCAATAGGGCCATGGCGTGAAGCCGGAAGAGAACGCGGCGGTTGTGCTTTGGCAGGTCTGGCAGGGCGACTTCGAAGAACAGTATTGATCGCGAGTTTGAAATTTGGGGATTAAAGCCGGCTGCTGAGGAGCGAATTCCGCTGGTGCATTTGCACGAAGCGGCCAGGCGCCCCAAGTACTACACGCCGCTGATTGCTGAGAAAAATCGGCTGATAACGAGCCAAGGGGCAACGGACTTCGATTGGTTAGCTGGTCATTCGATCGAATCAAGAACTGCCGACGGTTTCAAGCAGTACCTGCGGCATGCCCCGCTTGATGCCCAACAGGCTGTCGATTGGCGTAAGTCACTGGCGGAGTTGCCGCCGAAGGCTCCCCTGGAAGTGAAGGTGCACCACCATCTTCGTTACGAGATACTCGATGCTATCGTGTGCCTTTACCGCGAGAATGCCATTGGCGAATCGGCGAAACTGCTGCCTGACGAGAATTGGCCGCCCCGATTGGTCAGCGCGTTCGAACAAGCCGATCTGAATGCTGCCTTGCGGCGGATCAATCGACAATATGACCAGGTTGTTGAAGCGTTCAAGATCGATGGCTACGAGCAGCAGATTCGAGCGATGCAAGCCTTGGCTGACGATCAAATGGTCGATGCGGACTGGATTCTTCGGCAGATCGGGGCGGCCGACGACAAACGGCACGCTGCGGTCGAAGCATTTGCCGTATGGGTTTTCGGCATGATGCGAAGACCCCTCGGAGCGAAGTTGGCTGCGGCGACTCGATCCAACCAACAAGTTGTACTTATCGATACCGGCCTTGCCCTGGCCGCCTATCACGGCGAACAGGGCCGTATCCCGGAGACGCTGGCCGACCTGGTGCCCCAGTATTGGCCGGACGTGCCCCGCGACCTGTTCAGCGGTAAGGAGCTGATCTACCGACCAACGGCCAAGGGCTACCTCCTGTACAGTGTGGGACGCAATCTCAAGGATGACGGTGGCCAGGAACGCTTGCCGAACGGCGACGATATTGTGCTGAAAATTGAACGCTAAGGCGGCAGGCCCCCGCTGGGCAGCGGGCCACAAAGCCGTATGCTTAGGGAGAGAACCGGCTGTGTTACCGCACCTTTGCCCGGCGGCCGGCCCAGCATGGTGAGCCACGCGTAACGCCACCCTACCCGGTGGGCCGCCTTGACTTTCCCTCCTGATGAACCACACCAAACCACGCATCGCCGTCACGATGGGCGACCCGGCCGGAGTCGGGCCGGAACTGTGTTTGAAACTTCTGACGCACGCCGAAACCGCCCAGGTGTGCACGCCGATCGTCTTTGGCGATTGGAGTATCCTCGAGCGTGTGGCGGCGCAGCTAGGTTTGCCGCTGGTGGCGTCACGACTGACAGCCAGCGCAACCGTTGATTGGGCGGCGATCGATACGCCTGCCGTGTATGATCTGGGCCAGTTCGACGCTGCGGCCATCGAGCCGGGCCGTGTTCAGGCAGCCTGTGGTGCGGCGGCGTACGCGTACATCGATGCGGCCATCGACGCGGCGCTGGCCGGCCACGTGCAAGCCGTCGCCACGGGGCCGATCCATAAGGAGGCCCTGCGCGCCGCCGGCTATCATTACCCCGGCCATACGGAAATCTTCGCCGAGCGCATGCAGGCCCAGCGCTCGTGCATGATGCTCACCTCGCCGCAGATCACGTGCAGCCTGGTCACAGTGCACGTAGGCTATGCCGAGGTACCGGCGCTGCTGAGCACCGAGCGAGTCCTCGAAGTGATTGAGTTGACCGCCGAGGCCATGCGGCGACTGCGGGGGCGGGAACCCCGGCTGATCGTGTGCGGTTTGAACCCGCACGCCGGCGAGGGCGGATTGTTCGGGCAGCAGGAAGAACAGCGGATCATCGAGCCGGCCGTTGCCGCGGCCAAGGCCCGTGGGATTAACGTCACCGGGCCAATTTCGCCCGACACGGCGTTTCTGCCCTGGCGCCGGGAAGAGACCGACGCCTACGTGTGCATGTACCACGATCAAGGGCTGATCCCGCTGAAGGCCCTGGCGTTCGACTCGGCCATCAACACCACGCTGGGGCTGCCGATTGTGCGGACCAGCGTCGATCACGGCACGGCGTTTGATATCGCCTGGCAGGGCAACGCCATGCCCGACAGCATGTACCTGGCCGTGCAAACGGCGGCCAGGCTGTGCCAACCGTAGCACCACCCTCGGGGCTCATTAAGCAGGGGCTCGGTTCGCCAAATCTTTGCGGATCAATGCGCGCGGCTTTCGCGGGCCGCGATGGAGCGCGCCGGAGCGTTCATTCTCCTTGGGGATGTCGGTGGTGGCGTCATTTTGTACCGGTCGGGAGAATCGTCCGAAGGCTCGCCGGAATAATCGTTACCGTCGCCGCGCAAGGTTTGCGGCTTTGCACCCCAGGGGGATTTTCGGAGGGGACACAGGCGTGGTAAAACCTTCTCACGGTTGCCCCGCCTGCGCCCTTTACTGCCGCAGGCGGCCGACCGCCGCGCGTTCTTCATCCCTCTGACGTACCCTCCCTTTTTGGTTGCTGCGCAAGCCATGGCTGAGAAACTGCGTCTGCTGGTGCTGGGGGCCCATCCCGACGATGCCGATATTCACGCCGGCGGGCTGATGTGCCTGTACCGGAAACTGGGCCACGAGGTCCGCATCGTTTCGATCACCAACGGCGACGCAGGCCATCACGAGATGCGCGGCCAGCCCTTGGCCGAACGGCGCCGGGCGGAAGCAGCGGCGGCCGGCAACGTGATCGGCGCCACCTACATCACCTGGGATAACCACGACGGCATGCTCCAGCCCACGCTGGATGTGCGGTGGCAGGTGATCCGCGAGATTCGCACCTATCGGCCGCATCTGGTGCTCACGCACCGGCCCAACGATTATCACCCGGACCACCGCGCGGTCGGCAACGTGGTGCGCGATGCCTCGTACATGGTCACGGTGCCGGCGGTGGTGCCCGACGTGCCGATCGTGCAGAAGCACGAAGAACCGGTGGTGGCGTACATGCCCGACCGGTTCACCAAGCCGTACCCGCTGCAACCGGACGCGGTGCTCGACACCACCGAGTTTATCGACCAGGTGGTGCAGATGCTCAATTGCCACGTGTCGCAGGTGTACGAGTGGCTGCCCGCCAACCAGGGGCGGCTGCACGAAGTGCCCAGCGGCGAGGCCGAGCGGTTGCAGTGGCTGCGGGGCTGGTACACCGATCGAATCCGGCCGTTTGCCGACCGGTTCCGCGACCGGCTGGTTGAAGTCTACGGCCCCGAGCGCGGCAACAGGATCGAGTTTTGCGAAGCGTACGAGATCAGCGAGTATGCGGGGGCGGCCGATGAAGCTGCGCTTCGCCGGCTGTTCCCGGTGCAGTAGATTGCGGCGCGGACCACCGGGGAGAACCTGCCCGACTCACACCGCGGTCGTTACTGCGGCGGCGGCAGCGTAACCGGGGCTTCGCGTGCCGGGGCCACGTTGGTGTTGGGGGGCGGTGGCAGCACAGCCGGCCCAGCCCCAGGTGGAGGCGGCAGCGGAGTCGCGGGCCGAGCGCCGGGCGGCAAGGTTTCGTTCCGCAGAACGCCCGGCGGCAGCGGCGCTTGGGGCGACGGCATCGGCGTGCCTGCCGGTACGACCGCCGAGCCATGCGTGCGCTGCCGCAGTTCCTCGCCGCGTTCGCGGACCGTTTCACGCGGCAGCACGAGCTTGGGCGTCAGGTTGTATTCCACGGTCCGCTGGTCGCGGATTTCCCAGGGAATGAGGTTCTCGGTAACGAAGTCGATGGGAAAGACGTCGTACCACGGAGCAGGAATCCGCTGCATCACGGTGAGCGTTTCGTAGCCGTCTTTCACCAGCACGATCTTGCGGGTGCCGTAATAAGTGTACGGCACGCTGACCGGGGTGGGACCGATCTCGTAGTCGTCGATGTAGACCATCGCCCCGGGCGGATTGCTGCGGATGGTCAGCCGCCGCGTCACGCAGCCGGTTTGCAGCAGGCATACGGCGGCCAGGGCCAGCCCCAGGGCGGCGCGCAGCGTGTATCGATTGCAGCGCGGAAGTCGATCCACTGCCTACTCGTGATCGAGCGGAAAACGAAGGAAAGGACGGTCGAGAAAGGTAGCCGCTGCCGGGCCTGGTTGACGCGTTACGCCGGAGGGCCGGCAGCCGACAGGGGCGGGAGTATAGCGAGCGCTCGCCACGACGGCTAGGTCGGTTACTGGCCTGCCAGCGAACCGGCTTTGTCAGGGCAGGGCGGGGAGTACGGGGGCGGGCATAAATACCGTCCGCATGATGGACATGCGTGGGACGTGCCCCGAGGAGGTGCAGCGCCGCCAGGGGAGCGGTCCAAGCGGCCGGGGCTTGGTTGCTGCTAGCCGGGTGCGGTACACTAACAGCGGTCCAAATCCCCAGCCACTTTTCTGATTCGAGGCCAAGGATGAACCTGCTTGCCCACATTACGGTCAACGAATATCCGCTGCTCAGCTTTCTGTTCGGCGCAGGCACCGCCGTGGGCGTGATGCTGGCATGGAAGCTAGGGGCCAGCTTGCTGCGTCGGGGCGAGCGCTGCCCCACGTGCCAGCAGGTGGTGCGGCACAGCGTGTCGCAGACGAACCTCGAAGCCACTGCGCACGAGTAATCGCCCTGCCAGCAGCATTTGACCACCCTATCCACGGCGCGGGCGCCGTGGATGGCAACCCAGTTACGCTCTCATCCCGTGTTCTGGAGAATCCGCAGCAGTGGCCGACGAACCGCAACGCGTATGCATTATCGGGGTTGGTGACGGAGGCGTGGAGAGCCTGACCACCGCCGCGCGGCAAACGATTGAGCAGGCCGACCTGCTGATCGGGGCCGACAACACCCTGGCTCGGATCCCCGCCGGCAAGCAGCAGCGGCTGGTGATCGGCAACGATTTGCAGTTGGCGGTCGACGCCGTTGCCAACCGCGGCAACAAGAAGGTGGTGGTGCTGGCCTCGGGTGACCCGCTATTCTACGGCATTGCCCGCTACCTGTGCGACCGGCTGGGCAAGGACACGTTTGACGTCATCCCGCACGTCAGCAGCATGCAGTTGGCGTTCGCCCGGGTGAAGGAAAGCTGGGAAGAAGCCTTTCTGACCAACCTGGCCAATCATTCGCTGGCGTCGGTGCTGGAGCGGATTCGGATCGCCGAGAAGGCCGGCCTGTTCACCAGCGAAACCTACACGCCGGCCGTGATTGCCCAGGAACTGCTCGACCGGGGCATCGACTACTTCAACGCCTACGTGTGCGAGAACCTGGGTTCGCCCGATGAACGGGTCACCTACGGCGACCTGAGCTACATCGCGCGGATGACCTTCGATCCGCTGAACGTGCTGATCCTGATTCGCAAGCCCGACGTGCCGGATCGGCCCAGCGAGCAAGTCGGCCGCCGGCTGTTCGGCAATCCCGACGAGGCGTTCCTGCAATCGAAGCCCAAGCAGGGCCTGCTCACGCCCTGCGAAGTGCGGGCGATGGCGCTGGCCGAAATGGACCTGGGGCCTTCGAGCGTGGTGTGGGACGTGGGGGCCGGCAGCGGTTCGGTTTCCGTGGAAGCCGCGCAGATTGCTGCTTCGGGCCGGGTGTTCGCCATTGAGATGGATGCCGACGATCATCGGCTGATCGTCTCCAATGCCGAACGGTTTGGCCTGAAGAATCTGACGCCCGTGTTGGGCCGGGCCCCCGAGGCCTGGAAAGACCTGCCGGATCCGGATGCCGTGTTCATCGGCGGCACCGGCCGCGACGTCGCCCTGTTGGTCGAGGCCGTGTACGACCGTGTGCGGCCTGGCGGGCGAATCGTGGTGAACGTGGCGAGTGTCGAGAACGTGGGCGGTGTCCATGCCGCACTGCATCGCCACATTCCCAACGTGCAGGTACGGATGATCAACGTCGCCCGCGGTACCTACCAACTGGAGCGCATCCGCTTCGACGCGCTCAATCCGACGTTCTTGCTCTCGGCGGTGAAGCCGAGCTGACGGCGGCCAGGAAAAACGCGTCTAAAGCGTCTGTCTAGGAGTCAGAATGCACCACGCCCTTGGCGGTCGGGCCAAGGGCGTGGTGTTTCTTTTGGCGGTGCTTTAGCTAGCCGTTTGGTCAGGCGAGTCGTTAGCCGACTTGCACCCGGTGTACCGAGTGGTCAAACCGCTGCGGCTGGCCATGCCGTGCCCGCGGTTCCCAGCGGCAGCCGGCGAGCTTTGCGGGCCACACCGGCATCCGGGCGGCGCTTCCGCCTTGGGGCACGGACAGCCCCGGCTGCCGATCCAGCGGCGAGTGGTTGTTCTCGCCGGGCAGCTGCGGCGCCGGTTGGGCCGGCTGCTGCTCCTGCTGCGGCTGCCCTTCGGGGAACAGCGGCTGCGGAGTCGGCGTCAGCTCGCCAGGCTCGGGCCGGTTGCCCCAGAAGCACTGGTCCACTTCGCCCCGGCTGAACACCTGCGGCCGCGTGGTGCCGTAGTCGATGTACAGGCCGGCGTCCCGTTCGCGAGCCCGCTCGTGGGCATCGTAGTAGGCCTTGCCGGGCCAGAGCGACTCGGCCAGGTAGATGCCGTTGTATTCGAGCAGGCTGCCCTTGCGGAAGTGGACTTCGGTGATCGAACGGTTGTAGTTGATGACGGCACGGTAGTAATCGCGTTCGGCCACGGCTTCGCGGCGGGTGGCGTCGCGGAGGTCGCGATACAGGTCGCGGCCTTGGTCCGCCTGGACACCCTGGCCCACTTCGATGCGGGTCCGCACGTAGAAGGTTTCACGCTTGGCCGACATCCAGGCACTGAACCGGGCACGCACCAGGTCGAAGTCGCTTTGCAGGTTGCGGTAGGCTTCGGCCAGCTGGTGCGACACTTCCAGCTCCTGGTCCTGCAACAGCGCCCGTTCGCGGGTGAGTTGCAGTTGGGCGTTGCGGACGGCCGCCAGTTCGCGGCGGAAGCCCAACGGCATGTTGAAGTTGAAGCCCAGTTCCCACTCCTGGTAGTTGCCGTCCATGAGGGTGGAGAAGGCATCGCTACCCTCGTACGGGAATACACCGCGTCCGTTGGGATCGATCAACTGGTCGCCCGCACCCAGCCAGCGATACAGGGCCACCGCATCCAGCCGCGGCAACAGGAAGTTCCGCGAGGCGATCAGCTCCATCTCGCGCCGTTTGACTTCCCACCGCTGGGCACGCAGGCTGACGTTGCGGGCCTGAGCTTCCCAGTGGATCTCGTTCCAGTCCAGGATGTAGGGGGCCGTGGTCGGGGTGTCGGTGGGCCGGATCAGGCGGCCGTCGCTGGCGGCCAGGCCCATCAGGTACCGCAGCCGGTTCTCGGCGGTCAGCAGGTCGCGGAGCGTGGCCTTGAGCTGAGCTTCAAACTGGTAGTATTCGCTGAGCACCTGCGAGAAGGGGATTTCGTCGCCCTGTTCGATGCCCACTTCACGCTTGGCAGCGATGGTTTCGTAGTATTCACGCAAGGCGTCGCGGCCGCGGCGGTCGGCATCCAGAGCCCGATAGGCAAAGTGCAGTTCCCAGTAGGCATCCTCGATTTGCCGCACCAGGTTGTGCACGCTGAGCTCGAAGTTGGCCAGCGTGATGTCGTTGTTGATACGGGCGATGACCACGCCGTTGTACAAGCCGGGCTGGGCGTTGGGGCCGGCGATCCGGTTGAACAGCACGCCGTTACCCTGCAGCAGCGGCTGGCTCACACCAATTTCGAAGTTGGTCAGGTAGTCGCTCGGTGCGGCCCGGGTGGGCGTGTTGTTGCCCGTGTAGAAGGTGTTGTTCCGGGCGAAGAACGTACCACCGCTGGCCGCCGTCTTGGCGATCTGGGCCTGGAAGGTGGCGTTCTCCGACACCGAGTTGAGCGGCTGGAACAAGTCCACCGTCGGGTTGATGATTCGGTTGTTGGGCCGTTCGTTGCGGCTCCACAAGATGCTCGAGCTGAGCTGGGCATCAAAGGCGCTCAAGGCCGCCTCCACGCCCACGCCGCCGAAACCACCGGTGGGGTTGGTTTCCTGAATGGCCGGGTCGTACACGGTGCTCACGCCGTCGCCGGCGGCGCCCGCGCCCCGCAGCAGCGATTCCGGCGTCTGGCCGACCACCGGCGTCGAAGCCGTGGTCCGCGGCACCGTCACCTGCCGCACGACCTTACTATTGGTCAAGGCGATGCGGACGGTCTCTTCCAGCGACAAGTCCCAGAAATTGTCCGCGGTGAACTTTTCGTAGTTCTCCAGCGTGATGGGCGTGGTCGCGTACCGCACCTCGTCCAGAGTGCAGCCGTCCACGTCGGGTACTTCGAGCTGGGTGGCGACCCCCTTGTAGTGAGACAGGTCGCCATCTTCAAAGAAGTAATAGGTCCGGCTGGGGGCGCAACCGGTGATGAACATCACCCCGGTCAGGATAATCGCCCAAAAGTCTCTTGTGTCACGGCTCATCGGATAGCACGCCTTTTCGAGGAAGCGTTGGTTCGGCGAGAGGGGGAACGCCGCCGCGACTTGCCGCGGGCGCGATAGCATGAGCCTCTGCTGCCCAGACGGTAAAGTCGGCAAACTCGGTATCGGCGTGCCGACCGGCAATCTTCAACGAAATGTCCTAACCGGCAGACATTGTACGACCGGTAATTCCCCGCTAACCGGATCGTGCCACCCAACCGGAAGGGTTCGCATAACCAGAAAGATCACCCCAGACTGCCCGACTTGCCGGCTCTGTGCCAGCAGAGCCGCGAGCGGTGACGGGAAGTTGGCTCAAGTGATGCGGCCTGTTGGCTGGCCTGAGGCCGCGTCGAGCCCGCTTTTGATGGCCGACCAGATGCTGTCAGCGCTTTCGATCCCCACCGACAGCCGGATGGTGCCCCCGGTAATGCCCAACTGCTGCCGTTGTGCTTCGTCCAGACGGCGATGGCTGGTGCTTGCCGGGTGGCTCAGCGTGGTACACAGGTCGCCCAGCGAAGGGCAGAAGGGAATCTGCGGAGCGGCAGCAATGAAAGCATCGGCCGCCGCTCGCCCTCCAGGCAGCGTGAACGTGACCATCGCCCCGAACCGGTCGCCGAACAGCCGCCGGGCCAGACGGTGGTCGGGATGGCCCTCCAGGCCAGGGTAGTGGACGGCCTCCAAGCGCCCATCGGCGGCCAGCTTTTGCGCCACCGCCAGGGCGTTGGCCGCCGCACGCTCGGCACGTAGGGCCAGCGTCCCAATACCTCGGCTGGCCAGCCAGCATTCAAACGGCGAGGCCGAGAAGCCCCATACCGTAACAACTTTGGCCAGCCGCTCCATGGCGGCCCGGGGGCCGCAGAGCAGGCCCAGCAGCACGTCGCTATGCCCGTTCATCTGCTTGGTCAGGCTTTCGAGCACCAGGTCCGCCCCGTGCTCCAGCGGCCGGAAGATGGCCGGGCCAACAAACGTGTTGTCGACCAGCAGCTTCGCGCCGTGGCGATGGGTCAAATCGGCCAGCGCCGGCACATCGCTCACGCGCAGCGTGGGGTTGGTGAGCGTCTCAACCACCACCAGCCGCGTGTTCTCGCGCATGGCCGCCGCCGTGGCTGCCAGGTCGCACGTGTCGACGACGGTACTTTCGATACCGAGCCGGGCGGTTTCATGGGTCAGCAGATTCTGGCTTTGGCCGTATAACCGGCTGCTGACTAGTAAGTGGTCGCCCTGTTGCACGGTCGACAACAACGCCGCCGAAAGTGCTGCCATGCCCGAGCCGCAGATCACCGCGTCATCGGCCGCATGCAGGCTGCGGCAACGCTCGGCCAAGAGTTTCGCGTTGGGGTGGCTTTCGCGGCTGTAGATGTAGCCGGCCAATTCGCCCGACATCAGGGCTTCGGCCTGCTCCGTATCGCGGCAGCGGTACACGGCCGACGGGTAGATCGGCTGAGCCAGCGGCTCGGTCGGCATTTCAGGCATAAACTCAGGCCGGACACAGCGCAGGTCAAAGTCGTCCATACGGCGGTTCTCAAGGCGGGGTGGTTCAAGCGGGCAGGCGAGTGTGCCGTGCACGAAGTCATCGTAGCAGGTGAGCCGCGACGATGCCGCAAATGCGGAGACGGGCACTGCGCATAGGCAAGAAAGCAGACGCCGCAGCCGCGCTTACTTGGCCGGCTGGTTTTTCAGTTCGCGCATCAGGAAGGTCACGGCGCGACAGTACTCGCGCACGGCGGTGACGAAATCCTTCTGGGCGACGGCTTGCCGGGCGGCTCGCTCGAAACCTTCCAGGCGGTTCCAGTCGACGACGCGGTCCTGTTCGATGGCGGCCGACCGCAACTGCTCATGAATATCGGCGATGGCTTGCGTGACTTCTTCGCTGGGAACGCCGCTCACTGCCCGATAGGGACCGCTGCCGCGTCGCAGCGCGGCCCGGCTGCCGCCACCGCCGCCGCGCAACACGAAATGCAGGATCAGTGTGACCACCAGACCGATCGCGGCGGCGATCAAACCATACAACGGTCGGACCAGCGACATCAGCAGCCCGGCGACCACCGTTCCGCCCAGCGCGCCCCATAACCCGGGGTGGAGTCCTGATCTTGAGGAACTTGTCACACTGTCGAAGACACCATTTTCGTCGGCTCCCAATTGGCACAGGGCTTTGACGATGATCACGGTGATGTTGTCCGGGCCGCCACGCAAGTTGGCCAGGTGGACGAGTGCTTCGACGGCTTCGCCCGGCGGCAACGAGGCCACCACGGCAGCCATCTCTTCGTCGGATAACTGGCCGCACAGCCCATCGCTACACAGCAGGAAGCAGTCGCCGGGCGCGATCGCGAACGGGCCTTCCAGATCGACTTCCACGCTGGGATTGGGACCCAGCGAACGCGTGATCACGTTCTTGGGCACCGCCGCGGTGGCGCCGGCCGGCAGCGGGTTCCGTCCGCCGTTGGTCAGTTCCCACACGTAGCTGTGGTCGGCGGTCAGTTGTTCGAAGTTGCCGTTGTGCAGCCGGTAGATGCGGCTATCGCCCACGTGGGCCAGGAGTGCTCCCGAGGGCGTGATCAGCAGGCAACTGCTGGTGGTGCCCATGCCTTGAAAATCGGGGTTCACCTGGCCCCGGTTGTAGATGGCATGGTTGGCTTCCTGGACGGCGGCGCGGATGGCCTCGGCCATCGGCTTGTCGCGCTGCTTCTGGTACGAGAGCGGGATGGTATCCACGGCCAGTTTGCTGGCGAGCTCCCCGGCCGCGTGACCGCCCATGCCGTCGGCCACAATGAACAGATGCCCTCGGTGACGCCATTGTTCGTCGCTGCTGGCCAGGATCGAGACCATCGAATCCTGGTTATTGCTGCGACGGAAGCCGACGTCGGACAGCGCCGCGTACTCGACGCACTGCTTTGCAGATTGTGCCTCCGCACCCGGCATTGTCATTGGTCCAAAATAGGGCAATTCGAATACGCAGCGCAAAGCCACCCGCACTGGCGGACAGGCCTTACCTGCCGTTCCCGCTCTGCGCGCGGGTGCTGCGAACGCGCCCAAGCCCCCGCCGAGGCTGCCGGGCCTTCGACATTATCGCCTGGCCAAAAGGACCGCGTTCTGCGGTCGGTTCGGCGCAAGCCCAATACGTTAACTGTAGCGTGCGATTGTCTCTTGCGTTCAAAGGGCCAAGGGAGTTACCGGTTTGCCCCCGCCGCACGGACCGGGATCGCGAGTGCGGCAGTCGATTTTATCCGACGGATGAACCGATTGCAGCACCCGGTCAGGCTTCGAGATTCCATCCTGCGGAACCTTCAGAGATGCTCAGTCCCTGCCGGTTGCACGGTGTGGAACGTGCCGGTTGTAGCGAACACAGCGCTACTAGGGAGCCGTCGGTTGGACGCGGCGGCGGAACGGCAGCCGGACCAGGTACGAGATCAGGCCGGCTGGCAGCAGAATCAGCCCGATCACCGACATGACGATCGATGCGATCACAAAGAACACGTAGAGCAGTGCTACTTTGAAGATCGTAGCCAAGGTGGAGCCGGTACTTACTTCGTTTGCCATCTGTCGAAACCTCTGGGATCTCGCTGACGTGGCGCTTGGCCGCGCACGTGGCGACCATAGCGAAGCCCCTCCAGAGTGGCCCGGCTGAAGGGTGGTTTCCCCTGCCGTCATTGTAATCGGCCGCACAGGCGGCAATGAGCCGGGGAACAGAGAAAATTGGGTGCGGCGCGAATCTGCGAAGTTTGTCGCCGCCTATGGCGTCCGGCCGGGCAGACGGGTAGTGGTTCTGGGAAAAACAGCGAGAGTAGCAGTACTACGTCGACCCTGCCGCTTGTTCTCAAATGCATGGCTTTGCCGATCGTGCCGGACCGATCGATTGTAGCGGAAGCAACGATTCGCCCTGGTCGCATTGCCCACCGCTGGAACCCGCTGGCGGTGATGCTGCACGGTGAAGCTGCGTTGCTGAGGGGGGGCCTCAGGCCCGCACGCTGCCTGGAGGGAAGCCATGACGTTCGGCCTGCTTCGCTGGTTCTTGGGGCTTGCATGCTCGGCCTCGCTACTGGTGTCGGCGGCCCAAGCCGACGACCCGGTTGCCGACGTCCTGCAAACCATTGCTCCGCCGGAGGACTGGCTCAACGAGCAGGAGCAGGCTCTGCAGTATCCGCTGCCTGCGTATCGGGCTAGCAGCCTCCGCCAGTCGTCGTCCATGGGCAGCGCACCCGCGGGCGAACTGTGGCAGCAGCCGGGCGTACTGGAGGCGAACGTCTTCACGGCCGAACTGGCCGGAGACGACAGCCCGCTTGGCATCCGCGCCTGGGTCGACTGGATCATGCTGGCTCGCGGCAGCGTCGGTGATCAGCCGGAACTGCTGGGAACCGACGACACGGTCATGGGGGCCGATACGTTTGGCTTCGATTACAAGCCGGGCATTGAAACCGGGCTGGAACTGGCCTTGGGCAACACCACGGCTTTTGAGGTCCGCTACTTCTGGGTTGATACCTGGCACGACTCGTCCGTTGCCGCCGACCCCGTTGGTCTTAGCCTGCCGACCGCGCCTGTCAGCCCACTGGGCAGTCCCGTGCTGCTCGACTACCACTCCGACCTGCAATCGTTGGAGTTCCACTTTCGCGCGACCACGGGCGACGTCACCTGGCTTGCCGGTTTCCGGTACCTGGAAGTCGATGAGCGGTTGCGATTCATCGGGGCTCCGCAGGGGCTGTTTCCGGGCGGCGTTGGCCGGTTTGCGGTCGACAACGATCTGTCGGGCTTTCAGATCGGTGCCGATGTCCTGCTGTGGGACGACACCAACTGGTTCACGCTCCGCGGTGTGGCCAAGACCGGTATCTACTATGTCGACGCCGATGCCACGGTGGGGACCACCCTCGGGCCGCTGCCCGGCGTGCCGGCAGCCGGCCGTTCGTCGGCGCAAGAGGTCGCATTCGTCGGCGAGTTTGGGCTGGATGTCACGTTGCTGCTCACCGCCAACCTGCGGCTTCGCACGGGCTACCGCGTGATCTACATGGACGGCATTGCGGCCGCATCGAGCCTGCCGTCGCATACCGACTTTTTGGCCGGAGCCACGCCGGTGCATGTCCACGCCGACAACTCGGTGCTCTACCATGGTTTGAACCTGGGCCTGGAGCTGGCCTGGTAACCACCCAAGCGGTCAGCACGGCGTGATGGTTTCATAAGTCTGTCGACCATCATGCGGAGTGCGTTGCTTCGCAGCGCACAGCTGCAGCGTGTCCGTCATTCCGAAACACCTGCACGCTCGGTTGGTTTCGCCGATGCTGGTGCGTCGAGCTAGCGTCTTTCTCCGCGGTTGGAAATTCTTGGCCATTTTGTCGAGCTCGCCGGGCATCTAGAATTCATGGCGGTCTGGCGACCGCAGCCACTCCGGGGAGCTCGATGCCATGAATCCTCCGTCGATCCAGCGTGCGTCAGGTATTGGGCCCTGCCGACTGGCCGCCCTTGCGCTGTTGGTCGTCGGTCACGCGGCCACCTGCACGCCAACGGCTGTCGCGGCCGGTTTCTCGCATCAGTCGTACCAAGCGCCGGTCGCCGAGAACTGTTACACGATCGTGAAGTCGCCCGAGCAAGTCGACGCCGACCAGGCGTTCCGCGACTTCAATCGCATGATCGAACAGCGGCGGATTGCCAGGTTGCTGCTGGTGCACGGCACGTTTGGCGGCGACGACGGCTTGGGCCTGCTTTCGATGGCTGCCGATCGTGCGCCGGCGCTGCTCACCCTGCTGGGCATCAACGGTGACGATCTACGCGTCATCAACAAAGCCTGGAAAGATGCCCTGGATGGCGTCGATGGTTTCAACACGGCGTATGCCGCCGAGTTCAACCGACAATTGAACCGGCCCGACTTTGTCGACGGCACGTTCGTGTGGGGCAGCGAGAACAATCACTTGGATCGGGCACACGCCGCCGTGCGGCTGTTGCATCGATTGCTCGAAACGAAGCTGCCGCCCGACGCCGGCATCATGCTGTGGGGCCATAGCCACGCCGGCAACGTGTTCGCCCTTGTGACTCACTTGCTGGCCAATGATCCTGATGCCCGGGAGCGGTTCTTCGAAATCGGCCGCACGGTGTATGGCGACGATCCCGCCTGGCGAGCCGTGTATCGCGAACTGACTGCGATCGAGGGGCCGCACCCGCTGGGCAGCCACCTCGATATTGTGACCTTCGGCACCCCGGTGCGCTATGCGTGGAACCGGCGCGGTTATCGCGGGCTGCTGCATTTCGTCCATCATCGTACCGATGAGGAGGCGGCCATTGACGTGGCGCCATACCGTACCAAGGTCGTCTGTGGGCTCGATGCCATTCGCAGTGCCCGGTATGGCGATTGGGTCCAGGCGTTCGCGATTGACGGCACCGATGCTCCGCCGTTGAATCCCACGCGACGCGAGGCAAACGCCGCCTATGCCAAGTTGTTCACTGCCTTCGCGCCGCCTCCCGAGAATGGCGGCGTGCTGATGATGCTGAGCTACTGGACAAGACTTATCGCATACTTGCAGCGGTCGTGGGGCGCCCGGGTATCGGCCCAAGGCCATACCATGCTGGTCGATTACGGCGAATCGGCTCAGCGTCTGTTAGGCCATGGCGTGTATATGGATCAGGCATGGCTGCCGTTTCACGCCGGCGCCGTGGCCAGGTATCTCTGCGGCGAAGCAGCCGGTAACCAGCCATAAGGCGCAGGTTGCATCCTCTCTACCAGCTCGCCCCTGAAAATCGTTGCACGTTGCCCCGCGCGGCTGCACACTATTCGCCGGTAGCAGGCTGCGCACCACCCGATGGCAGGTGTTCGCGTTCCAGTGCCATACTCGGCGCTTAAAGCAGCGCTGGCCCGGGGCCTGCTGTCTCCGATTCCCGCCTCAACCCATCTTCCTGCCGCTGCGCGAGGAACCCGCCATGATGATGTCGCAACGATCGGGCGTGCGGTGTATCGCTCTTGGCTCTTGCTGGGGTTGGCCGCTGATCATCGCAGCAGGCATGTGGCTAGGCCTCGCCCAGCAACCAGCGAAGGCCGTTGAACCGTCGGTGAGCTACATCTTTCCGGCCGGGGGCCAGCGCGGCCAGCAGGTGCAGGTCCGTGTGGGCGGTCATTTCCTGCTGGGCGAAGCCGCCTTCAGCATGACAGGGCCGGGCATCACGGCCAGCCCCGTCGTGAAAGAGATCGAAACCATCTGGTTCGAAGGACCGATCATTCCGATGCCGGCATCGCAGCGGGCTGAAGACTATCCCCGCGACCACGCCGGCACCGTAACGATCGCGGCCGATGCGCCGGTGGGGTATCGCCGCTGGCGCGTGCAGACGTCGCAGGGCATCACGCCTTCCATGCTGTTTATGGTGGGTGACCTGCCTGAGGTGGTCGAGCAGGAGATCGACGGCGATCCCGTGCCCGTCAACGTAACGGTCCCGGTCACGATCAATGGCCGCATCTTTCCTCGCGAGGACGTGGATCTGTGGACCTTCCAGGCCAAGGCCGGTGAAACGTACTGGGCCGAGGTCCACGCCGCACGCTTAGGGTACCCACTGCAAGCTCGGCTGGCCGCTTACGGGCCTGATGGCGAACTGCTGGCCGAAGACGCCGGCACGTTCAGCGGCGATCCATTCCTGAGTTTCACGGCCCCACGCAACGGCGAGTACCAACTACGCATTCACGACAGCAACTTTGGCGGCTTGCAGCATTATGTGTACCGACTAACGGTCGATCGTGCGCCCTACGTGCGGCACTACTATCCGCTTGGGGGCCGCCGTGGTGCCGCGGTGACGCTGGAACTCAGCGGGCCTGGGCTTGATAAGGCCTCGGCCACGGTGCTGTTGCCGGCCGAAGGTACCGATGCTTGGGTGCGACCGACGTGGCAGGGCAGGCTGCTTAATCCAGTGCTGCTGGAACTGGGCGATGACCTCGAAGTGTTGGAAGCGGAGCCGAATCAATCGCCGACGCAGGCGCAGACGCTCCCGGTGCCTGGTGTTGCCAATGGCCGTATCGGCAGCGCCGGTGATGTGGACGTTTGGGCGTGGGAAGCTCAAGAGGGCCAGACTTATCGCCTGGAGGTGGCCGCGGCCCGGCTGGGTTCGCCGCTGGATGCTGTGCTGACCATCAGTGATGCGTCGGGCAAGGTGCTGGCCACGGTCGATGACGATGGCAATCTGGCCGATCCGGCCATCAACTTCAAACCGCCGGCGGCAGGCACCTACTACGTGCAAGTGGCCGAGCGGTTTGCGAGTCGGTCGGGGCCGCAGTTTGCGTATCGTCTGAAAGCGACACCGGTCGCTCCGCAGCCAAGCTTTGGGTTTCGCGACATGCCCGAAGTGATCAACGTGGAGCCTGGGAAACCCGCGCGTTTGCGGTTCACGGTTGCCCGCTACAACGGGTTTGACGGCGCGATCCAAATCGCCGCCGAGAACCTTCCCGAAGGCGTCACCATCCAAGGCAACGTGGGAGCCCGCCAGAACCAAGGGCAGCTGACCGTCGAATGTGCGGAAAGCGCCGACTGGCCGCAGCAGCTTGCGCTCAAACTGATTGGCCGCGGCGAACACATCACCGGCACCAAGCCAGACCAGGTGCGAACCGAGGTGGTGGCCGTGGCCGCGCCGGCGAGCACGCGAGGAATGCCCCCGATCGACGGAATGACACTGTTCATCGGAGCGCCCACGCCGTTTGCGTTTGTGGGCGAGTACTCGCTGACGTACGCGCCGCAGGGCAGCATCCTGACCAAACGGTATACGCTGCAACGCAACGGGTATCAGGGGCCGCTTACGGTGCGGCTGGCCGACAGACAAGCCCGGCACTTGCAAGGCGTGACCGGCCCCACGCTGACGCTGGGGCCGGATGCGGAGGAGTTCACCTACCCGGTCACGTTGCCGCCGTGGCTGGAAATCGGGCGAACCAGCCGCACGGTGCTGATGGCCATTGGCGAAGTCACCGATCGCCGCGGCAACAAGCACCGTGTGAGTTATACGTCGACTGCGCAGAACGAGCAGATCGTGGCGATTGCCGATCCGGCCTTGCTTACGCTTTCGGCCACGTCCACTTCGATCATGGCCGATCCGCGGCAGCCGGCGGAGATTCACGTTCGCATTGCCAAGGCGGACGCGGTCACAGGGCCCATCACGTTGTCGCTGCGCTTGCCGGAGCACGTGCGCGGCGTGCAGGCCGATCCGGTCGTGTTGGCCGATGGTGCCGAGGAGGGCACGCTGAGGATTCGCTTTGTGAACGGTGCTGGACCGTTCAATGCGCCGCTGGTGGTTCGTGCGTCGGCCGGCGAAGGGCCCAAGCACTTCTTTGCGGAAACGGCGATTGAGGTCGTACCGCCGGCGGCCCCGTAGCGCGCAAAAAAAAGCCCCCGGAGTGCCAGGGTCCCAGGGGGGCAAAGGACTCTGACATTTCCGGGAGCGATTGGAGGCAAGCCGTAAGTTGTCTTCTTGGGTGGAACCGCGGCGGGTGTGTCAGCATCCATTCCGACATCCGCCGTGCGTCCGTGTCAGCGGCTTATAGCAACTGCTTCGGACCGCTTCAACATCAACTTTCGGGATCGAACCGGCCGATCAGCGTCCGTGCTAACCGACGCGTCTCGTGGTCCGCAGGAACGACTGTTCCCAGATGCAGACCCTCCCATCGGATGTTGCAGTTCCAAGCTAACTTGCCAATCACGTCGCGGGTTGCGTGACCGCGTTGCCCTCGACGTGTGGGCGGGAGAATAGGTCTTTGTTTCGATAGGGTCAAGGCCGGTTCGAGCAAACTTTGGAGACAACTTTTTTGCGTCCCTCATCGGTGGCGAAAGCAGCTCACAAGACACGCCTGGAACGCGTTTTCAGCGTTTCTACCTTGCGTATTTTGTGCGGCTAAACAGGCTGGAAGGCGGCTACCCCAATAGCAGTGATGGCATCGTTGCCATGGTGGTGATGGCTCATCGGCACCATGGTGCCGGAGATGACGTGGAGCAGGGCGGGTTTAGATCCAGCCCAGGCTTTGCAGGTCTTTGACGGGTTCATCGAAGCTGCAGCTTCCAAAGCCCACGAAGTGGTGACGCCGCAGGCTGGCAATAGCCGCCAGCGACGCGTGCCGGTCGCGCCACCGCAGTTGGCGATTTTCGAAGTGGAACGCTTGGGGATCACGCTCCTGCAAAATGGCCAGGGCCAAGGAACCCACCGACGCTGATTCGGAAGCTGAACGTTCTGCCCCTAGGCGTTGACCAGCAGAACTGGCGGTGCTCGATGCCAGCACTGCCGCCACAAACAGGTTGATGAAGCCGTGCATGGTGCAGGCTGGTTCGGCCACATCGCGTGGCAGGGGATGGTGCAGCCCCGCCGTGGCCTTGTAGCGAACGCTGGCGACGTTCCGCGATTGGTTGCCGTTCTGTGCCGCAGGAGTCTCTTGCCTTGCGGCTAGCCACGCCAGAACGCTCGCGAGGTCATCCGCCGGGGGAAAGGCGTCGGCGGTCAAGCCGCCGGTGCGGAACTTCAGCCCCCAGGTCCAGCAGCCATCGGTTACCGGCCATGCCAGCGATGCTAGCCGTGGGAGATCCAGCGGTACTTCAAGAAACACATCGTTCAGGGGAACCCCCGCCCGGTGCAATGCCGCGTTCAGCTCGGTGCAGTACGCGGCCCAGGCAGCCGGATCGGCCGTCGCATCCGCCGGTGGACGAACCTCGTAGCTGAGTTCAATTGGTGGCCCGGCTTCAGCGGCCACGCGATCGTAGAAGGCCGCCAATTGTGCCACGTCGGCAGCGAGCGCCGCCGCATCGGCGTCTGGCATACCGATCGCCGTGAAGCGTCCTAGCGGCGCTGGTGAGGCGGCCCAGCGCTTTGCTAACGTGTCCAACTGGCCCACCGGGCACACGAATGACCGCAACAGCCAGCGGTAGGGGCTCGTCCAGGCTTCGTGATATTTGGCCCAGGCCGCGTCGAGCGGCAGCTTGGCGGGGGGGAACATGCCGGCATAGTCCAAGCTGCCTTGTAACAGCGTACGCAGCGACACGGCAGGTTGGGCCGGCATGGAAGCTAACGGGGTTGAGCAAAGCGGTTCAGCAGTTCATCGAGCGTGATTCGCCCATCGCCATTGGCGTCCGCCGAACGGACCGACGGATTGATCTCGTCGGCATCCAGGACGCCGTTGCGATTGGTGTCCCACTCGCGGAACTTCTGGGTGTAGATTTCGCGATATCGGTTCGATGCGCCCGCACTGAAGTTGGACGGCGCCGAACTGGACGAGCCAGCGCTCGTCGTGGTGGTTGTGGCGGCGGCGCTGGAGCTCGATGGGCCACCGCTTGAACGTCCAAAGCCACTCGGCGGGCCACCCGACGAACGGCTGCCAAAGCCCGAGGGACCAGAGCCGGAGCGGCCACTGCTGCTTGGACCGCCGCTGCCGAAACGCGAACTGCCGCTGGAAGGCGGACCGCTAGATGGGCCGTTCCCCCCCGGGCTGGCCTGGGCCACGCTGTCGGACGAGGGGCTGCCACTGGCTGGAGCCGAGGCCACCATCTCTACCGACTGCTGACCGGCCAGGCATTCGTTGGGCGTGATGATACCGTCGCCGTTGTGGTCCCAACTGCGGAACTCGGCCACTTGAGCGGCCGACCATTCTGTGGCGAACTCGGCCATGGAAACCTGGCCGTCGCCGTCGATATCGAGCCGGGCAAACCATTCCGGCATGCCCTTGGGCAAACGCTCCGTGGGCGTCTTGAACCGGTACGATGTCACGGTCGGCTTATCACTTCGGCTACTGCTGGAGCTGGGACGCGGTTCGCTGGGCGGCTCTCCTGAGTCGCGCGAGCCGAACCAACCGCCGCCCTCACCGCCGCGCGGCGGGCCCCAGCCTCCCCGTTCACCGTCGCGGGGAGGACCACCCCAGCCGCCGGGGCCGCGGTCGCCACCTTCGCGGCTGCCAAAGGACGGGCGGCCCCGGTCACCCTCGCGGCTGCCCCAGGGACTGCGGCTGCGATCACTGTCGCGGCTTCCTTCCGAACTGCGAGAGGCGGCCGCCAGGCGCATGGCCAATTCCTTACGCGTCAGTCGGCCGTCGTTATCGAGGTCCGACGCAGCCGGATCCGTCCGCCATTGCCCGTTGGCCCATTCCGAGCGTTCCAGCACGCCGCTGCGGTCGCGGTCATAACGCCGGATGATGTCGTCAACCATTTCCAGGGTGCGGCGATCGAACTGGCTTTCCCAGTCGTCCTCGGTCTCAGCAAGCGTTTCAAAGCCGGGCACCGGGATCGGCTCGAAATCGTTGCCAAAGCCGGGTACCAACAATTGAACCTTTGGGCTACTACTACTGCTCGACGAACGGCGATCATCGCGGCCCCGGTCGCCGTCGCGGCGGTCATCGCGACCGCGGTCAGAACCGCCACTACGGCTGTCACCGCGGCTGCCAAAACGGCTACTGCCGGATTCACGGTCACGGCGCATACGCTCGAAGCGCTCTTCCATGATCGGCCGGAGGCGGTCAAGCGGGATCGGCCGGCTGGTGTCGATACCACGTTCCTTAAGGGCCGAGCCCCAGAAACTCTGGAACCGCTCGGACATCTCGCTTGGTTCGAGCAAGCCATTGCCGTTGGCATCCATCCGCGACAAATAGTCGGAGATGTTGAACTGGGCCTCGGCTCGCTGTGCCGCGAACGACCAGACGGTCGCCGCGAAACAGGCTACCGGCAACAGATGCACCAATCGCCGACGTCCAGAAATGCGGTGTTGCATGGCGTATGGCTTGATGTAGACAGTAGTTACGTCGATCGGCAGGCAGCCCCATGCGGCATTTCAAGGCCGTTTGACCGCCAAAGCCCTCTGCGCACGTAAGTGGGGACGCCGCCCGGCGGGCCAAGCTCCATCTTCACTAAACCCCGGCCGCGGGTAAAGGTTTCACCAAAACCTTGCCTGGCGGGGGGATAATCCGCCGGATTCCAGCAAGCGGCCGATCTCGTCGACCGCCAGCCGGAGCGACGCCGCGGCCATCTGGAAGTTAGTGTGGGTAGAGACTTCGGGCTGGATTTCCAGAAACAGCTCGGTGGCTTTGCGCAGCTTTCCTAGTTTTTTGCGAGCCAACTTGAGATAGGTTTCGGCGTCGCCGTTCTCGAGCGGTCCGCCAAGTGCCAACGCGTAGTCGTACAGCGTGCGGTGGACTTCGCACAGTTCCTCGTCGTCCTCGGCTTCTTCCGAGTGCTTGAGGAACGTCCGCACCATCCAGACGTGACTGAGCTGGCCGTCAACCCGCCGCATGATTTCCACGGGAGAAAGCGGCCGGGTTTCGGCGGCAACCGGGGCCGCATCGTTGGATGCATCGGTGGGCAGCGTATCCGCCATGGAAACACCTCCAGTCGTACGGCTGCGGTAGCAGTTTGGCCGGGAACCGGCGGTCAGGAGGTCGCGCCGGCAGCTTCAACCTTGGCCGATTCTTCGGGCTTGGGGGCCGCCGGTTTGTGCGGCTTGGGCGCGAAGACCAGCACCGTCACGGCACCCACCGCCACCACGATGAGGCCGGCATAAAAGATCGGGCTGATGGTCAACTCGTGCCCCGCCCGCAACTGGCTGACCACCGACACAAAGACGTTAATCACCGGGGCGCAGCCGAATACCAGCGGCATTACGTACACGGGCTTACCGCCAAAGTTGAACGCCATGATGATGCCCAGCGCGCCGAACGCACCGGCCGCGCCCGCGCCCAGGCTCCAGGCGGTGCCGCTGAAGTTCCAGCCGCCGGGCTCGGGGGTGGACTTCAGAGCCAGCACCACCAGCGGCACGACCACCGCCACCAGGAAGTAAGCCAGGCCCACGCAGATAAACGGCCGCAACCGGCTGCCGTTCATGGCCGCCTGGCCTTTGTGAAGCAGCGGTCCATACGAACCCCAGCACAAGGCGACAATCGCGACCGAAATGGTCACCATCAACGTGTCGGTAGCCACGGCCAGGGCACCAGGCGAAGCGGCTGCCTTGCCCGCCGCCGCGGCCACGGCCGCCGTAGGCTTGAACAGCAGCACCGTGACGGCACCGCTGACCACCAGCAGCAGGCCCGCCCAGAAGATGGCGTTGGTTTCTTTGTAGCTCTTGGCGAAATACATGGTGACAAACGAGTTCACCACCGGGGCAAACCCGAACACCAGCGGCATCACGTAGATGGGGCTGCCGCGATACACAAAGGCCATGATGATGCCCAGCGCGCCCAGCGCGCCGGCCGCTCCGGCACCGATGCTCATCAGCGTGCCGCCGAAGGTCCAGTTGCCCTTCTCGCCTTTGGTCTTGAGGTAGATGGTTGGGATCAGCACGGCGATCACAAAGTACGCCAGGCCTACCCCGATAAACGCCCGCCAGAAACTCAACTGAGCCCGGACGCCGGTTTCCGGATCAGCGGCCACGCCCAACTTTTCCTGGCCAACGTGGAGCACCGGACCGTAGATGCCCCAGCACAGCGCCGTCAGGGCAATACATAACACGACAGCCAGCATACCTCGCATGGCGGCTACTCCAGGCGGGAAGGTTCTTGAACGGGTACGGGGGACGCATCGCCCCGGGAAAGAGGCTCACGCCCCGGCATGGTTTATGGGGACGAAGGTGACAACGTTGACGCGCTATGGTGCGGCCGTTAGCCGATTGCAGTCCGTCGGTCGGATTCGCTCGTCGGTGGAACGAGTCGACGCCGCCTGCGTCCACGGACCAGCGTGACCAACGGCCGGGCGAACTCTCCGTAAGCCTTGTGACCAGGCATGTTTGGCGAGCCTGCCAAGTCGTTAGCCGCGCGAACCAACAGTCTACCACAAGCAACCAGCCGCAACAGGGGGAATACACAAGCAGGCGATGTTGGCCGCCGGCCTTGGCTCGCCGGCGAAGGGGCGATCCGCTTGATTGCGATTCACTGGGCAAAATATCCCAGTTGATCCATCCGCGCCAGCACGCGTGCGGCCAAGAGCGCTGCAACTGAGCCGCCGCTGCCGCCGTGTTCGAGCACCGCGACCACGGCATACCGCGGACGTTCGGCAGGGGCGTAACCGGCGAACCAGGCATGCGGCGGCCGGTTGCCTCCGGTTTCGGCCGTGCCCGTTTTGCCGGCCACTGCGATCGGGAGCTGCGCCAGCGCCGCGTGCGCGGTGCCGTGCTGGTCGGCCACGGCGGCCTCCATCCCTTGCCGCAGGGCGGACAGCGTTTGCGGTTGCAGCCCTGCGATCGGCACAGGCGTGTGCTGCGATTGGGAAACAACATCCTCCGTCATATCCGTCAGCCGGTTGGCCAGGCCCACGCGTTCCACCACGTGCGGCGTGACCCGATAGCCCCCGTTGGCCACGGCCGCCGTCATTACCGCGACTTGTAGTGGCGATGCGGTCAGGTAGCCCTGCCCGATGGCAAGCTGAAGTGTATCGCCGTCGCTCCAAGCCCCTCTTGCCAGTTCCGCCGGGATGTCGGGCAGGTTGCCGGCGACTTCGCCGGGCAGATCGATGCCGGTGCGGCCGCCATAGCCGAGTGCGGTGCCCCAGCGAAACAGGGCATCGGGGCCGACTCGCTGGGCTAGCCGGAAGAAGTACACGTTGCAGCTTTGAGCCATGGCCGCCGGCAACGCCACGTCGCCGTGGCCGATGCCGCGCGTGACAAAGATCGCACAGCGATGGCTGCCTTCGTGGCTCAGGAAGCCCTGGCAATAGAAGCGTTCCTCGGCTTCGACCACGCCGCGTTCCAGGGCCGCGGCCGCCGTCACCGGTTTGAAGACCGAGCCGGGCGGGATGGCCATTTGCGCCACGCGATTGAGCAGCGGGAAATCCGGGGCTGTGAGCAGCGGCTGTACGTCGGCCAGGTCGGCCCGCAGGAACAGATTGGGATCGAACGCGGGTGCGGAGGCCGCGGCCAGGATCGCCCCGGTATGCACGTCGAGCACGACCACCGCGCCGCCCGATTTCTGCAACACCTCGTCGCCGGACAACGCCCGATTGCGTTCGACGGCTGCAACCAGCAATTGATCGACCGTTTGCTGGAGTGCGGCATCGAGCGTCAGCACGACGTCGCGGCCTGGCTGCGGCTGCTGCGTGACCTGGCGCTGAAGCACTTCGCCGCTGCGATTGGCAAGACGCACCTCAAGCCCTGGCTTGCCGCGGAGCTGATCGTTGTACGCGGCTTCAATGCCTTGCTTGCCGACTAGCAGCGGGATGCCTGCCGCGGCCAACTCACGCTCGGCTTCGGTCGACGGTTCATCGGCCTGCCCCAGGTAGCCCAGAATGTGCGAGGCGACGGGCCCCAGCGGGTAATCGCGGTGTGTGCTGGAGATAACCCGCACGCCGGGGAAGGACTCGGGCGAACCTTCGATCGTGGCCGCGGCATCCAGCGGCAGATCGTCGGCGAGCACGTGATATTGCAGTTCTTCGGCAATGACGATGGGCGGTGGATCCGCCGACTGCGGAGAGAGCTTGGCTTGAACCTTGTACCAAAGTTGTTCGAGCCACGAGGCATTGTTCGGCGGTTGCTGTTGCGATTCCGCCAAACGCTCACGGCGGCGCTGGTTCACGCTGTCCGCCATGGAACGCACCTGCCGCGTGATGCGGCGCCGCCGAGCTTCCCACGTTTCAGGTGACAGCCGGCACAATAGGGCCAACCGCTCGTGGAGTGCTTCCAGTTCCGCCGAAAGATCGGCGACGGCTGCGGCTACTTTTTCTGGCGAATTACGGTCGGCGCGTGGCAAGCGGCTTCGGGCTTGACGCCGCAGCCAGGCTTCATCGGCAGGCAGTTCCAGATAGCGGAAGTGCATTGCCAAGGCGGCCGCCGGCTTGTCGTGGGCCAGTACCGTGCCGTCGCGAGCCAGGATGCGCCCGCGCACGGCGGGCAGCGGTTCCTCGCTGCGCAAGGGCTGCCGGGCAAGTTGGCGATACTCTTCGCCGCTGGTCGCTTCGAGCTGAACCAGACGCGCCAAGACGGTGACGAATGCCAGGCCGAACAGCACCAACACGATGGCGGCCCGTCCTCGAAAGCTTAGCCCAAACGCCGCCTTCGCATCCTGGTGCCGCGCCGCGGCCCAGCGGTCGGCATCATCCAGTTGCTCGATCGTGGGAGGGCAAAGCAGCGACATGGCCGGCAATGGATCTAAGCCGCTTCCAGTATCAATCGTTCAACGCGTGGGGCGGCGAGGCAGTGTCATCGAACGAGATCATCAATTGATTTCATGCGGCTGATGATTGCGGGGCTTCATCACCCAGCCGAGGCAGCGGCAAGGTCAATCATTCCAACTTCCAGGCGGAGGCCGGTTCGTCGGTGCCAAAGATGGCCACGGCGCTGCGGACCAGGAAGGCGATGCCGCCAGCCACGGCGGCCGAGTACATCCCCGTGGTGAACCAGGTCTGAAACAAGTCGCCTGCCAGGGCTTGGTCGCCCAAGGCGACGCGAATCAGCGTTTCGAGCAGTGTGGCGGCCAACACGGCGAACATGGAGGCCAGGATCGTCAGCCAGCCAGGCAGCGGCGTAGTGGGCCGAGCCCAAAGCAGGCAGTACGCCACCGTGAGATACGCGCCCAAGGCTGGCCCCAAACGGCCACCACAAACCAGGTCCGTGGCCAGTCCCCACAGCACGGCGGCAATCAGCGAACGCTCATCGCGATCCACCAGCATCCACACGCCTGCCGCGGCAGCCAGCAAGTTGGGGGCCGCGCCACCGATCTCGACAGCTGGCCCAATCGCGAGTTGGGCAGCGCTGAAGAGATAAAGGGCCACCAGTAGCAGCAGGTAATCCATCGCCGGACTTTTTCAATGTTTGGGGAGGCACGTGAACGGGTTTTCCGAGCGCGTTCGTCAATGCGGGCAAATCAGTTGCCTAGCAGTTGGCCTATCCGATCGGGATTGATGGTGCGGCGCAGCACGACCAGCGGAGTGAAACCTTCATCGGCGGCCGGCTCCATCCAGATTTCCCAGTGCGACTGGCCGGGCAGCTGTTCGACTCGCACGATGTTGCCGTACCAGAGCGGCTGACCGGCGGGCGATTCCTCGGCCACGGTAAACACATAGTCGCCCTGGGCCACGGGCGTGGTGGTTTCGATCAGCTTGATACGGCATAGTCGGCCGCCGGTGCCTTCCAGCACACCGCGAGGTCCAAATCGCAGCCGCCCTTCGTGCATGGTGGCGATTTGGACCAGGTCGCGGTAATTGGCTGAGCGAACCGGCAACCAGGTGCTGGTTTGTTCTCCGACGTCGAGCAGTTTGCCACGCACGCGGCTGCCGGCCAGGACCAGCATGCCGGGCTGCAAACCGGCCGAACTGCCGGCATCCATCGTTTGCAGAGCCGTTTCCAGGACGTAATCGCCGGGGGCAACCCGCTGCTCGGCTCCGGCTTCGAGGATGCCTTGCCGCTGGAGCATGGCCCGCGATTGCATGCCCAGCGGTCGGGCCGGCACCAGGTCTTCGGCCACTAGAGGTGGCAACTTGGGCGTACTATGCTCGATCGTTTGCAGCTTGGCCGAGAGGGCCGCAGTTTGTGCGGCCAGTTCATCGCGCTCGCGGCGGAGTTTTTCCAGTTCTGCGGCTTGTTCGTGCGCGGCTTGTGCTGTTTGACGCCAGTGGGCGAGAAAGCCCAGGCGGTCGGCCGTCCAGGCTTGGATCGAGGTGCAGCCGGTCAGGCCCGGTTTCAGCGCGTCGTACCAGGCACGCCGCACCGGCTCGACGATTCGCTGCGGAACCATCGCCAGCGCCGCGGCCAGCAGCAGGCCGCACGCCAGGATGTATTGCTGATTGGCAGTGGAGCTGGCCGCGTCAGGCTTCGTCATCGCTGCTCTCCAGGGCGTGCCGCCAGCGCGGCAGGTTTTGCAGGCAGCGCAATGCGCCGGCGACGACGGCTTCCATGGGATCGGGGGCCACGCGGCAGGGCAGCCCGGTCCGTTCGGTCAGGTATTGGTCGAGTCCCCGCAGCAAGGCGCCGCCACCGGCCAGCACCATCCCTTGATCGACGAGGTCGGCGGCCAGTTCCGCGGTACACATGTCGATGGTGCGGCGGATGGCTTCCACGATTTGTTCCAGCGGCTCAGCCAGCGCCTCTCGAATTTCCTCGCTGGTGACGGTGGCTTTGCGAGGCAGGCCGGCCACCGTATCGACGCCGCGGACTTCGGCCGTTTGTTCCTGCGGCAGCGGCCACGCGCTTCCAACGTCGATCTTCAACTGCTCAGCTGCCGCCAGGCCGATCTGCAGGCTGTAGCGGCGGCGGAGATAGTCGACGATCGCCTGGTCCATGGCTTCTCCGCCGATACGGATTGACTGGCTGGCGGCGATCTCGCCCAAGGTGAGCACGGCAATTTCGGTCGTGCCGCCGCCAATATCGCAGACCATGCTGGCGACTGGCTCCGAAACCGGCAGCCCCAGCCCGATGGCGGCCGCTTTGGCCTCGGCGATCAGCAGCACCTGTCCGGCCCCGGCACGTAGTGCGCTGTTGAAGAGGGCTCGCTTTTCCACCGGTGTGATTGAGCCCGGTACGCCCACCAGCAACCGCGGCCGGGCTGCGAACCGGCCGGGCCGCAGCTTGAACAGAAAGTACCGCAGCATGGCTTCGCAGCACTCGAAGTCGGCCACCACGCCTTGCCGAAGCGGTTGCACGACTTCGATGCCTTCAGGCGTACGGCCCTGCATCTGCCGAGCCAAATGGCCCACCGCCGAGCGGCCCGGCAGCATCCGGCGTCGCTGTGCATCGACGGCCACCACCGATGGTTCGGCCAACAGCACGCCGCGGCCAGGCACGCCGATCAGCGTGTTGGCCGTGCCCAGGTCGACGGCAAAGTCGGCGGCGGTGCTTAGGAACCGGGCGAGCATCCGTGCTCTCGCAGCTTCAATGGCGGTAATCGGTGGTCGGCCACGCCGTCGTCGAGCGACGCCAGCGCGATCTGCGGCAACTTATCGCAAACCCTGCCGGCGCAGAAGCCCGATCGTGATGCCTGGGGGGGCTGACGGCGCTGCTAGCGTGCATCTGCTAGCCGGTGGGCCAAGCTCAACGGGTAAGGCCCAGGGCGTCCAGCACCTCTTGCAGGCCCACGAATCCGAAAAACAGCAGCGTGATGACCAAAATGCTGTTGATCACCCAGCCACTGCGGTAGGGGCCCACCCACTTGCTGCGGCTATTCATCAAGAGGAGCGACAGCGCCAACAGCGGCATGAAGAACGCGCCCAGCACCGCGTTGACCAGTTGCACATGTTCCACCTTCCGAAACAGCAGCGGGATCGGCAGGATCGCCAACGCCACCAGGAAACCGCGGTAGGCCTTGGTGCGCATGAAGTTGATGTCCTCGCGGACGATGCCGGCGGCCTGTTCGCTCTCGGCGGTTGTGCCCTCGCGACGCTGCCGGGCGTACCACTTACGGATGTGCAGGAAGTCGGCAAACAGGTACGGCACGCCTTGCCACACGCCCAGTAGGCTGGAGAACACGGCACCCCAGAATCCGATCAGGAACGCCACTGGCCAGCCGGCCCCAGCACGCTGTGCAACGTGCTGGAGAGTGCCCGGGCGGTCTCCGGACCTTGCCCGTCCAGCGGGACGATGGAGCCGATGATCATCATGGCCACGCCAAAGAAGGCCGTGAGGCCGTATGCCACGCCCAAGTCGATGCGGCAGTCGCGGATGGCTTGCGGGCCGGTGCGGCCGGCCTCGCGGATCCAGTAGCCGTAGCTGAGCAGCGTGACCGTGCCGCCGACGCCACCCAGCACGCCGAGAAACCAGCCGAGCCCCTGCTCGGGAATCGGGCCGGGGATAAAGCCTGCGAAAACCTCACCCCAGGTGGGTGCGACCGTGCCTTCCAGCGGCGTGTTGCTCAGATCGCGGCCGGGCAGTAGGGCGGCGGTCAGCAGCACGCACACAAACATTACGGCTACGCTGGCGGCCATCAGGCGTTCGAAGAGTTTGAAGCCGCCCCACCACACCAGGGCCAGTCCGGCCAGCGAGTGGATGATGCCCCAGACGATCTTCGAGGTGTTGGAGTCGCCCACTTCGACGATCGATTGGAAGATCGAGTTGCCGGCCACGCCACAGGCGGTAATCAAGGCACCACCAACCACCAGCGACCAGATCAGCAAATAGGCGAAGAACGCCCATTCCATCCAGCGTCCCAGCCGCTGCGACCAGCCTTCCAGCAGCGTGGTACCGGTCGCCAATTGCCATCGGGCGATGCCTTCGTTGAGCGTCCACTTGAGGATCACGCCGGCCGGGGCCGCCCAAAGGATCGCCAGTTTGAGTTTGCTGCCGGCGAGGCTGGCGGCGAACAAGTCGCCGGCACCTACGCCCGTAGCCGCGACCAACAGGCCCGGCAGAATCAGGGCAAATAGGGGCGTGCGCGAGGGCTGGTTCATGGTGTCGTGCGGTTACGGTCGGGTGGGGTTCGTGCGGCGCCCTTGCCAGACGCGGCAGCGACGCATGGTACGGCAACCGCCGCGTTGATGCGACAGTCTTCGCAGCGATCGCCGGCAAAACCTGGTCGTTTGCTGCTCCTAACGAACCGCCGCAGGTTCGGGGGAAACCTCAGGAGCAGCCCCGAAGGACGCCCATGTTGACGGTGCAAAGGGGTGCGTGTCTTAAGTGTCTCAACTACATGGCGTTAGTGATATGGGTGGACTTGGATGAACCGGCGAATGCACCGCTTGAATCTGGGGTGCTAGCACTGCAGGCATACAGCATATTGGGCTAGCAGGGGGCCCAGGCCGCAAAATCCTCGTAATCCTTGCAATCGAACAAGGCGGGGGTAGATTCCCACACATCGCCAACGCTCACGGTGGGAGTTGGCTTTCCCCAAACCGCCGGGACGGGATGTCCCATGGCTCCGCGGTTTAGAGCAGGCCGATGACTTCGGCCGCGGGTACGCCAGCGATTGTCACGGAAGACCTCATGAGGGGTACACAGCCAAACCCTCCTCGTGGCATTTGCCTGACCTCCCCGCCGCCGTGTGATTGCTGCTCCGGAGCCTCCGGTTTGCGGAAACCGCAATTACACTCCGTTTGACTGGCCAAATGACGGGCCAAGGGAGGTCTTTGAGATGGGAAGCAAGCCGCTGATCGGAATCAACTCCGACTACCGGGCCGCCACGAAGGATGCGCCTGCCTTCGCCTATCTCTGTGCCGGATATTACGAAGCAATCTCGGAAGTCGGGGGCATCCCGGTGGTGGTCCCCCAGCAGGCCAGCGAAGAAGATCTGGAACAACTGCTGGATCACCTCGACGGCATGGTGCTGATCGGCGGTGCCGACCTTGATCCTCGTCGCGACGGCTTCATGCTGCACCCCTCGGTGCGGCCCATGGATCCCCGCCGTGAGGATTTCGACCGCATGCTCGTGAAGCATATCGCCCGCCGCCGCATGCCGGTGTTCGGCATTGGCGTGGGCATGCAACTGCTGAATGTTTCCCAGGGTGGGAACCTGTTCCTCCATATTCCTGAAGACATCCCCCGCGCGGTGCCTCACCGCGACCCGATGGACCGCAATCACCGCCACGCTCTGGAAGTGGTGCCTGGCACGTTGATGGAGCGGGTGTTTGGCGACGGCGAAATCCGCGTCAACAGCATGCACCACATGGCCGTGGACGAAGTGGCCCCCGGTTTCATCGTCTCGGCCCGTTGCCCGGATGGCGTGGTCGAAGCCATTGAGAGCGTGATGCCGGACTGGTTTGCGATTGGTACGCAGTTCCACCCCGAAGCCGACAGCGCCACGGCGCTCGATATCCGCATCTTCGAAGAGTTTGTTGACGGCGTGAAAGCCGCCAGCCTTCAGGCCGCCGACGGCATGCGACTGGTCGCCTAAGCGGCCAACCTTATTCCGCCAGGTGACTCGCCTACGGCAGGCGAGAGCCGGCAATCCTCCCCCCGAGCCACTCGCTCGCCCCGCGCTACGGATGCGCGCCCCCAGCACGGAAGCCGGGATCGCACTGCGCGCCCTGATTGGAGTGGAACGGTTATGGGCCGGCAGGCGGACAACGTTCGAATCAACCGCGGCAAGGAATGCCCCCGGTGACGCATGCCCGCGCCACCGGTGAAGCACGGATGCTTCCCTTTACGATCAGGTCGACCCGATGACCGCCGGCAGCCACGGACAGGCTGCCGGCGGTCGTTTTTTGCGCGGAGCCAATCGTGGTCGCCGGAGGTGATCCCTGCTGCGCACCGAGAGGGGCGGTCGCGGAGGCTTTCGGCGAAAGGTCACGCCCGCTTGCGCTATGGGCCCCATTTTTCTTCGGACGTGGTCCACTTTGGAGGGCCTTACCGGTTGCACAAGTGCTTGCAGGCGATTTAACTGTGCGATAGACCTGTCTTTTGAGCACCTCGGCGCATCGCGATCGCGAAAGCACCATGCCGCAATGCGGGGTCAGCACCTCACTTGGACCACGCCCGCAGCGGTTGCTTGGCCGTGCTCCCGGTCCATTCGATTACCTTTCACTCATGGAGCCGTCACTTGACTGGGCAAGGACAGTTTGCGCGGGTACGCCGCTTGTGTCCGGTATTGAGCGGAGCGATGCTGTCGATCGTGGCCGCTTCCGTGGCCTTCGTCGTGCTGTACCTGGCATTCCTGGCAGTTGTATTTGCCCTGGTCGATTTGCTGGTCACCAAGGGACAGCTCGAAGTGCCGCTGTCCCTGGGCGGTCAAAGCACCCTGTCGGAGGCCGACGAACAGTTGCTGGCCCAATTGGCCGGCCAACCCAATGTGGCGGCCGCCGAAGACGCCTTGTCCCCGGCCCGGCAGCGGCGCGTTGCCGCGGTGTATTACCAGCGAGGGCTGCTGCCCCTGGTGTGGCGGACGCGCGATTCGTGGCTGGGAACCTGGCTGCCAGACTTGTATCAGAATCTGTCACCGCTGCGGTCCAACTTCGGTAGCCTGCTGCTGTTGATCGGTGCCGGCCTGGTGCTGGGCGCGCTGGCGTTCCTGGCATTGTACCTGGCCGATCGATTTGCCCGCGCGGCGGCGCTGGGCGTTGCCACGCGATTGCGGCGCGAGATCCATGCCCAGGTGTTCCTGGTGGGAAGTTCCGAACTGCCGGGCCGGTCCGACCGCAGCGTGGTTCAGATCTTTACCGACGATGTTTCGACCATCCAGCAGACGCTTGCCCAGTGGTGGCGGGTCATCCCGCGAGGGTTGTTGCTGCTGGTGGTGTTGATTGCGGCTGCCCTGGCGATCAACGTCTGGTTGGCGTTGACGGCCGTACTGCTGGCCTGCCTGATTTGGGTGCTGGCCAACTGGGCGGGTGCCTCGGCCCGCGCGCGGAAGAACATCCTTGAAGACCGCGCCAACAACCAGATGACCGCGCTGGTCGAAGGCATCAAGCAAAGCCGCATGGTGGCCGGCTACATGCTGGAGGATATGCCCGGCGCTCCGTTCGCGGAAAATCTCGAGGCCTACAACCGCCTGGCCATGCGGACTTACGTGGGCGGCCTGGTTGGTTTGCCGCTGTTGTATCTGACCTTGCTGGTGTGCGGCGCGCTCTTCGCTCTGCTGGTCGGCGCGGTCATCCTCCGCGAGCCGCCGGGGATTTCGTTCCCAGGCGCGGTACTGCTGACGATGCTGCTCTCCACGGCGGCCGTGCCGCTGCATCGTTTGGCAACCGTTCGGGCCATGATCCCCAGGGCCGAGTTGGCCGCGGCGGCCGTCTTCGATTACCTGGAACGCGAGCCTGCCGTGGTGCAGAAACCCAGCGCGATCGAACTGCCGCGGCCCCAGCGCCAGATACAGTTCGCCGACGTGGTGCTGCGCAACTCGACTGGGCAAGCGCTGCTCAACAAACTCTCGTTCACGATTCCGGTCGGTAGCCGGGTGGCGTTGATTTCGTCCGATGCGCACACGCCGCTGCTGGCGGCATGCCTCGTGGCGCGGCTGTACGACGCCACCGAGGGCCGCATCCTGATCGATGGCCACGACATCCGCGACCTGACGTTGGCGTCGCTACGGCGGCACGTGGCCATGGTTTTGCAAGACGGCCTGCTGTTCACCGCCACCGTGGCCGACAACATCGCCTGCGGCGATTCGCGCTTCTCGGTGAGTGAGATCCGCGATGCCGCCAAGAAGGCCAAGGCCTACGACTTTATCGAAGTGCTCGCTCACGGATTCTCAACCATCATCGGCGAGCACGGGCAATCGTTGCGGCCGGGCGAGGCGTTGCGGATCGGGTTGGCTCGTGCCCTGCTGCGCGATCCGGCCATCCTGATCGTGGAAGAGCCGGCCGAGATCGATCCCGAAACAGCCAAGGAAGTCGACGAGGCCTTGGCGGCCGCCGCCGAAGGACGCACGCTGTTGTTGCTGGCCAATCGGGCCATATCGATCCGCAACAGCGACCAGGTGCTGGTGTTCCACGACGGCCGGCTGGCTGCCCGGGGTACGCCGCAGGAACTGGCTCAATCGAGCGAGTTGTACCGGATCCTGCTGTACTCCAAGAGCCAGGACTTCCGGCTGGTGTTCAAGTTGCAAGGACAGTATCGATAAGGTGCAGTCGGGCGACGGCGTTTGTCGGCGGTGGAAAAACCTCGCGAACGGGTTTGCCCGCCGCGGCGGTGCCCCAGAATGTCGCGAGCCGTCAAGTCCGGCACAAGCGGCACAGGCACCAGGCCCGTCAATCGGCGCACCCGCGATATTCGGCGCCGCTGCTGCAACACCATCATTAACTACGTGCTACATATCAGAAACCGATCGGGACGCATTTGCCGCGGCCCGTTCAACGAAATTTTCCTCGCAGACCAGCTTCGCTACTCCATCAGGCATCGATGCATGATGAACCGCCGCGTTACGAAACGGAACGGAACGACGATGAAACTCTGGTGCACTCGCTCGCGACGTAAGACGGCGTATGCATCTTGGTGGGCGCTCGCCCTGGCGGCCGCGTGCCTGGTGGCCGTTCCCGCGACGGTTCAGTCCGACGATGCGGCGTCAGCCAAACCGCTTTCGGACATCAAGATTACCCGCGTGTTGCCGCCGCCGGGTATTGCCGTCGATGAGGATGTACGGCAGGAGCTGGCCTCGCGTGAGGCGCAATTGCGCGAGCGTCTGGCCGCTTTGGATCCGGCCAAGACCACGGCCGACGATCGAGCCGACGTCGAGATCTTTCTCAAGGCCGTGCGGCTGGCGCTGGTGAACGGCGAGTTCTACTCCCCGAAGGATATCGATAACGCCCGCAAGCTGCTCGATCAGGCCGAGCAGCGGCTAGCCGCCCTGGAAGACGGCAAGCGTCCTTGGGGCGAGCAGCGTGGGCTGGTGGTCCGCGGCTTTCAGTCCAAGATTGACGGCTCCGCGCAGCCCTATGGGCTGGTAATTCCTGAAGGCCTTGAGCTGAAGAAGCCGGTGCCGCTGTACGTGTGGTTGCACGGCCGCGGCGATAAGGTGACCGACTTGCAGTTCATTGTGCAGCGGCAGAACAACGCCGGCCAGGTAACGCCGCCGGATGCCATCGTGGTGCACCCGATGGGCCGGTACTGCAACGCGTTCAAGTTTGCCGGCGAGACCGACGTGTTCGAGGCCATTGAAGCCGTCGCCCGAAATTACCCCATCGACCGCGATCGGATCGTACTGTGGGGCTTTTCCATGGGGGGCGCTGGCGCGTGGCACCTGGGCGCGCACTATCCCGATCATTGGGTAGCCGTGAGCCCCGGTGCCGGGTTCGCCGAGACCCGGCGGTACATCAACCTGTCGCCAGCTCAGTATCCGCCGGTTTATCAACAAACCCTGTGGGGGATGTACGACGCGCCCGACTACGTGCGCAACCTGTTCAATGTTCCGGTGATCGCCTACAGCGGCGAGAAGGACCGCCAGATTCAAGCCGCGCGGGTGATGGAAGAAGCCTTCCAGGCCAACGGTCACAAGCTCAAGCACTTGATCGGCCCGGACACTGAACACAAATACCATCCTGAAACGCTCAAGGAACTCAAGGCAAAGATTGCCGAGATCGTCGCCAAAGGCCGCGATCGCTATCCGACGCACGTCTCGCTGCAAACCCGCACCTTGCGCTACAACCGCTGCAACTGGGTAGAGATCCTGCGGCTGAAGGAGCACTGGAACGATTCCCGAGTGGATGCGGCCGCTGGCGAGCCGGGCCGGATTCGCGTTACCACCACCAACGTGGCGGCCTTGCGGTTGCGTTCGCCGTGGCGCGAGATGCCCAACTTCAACGAGCAAGCGGTCATCGATATCGATGGGCAGATCGTGCGCGTGCCCGACGGTTACCGCGGCAGCACCGTCCAACTGGTTTGCCGCGAAGGCCGTTGGCGGTTGGCCGACGACGACCTGACCGCCGCCCCCAAGCCGGGCGAACCGCTGCGCAAGCGGCCGGGACTGCAGGGGCCGATCGACGATGCGTTCTTCGATGCGTTCCTGGTTGTGCTGCCCTCGGGTAAGGCTCGCCATGGAGCGATTGAATCGTGGGTTCAGTTCGAGGCCCAGCACTTCATCGACCGCTGGCGTGCCCTGTTCCGTGGCGAGCCTCGCGTGAAGCTGGACCGCGATGTCACCGAAGAAGACCTGGCCAACTATCACATCGTGGTTTGGGGCGATCCGGCCAGCAATCAGTTGCTCGCGCGGCTGGCCGACAGCTTGCCGGTGCAGTGGACGGCCGAAACCGTCACCGCGGCCGGGCAAAGCTACCCGGCCAACACGCACGTGCCGGCGTTCATCTATCCCAACCCGTTGAATCCGGCCCGGTATGTGGTGGTCAACTCGGGCATCACCTTCCGCGAAGGCCACGACCGGACCAACAGCCTGCAGATTCCCAAGCTGCCGGACTGGGCCGTGATTGATATCACGACGCCGCCCGATGGCCTCGCGCCCGGCAACGTGGTGGCCGCCGACTTCTTCGATGAACGCTGGCAATGGAAGCCGGCCAGCAAGCAGGCCAAGGCCGAAGCCAAGAAGTAACCGGTACGTCGGCCAACTGCGTCCCGCGGCCGTTAAAGATGCGCCACCGGCGCGGAATCGGCGGCCTTGATCGGTAGTTTCATGGTGGCCGTGGTGCCCTGGCCGGTCTGCGAGTGAAACTCCAGACTGCCGCCCAGCCGTTCGATCACGCTTCGCGCGAGGAACACGCCCAGGCCCATCCCTTGGCCAGGCTCCTTGGTGGAAAAGAACGGTTCGCCCACGCGTTCCAGCACGGCGTCGGGCATGCCGCAGCCTCGGTCGGAAACCTCGGAGACGATGGTTTCACCGTCGCGTCGGATGGCCCATTGCACCTCGTTTGGCGGACCCGAGGCATCGATCGCGTTCTTGATCAGACCGCGAATTGCCTGCGCCAACACGTTGGGCGGAACGAAAAGTCGAGTTTGCTCGGCGTCACGCGCCAGGTGCAGTTTGACCCTGGCGCCGCTGGGCAGCCCATCAAGCACGAGTTGCACCAGTTCGTCCACGTCGACGGTGGCCCAACGCTCGCCGGTTGCCTGGCCGGCTTCGGCCGCCATGCGGTCCAGGATTGCCCGGCAGCGATCGAGTTCCGAGCGGATCAAAGCCACGTCGTCGCGCAGCTCTTCGGCGCCGCTGTGCTGGATGGCCCGTTCGACTTCCTTGGCGACCACGGCGATGGTCGAAAGTGGCGATGCCAGTTCGTGCGCGGCTCCGGCCGCCAGCGTGCCGAGCGCTTGAAGCTTTTCGGCCCTGGCTCGGAGGATTTGGGCTTGCCGCAGTTCGTGCTCACGACGGGCCAGGGCGGCGGTCACTCGCGTCATGAAATACACCACCACCGACGCGCACGTGGCGAACGCTACCAGCAGCCCTTTATCACGCACGCTCAAAAACGGCATTTTCTCGGCGCCGTCGGCCACCTGCGCGATGGGGCCTAACTCCCGTAGCGGGACATGATGGAAGAACAGCGCCGCGTAGCAAGCTACCGCCGTGGCCGTGAGCAACCATGCCCAGCGCCCCGGCACGATCAATGCGGCCAGGCTCAGGTTCACAAAGTAGAACACGCTGAACGGGTTGTACGGACCGCCTGAGAAGTAGAGCAGGGCGGTCAGCAGCAGCAGGTCCAGGAGCATCACGCCGGCCAGCAGCATCCGGCCGGTATGGCGCGGTGCTGCCTCCGCCGGACCGTTCTCGACCAGGTCTTCGGGCCGGAGGCGGTACCAGGCCATCAGCAGCAGATTGGTCACGGCCGCCACCCCTACCACGACCAGCAGCGGCAGCAGCGACAGTTCAATGCCCAGCACGTAGCGCACGCCGGCAATCGTGAAAAACTGCCCGGCGACCGCCACCCACCGCAGTTTGATCAACCACAGGGCATTGGTCTTGATCGAGGTACTCAGGGGGGCTTCTCCCAGTTGCGCGACACAGGCACTCTTTGTTTTGAGAATACCCAGCCCTCGCCGCAATTGAAGTCCCGACTCGCTGCGATATGCCTTCGTCTACCGGGTACTGGCCCCCCCAACGTGCGTGAGGGCTGCTCAGGCCGCTTTTTCGTCGTCGGCCTTTTCCGGGACGGCATCGAGGATTTCCAGCAGCACCTGGTCGGGCTGGATGTCTTCGGCCTGGGCTTCGAAGTTCAGAATCACCCGGTGCCGCAGTGCAGGCAGATACACCCGGCGGATGTCTTCAAAGCTCACGTTGAACCGGCCTTCGAGCAGGGCCCGGATCTTGGCGGCTAAGGCGATGGTCTGGGCGCCGCGCGGGCTGGAACCCCAGCGGAGATATTGGTTCGTGGCCGGTGGGGCATACGGGCCGCCGGGATGTGTGGCCAGCACCAGGCGGACGATGTAGTCCTGCACGTGCGGGGCCAGCACCACCTCACGGACGAGCTTCTGCCATTTGAGGATTTCCGGGCCGTCCATCACCTTGGCCGGCTCGGGATCGACGCCGCGCGTGGTCCGGTCGATGATGGTGGCCAGTTCCTTGCGGGTGGAATAACCGACGACCAGCTTGAAAAAGAAGCGGTCGAGCTGAGCCTCGGGCAGCGGATACGTGCCTTCCTGTTCGATGGGGTTCTGCGTGGCCAGCACGAAGAACGGCTTTTCGAGTTGGTAGTGCTTGCCGGCGGCGGTCACACTGCCTTCCTGCATGGTTTCGAGCATGGCCGACTGCGTCTTGGGCGTGGCCCGGTTGATTTCGTCGGCCAGGCAGATCTGTGTGAAGATCGGCCCTTTCTGGAACTCGAAGAACCGCCGCCCGTCCGGGGCTTCCATCACCATGTTGGTGCCCAGGATGTCGGCGGGCATGAGGTCGGGCGTGAACTGGATGCGCGAGAATTGCAGATCAAGCGTCTTGGCGAGCGTGCGCACCAGGAGCGTTTTGCCCAGGCCCGGTACGCCTTCCAGCAGACAGTGGCCGCCCGCGAACAGGCACGTCAGCACGCCGTGCACGATCTCATCGTGCCCCACGATGACGCGGCCGATTTCCTCACGCACCGCCTGGTACCGGCGGACGAACTCTTCGGCACGCTGCTGAATCGATTCGCCAGGGCTCATGCAATTCCTTTGGTGCAAGGGAAGGGGCCATCCACAGTGCTTACGATACGCCGCGTCCAGTGCGGATTCCAGCACAACGGTCGAGCCCGTGGATTCCCCCGCGGTTTGTATGGCGGCACCGCTTATGGATCGTGGCCAGGGGACGAAGGTGCTCGTGCTCACCGCTTGCATCTGGCCTTGCTTGGTCGGATGACGCCCGCTGCGTCGTCGGCATGCTGGCCGGCTGCGGCCAGTGGCTTGCCGGTTGAACAAAACCGGGCTCTCAAATTGCCCCAGCGTGGCGAGCCCTCTGCTCCATGATTGGCCGAAATATGGCCATGCCCTATCATGGTATGAATTGCTGCGCCGCAATTGCCGCTTAACCAGGAGGTATGTGATGAGTACTTCGCCCAGCCGCCGCGATTTCCTTCAGGCGAGTGTTGCCGCCGGCGCGGCATTATCGCTCGGCAGTAGCCTGCTGGCGGCGCAGAAAAACGATGGTCAGGCGATCCCGGTACGGCCGTTGGGCAAGACCGGTGTCGATGTCTCCATTTTGTGCCTGGGCGGATGGCATATCGGGCAGGCCGGCAAGGATGATGGCGACGACGCGACAATCTGCCTGATGCATCGCTGCCTCGATGAAGGCATCACCTTCTTCGACAACTGCTGGGATTACCACGATGGCTACGCCGAGGAGTTGATGGGCAAGGCCATCCATGACCGCCGCGACAAGGTGTTCTTGATGACCAAGAACTGCGAGCGGGATTACAAGGGATCGCTGAAATGCCTGGACGATAGTCTCCGCCGCCTGCGCACCGACTGCATCGACCTGTGGCAATTCCACGAGATGGTCTACGATAACGATCCCGATTGGGTATTCGAGCAGGGTGGCATGAAGGCGGCCCTGGAAGCCCAGCAGGCCGGCAAGGTTCGGTTCATCGGATTCACCGGCCACAAGGATCCGTCGATTCACCTCAAGATGCTGCACAAGCCGTACGCTTGGGCGTCGGCCCAGATGCCGATCAACGTGTGCGACTATTTCTTCCGCAGCTTCCAGCACCAGGTCGTGCCCGAGTGCTTGAAGCAGGGCACCGCGGTGATCGGAATGAAAAGCCTCGGCGGCGGCATCCAGGGCAAGATTCCCTCGTCGGGCCTGGTTACAGCCAAAGAGTGCATTGCCTTCGCGTTGTCGCAGCCGATCTCATCGCTGGTCGTGGGCTTGCGGAACGAACGCGACGTGAACCAGGCCCTGGAAGTTGCCCGCAACTTCAAGCCGCTTTCCCTCGAAGAACAGCAGGCGGTGTTGGCCAAGGTCCGCGATGAAGCCGGAGACGGCCGCCACGAACTTTTCAAGACCAGCAAGGCCTTTGATGGTCCGCACCACCGCAAGCAGCACGGTTTCAGCTTGGACTAGCCGTGAAACGCAACGAGCTGGCTAAACATGCCAGCAGGTTCTATGGAGCTGCCGTGGGGGGCGGAACCGCGGCACCAAACTTGCACCTCGCGCCCGTGCCCAATTGCCGGCGGCGCTTCGCTCATGGCGTAGCGCCGCCACCGGCGTTGCGACTGAATTTTGCGCCTCATTGCTGCTAAGGACGCTATGCACCAACAGCCATCGAACCCTCACGAGGCTTCCGACGAAGGACAGACTGGTTTGATGACAGATGCCGCAGCCAACCGCAGCGGGCGGCAGGGGACCGAGCTGCGCCTGCCTCCGCAGACGCTCGAGGTGCCGCATGGTCGTCGGTTGCCGGTAGGGGCCGAGCCGCTGGCCGAGGGCGGTGTGCATTTCCGCGTTTGGGCGCCGCGCTGCCGAGAGGTGCGCGTGGTGTTGTTCGATGCGTCAGGTAACGAGCAGGGCAGCTACCCGTTGGAACGCGAAAAGGGCGGCTACTTCTCAGCCCATGTCGCGCAGGCACGAGCCGGCACGCTGTACCTGTATGAGTTGGACCACAACGGGCGTTATCCCGACCCGGCTTCGCGGTTCCAGCCGCGGGGCGTGCATGGTACTTCGGAAGTGATCGATCCCACGCAGTACGCCTGGACCGATGCCGATTGGCAAGGAGCCGGCCTGATGGGCCAGGTGTTGTACGAGCTGCACTTCGGTACCTTCACGCCCGAGGGCACTTACGCCGCCGCCAAAGAGAAGCTGCCGTACTTACGCGACCTGGGCGTGACGCTCATCGAGGTGATGCCGCTGGGCGATTTCCACGGTGAGTTTGGCTGGGGCTACGACGGCGTGTGCTGGTTTGCGCCTTCGCGGCTCTATGGCCGGCCCGATGACTTCCGCGATTTCGTCAACGAGGCGCATCGGCTGGGCATCGGCGTGATCCTCGATGTGATCTACAACCACTTTGGCCCTAGCGGCAACTATACGGGGGCCTACTCGCCGTACTACATCTCGCGGCGGCACGGCACCGAGTGGGGCGACTCCGTCAACTACGATGGCAAGCAGGCTGGCCCGGTCCGCGAGTTCGTGGCGGCCAACACGGCTTACTGGATCGCCGAGTACCACCTGGACGGCTTCCGCTATGATGCCACGCAGGCTGTGTTCGATGACTCGCCCGAGCACGTGTTGACCCTGGCTTCGCGCGCGGCACGCCAGGCGGCCGGTGACAAGCCGATTGTGCTGTATGCCGAGAACGATGCGCAGGACGTCCGCCATGTCGAGTCGCCCGAACGCGGCGGCTTCGGCATGGACGGCCTGTGGAACGACGACTTCCATCATGCCTGCCGCGTGGCGGCCACCGGTCACGCCGAGTTCTACTATGCCGACTACACGGGCAGCCCTCAGGAGCTGCTTTCCGCAATTCGCTGGGGCTATCTGTACCAGGGGCAATGGGTGCCGCGGCTACAACGCACACGCGGCACCCCGTCGCGGCATCTCAAGGCGGCTCGATTCGTTCACTACCTGCAGAACCATGATCAGGTTGCCAACTCAGCTCGAGGGCTGCGCATCCATCAGTTGACCACGCCGGGGCGGTTTCGGGCCTTGACGACACTGCTGCTCTTGGGGCCGCAGACACCGATGCTGTTCATGGGGCAAGAGTTCGCGGCGTCCAGCCCTTGGCTGTTCTTTGCCGATCACGACGTGGACCTGGGCCGCCTGGTGCGGCAGGGACGCTGGGAGTTCGTCCGCCGCTTTCCTCGCGCCGCCGGCTACAGTAATGCCATCGGCCTGCCTGACCCGACCAGCCGCGAGACGTTCGAACGCTGCAAACTCAACTGGGACGAAGTGCGGCAGAACGAGCCCACCTTGCTGTTGCACAAAGATCTGCTGACGCTGCGCCGCACCGATCCGGTGTTTGCCCGGCAGGATCAGCGGCAGATCGAGGGCGTCACAATCACCGACGAAGCCTTCCTGCTGCGGTGGTTCGGTGGGGAAGGCGATGATCGCCTGTTGCTGGTGAACCTGGGGTGCGACTTCCATTGGCATCCCGCAGCGGCTCCGCTGCTGGCCCCGCCCACCGGCTGCGATTGGGAACTGTTCTGGTCGAGCGAAGACCCCAGGTACGATGGCTCAGGCACGGCCATGCTGGATACCAAGAACTGGAACATTCCCGGTCACGCCGCAATCTTGCTTAAGGCTAATCCCCGCAAAGGATAACGTTGTAAGTCTTGCCAGGGTGAGTTTTAGGACTGGCACTTTGAGCCGCGTGGGCCCGGAATTCAAACGGCAGGCTTCGCATGTTGCTTACACCACGTAGATTAACAAGCAGGGCGGGTGCACGGTCCCGCGCGCAAGCTCTTGCAGGTTGCGCAGTTGCCACAATCGTCGCGATCCGCACAAACGCCCACACCGTGGTGGGGGCGTGGCTGGCGTTGATAGCAGGCAGTCCATTGCCCTGCCTACCCTGCGGCCAGTAACATCACCATATGCTGCGTAAAGGAGTTCCTGTTTCGCCGGGCGTCGCCGTTGGGGCCGCCTACTGCATCCTTCAAGTCTTCGTCGATCCGCAGGGCAAGCCCCTGGAAGAGGAGGAAGTCGTCGGAGAACTGGAGCGGTATGACCTTGCGCGCGAAAAAACCATCGCCGACCTGAAGGCGCTGTACCAGAAAGTCGCCTCGCAGGTCAGCCCGGAGAACGCTGAGATCTTCCGCGTTCACCAGTCGATCCTCAACGACAAGGCCTTCACCACCAAGGTCCGCGACCGCATCTTCCGCGAGCGGACGACGGCCCGGGCGGCCCTGGCCCAGGTGATGGCCGATTACACGTCGCTCTTTGCCCGCACCAAGGACGAGTACCTCAAGGAGCGGCTGGCCGACGTGCGCGACGTGATCGTGCGCCTGTCAGGGCATCTCTCGCAGGTGCTTGAGGAAGAAGGCCATGGCCCGACCGGTCCGCTGATCGTGGTGGCCGATGAACTACTGCCCTCGCATGTGGTGCTGCTGGGCGAACGGCAGGTGGTCGGCATTGTGACCGAAGCCGGTGGCCAGACCAGCCACGCCGCCATTCTGGCCCGCAGCCGCGGCATCCCGGCGGTTTCCGGCGTGCAGGGCATCCTGCGGCAGGTGCGTAACGGCGATACGGTGGTGGTCGATGGCCGCGAAGGCGTTGTGGTCGTCAACCCGGATCCCGAGTCCGAGGCCGCCTACCGCAAGCTCCAGCGCGAGTTTGTCGATCTGAAGGATCACCTGGCAGAGAACCGCGACTTGCCGGCAGTTGATGCAGATGGCCAGCCCCTGGAACTGCTGGCCAACATCAACAGCGCGGCCGATTGCCAGGCGGCCAAGGCCATGGGCGCCAGCGGTATTGGCCTGTTCCGCACCGAGTACCTGTTCCTCACGCACCCGGACGTGCCCGACGAGGAGGAACAGATCGAAGCTTATCGCGAGGTCATTCACGCCGCGCCCAACCATCGCGTGACGATTCGCACGCTCGACCTGGGCGGCGACAAGACCATTCCGTACCTGGGACACCGCCGCGAGGCCAACCCGTTCTTGGGTTGGCGGTCCATCCGGCTGTCGTTTGAGCACCCCGACTTCTTCCTCAAGCAGATTCGGGCGGTGCTCCGCGCGGCCGCGCCCGAGCCGGGCATCAACAAGCAAGTCCGGCTGATGTTCCCCATGATCACCACCGTGGTGGAAATGCAGAAGGTGCGGCGGATGGTCCGCCGGGCCTGCCAGGACCTCGATCGCGAAGGCAAGCCTCGCGGCGATGTGGCCATTGGCATGATGGTTGAAGTGCCCGCGGCGGCGATCACCATCGACTCGTTCCTGCCGCTGGTCGATTTTGTGTCGATCGGCTCCAACGACCTGATCCAATACTTGATGGCGGCTGACCGCGATAACCCCAAGGTCAACCACTTGTGCCAGCCGCTCGGCCCGGCGGTGATCAAGGTGCTGCATCACGTCATCAGCACCTGCAATAAGCGTGGCAAGCCGGTGACGCTGTGCGGAGAAATGGCCGGGGCCCCGCGTTCGTTCCTGCTGCTGTATGCCATGGGCTTGCGGTCATTCAGCATGAGCCCTGCGTTTATTCCGTCGATCAAGACGATGGCCGCTTGCCTGCATCGCGAGGAAGCGGAGCGGATTTTACGTCGGGCAATGCAGTTCAAGACCACCGATCGTGTGCGGCAGTACATGGCCAAACAGGTCTTGGAACTTTGTCCCAGCATCAAGCTGCTGGACTCGCCGTAGTCGCGCCGCTGCAATCTTTTGGCTGGTTTCTTTGCCGCACGGCATACGTGCAACAAAAAAAGATTGCGCCGCCGAAGTTCCTTTGGGTTGTGTGCGTCGAACAAGTTTCTTGGACTTGCTCATCGCACACAGGAATCCGGCTGCGCAATCCGCGTCCATCATAGCGATCGTGTACGGCAGTTTGGTCGGAACCGTCTGCTAGTACCGATATGGTGCCGATGATGGAGTGTGCTTTTCGATGATTGGTGCTTTTGCTTGAGGCTATGCACTGCTTAGGTCGTGGCGCGGGTGCCGCCCGGCGGCGGACCAGGCGTATGCTGCGGCACGTCGGTATCGACGTGTGTCCGCGAAGCACTCCACAGGCCCAGACCTGCAACGATGATGCCCATCACGATCTCGTTCCACATGGCCGTTTCGCCCACGCCATCGCGCGGATATGAGAAAACGAACGGCGAGGCGATCAGCCAGATGCCCAGGACCACGTTTGCCCAGCTCATCCAGGGATAGTGGCCGGGCATCGCCACCCGGGCGGCTGCCATGGCGGCCACCAGGATACCGACGATCAGGCTGTTCCACATGGCCTGGTTCAGGTCGGTATAGCCCAGCACAAACGGCGAAATGATCAGCCACAAGCCCGCGATCAGGTTCAGGCCGCTGGCCATTTTTACCTGGTTTAGGGCACCAGTGTCATGGGACGTTCGGTCATACGTTGTGCGGGGTTCCATCGATCACCTCCCATTGAATTGCAAAGGGTACGAGTTGCTCGCCTGCAAGCCCCCGCCCCAGCTGGCCGGGGCAACAAAGGGCTGCGTCCATGGAGGCGAACCGACAAGAGTTCTTGTGGACGCCCACGTTGGGCTGTGCTTAGCGGAAACCAATAGCGAATGCGGTGCCGGAGGCGGCTATTTCAGGGCCTTTTTGATGGCTGATTCCGTGCGCCGCAGGAAGCTGCCAACCGTGGTGCCGCCGTTAGCCATTTGGGCTTTCTGGACGCTCATCTGATCGGTCCCCAAACTCAGCTCGGCCAGGTCGCCCTCGGGCGTTGCCGCGGCGGTGACAAACTCGCCGTGCCCGTCGTAGCTGGTGCCGCTGCTCCAGCGGCCTTCTGGCACCGGCACGCTTTCATCCTTGCCGGTTGTGAAGAACGTGTACGACACTTCGGCCAGCTCTTCACTCTGCGGGAAGTTGTTGGGGATCGGGTGATTCTCCTTGCCTCCCATCTCCTCCCAGGCCGCGAGCCATTGGTTCTGGTGCATGGTGTCGCGGGCAATGAGGAAGCGGAGCATGTCTTGCATGCCCGTGTCGTCGGTCATCTTGTAAAGCTGGCAGGCCAGCATCCGGCCGGTGCTTTCGGCCACGACGTTGGCGAGCATGTCGGCCGCGCCGTTTCCGCTGGCGTACACGTGCGAGCAATCGAACGGCACCCCGTTGCAATCGACCGGCATGGCGCACATGGCCGTGGAGAGCACGTGCCGCGGATTCATGCCGCCCAGCACGGCGGCAATCATCGGATCCTGGGCCGCTTCTTCCTGTTCGAGCGGTGCGCCCTCCAAATTCAGGGCGACGGCCGTGGCCAACATTTCGATGTGGGCCATTTCTTCAGTGCCGGTATTCAGCAGCATGTCGCGATATTTCTTGGGGCCGCGAGCGCCCCAGGCTTGAAACAGGTATTGCAAACACACCCGGATCTCGCCCTCCACGCCGCCGATCGCCTGTTGCAGGGCCTTGGCGAAAACGGGGTTGGGCTTGTCGACACGCACGTGATACTGGAGTTTGCCGCCGTCGTGATAGAACATCGTTCCCACCTGCATGGTGCTTGATAGGGGGCCTGGCCAGCCTTCCGCGGCTGGCTACCAATCTCCTGCTGCCCGATCTCCCAGGTCAGCAACCTGCGTGGGAAGCAGTGCCCGGCTCCCGCGCCGAGGCGAACTGCACGTCAGGCAAGGACCATGCCTTGCTCCGGCGGTGTGCCAATTATTCGTAGCGTCGACGCGTCCGCGCGCGGAACCTGAAGGCCGATGTTCCATTGAAACAGCAAGGGCAGGGGAACACGCCGAGAACGGAGCCCCCGCCGCTCATCGAGCGGTGGCTCGCTCGCTTATTGAACCGACCGGCCGGGCAGCCGGAGCCTCAAAAAGACGGCTCGCGACAACATGGCGCAATGTACGAGCGCAGCAGCGCAAGGAAGGTCCTGCCGAATTGCCCGATTCACTGCGACAGCTTGCGTGCGAACAAGGATGGAGAGCGGCGGTTTGTCGCAGCGTTCAGGCCGGCGCCATCGCTCTTCGAGGCAAAGCATGTAGACGTGATGATGTGAGCAAGGTTGGGCCGGCGCAGTTTGAATCAAAAAGGTGTATCCAGAACCGTCGGCCGATACAGCGGCATGTGCCGGTAGTACACCTCCAGGGTCATGATCGCCAGGGCCGTTACGAGCAAGCGGCCGCCAGGATCGGTGTGGCGGTTGCGAAAGCACCAACTGCCCGACTCATGCCCTTGCGTCGCCTGCATCGCGATCAGGTGCTCGCGCATCTTTTCGTTCCATTGGTCCCATAGGGGGCCGCCGAAGTGATGCATCACCTGCGTTGCATAGTAATTGAAGTACATGTCGCTGTTCGATGGCCCATGCTCGGACAGGAACTTGACGCCCATCCGCAGTGGCGAGGAATCCGGCCCCCAGCCCAGGTACATTCGGCACAACAAGCCTACGGCCGTGGTGGTCGGTTCCTTTCCGGCGGTCATGTAGCCGTAACGGGCACCGCCATCGGCCTGCACGCCGTTGAGAAAGGTCGTCACCTTACTGAACACCGGCCCCGGCACCCGCAGGTACGACATCTGCGCGCTCTTGAGAGCCATGAGCTGCCAGCCGGTGACGGTAGTATCGCCGACCTCGCCGGGCCCGTAGCGCCAGCCGCCTCCCTGCTGGTCTTGTGCCCAGATGATGTACTCGATCGCTGCCTGCGCGGCGTCATGCAGACTGGGGTCGCGCGTCATGCCGTACGCTTCGCACAGCGCGATCGCCGCCAGACCTTGGGCGTACATGGTGCCATCGCGCAGGTCACCGCCGTGAGGCGTGGTGCGCATCCGGCTCTTCAAATAGTTGAGTCCCCTATCGACCACCTGCTGATAGGGACCTTGCCGATGCGTGTAACCGGCCCCCAGAAACGGCAAAATCGCCACGGCGGTGGCGGCAATGGTCGAGTGATGATCGCCCGGGTTCCGGCACATGCCCTGGCAGTCACTCAGGTTGTGGTCAAAGTGCCAACTGCCATCGCGGCGCTGGTGCTTGGCCAACCAGGCCAGGCCGCGTTCCACGGCGGCTTCCGAGGCGGGCGTGCCGCCTTCGGCCATGGCCAGGCGTTCGCGATCGCCGGGCTGACGACCACGCAGCGAGCCTTCCATGCCGGCCGGCGTCGACGCAATCAAGGCTTCGCCGGGTGGAAGCTTGATGCCAAAACCTTGGTCCTGGGGAGCCTGTTCGCGGCGTTCCCGTTCCAAGGGCGATTCGATGGTAAGCCCCGTTTGCGGGGCGGCAGTGCCGATGTCGGCCGCCAGTTGAAAGTCGGGCCTGGGGGCCGGTTCCACGTTCAGTTGGACGACCTCGACCTCCGGCTGCGAACCGTCGGTCAACTCGACTTGCAGCTCAGGCTTGCCCAGCAGGTTCAGGTCCAAGGGCAACAAGAGGGCCAGCACGATCACCAGCAACGCATGAGCGACCATGCTGCTCAGCATGCCGATGCACCGTTCGCGCCACGGAACCGGAGCCGACTTCACGCGGGCAGCGCGCGACGGGCCCTCGGGACGAGGGAGCCCCTGAGGCGGCCGGGCCGGCGCGGCTGGCTTGGGTGAAGGTTTGTTTGGCTCCGGCACGGTCGTCTCCGGTGATTCGTCAGTTGCGCGGCGGCGCACGACGTAGCACGCCCTTGCGCTTCGCCTGCGATCATGGCGTTTTCCCCACCAACCATACGTTGCCGTTCAGCAACGTCCGGCTTCCTGGAACCGCGGACGTTACCTTGAGCGTAGTCGGTTTGTGCCGCCTTTTCAGGTTGTAACAGTTGGGAGCGACGCCGGAGCGTGGCGATGCCGGTTGGCACGCAGCTTTTTTTCTTCGCGGCAATAGGGAGCTGTGTTCGCACTGGGATTGTCGCGCGGTCGGGCCGCTCGTGTGCGGTGACCGCCAAAGCGGGCGGTTGCACCCTTGCGAAGCGATCCACGGCTGCCGCACAATGGCGGCTCCTTTGTGGGCCGCGGCTCGCACCGTTGGCGAGCGGCAGGCGAAGGGACCAGCTCCATTGTCCGCACCGAGTCAGCAGCGATCACCAATGCCATTAACGCCTGAAGCTCAAGAGTTTCTCCGTCAGATGAAACGGGCCGGGTTGCCGCCGGCAAACGAATGCACCGTGGAACAAGCCCGGTCGTTGATGCCTCCCCCGGCGCAGCCGCTTGAGCCTGTAGCTGGTATTGAAGATCGCCGGATCGCTGGCCCTGCGGGCGAGATCCCCGTGCGCATCTACCGGCCCGCCGGAGCAACCCCCGACGCCGCAGGCCTGCTGCCTGGCATTGTTTATTATCACGGCGGCGGCTGGGGGGTGGGCAACATCGAGAGCCACGACGGCATCTGCCGCATGTTGGCCAACCGCACCGGGGCCGTCACCATCTCGGTTGACTATCGGCTCGCACCCGAGCATAAGTTCCCGGCCGCGGTCGACGACGCTTACGCGGCCGCTTGTTGGGCGGCGCAAAACAGCGGCGGGCTCGGCATTGATCCCCAGCGGCTGATCGTGGCTGGCGATAGCGCGGGGGGCAACCTCGCGGCGGCCGTGTGCTTGATGGCTCGCGACCGCGGTTTACCGGCGTTGGCGTGCCAACTGTTGCTGTACCCAGTCACCGATCGCAATTTTGAGACGCCGTCGTACCAGAAGTATGCTGATGGCTACTTCCTCTCGCGCGATGCCATGATCTGGTACTGGAACCATTACCTGGCCCGCGATGAGGATGCAGCCAACCCGTACGCGGCGCCGCTGCAAGCTACGGAGCTATCGGGCTTGCCACCGGCGATCGTGCTGGTGGCCGAGTGCGATCCGCTGTGCGACGAAGGCCTGGTCTACGCCGAGAAGTTGCAAGCTCACGGTACCGAAGTGGTCACGCTCACGGCCCAAGGTTTGTTGCACGGTTTCCTGCGCAGGCCGGATGTGTTTCCCGAGGTCGATCCGCTCATGACCGAGCTTGCCGCCCGGTGCCGCGAGATCATCAACCGAGGGTAGACGCTGCTGCACAAACTGAAGAATCGGCCTAAGCAGTGGCGGCGGAGCGCCATGGGCCGAGAAGCCGGCGACGATCATTGGCACCACTGCTTGCAAACCGCGTCAATTTTGCGAAATTAGTGATCGGCTGTGAGGCGTGTGGCCCGTGCTTATCGATCCGTTGGCCGCACGCGTAAGGAAACGCTACCCGGTGGGCATCGCAACTGCTAAGGTGATAGCCAGAGAGAGCAGTTTCCGCGTTGAACCGTCGACGCTTTTTCAACCCAGCACTTGGAGAACTCACCCGCCCGGCTTCCGCAACGGCATCTCCGTGGAAGCCGGTGGCCCAGAAGACGAAAGTTTCCCCCCCTGCCGCGACGAGGTGTCTACCCCGAGCGAGCAGGGAAGCTGCCTATTCAACCTGATTGGCCTGAAAACCTCGGTTATTCTTCGTCGGCACAGTCGGCAGGCCTTGCCCACCGGCTGCGGCGGCGCGGGATGGCGGGGGCTAATCCTAAATCCTTTTGACTGCGGTAGTTGTAACAAAAGCCGCAGGCCGGGGTGAGTGTGCGCGGATTGTGGCGTTAGCACCGAACGCAAGATTCATAACGAATTGCGCGCCAAAATAGCACAAAATGCGGCTGAAAAAGCGGCTGTGATTCCGTTCGTTGCTTGACTCCGCCATTCCAGCACGTAGAGTGGATGAGGAATAGGCAGCTAGGTATGGAGGCTAATTGGTACCCGGTGGGATGGTCCCCCGGGCCCGACTGGCGCCCCACCGTCGCAAGTATTGCGCACGCGCAAGCGACACAGCCCGGTGGTAGGGAAACTGCTTACAAAGGAATGGGCCAATGTTAGTTCTGTCTCGCAAGAAGAACGAGAGCATTGTCATCAACAACGACATCACGATCGTTGTTGTTGAAATCCGCGGCGACAAGGTGCGTTTGGGTGTCGAAGCCCCCAAGGAAGTGCCGGTGCACCGCCGCGAGGTGTACGAAGCCATCATGCGGGCTGAGGCTCAAGGTGGCGCCAAGGAAACCGACACCGTTGGCGACGGAACCTGAAGCTGCCGCTTTCTCACGCCGGCCGCTCCAGCCCCAACAGGGGGCGGCCAAAGGTCCTGCCTTGGATTCTCGTTAGAGTTTCTGGGCTTTGTCGGCTGTAGCGACGCGGCATCGTGTTGGTTGCCGCATTTTTGCCACGGCGGATGGGTTGACGAACCCGCCGATGCCGACTAAAAAACAATGGCGGTGCGACACTGAGCCGCCCGTTATTGGCCCCGTCGTCTAGCCAGGTCTAGGACACAGGCCTTTCACGCCTGCAACACGGGTTCAAATCCCGTCGGGGTCACTGATCATCGGGTTCCAGTTTGGAACCCGTTTTTTATTGGCAGCCGCGGCACCGACGTTTCTCACCGGCCAAAAGTTTCTTCTGCCCGAAGAATCCAACCGCGGCTACCTCGCGCGGCGCGGGGGAACAGGATGCTGGCCGCGAAGCCGGCTGCCGGCGGTGTAGAAGTTGGGCCGGGCCGGGCTGCTTGGAGTTGGTCACAACGCGGGCCGCACCGACCGCCACGCTCTTGGCACCGAATCGCTTTCTTGTCGCGGGGCTGCTCCCGATGTCTGATGCCGACTCGCCCGCTTACGACGCGCTACTGGTGGTCTCGTTTGGCGGGCCTGAAGGTCCCGACGATGTGATGCCGTTCTTGGAGAACGTTTTGCGTGGGCGGAACGTTCCCCGCGAGCGCATGCTGGAAGTTGCCGAGCACTACCAGCACTTTGGCGGTGTCAGCCCGCTCAACGCCCAGAATCGCGCTTTGATCGCCGCGCTCGAGCAGGAGTTGCGTTCCCGCGGCATCAACCTGCCCATCTACTGGGGCAATCGCAACTGGCATCCGTTGCTGCCCGACACCATGCGGCAAATGGCCGCCGACGGCGTTCGCCGCGCGTTGGCCTACGTGACGGCGGCCTTCAGTTCGTACTCGGCCTGCCGGCAGTACCTCGATAACATCGCCGCCGCCCAGGCTGAGGTCGGGCCACAAGCACCGCGGGTGGATAAGCTCCGCGTGTTCTACAACCACCCGGGCTTTATCTACCCCATGGCCGATCGTGTTCGCGAGGCGCTGGAGCAGATTCCGCCCGAGCGGCGAGCGGCCGCCGAGCTGGTCTACACGGCCCACAGCATCCCCTGTTCGATGGCACATACCAGCGACTACGAGGTGCAGTTGCGGGAGGCCGCGCGCCTGGTTTCGGCCGAACTGGGATGGGCCGATGCGCCGCTGGTGTTTCAAAGCCGCAGTGGTCCGCCAACGCAGCCCTGGCTCGAACCTGACATCGGCGATTATCTCCGTGCCCGGTACGAGGCCGGCGTCCGCGACATCGTGGTGGTGCCGATTGGCTTCATCTCCGATCACATGGAGGTGATCTACGACCTGGATACCGAGGCCCAGCAGCTTTGCCGCGAGTTAGGCCTGAACATGGTGCGGGCCGGCACCGTGGGCACGCACCCCAGGTTCGTGCAGATGATCCGCGAGCTGATCGAAGAGCGGCTGTTCAACGCGCCGCGGCTGGCGCTAGGCGACCGTGGCCCGGCCCCCGACGAATGCGCGGTCGGTTGCTGTCCGGCTCCCGCCCGGCCTGCCGGCCCACCTCGGCGCGATCCGGCATAGCGCTAGCGCCCTACACCTTCGACGCTACTTCTTCTTAAGAACCACGCGCGGCGAGGTGCCGCATGGTCCGACTACGGCCAATCCGGGTCTTTGAACTGGCTGTCGACCTTCAAGAGTGCCTTGTAGACTTCGTAGTCGGTGTCATTCTCCAGCAGCCGCACGTTGCCGCTGGCCATGGCGATATTGGCCCCGTTGTGGTGGCGGCTCGACGGGCGAGCCAAATCCATCGGATCCGCGCCGGATGAAGGCGTGCTGTTGATGCGCCGATCGGAGTTGGGGGCTGAGTGGAATACGATGCAGTGGTCGTACTCCTGGATCTGCGAAGTTCCGACCTTGCCCCAAGGATTGGCGTTCAGATTTTCGGAGAGCAGCAGGGTGTTGGCTTTGCCGTCGGCCTTGATGATGAATGACGAGGTTTGAGGCTTGGCAATGGGGTTGCTCAAATCGAGAAAGATCGCATTGGAGCGATAATCCATTGGTCCGGCGGAGGAGTCATCAATTGGTGGGACGTCGGGCCGTCCGGCATTGCCGACATAGCTCAGCACCGGGCCGCTGGCCTCCAGCTTGTCGCGGTCGCTCGGGCAGATCAGCAGTTCGACCCAAGGCCATTGGATATTGGCGGGCGTCGTGGTCTTGATGTGGTCGCTGGCATCTTTCCGATCAACGTACTCCAGGATCGGCACCACCCAGGGCATGTATGCCTTGGTGCGTTTGTTGTCGGGTGTCAGGGTGGGGAAGTTGTGACGCCAGCCGGGATACTGGTTCTGCTTTTCGGCGAACACTTCGACGGCGGTGGCCACGTTCCGCATTTGATCGCGGCAAACGGTTTCGCGCGTGCTTTCGCGCATGCGATTGATGGCCGGGAGCAGCAGGGCCAGCAGCAGGCCCAGAATCACGACCACCATCAACAGTTCGACCAGGGTGAAACCAGAACGCCGTGGCAAAGACATGGATGTGACCTCAGACAGGTAGCGAGCCCCCCTCGGGCAGTCTCGACAAACGCCATTGTGGCATAAGGTAGCGGTTACGCCAAGCAAGCATTGCCAGTCTTGGCGAAACCGTTCCCGCACGTTCGATGGGGCCAGATGGAATTGCCGGCCGTGCAGCCTGGTCCTTGTTCTCTTACGTCGGGTGGCCGGATTGGCGGGCCGAAAAGGGGCCCCGGCTACGACCGTTTCGGGCGCCGATGAACGCGCGTGCGGTCGAGGCCACCGTTGGCCACTTCGAGGCCGTGCCATGCTGGCGACAGCGCGGTTTCGTCGGAGCCCCCTTATCTCATACGCTCCGCATTTGTCTGTAGCCTGCGACCCCCACGTGGTGTGGTCTGGGCGTAGTTCACGGTCCAGCCGGGCAAAAATTTTTGAAAATTTTCGCCTCCGAACGGGACACCTTCAGAAACGGGACACCGAGGGCGTGCCTAAGAACTAGGCATGAGCTCTTGTGCGTAAAAGTTGGGCATGCATGCCTTCAGTGCAGGCGCCAGCAATGCATGCATGTAAGTGCTAGCACACCAAAGATTTCCATGCTGGCCTTGACTCCGCGGGACAATCCTGGCAAAAGAAGCGGCCGCGGTGGCCGCGAAAATGGAGTTTCCCGTTCTTACGTACGGAAGGAGTCACTTCTGATGACCGAGAACCACCCGCACTTCTCGTATTCGCCCAACGGTCCGCAGGTCGGTGGCAGCTACACCTCCAGCAGCACCAGCGTCGGCACCACGGCGACGCCCCATGTGGCCGAGCCGCAGGTTGACGCCGAGGCCCAAAAGGCTCAGGCCGTCTGCCAGGCTGCCCGCGCCATGTACGACCAGGGCTGCGATTGGGTGACCTTCTTCCGCGAGGTGTTGGGCCTCAACGGCGTTGTCCGCCGCACCTTCACCACGCCCGAAGCGATGGCCCGCTTCGAGCAGTCGGAAGAGTTCGAGAAGATCCAGCACATGCTGGCCAAGCTGCGTGAGCGCAGCCAGGCAAAGCAGAACACGGCTAACTTCGAGCCGACCCGCGTGATCACCGTTCGGCTCCCCAAGAGCCTGCATGAGTCGCTGCGCGCCGAGGCTCACGAGAAGCGGACCAGCATGAACAAGCTGTGCATCTCGAAGCTGTTGCAGTTCATCGACGACGACCTGGTGCCGACCGAGCCGTAAACCAATTTCGACTCAACAAGGCATCTGGCGCAGCGTCCGGCGTTGGGCGCTGCTGCCTTGGGTTGCGGGAAGGCTCCCCGCAGAGCTAACCCGACACAACGCAACTGGCGCATGCTCCCCATGGGCAAACCAGCCCATCCTGGGCGGCCGCGGCAGTCCGTCGATGAGAAAAAAGAAAAAGGAGTTGGGAACGAACCTGTAAGCCGGGTTCTGTTCCGTACCCGAACAGGTACGGTGGCGACCATTTCTCTAGGACGACGATTGCTCGCCGCCTCCAGCAGCCTACCCGAAAGTCAAACGGATCGGACCAATCCGCCGGGGCATCGAGCCAGCACACTGTGCTCGATGCCCCGTTCCTTTCTGCTTGGCCTTGCTCCGGGTGGGGTTTGCCTAGCCGAGCCGGTCACCCGGCCCGCTGGTGAGCTCTTACCTCACCGTTTCACCCTTACCTGCGACGGCTCCCGGGCAGGAAGCCGCCACATCGGCGGTTTGCTTTCTGTTGCACTTTCCCTGGCCTCTCCCCGAGGGAAGAGGTCGGTGGGCGTTACCCACCACCCTGTCCTGTGGAGCCCGGACTTTCCTCCCGCTCGCATTGCGAGCCGGCGGCCGCCCGGTTCGCCCCCAAACTCCTTCAAGTCAAAACGTACGCGCCGAACATTGCTGCGATCGTCCTGGCCGGCGCCGCGGACGCCAGGAACTGCTCCGCCGCGGCCTACGCCCCCGCTACTGAATATACGCGGTTAGCCGCCCATTGGTGCGCGCGGGGCCCTGAGGCGCGGCAACCGCGGTCGCGTCAGGCCGGCGCCTCGCTCCCCTGGTAGAGCCGGCCCTGCCAGGTATCGCGGCGGACAAACTCCTCCTCGATCGCCTGCCGCAGGGCCGTCTTGTCGACGCACCAGTCGGGGGCCACCAGGTAGTCGGACGGAACCTCGCCCGTCACCCGTTCGACCACGCAGGTCGGCGGCAGCCGCTCCAGGAAGTCGACTACCGTGGCCACGTACTCGTCGCGCGACAGCAGTTGAATCTGCCCGGCTTCGTACTGATCGGCCAGCGGGGTGTTCTTCACCACGTACAGGTTGTGCAGCTTGACGGCATCCAGGCCAAGCCGGGCCACCTCGGCGGCCGTGGCCAGCATGTCCTCGCGGCTTTCGCCGGGCAGCCCCAGCATCACGTGGGCGCAAATTTCAAATCCGCGATTTCTGCTGCGCTCCATCGCGTCCAGAAAGGCATCGTAATGGTGGCCCCGGTTCATCCAGTCGAGCGTGCGATCGTGGATTGTCTGCAGCCCATACTCCACCGACAGGTACGTGCGGCCGGCCAGTTCCTCCAGCAGGTCGAGTACGTCGTTGGGCACGCAGTCGGGGCGGGTGCCGATCACCAGGCCGACCACCTGGGGATGGCTGATCGCCCGCTCGAACAGCATCCGCAGCTTTTCGACAGGCCCGTAGGTGTTGGTCGCCGGCTGGAAGTAGGCGAGGAAGCGGTCGACGTCGTACCGCCACTTGAGCCGGCGGATGCCCTCGTCGAGCTGGCTGCGGATATCCACCCGCGGCAGACGGCGGCTGGGGCTGAAGCTGCGGTTATCGCAAAATACGCATCCCCCCAAAGCTACGGTGCCGTCCACGTTGGGGCAGGTGAAGCCGGCGTCGATGCTCACTTTTTGCACGCGGCACTGGAACACCTGACGCAGAAAATGGCTATAACTGAAGTAGCGCAGTCCGCGCCGTCGCCAGTCTCGGCCAGCGTCGGGCGGTACAAATCGGCTAGTCACGGGCAGCGCTCTGGCTTTCCGAAAAATGAGAATGTTGAACGTTGGCGGCCGGGTGGTACCCTACTGAATGCCGCTCCTCGGGGTGGAACCCCGGCGGGTGGCGTCCAACGATCCGCTCGGTGAGCGGGCAATCGAGGGGGGCAAGAGAGTTCGGGGCCGATCATCTTATTCTTTTCATTCCTTCCGATCTTAGCGGAATCGATTGCTACAGGAAACTCAGGAGGCAGGGTGTCATGTACGGTGAACTGCTCCCCCTTGGGGGTGGCGATCCCATCCCGTTGATGAAAAAGAAGCTGCTGGTCGGCCGCCGCGAAAGCTGCGATATTGTGCTGCGCTTCCCCAATGTTTCCGCCCATCACTGCATCCTCACGCTGAACGACGGCTACTGGTACGTGACCGACCAGAACAGCCGCAACGGCGTCAAAGTGAACGGCACCAAGGTGGAAGCGGGCGAGAAGCGGCTCGATCCGGGCGATACGCTGTCCATCGCCAAGCACAAGTACGAGGTCCGCTACTCGCCGCGCGAGCTGGGCGCCAGCGGTCCGCCGATCGACGACGAAACAGCCCAGATCTTCCGCAAGTCGCTGCTGGAACGCGCCGGCCTGGTGCGGCCCAAGCGCACCAAGGGCGAGTAGCCCCCGTAGGTTGAATCAACGTAAAATTCAGCAAGGCCCCTGTGACCGGTTACGGCGCGGGGGCCTGCTTCGTACCGGCGGTTACCGCAGGGAACTTGAGGCCAGGTTCGGGCGTGCCACGACGCGGCGGGCCTGAAACATCACCCCGATGGACCGCCAGGATCGTATGTCTTACCCGGAGTCCGCTCCGCATTTCCCCTAACAGGCACGGATGGGCAAGAAGAAAAAACTTCGCGCGCAGTTTCGCAAGAACCAGCAGGTGCGCGCTCGGAAGACCGACTGGACTCGGAAGTTCGAGACGGAGGGCGCCGAGCTGGCCGATATTGCCCGCGTTGAGCGCGTCAGCGGCAAGGGCGAACTGACCCGGCAGCGGACCATCGTGGCCGAGGAGGCCGACGCCGATCTGCCGCTGCTGGAAGTCGACGAATCCACTTGCCTGCGCGGCCGGGTGATCAGCGTTCATGGCCTGACCAGCCTGGTTCAGGCCGAGGACGGCCGCCGTTTCCACTGTGCCACGCGGCGGCTGCTCAAGAGCCTGGCGACCGATCAACGCAATGTGGTGGCCGCTGGCGATGTGGTATGGTTCCGTCCGGCACCTTCGACCGAACCGATCGGCGAAGGCATCATCGAACGGGTGGAACCGCGGCGCGGCGTGTTGAGCCGCACCAGCCGTGGCCGGCAGCACGTGATCGTGGCCAATGTCGATCAGGTGCTGATTGTAGGCAGCGCGGCCGAGCCGGATCTGAAACCGCACCTCATCGACCGCTTCCTGGTTACGGCCGAAAAATGCGCGATCCGCCCGGTGATCGTGATCAACAAGATCGACCTGGTGGACCCGGCCAGTCTGCAACCGCTGATCGGCGTGTATGCGCAGATGGGCTACACGGTGTTAACCGTCAGTGCGGCTACCGGGTTTGGCATCGAACGCTTGCGGCGGGTGATGCAGGGCCGAGGCAGCGCCGTGGCCGGGCAAAGCGGCGTGGGCAAGTCGTCGCTGCTCAACGCCATCGAGCCCAGCTTGGGCTTGCGGGTGCGCGAGGTGAGCCACGACACCCAGAAGGGACGCCACACCACCACTGCGGCCATGCTCGTGCCGCTGGCCGAGGGTGGCTACGTAGTCGATACGCCCGGCATCCGGCAGTTCCAGCTTTGGGACACCGCGCCCGAAGAGATCGCCAGTTGGTTCCGCGACATCCGGCCGTTTGTCAACTACTGCCGCTTCCCCGACTGCACGCACACGCACGAGGACGATTGTGCGGTGAAAGATGCCGTGGCCGACGACCTGCTCGATGCCCGGCGGTACGAAAGCTACTGTCACCTGTTTGCCGGCGACGAAGTGTAATCGCCGCAAGGCCGGCTCGTTACCGCAGGTTGAACGTCCAGCGGCGCATTTCTTCCAGCCGTGAACGATTGGTCAGGGCAAAATCCAGCGGCGTGAGCGTGATCTTGCCTTGCGCCAGCGCGGTGACATCGGTTTCCGGCTCGGTCGGAGGTGGCACATCGCCGTTGATCGACCAGTAGTAGAACCGGCCGCGCGGGTCTTTCCGCCGCTCGAAACTTTCGCCGTAGCGGTTGACGTCCATCGGCACCATCACCACCTCGGGCTCGGCCACGTCGGTCGCCGCGCCGGGGATGTTCAGGTTGTACAGGTGCGGGCCGGGCGTTTCGTGTTCTTGCAGTTGCTCGATCACCTGCCGGGCGAGGACCGCGGCGCGGTCGTAGTCGGCGGTTTCGGCGAACTCGAGTGATACGGCGATGCTGGTCACGCCAAAGAAGGCCCCCTCAATGGCCGCGGCTACCGTGCCGGAGTACAGCACGTTGATGCCGGCATTCAGGCCGCTGTTGATGCCGCTAACGACCATGTCGGGCCGCTCCGGCAGCAGGGCCGCAATCGCCAGTTTGACGCAGTCGGCCGGGCTGCCTTCCACGCCCCAGCCACGGCGGGAGCTGCCTTCGAACAGCTCGTGGGCAATCAGCGGCGTCAGGTAGGTGATCGCGTGGCCCACGCCGCTTTGCTCGGTCATGGGAGCCACCACGGTGACGTCGGCCATTTTGCGCAGCTCGCGTTCCATCGCAGCCAGGCCTGGTGCGTAGACGCCGTCGTCGTTAGTCAGCAGGATTCGCATGGTGGGGAGTTCGCTTTCAGGTTCGATGTCGGCAGGCAGGCCGCTTCAGGAAAACGCCGACGCCACGGCCAAGGGGCGGGCGCCATGATGCCGCAAGCGCAACCGCTACCACGCGGCCGCACGTGGGCGGCTAGGAGTCAGGGGGCACGATGCCTGAGACGGCAGCTATCAGGCTTGGGGTTTGACGCCGCTGTTCACTTGCGCGCGGCGCAAAACCTCGCTGGCCTTGCGGCGGGCCGTGGCCGCGCCATCGCCTAAGATTTCGCGGATCTTTTCCGGGTGGGCGGCCAGTTGCTTACGCCGTTCGCGCGGCTCTTCGAAGAACTTGTCGGCCAGGTCGGCCAGGGCCTTCTTCACTTCGCCGTAGCCGAAGCCCCCCCGGCGATACAGGGCCGCCATTTCCTCACGCTGCTCGGGCGTGGCGAACAGGCTGTAAAGCTGGAACAGGTGGTCGGTTTCCGGTTCCTTGGGCTCTTCCATCGGCCGCGAGTCGGTCTGGATGCGCATGATCTTCTTGCGCATCACCTTGGGATCCTCGAACAGCTCGATGGTGTTATTGTAGCTCTTGGACATCTTCTCGCCGTCGATGCCGGGTACCTTGGCCGAGTCGTCCAGGATCTTGGCCTTGGGCAACACGAACGTTTCGCCAAACAGGTGGTTGAAACGCCCGGCCAGGTCGCGAGCCACCTCGATGTGCTGCACCTGGTCGGCGCCCACGGGTACGATGTCGCTGTCGTAAGCCAGGATGTCGGCCGCCATCAGCACCGGGTAGGTGAACAGGCCGGCGTCGGCGGCAAGCCCTTTCTCCTTCTTTTCCTTGTAAGCCACGCATCGTTCCAGCAGGCCCATCGGCGCGATCGCCAGCAGCAGCCAGCACAGCTCGGAGATCTCGGGCACGTCAGACTGAACAAACAGCGTTGCCCGATTGGGATCGAGCCCCAGGGCCAACAGGTCCAGGGCCGCGTCCATGGTGTTCTGCTGGAGCAACTCGCGGTCGCGGATCGTGGTCAGGGCGTGCAGGTTGGCGATGAAGTAGTACGACTCCTCTTCATCCTGCAAGTCGATGTATTGCCGGATCGCGCCGAAGTAGTTGCCCCAGTGGAATCGGCCGGTGGGCTGGATGCCGGAAAGTACGCGCATGGGGGTGAATCAAACCCAAGTGGAGTGCGAGGTACGCTCGGTTGCGGGAACGGCTGGACGCCACGGCGGCGGCCGGTGATCGCCTCCCATGCGCCACATTCTATGGCTTTGGCAGAACGTGGAAACCCCGACCGTGCCGCCAGGGACGCGCGGGAGATGGGCTGGGTGGGCAAACCCTCGGCCTGCCCCGGGGCTGCCGGGGAAACTACAGGGTGAACGACTGGCCGGGCTCCAGCACGATCGGCTCGGCCGAGGTTTCGCGCCGAACGGCCTCCGCCCAAGCCTGAGCGTCCTGGGCAATTGGCGGCCAGGTGTTGTAATGGGTGGGCAGCACGCGCTTGGGCTTGAGCAGCTTGATCGCCTCGATCGAGTCCTCGGGCCCCATGGTGAACAAGTCGCCGATGGGCAGCACCGCCAGATCGAGCCCCGCCTGGCCGATCCGCTCCATGTCGGAGAACAGCGCGGTATCGCCGGCAAAGTACACGGTGGCGCCTTCCAGCCAGAGCAGCAGGCCGGCCGGGTTGCCGCCGGGGCTGCCGTCCGGCATGGTCGAGCTGTGATGGGCCAGCGTCAGCTTCAGGCGGCCGAACGGCTGTTTGGTCGAGCCGCCCAGGTTCATACCCAGCGTGTTGGTGACGCCCCGCTTCTGGAACCATTGGCAGATCTCATACACGCCGATCAGCAAGGCGCCGGTTCGCTTGGCGATGGCTTCGACATCGGCCACGTGATCCTCGTGACCGTGGGTGACGAGGATGAAATCGGCCTCCACGTCGCCTGCTTTCACCGGCGCGACCGGCGAAGCGTCGAGAAACGGATCGATCAGCAGCTTATGGCCCGCGGTTTGGACCTGCCAGCAGCTGTGGCCAAGCCAGGTGAGAGTGGTGCTCATGATGATTCTTTCCGCTGCCCGAGCAAACGTGGTTGATAGAAAACTGGGCTGCGACGCGTGAGGCCGCTGCCCGATAACGGTTCCATTCCCGTGTGATACCGGCTTGCGCGGTGGGCATCAACCGCCCTGAGCGAGGGCCGCCGGCGCTGGTGCCGATGGCCAAACAAAAAGCCGGCCGCGCGGCATGGCGCCACGCGGCCGGAGGATAGCTGGCTGGAGAAGTTCGCAGCGTTTACTTGACCGAACCGGCCCATGCCGAGGCAAGCTGGTTGGGCGTGCCGCCGTACACGGTCCGGAACGCCGGCTCAAACTTGGCTCCGCCCTTAAGAGCGTTGAGCAGTTGCTGATACTTCGAGGCGTTATTGCGGTTCATCAAGAACTTGACGAAGCTGTAATTGATCACCGAAGCATCCAAGGGCGGCAGGTTGCCGGTGAGGAAGTCGTCGGGCTTGGTCATCTTGCTGGCGGCGCTGGTCACGTAGTTATCTCGCTCCAGCGTCCGGCGATCCTTAGGTCCAAACCGCGAGGCAATTTCCCAGGCGGTGCCCTGCGAGAACCAGCCGGGCACTTCGCCGTAGGTTTCGACCAGCACGCCGGCGATCTGCTCGGCAAGCAGCGGTTCCAGGCCACCGTCCGAATCGGTCTGCGGCGGGTAGATGCAGGCGTAGGCATCGGTGATGGTGAAGCGGAAGTGGCCCCGCTGCGTTTCGGGGAGTTCACGCCGTTCGACCATCCGGCCGAACTCCGAGTACTCGAACCGGCGGTTGACCGCGAAGATGGTGATCCGGCCTTTCACGAGCGGCTTGTCGGCAGGCAGCTTGAAGATCTGGGCCAGCCGCGGCACCAGCTTCTCGGCCACGTCGCCGATCTCACGCAGGCGATCCTCGCCGACATTGCCCAAGAGCAGGAAGTTGGTCGTTTCCAACTGATCGGGCGTGACGTCGGGGTTGGCTAGCCGCCAGTTACGCTGGGCGTCTTCGACGCGGGCCTGGGCCAGTTCCTCGTGGGTCATCTGGCCGGCGGCGTAGATGGCGGCCACGCGCGCGACCGACATCCGCGGATCGCTGCCGTCGAACGTGGCGCCTTCGTCGATCCACTTCTGGAATTTGGCGATGGTTTCATCCGGCAGCGGCGGCTTGCGCAGCGGCATCCGCTGGCCGGCTTCGCCTTTGAGTTTCTTGACCAGCAGGCTGTCGGCGCCCTTGCCCGGCGTAATGATGGGGCCGCTATTCTGGTTGCCGGCCAGCATGCGCTGGAAAGTATCGAGCCCCAGCTGGCCCGCAGGCTGGCCGCCGGCGTGGCAGTCCAGGCATTGGCTGGCGATCACCGGCGCGATGTCGCGGGCGAACTTGATCGATTCGCGGCCGGTGGCCATTTTCACTTCCAGCCGCGGCGCGTTGTTCCGGGGTACCAGGCCCGCCAGCGGCGCGTTGGCATCGGGGCCATCGAACTTGGCGCCCTCGTCGATCCACTTGGAGATTAGGGCGATCTGATCCTTGGGCAGCGGGTTGCCGCCGCGGGGCATGTCGCCGCTTTCCAGCACTTCGATCAGCCGGCTGTCGGCGCCCTTGCCGGGCGTGATCATTTCGATGCCGTTGGCTCCGCGCATCATGGCGGAGAAGCTGGCCATACTGAAGTTGCCGCGGTTGCCCGTCACGTGGCAGTTGTTACACCGCTGAATGAAGATTGGCGCGATCTGGTTGACAAAGCTCACCGCGCCCGAGGCCGGGGCCGCATTGGGCGTCGGCCTGCCCGGGGTGGAAGCCATCGCAGCCTGGGGCTGTTCCATGCCGGGCACGTTAATGCCGTGGGCAGCCAGGAAACGCTGCCGGGCTTTGATGCCCGCCGCCAGCGGCGCCACGAGCTTGTTTACCGCCGGATCCTTGCCGTCGCCCTGGATCTTCTTGACCGCCTCCTGGACTTCGACCAGCAGTTGCTTGGCCGTTTCGAAGTCGCCATTCAGGGCCAGTTCACCGGCCTCCTTGAGCTTCTGCGTGGCGGCTTGGGCCTGCTCGGTCTGCTCGGGCGTGACGGCTGCCTGCAGCGGCAACGCCACGGCCAGCATGGCGGCCGACAACGCTGCGGCGGCAATGCGGCGTGCATAACGTGAAGACATGGATCTGCTCCTGAACCAAGACGTGAACTCTGCTCCCATCCCCGCTGACGTGTTTCCTTGCGGCCGGATACCGTGGCCCTGGGGGAAAAACGCGGCGGAACTCTGCGCCCCACAGTATAAATGACCGCCGCGGCAGATGATAGCTCGCCGGGGCTTGCGGGGGCGGTTTTCACACCCCGCCCGCTTCCGCCGCCGGGAACCGCATGGCCTTCTTGAACGCCCACCGTTACTTCGAATGTCTGGTCGCCGCTGCGCGTCAATGACGCGGCTTCTTCAAGCGGCCCCACCGACCAAACTCGTCTTCTCTTTGGTCGCCCAATTCGATGAAACCGAGCACGCGATAAAACCGGATCGCATTTTCATTGTCGAGAAGGCCACTTCAGCGACAGTTCCATGCTCTCCGCGACGCGGGCGGCGTGCGCTAGAAGCGAGGCGTCAATTCCCCGCCGCTGATAACGGGGATCGACCTACCAATGATGCACAAAGACGTCGATTATCCAGATGGATATAAAGCCCGCGATGCCGGCCTTGCGGGTTGCGACAAACACCCGCTCGTCGTTGGTTTCGGTACGAAACCGCTCCGAGGCAACCAGCCGCGGGTGATGCGTCATAGCCGTGTTCCAGGCCCGATTGAGAATTTCGGCACAATGCGCTTCCTCGCCGGGACGCAAGTCACGGATACCGATCACTTGCTCTCCCCACGTGTGAGACCGATCGGGCAAACAGGCCTGAAAGTGAAAGGGTATAACGCGTTCTCGCCAAGTGCCCTGATCGAATGCCTGGAACCGACAAGGTTGAAATTTTGGGGTGTGCAACCCTGCCAGCGACAGGTGCGCGGGACCTTACGGCCGCTCGTGCTCATCCAGCAGCCGGTTGAACCGGGCGCGCGTTTCCGCTGTCACGTGTTCCAGTTCCTCGGTCAGGGCTGCACCGTCGGCATAGCCAAGCTGCCGGGCGAGCTTATCGCGTTCGTCGGCTTCCGTAGGCAGATCATCGCGGCTGCTGCCGTAGATCAGCCGCAGGCGATTCTCCACGCGGCGCAGGAGCCGGTAGCTGTTGGTGAAGAACTGGGCGTCGTCGGCCGAGAGGTAGCCTTCTTCGGCGAGTGCGGCCAAGGCGTCGAAGGTGGCGGGGTTGCGCACCTTGGGGTTGTCGCGGCCGTACTTCAGTTGCAGCAGTTGGACGGCGAACTCGATGTCGACGATGCCGCCGGCTCCGCGTTTGAGGTTTGAGGGCGACGCCGTGTCTTCCATCCGCTTGCGCATGTCGCGGATAGCCCGCACGTCGTTGGGCCCAAACGGATGGTCGAAGGCCGCCTTGGCGATGGCGGCTTCGGCCGCCGCCGCGGCTTCGGGTGGGCCATAGACCACGCGTGCACGGCACAGCGCCTGCCGCTCCCAGAGCTGACCTTCGCCGCTGGCGTAGTACCGGGCAAACTCCGGTAGTGAGGTCGCCAGCGAGCCGCTCTTGCCCGTGGGACGGAGCCGGGCGTCGATCTCGTACAGCCGGCCGTACGGTCCCAGGAACGTGGCCGTCTTGATGATCTTCTGCCCGAGCTGGCTGAAAAAGTGCTGGTTGCTGGTGGGCGAAGCAGTGCGGCTGGTGGCGACGGTGAAGCCTTCATCCTCGTACAGGAAGATGATGTCCAAGTCGCTGTGGTACGAAATTTCGCCGCCGCCAAACTTGCCCATCGCCACGATGACCAAGTTGCACGGCTGACCGGCTCGCGGACCGTTGCCGATCTGCGGCTGACCCAGCTTGGGAATCAGCTTGGCCAATTCGCGATGGGCAATCTGTTCGAGGCACACCTGCGCAACGTCGGACAATGCGGCGGTTGTGGCGGCCACGTCCTCTTTGCCGAGGATGTCGCGGGCACCCACGCGCAAGAGCTGGGCGTTCTTGAACGAATGCAGGATCGGATCGAGATCCTCGGCCGCCCGGCACAGCTCGGCCAGCGCCGAACGCAGCGTGTCCAATCGCGGCAGCCTGTCCAGCATCAGGCTGTCGAGTAGTTCGTCGATCATGCCTGGATTGCTGATCAGAATGCTGCACAAGAACGAGCTGGTCGCGCACAGGTCGACGTACAGCCGCAGGCTGGGCGGGTTGAAGCTGAACAGCTCCCACAGCGCGCCCTTGCCGCCCAGGCTGTCGCTTACCTTTTCCAGGGTGACGAGCGTGGCATCGGGATCGGGCGTGCGCGCGATTTCACGCAACAGCGCCGGCGCGATCGACGCCAAAAAGTGCCGGCAACGCCGTGTCGATAAAAAGGGAATCCGCTCGGTCGCCAGCGCCTGCATGTGTTCGTACGCCCGCTGCGGCTCGCGGAACCCGTAGCGGCCGAACACGGTTTCGATCTGTTCGGCGGGCGGATCGGGATCGAGGATCAGGTCGACCTCGGGCCGCGTTTCGTCGTCGTCGTTGAACGCGTTGTGCAGCAGGTGGTTGAGAATCTTGCGATTCTCCGCCGTGACCCGGCGGTAGTCGGCACGGAACGCATCCAGCGCGGTCTGGTTCGGCTTGTCGGCATAACCGAGCCGGATCGCCAGCTTTTGCAGTTCCTCCGGCTCCTCGGGCAGCACGTGGGTCTGAAGGTCGAACATGAGCTGCAAACGGTGCTCAATGTTCCGGAGCAGCTGGTAGTTCTTTTCCAGCAGGCTCCGCTCCTGCGGCGTGAGGCAGCCGATGCGCTCAAGTTGATCCATCGCCTTGAGCGTGTTGCCGGTCTGCAACTGCGGGGCCTCGCAGCCGTGCAGCAACTGCAGAAACTGGATGGTGAACTCGATGTCGCGGATGCCGCCGTGGCCCGACTTCACGTCGCGATGGTCGGCCTTTTCCTTGATGGTGCGCTGCTCGATGCGGCGCTTGAGGGCCTTAATGCCGGTGATGTCGGCCAGCCCGAGGTAGCGGCGGTAAATCCAGGGCCGCAGTTGTTCGAGGAACTGGTGCCCCAGGTCCAGGTCGCCCGCCACCGGCCGTGCCTTGACGAACGCCTGGCGTTCCCAGGTGCGGCCCATCTTGTCGTAATACTGCAGGGCGTGCTCGATCGCGTAGGCCAGCGGGCCCTGCTTGCCGTTGGGCCGCAGCCGCAGATCCACCCGATACACGGTGCCCACCTCGGTAGGCGTAGTGAGCAGGTGGACGATCTCGCGAACCAGGCGCTGGAAGTATTCGTCGTTGCTGATCGAGCGCGGGCCGTCGGTAACGCCGTCGCCCTCGTACAGGCAGATCAGGTCGATATCGCTGCTGTAGTTCAGCTCGGTGCCGCCGAGCTTGCCCATGCCCAGGATGACAAAGCGGGCTCGTTCGCCGTTTTCCAGGCGCGGCACGCCGCGCGTTTCCTGGAGCTTGCGGTGCGCGGCCAGCAGCGCGCCTTCGAGGATCGAATCGGCCAGATACGAAATCTGTTCGGTGACCACCTGCAACCGCTGGCCGCGGATCAGGTCGCCATAAGCGATGCGCAGTGTCTCGCGGCGTTTGAAGCGGCGCAGCGCGGCCATCACCGCGTTTTCGCCCACCAGGGCCTGGATCTCGTTGCAGAACTCGTCGACCAGCGTGTCGCGATGGACCGGGCGTCCCTCGGTAGCGCGCAGCAGGTCGTAGCTCTCGCTGTCGGTGACGAGCACATCGCTGAGGTGCTGGCTGGTGGAAAAGATCCGCAGCAGGATCGGCAGCGCCTCACGGTCGCGCTCAAATAGGGCAGCCAAGCTCAAGGGGCTGCGGGTGGCCTGGACGAATCGTTCCAGGTTGTTGAGCGCCATGTCGGCGTCGGAGAGCCGCGGCAGGAACTCGGCCAACTGCTCGCAGATGACCGCCATCAAATCCAGCGTGACGCCGGCCGCCGCAATCCGCACCAGATTGGCGTGCGCCCGCGCCGGATCGCGCAACCCCCACGATTGCAGTAGCCCGTGGGCTTCGGCCTCGTCGTCCAAAAGGCGTTGTACGTCAACCGTTTGCATACCGGTCTTCAATGGCAAGCCAAGGCCGTCGCCGCACCCCAGAAGGATCTGGGGCGAAGGCACAGCCGGCGGCGCGTGGCCAGGAGGCGGGGTGATGGACAACGGCGGTGGGCGGCGAGGCGATGACCACCATCTTGCCAGCGCTTGGCAGGTTTTCCAAGCACAAACCTGGGGGCCGCCGGAGTTGCGGCGGGCTGCCAGGCCGCCGCGGCCAGTTCTTGATACATGTCTTGAGCTACGCTGGGAATTTTTGGCAAGATACAATCTTTCCTCATCGGGCACGCTGCACGCACATCCGCTCCAATCGCACTGCTGCGGCTCGCGGCTGCCAGAATCGGCGAAAAACGTGGCTTCGCACCCCCGGGGGCTCCCCCCTCACGTGCGGCGTTGCCTGGTTGGCAGACTTTGCTGCGCGGGACCGCTTGGGATGGCTCGTTCGGCACACTGGGGACCGGCTGCCCCCGGCGTGTGGGGGGCGTTACTACCTTAAGCTATCGACTGCATCCATGAACCTGCTTGCCGAACTGCAAAACCGATTTGCAGCCGCCTTGGCGACCCTGGTCGACGACTACCAGCCGTTGCTGGAGATGGTCCGCCGCAGCACCGATGCCCGCTTCGGCGACTACCAGGCCAACTGCGCCATGCCGCTGCAAGGCAAGCTGGGCCGCAAATCGCGCGAGATCGCCGAGCAGATCGTGGCCGCGCTCCAGGTCGACGACCTGTGTGAGCCGCCCGAGATCGCCGGGCCTGGGTTCATCAACCTGCGGATCAAGGACGAGGTACTGGCCACGCAGCTTACCGAGGCTTTGGCCGATCCGCGGTTGGGCTGCCCGACGCAGGAGCCTGCCCGCACCTACGTGGTCGACTACTCGGCGCCCAACGTGGCCAAGCCGATGCACATCGGCCACATCCGCTCCACGGTGATTGGCGACAGCCTGTGCCGGGTGTTGCGGTTCCTGGGCCACAAAGTCATTGGCGATAACCACATCGGCGACTGGGGCACCCAGTTCGGCATGATCATCTACGGCTGCCGGTACCTGGCCCAGTATGCCACCGAGCCTGAAGGCACTATTGGATATTACGCCCAGCTCTACCGGCTGACCAATCAACTGGTGGAGTACCATAAGGGCAAGGCCGAACGGGCTTCGCTCCAGCACAGCATCGAGGAGCTTTCCGCCGAGTTGGCTCGGGCCGAAGCGGCCGTCGCAGCCGCCGGCGCGGATAAGAAGGCCCTCAAGAAAGCCGAGAGCGATCAACGCCGCATCCAGGGCAAGCTGGCCGAAACCCGGCAGGAGCTGGAGGACCTGGAGGCCAAGTTGGCCGCCGTGGACAACGATCCGGTCAAGTCGCGGCTGGCCCAGGAGCACCACGATATCGGCAACCGCGTACTGCTGGAGACGGCCCGGCTGCACTCGGGCGATCCGGAGAATCTCGCCCTCTGGAAGAAGATTCTGCCGCCCTGCCTGGCTCTGCTGGACGCCATGTACAAGCGGTTGGGCGTGAAGTTCGACTGCACGCTGGGCGAGAGCTTCTACCACGATCGCCTGGAACGCGTGGTCCATGAGCTGCAAGAGAAAGGTCTGGCCACCGAGAGCGAAGGCGCGGTGGTGATCTTTCTCGACGGCTTCGATACGCCGATGATCATCCGCAAACGCGACGGTGCCTTCCTCTACGCCACCACCGACCTGGCGACGATCCAGTACCGGATGGAGCAGTGGAACCCCGACGCCATCCTGTACGTGGTCGACCACCGGCAGAGTCTGCACTTCGAGCAGCTGTTCGCCGCCGCTCGTCGCTGGGGCTACCAGGACGTGGAGCTGAAGCATATCGGCTTTGGGACCGTGCTGGGCGAGGACGGCCGGCCGATCAAGACCCGCAGCGGCTGGTCGGTCGATCTGAGCGATGTGCTCGACGAGGCCGTGGCCAACGCCGCCAAGGTAGTTGCCGAGGCCGATACTGAAGGCCTGCTTTCGCCCGAGCAGCGGGCCGAAGTGGCCGAAGTCGTCGGCGTGGGCGCCATCAAGTATTTCGACCTGTCGCACAACCGCACGAGCGATTACCGCTTCAGCTACGAGGCGATGCTCAACCTGCGGGGCAACACGGCCACGTACATGCAATACGCCTATGCGCGGTGCCGCAGTATCCTCCGCAAGGCCGAGGTGGACCCCGATGCGCTGCGGGCCGCGGGCGCCAAGATTGTCCTGACCGAGCCGGCCGAACGGGCGTTGGCTTTGGAGTTGGCCCGGTTTGCCGAGGCGGTGGCCGAGGTCCCGCTGGATTACCGTCCCAATCTGTTGACCAGCTACCTGTTCGACCAGGTGGCCAAGAGTTTCAGCACATTTTTCGAGAGTTGTCCGGTGCTCAAAGCCCCCAGCGAGGAGGTGCGAGTCAGCCGCTGCCTGCTGGTCGATCTCACGTCCAAGGTTTTGAAAAAAGGGCTGGAACTCTTGGGCATCGACGTCGTGGAAAGGTTGTAGAATTGTTGAAACCCGCCCAGGGGGCTCCCTGCGGCCGGTAGCGCGGCTCAACCAGGGCTGTGCCGGCGGCCACGGGGCACACCGCAGGTACCATCCATGCCGGGCTACCCGCCAGTCGCCACGCCCGCATTGCAGCGAGTCCTGCTTGCCGCCGACTAGTCACAAGGCCCGTTAACACCCGATGAGTTCACCTCCGCGGATCGCCGTGATCGGCCTGGACTGTGCCGAAGCGAGTCTCGTCTTTGACGAGCTGCGCGACGATCTGCCCAATCTCAATCGGCTGATGGAGTCCGGCAGCTACGGGCCGCTGCGGAGTTGCCACCCGCCGATCACCGTGCCGGCCTGGTCCTGCATGACCAGCGGTTACGATGCAGGCCAGTTGGGCATCTACGGCTTTCGCAATCGGCGAGGCTGGAACTACGAGCCGCTCTCCGTGGCGTTCTCCAGCCAGGTGAGCAAGCCGCGACTGTGGGATCACTTCTCGGCGGCCGGCCGCAACTCGATTTGCCTGGGCGTGCCGCAGACGTTTCCCATTGTGAAACCGCCACGGGGCGTGATGGTGGCCAGCTTTCTCACGCCCGACAAGTCGATGCCCTGGACCTATCCGCAGGAGCTTGCGGCGGAGATCGACCAGGCGGCCGAAGGCGACTACGTGATCGACGTCCGCAACTTTCGGACAAACGACAAGGACCGGCTGCTGGCCGACATCTACACCATGACGCGCCGCCGCTTCATGGCGGCCAAGCACCTGCTGAAGACCCGGCCTTGGGACTTGTTCTTCATGGTGGAGATGGGCGTTGACCGCATCCACCACGGGTTCTGGCATTGCTGCGATCCCACGCACCCCCGGTTCCCCGGCGAGAACAATCCTTACCGCTGGGTGCTCCGCGACTATTACCGCGAGGTGGATCGCCTGGTGGGCGATCTCGTGGCGGCCATTGGCGACGATGCGCTCGTGCTGGTTGTTTCCGACCACGGCGCCCAGCCGATGCAAGGCGGCATCGCCGTCAACGAGTGGCTCATCAAGCAGGGCTACCTCGTCCTGAAGGAATACCCCGACCGAGAAACACCGCCCGAGAAACTTCAAATTGATTGGTCCAAGACCCGGGCCTGGAGCGAGGGCGGATATTACGCCCGGATCTTTTTGAACCTCAAGGGCCGCGAGCCGCAAGGCGTGATCGAGCCGGACGAGTACGAACGCTGGCGCGATCGGCTAATCGAAGAAACGCAGGCACTGCCGGGGCCCTGCGGCGAAGACCTGGGCACCCTGGTGTGCCGTCCGCAGGACCTGTTTACCACGTGTGAAGGCTATCCGCCTGACTTGTTCTGTTATTGGGGGCGGATGCGGTGGCGCAGCGTCGGCACGGTAGGCAGCGGCCGCATCTATATCGAAGGCAACGACACCGGCCCCGATGAAGCCAACCACGATTGGTCGGGCATTTTCATCAGCCGCACGCCGTTGGCCGGTCAGCCGGGCCGTGTCGATGGCCTGGAACTGCTCGACGTGGGCGTGAGCCTGCTGCGCCACGCCGGTCTGCAAGTGCCCAGCGATTGCGCGGGCCAGCCGCGGATCGTGTGGGAGCAGCGTCGCTAGGCACCGCGCGTTAGCGTCTTTCTGGCGCGCTTTCTCTTACAGCAGGTGCCCTGGCCTCTTCCTGCGCGCGTTCTTAACGGCAGCTCCACTTCGGCCGCGGGCGATTTTCTGGCGGGGGGCGTCGAATCCCCCCGGCGGCAAGGCTTTGTCGGCTGGTTGCTACCCATTGGCATCTACAGTAGCTAATATGATGGCCATTGGATCGTAGCCCGTATCGGCGCACCCGCCGCCGAGGTTCGCTTACCTACCAGGAGATTGTCGCACCATGAAGCGTTTCCGCTTGCTCGCCTGGCTCGCCGCCGTGAGTCTTGCGCCGCTGGTGGCGTCGCCCGCCGCCGCAGAGGAAGTGAAGCCGCCCAAGGGCTTCGTCGCCCTGTTCAACGGCAAGGATCTCACCGGCTGGTGGGGCCTGGGCACCGAAGACCCGGCCAAGTGGATGGCTCTACCGCCCGAGGAACTGGCGAAGAAGAAGCAGGCCAGCCTCGACAACATTCGCCAGCACTGGACCGTGGAGAACGGCGAGCTGGTCAACGACGGCCACGGCCTGTACCTGACCACCGACAAGAACTACGGCGACTTCGAGTTGCTGATCGAGTACAAGACGGTGCCCAAGGCCGACAGTGGCATCTACCTGCGCGGCGTGCCGCAGGTGCAGATCTGGGACTACACCGAAGAAGCCAAGTTCAAGCTGGGCGCCGACAAGGGCTCCGGCGGTCTGTGGAACAACCGCGGCCCCGGCAAGGATCCGCTGGTGCTGGCCGACAAGCCGTTTGGCGAGTGGAACAAGTTCCGCATCGTGATGGTCGGCGAGTACGTCACGGTGTACCTCAACGACAAGCTGGTCGTCGATCACGCCCGGCTGGAGAACTACTTCAATCGCAACGCCCCGTTGCTGAAGGAAGGCCCCATCCAGTTGCAGACCCATGGCGGCGAGATCCGCTGGCGCAACATCTTCCTCCGCGAGATCCCCGCTGAGGAAGCGAACCAGATTCTGCAGCAGGGCGGCCTGAACAAGAAGCAGGCCCAGAGCGAGTTCAAGTCGATCTTCAACGGCAAGGACTTCACCGGCTGGGCCGGCCCGCTCGATAACTACGAAGTGGTCGACGGCGCCATCATGTGCAAGAAGGGCAAGGGCGGCACGATCTACACCGAGGAAGAGTTCTCGGATTTCATCGTGCAGCTTGAGATCCAGATTCCGCCCGGCGGTAACAACGGCCTGGCCATCCGCTATCCCGGTAAGGGCGATACCGCCTACGTCGGCATGTGCGAACTGCAAGTGCTGGACGACTCGGCTCCCAACTACGCCAAGCTCGATCCCCGGCAGTACCACGGTTCGGCCTACGGCATGGCTGCCGCGCACCGCGGTTACCAGCGGCCGGTCGGCGAGTGGAACTTCCAGCAGGTGAAGGTGGAAGGCTCGCGGATCCAGGTTGAACTCAACGGCTTCCGCATCCTGGATGTGGACCTGGCCACTGTCAACGAGTTCATGGGCAACACGCCGCACCCGGGCAAGGACCGCACCAGCGGCCACTTCGGGTTTGCCGGCCACTCCAGCCCGGTCAAGTTCCGCAACATCGCCATCAAGCGGCTGAACTAACCTGAGTTCGCTGCGGTGCTGCACCGCGGATCGCTTTGCTGCATCACCATGTCCGTGCTGCTACGGCGGGGCGGGCATGGTTTTTTTGTGCGCAAGCATGCGCCACGAGTCGCGGTTTCACGCCGCAATCATGCGCTGCGGGCGGCGAACGATGTGGCCGAGCCGGCAGCGACTGCGTCGTAGAGTTTTCGATGGGCCTCGGCAAAGACCTCGGCACCGAACCGCTCCAACACCCGGGCTTGGCCGGCGGCTCCGATCGCCGCGGCAGCGGCCGGATCGCGCAACAAACGCCGCCCGCACTTGGCCAGCGAGGTGCGTTCATTCACCGCGGCGAAGTGGGTGTGCACGCCGTCTTCCAGGAAGGCCCGATGGCTGGCCGTGTTGCTGGCAATGACCGGTTTACCTGCCGCCATGGCTTCCAGCAGCGATTGGCTGATGCCCGGCTCGTCGTCGAAATGAAACACCAATTCGACATGCGGCCACCAGTCGGCCGGATTCTGCCAGGACAGAAACCGCGTGTGGGCCCAGCCTCGCAATGCCCGGTTGAACGCCTGGAGCCGCCTCTTCTGCGGGCCATCGCCCAGGATTACCAGATACGAATTGGTGAACAGCAGGCTCAAGATGTCGATGTTCCAGATGCCGTCGCGCACGCGCCGGCCAGCCACCAGGCGGCCCATGGTGGCAATCACGCGAGCGTCGGCCGGAAGCTGTGCCGCGGCAAACAGCGCCTCGCGCGGCGTGCCAGTGCCTTGCGAAGCGTCCGGTGGTTCCACGCCCGGCGGGATGATCGTCAGTTGCTCATCACGCACCGCGAGAAATTTGCGCACCGGCACGGCCATGGCTTCGTTGGGAATCACCACGGCAGCGACGTGTCGGATGCTGGAACGCATTAGCGAGAGCAGCCAGCGATCGTACCGTCCCGGCCAGTTGTCGATGCTGGCGATCAGCGGACGCCCGGGCGCGGCCATGCGCGCCCAGGCCAGTCCGGCGGGCTGCCAGACGTGGACCACATCCGGCTGCAACCTGCCTATCAACCGCCGCAGCCGAACGGGGGCGAGCGGATCCCAGCCAGCGGCCTGGCTAACCGATTCGACCTGGACTCCGGCGGCTGCCAGACGCCGTGCCGACGCCACACACTCGGGGCGACCTTGGATCCGCTGGAGCGAAACCACCGTAAGGCGGTCCGTCGTGCCGGCGGTGCCGGACAGCCGGCGCGCCAGCAGCAAGAGCCGCGACGAGGCCGCCGACGGTTGCAGGTGATCCAGTACGTGCAGAATGTGCGTGCTCACAGCGAAACCGGCTGAGGTTGGGGCAAGGAATCCGGACTGCACAGCCGCTCCAACAGCTCCTGGTAGCGCCGCACACACTGCGACAGGTCGAAGCAGCTTGCGGCCTGCTGCCGGGCAGCTTCGCCCAGCCGCTGCGCAGTCAGCGGGTCGTCGAGCAGGTGGAGCAGGGCATCGGCCAGGGCCTCGACGTTGCCGCTTGGGGTAAGGAGGCCGGTCCGGGCGTGTTCGATCAAAGGATGTTCAGTGGTGCCGGTCGCCGTGGCGGCTACGATGGGCAGCCCCACCGCCATCGCCCGCATCAGGTTGCGGCAGGGGCCCTGCGGCGGCGACGGCGTGACGTAGATGTCGGCTGTGGTCAGCAAATCGGCCGGCTGGTCAAACGTGCCAGGCAGCAGCACCCGTTGATGCAGCCGCAGGCGATCGCACATCTGTATGAGCAGCCCACGCAGCGGGCCATTACCGGCGATCCATAACGTGGCCATCGGGTATTTCACCAGCACCCGCGGCCACGCGGCGAGCAGCGTTTGCAGCCCTCGTCCCTCGATCAGTGGTCCGTTGTGTACGACCAGCGGCGCCCGATTGGGTATGTAGAACGCGCGATTGCAGTCGAGCAGGGCAGCCCGGGTTTGATCGCGGTTCCACGTGGTAGCCGCTGGCATTTCGGACAGGCCCGGCGTAATGCGATGAATCCGCTCGCGAATGAAGCCGGCGGCGATCAGTTCGGCTTCTTGCGTGACATCGCCGGCGATCAGCGCGGCGGCCTCCATACAGGCGCGTTTGATGCGATCACCCGACGGCGATTCCAACTGCCAGTAGCAGTCACCGTCGAGCCCTGCCGCTGAAGGCACCAGGACCACCGGCTGGCGCATGCCGGCCGTGGCTGCCATGGCGGCCTCGGCTTCTTCACGCATGCCCAGCACCAGCACGGCGTCGAAACGGCTGCTGTTCTTGCGGAGCCAGCTCGTGAGCGAACGGACGTAGCGGTGGCTTCCCCACACGCTGCCGCGCGACTGCGGCATCCGCAGCACGCGCACGCCCCGGTCAGTGATTTGCGGCGGCCACGAGGCATGCCAGAGGGCGGTGAGCACCATCACCTGGTTGCCGGCCTGAAGCAGCCCTTGCGACAGATCGGCCGCGAACGAGGCGTCGTCGGACACCAGCGGCCAATACTTCCGGCTGATCAGCACCACCCGCAAGCCGCTCACGACTTAGCCGCCTCCAAGTCCGCCGGTTCCATCGCCCCCACATAGGGCAGGTTGCGGTAGTAGTCGTTGTAATCAAGGCCGTAGCCCACGACGTACTCGTTGGGGATTTCGAAGCCCACGAAGTCGGGTTCCAGCGGCGTCTGTTGCCGGCCGCGTTTGCGCAGCAGCACCGCCGTACGAACCGACAGCGCCCCCATGTCGTGCATTTGAATGAGCAATTGCGAGAGCGTGCGGCCGGTATCAAGGATGTCGTCGATCAGCAGCACATGGCGATTGCGGACGTCGGGCAGCAGGTCCTGGTTGACCGAGAGTTTGCCTGGGTGCGTGGTGGTGCCGCGATAGCTGCGAGCTTGCAGCACGCCCAGCCGCAGCGGAATGTCGATCATGCGAATCAAGTCGGCCAGTAGCACGATGCTGCCGGTCAGCACGCCTACGACCGTAAGCGGCTGCCCGCGATACCTTTCGGTAATGCTGCTGGCCATGCGAGCGATGCCTTCGGCCAACTGCTCTTGGCTGAGGAGGACTTTCACGCTGCCGTTTGCTCCCGCGCTGGAAGGGGGCCGCTCTGCGGGATCGGCAGAGTCGACCGTGACGCTCGAAAAACACCGGGCACGAGCGACCGGTGACGGCCGCGGCCCATTGTGGGTGATTCTATCGCCAGGGCCGCCTGCGGCGAAATAGGAGATGCCAGCCGCTGACCGCGGGCGGCGAAGCATCAACGACGGCGCATGAATCCAGAAATGAACAAAACCCGCCGGGCCAACGCGGCCCGGCGGGCTTCTGGGAGTGCTGCACTTGCCACCGGGGAGTTTCCTGCCCACGCGGCAAACGCAATGTTGGGGAACGAGTCGCATCCAACCATCGGGCAACACCCACACGAAGCGGGTAGGGCGGCCGCGACAGGGAGGGGATGCCGTTTAGCGATCCTTCAAAGCCCGTTTGAGCGCTTCGATTTCGCGACTCAGCCGTTCGACTTGGCGAGCCAGGTCGTCGCGGTCGGACCGCTGTTGCCCCGGCCGGAAGTCAGCCTGCCGGGCGCCAGGACCACGGTGCACACCGGGGCGGAAGTCGGCGCGACGGACATCCGGTCCGCGATCATGTCCTGGGCGGAAGTCCGCATGCCGAGCCTCGGCGCCGCGGCCGCGGTCACGACGGAAATCGGCATGCCCCCGTTCATGTCCACGGTGGTGCGGGGCATCGTACCGGCGAGGGCCTTGCCCGCTGCGCCACTGGGCGTAGTGGCGGTGGTGCGGACCGCGGTGGTGGTGGAAGTGCGCGTGATGCCGCTGCTGGGGACCACGGTGGAACTGGGCGTGATGCCGGCGGTGGTCGCCACCGCGGCGGCCATCGAACTTGGGCCGGTCGCCCTGCTTGCCATCGCGCTTGGCAACGTGCTTGTCATGGTCGGCCTTACGCTGCGGGTAAGCGAAGCGCGCCCAGTCGCGACGTTGGTGCGAGCCAAAGCCGCGGAATTGGTGCGGACTCCGGCGGTGAGCCTGCTGCCAGGCCGGGCCGCGGCCACGATCGCCAAAGCCGTGGAAGGCCGGTCCAGGGCGACGGTGGTGCTGCGAGGCACGAGGCCCCCGATCGGGGCCACGGTGAGGACCACGGGGTGCGGCGTGGCCATCGCGTTTGCCGCGGGCTTCAGGCTTCGGCGGCCCCTTGCGATCGCCGTCTTTTTTGGGCGGGCCGGCTTTGCGGTCGCCGTCGCGCTTGGGGCCAGCCTTAGCATCACCGGGCCGCTTGCCCTCGGGCCTGGCGTCCGGCTTGCGCGGGGCATCCTTGGGCGCCGGGGCTTTCACTTCGTGCAACGGTCCCAGGTCCTCATCGGCGAGTTGGGCCTCGATCGCTTCGATCTTGCTCTGCGTTTCGCTCAGTTCGCTCTCCAGTTGCTTGATCTTCTCCTGGGGATCAGCGTCCTGAGCGTAGACCGCGCCGCCAGCGGCCAACGCCGCCGCAAGTGTAATCGATAACGTACTCCGCCACATGGGTTCGCTCCTTCAATGGAAGTCGAGAGAGATTGGTCCGGCAGCCGTGGTGTCCGGCGAAGGCTGCTACACATCCCCCACGTTTCCCCGATGGCACAGTCGCCGCTGTGCATCGTTGATCTTCGAGGTATAGGCCGCCGCTATCGCTGCCTGCGTTGTAGGCTGCACGCGGTGCGCCGCGGCCGCAGGGTTGGACACGGCGATTTGTCGGCCACTGCACTACTAAACACCAGCGAGCCGCGAGAGGTTCCGCGCCAAAGTGTCAGAATTGACGAAAAACTGCGGCAATGTGTCGATAGCCCTGCTGGCACCCAGGGGCACCCAATAGCGAGGGAAGACAAAAATTCGCGGGCTTCCTGGAGTGGTCGCAGAGTCAGAACCGGCTAAGCCGAGGATGTGATGGAGCCGGCAGAGGCGGTGCGAAATCAGCAAATTGGCGCGAGTAACTTAATTCGCGATGCCATCACCCAAAACAAAACGGCGACGCAGGATCACGTACGTGGGTCTGCGCCGCCGCGTGCATTGTGTCTGGCTAAGGAAGTGCGCTGCCTATTTATCCTTGGCCGGCACGGCCTCCAGGGCCGCCTTCAAGCCGGGCACTTCGTTGGCGCCCACCGGCACCTGGATGCTCGAACCGACAAAGTCGTCGCCGATCGGCTCGTAGCGGCCGCCCATGTGCTCGGCCAGGAACGCTTCGGTCACGGCGTTGAACGACATGCGGTTTTCGGGCCGGGCAAAGCCGTGGCCTTCGTCCGGGTAGAGCACGTAGCACACCGGAATGTTCTTGGCCTGCATGGCCTTCACGATCTGGTCCGATTCCGACTGCTTGACACGCGGATCATTAGCGCCTTGGCCGATCAGCAGCGGCCGCTGAATCCGGTCGACATAGTTCAGCGGCGATCGTTCTTCGAGGAACTTGCGGCCTTCTTCGGTGGTGTGATCGCCCACGCGATCCTTGAACATCTGAATGACCGGCTGCCAGTACGGCGGAATGGTGTTGAGCAGCGTGATGATGCTTGAGGGGCCCACAATGTCCACGCCGCAGCGGAACACCTCGGGCGTGAACGTGAGGCCCACCAGCGTGGCGTAGCCGCCGTAGCTGCCGCCCATGATCGCTACGTAATCCTTCTTGGCGATCTTGTTCTGGACGGCCCAATCAACGGCGTCCAAGAGGTCCTCGTGCATCTTGCCAGCCCACTCCTTGCGGCCGGCATTGAGGAACTCCTTGCCAAAGCCTGTGGAGCCGCGGAAGTTCACCGAGAGCACCGCGTAGCCGCGGTTGGCCAACCACTGCGCGGTGGGATCGTAGCCCCAGCTATCGCGCGCCCAGGGGCCGCCGTGCACCGTCAGCACCATCGGCACCGGTTCGGTGGGGCGGCCGTCGCCATCGGGATCGGAGCCTGGCGGCAGCGTCAGGTACGAAACCAGCGTGAGGCCGTCGCGGGCCTTGATTTCCACCGGGTGCATTTTGACCAGCGGCAGGCCTTCCAGGTCCTTGCGATTGGTGAACAAGAACTTGGCCGACTTGTCTTTGCCGCTGCGGTCGTAGTGGTAGTACCGCACCGGGCCGTCGTCCATCAGGAACGCCACGATCCAGTGCTTGTCGTCGAGCGACTGGCTGGCGATCACGATCTCGCCGTCGGCCACGTTGCGCAAGAAGCGGAAATCGTCCTCGACCGCCGGATCGATGATCTCCCACTCGGTCCGCAGATACTCAAACGACACCGCGCGGATGGTGTTCTCGGTGGGGTGGACCAACGCGCCACCGATATCGGCCTTGTCGTTCTGGGCGATGACCTTCTGTTCGCCGGTCTTCAAGTCGACCGTGGTCATCGCGCCGGTGTTCCGGCCACGACTGTCGATCAGGTACAGGATCTCGCCCGTCTTGTCGAAGCCGATGGGGTTGGTCGTCAGCGTATCTTCCTGAGGAATCCGCAAGAACTCCTTCCAATCGTCGCCGTCTGGCTGGAGGATCAGGTTGCTGCCGTCGGGCTCGAACCGCGATGCGAATCGCACCTTGTAGTCTTCATCGATCAGAAAACCGCTGAAGCCGGGGTTCTCTTGCAGCAACTGGCGCTCGCCGGTTTCGAGGTTGATGCGGTAAACATCGTGGAACCGGGCGTCGCGGTCATTGAGGCCGACCAGAATCTCGTTAGGGTGACGATGGCTCACGCCTTCAATCTGCGCGGCCACGTCCTTGAGCGGCGTCAGGTCGGTGGTCTGACCGGTTTCGAGGTCGACCTTGTAGACGTGCCAGTTTTCGTCGCCGTCGGCATCCTGGCGATACAGGATGTGCTTGTTGTTATAGGCCCAGAAGTACGAACGGATGCCCCGTTTCTTGTCGTGGGTTACCGGCTTGGCCTTGCTGGGATCGGATAGCGGCCCCACCCAAATGTTCAGCACGCCATCGACCGGAGCCAGGTAGGCGAGCCGGGTGCCATCGGGGCTGATGCGTGCCGCGGCCTTGTCGGGATTGCCAAACAGCACCTCACGTGGAATCAAAGGCACCACGTCAGCTTTTCCTTTCTTGTTTCCGTTTTGGTCGGCCTGGGTGGCGGCCGATGGCTTGGCAGCGGACGAGGCGGGCTGCTCGGCGCTTGCCCGCTGGAGCGGATATAGCCCTGCGGCTACCAGGAAGGCGGCGGAGAGCGTCCAGAATCTCCGCCCAAACGTGGTACGCAACATCGATCCCTCCTTTGGTTTCGTTGATCAATCCTGGCTGGTGCGCCGGTCGCCGTGGCGAGGCGGCAGCGCGCCCTATTGGCTGGTACGGGCGCGGACCCAGCGCAGTTCAAGCAACATAGCGAAACCTGCCTGCTGTCGATAGACGAACCGGCGATTCCGGTTACGCCGCACGGGGCTGCCGGAGGGCGTTTCGTCCGAACTCCGGAAGGGCGACCAGGCAAGATTCGATGTGCGGTCGCACTGCGGCCAGCAACCGATCAGCGATACGTGTTCCGCAAGTCGTCGTCCAGCGGCGTGAGCTGCGTCGGCTCACCGGTCAACACGCTGCGCTGTTCTTGCAAAAGCGCGGCCAATCGCTCGACAACGTCTGGCAGCCGCGGCGAAACGTCGTTGATCTCCCAGCGATCGTCCGGCTTGGCGTACAGCTCCCAAGGCGAAGAAGCCATGGCCGCGGGCAAGTCGGTCTCAGCATCGGTGGCGGCTTCGGCAGCCGAACGCTGAACCAGATACCAGGCCGGAGTTTTGAGGCCCTGCTGCGTCGGTTCGCCATTGCAGGGCGAGACAAGCAGCAGGCGATCCCGCGTTTCCGCGGTTTCGCCAGAAATGACCGGCAAGAGCGAGGGCAGCCAGCCCTCGGAATTTGTGCCGGGGGCCTCGACGCCAAGCGTTTGCACGCAGGCATCCAGCAGCGTGGTCGGCAAGTCCCCCGGCTCCGCCAGTGCATGCGAACGACCTGCCGCATGCTTTGCGCCCGGAAAACGCATCAACCAGGGAATGTGGACGGTTTCGCCGTAAAGCTGCGGCGCCATGCCTGCCGGATAGCCCAACCGCTTATGCACGCCCAGCGGATAGCCGCGGCAGCCCAAGAGGCACAGCAAGGTCGGTTGCCCCGCGTCGTCCAACACGCTGACCAGCGACCCCAGCAGCGCGTCGAGCGTCGCGACCTGCGCGGCGTATGCCTGGCGGATGCCCAGCAGTTCATCGGGATCGGCATCGGTGCCCAGTTCGCGATGCGGCGGTGCAATCCATTGCGGGGGCTCCGGATCATCTTTCTCGGCGTATTGCTCGCGGCGGGCGTATGGAGCATCCCATGGGCCCAAGAGCCCTCGCAGATGAATCCACAGGAGCTTGCCGCGTGAAGTCTCGCCGCCTGGCTGTTGCCACGCATCCACGGCCGCAGCGATCGTGGAGGCCATCGCGGTTGATTCGTCGCTGTCGGCGGCTTCCTCGGGAGATTGCGACTCGCCCACCGACAACTGTTCGGCAAAATCGTTCGCGCCGGGAAGTGTTAACAGCTCCGGCTCGTCGGTCACCAGCAGGGTGTGAAAACCCGAAGCGCCAAGGATCGCCGGCAAAGTAGGGCCTGGGGGCGATGGTGCCAGCGAAGTCTCCAAAACTGCTGTCGCCGCCGGACGGCCAAGCCAAGCGCCGTGATAGAAGCCGGCCAGGGTAGCGCAGGACGTGAACGCCTGATCGAAGACAAACCCTTGCGCCGCCAGGGCATCCAGGTGTGGCGTGCCGACCCAAGTATTGCCATACGTACCAAGGTACGCGGCCTGGAGACCGTCGACGACCACACACACGATGTTCATGCCGAGGGGCCTCCTGCGTGGCACGACTGGGGCCGCGGGCGTCCAGCATTTGATGGACGCGGCAGCGTTATCCGATCGCTGTTGCCCGCTCGTACGAGCCGAGCACTTCGAGCATCAGGCACTTGCGCTTGAGTCCTTCCAGGGCCCGTTTGACGGCGGAATCGTTCTCGTGTCCTTCCACTTCGCAGAAGAACAAGTACGCGCCTTGGCGATTGGGGGCGGGGAACGATTCGATCCAGGTCATGTTCAGCCGGGCACGCTTGAGCACGGCCGTGGCGTCGGCCAGGGCGCCCACCTTGTGATCGACCTCGAACATCAGGGCCGTCTTGTCCTTGCCGGTGCGCGGTGCCGAGCGGTCGCCAATCACGGCAAATCGGGTCACGTTGGCGGCGTTGTCCTCGATGTTCTCGGCCAGTACGTTCAGGCCGTAATGCTTCCCGGCCTGGAGACTGGCGATGGCCGCGGCGCCCGGCTTGTCCTGGGCAAGCTGCGCGGCGGTCGAGGTGCTGGTGACCGGCACGGTGCGCGCCGTCGGCAGGTGTCGAGCCAGCCAGTTGCGGCACTGCGAGAGCGCCTGCGGCCGGCTGTACACCTCGATCACCTCGGAGCGATCGCACTTGCCCAGCAGGTGATGGTGAATCCGCAACTGCACTTCACCGCAGATGCGGACCGGCAGCCGCGTGAACATTTCAAGCGTGTCGGCCACGCGGCCATCGGTGGAGTTCTCCAGGGGCACAATGCCGAAGTTGCTGTGCCCTCGGTAAACCTCCTCGAACACGGCTCCGATGGCGCCGACCGGTACCAATTCCACGCTCTGGCCAAAGTACTCGATTGCCGCCAGGTGGCTGTAGCTGTAGGCCGGCCCCAGGTAGGCCACGCGCGTGCGGTGGATCAAACTCCGCGAACCGCTGATCAGTTCGCGGATGATGTGCCGCACGGCCTGCTCGGGCAGCGGGCCAGGATTGCGGGCGACGAGCGCTGCCAAGTGATCTTCGTCGCTGATTTCCGGGGCAACGGCTTCCGGCTGGACCTCGGCCAGCTTAAGGGTCAGGTCCGCCCGTTGGTTGCAAAGCTTGAGCAACTCCGCGTCGAGTTTCTCGATTTTCTTTTGCAGACTGGCCGGGGTTTCACGCGAGGAGCGGTTCCCCTTCGCACCTTTCGCTTTTGCCATGGCTATCTCTTAACGGCAGAAGGCGGAATCCATGTCCCAGAAATCGGACCCCGGAAGCGCGACGCGGGGCGATAGCGTCGCCAGCAGACTTACGGAAAACTTGTAATGGTCAAAACTTACGGTGTCAAGGATCGGGCCGGGGGCGAGCGGCCCCCCGGGCATCGGCCGCTCTGCCAGCTGTAGCTCAATCATAACTCACACGCCGTTCGTATTTTGCGTTTGCGGAGATCTTGCCGGCTGGTGTTCCTTGGGCGGCGCCCCCTGGCTGGGCAAAGCGGGCGGCTGGTAGCGGCCCCTCAACTTGGTGGGAGACTGCCAATTTGGCAGGGTCCCAGCAACCAGGGGCTCCCCCGCCCATGACCAGCCGAAAATCATTAGTCGCAAGTCATTTATTAAAGAAAGCTTGCGAAAAAATGCTGCCTGATTTTCTGAAATGGCACGCACTGTGCAGTGAAGTGGCGGGCAGCCCGTCGGGCGGAAACCTGCGTCAGCACCGCACGCTCGGGCCGCATGTCGCCGGGGGGCTTCCCTGGCGGCCATCCCAATTCAGTGACAATTCCCACAACTTCAAATAAACAACTGCAACTCGCGGCAGGAGCCTTGCGGCGCGGCGGTCAAGGAGACGGTTGGACGCAGGCGGGCGGTGGCCGCAAACGAGGGCGAAAGGAGCATTTCATGGCTAAACAAGGCGAAAAAATTATCGGGATCGACTTGGGTACGACAAACTCCGTGGTGGCCGTGATGGAAGGCGGCGAGCCCAAGGTGATCCCCAACGCCGACGGCTATCGCACCACTCCCAGCGTCGTGTCGTTCAACGACAAGGGCGAGGTCGAAGTGGGCGAACGGGCGCGCCGGCAGGCGGTTCTGCACCCCCGCAGCACGATCTACTCCATCAAGCGGTTCATGGGCCGGCGGCACAACGAGGTGGCCACCGAAGAGAAGATGGTGCCGTACGAGGTGGTCGGCGGGCCGGATGAGTACGTGAAGGTTCGCGTCAACAACAAGGACTACACGCCGCCGGAGATTTCGGCATTTGTGCTGCGCAAGCTCAAGGAAGCCGCCGAGGCGTACCTGGGCCACCGGGTCAACAAGGCCGTGATCACGGTGCCGGCGTACTTCAACGACGCCCAGCGCCAGGCCACCAAGGACGCCGGCCAGATCGCCGGCCTGGAAGTGGCCCGCATCATCAACGAGCCGACGGCCGCCGCCATGGCGTACGGCCTGGACAAGAAGAGCGACGAAACCATCGTCGTGTTCGACCTGGGCGGTGGTACGTTCGACGTCTCCGTGCTGGAAGTGGCCGAGGGCGTGTTCCGCGTGATTGCCACCAGCGGCGATACGCACCTGGGCGGTGACGACTTCGACGAAGCCCTGATCAACTACGTCACGGGCGAGTTCCAGAAGGAAACCGGCATCGACCTCCGCAAGGACACGCAAGCCCTGCAGCGTCTGCAGGAAGCCTGCGAAAAGGCCAAGAAGGAGCTCAGCTCGGCCAGCAGCACCGACATCAACCTGCCGTTCATCACGGCCGATGCGTCGGGTCCCAAGCACCTGCAGATGACCATCACCCGCAGCAAGTTCGAGCAGTTGATCGACCCGCTGATCGAGCGCTGCCGCGGCCCGGTGATGCAGGCCTTGAAGGACGCCAAGCTCGATCCTTCCAAGATCGACGAAGTGGTGCTGGTCGGTGGTTCGACCCGCGTGCCCAAGGTCCAGGAACTGGTCCGCGAGATCTTCAAGAAGGAGCCGCACAAGGGCGTGAACCCGGACGAAGTGGTGGCCGTTGGCGCGGCCATCCAGGGCGGCGTGCTGGCCGGCGACGTGCAAGACGTGCTGCTGCTGGACGTGACCCCGCTCACGCTGGGTATCGAGACCGAAGGTGGCATCTTCACCCCGCTGGTGGAACGCAACACCACGATTCCGACCGAGCGGAAGAACGTGTTCACCACGGCGGCCGACAACCAGTCGGCGGTGACGATCAGCGTGTACCAGGGCGAACGCAAGATGGCGAAAGACAACCGCCTGCTTGGCCAGTTCAACCTGGAGGGCATCCCGCCCGCGCCGCGTGGCGTCCCGCAGATCGAGGTCAAGTTCGACATCGACGCCAACGGTATCCTCAACGTGACCGCCAAGGACTTGGGCACCGGCAAGGAACAGTCGGTGCGCATTGAGCAGTCGGGCGGCCTCACGCCTGAGGAAATCGAGCGGATGCGGAAGGACGCCGAGGAGCACGCCGAGGAAGACAAGCAGCGGCGCGCCCTGGCCGAAGCCCGCAACGAGGCGGAAGCCCGGTGCTTCGCGGTCGAGAAACTGCTCAAGGAGCACGACGCGAAGCTCAAGGACGCCGACAAGGAGGCCTTGCAGAACTCGATGAAGAAGGTGCGCGAAGCCGCGGCCGGCGAAGACATCAACAAGATTCGTTCGGCCATCCAGGATCTGGAGCAGGCGGCCCACGCCCTCTCGGCCACGCTGTACAGCGGCGCCCAGGCCGGCGCCGCCGGCGCGGGCTCGGCGACCGATTCCAACGGCTCGTCGTCCTCCGACGAGGATGTGATCGACGCCGAGTTCGAGAAGAAGTAAGGCCCGCCCAACCGGCCACGCGGGGCGGTATGAACGACAGGCGGCGGCCGCACCTATTCCGGCTTGCCACCTGTCGCCTTCCTCGCCGCCTGCTGCGAGCCGATTGCCATATCCGGCTCACGGCCGCCGGTGAGGATCCTCCGCAATTGGTCGCGGGGACCTCGCTGCGTGTGACCGTGAGCGGCTTAGAATCCTTATTGCCCTCGTCCTCCCTGCCTGGCCGGCCGCGCTGGGCAGGGAGGGGATCAGGGATCACACCAAGCAAGGAGGAACTTGAGGCCCTCCTGCCAGACAGGGCCGCAGCGCAAATCACCCTTCCATGCTGGCGATGGATTGAAAGACAGACCCGCTGCCACGGAATTGCAGCAGCGAGCGCCGCGGTTGGACTGGCGGCATCTGTTGGCCCCCCAACCGCCACCCGCTCCTTGAACCGCGTTCCTGGCGCAACCACCCCACCTATCCGGCCGTTCGGCCGACACAAAGGAGCAAATCACACGAATGGCATTTCGCTTGGATAAACTCACCGTAAAAGCGCAAGAAGCACTTCAGCGCGCGCAAGAACTAGCGCAAGAAAAACAGAATCCACAAGTAGAACCGCTGCACCTGCTGGCCGGCTTGTTGGCCGAGACCGACGGGATTGTGGGCGCCGTGCTGGACAAGATCGGCGCCAATCGCAGCCGCCTGGCAGATATCGTGGAAGCCGACCTGCGGCAACTGCCCCGGGTTAGTGGAGCGACGGCCGCGCCACAGCCTTCGTCGGCACTGATGGAGGTATTGAACGGCGCCGCCCGCGAAGCCGAGACCTTTAAAGACGAGTTCATTTCCACCGAGCACCTGCTGCTGGCCCTGGTCAAGATCAAGTCCAAGGCCCAGGACGTCCTCCAGCTCAACGCGGTGGGCGAGAAGGAAATCATTCAGGCGCTCAAGAGCGTGCGGGGTAGCGCGCGTGTCACCGACCAGTCGCCTGAGGACAAGTTTCAGGCCCTGGAAAAGTACGGCATCGACCTGGTAGAGCGCGCCAAGCAGGGCAAGCTCGACCCGGTGATCGGCCGCGACGCCGAGATTCGCCGCGTGATCCAGGTGCTCTCACGCCGGACCAAGAACAACCCGGTGCTGATCGGCGAGCCGGGCGTAGGCAAGACGGCCATTGCCGAAGGCCTCGCACTACGTATCGTCGACGGCGACGTGCCCAGCAGCCTGCAGAACAAGCGGGTGATCGCGCTGGACATGGGCGCGCTGGTCGCCGGTGCCAAGTACCGCGGCGAGTTTGAAGACCGCCTGAAGGCCGTGCTCCGCGAAGTGCAGGATGCCGCCGGCGGCGTGATCCTGTTCATCGACGAATTGCACACGGTGGTGGGCGCCGGCCGTGCGGAAGGTGGCGCCGACGCGGCCAACCTGCTCAAGCCGGCCCTGGCACGCGGCGAGCTGCGCTGCATCGGTGCGACCACGCTGGACGAGTACCGCGAGTACATCGAGAAGGACGCCGCGCTGGAGCGACGCTTCCAGCCGGTCTACATCAACGAGCCCACCGTCGAGGACACGATCGCGATTTTGCGCGGTCTCAAGGGCCGCTACGAAGCCCATCACAAGGGCGTAAAGATCAAGGACTCGGCCCTGGTCGCCGCCGCGCAGCTTTCGCAGCGCTATATCACCGACCGGTTCCTGCCCGACAAGGCGATCGACCTGGTCGACGAAGCGGCCAGCCGCCTGGCAATGGAGCTGGAAAGCGTGCCGGCCGAGATCGACGAAGTGCAGCGGCGGCTGGTGCAGCTTGAACTGGCCCACCGTCAACTGGCCGAGGAGACCGAGGAGCACGCCCGGCAGCGGCTCCAGGAGATCGAGGCCGAGATGAAGGAACTGCGGTTCGAGCTGGCCAATCTCCGCGAGCAATGGGAATCGGAGAAGATGGGCCTGGGCGACGTGCAGCAGATGCATGCCCGGCTGGCCGAGGTCGAACTGCAATTCAAGCAGTTGCACACGGCGATCAAGCAGAAGCAGGACGCCGGCGAACTGGTCAGCGAGGACGACTACCAGCGGCTGTTTGAGCTGCAGCGCGAACGCGATCAGTTGAACGCCCGGATCGAAGCCGCGGCCAAACCGCAGGAAGGCGCCGACAAGGACGGCAAGCCGCGTCGGCGGCTGCTGCGGCGTGAAGTCGGGCCGGACGAAATCGCCGAGGTGGTCAGCGCCTGGACGGGCATTCCGGTTTCGCGGATGCTCGAAACCGAGCGCAACAAACTGCTGGTGATGGAAGACCGCCTGCATCTGCGCGTGGTCGGCCAGGACGAAGCCGTGGAAGCGGTGGCCAACGCCGTGCGCCGCAGCCGCAGCGGCCTGCAGGACCCGAACCGGCCGATCGGCTCGTTCCTGTTCCTGGGCCCCACCGGCGTGGGCAAGACCGAGCTGTGCAAGGCACTGGCCGAGGCGCTGTTCGACGACGAAAACGCCATGGTTCGCCTCGACATGAGCGAGTTCATGGAGAAGCACACCGTCAGCCGGTTGATCGGCGCGCCCCCGGGCTACATCGGCTACGAGGAAGGCGGCCGGCTCACCGAGGCGGTGCGGCGGCGGCCGTACTGCGTGGTGCTGCTGGATGAGATGGAGAAGGCTCACCGCGACGTCTTCAACATCCTCCTCCAGGTGCTCGACGACGGTCGCTTGAGCGACAACCATGGCCACACCGTCGACTTCACCAACACCATCGTGGTGATGACGTCGAACGTCGGCAGCCAGGCGATCCAGGAGATCACCCGCGAGGGCGGCAGCGAGGAAACCATCCGCGAGGCCGTCCAGGCGGCGCTCGAAGCGCACTTCCTGCCCGAGTTCCTTAACCGGATCGACGAAACGATCATCTTCCACCCGCTCAAGCCGGAGCAGATTCGCAAGATTGCCGATCTGCAAATCAACCGGCTGCGCAAGCGGTTGGAAGCCCAGGAACTCAAGCTGGAGGTCACGCCGGCCGCGCTCGATCTGCTGGCGACCGAAGGCTACGATCCCACCTATGGCGCTCGCCCGCTGAAACGCGTGATCCAGCAGCGGCTGGAAAACCCGCTGGCGATCGAGTTGCTCAAGGGCAAGATCGAGCCCAACAGCACGGTTCGCGTCGACGCGGTAGATGGTGAGATGGTCTTTGACATGGTGCCTGCCGCCGAAACGGCTGACGTGTCGTAAGCGGCGGCATCCGGGACCATCCAAGCGAAGGCAAAACGACAAGGGCGTGGTCAGCATCGACCACGCCCTTTGTTGTTTTGTTCGTTGACGCAACGCGTCTTTGGACGGCCAGGCATGCCGCCGATGGCTAATTGCCGCTCAAGTCCCAGGCGGTCAGCCAGCGGGGCTCACCCGCCCGCTGGAGCTTGAAATCCTCGATCAGCCGCTTTTCCATATCCGGCAGGTGGCCGGCCCCATAGAACACGGCCAGCTTTTTCTTGCCGGCGCCCAGTTGCTCCTTGAGCACCTTCAGGGCGGCTTTGTTGCGTTCGTGGATCAGGGTGGAACCGTTGGGGCCTTCGAGCCATTTCATGGCCTGGTCCGAGTTGTCGAACTGGGCGGCCATGACGCGCTTCCAGGTGAGCGCCGGGTTCTTGGAGAACAGCAGCCCCGCCAGCAGATCGGCGTCACCAGGGCCGCTCTTCTTGGTGCTTTCTTGCGCGATGCTCTGTCCGATCATGCGGAAGAACATGTTGAGGAAACTTTCTTGCCGCTTTTGCATCGACTCCATCATTTCATCCCACGACATATCGGCGTGGATGAAGTTCTCCCGCTCGTAGTTGATCCGCAGGATCTGGTCGTCGAGATCGAGCATATTGGCGATCGGGCTCCACACGCCGGCCGAGCCCTGAACCGGCCGGGCTCCCTTGGGAGCAACCAGTTCGTACAGCACCACGTCGTAATCGCCGAAGACGCGATTCAGCTCCCGGTAATACTTGGTGTCGCCGATATGCACCGCACCGACGAGGTCGACCTGAACTTCCTCGCCGTTGTCGTTGTGGCCGCGGTACGAAACGATCGCCGTATCCAGGGCGGTGATTTCGTCGTCGGCATCGCGGCGAACCCGCAGAAACTTGGTCGGCGCTTGGGCGACTGCCTTGGTGTCGGTGGCCTCGGCCGGTTTGGTCGCCGGATCGGCGTAAGTGATCGAGGAGAAAACCAATCCGCCGACTAGCGCGGCGGCAATCGCCCAGGAGCGACGCAACATGACAAGTCCTCGACAAGAAGCCCGACCGGAAAACGACATAGAACGAGCCGATCCCTTCAGCGAGGGGCATCCTCGACCCAATTGCGGTCGGCCGTCAGAAACGGGTGCTTTCGGCCCCCTTGCCAAGAGTATATGCGTGGCCGAGGAGCAGGGCAACGCACGGCGCAGCGGGGAACCTCGCCTGCCGGAGGTGGCTAATCTCCGTGGATAGGACCATTTACGGCGAGAGGCTGGCGCAGGAACGAACCGCTGCCGCCGGTGGCGGGCTTGGTGCGAACTGCAAACGCGGGGGACAAGGCGGGCCGGCGACCGGCCGGAAAGCACGCGATAGCCGCTGGCCTGATGGTGGGCTTAATAGTTGGTCCGCGAGCCGAACCCACGCATGCAGAACATGCCGACGGCCAGGACGGCCAGGCCGATCAGCACCCACTCCCACAGGCCCCAGCCGTTGACGTAGTGCAAGACGATGTTCATGTACCGGGTCATTGGCAAACCTCACCGAGTGACTGCTCGGGGCGCACTGGGCCCTCAAGAGCGTCTATCCTCAGTCTAGGTCACATTTCCCGGATGCAGCGGCGTCGGCCGGGGCGTCCGGCCGCGGGAGCTCAAAAATGGCAAAATCGTCGCCACCCGCCCGCCGCGGGAGTTCGGCCAGCCAGTGCCGTGTGGCCGCGGGCAGGCCTTTCAGGTGGGCGACCACCAGGTAGCGGGCTCCGCGCCGCGCGGCCGCCTCGGCGGCGGCCGGCAACTTGGCGGCGGCAGGCGGCAGCACCCAGCCGTGACGGTTGCAGTAATACAACAGGTCGATTGTGGTGCCGTGCAGGGTCGCCACCGGTTCGCCAGGCGGTACCACGTCGTTGCAGGCCGAGGCGGCTGGGAGGACACTGCGGTCTTCCTCAGGCGTGACGAACGCCGGCTTGGCCGCATAGCGTAAGGCGAACAATAGCGCCGCGGCGAGAAGCACCCCCGGCACCACTCGGCCGCCCCGCGCCCACGCTTGATCACCTGGCTGAGAACGGTTCAAGCCCTCGGCCACGGTCTTCCATCCCAAGCCGACCAGCACCGCCAGCGGCGGCAGGATCGGCAGGTAGTAGTAGTTCATGGCAGCGAACTTGCGCGGCAGCACCACGAACAGAATGACGACCGAGAGCAGCCAGGGCAGGTGCTGCGAGGCCTCACGGCGGCACAGCCCTAGCAGCAGTAGCGTAAAGCCGATCGGCGTAAGCGCGATGGTCGCCAGATCATCGGCCACCTGACGATAGAAGTCGGCAGACAAAAGCTCCGGAGCCGGCCAGCGGTGTACGGTTTGGCTGTCGCGCAGCGAGTAGAACACGCGGTCTGCCAGGGGCGAATCCGCCGAGGTGATCTCAAGCACGTGCAGATACCATAGGCCGGCCGGCACCAGCGCAAGCCCCCATAGCACCAGTGCCGCCGCGCAGCGCGCCCAGCGAGGGCCAGACACTAAGATTCCCCCCGTTGTAGGCTCCTGGACGAGAGGGGCGTCCACCGGGCGACGCCACACGATCCAGGCCAGCGGCAGCAGCAACACGGCCATGTAGATCTTGGTCAGCACCAACAGACCCAGACTGGCGGCGCTCGCTGCCAGCCAGAGCCACGAGCGACCACGAGCGTAGCGGTCGGCGGCATCCAGGGCCGCGATACTGAAAAGCACCACCGAGGCTTCGAGCATGAAGCTTTGCCCAACGATGATGCTGACGGGCGAGATGGCTACCATCGCCGCGGCAGCGGTCGCCGCGGCGGTTCCATGCCGCCGTCGGACAAAGCCGTACAGCAGTGCCACGGCGGCCGCGATGCACACGACCGAAACGCTGCGTCCCCAGACGTCGAGCGAACCGCCGAAGGTGCGCCATAGCGCGCCGGCTGCGTAAGCGGAAACCGGCACTTCCAACAAATGAAGGCCGGGACCGCCCTCGCGGAGCACATGCAACGTGGGATGCCATGGCGGGGCCTGACCGGTTGCCCAATTTTGGGCGATCATGGCATAGGCCACGTTCTTGGTCGCAAAATTACCCAGCAGAGGCCGATCCAGCCCTGGCACCCTCAGCAAAATAGCCAGGCCGACCAGCAGCCAAACTTGGCGGTTCCGGGCTCGGTGTGCGGCACGCCCCGCGCGCACCTTCATCGACTGCCCGATGGGGGAAACCGGGCCGACTGTTCGCGCGCGGTGGGCACGGGTCGCGGTCGGGGCCATGGTGGCACGTCGCACAGTTGGCTGGCAAGCTTGGCCTGGCCCTAGCAGCAAACGGTTCCGGGCCAAGTAAGTTGCGGCCATCTTACGTCAACGTGCCAGCAATCCCCTATGCCAGTCTGGCAAGGCGATGGAGCATACCTCGGCGGCTGGAGCCAGTGTTAATCGTCGCCGTTCACCACTTGGATACCGCCCCAGATGATGAGCCCTGCCCCGAGGATGGCCAAAGCAGTCGAGCTGTTGGTGCCGCGCAGCGCCAGGGTATTGGTCAGCCCTCCCATGACAAATACGATCCCAATCACGATGTTCCACATGCTAGCTACCCCGATGGAAATAAGAGTGGAAGGGGAAGAGAGACAAGTTGCAGAGAAGGCGGCCCCAGGCCGCTGGGAGCGACCGCCCCGGGCGTGAGAAGTGCCGTTGATATTACCTCAGTCGAAGGGGGGGCTGGCAAGGAAATTCGGTTCGCCGTGGTGCTTGCCTATCGACGGCCCAGTCTGGGTAAACCGGGCGAACCATGATCGCGGGGCGGCGGTTGCTAGCGGGTCGCCCGTCTTGACCTTGCATCGCCATCGGTCCTAGATTGACCGGTCGCCAAGTTGTCGCGGGCTGATGCGCTCGCGGCCGCAAGGCGATCTCTCCGCCGAATGGACTCTGCGGTAAGCGAGCAATGGACGTCGAGTTATTGGTGCTCAACTACAATGGGCGCAGGCTGCTCGAAGAATGCCTGCCCTCGATCGTGGAGGCAGCCGCGCGCTCGCGGCATGCCTGCCGCGTGAGCATCGTTGATAACGGTTCGACCGACGACTCGCTTTCCTGGCTGACCGAGCATTACCCAGGCGTGGACGTGCACGCCTGCGAAAACGAGGGGCTGTGCTCTTTCAATCGCGTGCTGGCTGACAGCTCGGCCCAAGTCGCCGTCTTATTGAACAACGATATTCGTCTGGCGGACGATGCCATCGATCCGCTGGTTGAGCCATTTGTGGTTCAGGCGGGCGAAGCATCCGCGAAGCCTGGCGATCAGGCACCGTGTTTCATGACGGCGCCACTGTGTTGGCAGTGGGATGGCTGCACGCTCGAAGGCTTTAAGACTGCCGTGCGTTGGCGGTGGGGCTTGGTGCAAGCCACCGGCCGCTTCGACGGGGCCGAGAGTATCTGCCATCACGGCGGAGAAACCGCGATGGCCGGCGCGGTCATCGCGGTCGATCGGCAGGTGTTCTTGAGCCTGGGCGGGTTCGATCGCCGCTATTTGCCGGGCCGCATTGAAGATCTCGACTTTGCCTATCGAGGATACATGGCCGGATATCGGGCCGTGTACGTGCCTGAGTCAGTGGCCTGGCATCGTGGCGCAGCCAGCTTCGGGCCAGAGTTTGGCGATGCCGGTTGCCTCCGCCTGGCGTATCGCAACACGCTGCTCTTTCAGTGGCGGCACATCCAACACCCGTGGCATCGCCTGCGGCAAGCGTTGGGCATTCCCGTGCGCTTGTCCGCCGACTTGTGCCGCGTGCCGATGGTATCGAGCGAGCGTCGCTTCTTGTTCACCAAGGCCTGGTGGGAAGCGCGGCGGCTGGCTCGCGAACAACGCATGTGGACGGATACAGATACCGCGGACGACACGCAGCGAAGCGCGTTGCCACACGTGAGCCGTCGCGAACGGCTCGCCCGAGAGCGGGCGTACTTCCGCCGTTTTCATCCCGCGGCACTTCTGCAAGCTGCCGGTGCATATCCGGGCGAGCTGGAGCGGCAGCGCGATCGGCGGCACCCGATTTCCCGCTGGTATTTGCTGCCGACGCTGGATCGCGGAGCGGCCGCGTTGGCGAGTACCGCGGTAAGACCTTGGCATCTCACGGTGGCAGGGCTGGCCTGCGTGCTGGCCGCGGTGGCGATGTTGGTGTTGGCTTGGACGCCCACATGGGTTGCGGCCGGACTGGTATGGATGGCCTGGGTGTGCGACCGGCTCGATGGCAAGCTGGCTCGGCGGCAAGGAACCACCAGTCGCTGGGGCGCTTGGCTCGATGCCAATGTGGATGAGTTCTGCGATCTGAGCATCCACGCGGCCATGGCCTGGGCGGCATCGACGGCGGCGCTGGCCTCGCTGGCTGATGCTGGAGCCATAACGTCCGCCGACTTAGTGACACTCCTGACGCCCTGGTTACTGCTCACGGCGTTTGTATTCGGCAAGTACATGCTGTTCTACGGCATGGCCGAGGGCACGCCGCGCGATGGACAAGCCGCCGCACAGGAAAATGCTGCCCGCAATCCTGGCCAGCATCGTTGGCAAACACTCTATCACCTGCCCGGCAATGCCGACATACGCTGGCACGTTGCGATCGCCGCCCTGACGCTGGGATGGTTGGTGCCGGCCCTGGCTTACGTGGCCGCGTACTTCAACCTGCGCTGGCTCATTCGGGCGGTGAAGATACTGCTCCAGGCCAAGACGCACCATGCATCGCAGGGGGAACCGTGCGCTACACCAGCACGCAGTGGTGTTCCACGGATTAAGGCCGTGCGTCGCGGAACGATCGAGGCGGCTGCGGTGGCGCCCACCGCGGGAGGTGTGCCGTGAGCCGCGTTCCTACCATTACGGCCGCCGTGATCGCGCTCAACGAGCGGGCTAACCTGCCTGGGCTGGTGCAATCGCTTGCCTGGGTTGATGAGATCGTGTTGGTCGACGGCGGCTCGCGCGACGGCACCGCGGAGCTTGCACGATCGCTCGGCTGCAAGGTCATTGAACATCCGTTCGACAATTACGCCGCGCAGCGCAATCGCGCGCTACGTGCCGCGAGCAGCAACTGGATTTTGTCGATCGATGCCGATGAACGCTGCACGCCGACGCTGGCTGAGGAAATCCGCGGCCGGCTGCTTTACGGCAGTTATGCGGCCTTTCGTGTGCCGATCCGTAGCCGCATTTTCGGCCGCCGCATGCGATTCAGCGGCACGCAGGATGATCGGCCCATTCGCCTGTTCGAACGCGGCAATGCCCGCTGGGACGGCGACGTGCACGAAGTACTGCGAATCGATGGCCGCGTAGGCGAACTGGAGGGCTGGCTGGAGCACGAAACCCTGCCGGACCTGGCCGCGTTCCTGGCCAAGATGGACCGCTACACCGCGTTGGAAGCCCAGCGTCGCGTGACCGAAGGCATCGCGCCGCGCGGCCGCGATCGGTGGTTGAAGCCCATACTCGAAGTCGGGCGGCGGCTGATCTGGAAAGCCGGCCTGTTCGACGGCCCGCAAGGCTGGGCGTTTTGCGCGCTCAGTGGTCTGTCGGAATGGGTATTGGCCCAAGAGCACCGCCGCCTCTGGGACCAACAGCTCTCCGCTCAAACGGAAGCCGCCCTGGCGCGACTCGAAACATCGCTTGGGCAGGTGATGCCCGTGAGTCCCCCGCATTGGTCTGACGTCGCTTGCGAACATTCCTCCCACGTCCTGGAAGAAAGCCGCTGACCATGGAACTGCCGCTGCTTCCACTGACGCTGGCTCGCGTGCCCGACGGCTTGCGGCAAGCGCTCCAGCAGGAGGGCGTGCCGTTTCGCAGTTGGCAACCGGGCGAGGATGCGACGCGTTTTGTGCTGTATGACAGCCGCTGCGCGCCGCGGCCGCCGCTGGTCGCCGGCCAAGAGGCAATCGACGTCGACCGCTTCCGTCAGGGGGCGGAAAGCGATCCCTTCCTGGCCCTGGTCGAGACGCAAGCAGCCCGGCATCGCTGGCAACTTGGCCCATGGGAGGTGAGCGAAGAGATCGCCACGGTGAACCGCCGCGCCGTTCGCAAGCGGTTATTGATGCGGCTACGCAAGGAACTGGAACGCCACGGCGGGGTATGGCTGACGATTGGCTATTTCCCCTTCCCGTATCGCAGCGCGTTCAATTTTCGGTTCGATCACGACAATTATCACCCGGGCGATTTCGACGGCACCCTGGCCGCCATCGCCGGCTGGGAGGATGCCACCAGTCATTACGTTTGCGCGTCGACGCACGTCGAACATGCCGACGCCTTGCGGCGACTGGCCGGCATGCACGTGGGCGGCCACGGTTACTGGCATCACACCTATCGCAGCCGTGAGGACAACGAACACAATATTCGCCGCGGCCTGGAGGTGCTGAAGTCCGCAGGCTTACAGCCGATTGGTTTCGTGGCGCCGCATGGCCGGCACAATCCCGGCTTGCAAGCGGCGCTCGACGCCTTGCGGATCGAGCACAGTTCGGAGTTCGCACTGGCATACGACGACGTGCCGTTTTTCCCGCCTCGCAGTGGCGTGCTGCAAGTGCCCATCCATCCCATTTGCCTGGGCGTAGTGATGGAAGCCGCCCTGGCGGCCTCGCGGCAAAGCACACGGCCGGAATTGCTGGGAGAGATGGACTACGCCCAGGCCGTTGAGGTTACGCTCGATCATTTCCACGAGGTGGCCCGGCAGAAGTACGAGGCGGGCGAGCCGATTTTTTTGTACGGCCATCCCGATGGACGCGTGGGCCGCTATCCGGAAGTGCTGCGCGAGACGTTTGCCGCGGTGGCCGGCTTCAGTGCCCTCTGGAAAACTACGCTCGCCGAGTTTGCCCGGTGGTGGCGCAAGCGACTGGCCATCCGGTTGCAGTTGCAGCGTGTGGGCGAATCGCTGGTGATCACGGGGCAAATGCCACCGGGGAACTTTCGGGCAACCTTGCACCTGAGCCGCGGCGAGCTGGTGGCTTCGCTGCCGTGGGATGGCCGCGAGCTGCGGTTGCAGACTTCGGCTTTGGCCTACCAGCGGCGGCCGACCAAAGTGGCCAGCTTTCAACCGGTGCGCGTCGACGGTCCGCAGCCGCTCAAGACGGCGCTATTGCGCTACCTGGACTGGGAACGTGTGACGCCGGTGGGCGAAATCCGCGTGCGCGATTGGCGCAGCCTGGTCAAGAAAACGCTTCGACTGATCAAACCTTAATCCCAAAGCGAAACCACGCATGCCCAGCTCGCCGCACGTCCTGCCACCGCGCCCACGATCCGCCGCTGGATCGCATGGCGACGCTGTGTGGGGACGCGTGTGCGATTGGGGCCAGCCCTGGAGCGGCCAGCAGCAAGAGCGGCTGGCTGCGCTGGGACGCATTTACCTGGCCGGGCGAAACGAGGCCATGTTCGCGCCCGGCGGTGGCGAAACGCAATTAATCAAAACCGCCGCAGCGCTGCGCGAGCTGGGGCTGGATGCCAGGCTCTGGCGTCCTTGGGAAGATCATCTGCGGCCTGGCGATTGGCTGCATTTCTTCGGCAGTTGCCCCGAGTTTGTGCCGGTGGCGGCAACTGCGCGGCAGCAGAGCGTGAAGGTCGCCGTTTCCACCATCGCCTGGTTCTCGGCCAGCGCCCTGTGGCATGAAGCGGCAACTCTGCGGCAAGGTCTTGCCCGGGTGACGCGGTTTGCCGTTCGCGCTGCATTGCCGAGGATTCCTTCCTGGCGGCGGCGATTGTATCACCTGGCCGATCGGTTGTTGCCGAACTCGCAGGCGGAGGCCCAACAGCTTTGCCGATACTTCGGCGTGCCACGGGACAAGATTTCGGTGGTACCCAACGCGGCCGATCTGCGCTTTGCCGAGGCGACGGCCGACGCTTTCCAGCGGCAGTTTGGCCTGCGCGACTTTGTGCTGTACGCCGGCCGCATCGAGCCTCGCAAGAACCAGTTGGGCTTCCTGCAGGCGATGCGCGGCAGTTCACTCCCAGTGGTCATCCTGGGCGATGCCGTGCCGGGCTACGAGGCGTACTATCGCCGCTGCCGTGCGGAGGCGGGGCCGAATGTGACGTTTCTATCTCGGTTGCCGCACGACGGTCAGATGTTGGCCAGTTGCTATGCGGCCTGCCGGTGCCTGGTGCTGACCAGTTTGTTTGAAACGCCTGGTCTGGTTGCGCTGGAGGCCGCCGCCCAGGGCGTGCCGCTGGTGCTGACCGACCGCGGCTGCACCCGCGAATACTTTGGCGAGCATGCCTGGTACGTATCGCCGCGGGATCGTGCCGCGATACGCAGCGCGGTGGAGGCCGCCGCAACACTACCCCGCTGTGCGCGGCGTGCCGCGCATGTTGCCCATCATTTCTCCTGGCAGGCTGCCGCACGAGCGACGGCGGCTGCCTACCTGGCTTCGACCCAGTCCGCGTTCGCGGAAAAGGATGCCGCATGTTCCCGAAACCCGTCCGGGGAAGATTTCGACGCAGTTCCCGGCCCGATCCTGCCCGATTCCGTGTGCGGCCTCGCCGGCTGCTGGGATGCTACCGATACGTAAGGCTGCGGTGGCGTCTGCTGTTTGCCGCGATCGATTGTCTTGGCTGGTTGCTGTTTGGCCCAGCGCGTTTGCTGTACCTTGCCGCACAATGGCTGCGGCCGGTCGCTTCGCCGGCGTCTTGTCGCGATGACGTTCAACGGATCCTGGTCATCCAACTGGATCACCTGGGCGACGCCGTCTTGAGTACCGGTTTTCTGGCCTCGTTGGCTGCGGCGTATCCGGCGGCGCGGATCGACGTGCTGGCCGCGCCGTGGAATGCGGCGGTGTTTCGCATGTGTCCCGGCGTGCATCGTGTGCGCGTGTTGCACCAGAACCGCTTTGCAGGTGGATGGAACTGGATCACGGCATTGGTCCGCTGTGCCTGGCAGCTGCGGCGCTGCCGGTACGACGTGGCGATTGACGTGCGTGGCGAGTTTCCCCATGCGCTGCTGATGTGGCTGGCCGGTGCCCGACACCGCATCGGCTGGAACTGCGGCGGCGGCGGATTTCTGCTGACGCAAAGCGCCGCGTATCATCGCGGCCGGCACGAAGTGCTCTCGCGCTTGGCTCTCTTGCGGCTGCTGGTGCCTGCTCAGGAAGACGATGTGGCCCCGCGCATTCGGCCCTCTGCGAAAGCCCTGGCGGCCATCGAGAAGCGTTTGAAGCAAGCCGGCCTGGCCACGGCGGACATGTGCGAGCCGGCATCGGTGCGCGGACCGCTGGTGGTGATGCACCTCGGTTCGGGCACGCAGGCCAAACGCTGGCCGGCCTGGCATTGGCGCGAACTGTTGGGGCGGTTGATCGTTACGCATAACGCCCAGGTGGTACTGGTGGGCGTGGCGAGCGAGAGTGCGATTGCCCGGCAGGTGCTGGCCGGTGGCGCCTTGCACAACGTGGTGGATTGGACCGGGCAACTGTCGCTGGCCGAATTGGCGGCGCTTCTGGCCCGGTGCGAATTGTTCATCGGCGCCGATTCGGGACCGGCTCACCTGGCGGCCGCGGTGGGCGGGCGGACGGTGGCCATTTTCAGCGGCACCAATCACGCGCATCAATGGGCACCCTGGGGCAGGGCGGTCAGCGTGCTGAGCCGGCCTCAAGCCTGTTCGCCGTGTCACCGGCGGCAGTGTCCTCTGGCCGATCATCCGTGCATGGTGGGCGTGCAGCCCAGCGAGGTCGCTGCGGTCGCTGCCGAGCACTTGCAAGCGGTCGGCTTTGAAGCCCTGGTGGAGTTCAACCACGAGGTCAGCCCGGTGGTTTTGGCCCAGGGCAATACGGGGCCGGGACACCACCGGCCGGCGCCTGCTAGCCTGGTGCGTGCGGATCAGCGCGCCGTGATGGGTAGCGCGCCTGCTGGCACACGTGGCCGGGGGGCAGCCGAATTGGAAATTCTTCAACCGGCCGTTGGAGCAGCGGGGCCCGGTGCGCCGGACGGTTCGAAGCTGCAAGCCGAGATTCCGTGCGATATCATCGCGGCTAAGTCTAGAGGTCAAAGCGGCGAACCCAAGCGGTATCGCGTCGACGGACCGCACCGGGTTCCTCGGCGGCGACGCGGGGGGCGGCCGATGGCATCGGATTTGCCTTAGAGCCCGGAAGCTGGTATTTCTCAGAATAACCAGGAGCACGGTTCTGTATGATCGCCCCCCATCCCAAGCATCGCCTCCCTCCCAGCCTGCGCATGGCGGCGCACTCGGGCACGCCAGGCAAAGCCGGGGACCATCTGGGGCGAGGCCGCCGGGCACGGCGTGCTGCCGCGTCGCTGTTTTTTGGCAATCCCGTGGAAGAAAGCGAATCGCGCAAACGCCATTCACCCTGGGCCGTAATCGGAGCCTGGCTGCTGGCAATGTGGATGCTGGTAGCGGTCGCCTACCACATGAACTGGATGTTCTCGAAGTTGGGCATGGGCGAATAGGCAACCAGCCCTAGAAGCCGCTGGGACAAGCGACCGCCACGAAAACGCAGTCACCCTGCCGGCCGTCTTCAAGTGGATGAACGGTGGATGGAGCCGCCGCCATATGATCGCGACAGCCTGGTCATTGACGAGCCTGATGCTGATCGTACTGGCGGCCGATGCGCTGGGCCGACCGTTGGCACGCGCGTGGCCGATCATCTCCAGAGGGGCACCGTTTAATCCTCCACCTTGGACGCTGCTTACGTGGCGTCTGTGCCTGGGCCTGGTCGCCGCCGGCTGCTTGCTGACGGCGCTGGCATTCGTGGGGCTGTTGCATGCCTGGCTGATCCAGATCCTGACCGCCATTGCGGCCGCGATCGGGGCGGCAAGCTGGCTTAATGGCGGATCGCACATTCTCGGTGGCATGGACCGGCGGGCGAACCTGGCAAGTTCCGAGGTTCCGCCAGTCATCCAGCATCCGGTGCCGGGCTGGGAACCAGCGCCGTGGCTGAAGCGGGCGCTCACGGTGCTGTTCGCCGCGGCGGCATTGGGCAGTCTGGTGGTGGCGCTGGCGCCGCCGGTGGACGGCGATGCGGTGTGTTACCACCTGTCGCTCCCCAAGTACTATCTTGAGGCGGGCGGGTTTCGGCATCTGCCGTATCACGATAACAGCACGTTCCCGCTGTTGATCGAAATGCTGTATGCCTGGGGGCTGGCCCTCGATGGTGGTGTGGCGGCGCAGCTCGTGCACTGGCTGTTCGGTGGGCTATTGGCCGGGGCCACGTGCTTGTTGGCGCTGGATGTGTTTGCGTCGCCGGCCGAGGCAGGGCAGGGGAGCCGCGGGCACAGCGCCCAAAGCTGGGCTATGGTGGCTGCCACGGTGGCCGTGCTGACTCCGGCAGTGACGAATCAAATGACGGCCGCCCTCAACGACTTGGCGCTGGCCGTCTTCACCACGTTTGCCCTGGTGGCCTGGCGTCAGGCGACGCGACCGGACGCCGATGCGAGCGAATCGGAGACGTCCGTTGCCGGGAAGGCGGGCTCAACCTGGTCAGCCGGTTTTGTCGCGGCGGGCATCATGGCCGGGGCGGCGCTGGCGACCAAATACCTGGCATTGATTTTCGCCGCGGCGATGGCCGCGATGTGGCTAGCGCAGTTGGTGTGGCATCGGGCCGATCGCAAGCAGCTGGTGCTCGGCGCTGCGGTAGTGGCGGTGGTCGCCGCGGGCGTGGCTGGACCATGGTACGCCAGGGCAGCGGCGCTGCGCGGCAATCCGGTTTATCCGTTCTTTGGCGAAGTGTTTGGAACCTCGGGGCCGAAGACGGATCGGCCCGACAAGCGGCCGCTGCAAGCCAGTCCTGCCGATATCGCGGTTGCCTCGTGGCGAATGACGATGCAGCCGGAGGACTTTGGCGGGCGGGGCAATCAGTTGGGCGTGTTGTTCCTGGCGGCAATGCCGGGCGTGTGCCTGGTGCGGCAGCTGCCGCGGTTATGGCCGCTGTTGGGCGTAGCCGCCGTCTATATCGTGCTGTGGTACACAATGCGGCAGAACCTGCGGTTTCTGCTGCCGGTGGTTCCCCTGCTGGCGGTGGTCGTGGCCGCGGTTTGGCGGGCGACCTCGCGATTTGGAGGGCTGCCCGGTTGGCTGATCAGCATGGCCGCTGTCGCGGCGCTGGCCTTCAACACGGCCCAGGCCGTGGGGCGTGCCCAGGGCGAAGTGGCCGTGGCCCTGGGGCTGGAGAGCCGCGAAGATTACCTGGCCCGGCATGAGCCAACGTACCCCGCGGCAACGTTCGCGGCGTCGCAATTGCCGCCAGACGCCCGGATCTTGAGCCAGGATTACCGCCAGTTCCATTTTCCCTGCGAGGTGACGCAGGAAGCCGTCTACCGCCGCGAGACCGACTATCCTGACGAACTTACCGATATCACCGCGCTGGCCGACCATCTCGCGGCCGACGGTTTCACCCATCTGCTGCTGATGGACGTCCGGGGCAGCAAGATCCGCCACAGCACCAAATTATCGCGGCTGGTGAAAGCGGCGAACAAGGCAACGGCCAAGGCTGCGGCCAGCGACGAACGGGGACCGGCGGCCCAAGCCCCTCCGCCCCTGCGCACGCTCTTGGAGTACGAATATCGGGAGCCCGGCGGGGAGCGGCGTCGTTACCGCCTGGTGGAGATCACTCCTTCGACCATGCGGCGATAGGGGCGGCCGGCAAGCTGATCACGTGCCCAAGATGCCGGCAATTGGTTCCCCAGCGCGCAGAAAAAGCCGCGCGGAGGCTAACTCGCGGCGCGGCTCTGGATGAATTGCTCAAGCGCTGGTGTTTAGCGCCGGTCGCTCAGGTCGACTGTGACGGCTGGGCGGTCGCCTTCAGGAAGGCGTTCAAACGCGACTTGCGGCGGGCGGCCGAGTTGCGGTGAATCACGCCCTTGGCCGCGGCCTGATCGAGCTTTTTGCAGGCGCGGCGGAACTCCTCTTGGGCACGTTCCAACTCGCCAGCCTTGGCGGCCTCGCGAACCTTCCGCATCTGAGTACGCAAAGCCGACTTCACAGCGCGGTTCCGGGCCCGGCGCTCCAGACTCTGCCGCAAACGCTTTTTGGCACTTTTGGTATTGGGCATAAGGTGACTTCCTGGCGAGTTCCAAAATCCGTGGAAATCTCTATATCGGCTATCGGCAGGCCCTGGCACCAATCTGCGGACCAACCCGCTGCCAGCACTGCCCCGCCATTTAGCCATCGGGCAGCCCTCGCTCAGGGCGTGCCTGATAGCAGAACAGGCAACCGAAACGGAATAAAGTAGTGTGACGCGAAGGGGCCAAACTGTCCAGCCCCCGCCTGGGCAAAATCTATGCCCACTCAGCATACCGAGGCCCGTTACGGCGAGGAACCCCGGCCGCGCGTCCCTCGGTTTTGAGATACTGTCGGCGGTCCCCCCCTTACTCGCGGTTAATGAACTCATCGAGGTTCAGCAGCACCCGGGCAACCGCCGTGGTGGCTGCCCCGACGGCGGGGGAAACGCCCGGTGGTAACTGGGCGGGAGCCGCAGCCTGCGCGGCCGCCTGGTCGGCTTCAAACGCCGCGAGCGAGCGGTCGTAGTAGGCCGTCAACAGCGACAGTTCCTCACCCCGGGGACGCCGCGTGAGGCATAGCCGGAACGCGCGTTCGATCCGCTGCCGGGGCGTTTCGTCGGCTCCTTCCTGCAAAATCCGCAGGGCCAACCCCTGGGCAATTTCGATAAACGCCACGTCGTTGGCCAGCGTCAGGGCTTGGAGCGGCGTGTTGGAGCGCACGCGGCGGGTACAGGTGACGTTGGCGTTGGGGGCGTCGAACGTCATCAGGAACGGGTCGGGGCTGCTCCGCCAGAAGTAGGTGTACATGCCGCGGCGGTAGCGATTGGGCCCCTCGTCCGGCTGCCAGTTCTTGTTGTTCTGGGTGAACACGTAGATGCCGGCCGGCTGAGGCGGGAACACGCTGGGACCGCCAATCCGGGCGACCAATAGGCCCGACGCCGCCAGGGCCGAGTCGCGGATGATCTCGGCTTCCAGCCGCAACCGGTTCTGCCGGCCCAGCAACACGTTGAAGCGGTCGGCCGCCAACTGCTCAGGTGTGACCTCCGACGTTTGCCGGTACGTGGCGCTGGTCACGATCAGGTAGTGCAATCGTTTGAAACTCCAGCCCTGGCGGATGAACTCGCCCGCCAGCCAATCCAACAGCTCCGGATGGCTGGGCCGCGCGCCTTGCGTACCGAAATCGTTCTCCGTTTCCACCAGGCCCCGGCCAAAGTACCGCTGCCAAACGCGATTCACCGTTACCCGGGGCGTCAGCGGGTTGGCCGGATCGACCAGCCACCGGGCGAAGTCCAGGCGGTTAGGTTTTTCGATGCCGGGCGGCAGATCGTGCAGGACTTCGGGCACGGCTGGCTCAACGCGAGCGCCGTGCCGCAGGAAGTCGCCGCGGATGTGGATGTGTGTTTGCCGCGGCTGGCTGCGCTCGCGCATTACCATCGTGGTGACGATGGCCTTTTGCAGGTTGTTCAGCTCGGTCTTGAGGGCATCCACCTGCGCGGCTAACGGTGCCCGGTCTCTGTCCTGTTGCCGGAAGGCTTCCTGCAAGGCCCTCTTTTGTTCGGGCGTGCGCTTGTCCCCGGGCGTGGAGGCCGCTGCGATCAATTCGGGGCTAGCCATGATAGCCGCAGCAGGAGCGGAGGTGACCGACAATCGGAACCGCCCCAGGTTGTAGCGGTTGGGATGTCCATGCCGCAGCGTGACTACCAGCTCGGCATCTTTGACTTCCAGCGGCCGGCGCAAGATGAAGATGGCCGTGCGATCCACGTTCAACTTGCCGCCGGCCCCGTTGATGGCCCAGCCGGTTTGCTCCTGGTCCGCGTCGAACGCGTGCTCCACGGGGTAGCGCGGCTGCGAGTGATCGGCCATGGCCCGGGCAATCGCTAAGGGAAGCTCGCCTTGTTCTGGCGAAATGCCTTTCAGCTCAATGTGGGTCAACACGAAGTTGCCATTACCGGCCAGGCCCGGCCCGTTCTTGGGCAGCGATGGATGCGTGAGCGCTTCCAGCCGCACGGCGGTGATAGCCTGACCCGCCGCCGGCAGACGTACCACGTAGGTATCGCTGCGCGGAATCGTACCGGAAACCAGCAGCGAGTGGTCATCTAGAGGGCTGAGCGTCGCACCGCCGGCCGACTGCGCTTGGATTGGCTTCAGGGGCTGCCATTGGACGGAAGTTGCCGATTGGGCCAACTGGGCTTCCCACGCTTGTTGCCGCTGGGCAGCTTGGGCGTCGTAGGCTTTGAGCCGTGCCTCGGCCGCTTTCAGTTGCTTCTCAAGATCACTACGCTGCTTCGCTTGCTCGGGCGTCGGCAGCGGCAGGTTGGGCTCATCGGCGTTGTTGAAGATGGCAAAGAGCTGGTAGTACTCACGCTGGCTGAACGGATCGTACTTGTGATCGTGGCAGCGGGCACATTCCAGCGTGATGCCCAAGTAAGCCGCGGCGGTCGTTGCCACGCGGTCGGCCACGGCTTCGACGCGGAACTGCTCCTGATCGGTGCCACCTTCCTGGTTGATTAGCGTATTGCGATGGAAACCGGTGGCCACGATTTGCGACGTGGTGGCCCCGGGCAACATGTCGCCGGCGATCTGCTCGATCGTAAATTGATCGAACGGCATGTCGGCATTTAGCGCGTCGATCACCCAATCGCGATACTTCCAGATCGAACGTGGACCATCGATGGTGTAGCCGTTGCTGTCGGCATATCGGGCGATGTCGAGCCAGTGACGGCCCCACCGTTCGCCGTAATGGGGCGAGTCCAGGAATCGTTGCACCAGCCGTTCGTACGCGCCCGGCTCGCGGTTGACCAAGAAGGCATCGACTTCGGCCAGCGTCGGCGGGATGCCCCGCAAATCGAGCGAAAGCCGGCGGATTAAGGTTTCACGAGATGCCTCGGGCGAAGGCCGCAGCCCCTGGGCTTCTAACTTCGCGGCGATGAAGCGGTCGATCGGATTGCGGACCCAGTCGGCATACTTCGTTTCCGGCGGCTTGACCGGCCTAAGCGATTGAAACGCCCAGTGGCTACTGCGCTTGGGCTCCGCCGGTTGAATCACTTCGTTCTCGGGCACCTTGGCGCCTTGGGCGATCCAGCGGCGGATCAGCTCGATCTCGTCGTCGCTGAGCGGATCAAGCTCCAGCGGCATCCGCGGCAGATCGCTGCCACCGGTGACGGCCGCCAGCAACAGGCTCTTGCCCGGATCGCCCGGCACCACGGCCGGCCCGCGGTCGCCGCCTTGCAGGATCAGCTTGCCGGCATCTGCCCGAAACCCAGCCTGCTGCTCGGTCGTGCCATGGCAGTCCGTGCAGTGTTGCTGGAAGATGGGCTGAATATCGCGGATGTAGTCCACCGCGTCTGGCTTATCTTCGTCGGCCGTTGCCGAGCCGGCCGATACCAACACCAGGAGCAGACCGAACGCGGCCACATGAACACCAAGCCGACTATGGAACCGCGGCAACATGGCACGCTTTCCGGGGAGAAAGTGCGGAGGGACTTGGATGGTGGGGATGGCGTAAAACGGCCGGCGACTTCAACCGTTGGGACCAGGCATGGAGCCCGGCGGTCGAGGGGCCGTTTCTGTCTCGTCACCCTAAGCGATCCCCCCGAAAGGTGCAAGTTTTCTCCCCCGGGTGAGCGCTGGCCGCGGGCAGCCAAGTGCTCACCCGCGGCCCACGTAGAGCTGATCGCGCGGCAGGACGATGGCTTCGAGCATTTCGACATTGGGCGGCAGGCAGGCCATCAGCACGGCCACCTCGGCAATGTCGGCCGGGTTCATCATCGGCTCCGCATCCTCCGGCCGCGAGGTCGCGCGGCGTTCGACCATCACATTGCCGGGATGCAGGCAGCAGCAGGTGATGCCATGCTCGCGGCCTTCCAGAGCCGTGCTTTGCGTGAGGCCCCAGATGCCGTGTTTGCTGGTGGTGTAGGGGGCCGAGTTCATACGGCTCCGCTGGGCCGAGATGGAGCCGATGTTGATGATCCGGCCCTGGCGGCGCGGCTTCATCAGTCGCAAGGCTGCCCGGGTGCAAAGGAACGGCCCACGCAGATTGACCGCCATCACGTGCTCCCAGTCGGCCAGCGAGAGCTGATCGAGCGGACCGCCGTTAAACGCCCCGGCGTTGTTGACCAACAGGTCGATCTGGCCGAACCGTTCTACCAGCCGCGCAAAGAGCGACTCGACCGCGGCTTCGTCGGTGACGTCAGTAGGCACGGCCAGGGCCTCCACGCCCAGCGATTCCATCTCCTTGGCGGCATCGGCTAGCGAATCCGCATGACGCGCCGCAAGCACCAGCGAGGCGCCTTCTTGCGCCAGCCCTCGCGCGATGGCGCGGCCGATTCCCCGATTGGCGCCGGTTACCAGCGCCACTTTGCCAGTAAGCCCACCCATGGTGCCGTTCTCCCCAGGCTGCGCAGGTGATTGCTGCGGTGACGTATCAGTTCGAGCACGTTGGGCCAGCAGTGTACCGCAGCCGGCAAGTGCATGCGATGGTCGGCGCGGTGGACGAGCGTCGCGCCCTCAATAAGGCGAACGAAGGATGGCCAGATCGCTAGGGTGAGCCTGCTACGGCATGAACGGCCGGCGCGGCCGCTCCGGCTTGACCTTCTCAGGCTTGGCCGGAGGAGCAAAGCCCAACGATTCGAAGGCGTTGTCCTGCGTGACCGCCGTGATCTTAACGGCTGCAATGCCCTCGTAGGGCACGATCACGCGGCGGGCGCCCACGGTGTCGGGCGTAGGCCGATCCAGCAGCACCAACTCGTCGGTGCAGAAGAACTGTTCGAACGGAATCTGTTCGCCCTGGCTGGTGACCACCAGGCCTTTGGTCGGTACGCCCGGCGGCCATTGCTGAAAGATGCGCCGCCAGGCAGTGCAGCCTTGGGCAGGGTTTGAACTAGGGGCGGGGCCTTCCAAGACGTCCGGCATGGTATCGACCTGAGGGGATGCTGGGCCGGGTCGCGAGCTAGGGCTGTGGGGTTCCTCGGGCATGCGCACTTGCCCGCCGCCGGCTGCGACCGCGATCCCTGCAAAGAATCTCTGCCGAAGTGTAGCACGCGCTGCCGCGCTCGCGGTTGGCCTCAACCAACGCTTGCAAGGCAGGCAGCGCAAGCCGCGTCAAATGGAAAAAGCGGTATAACCTGCCGGGGCAATGGACGCATCAATCGCGCGCGGCGGGCACCATCGCGATATGTGTTCCCCCCAAATTCGGTATGCTATGTTGGAGGCTTCGACCACGCGGCGTTATCGCAGGCCGACATGCGCCCAACCGCCGCCACGCTGATGGGAGCGTCTTTCGTTGAGTATCGACCAGGAAACGACCGACACATCCTCCGACCAGGCGGACACGGGGGCTGCCATCCTGCTGCAGGTATTTGAGCAGGACCGGCTGCTGCACCAGTTAGAGTTTTCCGAGGTGTTGGAACTGGGCCGGCAGGATCACGGCGAACCGGACCCGTTTGCCCTGGTCAGCCCCCGCCGCCGCGGCACGACCGCCAACAAACGGCTGGTGATCGCTCCGCTGGGCAAGGAGAACATGTCGCGCAGCCACGTGGAGCTTGAGCCACTGGGCAGCGACCGCGTTCGCGTCAAGAACCTCAGCGAGAAGCTGCCGTTGCGGCTGCTGGACGACGGCACCGAGCTGACCTCCGGTCAGGACTGCGAACGGTTCCTGCCCATTCGGCTGAGCATTGCCGACCTGATTGTGCAGGTCGGGGCCGACGTTTTTGACATCGACACCGTGCAGACCCTCGGTGAGCAGTCCGTGGCTCCCGGGCAGATTCTCATACCGGCTGGCACCATCCGCAGCCTGCCTGAGCTCGATCGCCACTCGGCGGTCGAATGGTTGCGCGCGGTGATCTCGGTGCTGGAAAGCGCGGCCAGCAGTTCCAATTTCTTTGAAGTGGCCGTCAAGGCGGCGATCGATCTGGTTGGGCTGGATACCGCCGGGATCTTGATGCTCAAGGGCAACGCCTGGCAGCCGGTGGCGGTGACCAGCAGCCGGCGACACGGTGAGTCTTCGTTGCGGCCCAGCCGGCGGATCGTCGAGCACGTGGTGCGCGAGAAGAAGGCTTGCTGGCAGTTGCCGCCGGCGTACTCGCTGGAGGAATCGCCCAGTTTGATGGGGCTTCAGGCTGTGATCGCCGCGCCCATCTTGAGCCGGACAGGCGACGTGCTGGCGATTTTCTACGGCGATCGCCGCGTGACGATGGGGCTGCCAGACGCGCCGCCGATCAGCGAGGAAGAAGCCAAGCTGGTTGAACTGTTTGCCTTTGCCGTGGCCAGCGGCCTGGCACGCCAGCAGTTGGAGCAGCAGCGGTTTACGCTCGAGCAGTTCTTCACGCCGGATCTGGCCCATCAATTGCAAACGCGGCCGGACCTGCTGGACGGCAAGTCCGCCGAGGTGTCGCTGCTGGTCTGCGATATCCGGGGTTTCAGCCGCATCAGCGAACGGCTGGGGTCGACCAAGACGGTCAAATGGATTCACGACGTCATGACCGAGATGTCCGACTGCGTGCAGGCGGAATCCGGCGTGGTGGTGGATTATGTCGGTGACGAGATCATGGCCATGTGGGGCGCGCCCAGCGAGCAGCCCGACCATGCCGCCAGGGCCGCCCGGGCGGCAATTGCCATGCGTTCGCGCCTGCCGGAGCTCAACCGCCGCTGGCAAGACGAGTTGGGCGAGCCGCTGGCCGTGGGCATAGGTATCAACAGCGGAGAAGCCCACGTGGGCAATGTAGGTTCCGAGCGGCGTTTCAAGTTCGGGCCTCTGGGAGATACGGTAAACATCGCCAGCCGCGTGCAAGGATGCACCAAGTATCTGCAGTGCGATTGCCTGATTACCGGCGATGCCTATCGCCGTCTCGACAATCACTTTGCCACGCGGCGGCTGTGCCAGGTTCGCGTGTTCAACATCAGCCGGCCAATCGACCTGTACGAGCTTTCGTGCGGCGGCGCCGACTGGGCCATGCTCAAACACCGCTACGAAGAAGCACTGCAATCGTTCGAAATGGGCGACTTCCGCACCACCGTCCGGCTGCTGGGCGAGTTGATCAACGCCTTCCCGGAGGATGGGCCTTCGCTGGTGTTGTTATCGCGGGCGGTCGAAGCCATGTCGGAAGCCAAGAAGTTCGATCCGGTTTGGAACCTGCTTTCCAAGTAGCTTTCGCGCGGTGTCGCTAGAGCCGTTCAATGTCGCGTGTCGCGCTAGCGAATTGCAACAAGGGCTAGCAGCCGGTGTCGATTCGCGCTCACCCCATGGACTGCGCCCGCAACCGGCGGCATGATGAGGGGCGTCCATCCCCGGCATGCGACCTGGCCCGCACACCGCGGTCACCATTCTGGGAGCCCGATTCAAGCATTGTCTGTTGAGGAACTCCGATGACCGAAGAACTGTACCGACCGGGCTTGGAAGGAATCATCGCTGGCGAAACGGCCATCAGCACCATTACCGGCGGGTTACGCTACCGCGGGTATGCCATTGAAGACCTGGCAGAGAACGCCAGGTTTGAAGAAGTCGCCTGGCTGGTGCTGCGAGGCGAAGCGCCGACCCGGCGGGAACTGGCCGAAATGCGGCAGCGGCTGAACGATGCCATGAAGCTGCCGCAGCCGCTGGTAACGCTGCTACGCGACCTGCCCGCCGGTACGCCGATGATGGACGTGATGCGGACCGGTTGCAGCGTGCTGGCCCATTGGGATCCTGACGTCGAGGACAACAGCCACGAAGCCAACTTGCGCAAGGCCGAACGGCTGTTGGCGCAGCTTCCGCTGGTCATGGCCGATCGGTACCGCTTCCGCCAAGGGCTGGAACCGATTCAGCCCGATCCCAGCCTGTCGCTGGCCGGCAACATTCTCTACCTGCTCAGCGGCCAGAAACCGTCGGAACGCAGCGTCAAGGCGATGGATCTCTCGCTGATCCTGTACGCCGAACACGAGTACAACGCCTCAACGTTTACGGCCCGGGTGACGTGTTCTACGCTTTCGGATCTGCACTCGGCGGTGACGGCGGCCATCGGCGCGCTGAAAGGTCCGCTGCACGGCGGCGCCAACGAGCGGGTGATGGACGTGCTCAACGAAGTTGGCTCGCCCGAGAATGCCGAGAAATGGGTACGCGACGCCTTGGCCAATAAAGTCCGCATCATGGGCTTTGGCCACCGGGTGTATACGACGGGCGATCCACGCGCCGCGTACCTCAAGCCGCTGTGCCAGGATCTGGCCAAAGAAACCGGCAACGAAGCCATGGAGAAGATGGCTGCCATTATCGAAGACATTGTGGTGGCCGAAAAGAAACTGCCGCCGAACCTCGATTGGCCAAGTGCCCGGCTTTACTACTACCTGGGACTGCCGATCGACCTGTACACGCCGATTTTTGTGTTGAGCCGCGTGTCGGGCTGGTGCGCGCACGTGATCGAGCAACTCGACAACAACCGGCTGATTCGCCCCCGAGCGCGTTATACCGGGCCCGACCTGCGCAAGTGGCAGCCGCTTTCCGCCCGAGGCTGACCTGCTGCCTGCCGCCACCGCGACCTCGCCGCCCTCCAGAAGCAAGTGAAGGACCATGAGCTACCGCTACGAAGATATTGCCAAGATGATCGACCACTCGCTCCTCAACCCCACGCTAACGGTTGCGGAGCTGGAAGCCGGTTGCCAATTAGCGGTCGAGTACGGCGTGGCCAGCGTGTGCATCATGCCCTACTACCTGCGGCGCTGCGCGGAGCTGCTGCGGGGGAGCGGCGTAAAGCCCAGCACGACGATCGGCTTCCCGCATGGAGGACTCGCCACCAGCATCAAGCGGGCGGAAGCCGTGACGGCCTTGGAGGACGGCGCCGAAGAACTGGACATGGTCGTCAACATCTCGCAGGTGCTCAGCGGCAACTGGGGTTACGTGCGGGATGATATCGCGGCTGTGATCGAGCCGGCGCACGCCGCCGGCCAGAAGGTCAAGGTCATCTTCGAGAACTGCTACCTCAAGGACGAACACAAGATTCGCCTTTGCGAGATTTGCACGGAGTTGAACGCCGATTGGGTGAAGACCTCCACCGGGTATGGCTCGGGTGGGGCCACGCTCGAAGATCTGGCGTTGATGCGGCGGCATTGTCCCGAGCGAGTGCAGGTCAAAGCCGCCGGCGGCGTCCGCGATTTCGATACGCTGCTGAAAGTTCGCGAACTGGGCGTGAGCAGGGTGGGCGCCAGCCGCACGGCCGACATCCTGGATGAATGTCGCCGCCGCCTGGCAAGTAGCAGCTAACCGCGGCCAGGCGTTCATCGCGGCGGTGGTGCGCGTCTGGACGAGCAAGCCGCCGCTGCTGGTGGTATAAAGTTTGGCGGTGTAAGCTTACCGCCGCTGCCGTTTCCCTATTCCCTCGCCCGTTTGCTGAAGATTCACATCCGCATGCGCAAAGCCGACTACGTGTTGATCGCACTCATCGCGATCTTGCTGGTGGCCCATCAATGGGATTGGGGCTTCACGGCCGACCAGCTGTTTCTGGGCTTTTTACCGTATGAGCTGTTGAACCAGATCATCATTTCGCTGGCGGCGGCCGCCGTCTGGTGGTTTGCCGCCGGCTTTGCCTGGCCGCGTGATCTGGATAGCTCAATTACCGAAGATTCCAGCACGGCATCCCAGGTTGCGGATGCGTACGTAACGGACTCCGACATTTGACCGTCGGCTGTAGCGATTGATCGTTCGCGAGCCCGGCGCTTCGCCTCGTCCGATCCTGGAGTGTCGGTCGGCCGAGGCCGTCACCATGCCCTCCAGGCCACCGCTGCGAGACCGCTTCCCTGCCCGCTAATCCTGCCCCAAGAGAATCATGACCCAACTGTTGGTGATTGCGGTTTACCTGATGCTGCTGCTAGGGCTGGGGCTGTTCTCCAACCGACTTTCCCGCGGCACGTCGCAAGATTACATGCTTGCCAGCCACAGCATCGGGCCAGTGCTGCTGCTGTTGTCGCTCTTTGGCACCACGATGACGGCGTTTGCCCTGGTCGGTTCGACCGGCGAAGCTTGGCAAACCGGCATCGGCGTATTCGGCATGCTGGCTTCGGCATCAGGCATCTTGCATTCGGCCTGCTTCTTCCTGGTGGGGGTGAAGCTGTGGTCGTTCGGCCGGCGCTACGGCTATTCCACGCAGATTCAGTTCTTCCGCGAACGGCTCGAAAGCAACGGCATTGGGCTGCTGCTGTTTCCGGTCCTGATTGCCCTGGTGATTCCCTACATCCTGCTGGGGATTTACGGCGCCGGAGCCGTGATTCAGGGGGCCACCCGCGGCCTGCTGGCGTCGGGCGATGGGCTGCCTTCCTGGGCGGGGGCGGGCGTCATTTGCCTGGTAGTGTTTGTTTATGTGTTTTTCGGCGGCATGCGGGGAACCGCCTGGGCCAACGCGTTGCAAACCTTGGTCTTTATGGCCCTGGGAGTCGTGACCTTCGTGCTGGTGGCCTACAATTTGGGCGGCAAGCCATCGCTGCTGGAGAGCATGCAAGCCGCTACCGCCCGGCTGCTTGAGACCGAAGCCGGCCGCGCCAAGCTCACGCGCGATACCATCCCGGACGGCGTATATGCCGCCTTTCTGTTGATTCCCCTGTCGGTCGCCATGTTTCCGCACGTGTTTCAGCACTGGCTGACCGCCCGCAGTTCGGCGACCTTCAAGCTGCCGATCGTTGCTCACCCGATTTTCATTCTGATCGTGTGGTTGCCCTGCGTGTTGATGGGCACCTGGGCCTTCGGGGCCGGAATCCAGCCGCCGGTTGACCCGAGCAGTGGGCAGCCCAACATCAACCTGGTGTTGGCGATGACCGTGAACCGACTTGGCAACCCGCTGGTCGAAGGGCTGCTCACGGCCGGGATCCTGGCGGCGATCATGTCGTCGCTCGATAGCCAGTTCTTGTGCATCGGGACGATGTTCACGCACGACATCGTGCTGCATTACAGCCGGCGCGAAAAGTTCAGCGATCGGCGAAAAGTGCTGCTGGCCCGACTGTTTATCGTGGCGATTGTGGCGGTGTCGTACCTGCTCAGCCTGTTTCCGCCCCGGGCGATCTTTTCGATTGCGATCTGGTGTTTCAGCGGGTTCACGGGGCTGTTCCCGCTGGTGTTCGCTGCCATCTATTGGCGGCGGCTGACCAAAGCGGGGGCCGCGGCCAGCATCCTTACCGCCATGGGTGTTTGGGCGGTGTTGTTCTATCGGTCCAACTTTGGCTTGCCGGCCCCTGGCAAACCACCGTACCGCTTCCCGGAAGAAGTGTTCCTGGGCGTCCCACCCATGATGCCGGTGGTGACCATTACCGTGGCTTCGACGGTCGCCCTGGTACTGGTTTCGCTGGTTACGCGGCCGCCCAGCGAGCCAACCTTGGCAAAGTTCTTCCCAGCCCGGTGATTGCCCCCCTTGCGGTCAGCGCGGCTTAGCGGCATGGTTGAGGGATTCGCTCGGTGGGACGCCCCCAGGACGATCACCGCGGGGAGCGCGGCTTGGCCGGCGTACGCCACCGCGGCACCATGTGTCAAAAGCTGCCCGCCACGCCATCGATTAGAACCATCTGGATTGAAGTTGAATATTCACCACGCTCATGCACGTTGATACGCCTGCCACGATTGCCGTTCTAGGGGCCGGTCCCATTGGCTTGGAGGCCGGGTTGTACGCCCGATACCTGGGCTACGACGTCCAGGTGTACGAACGCGGGCGGGTCGGCGAGCACTTGCGGCAGTTTGCCCACGTGCGGTTGTTCAGCCCCTGGGGGGCGAACATTTCGCCGCTGGGCGTGGCGGCTCTGTCGGCCCAGGACCCCAACTGGCAAGCTCCCGACGATACCTCGCTGCCCACCGCCGGCGAGTTTGTTGACCGGTATCTCATTCCGCTGTCGCAGACCGACCTGCTGTCGGGCTGCGTACATGAAGGGGTGGAAGTGCTGGCCGTCGGTCGCGAAAGCGTGCGCAAGCCGGATCGGCCGGGGAGCTACGCCCGGGCCAAACGGCGGTTCCGGCTACTGCTGCGCGACGCCGACGGCCGTGAATCGGTCGCCACCGCCGATGTGGTGATCGACGCCACCGGCGTTTACGGCAATCCGGCTTGGGTGGGCGATGGCGGTATCCCGGCCGTGGGCGAACGCCGGCTTCGTAAGCAGGCAGCCAAACAAAATCGGAGCGAGCGGCTGCTGGAGTACGGCTTGCCTGACATCTTGGGCTCGCACCGCAAACACTACGCCGGCAAGACGGTGATGGTGGTCGGCGCAGGACATTCGGCCGCCACCAATGTGCTGGCCCTGGTAGAACTGGCTCGCCAGGAAAACGCCGGCCAGGTTGTTTGGGTGACGCGGCGGTTGCCCGGCGAGGAAGGCGTGGTTCGCCGCCTTCCCAACGATCCATTGGCGGAGCGCGATCGTCTGGCCGTCGCGGCTGCACAAGCGACTACCGATGAGCATGTGCAGCTCCTGGCCGGTTGGACGGTCGATGCACTGGAGGAAGATGGCGAACGGCTACGCGTGCGGTTGATCAAAGCCGATCCGATTGCTGACGATGAGCCGGACGATCTGGAAGAAGAAACCGAACTGCCGGACGAAGACGACGTCGATGAGCTCGACGACGAAGCCTACGAAGGCGACGAGGATGACGAGGACGGCGAGGGCGACGACGAGGCGGCCCCAGCCGAACGCGAAACGATGGAGATCGTCGTCGATCGGCTGATCGCCAACGTGGGCTATTGCCCCGACCGGGATCTCTACCGCGAGCTCCAAGTGCACGAGTGCTTTGCGAGCGAAGCGCCCAAGAAGGGGAATGCCGCAGCGGAATCGACCAGCACCACAGGTCCGGAGCGGCTGCTCACCCCAGAGCCGAGTTTCTACGTGCTGGGTGCGAAGAGCAGCGGACGCAACGCGCACTTCCTCATCGCACAGGGTTTGATCCAGATCCGCGATCTGTTCCGCATGGTCGGCGGCCGGGCCGGCTTGGATGTATACGCCACCATGAGCCGGTAAGCGGCCGCCTGCTGCATCGACGATTAAGTGCGTGCGGCGCGGTCGCTCAGTTCTTTCGGCAGGGGCGGCGTGGCTCCACTTTGGCTGGCGACATAAGCGCCCAGGTGATTCGCCAGATCGACCACCTCTTGCACGGGCTGATGCATCAGCATGCCAACGATCAGGCCTGCGCTACAGGCGTCGCCGGCTCCCACGCTGTCGGCGCGTTCGGCGGCCGGGTACGACACGATCTGGCCTTCGACCTTCTGGCCGGATTCATAGAGCACGGTACCGCGAGCGCCGCGAGTCAGCGCCACAGCATCGAGCATGAAGCCGGCCATGATGTCTTCGACCATCCGGTCAGTGCGGACTTCGTCGTGAAACGCGGCCGATACGTCCGGCAGTCCAAGCGCCTGGTGAACGATCGGCAGCTCATGCTCGTTGAGCTTGACGACCGTGGCCACCTCGCAGCTTTGCCGGAGCACCCCGGCGTCGTAGTAATGCTGCCGTACGTTCACATCAAACAGCCGCAACGCTTGCCGGGCACGCATCACAAACCGCTGCACGGTGGACCGCGCCGGCTCGCTGCGCTGCCCAAGTGTGCCGAACGTCACCGCGTGACACTGGTCGGCCAGCGCTTCCAGTTCGTCGGACCACGTGAGGAAGTCCCAGGCCACGCCTTCGACGATCTCGTACTGCGGTTCGTTACCGTGCAGCGTGACGATGACCGTCCCGGTGGAATGCTCGGGATCGATTTGCATCCCCGAGAGCGGAACACCGCGATCCGCCAGCTCTGCTTGCAGTCGTTTGCCGAGTTCATCGTTGCCAATCCGGCTGACCGGCACGCCCTGCCCACCCAGGGGAGCGAGCAATTGGTGCGCTTGCACGGCCACGTTCAACGGCGCGCCGCCCAGGATGCTGCGTTCGGGAAAAACGTCGAACAGGGCCTCGCCCAGCCCGACCACGATAGGGCCCGCGGTCATGGCAGCCTCGTGCGGTGGGGGGATCGCCGCCGGCTTCGGCGGAATAATCGGAAGATTCGGAACCTGGCGCCGATAACAGAGGGGGGACCGTATTCTGCCGCGCTATGCGCCGCGGGCGGCTGCAATCCAGGCCGTCGCAGGCAGGGCAGGTTTCCACCTCGTTTGGGATCATTCTCCCGCAGTTCATGGCTGAGGCAAGGCATGCATCGCTGCGATTGCTATCGTGTTGTGGCGGTTGGTAAGGCGGCCGCTTGTTCTTTGGCGCTGAGCCTGCTCCTGGCCGCAGGCAGCCGGGCCGACGAAAAGAAACTGTCGCTGCCCGATGGGTTTGCCGCCGGCACTTGCCAGCAGGTTCACGTCAAAATGGAGGTCACCGGCACCCTGCGGGTGATGAACCAGGGCAAGCCCGAGGATCTGAAGCTGACCGTCTCGGCCGACCATCAATACACCGAAACCGCTCTCGCGCGCGGTCAGACGCGGCAAACCGCCCGCTGGTACACCAAGGCTGACGCCGATCTGACCATTGCCGGCGACAAGGTGAAGCCCAGCCTGCGGCCCGAACAGCGGCTGGTCCTGGTGGATGCCTCGACGCAGCAGCGCGACTTGTACAGCCCTGGTGAGCTTTTGACCCGCGAAGAACTGGACCTGCTGGATCTGCAAGCCAACACGGCGCTGTTGCCGCTGCTGCTTCCCAAGGATGCGGTGGCGATCGGCGATTCGTGGCAGCCGGAAGCCGACCTGCTCGCGCAGCTTCTGAATATTGACGCCGTTGGTTCCAGCGACGTGAAGTGCGTGCTGGGCGACGTGGCCGAGGGCCAGTCGGCCAACATTCTGATTGCCGGTCAGGTGAACGGCGCCGTGGGCGGCGTGGCTACCGAACTTCATGTCGATGGCACGATCACGTACAGCCTGGCCGACAAGTGGATCAGCCGGGCCAACCTTACGATTCGCGAGCAGCGGGCGATCGGGCACATTGGCCCCGGCCTGGATGTGACCTGCAAGATCGACATGCAGATGAAGCCGATCACCACGGCCGAACTGCCCAAGGAGCTGACCGCGCCGCTGGATCCGCTCTCGGAAGCCAGGAAGCGGCAGTTGGCGTTCATTTCGCCGGGCAACACGTACCGCTTTGCCCACGATCGCCGCTGGCACGTGACGCACGAAACCCCGCAACTGGTCAGCCTGCGTTTGGTCGACAAGGGCGAACTGGTCGCACAGTGCAACATCTCGGCGCTGGCTCCTGTGGCTCCCGAAAAGATGCAGACCCTCGCCACGTTCAAGGAGAGCGTGAAGAAGTCGCTGGGCGAATCTTTCGACCGCTTCACCGCCGAACGCGAAAGCACCAATGACCACGGCCACCGGTTGATCCGGATCGAGGCCGTGGGCAATGTCGAAGGCCTTGATGTCGAGTGGCACTACTTCCTGGTCGCCGATGACAAGGGCCACCAGGTTGCCGCCGGCGTGACGCTGGAGCAAAGCCTGCGTGAACGGTTGGGCAACCTCGATGGCGAAATGATGCAGGCTCTGCAACTGATTGTGCCGACGGACTCGCCGGACAAGACGCCACAGCCCGCCGTGCAAGCCGCGCAGCGGCCCATGGAGGGGGCCCGATAAAGCAGTCTCGCTTTACCGGCGTTTGCCACCTGAAATGCAAAAAGTAAAGACGGCGTCGATGATTGTCATCGACGCCGTCTTGGGTTGTTGTCGGGGAACCGATTCAGCAACGGCAAGCGAACTCCACCAAAGTGCGCCGGTGGCGGAGGTTAGAGCCCCAGCACGTCGTTCATGTCGTAGCTGCCTGCCGGCTTGCCGGCCAGGAACTTGGCTGCGGCCAAAGCGCCGTGGGCGTAGCAGTCGCGGTTACTGGCTTTAACCACCAGTTCGATCGACTCACCCAGCATGCCAAAGATGATGGTGTGTTCGCCGGGGTTATCGCCAACCCGCACGGCGTGGTAGCCGATTTCGCCCGACGTACGAGGGCCGGTCTGACCTTCACGGCCGTGGACGTGTTTCTGCTGGCCCATGGCCTGGGCGACGATCTCGCCGAACTTGAGCGCCGTGCCGCTGGGGGCGTCTTCCTTAAAGCGGTGATGCCGCTCGATGATCTCCACGTCTACGCCCGACGCCTGGTTCTTCAGCGCGTTGGCCGCCACGCCGGTCAGCTTCATCAGCAGGTTCACAGCCAGGCTCATGTTCGGCGCCCAAAGCAGGGCAATCTGGCTGGTCGCCGCCTTGACCTTTTCACGCTGCTCGGGCGAGAGGCCTGTAGTGGCCAGTACCAGCGGCGTCTTGCGCTGCACGCACAGATCGACGATGCGGTCTACGCCGGCGGGCGACGAGAAGTCGATCACCACGTCGATGGGGGCATCGCCCGGCTCGGAGGTCAGCGGCACCCCGATGGGGCCCACGCCGGCCACGGTGCCTGCGTCTTCGCCCAGGCGAGGATGGGTGGCCGATTCCAGAGCGGCGGTAATCTTCAGGCCCGGGGTGTTCGAACCCAGGGCAACCAGCCGCTGTCCCATCCGGCCGGCGGCACCGTGAATGGCAACATGCACCGTCATGGCAAACTCTCACTCAGTGTATGGACGAACCGAACCTCGCTGGCCGGGCATGCCGTCATGCCACGGCGCGGTTGGCGGGGGAAGCGGTCAGGCAGCCGAGCAGCCAGTTGCGGGGAGGCCGGCAGCGTTCCCTTAGCTATACATCTGGATGGCCCGCATGATTTCGTCGAGGTCGTTGGACACTTCGACGGCCCGGTTGGCGAACGTCGCCCGGCGGACCCCGCGGCTGCCCAGCACGCGGTTGAACTGTTCCTGATCGGTACCGTGGTAGGCGACGGTCGCGGTGGGGTCTTTGAGCTGGTGGCCCGTGAGGATGCACACCACGCGATCGCTGGGAGCGATCACGCCCTGCTGAACGAGCAGCTTGGCGCCGGCCACGCTGGCGGCGCTGGCCGGTTCGCAGCCTAGGCCACCGGCGCCCACGCGCGCCTTGGCGTCGAGAATTTCCTGGTCGGTCACCTCGCGGACCACGCCGTTGCAGAACTCAAGCGCCCGGAGGCACTTCATCAGGTTCACCGGACGATTGATCTCGATGGCGCTGGCGATGGTTTCTGCCCGCCGGTGCTGCGCATCGAGTTCGGCGTAATACTTCTCGACGATGGAGTGGTCGGGCTTGCCGCCGTTCCAGCGCAGGCCGCGCTTCTCGTACAGCTCGTGCAGGGTGTTGGCCCCGGCGGCGTTGATCACGGCCAGCCGCGGCACCTGGTCGATCAGCCCCAGCTCCTTCAGCTCCATGAACGCCTTGCCGAAGGCGCTGGCGTTGCCGAGGTTACCGCCGGGCACCACGATCCAGTCGGGCGGCTGCCAGGCCAGCCCTTCCAGAACGCGGTACATGATCGTCTTCTGGCCTTCGAGCCGGAACGGGTTGACGCTGTTAACCAGGTAGATGCCGAGCTGTGCCGAAACTTCTTTGACGCGTTGCATGGCGTCATCGAAGTCGCCGGCGATCTGGACGGTCAACGCCCCGTAATCGAGGGCCTGCGAGAGCTTGCCGTAGGCGATCTTGCCTGAGCCTACGAAGATCACCGCCCGCATGATCTCGGTCACCGAGCAGTACAGCGCCAGCGAGGCACTGGTATTGCCGGTGGAGGCGCAAGCGGCCCGCTTGGCACCGACGGTGCGGGCATGGGTGAACGCGGCAGTCATGCCGTTGTCCTTGAAGCTGCCCGAGGGGTTCATGCCCTCGTACTGCAAGAACAACTGGCCGGGCTGCACGCCGACGTACTTGGCGACCGACTGCGAGGAGTGCAGCAGGGTCTGGCCTTCGCCGATCGTGGCGATCATTTCCGGGGGCGCGAACGGCAACAGCTCACGGAACCGCCACACGCCGCTGAAGCACAGCGGATCGAGCCGCCGGGCCCACTTTTCTTCAAAGTATCTCCACGAGTCGGGCGGGCGCGCGCGATCCCAGTCGTACATCACATCGAGCAGCCCCCCGCATTGAGGGCAGGCCGTGAGCGCCTCCCCGACGCTGTACTTCTCGTCGTACTGGGGATAAATGCACCGCTGGTAGGCGACGTCGCTGGTGGTCAAGGCGCCGATGACGCGGGTCTCCCGTGGCTCAAATATTCGTCGGTTGCAAGCAACCCCGGTAGTCTAGGAGCCGACCCCGATACGATCAAGGTGAGGGCCGGCACTGCAAGCACACCGTGGGCGGCCCTGGTCGCTGGACTCGCCATGCGGCGGAGTTTTCCCTCTTCAGGTGGGGGGCTGTGGGCACGGGGCACCGTCGGTTTGGCATTCCGCGGTTTTTCTGCACCGAGCGAAACGAACCTTCCGGCGGTAGCGGTTCTGCCGATTGCAGTCCCGGTGGGACCAGGCGGCGGTCCCTTTAAGACAGGGCTGGCCGACTTATTGTGGGCGGGATTTCCCGCATGGCGGCGGCTGGTTCCCTAGGATCGGACGGCCTACAGGGGGTTAGGGTAGCGCCGATTTCGCCCGGTTTTGACCACCGCATTCTTGTGGCCTATAGGTAATTAGACGCGCCCTGGTTCCGATCTCCCTTGGGAAGCAGCTCTGCCGCAGCACACGTCACTGCCTGGTGCTAAGGGAATCGCCCACAACGTGGTGAACGGAACGCCATTTCGGCCCCCACGACCGAGCTAGGCCTCCTCAGCGCGCCCCCACGCGCCCTGCGCCCTGGAACGACCCCATGGATGATGTACTGCACGTCAATTCCGACGCCGAGTACGCCGACCTCCTCGAGGGGGACGGCGGACTGGACGAACTGGCGCAGTTCATCCATGCGCACCAGGAACGCTTACTGCTCATCCAGCAAACCCTCGCCGAAGAAATCCGGAAGCTGGCCGAAGAGTTCGACGGCGAAGACATCAGGGCGATCCGCGAGGAAGTTCTCGCCCAAAAGGCCGAAGTCGAGCAGAAGACCGAACGGCTGCTGCAACTGCGGGCCGAACTTGAAACGCTGCAACGCCAGTTCGCCGCCGCGCAAGAGCAAATGCGCGAAGAGCAGCAGGCCAATCACGACCGGCTGCAGAAGTGGGAAAACGATCTGCTGGCCAAGGCGGCCGAGTTGGAGCTCCAGGAAGTCCGGCTCCGCGAAGGGCAACGCGAACTGGCCCGGCTGCAGGAGGAGTTCACAATCGACGCGCAGCAACTGGCGCGTGGTCGTGAACGCCTGACCGAGCGGTTGCGGCAACTGGACGAGCAGCACGAAAAGCTGGTGGCCGAACGCCAGCAACTGCTCGACGAGATCGAACGCGAACGCCGCCATCACCGCGAGGAACGCGAGCGACTGCAAGCCGCCGCCCGGGAAGCCGCGGCCGGCATGGCTCCCGAGGCTACCGAAGAAATCGCCCGGCTGCGCGAGGAACTGGACAAGCTTCAAACGCAGCTCGAGGAACGGACCACGGAGCTGCTGCAACGGCAGGCCGAATGCCGTTCGCTGGAGGAGCAGTTGCTTGCGGCGGCCGCTGCTGCCGACAACGAGCAGACCATCGTCGAACTGACCAGCGAAGTAGAACGGCTGCAGACGCGGCTGGTCGAATCCTCCGAACTGGTCGAACAGTTGCGTGAAGAGCTGCGGACCGCACGGATCAGCGGCGACTCCGCCTTGCGGCAGGAACTGGAAGACCTCCGCGAACGCTACCAGATGGCGGTCGAAGACCTGCGCAACGAACGGGCGCGTTCGGTGGCACTGGAAGACAAGCTGGCCAACTACAAGGCGGGCGCCGTGGACGACACGGCAGGCATGGACTGGGAATCGCAAAAGCGGCGGCTTTTGGCTGCGCTGGAAGCCGACTTCGACGAGGACGACCCGCGAGCCGTGGAAGATCGCCTCACCATCGAGGACGTGATCCGCCGCACGGATGCCGCCATCGTCGAAAAAGAACGCGAAATCGCCGAGCTGCGCGAGGTCCTGAACCAGCAGAGTGCCAACCTGGGCAGTATGGCGATTGGGGCCGCCGCCATTGCCGAAATTCTCGATCAGGACGAACTGATCCAGCAGGAACGGCAGAACCTCGAACATCTCAAGAAACAACTCGAGGAGAAATACCGTCAGGCCGAAATCGAGCTCTCGATGGAACGGGCCAAGATTGCCCGCGAACGCCAGGAACTCGAAGAGAAGATGCGGAGCGTCGAGGACGAATTGAGCCGCTTGCGCAAGTCCAAGCCGGCGGACGATGCCGCAGACGAGTCCGGCGGCAAGGGGCAGCGCGGTCGTTGGTTCAAACGCCTGGGCCTGAAGGACGACGACAGCCCGTAATCGGCTGCCTGCGATCCACTCGCTGAAACCACGTCCACCGCGGCAGGGCGCGAAAATCGCGGTGGTCTAGCGTTCAGTGGGCGGGTGGCAGATTGGCCCACTCCCCTGTTAACCCATTTCAACAGCAAGATTTAGCCCCGGCAAACTGCCGCAGCGGTTCGCGGCTGCGCATGGGATGCCCCCGGCTGAACCGTGCTCTTGGGGTGCGGCAAACTGCCAATGGTAGGAAAGTTGCAGTGACAGCGACGCCCCGGAGAGCTGGGTATTATTCCGGGATTCTGCGTTCTTGGCGCTTGCAGTATGCTCTCGCCTCGGGCAGATCCTGCGCCTGGCCTTGAGGCCCGCCATGGATGCGTTCGACGTTCGGAAACAGGGAAAATTGGCCGTGACCACGCGCAAACTCAGGGCACAAGAGATAACGATTCCGGCCACCAGCCGGTCATCGTTTGGCCGGCCCGGGGCTGCACGGGGCATCACGTTGATGTTGGCGCTCATCGCGCTGGCGAGCCAGACGCCGGCCGCGGCTCAGGTGACGCCGCTTCCCGCCGACATTCCGCTCAAACGTCTGACTCCGGCCAGCATTCAGGCGCAGCTCAAGACCCCCGAGGGCCAGCACGCCCAAGGTGAGGAAGAAAAGATCCGCGCCTTGTACGAGGATTCGCTGCGCGATCTGAACGAAGAATCGAAGTTGCTGGCCGAGACCGCCGAGCTGGAGAAGGCGGCCGCCAACGCCCCTAACGATCTGGCGGCGGCCAAGGCCAAACGCGACGCGCCGCTGGCGCCCATTGAGCCCATTCCCGCCAAGCTGTCGCTGCCGGAGCTTCAGCAGTTGCTGACCGAGCGCACGGCGCAGCGTGAAGCTGCGCGGGCCGAGGTCAAACGTCTGGAAAACGAGCCGGTACGCCGTCAGGAGCGGCGGGCCCAGATCCCCGACGAGATTCAGCAGGCGCGTGCCCGGATCGGCGAGATCGACCACCAGCTCGAAGCCCCGGCCCCCACGGGCGAAGCGCCGGCGCTGACCCAGGCACGTAAGACACGGCTCCAGGCCGAGCGGCAAAAGCTGAACCAGAAGGTGCTCAAGCTGCAGGCTGAGCTGGCCAACTACGCCGCTACCGCGGAACTGTTGCCGATCCTGCGCGATATTGCAGCCCGCGAGGCATCGCGGGCCGAAGAGAGCGTGGCCGCCGTCGAACGGCGGATCGAACAGCGCCGGCTCGAAGAAGCCCAGGAGAAGGCACGCCAGGCCCGGCTCGATGCCGCCCGGGCTTTGCCGGCGTTACAACCGCTGGCGCAGAAAAACCAAAGCTACGCCGACCGCAATGCGCAGCTCCCCAAGGCGATTGAATCCACCAGTCGCGAACTGGACGAAGCCAACGCCCGGCTGAGCAGCCTCCGCTCCGAGTTTGAACGCACCAAGCAGAAGGTCGAAAAGATCGGCTTGACCGATGCAATCGGGTTGTTGTTGCGCAAGCAGCGGAACTCGTTGCCCAATGTGGCCACGCTTGCGCAAGAGATCGACCAGCGGCAGGAAGAGAACCAGGCCTTGCGGCTGGAGTTGATGGAACTGGACGAGGAGCGGTTGGAACTTTCCGACCTCCAGCGGGCGACCGACGCGGCGCTGGCCGCCATTCAGCCCGTTGGGATGCTCACCGAGGAGGAACTTCGCCAGGCGGTGAGCGACATCCTGCAAAAACGCAAGGATCAGCTCGACACGCTGATCCGCAACTTGAACACCTACTTCGAACGTCGGGTCGAGCTGGATACCACCGTCGAAGCGCTGATCAACGAAACGCGGCGCTACAGCGAGTACATCGACGAGCACGTCTTGTGGATTCGCAGCGCGCCACCGCTCACGCTGTCTGACCTGGTGGCCACCGGCAGTGCCGTGATGGCCCTGTGCGATCCCGAGCAGTGGTGGCGCGTCGGCCATGCGCTCTACTCGGACTTTCGCCATTACCCGATGCTGTGGATCGTTGCCACGATCACCTGGCTCTTGATGCTGTCGCGCCAGCGGGGTTGGCGAGCGGCCATTCGCGCCGCGGGTGAACGGGCCGCCAAGCGCTCCTGTTGCGAGATGGCACCCACCTGGCGGGCGTCGTGGCTGACGGTACTGGTCACCGCGCCGGTGCCGGCCCTGATGCTGTACTTGGGCTGGCGGCTTACCAGCCAGGACGTGACCGACACCTTTGCAATCGGCCTGGGCAAGAGCCTGCTGGTCAGCACGCTGGTGCTGCTGCCCGGCGAGTTTCTGCGGCAAGTCTGTCTACACGGCGGCCTGGCCGACTGCCATTTTGAGTGGCCGGCGGCCACGCGGCGATTCTTGCGGCGGCAGTTGCGCTGGTTGGTGCTGAGTGTTCCACCGCTACTGTTGATTGCCGGGTTGGTCGGCCGACTGGGGAACGAAGCCTATATCAATTCGCTGGCGCGGCTGAGCTTCATTGCCGCCGTGGTCCTGATGACGCTGTTTGCCCATCGGGCCTTGTTGCCGTCAGGCCCGGTGTTCCGCAACCTGGCTGCCATGCAGTACGACGGCTGGGTCTATACCTTCCGATACGTCTGGTACATCTGCGGCGTCCTCGGCGTGCTGTCGCTGGGAGTGCTGTCGGGATTGGGCTATTACTACACCGGTTACCAATTGTCGCAGCGCCTACTGATGACGCTGTGGTTCCTGCTGGGGCTGCTGTTTGTGACCGCCATGCTGCTGCGGTGGCTGATGCTGCACCGCCGGGCCTTGGCTATCGAAGAAGCCCGCGAACGCCGCGCGGCTCTGGCGGCCTCGGTGCAGAGCAACACCGAGTCGGGCTTGATGCCGGCGGTCGTCGCCGAGGCAGAACCTGGCCCCGACCTGGCCAAGATGAGCGAGCAAACACGGCAATTGCTTAACGTGCTGCTGTTTGTCGTCGGCGTGGCCGGCACGTGGCTGATTTGGGTCGACGTTTTGCCGGCGCTCGGTTTCCTGAACAAGGTCGACCTGTGGTACATCAGCGTCGACGAAGCGTCGGTGCCGGTAACGCTGGGGCACCTGGTGCTGTCCGGCGTAATTCTGGCGACGACGTTCCTGGCCGTGAAGAATGTGCCGGGCCTGCTTGAACTGCTGCTGTTGCAGCGGTTGCCGCTGGATGCCGGTGCCCGATACGCCGTGAGCACGATCTTCCGCTATGTGCTGGTGATGGTGGGCGTGATCTGGGCGTTTGGCATGATCGGCATCGACTGGAGCAAGTACCAGTGGTTGGTTGCCGCCGCGACGGTGGGCCTGGGCTTTGGCCTGCAAGAAATCTTCGCCAACTTCGTGGCCGGTCTGATCGTGTTGTTTGAACGCCCGGCCCGGGTGGGCGACGTGATTACCGTGCAAGGCGTGACCGGCGTGGTATCGCGGATTCGCATCCGGGCCACCACCGTGACCAACTGGGACCGGCAGGAGTTCATCGTCCCCAACAAAGAGTTCGTCACCGGGAACGTGACCAACTGGACGCTGTCGAACCAGACCAACCGCATCGTCCTCAATGTGCCCGTGGCTCGCGGCAGCGATCCCGAGCAAGTGACCAACATTCTCAAGCGGATCGCGTCCGAACATGCGGTCGTGCTGGACGATCCCGCGCCGATTGTTGTGTTTGAAGCCTTTGGCGACAGCACGCTGAACTTTTCGCTGCGGTGCTATCTGCCGGATATGGATCGCCGGCTGCCCACGATCCATGATCTGCACTGCGCGATTTATCGCGAGTTCAAGCAGGCAGGCATCGAGCTGGCCTACCCGCAGCGCGACCTGCACATTCGCAGCGTGGATGCCGTGTTTCCGATTGCACACCGCAACGGCGTGTTGATCGCTGTGCCGCGCGATGGCAACGGCGCCAACACGCATCCCCGGGGCGAGTCGTCCGGCAACTAGCGCTCCCTCTCATCATCTGGTTGCCTGTAGCAACGAACTGTGGCACCCTGGTGAGGTGCTTGCTCCCAGCCCGCGGCGGAGTGACGAGCTGACGGGCAGCCGGGCGCAAATGCCGCAACATTGGGTGAAGCAAACGGGGAACTTCCCATGACGCCGCTACTGCTTGCCGCCGCCCTCATTGTGGCGGAACCCAAGGCCGAGTTGCCGGAGCTGCTGAAGACCTTTCGCAGCGAGTTTGTGGAGATCACGCCGGGGCAGGGGAAATTTCCCCAGTCGTTCCAGATGGGCGATGCCGACGGCAAGCCAGGCCAGCACACCGTCACCTTCAACTACTCGTTTGCCATCGCCAAATACGAAGTCCCGCAGAACCTGTGGGAAGCGGTGATGGGCAACAACCCCAGCCGATGGAAGGGCCCGCGGAACTCGGTCGAAATGCTTACATACGACGACGCCATCACCTTCTGCCAGAAGGTCACGCGATTGATGCGTGAAGCTGGCCTGATTACTCAGCGGCAGGAAATCCGGTTGCCCAGTGAAGCCGAGTGGGAATATTGTGCCCGGGCTGGCACCCAAACGGCGTACTCCTTTGGCGATACCGCGGCCAAGATCGACGACTACGCCTGGTACACCGGCAATGCTGCCGGCAACGATCCGCCGGTAGGAGCCAAGAAGCCCAATCCCTGGGGGCTGTATGACATCCACGGTTACCTCTGGGAGTGGTGCGCCGATCCTTGGCACGCCAGTTACGAGGGGGCCCCCGGCGATGGCTCGGTATGGAGCGAGGGCGGTGACCCCAAAACCCGGGTGGTGCGCGGTGGCAGTTGGAAAGACCCGGCCCAGCGGCTCACCAGCTACTTTCGCCTGGGGCTGCCGGCTACCACTCGCGACGACGCCGTGGGCCTGCGCTGCGTGCTGGCCGAGGTGCCCGGGCAACCGTGAGCCCTGCGGCCGCGGAGAGTGTCCATACTCAGCGTGTCTGACAGCGGCTTAGCCATTTCGATCTCAGCCGGCCGGCTTTTCCACCTCGCCGCGGCAGGCAGGCCGTTGACGCTTTACCCCCAGGGCAGCTAACCTTCGGTTTTTGCCCGCAAGCCGACTTTCCCTCCCACTACGCCCGGCCGCGATTGCTGTCGGCCGCGTGCCAGGATGCTATGAGCGAGAAGCAGGAAAACGCCACTCCCGGATCGAGTCTGGAAGCCGCCCGCCGCGAAAAGCTCCGCCGCATTGCCGAGCTAGGGCACGATCCCTGGGGCCAGCGGTTCGATCACCACCAGGCGATTGCCGACATCATCGCCCGGGCGGGTGAGATCGTCTACCGCACCGAGGATGGCCAGGAAATTACCCCCCCGGCCGTCGGTGATAGCCGCGACGAACAGGGCGCCTACCTGCTGGCCGATGGGCAGGGTACCTTCCGCGAATGGCTCGCCAAGCAGCCCAAGGGCGAGTTCGCCGGTCCGAAGGTCCGGGCGGCCGGCCGGATCATGCTCCAGCGGCCCACCGGCAAGCTGATCTTTATCAACATCCGCGACTGGACGGGGCAGATTCAGCTCTTCATAGGCAAGAACCAGGTGGGCGAGGACAACTGGGCGTTGGCCCAGTGCTTCGACCTGGGCGATTTGATCGGCGTCGATGGCGAACTGCGCCGCACCAAGACCGGCGAACTGACCATCTTTGCCGAGAAGTTGTACTTCCACGCCAAGGCGATCGATCCGCCGCCGGAAAAGCACCACGGCCTGACCGATCCGGAGCTGCGGCAACGGATGCGGTACCTGGACTTGGCCTACACCGAAGGCGTGCTCGAGCGGTTCCTGGCGCGCACGCGGATCGTGCAGTCGATCCGCAAAACCCTGGCCGATGCCGGCTTTGTCGAGATCGAAGGTCCCACGCTGCACACCATTGCCGGCGGTGCGGCAGCCCGGCCGTTCATCACCCACCACAACGCGCTGGACATGCAGCTTTACCTGCGGATCGCCCTGGAGCTGCACCTCAAGCGGCTGCTGGTGGGCGGCATCGAACGGGTGTACGAACTGGGCCGCGTGTACCGCAACGAAGGTATCAGCCCTCGCCATAACCCCGAGTTCACCATGCTCGAGGTGTACCAGGCGTACGGCGATTACCGCACGATGATGGACCTCACCGAGCAACTGGTGGTGAACGCGATCGACGCCACCGGCAGCCCGACGCGGATGCTGCCCTGGGGCGACAAGACGATCGACTTCACGCCGCCGTTTGCCCGGCGTACGTACTACGAACTGTTCGAGGAACACACGGGCGTCGACCCGCACGATGCCGACGCCGTGAAGGCATATGCCGAAAAGCTCGGACTGGAAACCGCCGGCAAGCACCCCGACGTGATCCGCAACGAGGTCTTCGAAGAAAAGGTCGAAGACCAGCTTGAGGGGCCGGTGTTCGTGCTCGACTACCCGGCCGGCATCTGCCCGCTCACCAAACGCAAGCAGAGTGACCCCACCATTGCCGAACGGTTCGAGTTGTTTGTGCAGGGCATGGAGCTGGCCAACGCCTACACCGAGCTGAACGATCCGGACCTGCAAGAAGAGCTGTTCCGCACGCAGTTGGCCGGGCTCAAGGAAGAGGACTCCATGGCCCGGATGGACCACGACTTTGTGAAGGCGTTGCGGCAGGGCATGCCGCCGGCGGGCGGTCTGGGGATCGGCATCGACCGGCTGGTGATGCTGCTCACGAATTCGCCTTCGATCCGCGAAGTGATTCTGTTCCCGCTGTTGCGCGAGAAGTCGTCCTGAGTCGCCGTGGGCCTGGCGAAAGCCGCCGGTTGAGCTGCGCGCACTGCTGGTACGGGCCGCTGGCACGGTGTCGCTAGCGGCGTCCGGCAGCCGAGCGCCGTTGACGCGCTGGCCACCTTCCATTATTGACCCATCTTCGCGCAGTTCCTGCGATCGACCGTGGCCGCGAACGGATTCGGCGGCCGAGTTCCGGTCCCTCGGTGACCGGGGCTCATCGATCGCGCCAACCGCCGCGGCTGGACCGCCAGCCGCGCTGACCAACGAGAAACAGGGTAAGGATGCCCTTCGTGGTGCTGGCGATCATCTGTGCCTTGCTCAGCCTGGCGTGCGGTTCGTCTGCGCGCGCTCAGAGCAGCGATTGGGGCACGCCGCCGGCCTACGATGCCTCGGCGTACGTGCAGGCGGGCAATAGCCAGCCATCGACCGAAGTGCGCCGGCCTTGGGCACGGCCTGCCAACACGGCAAATGCTGGTGCTAACGCGGTTCCATTGCACCGCGGCGAGTGGCAGCCGACGACGGTGACAACGCAGATTCGCCCCGCCGTGCATACGGTTTCCGAGGAGCCGGCCGGGCTAAGCAACACGGGGCGGGAGCTGAAACCGGCCTCATACCAACGCCAACGTTCTTCGCCGGCCGGTGAAGTCGCCCCGGCGATTGCCGTGGAACCGGTTTTGCCCGAACGCTCGGCACTTAAGGCGGTGCATCCGGCTTCGCATACGGCGGATGTGCCCGCGAAAAACAACGAAGAGCAGCAGGCCCCTGCCAAGTCGGTGGCCGTGCCTGCCCGCAGCGTATCGCCGGCGTCCAACGATTCGGCCCAGCGGCGCGAAGGCGTGCCCGCGCCGCTTGACCCGGCTCGCAGTTTGACGACCATCGGCGGCGGTTTGGCCGTGGTGATCGGCTTGTTCCTGGTGGCTGCCTGGTGGTGGCGGAAACGGATACCCCAGGCGATCATGCCGCTGCCCGGCGGCGTCCTGGAAGTGCTGGGACGCAGCAGCCTGGGGAACAAACACCGGCTGCACCTGGTTCGGCTGGGCAACAAGCTGCTGCTGATCTCGACCACGGGCGACTGCATTGAAACCTTGTCCGAGATCGACGATCCGGACGAAGTTACCCGGCTGATCGGACTTTGCCTGCAATCACGTCCGGGCAGTTCGTCGCGGGCGTTCCGCGACGTGCTCGCCGAGATGGCTCAGGAGAGCGGCAGCCGGCGCGAAAGCCGCACGGTCGGCATGTCCGATGAACTCGCCTCGTTACAGGCCGCGCTGCGGCGGGCCAGGGAGGCGAACCTTGGCTAACCCGTGTGCCAGTACCGTGCGCCATGCGCCCCGGGAACGTAAGGGCGGGCCGCTTAATGTGCGGCGCGGTCTGGACCAATGGCGTGCCAACTGTCGCCAGGCCTGGCGGCGCTGGCTGACCATGGGAGCCGTGCTGGCCGTGATGTTGTGGCCGGCCATCAACGCGTCGCTCGCTCAAGAAACCGCCAATCAACCGCGTTCGCTTGCGACCGAAGCGGCGGCAACAGCGAGCGCCACGCCAGCTGCCCCGCTTTCGCCGCAAGGTTGGATCGACGATGCCGTGGGCCCCACCGGCTTGAGCAGCTCGCTCAAGGTGATGCTGCTGCTCACGCTGCTGTCGCTAGCGCCGGCCATCTTGATGATGACCACGAGCTTCATTCGCATCGTGGTCGTGCTGGCGCTGTTGCGGCAGGCCGTGGGTACGCAGCAGTTGCCACCTTCGCAGGTCATCACGTCGCTGGCTTTGTTTCTCACGCTGTTGATCATGGCCCCCGTCTGGGAGCGGGTGTACGACACGGCCGTGGCCCCGTATTCGGCGGGCGAAATCTCGCTGGATGAGGCATGGCGGCGTGGGCAGCAGCCGCTGCGGCAGTTCATGGCCGACCAGATCGAACGCACCGGCAACACCGACGATGTGTGGCTGTTCCTCGACTACTTGGCGCCGGCTGAGAGCGTGGGCGACGAGCCGCCCAACTACGTGTACTTCGGGGCCGACGAATCCAAGGGCGAGCGGAATGTCCCCCTGCAAGCGCTACTGCCGGCGTTCATGCTCAGCGAGCTGAAGACGGCGTTCATCATCGGCTTCCAGATTTACCTGCCCTTTGTCATCCTCGACATGGTGGTGGCCAGCGTGATGATCTCGATGGGCATGCTGATGCTGCCGCCGGTGCTGATTTCGCTGCCGTTCAAACTGCTGCTGTTCGTGCTGGTGGACGGTTGGCGTCTGGTGGTGGAGATGCTGCTCCAGAGCTTTGAACCGTTTGTCGCGTGACACAGCCGGCCGGCGACGCCGCGAGGGGCCGCCGGTAAGCCGTCGTTTGCAGGAGTGTTGGGATGGGCGTTCAAGAAGCCATCGACCTGGGGCAGTCGGCACTATGGATGATGATCCTGGTGGCCGCCCCGGTGCTGCTGACCGGTTTCGTGGTCAGCCTGGTGATCGGCTTGCTGCAAGCGCTCACCCAGGTCCAGGAATCGACGGTTTCGTTCTTTCCCAAGCTGGTGCTGATGCTGATCGCGCTGTCGGTGGCGCTGCCCTGGCTGATCAGCATGATGGTCGAATACTCGCGCAACTTGTACCTGGGGATTCCCGATTTGCTGTGACCGCCGTACCACCTTGCGTAAGGTGACATGGTGGCCTGGTTGGGGACAACGGCCGATCCATGCCGCAGTTCTTGCACGACATCCACGCCCTGTTCACGCCGCAACACATCCTGGTGCTGGTGCTGACGGTGTCGCGCATCAGCGGGCTGGTGATGATCGGGCCCGTGCTGGGAGCGGCCGAGGTACCGATGAAGTTCCGGGCCTTGGTGGCGATCGCCCTGTCGCTGGTGCTGGTGCCGGCCCACTGGAATACCAGCGTGGCCGAGCCGGCTACGATGATCGACATGGTCACCCTGGTGGGCACCGAGTTGATTCTGGGGTTCGCCCTAGGGGCCGGCGTGTGGCTGCTGATGATGGGCGTGCAATTGGGCGGCATGCTCGTCAGCCAGGCGAGCGGTTTGTCGCTTGCCGATACCTACAACCCCGGTGTCGATGAAAGCACGCCGCTCATCGGCAACTTTCTGTACCTGCTCACGACGGTGATCTTTCTGATCATCGGCGGACATCGGGCGCTGGTGGCCGCGCTGATGGATTCGTTCAGCACCATACCGGTGGGGCAAAGCCCGTTGTCGCTCATGCTGCCGGAAATGCTCAGCGACATTGCCGCCCAGAGTTTTCAGTTGGCGATCCGCGTGGCCGGGCCGGGGCTGGCCGCCTTGCTGTTGGCAACGATCGTGCTGGGCATGATCGGGCGTGCCTTGCCGCAACTGAACGTGATGGTGGTGGGCGTGGGCATCAACTCGATGCTGGCTGCCGGCGTGCTGGCCCTGTCGATGGGCGCGACCGTGTGGGCCTTCCGCGACGAGTTGGAGCCGGCGTTGCAACGTGTGTTTGAAACGATCGGTGCCACCCTGCCCGATGGTTGGCTCACCACCTAACGGCTCCGCGTAGCCGTGGCCGTTTTCCGCCCTTATTGATCACGCTGCCTCGCACCAACCCACCCCATGGAACAGTTCGGTGACAAACAACATGACGCGACGCCGCATAAGAGGCAGCAGGCGCGCGAAAAGGGCCAGGTCGCCAAGAGCCAGGACCTGGGCACGGCGGCAATCCTGCTGGCCGGGATTGGGTTGCTGCTCTGGCTGGGCAAGGACACCGCGGATTACTTCGCCCGACTGACCGCCGGGCACCTGGGCGGCGAAGCCTGGATCCAGATGGATTCCGAGTTCCTGATGGCCCAGTGGCAGACGCTGATGCTGGGCCTGGCCAAGGTCGTGTTGCCGATCCTGGGACTACTGTTTCTGGGCGCGGTCGCGGTCCAGATCGCTCAGACGGGGCTCTTGTATGTTCCGTCGGCTCTGGCCCTGGATTTCAACCGCATTAACCCGGTGCAGGGGTTCAGTCGCATCTTCTCGCTGTCGTCGGTCATGCGGCTGGTCTTTGGCCTGGTGAAGGTGATTCTGATCAGCGTGGTGGCCGGCATCTGCCTGTGGCAACGCAAGGACGAGGTGCTGGCCCTGCCCGAGCTCTCGGTGCCGCAGATCGCCTGGCTGATGTGCGATCTGCTGTTGTGGACGGCGATCAAGATTGCGGTGGCGCTGCTGATCCTGGCGGTGCTCGACTACGGCTTCCAGAAATGGAAGTACGAGCAGGATCTGAAGATGACCACGCAAGAACTCAAGGACGAACTGAAGCAGACGCAGGGCGACCCGATGATCGCCGCGCGGCGCCGGCAGGTGCACCGGCAAATTATCGAGAACCAGTTGGCGGCCGTGGTGCCCAAGGCCGACTTCGTCATCACCAACCCGACCGAACTGGCGATCGCCATCCAGTACGATGACCAGACCATGGAAGCGCCGGTGGTGCTGGCCAAGGGCGAAGACGCCGTGGCCCGCCGCATTCGTATGATCGCCTTGGAACACGGCATCCCGATTGTGGAACGCAAGCCGCTCGCCCGGGCACTTTACGCCAAGGCCGAGATCAACCAGGTGGTGCCGACCGACCTGTGGGAAGCCATGGCCGAGGTGGTGAAGTACATCTGGCAGCTCAAGGGCAAGCCGCTGCCGACGGCGCAGCAATAGCGCCGGCGTATCAGTCCACACGGTTCCTGCTAAGGAGACGCCGGTAGGGGGAACGGAGTTCCCTGCCGGCGTCTTGTTTTTCCGTCGGGGCCGCTTCGCGGACCAACCAATCCGATACACGCGACATTAGCCCTCACGCACGCAGTACGCGTGCGTCGTGCGAAGGCGGTCCCGGTTTAGCCCAGGGCGACCTTCTTCAGGTCGCTTTCGAGCGCGTCCAGGCGGGCTTGCAACTGCCGCTTCACTTCGGGCAGCTGATCGGCCGAAGCCACCGGTTCATAAGTGAACAGGTAGAACTTCACCTTGGGCTCGGTGCCCGAGGGACGCACGGCGGCGTAGTTACCTTCGGCTTCCAGGTCGCAGATCACCATATCGCCGCGAGGGCCGTCCAGCGGAGCCGGTTGTCCACCGCGCGGCATTACGGTGCCGTTGCCGTAGTCGCGAACCTGTTTGACGGCAATGCCGGCTAGTTGTTGCGGCGGCTGGCTGCGGAGCGTGGCCATCAGCTCCTTCATGCGGGCCATGCCTTCGGAGCCGGGGAACGACACCGACACCGTGCGCTCGGCATGGGCGCCGTGCCGCGCAAACAGCTGATCGAGCTTCTGATGGAGCGTAATGCCTTGTGCCTTGCACTGCGCGGCCAATTCGGCCAGGAGCAATGCGGCCACGCCGGCGTCCTTGTCGCGAGCGTAGGTGCCAACCTGGTAACCGTGCGATTCCTCGGTGCCCAGCACGAACCCCTCCGGGCCTACCTGGTCGATCACCTGGGCAATCCACTTGAAGCCCACCTGCAGGTTGCCGTAGGTTTTCACGCCGTAGCTGTCGGCAATACGGCGGATGAGCTCGGTGGTGACCAGCGTCTTGACGACGTAATTGTCAGGCGAGAGCTTGCCCTGTTTTTGCCGGGCCGAAAGCACGTAATCGGCCAACAACGCCCCGATCTGGTTGCCGGTGAACGTGGCAAACGGCTGCCCTGGCGCCAGCCGTGCGGCCGCGCCCAACCGGTCGGCATCGGGATCGGTCGAAAGGATCAGCTCCGCGCCGGACTCCTCGGCCCGGGCGATCATCGCGTCGAACGTTTCAGGATTCTCGGGGTTGGAAACGTGGCCGGGCACGTTTGGGAAATCGCCGTTGGGCTCGGCGTGCGGGCCGAAGATTTCCACCTGCTGGAACCCGGCGCCTTTCAGGGCCGGCACCGCGCTGGTGGTCCCCACACCGTGCATCGGCGAGTACAGGATCGACAGCGGCGCGGGGGCCTGCCCCGCTAATAGGCTCTGGGCCAGCATGTTCTCCAGGTAAACGCGGTCGACCTCTTCCTGGCAGTAGCGCACGGTGCCGTCGGCCAGGCACTCGGCGAACGGCCGGCGGCGGATTTCGTCGACGCTCATCACGCGGTCGATTACGCCGCGATCGTGCGGCGGCAGAATCTGCCCGCCAGTGGCCGCGTAAACCTTCACGGCGTTGTCGCTGGGTGGGTTATGGCTGGCCGTGACCATGATGCCGCAGTTGCAGCGCATGTGCCGCACGGCGAGCGAGAGTTCCGGCGTGCTGCGGTGTCCGTCGAGGAACCACACTTTGAAGCCGTTGGCGGCCATCACCTCGGCGCACAGCTCGGCAAAGTCGCGCGAGCGGTGCCGGGTATCGTACGCGATGGCGCACGACAGGCCGTCGTTGGGGCCTAGCACCGGCTGGAAGGCCTCGGGGTGGGCCAGCACGTAATCGGCCAGCCCCTGGGCGCTCTCGCCGATGGTGCGGTCGTTGATGGTGTTGGACCCGATGGGGTACATCCACCCGCGGCGCCCGCCGGTGCCAAAGGGGATGATGGTCCAGAAGGCATCGTCGAGCTCTTTCCACTTGGCCTGGGCGAGATGTTCGGCGACCTGCGGGGCGTACTCGGCGTACCGCGGTTGCGTGAGCCACGCCCGGATGTTCTCGCCGGCGCTTGCGGTAATGTGGCCGTCGCGGACGGCAGCTTCGAGGGTTTCAATGGCTCGTTGGAGTTGTTCAGCGGCCAGTGGCTCCGCCATGCCAGTTGTACCTTGTACCGAGGGAACGTGAGTCAACGAATGATGCGCACGACCATTGCGCTGCATTGTTGCCGATTGGCCCGCGTTGTCCAAGATGCTAGCCGGGCTTGGGGACGCGTGCAGCGGCGCCAGTCCGCGGCAATTCCGCGTTAATCGCGCAGGCCTGACCAGGCAGTGTGCCAAGCCGGCGCCGCCGCGTCGGCCGAAGCGCCCTCATTTCCGTTGGCGGCAGGCCGCGCACGCGGCGCCCTGGGGCCAGCACCTGGCGGGCTACAAAAAAAGCGTGCCGCCTGAACTGGGGAGTCCAGGCGGCACGGTGACGTTGCTTGAGGAACCGGCTGCCGGCTAGTTGGTGGCGGCGGCCAGGTATTGCGGGTCGATCTTGGCCAGCTCTTCGGCCACCGTTTCGACCGTGTAGCGGATCTGTTCCTCGGTGTGCAGCGAGGTGATGAAGAACCGTAACCGGGCCTTGCTCTCCTCGACGGCCGGGTACAGGATCGGCTGCACGTTGATGCCGCGGTCGAACAATGCCCGCGACAGCCGCAGGCTGTGCTCCGAGTTGCCCAGGATGACCGGCACCACCGGAGAGTGCTGGCTCATGCCGGTGTTGAGGCCGTGCTGGTTGGCAAGCTGGAGGAACAGCTCGGCGTTGGCCGCCAGCGTCTGCACGCGCTGCGGTTCGGCCTGGAGCAGCTTGATGGCAGCCAGTGCGGCAGCCGCGTTGGGCGGCGAAATACCCACCGAGTACACGAAGCCGGGGGCGGTGTACTTGAGGTACTTCACCAGCGCCGCGTTACCGGCAATGTATCCGCCGCAGCTTCCGAACGACTTGCTGAGCGTACCCATCCAGATATCGACGTCGCGCGGGTTGATGTCGAAGTGCTCGCCGATACCGCGGCCGTGTTCGCCCATCGTGCCCATCGAGTGGGCTTCGTCGACCATCAGGTACGCCTTGTAGCGCTTCTTGATGTCGATGAACCGGGGCAGATCGGGGTAATCGCCGTCCATGCTGTAGACGCCTTCGATCACCACCAGCACCCGGCGGTATTCGCCGCGCAGGTCGGCCAGCATCCGCTCCAGGGCCTGCCAGTCGTTGTGCGGGAAGGCACGCCGGCGGGCACCCGAGAGGGCACAACCTTGCAGGATGCTGTTGTGAGCCAGCGCGTCGTGCAGGATCAGGTCGCCGGGGCCGAACAAGTGGCCGATGGTCGACTCGTTGGTCGAGTGGCCGCCCACGAACACCACGCTGTCCTCGGCGCCCACCCAGTTGGCAATGGCCTGCTCCAGCTCGCGGTGCAGCGGTTTCTCGCCCGACACCAACCGGCTGGCCGACACGCTGGTGCCGTAGCGGTCGATCGCCTCCTTGGTGGCCTGGATCACGTACGGGTCGCCCGACATGCCCACGTAGTTGTAGCTCGAGAAGTTGATCAACTCGCGGCCGCCGATCACGGTGGTGTCGGTGGTCACGCGTTCGTGCTGGGCAAAGTACGGGTTGGTCAGGCCGATCTGTTCCAGCAGGTTCAAGCTGGCTTCGAGCCGTTCGTACTCGGGGTGCTTCTCGAACTGGTAGTACTCGGCCGGGATGTCCTCGATGGCGATCCGCTGCCGCGTCTGCGACTCGCCGAGGTATCGCTGCACGGCATCGACGACTTCGTCCATCGACTCCAGTTCCGGTCCCACGTCCTCGGGCATGCGGCCGCCGAAGCGGTCTTCAAGCGCCGCTTGCAGCTCGATCCGCTCCAGCGAGTCCATGCCCAGGTCGGAGAACGTCGACTTGAGGGTCAGACCTTCGGCGCGTTCGCGGGCGATCTTGCGGACTTCTTCGAGCACGATCGCCGCGGCTTCCTCCCGGGTGTACTTGCGGCCCGGCGTCCTGGCGGCAGGTTCCTTGTGGGCCGTGGGCGCACCGTTGGTCGGAGCCTCGACCTTGGTAGCCTTGGCTTCGGCACGCGGTTGCTCGACCGGCTCTTCGGGCAGTTCCGACTCGGGCAACTCGACATGGTCCAGCAACTCAACATCGCCAGGCCACTGAGCCACAACGGTCAGCGTGCCGTCGAGGAAGGCCCGGCGGCAGGCATGCCGCTGGATCTTGCCGCTGGACGTCTTGGGGATGCTGTTGGCTTTGATCAGCACGATGGTATCGGCCGAAATCTGGTGACGCTCCGACACCCGTTTGCGGATCAGCGTGATGGCTTCGGCCACCGCGTCGGTCTGACGGCGGTCGATCTCTTGCACGATCACCAGTTGCTCGGCGCCGTCCTTCTCCACGGTAAAGGCCGCGCCCGAGCCGCCCTTGAGGGCCGGGTGGCTTTCGGCCACGGTGGCTTCGATATCCTGCGGGTAGTGGTTGAGGCCGCGAATGATGATCAGGTCCTTCAAGCGGCCCGCGCAGAAGATCTCGCCCCGGAGGCGGAAGCCCAAGTCACCCGTCCGCAGGAACGGACCTTCGCCGTCGGCGGTTTGCGCCTTGAAGGTTTCGCGGGTGGCATCCTCGCGGTTCCAGTAGCCCTGGGCCACGCTGGGGCCGCGGACCCAGATCTCGCCGACCACGCCGTCCTCGCACTCTTTCAGAGTCTTGGGATCGACGATCCGCACGTCCTGGTCCATCAGCGGCTGGCCGCTGCTCACCATCCGCTGCACGTCCGGATGGTCGGCGGGAACCTCAACCGCTCGGCCCTGTTCCAGTTCGCGGGCGTTGACGTTGATCACCACCGGTTCTTGGTGCTTGTAGCCGCCAGTGACGATCAGCGTGGCCTCGGCCAGGCCGAACGACGGGTAGAACGTTTCGCGGCGGAAACCGTAATCGGCAAAGTACCGCGTGAAGCGATCGATGGTTTCAGCCCGCACCGGCTCGGCGCCGTTGCAAGCCACCTTCCAGCAGCTCAGATCGAGCCCTTCGCGCTGCTCCGGCTTGATCTTGTCGACGCACAGGTCGTACGCGAAGTTCGGGCCGCCGCTGGTGCAGGCCCGGTACTTGGAGATCGCCCGCAACCAGCGAATCGGCCGCTGGAGGAACGAAACCGGCGGCATCAGCACGGCCGGCCGGCCCAGGTACAGGGGCTGAAGAATACCGCCGATCAGGCCCATGTCGTGATAACACGGCAGCCAGTGTACGCCGGTATCGCTGCGCGTGTGTTCAAAAGCGTGGGCGATCAGGGCCGAGTTGTGGATCAGGTTGCCGTGCGACACCATCACGCCCTTGGGCGTGCCGGTGGAGCCGGAGGTGTATTGCAGGAAGGCCAGCGTTTCGGGCCGCACTTCGGGGTCACGCCACAGGTCTTCCAGACCGGCAGCCAGTTCGTCCGTGGCTTCCCAGCGGATTGCCTGCAAGTCGGGCGTTTCGGACAGGTTCACGCGATCGATCACGCTGCGCGTGGTCAGAGCGATCTTGGCCTGGGCATCGGCGGCAATCGCCTGAATCCGGTACAGCGAGCGGTTCATCCGCGGTGGGTATGCGGGCACGGCGATCACGCCCGCGTACAAGCAGCCAAAGAAGGCCGCCACAAAGTCCAAACCCGAGGGATACAGCAGCAGGGCCCGTTCGCCCTGCAGCTTGAGATCTTGGAGCCGCGCGGCAATCGCCCGGGCTTGCCGGTCCAGCTCACGGTTATCCAAGCGGATTTCTTGATCTTCGCCGTCGACCAGAAAGATGTACGTGACATCGTCAGGCTGGCGTTCGGCGCGGAGCCGCAGCAGGTCAACCAGGGTCGGAGGTCCAAAGAAGGAACTGGTGAATCGTGCAACTGCCACGGGGAAGCTTCTCCAAAGTACTGGAATGGCGAGCGTAAGTGGTCCCGTACTAACACGTTGGATACACCACCAAAGCACGCCGCCGTGACCGCGATCCGCCGCATGGGGCCCAAAGCGGGATGGGCAATGGGATCACTGTCAACTGCTTTGCCTGTAATGATTTGGCGGGCAAGCCGAAAATTATCTTATCCGAAAAACTTACCTGTGCCACCCATCCTATCCAGTCGCTCAGGGGGCATCAGGGCCGGGGGCAGTGGGTTGCTTGCCGGGGTTGCCAAACGGGGCTGTTCTCTCCTCGTCAAGCGTTTATCGTCGCACCGCGCGCCTGGAATTCGCCCGGCAGCCTTCTGGTCCACGCAACACAGTTGCACCGGTCGATCCGCTCTCGTGCGTCCTTCCGGTAGTTCAACTTGTGCCACGTCGACGCCCCACTCGAACTACCGCATCAAGCGCACGCTTAGACTCCTGTGTTACAACCAGAACGCCCTAGCCCGGGGGGATGGGGGCGGGCTGCAAGATCTCGGAGCCTGACACGCGCTAGGGGCCAAGCGGGGGGCTACGGAGCCGATCTGGGGGCCGGACCACCGCGACAAACGGTGCGGAGGGAATTCCTGCCAACGAAGGAGGGAAGGCAAACCGGGCAACCAGCGGCCGAGCCGTTCCGGCCACAGGAGCCAAAGCCGCCTGGTTGCGGCTGCGATGCTGGGCCAATCGTAGGCCGCCAGCCGCTTCCGGAGAGCCGGCCTCGCCACCACAACGGCTGGCGGCGCCGGTTGTTCTCAGCGCGGACACTTTGCCTCAACGATGCAATCCTATCCGGTGGCCCGATCGAGTGAAGGGTTCCACCCCTGCAATTTGACACGTTTGCCCTAACTGATAATCTGCGGACAGGGACCGGTCTCGCCCAAAGCCCCCCTACGGTACGGCTTGCAGAAACGCCTCGCACTGGCACGGAGAACCGCTTGGACGCCGAACGTCGCGACCGCCCGCCCTCGTATTGGCGGGTTTTTCTCACCTTTGCCCGCAACAGCTTGGTGCGGGATATGACGTTCCGCGCCGACTTTATTCTGCAATGCGTGTCGTCGCTGTCCTGGGTGCTGATGAACCTGGGTTTTTACATCCTGATTTTCAACGAAATTGGCTCGCAAAGCGAGCTGGCCGCGGGCACCGGTTGGCGACAGTACGAGTTCTTTGTGTTCCTCGCCACGGGGCTGTTCATCAACAGCCTGGTGCAAACTTTTTTCATGCCCAACGCCGAGGAGTTCAGCGAGCTGATCCGCACCGGCAATCTGGATTTTGCTCTGCTCAAGCCGATCGACACCCAGTTTCTGGTCTCGCTGCACAAAGTGTCCTGGTCGTCGGCCGCCAATTTTGTGTTTGCCGCCGGGTTGCTGGCGTACTCGCTGTGGAAGCTGGAATACCGGCCCGGCCTGGTTGAGATCGTGCTTTACCCGTTCTACATCCTCTGCGGCGTGGCGATCCTGTACAGCCTGATGATCGCGCTGTCGGCCACCAGCATCTGGTTTGGACGCAACCAGACATTGTACGACTTCTGGTTTTACATCACGAACTTTTCCCGCTACCCGATGGAAATCTACCGGGGAACGATCGGCACGCCGCTGCGGTGGTTTTTCACGTTCATCATTCCAATCCTGGTGGTGGTGAACGTGCCGGCACGGCTCTTGGCCCTGCCGCTGAAGCCGGGGCAGTGGCACCTGGCCGCGTTCGCGTTGCTGGCCACGGTGGGCTCGCTGGCTGTGTCGCGATGGATTTTCCAGAAGGCCCTCGGCAGTTACCGCAGCGCCGGTAGCTAAGCCGCCGCGCCTGCCGGCGGCTCGCACCAACCCGAAGAGCGTTTCATGGCACGCGTCCTCCTGACTGCGTTTGAGCCGTTCGGCGGTTTCGCCGAGAACAGCAGCCGCCTGTGCCTGAGGGCGGTGGAACAGAACCCACCATTGGGCGTGGAACTGGTTACGCGGCTCTACCCGGTCGATTTTGACATCGTCCGCGGCCGGCTCTTCGAAGACCTTTCGGCAGGCTACACTGCGGCTCTCCACCTGGGGCAGGCGGGCCGCAAACCGCATATCGAACTGGAAGCGTTCGCCATCAACGCTGGCGGGTATCCTGGCGAGGACGCGGCCGATTTTCGCGTGCTGGAGCCGGCAGGGCCGGCCGCCTACCGCTGCCCACTGCCGCTTCCGCATTGGGCGGCCAGGCTCCGGGCTGAGGGATTCCCCGTCGAAGTCTCATTTCACGCCGGCACCTACCTGTGCAACGCAACCAGCTACTGGTCGCAGCACTGGGCCGCCACGTCGGGGCAGCCGCTGCGGTCGCTGTTTGTGCATTTGCCGCTGGCGGAGCAGCAGGGCGACACCGCAGGGCATGTGCTTCCCCTGGCCCTGATGTCCGAGGCCATCAGGCGAATTGTGATCCTGATGGCGGGAGAACCGACCGCATTGGCCTAGCCGCGCCCAGACTGCCGCGCTAGGTTGGGTAAGTTGGTTTTGCCACCGCGGCTCAATGCGGCCCGCATAGCCCCTTCCGCTTGCATGATCTTTGCCAGTTTCCGCCTGCTCGCCAATGAACTATCTCGCCCACGGCTGCGACTTCACCGATAACCCCTATTTTCTCGCCGGGACGGCGGTGCCGGACTGGCTGAGTGTGGTGGATCGCAAGGTGCGGGTGCGCAGCCACCGGGCCGAGCAGTATGTCAACCACGACGACCCGCGGATCGCGGCCCTGGCGGCCGGTATCGTGCAGCATCATGCCGATGATGCCTGGTTTCACGAATCGCCCGCCTTTAACGAACTGTGCTGGCAATTGACGGTGATTTGCCGCGATGCCTTGCCGCCCGACGCCGGCTTTCGGCCCAGTTTTCTGGGGCACATCCTGGTCGAGATCCTGCTCGACGCCCAGTTGCTGGTTGCCCGCCCCCGCTCCGGGGAGGAGTACTACGAAGCATTGCGCCGAGTTGATGGCTGGGTGGTGCAGGAGGGCGTCAATCATATGGCCACCCGCCCCTGCGAGCATTTACACTGGCTGATTCCACACTTCTGCCAAGAGCGGTTCTTGTTCGATTATCAGGACGATGGCAAACTGTGGTACCGGTTGAATCAGGTGCTGCGGCGCGTCCGGTTGCCGGAACTGCCGCGTTCGTTCTGCACCGCCCTGGGTGAGATGCGGCAGTGTGTCGCCGCCCGGTGGACGGAATTAGCCCCGCCGCGTTAGTTCGCCGCCAGCGTGGCCAGTGCCGCGGTGCATCGCACGGCTCCGGTTCGACCCCACCCTGTACGGCGATTCCTTTTGACTACCCGGGCCGATATGTCCTCGATCGACCAGTTGTTCCAGCGCCTTCGGGCTGCAGGCCAGAAGGCGTTCATGCCGTTTATCACCGCGGGCGACCCCGACCTGGAGTTTACCGCCGATCTGCTGCGGCTGTTTTCGGAGCGGGGCTGCCACCTGTGCGAGCTGGGCATCCCGTACAGCGACCCGATCGCCGACGGCCCGGTGATCCAGGCTTCCTACACCCGGGCGCTGGATAAGAAGGTGCGCCTGGCCAACATCTTCGAAACGCTGGGCGGAGTAACGCCGCAGTTGACCATGCCGGTGGTGACGATGGTCAGCTACGCCATCATCAACCGCCGCGGCGCGGAGCGGTACGTGGACGAAGCCCAGGCTGCCGGCGCTGCCGGCGCCATCGTGCCCGATTTGCCCTGGGACGAATCGGCCGGGCTGGCCAAAATCTGCCGCCAGCGCGATTTTAACCTGATCCAGCTTGTTACTCCGACCACGCCGCGCGAGCGGGCGATCCGCATCGCCGAGGCGTCGACCGGCTTTCTGTACTACGTCTCGGTGACTGGCATCACGGGCGAACGCTCCACGTTGCCGCCCGAACTGGTCGATAACATCGCGTGGCTGCGCGAGCAATCGTCGCTGCCGATCTGTGTGGGCTTTGGCGTGAGCCAGAAGGAGCACGTGAAGCTGCTGGCCCCGGTGGCCGACGGCCTGATCGTAGGCTCGGCCATCGTACGCCGCGTGGCCCAAGCCAGCGAAGGCAACCCACCCCGCCCCCGGCACGAGGTGCTGGCCGACATCGGCCAGTTTGTCGACGACATGCTGAGCGCCCTGCGCAGCGTATAGGCCCTGCTGCTTGGGGGGGCTGCGGCTACTTCGTATGTGCCACGGCTCCGCCGAGCCGTGCTGCATCGCTTGCTACCGGGAGCCCGGAGACTTGCTTCCGGTGAATGAACGCGGCACGACGGTCGACCGCGACAACACTACTTGATGTACCGGCAACCGTCCGGTGGTTGCTTGCGACCACTCTCTGCGTGCCGCGCTTGTGATCGGGGCGGATTAACCTAATCTGCAGCGCTGCACCTCACACTTACGCTGCATTCACACTGGCGAAGCCCGTGGCACCCGCGTGGATAAGTGCCCGAGGCCATAGAGCCGACCCACCGGATGCCAGCATCCGGTCTACGGGGGCTTTCGAAGACACACACAATCAACCGCTACCGCCCGAAGCGCTGCATCGCCCGCTGGTTCAGGTAATCAAGGAACAGCTCGCCCATGTTGCGGCGGGTATCGACCAGCACGCGTTCGATGCGGTTGCGGTAGCAGAGTTCCTCAAGCTGCGCGTTGAACCGTTCCATTTCATCCAGGTACGCGCGGCGGATATCGGCGGGCTGCGTGAGGTACTGGTCGTCGATCTCCAGCCCCTGGAATTTGACCATGCCGTCGAACTCAAAGAACAGTTCGTCGTGATGCAGCACGTGCATCAGCACCACCTCGTGCCGGTGGTAGCGCATGAGCTGGAGGGCGGTTTCCAGTTCCTCAAGGTTAGTGAAGAAGTCGCTGAAGATCATCACGATCTCGCGGCGGCCCATCCGGCCGGCCAGCTCGGTCAGGCACTCGGCCATGCGGGTTTTCTGGACGGGCTGGATGGTATCCAGGTGGCTGGTCATCCGTACCACCTGGGCCATGGAATTGCTGGGCGGCACAAAGCCCTGCACCTGTTCGTCGAAGGTGGCAAGCGAAACTTTGTCGCTTTGCCGGATGATCGAGTAGCCGAGCATGGAGGCCATCTGCGCCGCGTAATGCAGCTTCTGTTCCGCCCCCTCGCCGTAGCGCATTGAAGCGCTGATGTCGAGGATCATGTGGCAGACAAAGTTGGTCTCCATCTCGTACTGCTTGATGAAGTACTTGTCGCGCGTGAAGTACAGCCGCCAGTCGATGTGCTTGGGATCGTCGCCCCAGACGTACTCACGATGGCCGGCAAACTCCACGGCAAAGCCCGACAGCGGCGACTTGTGCCCGCCCGCCAGGTTGCCCAATACCAGACCGCGCGGTTCGATCTTGTGCTGGGCGATATGGCTCAGCACGTCGGGATCGAGGTAGCGGGCAAGAACGCTGGCGGACATGGCAGGACTGTCGATGGAAGTTGGGCAGAACGGTTCTTACGAACGATCATGGCACAAGCGGTATGCGCAGGGCAGCGCTTACGCGGCCGGGGCTTCGTACTTGCGGTCGGCGGGAATGGCTTCCAGCAGCATTTCAATCAGTTGTTCGCTGCCGACACCCGCCGCCTGGGCGGCGAAATTGCCGGCGATGCGGTGCCGCAGGGCAGGGCGGGCCACGGCTTGTACGTCGCCCACCGTGGCATGATAGCGGCCGTACAGGATCGCCCGGGCCTTGGCGCAGGTGACCAGCGTGAGCAGCCCGCGCGGGCCCGCGCCCCAGTTCACCCAGCGGTTGACGAACTCGGGAGCCTCGGGCGTGCCGGGCCTTGTGGCGCGGACCAGCGCCCAGGCGTAGCCCAGCACCTGGTCGGCCACAGGCACCCGTGTGACCAGTTTCTGGAACTCGATGATTTCCTCGCCCGACACCACCGGCTCGATCTTGCCCATCTGGCCGCTGGTCACACGCCGGGCGATCTCCCATTCCTCGGCCCCTTCGGGATAGCCCACCTTGATGTAGAGCAGGAAGCGATCGAGCTGGGCCTCAGGCAGCGGGTAGGTACCTTCCTGTTCGAGCGGGTTCTGCGTGGCCAGCACAAAGAACGGCGCAGGCAGCGAGTGCACCTTGCCGCCGGCCGAAACCTGCCTCTCCTGCATGGCTTCGAGCATGGCCGCCTGCGTCTTGGGAGGCGTGCGGTTGATCTCGTCGGCCAGGATCATGTTGGCAAACAGCGGGCCGGGCAGAAACTTGTACTCGCGGCCGCCGGTTTCCAGGTTCTCCTGGATGACCTCGGTGCCGGTCACGTCGCTGGGCATGAGGTCGGGCGTGAACTGGATCCGCTTGAACGACAGGTGCAGCGACTCGGCCAGCGAGTTGACCAGCAGCGTTTTGGCCAGGCCAGGTACGCCTTCGAGCAGGGCGTGGCCCCGGGCAAAGATGGCGATCAGCACCTGTTCGATCACTTCGTTCTGGCCCACGATCACCTTCGCCAGTTCGTCGCGAATGGCGTTGAAGGCTTCCTCGCAGCGGGCAACGGCAGCCACGTCGTCGGGCGATGTCTGAGCTTCGGTCATGGAATCTCTGGTGCGTTGGCGACGTGGCGGCGGTTCCCAAGGCACCAGCCGTGGAACGCCGCGGTTGTCGCGGACTGTGTGAGTATGCTTCGTGGCGGGCAGTCAGTCGATGCTCTGGAAGTAACGCCGCAGCCGTTCTTCATAAGCACGGGGCGGACGACGCTGCATCTCGACCTGCATCGCTTCGCGCAGTTCCGGCGGCAGTTTGGCGAACCATGGCGGCTGCTCGTACTCGCGCGCGGCTACGTTCGCGCTTGGGTTGCCGTCTTCGCTGCGGTTGTCGGTACCTTCACGCTGGTTGGCGGCTTGCAGCGGGCCTTGCTGCCGCTCTGCGTTCTCTTCGTTAGCTCCGCCACGGGGGGTGCCGCCGTCGCCGGAAGTCGAGGTCTGGCCCGACGGGCCCTGCGGCGACTCTCCTTGGCTAGCCGACGGTTGCTGGCCGCCCTGAGCCATCTGACCGGGCGAAGGCTGCGACGGCGTGCCTTGCGCGGCCGCGGCCAGCAGATCGGCGATCTGCTGCATGGCTTGTGGGCCCGCCATCATGTGGGCGGTGGTTTGGGGCGAGGCTGGGACGAACTGCGAACCCATCGCCGCCGGCTGACCGCTGCCTGGTGACGGAGATGGCCCTGCCGCTTGCGAACCGGGGCCGGGTTGGCCCGGCTGGCCGCCTTCGCCCGGTTGTCCTTGTGCGGATGCCGATTGGCTTTCACCGGGTGCCTGACCGCTGCCTTGACTTGGTTGCTGACCGCCGGGCTGTTGACTCGCCGCAGCGGCTTGGGCTTGCGCGGCGCCGGGTTGCTGGCCGGGCGTGCCTTGCTGCGGCTGTTGCCCACCCGGCATTGGCTGACCTTGCTGATCGCCAGGCTGCGCCCCCTGGGCCATCTGCCGATCAGGGGATGCTTGCGGCCGCGGCAGCAACAGTGGATTCAGCCGGCTGGCGATCTCCAGCGCTTCGCGGATGGGCTGATTGGCCACTTCGCGTTGGCCGGAGATCTGCTCGGCACCCTGCCCAGTTGCCCGAACGTTCTGCGAGAACTGTTGCACCGCCTGGGCCAACTGCTGCGCTGCCTGCTGCTGGGCCTTGGCCGCGGCACGCGCGGCAGCCGGATTGGGCTTGTTGGCATTGGGCTGCGCGTTGTCCGATGGTTGTGCCGCCGCCTGGGTGGGGGCGGCTTGGTTGGGCGTGGCCGGGCGCGACGGAGCCTGGTTCTGAGCCATCGGCGGGGCAGCGTTCGCTTGCTGGTTGCCTGGTTGCTGTGAGCCGGCTTGCGGCGTCTGCGCGGCTGCCGCGCTGGCCGCCTGCTGGGCGAGTTCTTCCAGCTTCTTGCGGTTCTCGGCAATCTGCTGCGCGGCTTGTTGCTGTTGCCTGGCCAGTTGGACCAGCGCTTCGGCAATCGCCTGATCCTGACGGATCCGCTGCTCGCGGGCATGGAGGTTGGCGGTTGCCCTTTGAGCCGCATCCGTGGCTTGCTGCTCCGCCTGGGCGACTTGCGAGGGGGCATCGCCCGGCGGCGTGGATGCCGGATCGTTCGCCGATTGCGGCCGGGCAGCGACGCCTTTTTGCGCCGCCCGATCGGCTTGCCGCAGCGCGGCAGCCGCAGCCGGATCGACCTTTGCCGCCGCTTGGGCCAGCTTGGCGGCGGCCTTGGCGTCGCGTGCCAATTGATCGGCAGCCTGTTGAGCCAGTTGGGCTTTGGCCTGTGCGAGCTGACGCCGGGCAGCGGCCAGGTGTTCGTCGCTGGCTTGCTGAGCCTGACCGGCCGCCTTGCGATCGCTTTGCAGGGCTGCCTGTTCGGCCTTGGTCGAAGCATCCTTCGCCTGGGCGAGTTGTTCGGCCGCTTGCGGGGCGTCGTTCTGAGCCAGCCGGGCGGCTTCTTCGGCGGCCTTGGTGACGCGGGCCTGTGCCTGGGCGTCGGGTTCGCCGGCTGGTGCCTTGGCGGCAGCCGCGGCTTCGGCCCGGGCCAGTGCCTCGGCCTCGGTGAGCGCTTCGGCGGCTTCCTCGCGAGCGGCCTGGGCGGCGGTGCGGTTGCCATCGAGCGTGGCCTTGGCGGCCTCGGTGGCGGCGCGTTCCGCGCGGGTTAAAGCATCGGCCAGCGCGTCGCGTCGCCCTTGGGCCAACACCTGGCGGGCTTGGGGACGTTCGGCCGCTTGCCTCGCTGCAGCGGCGGTCTTCTCGGCCGCTTGCTGCTGTCGGGCCGTGGCGTCGGCGGCTGGCGTACGACCGGCAGCCATGTCATCGGCTGCTCTCTGGGCCATCTGTTGCTCTTGGCGAGCCTGGGCGATTTGCTCGGCCAGTTCCTTGGCGGCTGCCGCGGCCTGTTTCCCGGCGGCACGCTGCTGCTCAATCTCGGCTTGAGCCAGTTGCCGCTGGGCTGCGTCCAGGCGTGCCAGCCGATCGGCCAACGCGACCGGCTTGGGCGGCAACGCCTTTTCGACCTGTTCGCGAACCGCCTCGACTTCGCCGAGTTGCTTGCGGCTCAGCTTGGCGAGCTCGTCGGCCGATGCTTCCAGCTTCTTGCGAATCTGGTCGGCCGCTTTGGATAACTGCTCCGCGTGTCCCTTGGCCTGCGTAGCTGCCCGGGCCGCAGGCGTTTGCCGTTTGTCGGGCGAGGCGGCAGCTTGCTCCAACTGTTCTTGAATGGCTTTGCGCTGCGGGGCCGCGGCTTCGAGCGTCTGGGAGGCCTCCGGCGCGGTGTTCTTGACGCCTTCGGCGATCTTCTGGGCAACGCGGTTCACGTCGTCCTGCTCGGCCGCCAGCCGCTTGGCGGCAGCTGCGGGCGGTTCCTCGGCGGCGTCGTCCGCCTGCGCGAGCTTCTCGGCGTCTTGCGCGATGTGACGCTGCGTGGCCGCTGCCCGTTCAAGCGTTTCCATCGCCCGGCCCAGCTCGCCGATCTCGACGGCCAACGCACGTCGCTGGGCATCGGCCAGGGCTGCTTCGACTTCAGACTCGGCACGCCGCAACGCTTCATCAGCAGCGGCTACGGCGGCCTGTTTTTCGGGCTCGGCCGCGTCGGCATCGGCGAGCTTTTTGGCGGCTTCGTTGGCGGCCATTTCGGCTTCGGCCAGGCGGCTGTTGACGGTGGCCGGCAACTTGCGCTGCTCGGCGGCCTTGGCAACCTGCGCGGCGGTTTGCTCCTCGCTGGCCTTGGCCTGCTCCAACTCCTTCTTCTCGGCCTGCTGGTTGGCCTCGGCTTGGGATTGGCGGGCCTGAAGCAACTGCTCGCGCGCCGCTTCCAGGTCCTGAACCAGCTTGCGGTATTCTTCGGCGGTCTTATCGGCGTTTTCGTCGTTGGCCGCCGTTTGCAGGGCTTCCTCGATCGCGGCCAGGTTGCTCAGCACGGTTTGCTGCTGTTGGGTGGCTTCTTCCGGCTGCTGATCGAACAGTTGCCCGGTGGCGTCGTAGGCGGCCTGCTGAGCGTTTTCGACCAGTGGTTGCACCGCCGGCGTGGCGTGCAGGGCCTCTTGAATCTGCATCAGGTTCTTGTGGATGGCCAGTTGCTCATCGACCAGCGGGCGGACGGTGGCGGCCGCCTTCTCGGCATCGGCCGGCAGATTCAAGGCCTTGGTTTGCTCACGCAGCGCCTGCTGCCGGCGCGTCAGCTCGCGCACCAGTTCCAGGAGGGCTTCGCGGTCGCTGTTCACCAGGCCTTGGGTTTCTTCCACCTTTTCCAACAGCAGCCGCAACCCACGCAGGACGGCCTGCTGATGATTGAGGCTGGCGGCAAAATTGGCCGATTCCAGCTCATTGATCGCCTGAACCAGGTGCGGGTTCACCTCGGCGGCTTTAAGAATCCGCAGACCGTCGGCGGCTCCGGCGCCGACGCGGCCGCCCCAACTGCTGACCTCGCCGAGCATCGCTTCCAGTTGCAGGTAGAGTGCCCGCACGTCGCGCTCATCCTGCGTGGTCTTGAGCGTGAGTGATTCGCGGCGCAGTTGCGGCTGCTTGGGCAGCGACTCCGTGACCTTCACGATCACATCCTGCATGCCGATCAACTGCTTGACGTGGGCGGCCAGGGCGGCGGTCTTCAAACGCCGCTGGAGGTTGTGCCGTTCCACCGCCAGGCGAACGACGATCTGGCGGATCGTTTCGCGGGCGGATACGAACAGCCGATCGCGGTCGGCCGGTTCGGCCGTTTGCGCCTGCAGCAGCAGATCGACCACCTGCCGCATCTCGGCCTCGATCAGGCCGTCGATGTTCTGCTGCATGCTGCGGATGTCGCGGTAGATCTGCCGGTTGGTCAGGCCGTTTTCTTCGAGCTTTTGCAGTTGGACATCGAGGATGCCCGACACCAGCTCGCGGGCCATGGCGCGTGCCCGTTGCTGCGACTGCTGCTTTTCGTGCAGGGCGGTCACATCGGTCGGGTCGGCCGCGGCAGCCGAACGCACTCCCGGCAGCGCAAAGGCCCAAGCCAGCAGCACCGCGGCAAGCAATGCACGCTCGGCCTGTGGCCAACGGTTCCATCCAGTACCACGCTGCCAATGCAAGGCCGGTTTCGACTTCATGGCGTTTCTCCAATGCCAAGTTGCCGCTGGATGAGCCGGTTGAGCGTTTCCAGGCTGCGGGTATCGGGCTCGGAAATATCGGCCAGCACGGCCGCTTCGCCGGTGACAGTAATCAATACCGGTTCGCTGAGCGTGGCTTCGCCGGGCTGCGAACCGCGGTCGTCGATCGCGCGCACGGCCACCGCCAGTTCCTGGCCGGGCGATAACTTCAGCGGCGCCAGGTCTAACACGTATTGACGGAATACCTGGAGCGTTCCGCGTTTTTTCTCACGTTTGATGGCAAAATGCCAGGCATCCTGAGTGCTGATCACGTTCCACACTTCGCCTGGCCGTACCACGTCCACGCGCAATTTCAGCTGCTCGGGTAGGCCTGCCTCGCGGAGCGAATGTTCGATTGCCGGCGGCAAGCGGCCCTCGTCGAGGGCGGCTGCCAACTCCGCCGGGACCGAAAACAGCAGCGGCTCCAACTTCTGCGTACCCCGTGCAACCGGCAGCGTGTGCGTGGCGAGCAGTTGCGGTTTGCCATCGGTGCCGGTGCGTGTGACTTCCAGCCGCAGCTCCGCCAGACCGTAATCATCGATGGCGCCAAACAGCACGCTGGGCTGCGCGGCCGGCAGTACACTGCGAGTGGTTACCTGGAGCGTGGCTTTGGGGGGCCGGTCGGCCGTGCGGCGAATGTACCCTTGGATGGGCGAGGGCAGTTGCAGGCCGTCAATATCGGTGACTTGAATCTCAAACGCGATTGTGTCTTTGACGTTGGCCAGCGGCGAGGCGTCGTCGTCCAGCTCCCATTGTTCGCCGGGGTGGTCGGCGCCGGCGGATGCCTGCCCTGCCGGCCCAATCCGCCGCAGGTTAAACGAGCGGCCGCCCGTGGTCAGCACGGCGCCGCCTTCCGGCTGCAGCGGCTTGGTGCTTCTCAGGCGAACGGTGACCCGGGAACCATCGACCACCGTGGCTTGCATGGCCCCTGGCTCGCCCTCCGTCGCCGGAATCCGATCGGCCAGGTAATCCGGCGGCTGCGCGTGCAGAGTAACTTCCACGCGTGGCAGGGCGACCACTTGCAATTTGCCGGGAGACGTCCAGGCATCGCCCAGGTGGACCTGAAAGCCGACGTTCCGCAGTAGCCGAGGAATCGTCGCCTGGTATTGCTGCGTTTGCTGTGAGGGATCGGCCGGCCGCAGCGGTTCAAAGCTGCGGCTTGGATTGCCGGCTTCCCACAGTTCGATCCGGCCGGCGGGCGGAAGTTCGCCTTCGCACTGGGCCACGATCTCAACCGGGCGGCCTTCCGGGCAGTGAATCACGATAGGCTCCAGCGAAAAGGCCGGAACCTCCTGATCGTTGATCACCAGCCGCACCACCCGGGTTCGGGTGGGGTAGGGCACGTCGCTCAAAGCCAAGCGGCGAAAGAAGGCCTGGGCATATGGGGCAAATACGGCCGCCAGCACACCGACCATCAGCAGCGACGCGGCCAGAGTGGCGGCTTGCGTGATCAAGGGCCGATAGTTGAGTCCCTGGTATACGTCGAGATTTCGGCCTAGCTCCGCGGCCCTGGCAATGACCGCTTTTTGCAGCACGGGCGAGCCCCGGCGAATGGGATCGCTCTGCTGCGCGGCCTCAAACTCCAGGGCGGCAACCAGGTCGCTATCGATCTTCTGCTGCCGCTGCACGGACAGCGCCAGGTCGATTTCTGTTTCGCGCTGCCGCCACCAGGGGCGAACCAGCCACCAGGCCACGGCTGCCCAAGCGGCGCCGGTGACGAGTAACGCTGCCAACCGCGAGGCGACCGGGAGCCGTAGCGCCCAATCGACGATGAACAGCCCGACCAGCGACCACAGCACCACGAGCAACAACACGCTGAGCGCACTGCCGGCCCTGAGCCAGAAGCGGCGTCGGCGAAGGCTCGCCAGGCGTCGGTGCAGTTCGATCAGAGGTGACATGGATTCCGATCAGTTAGACAATAAAGCGGTTGTCGTTCGGTGCGGTGATGCTGTGGACACGAATCAATCAAACGGCTATGGCCACGAAACCCATTTGCGGCCCAGCCATTCGCCGATCATCAGCAGCACAATCAGGATAAACGTCGGCCAGGTACTCCACAGGTGGACTACCTGAATGCTGGTTTCCTCGCGACGCGGCAGTTTGATCAGGTCGGCCAGGGAGTCGGCCTCGACCAGTTCGACGGCATGGCCGCCGGGGTACACCCGGGCCAGGTCGTGCTGCAGAGCCATGTTGCGGACGGCACTGCGGCGTTCGACCGAGAGATCAGCCACGCGGAAGTTGGCCTCGGCGTACTTTCCGGTCACCGGGTCGCGCACGCGGACCCGGTACTCGCCTGCCGTATCGACCGGGATGCGGGCTTCGTACAGGGCGTCGTTCCGCCGGGCCACATTGTACTGCTCGATCCGCTGAGTGCCGTCGCTTTGCCGGCCAGGCACAAACACCTCGGCGGTGAGCCGCTGTTGCGGCAGATCTTCGTCTGAGAGCGGTTGATAGTCGGCATCGAAGGCTTCGACGCTCAGGATCACTTTGTCATCGACTTTGTATTGCTGGCGATCGGTCTGGACGACGAACCGCTTTTGCGTGCCCAGGGCCCGGCGGGAAGCCAACTGGTGAATCATCTGTCCCCAGAACTGGCGATAGTATTTCTCGCCGTACATCCGCCGCAGACGCCAGGTTTCGTTGAAGGCCAGGTACACGACCAGACCTTCGCCGTACTGGCGGATCGCAATGAGCGGTTGCGGTTGACCATCCACGCAGCGGTCGGTCGGATGCACGGCCAACACCTTAGTGCCGGGGGCCGAGCTGGCACGCCGCACCGGCTGGTACCAGGGCAGCTTGCCGAGGTTCTTCCAGGCTTTTTGATTTTCGGCGTCGCTGTTGCCCAGCCGCATGAAGCTGGTGGCTTCGCCGTCGGGCGTGAGACGCAGCTCAAACTCTTCGTCGCGCCGTGTGAGGTCGGGATCGACGACCACCGGCAGCATGTCGGCAATCGGGGTGCCGTAAAGTTGGCCGGGGCCAAACCGCGGGCCGGAGATGACCACCAGGCCGCCGCCGAACCGGCCGACAAACTCCTTGGTCATCTCGGCAAACCGCGTACTCAGCGACGACGCCTGCATGTCGCCCAAGAAGATCACGTCGCCGGCAAAGAAGGCGCTGCGCTGCGGCGTCATGGTGGGCACGAACAGTTCGTTCATCTGCCGCACCTTGGGATCGGCCGACCGCAAGAACGTGCGGAAGCCCCGCATGCCGACCAGTTTGTCGCGGTGGAACACTTCCTTGATGAACCGCCATTCCCAGGTCGGCTCGTGCTCGATGTACATCAGCCGCAGGAAGTCGTCGCGGATGTTGACCTCGCGCTCAGCCCGATTGTTCTGGTCGACGACTTCGCCTTCCAGCGGATCGACCTCGGCAATGAACGTGTACTGGCCGGTGACCTCGGGCGTGTAGGGGAAGTTGATCGCGACCGAAGAGGACCTCAGTTCCACACGCCGCTCGCCGATCTCAAGACGTGCCGGGGCATCCAAGGTACCGGTTTCATCCTGCCGCCGAGCATATAGCCGCACAGTGGCTAGCGGCTGGTCGATGCCTTCGTGTTCGACGACCACTTGCACGGTCGACCGCTCGTTCTTGGTCATCCATAGCGGGGCGTCCATCCGCACTCGGAGATCCTTGGCCGCCGGTGGGCCGACGCCAACGGTATAGAATGGCACCTGAAGCCGGGCCGCGGCGGTTTCCGCCGAAGGACCCGAGTTCTGATTGAAGTCGCTGAATACCACCACGCCTGCCAGGCTCGATGTGCTCCGCCGCCGCGACAGCTCCTGGAACGCTTCGCCCAGGGCCGTGTATTGTCCGGCGGTGGTGAGCCGCTGCTTCACCTGCTCGGGATCGGCCGTCCATTGGGCGAAGTCGGGAAGCTCTCGAAGGCTGTTGTCGAAGATGAACGTGCGGACGTCGAAGTTCTTGCTTAACCGGTGCAGCAAGTTGCGGTCGGGCGGTTGCTGGATGTACGACCGCACGTAGTCAGCCCGGCTGGGCGGCTCATCGGCGATGTTAGCGGCAAGGCCTGTCACGTCGGCCAAGGCGGAACGTTCGGCCGAACTGAGTTCGTCCTGAATGGCCATGCTGTCGGTGCCGTCGAACAGCACCCAAAGTTGCGGCCGGGGCGTGCTAACCACCGGAAAGACCAGGGCAGGCTCGGCGAGCATCAACAATAAGAGTACGCCCAGCACGGTGCGCGTTGCGGCCAGCGCCGCCTTGGCACGCGGCCGTCCAACCGGCTGGAGGTAGCGATAGAAGGCGATGACGGCGGTTACCAGTAGTACCAGTCCCGCGATCAGCAGCGGCAGCCCCCAGGGTTCGCTGACCCACGGGGCGACCAAGCGCCATCGAACGTCGCCGGATTCGACGTTCCGATACCCATGAAGCCACAGCAGGAAGTTGCTCATGGTGCGCCCTCCTGCCGCGTCGGCATGAAGCCGGCAAAGCACATCGTGGATTGCTCGCCCGCCGTGGCCGGCTGCAGGCGGAACAAACGGGCCCAGGCCAGGATCAGCATCTCGACGAGGAAGCACAGCAGCACGCCGGCCAGCAGCCACTTCCACCACCAAGATTGGCCGGTTGCCCGAGCGCCTTCGACCTGAATGGTGTCTTCAGGGCCCACCCAGCGCACGCGGGAAGCAACGTCCGGAACCGCGGCCAGCAGTTGCGCGAACCGCTGCCCGTTGAGCCGCCGCGGCGAGGATTCTTCCTCTGGACCGGCGGCCGCCAGAACCACTTCCCACACGTTGACGTCGATGCCTTCGTGGGCGGCGCTTTCCGGACGCCGGGCCACCACGCGGTAGAAGCCTCGCCGGGTGAGGTCACGCACCGTGAGGCCATACCGCTCGGCGCCGAAGGCCTCTACCGATAGCGGCTCCTCGATCGCTCGCGGGGCCGAAGCGGCCAGCGCGCTTTCAGCCGTGGCAGGGGGCGGCGCGGCCGACGTTTCGGCCAGCGCGGCCATGGGTAGCATGGGCGATTCGCCTGAAGTGTACATCGGGTCGGGCGGTACCGGCACATCCTGCTTGCCCAACCAGCCGGGGCGAATCATGGCAAACCGGTTTCGCCGCAGCGCCGGTTCGATGGGGATCTGCACTTCGTCGATCGTGGCCACGTTGCGGGGCGGCAAGGTGCTTTCGATCATGCCGCGCAGCAGGCGATCGAACACCAACATGGCCGAGGTGTTCGACATGGTGTTCCAGCCGCTCCAGTCGCGGCCGGTGTACACGCCGGAGCTGACGAACACGATGCGGCCACGGCCCAGGTTGCGTTCGATCATATAGGGTTTGCCGCCGGTATAGCGTGCCCGTACGCGCGGCCGTTCGTACTGCGCCTGTTCCTGCGGCGAAAGCAGCGGCGGCGTGTGCCGCTCCGCCCAAACCAACCAGGTGGGGCGAACCTGTTGCAGCCGCTCGTGGTCGGCGGCACGCTGCGCGGCTTCCGAAGGCGACAGCTGGCCTTGGGCTTCGTGTCGGGCGCGGATTTCTTCTTCGTTGAGGAATTGCTGCTCGCCGGCGATCCGCTCGGTTTCGCGAGCGACCAGTTGTTCGATCACTTCCGGCTGATCGAGCACTTCGGCCGCTTGGAAGAAGATCACCGAGCGGTACAGGTCCTCGAGCGCTTCGGTCGATTCGTTCTCAACCTGGAAGTAAGGCGTTTGCAGCAGGCTTTCCAGATCGAACCGGAACGGTTCCACACTGCGCGACGTATCGCGCGGTAAGGCGCCCAGTAACTTGCCGCTGAGCGGCAGCGGCAAGATGCCGGCGCCATTCTGCCAGGCAATCTCCTGCCAGGCGGCCGGATCGAAGTCGGCCCCGGCGGCGATCAGCAGTTGCCCTCCCTGAAGCACATATTGACGCAACTGCTCCACGGCTTCGGGCGACGGGCGGCCAACGCCAGCTACAACGACCAGCCGCGCATCGTGCAGCGGCGTAGCATATGGATCGTCGCCGCCTCGCGAGTTTTGGGTGATGCGATCGAGCGTGGTGTGACGGATCTGCACCAGTTCTCGCTGGGATTGCTCGTGCGTGAGCACCGGGGCCAACAGACGCCGCAGCGCGTACGTTTCGCCCAGCCGGTTCCGCTGGGGATCCTCGCCGTCGGCCCCGTACTGATCGATGAACACCACCGGCAAGGCCGCCAGGACCGGAGCCGCCAGGCAGCGGTAATCGTCCTCCGGTAATTCATCGTTGGAGATGGTGGCCGTGATCTGCGACCATGCGGGCCGGCCGGGCTCCACCGACACGTCGAACCGATGGGTGAACTCCAGCACTTGCCGCTGCCCTGGCTGCAAGTCGAGGGTCTGGCTGGCGACGGTGATGCCGTCGACCAGCAGCGTCACCTGCACGTCGCGGCGAGGTTCGGGGCCTTCGTAGGCGATGGTCACCAGGATGGTGCTGGTGCTTTCGACGTCGGCCACGCCGTCGCGCAAGCGGACGTCGGCCACCCAGGCGTTGGCCACGGGCCCTTCTTCCGCCGCCACCTGCACCACTTGTACGTCTTGCAGTTCGGCGAGAGCAGGTACCACGCTGGCCGACCAATCCACTTCTTGCTGATCGCCGAGAAAGATGACTCGCTTGGCCGGCAGTTCCGGGGCCGCCTGTTGGGCTTCCAAGGCTAAGGCCGCCATCTGCGAAACGCCTGCCCGGCGGTCGACCACTTCGATGGCCGCCAGCGCTTCCAGGGCATCCTGGCGTGTGCGGTACGGTTCGTTGCTGAATTGTGCTCGCGGTCCGCAGGCAGGCAGCACTGAGATGCGGCTGCCGCGCGGAAGGCGATCGATCAGCGCGGCCGCTCGGCTCTTGGCCAATTCCAGCAGCGTGCGATTGAGTTGCACATAGCCCATACTGAGGCTGTTATCGATTACCAGGATCGCATGGACGGGGCCTTGGTTGGCCGCCAGACCATCGTCGGCCGCGCGATGGCGACTGGCCAGTTCGTAGATCCCCCAGGTGGTGAACAGTGCAGCGCCGATAGCCATCGCCGTTCCCCAGCGACGCGCCACGCCTTGGGAACCGAGCACTGCCCAGAGGGCCGCCGCAAAGGCAGCCACGGCGCCCACGATCACGGCCGCGAGCAAGAGCCACGTGGTCTGCACGCCCTGGGCAAAGTACGGCCTCGCAAGCGCCAAACCGAACAGCACCACCGCCAGCACGCGGGTGATCAATAACAGCAGGTCGCGCAGCTGCAGCACGCGGGTGCTGCGCTGGACCGCCATGCGCAGAAAGTCCATCGCCGCCCACGGCAGCACGCGGAACCGCCGTCGGTTGAGCAGATGGATGATTATCGGTGCCGTTGCGGCGATCAAACCGGCAATCGCAAAGGCACCCGCGGAAAACTGCAACATAGGCGGACAACACTCAACGCGGAGGAAGCTTCAGCGGTGCAAGAGGCAGCCATGGCGGGGGCAGGCTTTCAGTTGCTCGCCGTATCAGCACGAAGCGATTCGATCTTTCCTTCTTGCAGGATGGGCAGGTAGCGGTTGGGCATTGTCAGGATAAAGCAGGCAACGGAGGTACCAAACAAGTCGCCCGGCTTGCCGCCCACCCGGAACGGGCCCGAGTCATGCCACAGCCCGTTGTTGGGATCATCCGGCTGGTCTTTCCGATACCGCTGCGACCGCACCAGGGCATCGCGAAGGATCGGGTAGCACTCGCGCCAGTCTTTGCCGCCTACCTGGTAGAGTGCTTGCCCCACATAGTACAGCGCGTACGAGCCGAACGGCACCTGATCGGAGCGGTGTTCTTCGGGCAGCTTCTTCACCGCGGCCGTGATGACTTCCATGCTTTTGGGAATCCGCCAGTCATCGTACTGGCCGAATTCCTGCAAGCACACGACGCCGGCGGCCGCCATGGCGAGCGTGGCTTGCGAGCCGTTGTACGTGAACTGGCCGGGCAGCTTGCGCAGCGCGGATTCATCCATGCCGGGCCTGCCACCGCGGGCGCGGTAGTATCCCCGCACGCTTTGAATCGCCAGGTTGATGACCTCAGGCGGAACTTCCAAGCCGCTATCGACTGCGCTGCGCAGGGCCTTGGCTTGCATCACGGCCAGGCTCAAATCGTGTCCGCGGTCTTTGCGGGCTGCGTGATAGTCCCAGCCGCCGTCGTTGCACTGGGTAGCGGCGATCAGACGCAGCGATCGGGCGAGCACCGGGCTCAGCCGCGGATCGTCGGTCATGCCGTAGGCTTGCCCTAGCACGAACGTTGCCAGGCCATGGTTGTACATGTCGCGGCCCGGGTCCGCCTTGTTGAGCAAGTACAGCGGTGGATGGCCGGTGGCATCTGGCTCGCCGACGGGCTTGGCATGACGCAGCAGATAATCCAACGCCCGATCGACATTCTCGCCGTAGCGGCCGCGGCCCGGCATGTGACCGTCGGCCAGAAAGGCCAAGGCTCCCAAGGCGACCAGCCCAAGATCGTTGGAGCTCCAGTTGCCTTGCGGCCCCTGGTTGCGAGCCAGCCACTCCAGGCCGCGTTCCAAAGCTCGCTGGCTTTCAGGCGTGATCTCCCATTCGCCTTCAGCCCGGGCGACCGGCAAGCGGAGCGAGCCCCCAAGCAGGGCGACGACCAAGACCGCCGTGACACTGCGCTTTGCCATGCCGTGCGTGCTCATCCTGGGGGGCCTTGTCTTGCTGGAGGCTGCCATCGCGGCTGGCAGACAGCGCCGCAATTGCAGGCGCGCAGCTCCGTGATGGTTCGTCCTGGGAAGGGCTCCCCGGTGACTCGCGGCTACGAGCGAACCGGGGGCTGGCCGCGGGGCGTCCACGTTCCCCCATACCGGAGGGAAGGAACGCGTCGAATCCAGTAAAGCAGCGGTAACTCCCAGATACAAGCGACGAGGGAGGCTTTCCTCAGTTACCGCAAGGCCCGGCCTGCTGACCGTCGAGAGGTTAACGATCACACGAACGTGATCGTTCGCATCGTTGCCGAAGGTGTTGCCAGGGAAACATGGTCGCCATAACAAACGGCGACAATCGTCACGTCGCCCCCTTGTACGCTATGCCAACGCGGCCGAAACTACCGGACATGACGCGCATCCTGGCAATCGAGACCGTGGGCTTTACCGGTAGCATCGCCTTGGCCGAAGGCGAGCACCTGATCGCGCAGCAAATCCTGCCGACGGATCGCCGCATGGCACAAACGCTGACACCGGCCATTGCCGAACTGTTGGCCGGCCACGGCTGGAACGCCCGCGACCTGGAGCTGGTGGCCGTCGCCGTTGGGCCCGGCAGCTTCACGGGCTTGCGGTGCGGTGTGACGACGGCCAAGGTGATGGCCTATGCGGCCCAGGCCGACGTGTCAGGTGTCGATTCGCTGCAAACGATTGCCGAAGGCGCGCCGGCCGATTGCCAAGAACTGACCGCCGTGCTCGACGCTCAGCGTCGGCAACTGTTCGCGGCTTCTTTCCGCCGCGATGAACAAGGCCGCATGCAGCGGGCAACCGAAACGCAGATTGTTGACATGGAACGCTGGCTGGAATCGTTGCGGCCCGGTCAGGTGGTCGCCGGGCCGGTGCTCGAGAAGCTCGCCACGCGACTTCCGGCTGTCGTGCAGACTTTGCCAGAGGACCGATGGGCACCTCGCGCCGCGGCGGTCGCGGCGCTGGCGTGGCGGCGGTATCAGGCTGGGCAGCGCGATAGCCTGTGGCAATTGGTGCCCAACTACGGCCGGGCCAGCGCGGCCGAAGAAAAAAGGGCAGAGCGGGCGCAGTGACGGAGCGCCGCTCTGCCTTGTGCGTTCTTACCAGGTCACGTGCAGCAGGTTCTCGACCGCGTGAACGCCGTCGAACTTGCGGATCATCTCCTGGGCCACCTGCTTGTGATAGAACGTGGCCACTTCGCCATGGAGCGTGATGCGGCCGGCTTCCGCGTGAACGGCAGGAGGCCGGCGGCGGAAGTACGGGTGCTGAGCCAGGGCCGCCGAGATCCGCTGGGCGAGCGGGTTCACGCCAAGTTCACCGTTAGGCTGGTGCTCTCCACCGACGACTACGTGCAACGGCTGCCGATCGTGGTGAGCATTGTGGGCGGGAGCCGATAGCTTCGGGGCGGGAATGTTCGCGGTGCTCATCGAGTCTTGCGAGTGACGGAAGAGAGGATCAATCGCCCCGCGTACGTTCGCGGGCGTGCGCAGTGGCCAACTTAGGGTTCTACGCCTGCGCAAGGCGCCGCCTCACGCTGGCGTGTAGCCGCGGTTCTCTTCCTGATGTGCGTCAATGCTTGCTTCCCATGACAAGCCGCACCGCAGCAGGCAACAGCATCGGTAGCAAGCGGTTATGAAGTTCAGAGGAAATCTGCGCAAAACAGCCTAAAGCTGAAAAATCAGGCAAGTTTGTCGGCCGTGCGGTTTATGCGGCTGGCCAGCCTCCTTGAAGCGCGCTCGATACCACGTGTCTCGTTCCAGCGGCCGACGCTCACCGCGCTGACGCAGTGGTTGCTGTCTCTGCTGTCTTGCAACGTTTTCCTGGTTCTTACGGTGATTCGCCACGCGTTTGGGGGCAGTCGCCATGCAGGCAGCAAGGCTTGTGCAAGCTATGACGATCGCTGTTGGCCTTTTGCCTCCGGCAAAGTTGAAAAACGGCAACTGCTGCCAAGAATCCACATGGTACGTTTTTGCTGACGCACACGAGTCGTGCTGCGCGCGGAGTGCTGCCATGTTCCAGTACCAGACAATGCGAAGATTCGGCCTGATGGCCGTGGTCTGCGCACTGTTGCTGGGCTGCCGGTCGTGGCGGTACGAGCCGATCCCCAATGTGCCGACATACACCGTGCCACCGCCATCGCTTGGCGCCGCGGTATCCCCACCGGGACCCGCTGTGACGCCTGCGCCGGTTATGCCAGTCGCACCGGTGGCTCCGATGGCACCGGGAGTACCCTTGACTCCGGTCATGCCTGCCCCGTCGGCGGCGCTGGGGCGATTGACGATCACGCCTGCTGAGTTGGTGGCGCCCGTCCGCACCGAAGTCATCCTGGTCGCCAGTGTGTGCGAGGGCGGTTTCTTGCGCGCCAATCAGCGCGTCAATTGGACGCTTTCTCCCGAGAGCGTGGGCCAGTTCATCAATGCAGGCGAAGCCGGTCCATTCAGTTGGCTGATCAGCCCCTTCTCGGCGCCGCGACAAGTGACGCCGCGCCAGGCTTCGGCCGTGACCGCCGAGGTGGACGTGAACCTGCCCGCTGGCCCGTGCATCCGCCGCGGCCAAAGCTGGGTTGCGCTGACCTCCGTGCAGGAAGGCGTAAGCTGCATTACGGCCTGCACGCCCGACCTGCCGATTGGGGCCGCGAACCTGCAATCGGCCACGATCTATTGGGTCGATGGGCAGTGGACGTTTCCGCCGCCTTCGATTCAGCCACTGGGAGCCGTGCAACGGCTGACCACCACCGTGGCGCGGGCGACCAATGGCAGCCCAGTGCCAGGCTGGCTGGTTCGGTACGAGATCATCTCCGGGCCGGAAGCCGGCTTTGGGCCGCAACACTCGCGGGTGATGGAAGTGCCGACCGACGAGCTAGGGCAAGCCACGGTCGAGCTGATGCAGAGCACGCCGTCGCCGGGCATGAACGAGATCCGGATCGATGTCATCTATCCGCAGGGCGGCAAACGACTGGTCGTTGGACGCGGTTCGGTACAACACACCTGGACCTCGAGTCTCGCGCTCACCATCACCGGCCCGACGCAAGCCCAGGTCGGTTCGACCGTTGAATACGTGATGGAAGTGCAGAACCCGTCCAACCAGGCGGCGTCCAACGTGGCGGTGGCGCTGCCGATTCCCGACGGGTATCGCTTGCTGCGTACTGATCCGCCTGCCGAACAGGTGGGGCCGCAGGTCCAATGGCAGTTCCCGCTGATGGCTGCCGGCGACCGTCGTTCGCTCGCCGTGCGATTCCAGGTCGAACGGCCGGGACAATACAACGTTTGCGCCACGCTGGTGGCCTCTGGCGATGCGCAGTTCCAGCAATGTGCCAGCACTACGGTGCCGGGAGCACAGCCGCCCAATACAAGTACGCAGCCCCAGCCTCAGCCGATAGGGCAGCAGCTTGACGTGCGTTTGACCGGTCCATCGCAAGTGGACCTGGGCCAGAACGTCACCTTTACGGCCGTTATCACCAACCGCGGCAATCAGCCTGCGACAGGCTTGTTGATTTGGGCTGCCTTCGACGCCGGGCTGCAACATGCCGTTGCGCCCAGCCCGATCGAACGGTCGCTGAGCGACCTGCCGCCGGGGCAATCGCGGACGGTGGAACTGACGTTCCGCACCCTGCAGGCGGGCCGGCAATGCGTGCGCGTGGAGGTCTCGGCCGACGGCACCAGCCGCGTGACAGCCAATGCTTGTGTAAACGTCGCGCCTGCCGGCGGTGGCAATCCGCGCGTCGAAGTTCGCAAGACGGGGCCGGCCATGAAGGAGGTCGGCCAGGATGCGGAGTTCGCCATCGAGGTCCGCAACACGGGCGACGTGGGCCTGACCAACCTGGTGATTTTCGATCGCTACGGACCGGAGCTGCGGCCGGTCTTCGCCACCGAGAACCACCGGTTGAGCGAAGGAAGCGGTTACACGCTGACGTGGAATGTTGACCGGTTGCCGGTGGGTGAGTCGGTCCAGTTGCGCGTGGTGTGCCGCTGCGAATCGGCCGCGGTGCGTACCTGTACGATGGCCGAGGTGAAAGCCGACCGCAACGTCAACGCGGCCGACCAGGCCTGCCTGGCGATCCGCGCACCCGAAAGCATGCTCACGGTTTCCGTCGTCGATCTGTATGACCCGGTCGAGGTCGGCCAGGACGTGCCGTTTGAGATTCGCATCACCAACCGCGGTGCCACGTCGGCCACGCACGTCACGGTCGATGTGCTCTTGCCGCCGGAGCTGTCGCCACGTCGGGTAGGAACGGGCGGCGAAACACGCAACTTTGAAATCAACGGCCAGACCGTGCAGTTCCCGCCGTTCCCTGAGCTTCAGCCGGGACAGACCATCACCTACCGCGTCCGCGCCAGGGCGGAGCGGCCCGGCAACAAGGTGACGGTCGAAGCACGCGTGTCCAGCGATCAACTACCGCAGCCGATTACCAGCACCACGACCACCGACATCTTCCAGAAGATGTAGCGGTCGCCGTTCTTCTGCTGGTGTTAGAGAGTTTTGCCGGGAATATCGCCCACCAGGGCATCGATCGTACGCTGGATCAGGCCGCCCACGGCGGTGGCTACCGCAAAGCCGACGATGCCCAGGATCAGCAGTGCCGTGGTCAGGATCCGCACACGGGAAAGTTGATCGGCATCGGCTACCGGCACAACCAGCAGCAGCGCGCCGACCATCGGCGTCACACCGGCAAGCAGCTTGAACCAGCCAACGCGGCTGGACGCCGCCCGCAACTCGCGCCGTGCGGTCAGGATCGGCGTGCGGTTCATGATCAATAGCCGCGGATAGAAGCCGCGGACCAGCAGCAATTCTGAACCGAAGTACGCGTACGACATCACGATGGTCACGGTCAGCAGCCACGTGAGCAGCATATGCACGTCGGCCCAGCCAATGGTCGAGAGCGACATCACCGCCCATGCTGCCAAGCCGGTCCCGAGCAGAACGTAGAGCGCCTGCGAGTAGTTGCTGCGCAATGCGTCGGCTTCAGCGGCTGAGTCAGATGCCGCTTGTTCCACGTGTTCTAGCCGATAAACAAACGGGAAGGCATACTTCGCAAAGGCCCAGATCGCGGCCGCATAGACCACGACATTCAAACTCAGAAACGGAATCCAGTATCTGGCCAGGTCGTTGGGCGAGCGATTGGTGATGGCGGGGTAGATGATGATCAGCACGTTGCCGACCACGTGCGGGAACAACGCCAGCGCCGCCATCGCCTGTCGCGGCCAGCGGCCGCTGGTCACTTCGAGCCACCGCGCCGGTGGCTGCCGGCCACATAACGTGTCGTAGTGTTGGGCCGCTTCCAGGGCTTGCGAAAAATCGGCGGCCGATGCAAACCGCTTGGCCGGTTCCGGAGCCAGCCCCTTTTGCAGTACCAGGTCGAGGCTGCGCGATGCAGCCGGATCGAAGGCACGCAGCGACGGAGCGCCTTGGCGACGCTGCGCCGCAGACACCGCGGCGGCTTCTTCCAGGGGGGCTTGGGCCATCGCCTGTTTGTCGAAAGGGTACTGGCACGCGGCCAACTCGAAGAGGACCAGCGCCAGCGAATAACCGTCGCTGCGCTCGTCGATCGCTTGCGGCGGCGTGGGATGGCGCGGATTGCAGGCGTCCAGATGTTCAGGGCTCATGTACAGCAAGGTGCCGCCGATGCCGCTGGCGCGCTCAAGCAATGTGGCGCTGATCGCCAAGTTGAAGTCGACCAGTAGCGGCCGCCCTGCCTGGTTGATCAGAATGTTGGCCGGTTTGATGTCCAGGTGCAGGATGCCGCGCGCATGGGCCACCGCCAGGGCCGATGTGAGCTGGATCGCAATGCGAAACACGGCGTCGTGATACGACAGCCGGGCGAACCGTTCACGCTCCTGCTGCATGGCAGGGGTGAGCGTCAACGCAGGATGGCCGCCGTCGGTCAGCGCCGGCAGCAGCGTAGCTCCGCTTCGCTCGGCCGCGGGCACGGCGGCTGCCTGGTCAATGATCTCCTCGAGCGTGGTTCCCCACACGTATTGTATGCTGATCAGCCGCAGCCCAAGCTCAGGCACCACCTCCTCGGTGTAGACCGTCACGATGGAATCGTGCTCCAGTTCGGCTAGCCGGCATGCTTCGTTGCTGGCCTTACGAAGGTGCCCCGGCTGGGAATCTGGGGGTACGAGCCAGGGCTGGCCCCGTTCCCGCGAGACTTTGAGGGCCACAAGCTTGCCCAGGGATTCGTGCTCGGCCAGGTACAGCGTGGCAAATGTGCCTCGCCCCAGGACCGAGAGGATCCGAAAGCCGGCGATCCGATCGCCGATTTCCAGCAGCGGTTGCTTCTCGACGTGCTTGGACACAAAAGGCCGGGTGGCATCCTGATCCCCATGCCAAGACGCCGGCGATGCTTCGCCTGGTGGCCGCGGCGAGGGCGGCGTCACTTCGGTTGGTCCATCGCCCCGGGCATGCTGGTGCGACGACGCACCGGGGGACGAGGGATCCCGCGATGGATCGCCCGGGCAATCGGCGGCATCGCGCGGGCGAGGCTGTTCACTAGGCATGAGCTTGCCTGGCTGGCGGCGTAAAGAAGGGACGTCACCCTTTAGGATAGTGAAAATCGTTCCCCCGTTCGAGGGTGCCGCGAGCCGGTTCGCTTCGCCCCGACATGCCGCTTGAAGCGATGGGGGTAGCCCGGGCGGGCGCGCCACCAACTCAAGAAGGTGTCTACTCTATGTCCCCCGACGGTGCGGTGGCGGTTGCTTTTCCGGTTTTGCGTAATGCGATGGCGACTGGATTTACGAAGCCCCTCGCGGCGGGGCGGCGGTTCGTTGACTTCACCCCTTGGCCTCCTAGAATGAACCCGTTGCTGCGGCCGAATTACCCCATTTAACGTCGGCCGCTGGGCGACGCTGCCGAGGCAACCCTGGCGTGTCCGGGTGCCAGCGTGGCGGTCGTCTGCAACGATGGTTGCCGCCGCAGGTCAGGCAACACAGTGAGGCTGCCCACCGATTTCCACGACCCACTCCGAAATTGACCTGCCACACGGAACCATTACTCCCATGCCTTTGCGATCCTTGACGGCACTGCCGGTCTACAACGAGGTCGGGCACGTCCGCGATGTATTGGCAGAAGTACGCCGCTACAGCAGCGACATCCTGGCCGTCGATGACGGGTCCACGGATGGCACCAGCGATGTGCTGCAGACCATCCCCGGCATCAACGTCCTGCGGCACGAAAAGAACCGCGGCTACGGCGCGGCGCTGATCAGCGCGTTCCGCTACGCACTGGAGCACAAGTACGACGTGCTGGTCACCATCGATTGCGACGGCCAGCACGAACCCAAGCGGATTCCGCAGTTTGTCCAGGCGGCGTTGGATGCCGACATCGTTTCGGGCAGCCGTTACCTGAAGAAGTTCGAGGGCGATTCGGAACCGCCGGCTGATCGGCGGCGCATCAACCAACTGATTACCGCTGAGATCAACGAGCGGTTGGGGTTGAACCTGACCGACGCGTTTTGTGGGTTCAAGGCATATCGCGTTCCGGCTTTGAAGTACCTGGAAGTCAGCGAGCCCGGGTACGCCATGCCGCTGGAGGTATGGGTACGGGCTGCCGCGGCAGGCTTGCGGATTGTTGAACTGCCGGTACCGCTCATCTATCTGGAAGAGGAGCGTTCGTTCGGCGGAGCGCTCGACAATGCGGAAACGCGGCTACGGTACTATCGCGACTTGCTGGAACGCAGCCTGGCCACGGTGAAGCAGTCGCTTGGATACGATCCGTTTGCCCAGCGCGACGACGTGCCGCGGGCTTCGTGTTGCGGAACGGGAGCAGCGGGCGGATGACCGCGGCCCAGTGTTTGGTTCAACGCACCGCGCCCAAGGCACCGCGGCAAGACCGCACGGCGGTGGTGGATGTCCCCTTGGACGAAGTCGGGGGACTGCTGCAAACCAATGCGCAGCACGCGGCCCGGCATGCGCACGTGGATCTGAACGGCCGCACGCTGGCCGACCTGGCCGCCGAAGCGCGGCAACATCTGCTGAAATCGGCCCTGGCTTATACGCGGCAGTATCGCGACGTGCCTGATCCGGCCTTCATGCAGGGGGCCAGGCAGCCGCTGTTCGTGGGCGGGCATCAGCCGCAGCTCTTTCACCCTGGCGTGTGGTTCAAGAACTTCACGCTGCAATACCTGGCGAATCGCTACGGGGGCACCGCCGTCAACCTGGTGATCGACAGCGACATGGTGAAGGAGCACGCCTTGCGCGTGCCTGGCGGCTCGCGCGAGACGCCCACCGTGCAAACCATTGAGTTCGATCGGTCACTGGGGGCAGACCTGGAAGCGGCCATGCCGTACGAACAACGCGGCGTGGTCGATCCAGAATGCTTCATGAGCTTTGCCGACCGGGCCAGCCAGTGGCTTGCGCCGCTGGTGCCCAATCCGATGCTGCGGGAGTTCTGGCCGCTGGCCATCGAGCGGCTCAAGGCAACCGGCAACCTGGGGCAGGCGTTCGCGCAGTCGCGGCATATCTGGGAAGCCCGTTGGGGCGGTAATACGCTCGAACTTCCGCAGAGTGCCGTGTGCGGTAGCGAGCCGTTCCACTGGTTCGTGGCCCACCTGCTGGCGCATTTGCCGCGATTCTGGCAGATCTACAACGCGGCCCTGGTCGAGTACCGCCAACAGAACCGGTTGCGTAGCGCAACCCACCCGGTCCCGAATCTCGTCGACGAAGACGGCTGGCTGGAAGCGCCGCTGTGGATGTGGAACGACCGCAACCCACGCCGTCGTCCGCTGTTTGCCCGTTCGGTCTCCGGCCCCAGTGGCCCGCAGGTGCAAATCTCCGATCTGCGAGGCTGGCAGGTGTCGCTGCCGCTGTCGGAAGACGGCGACGCGGCCCGGGCTGCCGGCGCCTTGGCGGGCTTGCAAGAGGGCGGCATCAAGATACGCACTCGGGCACTGCTTACCACGCTCTGGGCCCGGCTTTGCCTGGGCGACATCTTCCTCCACGGCATTGGTGGCGCGAAGTACGACCAGTTGACCGACCGGCTGATCTGCCGCTTCTACGGTGTGCAGCCGCCGCGGTACATGACCGTGTCGGCCACGCTGCTGCTGCCGGTTCGCCAGGAGGAAGTGAGCGAAGACGAGCTGCGCCGGCTCGACCAGGAAGAACGCGAGATGCTGTATCATCCCGAGCGTTTCCTGGCCGAGGCCGAAGCCGATTTGTCGCCCGAGCAGCGACAGCAAGTTCGGCAACTGGTCCAGGCCAAGGAAGCGGCCATTGCCGAGGTGCCCGTACCGGGCCAAGGCCGGATGCGGCACCGTGCGATTACTGCCGTCAACGCGCGCTTGCAGCCGTTCTTGGAAGGGCCCCGGCAGCGACGGGCCCAGTTGCGGGCGCAACTGGTGGAGCGGTTGCGGCAAAAGGCTGTCCTATCTTCTCGCGAGTACGCATTTTGCCTGTACCCTGCGGACACATTGCGTGATTTTCTGCTGGCAATTCTCGGCCCGCTGTCCTAGTTTGTCCGTCGGACGAAGCAACGACATGCGCCGCTTGCGCTTCGCGGCTGCCGCTGGTTCGCTCGCCTCGCGGCGAACAAACCCGGCAGGCAATGCCGGGAAATAGCGACGTTCCACCCGGGATGGGGCCCACAGTGGCATGGAAGCGGCACGCCGTTCGCTTCGCTTCGTTGCCACCTCGATGTATGTGATTCGGCCAAACCCTCACGGACGGGTGCAGGATGCGCAAGGCGAGATCCAATGCGGCTCGTTCTCTGTCTCAACAACGGGCCATCGACCTGCCCCAGGGCTGCCAGCTTCTTGCCGGCTCGACCGCCGACCATCCCGCGGTGGAAGAGTTCTTGGCGCAAATATTTGGGGCATCCGCCCGCGAAGCCTGTCGGGCAGCACTGGAAGATCCTTCGTACGAGCCCAACGACCGGCTGCTGATCCAGCACGATGGCCACACGGTGGGGCACGTCCTCCTGAGCCCGCGTGAATTGATCTGCGGATCTGGTACGTTGCCGGCCAGCCACGTGAGCTGGCTGGCGACCTTGCCGGAGTTTCGCCAGAAGGGACTGGCCACGTGCCTGCTCGAAGTTGCCCGCGAGGAGATGGTCGCCCGGCGATCGGTCATCGCCACGGCGTGGTGCCAGCAGCCCGGCTACCTGGCCCACCGGGGCTGGATCCCCTGGCTGCATCGCCAGTTTCGCTATGACGATCCGCGTCTGGTGGTGGCGCGGGTGGGGGAGGTCGACGCCGGCGAGCTGTCGGTCCGGTACTGGCGGCGTTCCGAAGCCGCGGCCCTGGTCCAACTGCACCTAGGGCGGGCGCAGCAATCCTGGGGAGCCTTCGTCCGTAGCGAGGCAATGTGGCAATGGAGCACGGCGCACGAGCGGTTCGACCGCATCTACGTGGCGGTGAACGGCCCAGAGCGGCGGCGCGGCGGCCCGGAGTTTGAGCCGCTGTTGGGCTACCTGGTCGTTCGCGGCGACGCCATCGTGGAACACGCCTGGGAAGTAGGCCGCGAAGACGTCGCCCGGGTGCTGCTGTGGCGCGTGTGCCACGATGCCATCGAGCGCAACACCTTGCGGCTAGGCATCTTGGATCAACCGGGCGACCCCCTGGTGCCGTACTTTGCTTACGTCGGGCAGCAAACGGGGAATCGAGCGAATGGCGGAACGCTCATGGCCACCGTGCTCGATGTGCCGGGCCTACTGCGGGCGTTAACGCCGATCCTCCAGCAAACGGCTCGCGATGCCGGTTTGCTTCCCTGCCAGTTGGGGGTAGATGTGGCCGGGGTACGTGGCTGCTGGGCGCTGGAGCGGCGGCGGTCGCGGTTCGTCGACGGCCGCTCGCGAACCTATTTGGCCCTGGAACCGTCTGAGCTGCTGAACTTGGCGCTGGGCATCTTTTCGGCCACGCAGCGGCTGGAGCAGAAACACGTGCGGGCGTCGAACCGAACGGCGGCCCGCCTGGCCGAGGCCCTGTTCCCGGCTCGTCCCGCTTGGATTTCGCCAGTGGACGATCTGATGTACTGATTGGCGGCGAAAGCGGCACCTCGACCGCGGCGGAACGCCCGGTGGCGGCCAATCCCCCTTGCTGAACTGCGGTTGGGAGTCAAAATGTGGCTGAGGAGCATGCCGCCCACCTGCGCGGCGTGCCGCGGCCAGCGTGCGCGCCGGCCTGGATACCCCAACAGCCCGAGTCTCCCAGGGAGGAAGTTTGTCATGCTGCCTGTGTCGCCCGAGGTGAAACGCCAGAACCGCGAGATCTTTGCCAGCTTGCGCCCCGGCGACCGGATTGAGCTCGAGCACGAAGTGAAGGTCGGCTTCCGTTCCTGGACGACCAAGACGGTGGGCACCGTGGTCCGCACCGAACGCCGCCGCCATGGTCTGCACGTCGATCGCAACTACGACGACAAAGTGTTCAGCGACGTGATCGTGCTCAAGCGCGATGACGGCGAATTGACCACCGTCACCATCGACGACTTCTCCATTCTCAAGAAACTGGACGCTCAACCGGCCTGATGAACGAAACGGAACTCCAGCTTGTGATGCGGGCGGCCTTTTACGCTTCGGGCTGCCATCGGACGCAGCTTCGCAAGGACGGACGCACGCCGTACATCCATCACCCGCTGGAGGTGGCTAACCTGCTGGCCCGTCACGGGGCCGACGTGACCACGATCGTCGCCGGGCTGCTGCACGACGTGGTGGAAGACACAGAAGCCACGCTGGACGATATTGCCCGGGAGTTCGGCGAAGAGGTTGCGAGCCTGGTGGCCGAGGTTACCGACGACAAATCGCTGGACAAGATGCGTCGTAAGCAGCTTCAGATCGAGCACGCGCCGCACTGCTCGCATCGGGCCAAACTGATCAAACTGGCCGACAAGGCATGCAACCTGGGCAACATGGCTCACGCCGTGCCGCAGGGGTGGAGCCGGCAACGCATCGAGGAATACTTCAATTGGGCCGATGCCGTCGTGGCCGGTCTGCGTGGCGCGCACCCCGGCTTGGAAGCTTGTTACGACGAAGCCGCCCGGCAAGGACGCGCCGCCCTTAATATCCCCTCCCCGACGCAGCAGGCAGCTTCATGACCAGGCCGCCAGAAACCGCCGCCAATCAACCGGACTCCAGCAGCCGGGCGGCGGGGTCGCAGCCGCTGTGGCATCCCTTGCACGCGGAGCACGAGCGCCGGTTTGAAAACCTGCGGTTCATCTATCCGGTGCTGAGCCGCCGCTCGGCGGGACTGTCGATCGGCGTGAACCTCAACCCGGACAAGATCTGCAACTTCGATTGCATCTACTGCCAGGTCGACCGCCGCACCGAGAGCGACACCCGGTTTGTCGAAACGCCCGCGATGCTCGCGGAATTGGAGTCGGTACTCGACTGCGCGCTCTCGGGTGCCATCTACGAAATGTCCAAGTTCGCCGCCACGCCGCAGCACTTGCGGCGGGTGAACGATATCGCGTTCAGCGGCGATGGCGAGCCGACCACGCACCGCAACTTTGCCGAGGTCGTGGCCGCGTGCGCTGAGGTCAAGCGGCGGCTTGAGCAGCGCTACCAGGCTCCGCCTATCAAGATGGTGTTGATCACCAACGCCAGCATGCTGCACCGCCCGCATGTCCGCGAAGGCCTCGAGATCTTGGACGCCAACAACGGTGAAATCTGGGGCAAGCTCGACGCCGGCACGGAAGCCTACTACCAGCGGATCGAACGCACCAAGATTCCCTTTGCCCAGGTGCTCAACAACCTGACCGAAACGGCCAAGGTACGTCCCATCGTCATTCAGTCGCTCTTCATGCGCGTGGGCGGTGAATCGCCCAGCGAGGCGGAGCTGGAGGCGTACTGCGACCGATTGAACGAGATCGTCGCGGCCGGCGGGCAGATCAAGCTGGTTCAAGTTTACACCGTGGCCCGCCGCCCGGCGGAAAGCTATGTCGCTGCCCTGACGGATGGCGAAGTCGACGCCATCGCTGCCCTGGTGCAGAACCGCTGCGGTTTGCCGACGGCCGCCTACTACGGCAACCCCACGCCGTAGCGACGGCCTCATCAGTATCTTCGATGTCGCTGCAATCTTCAGACGCGGCTGCGCGGATTACACGCGTTCAAACAGCGTGGCGATGCCTTGGCCCACGCCGATGCACATGGTCGCCAGGCCGATGTTGGCATCGCGGTCGATCATGTTGTTGATCAGCGTAGTGGTGATGCGGGCACCACTGGCTCCCAGCGGGTGGCCGATGGCGATGGCCCCACCGCGGACGTTGAGCTTCTCTTCATCGATGCCCAGCATCCGCACGCAGGCCAGGGTTTGCGCGGCAAACGCCTCGTTGAGCTCGATCAAATCCACGTCATCCAGCGTCATGCCGGCCCGCTTGAGCACCTTCTGCGTGGCCGGAACGGGGCCGGTGCCCATCACGGCCGGCTCCACGCCGACCACCGCGGTCGCGATCACGCGAACCAGTGGCTTCAAGCCTAGCGCCTTGGCTTTTTCTTCCGACATGATCAGCAGCGCCGCGGCGCCGTCGTTGAGCGGCGAGCTGTTACCGGCGGTGACCGTGCCCATGCCAGGCATGAACGCCGGCTTGAGCGCGGCCAGGGCTTCCATGCTGGTATCGGGCCGGATGCACTGATCGCGCGTCACGAGGATGCGATTGCCTTGTTCATCGTGGCCCCACACCGGCACGATTTCGCGGAGAAACTCGCCGGCCTCGGTCGCCGCTGCCGCCCGGCGGTGGCTCCGCAGCGCGAATGCGTCTTGGTCCTCACGCGGGATGCCTTGCGTTTGGGCCAGGAACTCGGCCGTGTAGCCCATCATCAACGCTCCTTTGCTGGTGCGGTGCAGCATCTTGGGGTTGATGTCGATATCGGCATCCATCGGAATATGGTGCATGTGCTCCAGGCCACCGACGATCTGCACGTCTTCGGCCCCGGCCGCGATGGCATGGGCCGCCTGGTTCAATGCCTGCAGGCTCGAACCGCACAACCGGTTGACGGTGGTTCCGCCGGTGGCTAGCGGCAAGCCGGCCATGATGGCCACGTTGCGGGCGACGTTGAAGCCCTGCTCGTGCTGCTGTTGCGTATTGCCCAGCACCACGTCCTCGATCTCGTTAATGTCGATGCCTGTGCGCTCCACTAGGGCCTGCACGACCGCCGTGGCCAGGTCATCGGACCGCACGTGGCGAAAGAAGCCACGCTCCGGATGGGCGCGGCCGATGGCGGTTCGGGCACAATCGACAATTACCGCTCGTTTCATGTTGAATCGCTCCCTCGAGATGTCTCGCCGCCTTCGATCAGCGGTGCAAGGTTGTGGCTTAGGTATTCTACCGTTAATCGGCCGCGCGTCCCGTGGCGGCGACGAAATCCTTGCTCCGGCGGCTCATCAGTTTTGGGGGATGTGCGCTCGGCTTGGTCACACAAACTGGTAGACAGCCCCAGCGCCGTGGCCGAAAATGCCTCACGCCTGCTCCCCCTGAAAGCCTGGGGGAAGATGGTGCCAGACGTTTTTCCCGTCGTGATTCCGGAGTTCGGTTGCCGCCATGAAACTGTCTGCCGCGCTCAAGGTTCTTGCCGAACTGCGTACCGACCAGGTTGTGGTCACCACCATGGCGGCGGCTCGTGAGTGGTCCAGGCTGTCCGAACATCCGTTGGACCTGCACCACGTGCCCAGCGCGATGGGCCATGCGCCCGGCATCGGGCTGGGGCTAGCGCTTGCGCGCCCTGACCGCGAAGTGATCGTGCTCAACGGCGATGGCGGCATGTTGATGAACCTGGGCTCGCTGGTCACGGTGGCTGCCTCGGGCGCGATCAACTTTACGCTCGTGCTGGTCGAAAATGGTATCTACGAAGTGACCGGCGGCCAGGCCGTGGCAGGTTCGGGCCGCGTGGACTTTGCGGCCATGGCCAAGGCGGCCGGCTTCCGCACGTCGCAGGCGTTTGACAACCTGGCGGCGTGGAAAGCCGCTACACCAGGATTCCTTACCCTGCCGGGCCCGCGGTTCGTAACGCTGAAAGTCGAGCCGCAGCTCGACGACTACCGTTTGCCGGTGCCCAAAGATACGCCGCAGCGCTTGCGCCGGCTGCGTGAGCACTTGCTTCAGGCGAGATAGTGGCCAGGAGTGAAGCGAGCCACGCGACTAGTCGCTGCCGGAGCCCAGCGGTTGCCGCGGCGACGTTGCATGGTGCGGCCGCGTGCTGAGGAAACCCTCGTGCAGCCGCATGGTGTCGCCGTTCTCGGCCTGGGGCGGCAGGTTCCAAGGCAGCCGGACGGTGAACGTGCTGCCTTTGCCCAGTTCGCTTTCAACCGACACTTCGCCGCCCAGCAGCTTGCACAGCTCTTTGACGATCGACAGGCCCAGGCCCGTGCCGGCGTATTCCTTGGTCATGGCATCACCGGTGGGCAGGACGGCGCTGCCTTGGCGGAACTTTTCGAAGATCCGCGTCTGATCTTCTTCTGAGATGCCGATGCCGGTGTCGGAGACCACCAGGTTCAAATCGCCGCTGGGATGCCGGCCTGCGCGAACTACGATCCGGCCGCCCTCGGGCGTGAACTTGATGGCGTTGGACAGCAGGTTGTTGAGAATCTGCGCGATCTTGCCTTGATCCTGATACAGCTCCGGCAAGTCGGGCTGGATATCGGTTTCCAGGTCGATGTGGCGGCGTTCGGAGAGCGGCCGGGCCATGTCGCACTGAGCGGCGATGGTGTGGCCGATGCGGAAATGGCTGGGCCGCACCTCCATCTTGCCGCTCTCGATCTTGGCCAGGTCGAGAATGTCGTTGATCATCTCCAGCAGATGCTTGCCGGAGTTGAGAATGTTGGAGACGTACCGTCGCTGCTTCTCGGTGAGCGTGTCGGCCGAGCTCAAAATGTCGCTGAAGCCGATGATGCTGTTGAGCGGCGTGCGCAGCTCATGGCTCACCGTGGCCAGGAAGTCGCTCTTGAGCCGGTTGAGCTCGTACAGCTGCATGTTCCGCTGTGCCAGCTCGTCGACCTTGGCATCCAGGTCAAAGTTCACCTGCCGCAGCTCTTCTTGCACGGCGATCAAATGCCGCACCATCCGGTTGAACGCCACGCCCAGGGCTTCGAACTCGTCGCCGGTATGAATCTCGGCGCGCTTTTCGAGATCGCCTTTGCTAATGGCGTCGCTGACGTTCTGGAGGTGCTGCAGCGGCTTGACGATCACGTAGCGGATGATGACGTACGAAGCCACCACCAGCAAAAAGGCGGTCAGAATCGCCGTGAACCAGAGGATGGCGTTGTTCCACTGGATGTCTTTCTGAACCGGCTTGTCCGAGATGCGCACCTTCATGATGGCCAGGATGTCGCCTTCCATCAGGTTCGGCGGCCCGGTCAGAATGCGGTGGCAATCAACGCAAATGCTGCGGCTGGCGCGCACCACCTGGTAATAATGATATTCCTGTTTCTCCGGCACGCGGCGTTCGGCGAACTCCACGTCGGCCAGCTCGCCCTGCGGCTGGTCATCGTCGTCATCGTCGGAGAACAGGCTGCTCCACCAGTTGGCAAACCGTTCGGTCAGGCCGCGATCGGTTTCGGTAGAGGCGGCAGGCTGTTGCTGGTTGCTGCGAAGAAACTGCTCGACGATCTGGTAGTCGTACTCGTCGTCGCCCCGGGCGGCTTCATCCGTGGCGAACGGATTGATCGTTCGCCACTTGTATTCTTCGTTGCGCAGTTCCTTGCCCAGCGCGTCGGCCAGGTCGATGGCGTCGGTGTCCTCCAGCGAAGCTGGCACCGGGTTGCCGCGCGCATCGCGCGCTTCCACCTGCGGTCCGCGGTCCTGCCGCTCGGTTTGCAGGTGCTTCCAGTGGATGTGGGTCAGAATGGTGTCGACCAGCAGCCGGCCTTTGTTGCGGTTCTGCTTATAGACCAGCTTCTCGGTCTGGCTGCCGTACAGCCAAAAGCTGCCAGCAGTCAGGACCAGCAAGCAGACGCCGAACAGGAACAGGCATTTCCGCTCGAGGTGGGTTTCCCCCAGAACGCGTTTGATCGAGCGATAAGACATGCGACCTCAAGCGGACGGGGACGGAAACTCCGCAACTGCTTACCCGCCCGCATTCTAGGTAGACTTGCAGCACAGGCAAAGCCCAGTCGGGGCACATTGGGTAAGCGCCCCGACTGGGCGCGGGGAATTTTCCCAGGAGCCGGCTACTGGCCGCTGCTTTGCACCCGGTTGCTGGGCGTGGCATCGGCCTTGATATCGCCCAGCACGTACTGGATGCCGTCCAGGTAGAACTGCATCACCTCGGGGTGGGCGTAGATCGACTCGCGGTGGCCCAGCGAGCTGTAGAATACCCGGCCCTTGCCGTGCTCCTGAATCCAGGCGATCGCGTAATCGCCGTCCTGCCGCTTGCCCTTGCTGGTGTCGATCGTGTCGTTGTCGACCACCAGCAGAACCCGCAGCCGGTCACGCGAGTACGGAGCCTTGAACTGGTAGATTTCGTCGGTGATTTCAAAGCCTTTGCCGTTGAAGGCTGCCAGCAACGGATGCTTGGGCTCGGTCAGCTTGACGCCGATCTTCTGGTGCCAGGGGTGGCCGTCAAAGTAGCCGCCGATCAGTTCGCCGTAGGCCGGCCAGTTGTAGTGCGAGTCGCTGGCGGCGTGGAAACCGGCCATGCCCTTGCCGCTGGCCACAAAGTCCAGCAGAGCCCGCCGCCGGCGTTGCAGCGTCGCTTCTCGCTCCTTTTGCTCTTCAGGCGTGAGCTGCTGGCCCTTCTCCAGCTTGGGCACCAGCCAGTCGCCCGTGGTGTTCACCAGCACCACGGCAGCGAACTCGCGCAGCCGATCGGGCTCGAACATGGCCGGATCGTCGCTGACGTGCGCATCAAAGGCTCCCGTGCGCCGCCCCAGGAACCGCACGGCGTTGGCGCCTTCGTCGATCGAGCTGTGCCGGAAGCCGGCCGAATGCGTGAACACCAGTACGAGCCGCGGCTTGGCCGGTTCGACGCGAGCCTTCACCGCGGCCAGTGCCTTCTCGGGCGACTGCGTTTCTTGACCGTGGGCGGCGGCATGCCAGGCTGTCAGCACCAGGCCGGCCGCGAAGCCGCAACCCAGGCAGAGAAAACGCCGCAACGACGCCGAGCAAAGAGCTTTGAGGACCATGCGTGCGATCCTTGATTGCAAAGGGCGGGAGACGAAATCTGCCCCGCCATCTTAATGGCCGCACGCGGTGATCGAAAGCGCCGGACGCAATTCGCCCGGCAGCCGGACTAGCACTCGTTCAGCTCAATCTCAAAGCCCAGGTCGCGGACCATCTGGAAGTCGGCTTCCGGCAACTGGCCGGGCGTCGTCAGATAGTCGCCCACGAACATCGAGTTAGCCGCGTACAGGCCCATGGCCTGCATGCTGCGCAGGTGCACTTCGCGCCCGCCGGCGATCCGCAATTCGCGATCGGGGTTGGTCAGGCGGAACAGGCAAAGCACCTTCAAGCAGTACCGAGGCGAAAGATCGTTACGGCCTTGCAGCGGCGTGCCGTCGATCGCTTGCAGGAAGTTGACCGGGATCGAGTGCACGCCAAGCTCGCGGAGCGAGAAGGCCATCTCGACCACGTCGATCGGTTCCTCGCCCATGCCCACGATGCCGCCGGAACACATTTCCAAGCCGGCGTCCCGAACCGCCTTCAGCGTGTTCATGCGGTCCTGGAAGGTGTGGGTCGAGCAGATCTCCGAGTAGAACCGCTCACTGGTGTTGAGGTTGTGGTTCACGCGATCAACACCGCACTCCTTCAGCCGCTGGGCCTGTTCGGGCGTGAGCAGGCCCAGGCACGCGCAGATCTTCAGGTCGTACTTCTCCTTGATCTGCGGGACGAGCGTGGTGACCGCCTTCATCTCGCGCTCGGTGGGGCCCCGGCCCGAGATCACGATGCAGTACGTCTTGGCGTTCCGCTCGGCCGCGGCCGCGGCGCCCGCCAGCAGCTTCTCGGCGTTGAGCAGGTTGTAGCGCGGAATCTCGGCGTCGGAGATCTTCGACTGCGAGCAGTAATTGCAATCCTCAGGGCACAGGCCGCTCTTGGCGTTCATTAAGAAGTAGAGCTGCACCCGGTTGCCAAAGTAGCGGTGCCGCACGCGATATGTAGCGGCCAGCAGGTCGAGCAGTTGCTCGTCCGGTGCCTGGAGGATGTCCAGGCCCTCGCTGCGGGTAATCGCCTCGCCAGCCAACACACGGTCGGCCAGTTGATGCCAGGGGGAAACACCGGGGCTTGGGGCGAGGAGCAAAGTCATGGGGAGACCTACCTGTTTCGCTAGAGCAATCGCGGCTGCCGTCGGCTCACAAGCCGCATTCATCGAGGGAAGGCCCAAAATAGCAGGAACTTGCGGCGGGTAAAAGTGGGCGGCGAACGCCGACAGATGCCACGGGGCGGGGATGGCCAGGTTGGGGGGGGCGGGCAGCTCGGGCGTGGCAGCTTGTGCGGCGTCAGGCGGTTTTCCAGGCGAGCGCTGTGAGCTTTTCCAATGCAGAGTGATGGTCTCCTCATCGCCTCTGCGGCTGTGTAGTGAAATCGACGCAGAATGAGGTTCCGTTTTACGTGGCACTGTTCCACTCGGAGGTGGGGTGAGTGTCACAACTCAGGTTTATGAATTGATAGCGCAAAGCAATTAGACAGAAATATCTTATTTTTTTGATCGGAATATTGACACCTGTTGGTGGTCGTCGTAGATTCCAAGCCATGCTCCCACGGTTGGGATCGGTGGCATGCTAGCACCGGTATGTGGGCGGCGGCCGGTAATCGGGGGGGAGGCGCGATACCCCGGTTGCACCCTTCTGAAGTCTCATCTTTGTCATTTGGGAGAGTGTCATGGTGCGCCATGCACGAAAGGGCTTCACGCTCGTAGAACTGCTGGTGGTGGTCGCCATCATTTCGTTGCTGATCGCGATGCTGTTGCCTGCCATTCAGGCCGCGCGCGAATCGGGACGGCGGGCCGCCTGCTCCAGCAACCTGAAGCAGCTCGCTACCGCCGTGCACGTGTTCCACGAACGGCACAACTCGATGCCGACCTACTACGGCTGGTTCCCCGACAAGGCAACCTACGGGACGGGCGCCCGGGGGAGCTGGTACGTGCACCTGATGCCGGTGATGGAAATGCTGTCCGGCTACCAGATCATCTGGAGCACGCAGGCCCAATCGCAGATGGTTTGGGGCCAGGCACAAGTTGCCCTCAATCCGCCGGCGGACGGCTCGACGCAGTGCACGAAGAAGGTGACGAACAACGTCTGTGCCAGCGGTTCCTATTCCTGCAAGTCGGAGGGCAGCGGCAGCACCTCGAGCCACAACGGCCACTCGTGGAATCACACCAGCGAGAAGTGCGGCTGCTGGAGCGGCAGCTCGTATGTCTCGGATGCTCAAAAGGTGGAGGAGACGATCGTCGTCGAGTGCGGCACCCCGGTGATGCAGAACGTCGGCATCGCGGCCGATCCGGCGAGCATGACTCCGGGCGTGCTGTACTGTGCTTCGGACCCGGGCCAGCCGGCCGCCAGCATCAGCTGGAAGTACTCGCAGACGTACGCTCTGACCAACTACCAGGCCAACTTCAACACGTTTGCGCGGGCGAAGAACTTCGACCAGGGCAAGCCGCAGAGCTTTGGCGCCATCACCGATGGTTTGAGCCAGACCGCCTTGTTCGCGGAAGGCCATCGCCAGTGCGATCGCTACGGCGATAACTGGGGCGTCCGGGTGGCGGTTTACTCGATGGAGAAGTGGCACAACTTCGGCATCGACTGGTCGAAGACCCCCAACACGCTGATGTTCCAGGACCGGCCCACCGCCGCCAAGTGCGACAACTGGCGTGTGCAGGCCAACCACGGTGGCGCTCTGCTGGTCGCGCTGGGTGACGCGAGTGTGCGTGGTATCAGCAGCAAGATCAGCCGCCGCGAGGTGAGCGATCCGGACAACCCGGTCCCCGGCAGCAACCCGGACCGCGGCGAAGGCAACCCGCTGGGCAACTGGGACCGCCTGCTGCTCCCGGATGACGGTGGCAGCGCCGCCCTGGAGTAAAGCCTGCGACGGTTTGTTGAAACGATTGACCAAAGTACACGTCGCACGGCTGGGGTGATCCGGCCCCAGCCGTGCGTGTTTTTCCCGGCAAGAGTGCGGTGAACGTGGCAACGCGACTGATTCGCTTGGGTTTGTTGGCGCTGTGCAGCCTGCCGTTGGCGGGCTGCGGCGACAGCTCGGCCGAGGTGTTTGACCCGGTCCAGCACGACATGGAGATCATTCTCAGCGACGCCGATCTGGAAACGCGGCGCAGGGCCAGCCGGAACCTGATCGGTCAGAGCTTTACCGATGAGCAGTTCGCCAAGCTGTTGGCCATCGTCAAGGACGACAACGCGGATCGCGTGATCCGCATCCGGATTATTGAGGCCTTTGGCACGCTCGGCCCCGAGCGCGGCAATGACTTGATCACGGATTTGTTGGAGGTGGCCAAACGGCATCCTTCCGATAGTGGCCTGCAACAGGCCGTTACGAAGGCGACTGACCGGCTTTCGTGGAAAAAATGACCTACTTTCCGGGCGCCGCACGGTCGTCCTCACTTGAGGCGACCGGTCAACTCGTTCGTGCTAGCAGGACTGCGAATGAGTGCCCCCCACCGGGCGCCCTGTAGGGTATGCGGCAGCTCCCTCGGCGGCATACCTTTGAAGTCCCCTGCCGGCAAGGACTTGCAACGTCAAGCGTGCAGGGCCGCGGGCTGGGAATAAATGGTCGGGCCAGATGCGGAATTGATCCATGGCTACCGTAATCGGCGGCAAGGAAGGTCGCAGAATCGGTTGCTTGGCTCCGGGCCAGAATAGCGGTGACAGACGAAGAGTGCGCCAGACGTTGGTGGCAAAAATTGCTTGACACTAACGGGTGGTCGTCGTACATTCCGATCTAATCCCCAGTCTGGGGGTTGCAGCAAGCTAGCACCGGCTACCGATTGGGGGCACGTGACGGGGTCGGCCTGCTGTTCCCTGCTGCTCCCTTCTCACGTCTCGTCCTGCTATCTCGAGGGAGTGTGTCATGGTACGCCATGCACGTCGAGGCTTCACGCTAGTGGAATTGTTGGTGGTGATCGCCATCATTTCCCTGCTGATTGCCATGTTGTTGCCGGCCATTCAGGCCGCGCGGGAGTCCGGCCGCCGAGCTGCATGCTCAAGTAACCTGAAGCAGTTTGCCACAGCCGTCCACGTCTTCCACGAACGGCACAACTCGATGCCGACGTACTATGGGTTCTTCCCCGACGGCGGCAACTACGGCAAAGGCGTGTACGGTAGCTGGTACGTCCACCTGATGCCGGTGATGGAAATGCAGTCCGGTTATCAGAAGATCTGGGACACGCAAGCTGCCGCGTGGGCCGCGAACGCATCGGATCCCAAGTGGGGCCGCATGGAAATCGCCACGATTCCACCGTCGGACCCCAATGCGGTGTGCACCAAGACGCAAACCAGCAACACCTGCCCCGGTGGTGGCTCGTACGCGTGCAAGAGCACTGGCAGCACCAGCACCAGCACGCATAACGGCCACTCCTACGATCATTCGACCAGCAAGTGCGGTTGCTACAACGGCAACGATTACGTGGGCGATCACACGGTCGTGAAGACCGAGGTCGTCGTGCCCTGCGGTACGCCGGTGATGCAGAACTACGGTCTGGCGTCGGAACCTGCCAGCATGACGCCTGGTGTGCTGTTCTGTGCGTCGGATCCGGGCCAGCCGGTGAACAGCATTTCGTGGAGCCACTCGCAGACGTACGCGTTGTCCAACTACCAGGCGAACTTCAACGTGTTCGTCCGCAACAAGGACTACAGCAAGCGTAAGCCGCAGGGCTTTGGCGCCATCACCGATGGTCAGAGCCAGACCGTACTGTTCGCGGAAGGCCATCGCATGTGCGATCGCTATAGCGACAACTGGGGTGTCCGCGTCGCTGTGATCTCCGACGCGAAGCGGCACAACTTCGGTGTCAACTGGTACGAAAAGTCGAACACCTTGATGTTCCAGGATCGCCCCACGGCCGAGCGGTGCGATAACTGGCGCGTGCAGGCTAACCACGGCGGTGCGCTGCTGGTGGCTTTGGGCGATGCGAGCGTGCGGGGGATCAGCAGCAAGATCAGTCGCCGCGAAGTGACCAATCCCGACGTCCCGATGCCCGGCGTTGACCCGGACGAAGGTTTGGGGAACCCGCTGGGGAACTGGGACCGGCTGTTGCTGCCGGACGATGGTGGCAGCGCCGCCTTCGAATAGTCTGCTGAGCCCTTTCGTGTTGAAAGCATCAGGCACGGCTGGAAGTCTGGATTCCAGCCGTGCCTTCCTTATTCCCTCTTCTTCGAAGTCCCACCGATGAGCATACTTTCCCGATTCTCTGGTCCGTTTCTGATCGCGTTATGCTGTTTGCAACTCGCCGGCTGTGGTAGCGGCCCTGGCACGTTTAACCCGGTCGAACACGACATGCAGATCATCTTCAGCGATGCTGACCTGGAGACGCGGCGGAGGGCTGCCCGCAATCTCATCAATCAAAGTTTCAGTGACGAACAGATTGCGAAGTTGCTGGCGTATGCCAAGGACGACAGGAATGACAACGTGATCCGGGCCAGGATCATCGAAGCTCTGGGGACGCTCGGTCCGGACCGTGGTAACCACCTCATCACCGAATTGCTGGAGATTGGCGAGCGGGCTCCCAGCGGCAGCGGACTGAGGCAAGCCGTTACCGTGGCGACCGACAGACTCTCGTGGAAGGGGAACTGATCCAAGCCCGAGGTTCGGGACGGGACGTGAGAAGGGGACGGGCGACAATCCAGGTTCCCCGCGGCATTCGTCGCTGAATACAGTCCAAGTCGCTTGCTGGCTCACCAGGCCGGCGCGACTTGGATTTTCTTTTTTGATGCTTAGCGCTGCGGCAATCGCCGATGC
>ERZ777003.68-NODE-68-length-191825-cov-31.778834_pt1 | contig 191825 bp, 159 predicted proteins | sample MGYA00374956_ERZ777003 | MGnify/ENA primary metagenome ERZ777003 (study PRJEB29302, sample SAMN06268252) | bioreactor metagenome | isolation source: Joint BioEnergy Institute, California, USA | place: USA:Joint BioEnergy Institute, California, USA | collected... | reverse complement strand
CCTCTGACCCCCAGATTCGTAGTCTGGTGCTCTATCCAGCTGAGCTACGGGCGCGTACTGCCTTGTCGCAGTGGGTTTCGCTGGTCACGTCCAGCGCTGGAATGACGCCTACCTAATGGGTGATCTCGCCAAAAGCAAGCGTTCTTGTTCAAGAAAATGCGGAAAATTTTCATTCGGTGCGCATTGTGGCTGTGCATAAGGGGTTCCATCGCACCGTCCGAGCGCTGTCACCCCTGTCAGAACGCCCCAGGCAAGGGTTCGATATCTCAGAATCGCCATTTCATGGCCGCGCAGACCCGCCTCACCGCGCGAATCAGCCCTTACGGACGCGTTCGGACCGCTGGCCGTCAGATCCCCATGCGTCCGATCCAGTCGCGGACATCCGTGTGGAATGCCTTTGTCGAGGCCTATGGGGAGATCATGCGAGCAGGTGCCACCCGGCTGCCACTCCTGCCTACCGGACCAGTTTCGCGTGACCCCCCTAGGACAATCAGGAACGCCGCTCCCAGGCCACCGCGTGCCGGCCCTTCCGCTCCGCACCATCCGGTTTCGGCGCCTGTAGCGGCAGCGTAATCTCGAACACGGTACGTCCCTGCCCGGTCTCCACAAGTTCGATTCGCCCGCCATGGGCGCGCACAAGCTCCTGCGAGATAGCGAGGCCCAGGCCAGTCCCGCCGCTCCTGGCCGAACCGCGGAACGCGGCGAAAAGATTCTGCTTGGCCCGTTCCGGTAGCCCGGGTCCGGTATCCATGACGCGGACGCATACTTCCTGCGCCCGTTGCTCCGCGCTGATCGTGAGGCGCTTCACAAGCGCCGGCTCGTTCTCCCCCGACATGGCCTGGACGGCGTTGCGCGACAGATTGAACAGCACCCGGAACAGCTGATCCGAATCGGCGTCGATCTCCAGTCCCTCGGGGACAAGATTGATCATCTCGATGCCGCTCTCCTCCGGCACCGCCAGCGTGGCGAAGACATCATCCGCGAGCTCGCGCAGCCTGAGCCGGCGCAACTTCGGCGGCGCTTCCTGGGTCCGCCCGTAGGCAAGCACTCCTTCCGTGTAGGACACCGCGCGGTCCAGCGTCCGAACGAGACGCGGCGCCAGCGACTGCACCTGCGGATCCCTCACCTCCACGAGGCGGTCCGAGATGAGTTGCGCCGCAGCGAGCATATTGCGCATGTCGTGGTTAATCTTGGAGACGGCGAGGCCAAGGTCTGCAAGCCGGCGCCGCTCCCCGAGCGTCCGGTGGAGGGTCACTTGCATCTCCGCCAGCTCCCGCTCGGCGATGCCAATCTCATCATCCCTGCGGTTGTCCGCCTGAATGATTCGTGTCGCGTCGTCCGGTGCTTTGGCGAAGGCGAGCATTGCCTGCGTCATCCGGCGGATCGGCCGGATCATGATGTAGTCGATCGCGAAAAACACCAGCATCGCCGTGAACAGAGACAACCCGAGCGCCAGCAGGGCTATGTTCCGGGCGTATTCAAGCAGCGACTGGCGCAGACCGAAGTCGGAAAACACGATCTCGAACTGCGTGTTTGAATCGTCGATCCGACCGAAGACGCGCAGCAGACGGTTTCCGCCGAACAGCATTGTGTCGAACGCCTGCTCGGTGGCCCCGAGCAGGCCCAGCTTGTCCAGGTCGATGTGCTCGTCAACCTGGGGCGGCACCTCGGACACCACGAGCATGCGCGAGACTCCAGCCTCCCGCGCGGCGATGGCGCGCACTCCGGACGCCCGCAGTACCCGGCTGCTTGCCTGCATGCTGAGGCTCCCGGGACCGCTGTCCATCACGACAATGGCGACGGCTGCCGCGGTGCGAAGCCGGGCTCCCATCCAGGCGCGACCGAAATCGGCTATGGAGGGTATGGCAATGAGAACTTCCGCCAGCAGAACGAACGGAATGGTCAGCAGCAACAGCTTCGTGGAAAGCCCGCGGCTCAGAGGCACGAACCTTTCTCTATCTTCCCGGTCTCTCGCAGACTGAAGCATCAAACGGTTCCACAGCCGCCGGTTGCCCATTGCAAACAGCCATATCACAGATTGGTGATTGACCGTGCATCACATACAGCAACCGCGCGATCCATTTTGCATCGGCAAGGTCAATGTATTGCCCTCCCTGGACGCAATCCAGTCCCCGCGATCGTGAAGAGAATACAATGTGATCAACGCCCAGGCCCTGGACAGACATCAGTCGTGCAAGGAACAGGATCTGCATACAGTCGGGAAGAGGATTTGAGGGAGAGATGCAGCGCCTGGAGAAGTAAACGCGAGTTCCCGCTGGCGCAGTAAACAGGTGGGGCGCCGCTGCAGAAAAATCGGCGCCGGGCGATGCCCGGCGCCGCGAAACCATTTGCTGGAAGCTTTTCAGCCCCTCTGCGGGATCTGGACCGGCGGATGGACAGGCGGTACCGGAAGTGCCGCCTTCCTGGTTTTCGCCTCGCTTATTGCGGAGCGATCATCTTCTCCGGACGGACCAGCCGGTCGTACTCATCGGCCGTGACGAGGCCGCTCTTGAGGGCCTCCTCGCGCAGCGTCGTGCCGTTCTTGTGCGCAGCCTTGGCGATCTTGGCAGCGTTGTCGTAGCCGATGGCCGGAGCGAGCGCCGTCACCAGCATCAGCGAGCGCTGCATCAGGTCGGCGATGCGGACCTCATCGGCTTCGATGCCCTTCACGCAGTTGTCAGCGAACGACCGCGACGAGTCGGTGAGCAGGCGCACCGACTGCAGCACGGCATTGGCGATGACCGGCTTGAACACGTTGAGTTCGAAATGACCCTGGCTGGCTGCGACGGTGACGGTGGTGTGGTTGCCCATGACCTGGGTGGCGACCATCGTCAGCGCCTCGCACTGCGTCGGGTTGACCTTGCCCGGCATGATCGACGAGCCCGGTTCATTCTCCGGCAGCTTCAGCTCGCCGAGGCCCGAACGAGGACCAGAGCCCAGGAAGCGGATGTCGTTGGCGATCTTGAACAGGTCGGCGGCAAGAGCGTTCAGCGCGCCGTGGAAATTGGCAAGCGCGCCGTGGCTTGCCAGCGCCTCGAACTTGTTCTCCGCCGTGCGGAACGGCAGGCCGGTGATAGCGGCCACGCGCTCGGCGAACGCCTTGTCGAAACCGACCGGAGCGTTGAGGCCGGTACCAACGGCCGTACCGCCCTGCGCCAGAGCATAAACGTCATTGAGCGCCGCTTCGATGCGAGCGCGACCTAGCTTCAGCGCCGCCACGTAGCCGGAGAACTCCTGACCCAGCGTCAGCGGCGTGGCGTCCTGCGTGTGCGTACGGCCGATCTTCACGATATCGCCGAAGGCCCGCTCCTTCTCCTCAAGTGCGGCGGTCAGGTACTCGAGCGCCGGAAGCAACTGGGCGACCGTCTCGCGGGCCACCGCAATGTGCATGGCGGTCGGGAACGTGTCGTTCGACGACTGGCCCATGTTGACGTGATCGTTCGGGTGAACCGGCTTCTTCGAGCCCTTCTCGCCGCCCAGCATCTCGATGGCGCGGTTGGAGATCACCTCGTTGGCGTTCATGTTCGTCTGGGTGCCCGAGCCGGTCTGCCAGACCACCAGCGGAAACTCGCCGTCATGCTTGCCCTCGACGACCTCGCGGGCGGCGGCGACGATAGCCTCGCCGATCTTCGCATCCAGCTTGCCGAGGCGCATGTTCACCTCGGCGGCTGCCTGCTTGATGATGCCGAGCGCCCTCACCAGCGGGATTGGCATCCGCTCGGTGCCGATCTTGAAATTGGTGAGTGAGCGCTGCGTCTGCGCGCCCCAGTAATGATCAGCCGGAACTTCGATAGGACCAAACGTATCTGTTTCAGTGCGGGTGTTCATGTGGCGCTCTCACTGCACGGGATTTTGGTTCTGCCATATGCGCCATGCGCGGACGTTTTGCAAACCCGCAAAAGACCCCGGACAGGTTTGGATCGATTAAATGTGAGCCGCTTTTCCGCGGGCTGTGGAAGATTGGCCGCAGCACTCCGTCACCCGCCCCATGCGATTGCAGCAAGGCAAGGCAGGGCAGGACGGAACTGCTGTCAGGGAAGTCTCCGTCCCGCCCTGGTTTCCGGGACGGACGGTCGCGCTATGCGGACTCCAGCTTCAGGCCCACATAACGGTCGAGCGTCGCTCGGTCGCTGAGCAATTCGGCCGAGGGTGCGGCATGCGCCACCAGCCCGCGTTCCAGGATGATGGCCCGGTCGGTGAGCCTCAGCGCCACGTCCGCATGTTGCTCGACCAGGATGAGCGTCAGCCCCTCGTCCTCCGCCATCCGCCGGATCGCCGCCGTCAGCTCCTCGACGATGATCGGCGCCAGCCCCTCCAGCGGCTCATCGAGCAGCAGCAGCGATGGGTTGGTCATCAGCGTCCGCGCGATGGCGAGCATCTGCTGCTCGCCGCCCGAGAGCTGGTCGCCCATGTTGCCGCGCCGCTCCTTGAGCCTCGGGAACAGCGCATAGACCGCGTCGAGGTTCCACCGTCCCGGTCGCGAGGCGACCGTCAGGTTCTCCTCCACCGTGAGCGAGCGGAAGATCTCGCGCTCCTGCGGCACCCAGCCGATGCCGAGAAGCGCCCTCTTGTCGGGCGAAAGCCGGGTGATGTCCTGCCCCTTGAAACGGATCGTGCCGCGCATCGTCCGCACGATGCCGATGATGGTGAGCAGCAGCGTCGACTTGCCGACGCCGTTGCGCCCGAGCACGGCCAGGCTTTCACCCGCGCCAACGCTCACCGACACATTGTCGAGCACCACCGCGTCGCTATAGCCCGAACGGACATCCTTGAGCTCCAGCAATGGCTCAGCCATGGCCCCTCCCCAGATAAACCTCGCGCACACGCGGGTCTTCCTTCACCTCGTCCGGCGTGGCCTGCAGCAGCACACCGCCTGCCACCAGCACGATCACCTGAGAGGCGAAGCTGAAAACGATCTCCATGTCATGCTCGATGAACAGCACGGCAATGTCCCGCGGCAGGCTGGCGACCACCTCGAACAGCATCGCGCTTTCATCCTTGGGCACGCCTGCCGCCGGCTCGTCGAGCAGCAGCACCTTGGGCCGCGTGGCGAGCGCCAGCGCAATCTCGACCAGCCGCTGCTGGCCATAGGCGAGCTGCCGTGTCGGCTTCATGGCCACCTCGGCCAGGCCGAGTTGGCTCAGGATCGCATGGCTTTCCTCGATCGCCTCCCTGTGGGAAGCAAGGCTCCGCCAGAACTGCCCGGCCTTCTTCTCCCGCTCGCACACCACCAGCGTGACGGATTCGAGCGGCGTGAGGTCGGGGAACAGCGTGTTGATCTGGAACGTCCGGGTCAATCCCCGCCGCACGCGCTCCGCCGTTCCGGTTGCCGTGATGTCCTGTCCGTCGAGCAGGATCCGTCCCGAGTTGGGTCTGAGCTGCCCTGTGATCAGGTTGATGAATGTCGTCTTTCCTGCTCCGTTCGGCCCGATCAGCGCATAGCGCGCGCCCTGCGGAAGCTCGATGGAAATGTCGCGTGCCACCTCGAGCGAGCCGAAGGATTTGCAGATGGATTCCGTGCGCAGAACCATGCGTTCCTCCCTCACTCCTCGCGCCGCACCAGCCGCGCCAGTCCGCCCAGGATACCCTTGGGCATGAACATGACCACGAACATGAGCAGAAGACCGATCCAGAGGAACCAGTACTGCGGATTGATGCCGGCGAGCTGGTCCCGGGCGATGAGGAAGATGACGGCGCCGACGATCGCGCCATAGAGTCTTCCCGTGCCGCCGAGGATCAGCATCACCACCACGTCGGCCGAGCGCTGGAAGCTCAGCACCTCGAGCGTCACCGTGTTGGTGGTCTGAGTGAGCAGCGCCCCGGCTACACCGGCGATCGCCGCGGAGATCGTGTAGACAACGCGCAGGTGCCAGCGGTAGTCGGAGCCGATGGCGGGCATGCGCTTGACGTTCTCGCGGATGCCGCGCAACGCCAGCCCGAACGACGAATTGACGATCACCCGGCACAGCAGGAAGCACAGGAACAGCACGATCAGCGAATAGCTGTAGGCCGTGTAGCCCCACAGGTCGAAGCGGAAATAGCCGAAGATGTTCCACGTGCTGATGCCGGTGAGGCCGTCCGTTCCGCCCGTGAGCCAGCTCAGCGCGTTGCCCAGCTCGAAGGTGAGCAGACCGAGGCCCAGCGTCACCATGATAAGCGCCAGATGCTGCACCCGCACGATGAGAAAGCTGCTGGCGAAGCCGGCGAGCCCCGCGACCAGCGCCGCCAGGAACAGGCCGCTGATCGGCTCGCCCCATCCGTAGCGCGAGCTCAGGATGCCGACGGTGAAGGCGCCGAGGCCGAAGAACATCGCATGGCCCAGCGTCACGATGCCCGCGTAGCCGAGCACGAGATCGACGGAGAGCGCGAACAGCGCCGTGATCGCGATCTGGCTCGCGAGGTTGAGATAAGCCGGGAAGAAGCAGAACGGCAGCAGCGTCGCCAGCCAGAACAGGACCTCGAAGATGGTCCAGCGGTTCCGGCGCCTGATCCAGGCGACCGGCTGCATGGCGGGAGTGGAAACCTGACTTTGCAACATGGCCCCCTCCTCACCGCTTTCCGAGCAGGCCGGTCGGCCTGATGAGCAGGATCGCGACCAGCAGCAGGTAGATCAGGAACGAACCGAGTTCCGGCACGAGATACTTGCCCGCCACGTCGCCTATGCCGAGCAGCGCAGCGCCGAGGAACGAGCCCGGAATGGAGCCCAGGCCGCCCACGCTCACCACGATCAGCACATAGACGAGGAAATGCAGACCGAAGGATGGATCGAGGCCTACGATCTCGATGGCGAGCGCCCCGCCCAGCCCCGCAAGGCCGCTGCCGAGCGCGAAGGTGATGGCGAAGATCCGCTCGACGTTGAGGCCCAGCGCCTGCGCCACCCTCTGGTTGTCCACCGCCGCGCGGATCTTGGCGCCGAACCGCGTGCGCTCCAGCGTGAAGAACAACAGCGCCGTGATGATCAGCGACACGACGATGAGGAAGATGCGGTAGCTGCCGAAGCGTATGCCGGCCACTTCCACCGATCCGCGCAACCAGCTCGGCAGCACGATCGGCTGCTGGCCGGTGCCGAAGAAATAGGTGGCGCCCGCCGCCGCGACGAACACGAGTCCGATGGTGAAGAGAACCTGGTTGAGCTCGCCCGCCCGGTAAAGCCGCCGGAAAAACACCCGTTCCAGCACCACGCTCACGAGCGCGGCGGCCAGAAAGGCCATGGGCAGGGTGAGCAGGAACGGCCAGCCATACTGGCGCATCAGTAGCACGGTGACATAGCCACCCAGCATGCCGAAGGCGCCATGGGCAAGATTGATGAAATTCATCAGGCCGAGCGTCACGGTCAGTCCCACGGACAGGACGAAAAGCAGCATCCCGAACGCGAGACCATCAAAAAGAACAATGACGATGTTGCCGATCACGAACCGTCAATCCATCTCGTAAGCGAGCCTTCCAGGGTGCATGTGCAGCCGTCGGAGGCTCTTTTCTTCTTGTTGAGGCGCCGGCCCCGCCCGGCAGCGCGACCGGCCCCGTTCCGGATGAAGAAGCCCGTGGATCTTCTTCCGCGCCGGGGCTTTGGCCTGAGCGGCTTCAGCCCGGCGGCGCAGCGGGCGGCCGGTCACCCGGCCACCCCGATCGGGCTCAGTTGGACGCGCCGTGCAGCGGGTCCTTGACGTTCGGGATTTCGTGAATGATCACGTTTTGCAGCTTGCCGTCGACCTCCTGCACCTCGCGGATGTAGACGGTCTGCACGACGTCGCGCGTCTCCGGGTCGATGGACATCGGCCCGCGCGGGCTCTGCCACGACATGCCCTTGGCCGCCTCGATCAGTGCATCGCCGCTGGCGTCGCCATTGGTCTTCTTCAGCGCCTCGTAGATGAGGTGCATGCCGTCATAGCCGCCGATCGAGAACAGGTCGGGCGAACGGCCGTTGTTGGCGGCGCGATAGCCTTCCACGAACTCGTTGTTGAGCGGATCGTCACGCTCCAGCGTGTAATGGAACGTGGTGATGATGCCGCGCGCCGTCTCGCCCATGCTTTCCAGCGCCTCCGGATGCGTCAGCTCGCCCTGGGCGAAGATCTTGGTTGCGGGCGGAGCCAGGCCCCGGTCCACGAGAGCCTTGCCGATCGCCGCCGGCTGTGCGCCGCCCGGCACGAAGATGTAGACGGCCTCCGGATTGCTGTCCTTCACGCGCTGCACGTAGGCGGAGAAGTCCGGGTTCGCGACCGGCGTGCGGTCGGAGCCGAGAATGGTGCCGCCCGCTTCCGTGAAGCCCTTGGAGAACGAGCTTTCCGCGTCATGTCCCGGGCCATAGTCCGAAACGAGCGTATAGGCCTGCTTGACGCCGGCTTCCTCCACGGCCCACTTGCCCAGCGCATAGTTCACCTGCGGGATCGTCACCGAGGTGCGCACCATGTAGGGCGAAAGGTCGATGATGTTGGAGGTGGCGGCGTTCATCAGGACCGTGAACTTCTTCGCCTCGTTGGCGATGTCTGCCACGCCCACGGCCTCGGGCGTCAGCGCGAAGCCCGCAAGAATGTCGGCGCCGTCACGCACCACCAGTTCCTGCGCCAGGCGGCGCGCCACATCCGCGTTCGGTCCTCCCGTGTCCTTGCGGATGATCTCGATCTTCTTTCCGGCGACGGTGTCGCCGTGCTTCTCCATGTAGAGCTTGACGCCGGCATCAAGCTGGTTCGCGGCATCGGCGAACGGTCCGGAATACGGCAGTATCAGACCGATCTTGACCGTGTCCTCCGCATTGGCGTCAACGATGAGCGCTGCACTGAGGCTCAGCGCAACAACTGCTGCAAGTCTCAAAGCCATGCTGTCCTCCCATTCATTGGACAAAGGCGGCCGCCTTTCCCAACTTTTCAATATGTATACATAGCTGAAGGCCTTAGCCAAGAGCCTCCGTGACGTTTCTCACCCCGCCCTTGACGGCGACAGGTTCCGCCTGCCATGCCGCCCCGAAGCTCTCCGCCTGTTCTGCCGCCAGCAGACCCAGTTGATTCCCGAAGGCTGCGCCTTGACCGCCCCCCACGTTATGGTTGTATACATCCTTAACACGAAAATCGTCGCGTTGACCTCCCGCTCCCGCCTGGCGCAACGCAAGCCCCCGCAAGGTTCCGCATGCTGGATTTGCTTTCCCTCGTGATGCCGCTTTATCTGCTGATCCTCACGGGTTTCTCGATGGTGCGTCTGCGCCTGCTGCCCGACGGCTCCATCCCGGCGATCGGCGCCCTGGTAATGAATATTGCGCTGCCGGCCCTGATCATCAACACCCTGGTGGGCCAGAACCTGCGCGAGGCGTTCAGCCTCAACTATCTGCTTGCCTACATGCTTGGCGCGACCGCCACCGTACTGCTGGTCTTCACGCTTTTTCTGACAATTCTGCGCCGGCGCTGGACCGTCGCCTTCATGGCAGGCTTCTGCAGCGCCATGGCGAACTCGGGCTTCGTGGGGCTGCCCTTGGTCACCCTCGTGCTCGGGGCGTCGGGCCTGCGCGCTGTTCCTATGACCTTCCTGGTTGAAAACGTGGTTTTGATCCCAACCGCCCTCGCGCTCACCGAGATCACCGACGGTTCACAGAGTTCCGCGCGCCAAGTCCTGATGAAGATGGTGAAGCGGCTTGCCAGCTCCCCGATCCTGCTGGCCATCGGGGCAGGCTCCGCCCTGTCGGCCCTGGACGTGCACCTGCCTGCCCCTGTCGGTAAGACCATTGCCCTGCTCGCCTCCGCGGCGGTCCCCTGCGCCCTCATCATCATCGGCGCCATGCTGGCAAACACCCGACCCACTGCCGCCGGCATGGACGCGATCTGGATCACCATCGGCAAGCTGGCGCTCCATCCCCTCGCCACGTTCCTGGCCTTCCTGGTCATCGGCAACGTTCCCACGGACATGCGCGACGCCGGCATCATCCTCGCCTCTGCGCCGATGGCCACCATCGTGCCGCTCATCGGCGCCCGCTTCGGGCTCGAGGGCCTGACCGCGACCGCCTTGCTGACGGCTACCGTCGCGAGCTTCGTCACGATCACCATAGTGCTCTCGCTTCTGGCGCATGCGTAAGAGCGCGCGGATCCGCCATCGCGCAGGAACGTGCCGACCGCCCACCACTACCGCCTGAGGCCCGAAATGCGGCACCCGCGCAGCCGCCATGGCATTGAGCCGGGGATTTTGTTTATCCTAAAATTTGTCGTCGTGCATACAAATATTTATTAATCAAATCGCCCCCCCTAAACTTTCCGAATACAAATAATTTCAAGGATATACTGGCATTATCATTATCATTATAAACCTGTTTGCAGTAAATTTTCGGGCTCTGCTTGCAATATTCCTATTGCAAAGCCCGCGATGTTTATGCTAAACAGAAAACAAGAATGGTTCGCAAGAACTGTGTAGAGGACATTCCCCGTTAGTGTGGCCCAAGGCCACCCAGGAACGCCGGTCCTCCCGCCCCCCGGACCGGCTACCCCAAGGCTTGCCACGTCAAAGTGGCAAGCCTTGGGTCTCCCTCCCATACCGGTACCGGTTCGTCTCAAGTTCCAGAGTGTGGTGAGCAGTTCCAGCGTGAGCGTAGCAACATCGTCTGTCGTCCACGGAGACAGAGCATGCCGGCACGCCCGCTTATCGACAAGGCGCTGATCCTGCGACTGCTTGATGAACTTGCCGAATACGGCCTTTCGGAAGAAGAGGTTGACCGCACGCTTGTCCGGGACGGGCCGGTCGATCTGGACCTCCTGGCGGAATGCAAGCGGGAACACCCCTATTTCAATCCGAATTTGCGCAAGGTCCGTCTTCAACCGTTGCGCTCACCTCGTTTCCGGTACCGCCGGCAGGGCGGCTCGAGATTTCCCTGACGAAGAAGTTGCCCCGAGCGCCGCAGGCCGGCAGACACTGGCTGCCCCCTCGTGGCAAGCGACCCGCAACATCGATCCGGCTGTACAGGATCCGGCCCCGCACCTTTACGGGAAACCAGGCGAATCACTCTGTCGAAGCCCCCCTTCTCTTGAAGCCACCGGAGATTTGTGAAGCCCTGTATTGATCCAGGAACGGCCCCCGGCCATCATTCGGAAGGATATGGGTCCGAGCTGGCGCTGGACGGTGCGAACAGGCTTTCAAAACATCTCCGCCGCACTTGTCGCGACATCCCGACCGGGACACCGTCCGCGGCAAACCTCGCCGATCGCATTTATGCCACCGGCCGCGCCGGCCGCTTTCCAGCGAGCCGAGCGGTATCGGGTGCATGCGGCAAGCAAGAACGGTCACATGGCCGATTCGCGACTTGCAGGGCGTGAGAACTTCTGCACCGACCGGGCGACTTCATGGGCGAGCTCGGCCGAAACCTGGGCGCTTGAGATGTCGCCGGCCTCTCGGATGGTCGATGTGGACAAATAGCTTTCGTTGGTCCTTCCGTCCAGCAGATGCCAGAAGACCTGCCACTGCCCGCCCTCCTGACGGACTGCCGACAGCAGTTGGTAGACTCCGGCAGCTTTGTCGAACCGCTCATCCACCTTGGTCAACACGTCCCTGAGCTGCTCGTCAGGTTTGACGCCGACGATCCTGAAGCCCTCCACGCCGCTCATGGCCTCCCAGAGCGACTGCGTGAAAAGCCGCGCAAAATTCTCCGACTCCTCACCCGCGGACGAATAGGCCTGGACCTGCGCCACCACGATGACAGGTTCGCTGCGCTGGTTGGAGGTCTCGAACGAGCCCATGAAATAGGCCGCACCAAGGAAGGCTCCAGCCAACGCGAGTGTCACGCTGACCGTGCCGCTTTGCAGACTGGGGCGCCGTTCCAGCAGAATGTCCCTGAGCCTCGAGACCGCCCGTTCCGGCAGGGTTTCCTGCCGGACAAAAACGGGCACATAAGTGCCCAGTGGCAGCACGATGCGATACGGATCCCGTTTGCCCGGACCGGCATAATAGTCTTCGAGCGAGCGGCGCAAATGCCCGGCCGCAATCCGCACGATCGGATCGACGGACGCATCGAACGATGCATCCCTTCCGAAGACGTCGACCGCCACGGTAAACGCCTTGATGCGGCTTGCGCGGCCGGCAACCGTCTCCTCGACCACGAACTTCAGAAACTGCTTGTTGCGTTCGGAGGCCCGGAAATGCTTGCTCGAAAGGATTCGGTCCAGCGCGTCGAGACGGTGGTCGTCCCGCGATTGCTTGCCGGGCAGATCCGCATGCTCATCATCTGAAAACCCGTTGCCACCATCTGCTCTGTTCGAATTATTTTGGTTCATGAGCCGCGCTATCTTTGTCTGTTCTTCAAAGCGATCAAATATCTCTCTGAAATCCAACAAGATGACTTGAAAACGCATTCGCGACGCACATCTGCGATGCCCGCAGAACGGAACCGGATCGGATCGCGGAATCGGAATGCCCGGGCCGGTTGACTAATCCCCAACCCGGATGAACAGAAGCCAGCACACAACCGCTGCACGATGGAAATGACACGGAACCAGGCGCCTTGAGGAACCTGCCTTGGGCGAGGTTCGCAACCCGGAGCGGAAAAACATACTGGCTAAGATGTGCCCAGGCTCGCCTTATGAGCAAATAAAGCAGAACTGACACCCGCAGGGCTTCCCCCGGTCCGGGCGGCCGCCAGAACGCCGGGAACGTCCGCAGCATTTCCGACGGGTCAAATGCTTTCCCACAGCCCGGGTTCAGGGAAAGTGGGGCCAGTTTCCGTGCGGAACAGCGAAACAAATGCCGGAGCGTTTCACGGTTTCCGCGAAAACCGGAATGGCACCTAGTAATCTTCCATGCCGAAATACTTTGACTTGAGTTCATCCACCTGGTCGGCGTCGATCGCGGCAAGGATGGCGAGAGTGAGCGGCCGCGTCAGCGGGCTGCCCAAAGGCAGGGCGAAGCCGTACTTCTGCCGCTCGAACAGGCGACCGACGATTTCCAGCGGCTGATCGCTGTGCGTATGCTGGTAATATTCCAGCACCGGCGCATCGTCGATGATCGCGGCCACTTCGCCCTCCAGCAGGGCGGCGACGGCCTCGTCCAGGTGGCCGAAGCCACGCACGCGCAAGCCGACGCTCCTGGCATACTCCTCCTGTGCGCTGCCTGACATGACAGCAACCAGCTGGTTGTTCAGGTCGTCGAGGCCCGTGATCTGGTTGGTCAGCGACAGCGTGGTCATGACGCTGGTCACGGTCGAGGTCACGTAAGCCACCACGGCGACGCCGAAGGCGAGCCACAGCCCCTGCCAGATCCGCCCGACCCAGCCGAACAGGTTCTTGCGTGTTGTTGGCTTGCCTGAAGTCGCCACCAGCATCACCGTGTAGAAGCTTTCGGCAAACCCGTCGCGCCACCGTCTCGGAAAGTTCGGATCGAAGCGCCGGTCGAAGATGGTGAGCAGGACCGTCGCCGCCAGGATGACGCCCACGATCCACGCATAGGCCTTGAGATACCCGGCATTGTGCAGCCCCTCGAGCAGATTGCCGAAGCTGCTCTGATTGGAGGCGATCATGATACGGTTGCCGCTGTCGAACCAGGGCTGCGTGAAGTCGACGATATGCGCGCGCTGCTCCGTGATGGTGAGGTTGGCAACCGCCACGTCGACGCGGTTGGATGCCGTGGCCTCCAGCAGCTCCCGGACGCTCCCGTACTCCTCGAAGCGGTAGGTATAGCCCAGGGCGAACGCCAGGCCCCGCCACAGGTCGATCGCCATGCCGGTGTAGCTGCCGTCCTTCTTCTTCTCCACGAAGGGCTCGTTGATGTAGAGGCCGACCACCAGCTCCCTGCCCACGTCTGCCTGTGCAGAGGTTGCCTGCCCGTTCTGCGTCGGGGTTGGCGTCGCCTGAGCGCTCTCCTGGGCGGATGGGGCCTGCCGGTCCGCCGCTGTCTCCTGGGCAAGCGTCGCAACCGGGGCAGCCAATATCATCACCGCCGCTAGAGCCGCGGACCCTGGATGGCACCTGGTGAAACGAAAGAGCGTTGCGAATGCAGCAATCAGAACCGGAAAGAAACGGCTCGTCACCTCTCTCCCCCCTGATCTGTGATGCCGTCGAACCGTGAAGGATGTCTGGCGGTCAGAACGGGCCGCGCACCTCCCGCCACCGTACAATCACGCCTGCCTGAGGGGCACGCCGCTCCGCTGCTATTCATGACGCCTCGCTGATAACAATTATACGCGAATACCGCCATAACCCGCTGCTTGGCAATGGATTCCTTAATCCGGGTGCTAGAACATATCAAAGATGCTTCCGCGCACTACACCGTCATCGCACGCGCCATCTCATAGTGCGTTTCTGGCCGTCGCGCCAAAACATCTGCTTGATCACATGGTATAATGTGGGACTTGGCGGCAATCGATCGCCAATTCTCATAATATTAATAGCGCATCGCTGCGCCGAGGGGGAAACCGGGCTTGCATCCGGTCTCCCCCTCGACTTCCTCTGCCAGATCCACCTCAGTGGAGTTTGGAGATCTCCACATCATCGGCTTATCGGCTTCGGCTAGAAATCGTCTACTTGAAGCTTATCCGATGATCCCACTACGGCCTTGTTCTGCTGTCGAAACACAAAGTCTCTGTCCGACTGCACCGCCTTGGTCAGTCGCGCAACCAGGGGAGTAGGATCAATGATGGGTGACCCCTCGGGAGTCTTTGAACGCACAATCAATCCGAGCTCCTCCATACGCTGCAATGAGCGTTGGACCGTCCGAACATTTACATCCATTCGTTTTGCTATAGTTGTAGGCCGCGGATACGGCTTCTGCTCTACGTACCACCAGTACATCAGTATGTTTAGAAGAACCACCAAATCAGTAGCAGAAAGCCCCATTGCACCCTGCTGCTTAAGCAAGATGTCGGGCACAGCCTGGAACCCCCCCTTGGCTGCATCACCCCATTTTTCTTCAATGCGAGACAATGGTTCATCAAGCATCGCTGTGGCTCGTTGTTTGGTCACTTGAACAAAATAAAACGAACGGTTGTTTGAATCAAAATATCTGTTTTACTACGCGACATCTATGTCGCATTTTCTTGACGTGTGTGTGTCGCATCTGTTTTTGGAGAATGCAGAAACGTGCTCGCCAGCCCAAACTTTGGAATAGGCCGTCAACGGCTCAGCTTGATGGGAAACCTGGTGCTGCCGGTGAGGATTGAACTCACGACCTCACCCTTACCAAGGGTGTGCTCTACCACTGAGCTACGGCAGCAGGCCGGTCGGGCCGGACTGTCAGCGCCCCCAAAGCAGGAGAACGTTGATTTCGGCGCGGCTTCTGCCATATCGGTGCGCCAAGTGCAACCTCTCTTGTAACAAATTTCAGGAGAATTTTCCTTTTTCCGAATTTGAAGGCTGCGACCATGAGCTCCAAACCCTTGAACAAGCAGGATTCCGAGCGTCAACAGCGACTTGCCGAGGCATTGCGCGCCAACCTTGCCCGCCGCAAGGCGCAGGCTCGCGCACGCCGTGAGGGTCAGCCCGACGATCGCGAGGATGGAATTCCCGCTGCCGGACAGGAATCGGAAAAGGACTGATCGCGCGTCTTGACGTAGGCGCCGATCCGTCCATGTCGTCGCCGCGGCTGGTTTCTTTGCACGTAAAGCATTTGCATACTGTCAAAGCTATGGGTTGAACCCAATACGGCGTTGATCTAGGAACGTTCGACTGCGCACAACCCGCGCCAGAGGAAAGAGAATCAGATGGATCGAATTCGCATCCGCGGCGGTAACGTTCTCAACGGAACCATACCGATCTCGGGAGCCAAGAATGCGGCTCTCCCGCTCATGATCGCCTCGCTGCTGACTGACGATACGCTGACCCTGGAAAACGTTCCGCATCTCGCCGATGTCGAACAGCTGATCCGCATCCTCGGCAACCACGGCGTTGATTATTCGGTGAATGGCCGGCGGGAGAATCAGGGCAAGGGCTATTCCCGCACCATTCACTTCACTGCCCGCAGCATCGTCGACACGACAGCCCCCTACGAGCTGGTGTCGAAGATGCGCGCCAGCTTCTGGGTCATCGGTCCGCTGCTCGCCCGCACGGGCGAGGCGCGCGTTTCGCTTCCCGGCGGTTGCGCCATCGGCACCCGTCCGGTGGACCTTTTCATCGAGGGCCTGAGCGCCCTGGGCGCGGACATCGACATCGACAGCGGCTATGTGGTCGCCCGCACCCGCAAGGGGCTGGTCGGCACCCGCTATCGCTTCCCGAAAGTATCCGTGGGCGCCACGCATGTGATGCTGATGGCGGCTTCGCTGGCCCAGGGCCAGACGATCCTGGAGAACGCCGCCCGCGAGCCGGAGATCGTCAACCTGGCCGACTGCCTGAACGCCATGGGTGCGAAGATTCACGGCGCCGGAACCTCCACCATCGTCATTGACGGCGTGACCTCCCTCTCCGGCGCGCGCCACCGCATCATTCCGGACCGCATCGAAACCGGCACCTATGCCATGGCGGTTGCCATGACCGGCGGCGACGTTCTGCTGGAAGGAGCCCGCGCTGATCTCCTGGAAAGCGCCCTGGAAGTCCTGAAGCAGACGGGTGCTGAAATCACGCCCACCAATTCGGGCATCCGCGTGATGCGCAACGGCTCCGGCATCGCGCCCGTGGACGTGACGACCGAGCCCTTCCCCGGCTTCCCGACCGACCTGCAGGCCCAGTTCATGGCGCTGATGACCAGGGCGAAGGGCCAGTCGCGCATCACCGAGACGATTTTCGAGAACCGCTTCATGCACGTGCAGGAGCTCGCCCGCCTTGGTGCCAACATCACCCTCAACGGCCAGACCGCGATCGTGGAGGGCGTGGAGCGGCTGAAGGGCGCTCCCGTCATGGCCACCGACCTTCGCGCATCCGTCTCTCTCGTCATCGCGGGCCTTGCCGCGGAAGGTGAGACCACCGTCAACCGCGTCTATCACCTCGACCGCGGTTTCGAGCGGCTTGAGGAAAAACTCTCGAACTGCGGAGCCGAAATCGAGCGCATCTCCGCTTGACCTTCGCGTCGGTCCGTGGAACCCGTATCTGTTAAGCGGTGTACCGGTTGAGAGTGAGCGTCGGCGATGGATTTCCTGAAGCTGGTTGCCTTTGACCAGGACGATCTGAAGATACTCGCAGCCCACGTTCAGGATGCGCTGATAAAGGTTGGGGACCTGGAATATCTTGCCCGGCAGAAGCGATTCGCCATCCCCATGAACCGTTTCGCGTGGGAGAAGGTGGAGCGGAAGATCTTTCGCCGCCCCCGCTACCGGCGCCACCAGAGCGTGCTGGATTTTGGCCGCATTCTTTCGGTCCGCTCCCGCGGCATTGACAGAACCAAGCCGTCGGAGGTCCTGTCCCTTCTGACCCTTCATTTCGTCAAGAAGGAGCCGCCTTCTGGCACGATAGAACTTGTTTTTTCCGGCGATGCCGCTCTGCTGCTCGATGTGGAATGCATCGAGGCCCGGCTTGCCGACACAGGTGCGGCGTGGGAAACCGCCTCCCTGCCCCGCCACGACGATTGAGGAAGGACTTTAGATGACGACCAGGCTCTCGACGGCCGACAGCAACTTTGAAGAGCTCTTCGCCCGCTTCCTGACCACCAAGCGCGAGGTTTCGGAGGAGGTGGGCGCCGTTGTCGCCGAGGTGATCGCGCGCGTTCGCGACGAGGGCGATGCCGCCGTCATCGACTATACCCGCAAGTTCGACCGCTTCGATCCTGCTGCAACCGGGCTGCGCATCACCCGCGAGGAGATCGAGGCGGCCTACGAGGCGGTGGACAAGCCCACGGTCGAGGCCCTCAAGATCGCCCGCGACCGCATCGAGGCGCACCATACCCGCCAGCTGCCGGAAGACCTGCGTTACCGCGATGACATCGGCGTCGAGCTCGGCTGGCGCTGGACGGCGGTTCACACCGTCGGCATCTACGTGCCGGGCGGTCTCGCGAGCTATCCAAGCTCGGTCCTGATGAATGCAGTGCCCGCGCGCGTGGCCGGCGTGGAACGCATCGTCATGGCGGTTCCGACGCCGGACGGCGAGCTCAATCCGCTGGTTCTCGTGGCCGCTGATCTTGCTGGCGTGACCGACATCTTCCGCGTCGGCGGCGCGCAGGCCATCGCCGCGCTTGCCTACGGCACCGAGACCATTCCCGCCGTGGACAAGATCGTCGGCCCCGGTAACGCCTATGTGGCCGCCGCCAAGCGCCAGGTCTTCGGCAAGGTTGGCATCGACATGATCGCCGGTCCCTCGGAGGTGCTGGTTGTGGCGGATCCGGACAACGATCCCGCCTGGGTGGCTGCCGACCTGCTGGCCCAGGCCGAGCACGACACCGCCGCCCAGGCCATTCTCATCACCACCGACGCGTCCTTCGCCGACCAGGTGGAGGAGGCCGTGCGCACCCAGCTCACCACCCTTCCCAAGGCGGATATCGCGTCCGCGAGCTGGCGCGACTACGGCGCGATCATCCTCATCAGCGACATGGAGGAGGTCCCGGCGCTCATCGACCGCATCGCTCCTGAGCATCTCGAGCTTGCGACTGACGCAGCGGAGAACATCCTCGCGCGCATCCGCAACGCGGGCGCCGTCTTCCTCGGCCGCTACACGCCGGAGGCCCTGGGCGACTATGTCGCCGGCACCAATCACGTCCTGCCCACGGCGCGCTCGGCGCGCTTCTCGTCCGGACTCGGCGTGCTTGATTTCATGAAGCGCATGTCGCTGCTCCGGGCTGGCGTGGACCAGCTTCGCATCATCGGCCCTGCCGCCATCGCCCTCGGCCGTTCCGAGGGACTGGATGCGCATGCCCGATCCGTCTCCATAAGGTTGAACGTGTAAGGCAGGTCATGGGACAGCGGGACCCCGGCAAGGCGCGCCTGATAGACGTCGAGCTGGACGAAACGATCGGCCGGGCCCCGCCGGACATCGAGCACGAGCGGGCCGTCGCCATCTTCGACCTGGTGGAAGAAAACAGCTTCAGCCCGGTCAATGACCCTGACGGCGGGCCGTATAAGCTGCGCATCTCGCTTGTCGACAAGCGTCTGGTGCTGCGCATTACCCGCGAGAACGACGAGGAAGTCATCACGCACATCCTGTCGCTGACGCCGTTCAAGCGGATCGTGCGCGATTACTTCATGATCTGCGAGAGCTATTATCAGGCGATCCGCTCCGCCTCGCCCAGCCAGATCGAGGCGATCGACATGGGCCGCCGCGGCCTCCACAACGAGGGCTCGCAGCTGCTGATGGACCGCCTGAAGGGCAAGATCGAGGTGGACTTCGACACGGCGCGCCGGCTGTTCACGCTGGTCTGCGTCCTGCACTGGCGGGGCACCTGATGGCCGGATCGGACATTCCTGCCATTCCACCGGTCGTGTCGGCGGACACCACCGAGAAACGCAAGCCGCCCCGTTCGCTGCTGTTCCTCTGCGGCCGCAATTCCATCCGCTCGCCGATGGCGGAGGCTCTGGCGCGTCGGGCGCTTCCGCCGACCACCTTCATCACCTCCGCCGGCGTCAAGCCGGGCGAGCCTGACCCGTTCGTGGAGGCCGTGCTCAACGAGGAGAACCTCAGCCTCGGCGACCGCCTGCCCCAGGATTTTGAGGAACTAGAGGACACCTATTTCGAGGTGATCATCACCCTTTCCCCGGAAGCGCACCATCGCGCGCTGGAGCTGACGAGAACCCAGGCGGTGGAAGTGGAATACTGGCCGACGTTCGACCCCTCCGTCGTTGAGGGAAGCCGGGAACAGAAACTCGATGCTTATCGTGACCTTCGCGAATATTTGAAAGCAAATATCGCCAACCGCTTTTCTTGTGACTAAATATACTGTTGCGAGTATTATTACGAGTATCGTGCCCGTAGCGGCGCACGTCTGACCGCCGGCCGGGCGCAGAAACAATCCGGTTCACAAACGGATGCGGATGGAGTAGGTTCCGCGCCAACTTTTGCACCGGGTGCGCGCCCGTGGGCGGTCGCCGGGTTTATCATGGTTCAACACAACTGAAGGTACAGGATGCCAAAGGAAGAAGTCCTTGAATTTCCGGGTGTGGTCACCGAACTGCTGCCCAATGCCACGTTCCGGGTCAAGCTCGAGAACGATCACGAGATCATCGCTCACACCGCTGGCCGCATGCGCAAGAATCGCATCCGCGTGCTGACCGGCGACAAGGTTCTGGTCGAGATGACGCCGTACGACCTGACCAAGGGCCGCATTACTTACCGCTTCAAGTAACACCAGCGCGGCCCCCGGATCGGCATGAGTGCAACGTACCGTCTTGTTCTGGCCTCGGGTTCGCCGCGGCGAGTAGAGCTTCTGCAGCAGGCCGGCATCACGCCGGACCGACTTGTTCCCACTGACATCGACGAAACGCCTATGCGGGCGGAGCATCCCCGTTCGCTGGCCAAGCGGCTTTCCGCCGAAAAGGCCAGGAAGGCTCTCGAGCGCCTGCAGAAGACCGGCGAGGCGGAAGGTTGCTTCATTCTGGGGGCGGACACCGTGGTTTCCGTGGGAAGGCGCATCCTCCCAAAGGCGGAAACCCGCGACGACGCAGCAAACTGCCTGCGCCTTCTGTCAGGCCGCGCCCATCGCGTTTACACGGGCGCCTGCCTGATCACGCCATCCGGAAAGGTGCGGCAGAAGGTTGTCGAGACACGCGTACGTTTCAAGCGCCTGTCCGAGGAAGAGTTGAACCTCTACCTTGAAACCGGCGAATGGCGCGGCAAGGCGGGCGGCTATGCCATTCAGGGCATCGCCGGCTGTTTCGTCGTCCGCCTGGTCGGCTCCTACACGAATGTGGTGGGCCTTCCCCTTTATGAAACGCTGGGGCTCCTGAGCGCTGATGGCTTCAGGATCTACCAGAACTGGCTCTCGCCGGAACGCATCTGAAATGACTGACAACAACACCGAGAAGGTCGTTCCGCTGCGCCCCCGCCGCTCCTGTCCGGAGTGCGGCAAGCCCTCGGACCGGCAGTTCTTCCCGTTCTGCTCCGGGCGCTGCAAGGACATCGACCTCAACCGCTGGCTGTCCGGCTCATATGTGATCCCCGGCCGCCCCGTTGACGAGGCGGACGAGGAATAGCGTCATTGACCGGACAGCGGTTGCCGGTCTTCTTCTGGCCTCCGCAACAACCGGGCAGAGCGCTGTTTCAGGGATAGTGGCCACCGGCCTTTCGTCTGGAGCCGCATACCCCCCACCGATCACGCCCGCCGCCGGGGGATCTCCATGCGCCTCTTGCGCGCCTGTTCGGACAGAAGGGTCGTCGGATCTTCCAGGATGGAAATTTCGTGCGCGCGATCCAGGTCCCGGCGCGAAATGCCGAGGTCGTGAAGCTGCCAGTCTTCCATCTCGTCCAGGCGGGCCAGTGCCAGGCGGCCCGTTACCAGCTTCTTCACGCGCCGGGCCACGGCCGCCAGCCTGGCGCCCAGATCCTGAAGTCTCCAGCCGGAAACCAGCTGGTCCAATTCCTGCGTGTGCATGGTTTCGCCTCCTGTCGCGGGCCTCGACGAGCCGAAGCGGGCGCTCCGGTCGCGGCAGGGGAACTTCTCGCACATACGGATTGATAATACGAACGAATGTTTTTAATATTATCCATCAAAATGGATGAAGGTGGCTACCATGTCCGCGCCCCTCGATCTGGACCAGCTCCGCACTTTCGTGGCAATCACCGAGACCGGCAGCTTCACCCGCGCCGCCGAGGAAGTCTTTCGCACCCAGTCGGCGGTATCCATGCAGATGCGCCGTCTTGAGGAACGTCTGGGCCGCCCCCTGTTCGAAAAGGACGGTCGCCTGAACCGCCTGACGCCTGACGGCGAGAAGCTGCTCGTCTACGCCCGGGAGCTGCTGCGGCTCAACCAGGAGACTCTGGCTGCCTTCGACGAGGAAAGCCTCGAGGGTCACATCCGCTTCGGCATGCCGGACGACTACGCCGATCGCTTCCTGCCGGAGATCATGACGCGCTTCTCTCAGTCCAACCCGCGGGTCGAGATGACAATCGTCTGCGAGCCGACTTCGAGCCTCATCAGCCAGGTTCAGCAGGGCACGCTTGATGTGGCGCTGGTCACCGACCACCCGCCGGCCCAGGTGGTCCGGCGCGAACCCCTGCTTTGGGTGGGCTCGGCCAACCACGAGGCGCACCGCCGCGCGGTCCTGCCGATGGCCTTTGGCCGCCCCTCCTGCACCTGGCGACGCCATGCCTGCACCGCACTTGAGAAGGTCGGGCGGGCATACCGCATCATGTTCACAAGCCACTCGGCGACGGCCCTCGCCGCCGCAGTCCTTTCCGGAGGAGCTATCACCATCATGCCGGAATGCTCGCTGCGTCCCGGCATGCGCGTGCTGGGCGAGGCGGACGGCTTTCCCCCGCTGCCTGAGTGCCGCATCGGCATTGTCCGCCGTCCCTCGGCTGATACGGAGATCATCAATGCGATCACCCGCCATATCGCCGAGAGCCTCGACAACATCTCGGCCACACTGATCGAGCACGCCGACGACCTGAGCGGAGCGCTGCGCATCCGCCGCGCCCGCCGCGCGGTTCCGGAAAACCTCGTCACGAGCTGACGTGCTGACAGCCTCCGCGGTGAGGAAGCAGCACGCAATCGGCTGCCGCCCGATCCGCCGGCACCCGGCGCCCCGCCCTGCAGCACAATCGCGGCATTGCTTGACCGCCGGGGTGTCATTAGGGTCAATCGAACCATGGACGAGTTGCAGCCCACCGATTCGCGTTCCAATGCCGTGGAGTTCTCGGTCAGCGAGCTTTCGCTGGCCCTGAAGCGCACGGTGGAGGATGCTTTCGGCTACGTACGCGTCCGCGGCGAGATCTCCGGCTACCGCGGCCCTCACTCTTCGGGCCACTGCTACTTTGCGCTCAAGGACGAGCGCGCCCGTCTGGAGGCGGTAATCTGGAAGGGAACGTTCGCAAGGCTCAAGTTCCAGCCTCAGGAGGGCCTCGAGGTCGTGGCCACCGGCCGCTTGACCACCTTCCCCGGTTCGTCCAAATACCAGATCGTCATCGAGCAGCTCGAACCCGCCGGCGCCGGCGCCCTGATGGCGCTATTGGAGGAGCGCAAGCGCAGACTGGCCGCCGAAGGTCTCTTCGCCGAAAGCCGCAAGAAACCCCTGCCCTTCCTGCCGCGCGTCATCGGCGTCGTCACCTCGCCCACCGGCGCGGTGATCCGTGACATCATCCACCGCATTACCGACCGCTTTCCCCTGCATGTCCTGGTCTGGCCCGTGCGGGTACAGGGCGAGACAACGGCCCAGGAAGTGGCGAACGCCGTGGCAGGCTTCAACGCGTTGGGCGATGACCCGTCCCTGCCGCGCCCCGATGTCATCATCGTCGCCCGTGGCGGCGGCAGCCTGGAGGACCTCTGGGGCTTCAACGATGAAGCCGTGGTGCGGGCCGTCGCTGCCTCCGAAATCCCCGTCATCTCGGCCGTCGGCCACGAGACGGACTGGACCCTGATCGACCTCGCCGCCGACCGCCGCGCGCCGACCCCCACCGGCGCCGCCGAAATGGCGACCCCGGTGAAGGCGGATCTGGAAGCGATCCTTGCCCGCCTTTCGGCGCGGTTCAAGAGCGCCATCTCGCGTGACCTCGACCGCCGGCGGCAGACGCTGCGCTCCACCGCGCGCGCCATGCCCTCGCCCGACCAGCTCTTCGCCCTGCCCCGTCGCCATTTCGACGAATGCGCGGCCCGCCATGTCCGAGCCCTGGACATGCTGGTGCAGAAGAAGCGCCTGCGTTTGAATGGCGTGCGCCTGTCGCCAGCCACCCTTGCCCTGCGCCTTACCGAGGCGCGGCGCAGCCTTTCCCAGTGCGGCACCCGCCTGCCGGTCGTATTTCAGAACCAGCTGCACCAGCGCCGCATCCGCCTCGACCGCGATGCGGCCCGCGTCACCGCGCGCGGACTGCTCGACCGCATCCGCTCGGCGGACGAGCGTCTTGGAAACCTCTCCCGCCGGATGGACCGCGCCGCCGAACAGCGGCTGCGTTCTTTCCACACCGTGCTCGACCAGCACGAGCGGCTGATGAAGTCGGTCTCCTACCAGGCGATCCTCGATCGCGGCTTTGCGCTGGTCCGCGATGCCTCCGAAGCGCCAATAAAGCGCGCGGCCGACATTTCCTCCGGCCAGGTCCTCAACATCCAGTTTGCCGACGGCCCGGCAACCGCCATCGCCGGCACCCGCCCCGCCGCACCCAAACCCACCCCTGGGCGCAAACCTTCCCCGTCGAAGGATGACGGAGGACAGGGGAGGTTGTTTTGAGGGGGCCAAGACAATTCAGCCCTGGTACAGAGGCCAGCGAACCTCGATGTGCTGTTGCATTTCATGCAACGCTTCATACTCTATGATTGGAAAGTCGCCGTGCTGATCCGAACTGTCACCGGATGGTGCGCGTGCCTGGCAATCGCCGGGATAAGGCAGCGGGGCGCAACGTCTTATCCGAACTCCCAGACATCCTGAATTCTTGGTGCCTGCATCTGCCGCCATCGATCGGCGTCGGTTCGCTCTCTTCTATACGATCGCGTGATCGCGCCTGTACACATGTCCGCCATCTGCGAACCGGTGAGCAGATTGCGGCCAGATACCCACCGGTGATTGTAAGGAGAGAAAAGCTCTGCGGGAAATTGATGGTACGGTTGGGTGGATTCGAACCACCGACCTCAGGAGCCACAATCCTGCGCTCTAACCAACTGAGCTACAACCGCCCGGCTTCTTGCCCGCGTCCTTACGAGCAATCGTTTCGATTTGCAAGACCCTGAAATCACGAACGCGCAATTGTCGCGATAAATTATGGGAAAATATCCGGAACTGCGCGGTTTCCGCCGCTCTGGAAAATTTGCGGGCGAACCGCCCGCTCGAGCATAGCCCACCATTCCAGACGGGAATCATTCGCGGACAAGAAGACGGCAGGGATTCGCCCGCATCGGACGGAGTCACCTGCCGTGATTGGAGAGCCTGTCTGGAGCAACTTCAGGGAAATGGGAACGTGTTCAGCCGTGCTTCAGGCCAGCGGTGAACATGTCCTGGAGCGGCCGCACGAGCTCGTTGATCGCCCGCTCGGACAGGGCCTGGAAGTCCCTTGCCCGGCGCACCGCGACATCCATCTGATTGCGCAGGAACGAGCCCTGCAGCTCGACCACTTCATCCATCGACCTTGCTGCCGCCAGCGCCTTGAACTGGTCCAGCCCGGCCTCCGCGCTCTCGCGCAGGACGTTGAACGAGGTCATGGCAACGTCGGCCCCGAGCACCTGGGCGTTTTCCACTGTCTTGTCGAATGCCTGGCGCATCTCGCCGGCGCCGAATGCGCCGTCCGCACCTGTCGCATTCTCCTTATCGGAATTGCCTGGCTTGCGTCCGGTCTTGTTCATGGCATGAACCTTTCTCTCGGTATGCCCCTTCGCCCGCAGTGGCCTCAATATAGTGCCGGCCATTGTGCGCTGCAATATGATTTCCGCATCGCACAATCACAAGGCCGGCGTTAACCAATGCGATTGATCATGAGACGCAAACCCATGAGTTTTCTGGACGTTTGGGCTTTGGCGCTCTATTAACAACTCGTTAAGGCAGGCAAATTTGGTCCTGACCGATTGGTGAACCGATATGGCGCGAGTTTATCCATTCCTCGACATTACCGTGCTGGACGGCGTGCGGGAGCGTTTTGCCGCGGGGGATGCGCTTGTCGTTCTGTCGGAAGACCTTGTCCGGATCATATGGGCAAATGGCTCCGGCGCACAGCTGCTCGGCTTCTCCGGCATAGAGGACGCGTTGGACCAGGACCCCGGCCTTACCGCCGTCGCGCGCCGGCAGATCTCCGCCCTGCCAGGGTTCCCTGCCATCGGTGAGAACAGACCGGTGGCCGTACGCCTGCATAGTGGACTGTTCTTCTTTCAGGCGAGCGCCATCACCCTGCCGGGTGGCGAGCACGCTATTCTCCTGGCCCAGCCTGCGGCTGAAGAGGCTTCCGACGCCGAGCGCGCCCGGCGCGCCGTCGCGGGCATTGTTGGTCCCGGCCAGTTCGCCGCTCTCGTGGACGAAAGCGGTTCCGTCCGGGCGGCCACGCCCGGCTTCAACACGCTGAAGCTGGACAATGCCGTCATCGGCCCGCTGCTCGACGACCTTCGTGCAAGTCCCGCGCGACTCTTGAAGCGCCGCGTCTCGGCCATTCGCTCACTTCCCATTGGGATGGCCCGCCTGCGGGACGAAGACCCTCTATTTCTGCTCCTGGTTGTCGATGACGGTGAGGAGCAGGCGGTGACGCCCGAACCTGTCCGGATGGCGGCTCCGACCGCAGCTCAGGCGGCAGCCGTACCTGAACTGCATCCGGCCCGCAGCCGCATTCCGGCCGCCAATCCGTCTGTCCCCGTACCCGCCAGCCTGGCGGACTCGAAGGAACGCATCGTCCGCTTCTCCTGGCGCACCGACGCCGACGGACGCTTCACCAGCATTTCCCCGGAGTTTGTCGAAGCGGTCGGGGAACCTGCGGCCGACATCATCGGACGCACCTTCCGCGAGGTGTCCAACGCCTTCGGCCTTGATGTGGACGGAACCATTCAGCGCCACATGGAGCGGCGCGACACCTGGTCCGGCTGCTCGGTCATGTGGCCGCTGGCGGGCCAGCCGCTCAAGGTTCCCGTTGATCTGGCGGGCTTGCCCGTTTACGGACGCGGCAGGGTCTTCGAGGGCTTCCGCGGCTTTGGCGTCGTCCGCCTCAGCGACGCGGCCGATGATCCGGAAGGTATCGGCCTCGTCTTGAAGACCGCGCCCACCCCTGTAGAAACCACCTCCCTGGAGCAGGCGCCCGGCGAGGACGGCGAGCAGACCGAACACTACAGGAAGCTGCCCATTCTTGACGAGCTTCTGTCCGACCCGTTCGAAGGCGAGCGGCCCGCTATCGCCATCCCGAAGGAGCATTCGCGCCGCGCTGCGGACAAGTCCGCCGCGCCCTCCGAAGGTGGCAAGTCCTACGGGCTGACCCCCGCCGAACGGCTTGCTTTCCGGGAAATCGGTGAACGCCTGCGCCGCGCGAATGCCGAACTCGCAAGCCGGGAGGAAGAAGAGGCCCCCCAACCCTCGGTCGAGGAAGAGGCCGAACCCGTTCCGGCGACCGGCCCCACCCGGGAGCCGGCGCCTACCGCTGACGCCGGCGCTCCGGCATCCGTCGGGACGGATGCGGGTTCTGTACCGCAGGAACATCCCGAACAGGATGCGGAGATCTTACGCGCGCAGGCCGAAGAGCAGCCCACCAGCGAGGCGCTTACCTCATCCGTATCCGAACCCATCTCCAGCCAGGATGAAGCTCCCGCCGCGAAGCAGGCTGAAGCGATCCCGCCCGCTACCGAGCTTCCGGCCTCCCCTGGCGCAGAACAGCCTTCTCAGGAAAGAGCGCCCTCGGAGCGGCCCCGTCAGGCACGTTCCCTGCTGAGCCTTGTTCCCTCGGAAAAGCCTGCCGACGCGGCACGCGGCGACACCGCGCCAGACGCAGCGGCCCGTGGCGAAAATGCTCCGTCCGCTGCCGACCGCGTGGAATCACAGGCTGCACCCTCGCCCGCCGACGATGTCCGCAACCTTCTCGCGCACCTGCCCGCGCCCGTACTCATCCATTCCGGCGACGTGCTACACTATGCCAATCGCGAGTTCTTCCACCTGACGGGCTATGCTGACCTTCAACAGCTCGAGGCGGCAGGTGGCATTGGCGCCCTGTTCGACGCGGGCACCGATCTGAAGGGCCAGCACGATTCCACCCTGTCCCTGCGGACGGCCACCGGCAGGATGGTGCCGGTCCAGACACGGCTGCAGTCCATCCCGTGGAACGGCGGCAAGGCTCTCATGCTGTCGCTCCGCCCCATGGCCCGCAGTCTGCTCGCCGAGAGCTACGGCTGGGAGCAGTCGCCCTTCGGTCTCACCATCCGGGAGATGCAGGCCATCGTCGACACGGCGGCCGATGGCGTCATCCTCATCGGCAGTGATGGCGAGATCCGTTCCATGAACGCACCTGCCGAGGCGCTCTTCGGCTATGATGCCGAGAACGTCATCGGCAAATCCTTCGACGTGCTCTTTGCCATCGAGAGCAAGCGCACCGTTCGCGACTACATCGCGGCGATGAATGAGGGGGGCGCGAGCAGCATGCTCAACGACGGCCGCCACGTGATCGGCCGCGAGGCCCACGGCCGTTTTATCCCGCTCTTCATCACCCTTGCCCGCCTGCCGGACGACAAGGGCTACTGCGCGGTCCTGCGCGACATTTCCTACTGGAAGCGTATCGAGGAGGAACTCACCCAGGCCCGTTCGCAGGCCGAGCGGGCTTCCTCCCAGAAGAGCGATTTCCTTGCCCGCGTGAGCCACGAGATCCGCACGCCGCTCAACGCCATCATTGGCTTCGCCGAGCTGATGATCGACGAGAAGTTCGGTCCGGTCGAGAACGACCGGTACCGCGACTATCTCCGCGACATCCGCCGCTCCGCCAGCCATGTGCTCGAGCTGGTGAACGACCTGCTCGACATTTCCAAGATCGAGGCTGGCCAGCAGGACATGCAGTTCGAGCCGATCTCGCTCAACGAGGCCCTGGAGCAGGCCGTCGCCATGATGCAGCCGCAGGCCAACAGCGAGCGCGTCATCATCCGCTCGAGCTTCGGCACGCGCATCCCCAACGTCATCGCGGACCTCCGCAGCATCCGCCAGATTGCGCTGAACCTGCTGTCGAACGCGGTGCGCTACACGCCAGCGGGCGGCCAGATCATCGTCTCCACCGCCTACCAGCCCGACGGCTCGGTGGTCCTGCGCATCCGCGACACGGGCATCGGCATGACGCCTGCGGAACTCGAAGAGGCGCTGAAGCCGTTCCGGCAGATCAATGCCCTTGAACGCCGCCGTGGCGACGGCACCGGCCTTGGCCTGCCTTTGACGCGCGCGCTCGTCGAAGCCAACCGCGCCTTTTTCTCGATCAACTCCACCCCGGGCGAAGGCACGCTGGTCGAGATCACCTTCCCGCCGACCCGGGTTCTGGCTGACTGAGGCCGGCGGCGCCCGCGCCGCAGCGGGTCGCAGTCGAGCGGACAAAAAAAGAACGCCTTGGGTGGGGGGAAGGCGTTCAAAGGTGGGGAGGTACTGTTAATGCAGAAGCTTGCAGGGGTCTGGCGGGGAAACCTCTCTCGCCAGACGAAGCATCATGCACTTCATATGTTTAATATTTTCTCTATGAAAGAGTGATCAATTCTCCTTACATTCGTTATCCCCATTGCATGAGCACTGCCCGGGCGTGGAATTCTCCGGGGATGCGACCGCAAGGGACTGGCCCTTTCGATCATTTCAGTCATACTTCCAGCCCTGACATCTTGCGCACCGATCACGCCAGAGCCGGATCTCCGTCCATGTCCACACGCAAGTTGACCATCCGCAAGCTGCTTGTCGCCAATCGATCCGAGATTGCCATCCGCGTGTTTCGCGCGGCCAACGAGTTGGGGATCCGGACCGTCGCGGTCTGGGCTGAGGAAGACAAATATGCGCTTCACCGCTTCAAGGCCGACGAGAGCTACCTGATCGGCCGCGGCCCGCATCTGGAGCGCGATCTCGGACCGATCGAGAGCTATCTCTCGATCGACGAGATCATTCGCGTGGCGAAACTCTCCGGTGCCGATGCCATCCACCCCGGTTACGGGCTTCTCTCCGAAAGCCCCGAGTTTGCCGAAGCCTGCGCCGCCAACGGCATAATTTTCATTGGCCCCAGCCCTGAAACCATGCGCCGGCTCGGCAACAAGGTCGCCGCCCGCAATCTTGCCGTCGAGGTGGGCGTGCCGGTAGTCCCGGCGACCGACCCGCTGCCGGATGACATGACCGAGGTCGCCCGCCTTGCCGGCGAAATCGGCTACCCGCTGATGCTGAAGGCCTCGTGGGGCGGCGGCGGGCGCGGCATGCGCGTCATCCGCTCGGAAGCCGACCTCGCCCGCGAGGTGATGGAAGCGCGGCGGGAGGCCAAGGCCGCCTTCGGCAAGGATGAGGTCTATCTCGAAAAGCTTGTCGAGCGTGCCCGTCACGTCGAGGTCCAGGTCTTGGGCGACACCCATGGCAATGTCGTACACCTCTTCGAGCGCGACTGCTCCATCCAGCGCCGCAACCAGAAGGTCATCGAGCGCGCCCCGGCCCCCTATCTGAACGACGGGCAGCGGCAGGAGCTCTGCGGCCACGCCCTCAAGATCGCCCGCGCCACCAGCTATTCCGGCGCCGGCACGGTCGAATTCCTGATGGATGCAGACACGGGGCAGTTCTACTTCATCGAGGTCAACCCGCGCATCCAGGTCGAGCACACGGTCACGGAGGAAGTGACCGGCATCGACATCGTCAAGGCGCAGATCCGCATTGCCGAAGGTGCGGCCATCGGTGCGCCGGAATCCGGTGTGCCGCCGCAGGAGGAGATCCGCCTGCAAGGCCATGCCCTCCAGTGCCGTATCACCACGGAAGACCCGGAGCAGAACTTCATTCCCGACTACGGCCGCATTACCGGCTACCGCTCGGCGGCTGGCTTCGGCGTCCGGCTGGACGGCGGCACGGCTTATACGGGCGCCATCATTACGCGCTACTACGATCCGCTGCTGGTCAAGGTCACCACCTCGGGACGCACAACCGACGAGGCCATTGCCCGCATGGACCGGGCGCTGCGCGAGTTCCGCATTCGCGGCGTGGCAACCAACCTCACGTTTCTCGAGGCGATCATCAGTCACCCGAAGTTCCGCAACGCCTCCTACACCACCCGTTTCATTGACGAGACGCCGGAACTTTTCGCCCAGGTGAAGCGCCAGGACCGTGCAACCAAGCTGCTGACCTACCTCGCCGATGTAACGGTCAACGGCCATCCGGAGACGCGTGGCCGCCCGAAGCCCAAGAACGACGCCGCTCGCCCGCGCGTGCCCTATATCGACGCTCCCGTGCGGGAAGGCACAAAGCAGCTTCTGGATCGCCTTGGCCCGCAGAAGTTTGCCGAATGGATGCGAAACGAGAAGCGCTTGCTCGTCACCGACACCACCATGCGCGACGGCCACCAGTCGCTGCTCGCCACGCGCATGCGCACCTATGACATTGCGGCGGTCGCCGGCGTCTATGCAAAGGCCCTGCCGCAGCTTTTCTCGCTCGAATGCTGGGGCGGCGCGACCTTTGACGTCGCCATGCGCTTCCTGACGGAAGACCCGTGGGAGCGCCTGTCACTCATTCGGGAGGCCGCGCCGAACATCCTGCTCCAGATGCTGCTGCGCGGCGCAAATGGCGTCGGCTACACCAACTATCCGGACAACGTCGTCCGCTACTTCATTCGTCAGGCGGCCGCCGGCGGTATCGACCTCTTCCGCGTCTTCGACTGCCTGAACTGGGTCGAGAACATGCGCGTCGCCATGGATGCGGTGATCGAGGAAGGCAAGCTCTGCGAGGCCGCAATCTGCTATACCGGCGACATCCTCGACCCCAACCGCGCCAAGTACGACCTCAAGTACTACGTCGATCTGGCGAAAGAGCTGGACGCCGCCGGCGCCCACATCATCGCCGTCAAGGACATGGCGGGCCTGCTGAAGCCCGCCGCCGCGAAGGTGCTCTTCAAGGCGCTGCGCGAGGCGACGGATCTGCCGATCCACTTCCACACGCATGACACGTCGGGCATTTCGGCGGCCACCGTGCTTGCCGCCGTCGAGGCGGGCGTTGACGCCATCGACGCGGCCATGGATGCGCTTTCGGGGGGCACCTCGCAGCCCTGCCTTGGCTCCATCGTGGAAGCGCTCAAGGGCGACGAGCGCGACACCGGACTCGATACCGAGTGGATCCGCCGCATCTCCTTCTACTGGGAGGCGGTGCGCAACCAGTACGCCGCCTTCGAGAGCGACCTCAAGGGTCCGGCCTCGGAGGTCTACCTGCACGAAATGCCCGGCGGCCAGTTCACCAACCTCAAGGAACAGGCCCGCGCGCTCGGGCTCGAGACCCGCTGGCACGAAGTCGCCCGCGCCTATCACGACGCCAACCTGATGTTTGGCGACATCATCAAGGTCACCCCCTCCTCCAAGGTGGTGGGCGATATGGCCTTGATGATGGTATCGCAGGACCTGACCGTCGAGGACGTGCTCAACCCGGACCGCGATATCGCCTTCCCCGACTCGGTCGTCTCCATGCTGCGCGGCGACCTGGGCCAGCCCCCCGGCGGCTGGCCGGAAGCACTACAGAAAAAGGCGCTGAAGGGCGCTGAACCCATCACCGTGCGCCCCGGCTCGCTCCTGCCGGCGGCTGACCTGGAGGCCGAGCGCAAGGCCGTTGAGGCGAAGCTCGAGCGCAAGCTCAGCGACGCCGAGTTCGCCTCCTATCTGATGTATCCGAAGGTCTTCAGTGACTTCGCCGCGGCCCAGGCGGAATATGGCCCGGTGAGCGTGCTGCCCACCCCCGCCTACTTCTACGGCATGGCGCCGGAGGAGGAGATCTATGTCGATCTCGAGCAGGGAAAGACGCTGGTCATCCGTTGCCTGACGATTGGCGAGACGGACGACCAGGGCATGGTCACGGTCTTCTTCGAGCTGAATGGCCAGCCCCGCCACGTGAAGGTACCGAGCCGTCTCAACGGCGGTGGAGCGGCTCGCGTCCGCCGCAAGGCCGAGCCCGGCAACCCCGCGCACGTTGGCGCCCCGATGCCGGGCGTCGTCTCGACCGTGGCGGTGGCCGCCGGGCAAACCGTGAAGGCTGGTGACGTGCTGCTCTCCATCGAGGCCATGAAGATGGAAACCGTGCTGCACGCCGAGCGCGACGGCGAGATCGCGGAGGTGCTGGTCAAGGCAGGCGAACAGATCGACGCGAAGGACCTTCTCGTGGTCTACGCCTAGCGGTTCCGGGAAAAGTGGGAACCGGTTTTCCGTCCGGAACCGCGGAGAAATCGCCGGTTCCAGAAAAAGTGGGAACCGGTTCTCCGCCATATGCGGTTCCGAGAGAAGTGGGCGCCACACCTTTTCCGGCTGGAACGGCAAGACAGGGAATGTAGCGGCAGGGATCGGCGGGAGAGAATGCGGCCATTACCTCCGCCTGACGTGAGCGGGGTGGGCGGCGCCCCTTCGCCGTTGCCGGATATACTTGCACGGCTACACATTTTGACGATTTCCCCACGCCGCAATGTCCTGCGAATTGCTTGCGTCTACCTCCATTGTTTATGATAACGACCCTACTTGATTGGCAAAATCAAGACGCTACAAGTATCATTGACGACCATATAAGTATTAGTTTTTATCGTTATTCAAACAACCGTCCCGCACAAACACCTTCTCTATTTCGCCTCTCCCATGTATAAACACCGAAATAACGCCGTGTAATCTTTGTGATCTGCGTGCATCGTGGCAACGGATCCCGGGATTGCCGGAGAGATCAATGGCATGAACGTCATCGTCCGTCTCAGATCGGAGTTGAATGTCGCAGGAGCTTGCAAGGAAAACCATCTGGGCTGCCGCCCTTGCCGCGGTCTTGATCGTATTGGCCGTTTTTGTCTGGCTTCCATTCCTTGCCTCGACACAACTGGTCCGGGACCGCATCGCCCAGCAGCTGACGGCCTGGAGCGGCTACCGCGTCACCATCGACGAGGCGCCCGACATCCATGTCTGGCCTACCTTTCGCGCCGTTCTGCGGGATGTGCGTTTCCAGGACTGGAACGGCGAGCGCGAGCCGATCCTTGAAGCGGAAGACATAGAGATCGACCTTTCTGCGCTGGCGGCGCTTCAGGGCAATGTCGTCTTCACCCGCCTGCGCCTGGTCCGCCCGGTCCTGCGCATTCATAATGCTCCCCTACCTCCGTCGTCATCTCCCCAGCGTTGGGGCAGGCTTGCCCGCTCCGTACAGGCGGCCCGTGCCGCACTCGCTGAATCTCCCAAGGATCCGGATCTGAGCGCCCTGCCCTCCGACACGCTCGGGGAGATCGAGCTGGTCGACGGGCGGATCCTGTACCAGACGGGTGATTCCTGGGTGGATTTCGTCACCAGCCTCTCCGGCGAACTCGACTGGCCTGCGCTGAACCGGCCGGCCAATCTGACGGCCCAGGGCATCTGGCAGGGCGAATCCGTTTCGGTCCGCGCGAACTCGGCGCAACCGCTTCTTCTCGTCGCCGGCGGGACAGCCCCGCTTGCGCTTTCGGTGGATGCGGCCCCCGCCAACGCATCGTTCCGCGGCACCGCCAGTCTTGCCGGCGATGGGTTGATCGATGGCGAAATCAGCGTCTCGGCCCCATCCGTCAACCGCATGGTCGAATGGCTTCTCGGGCTACGCTTCTCAGGCGGGAGGATTGGCCCTTTCACGCTGTCCGGCCGCATTGCCGGCAACGGCCGCCGCATCAAGCTTGGGGCTTCCACCCTGGGCGTATATGCGAGTTCCGGCCGGGGAACCCTCGAACTGGGGCTCGAACAAAACCGGCCGACTCTTATCGGGACTCTGGCCTTTGACACGCTGAACCTGCAATCGCTGGTGCAGACGCTCAATCCGTTGAACCGGGTCAGATCCGACAGCACCGGACCATTGCCGTTGCGCAATGTCGATTTCGACCTGCGCTTTTCCGCCGCCTCCGCGACCTACGGGCCCATTTCCCTGTCCAAGGTGGCCCTGTCCGCCAAGGCTTCCGAGCAGCTCTCCACCTTCGACATCACCGATGCCTCCGGCTTCGGCGGAACATTTCAGATCGGCCTTCGCGCGGACACGAGCGGGGAACGGCCGGTCCTCGTCCTCCGTCTGAACGGAAGCGGCGTCGCGCTTGGCGAACTTGCCGAGATCTTCGGGCGTCGGCATCTGGTCCCTCAGGGCAAGGCCGATTTCTCCGTCTACCTCAAGGGAACCGGCACGAGCCTCCGAAATCTCGCCGCAACCGCCCAGGGGGAGGCATCGGCCACCTTCGGCGCTGGCGCTCTTCAGGGGGTCAACCTGAAAGACCTTCTGTCGGACTCCGGGCCGTCCGGCTTCAGTGCCCTCACCGCGGACACCGAAGGCAGCGTCTCGCTCGACGGCGCCAGCCTGAAAGCCACCGTAAAGAACGGCGTGGCCGAGATAACGGCGGCGGAGATAAGCGCTGGCGATTACCGGGTGACCATGCAGGGTCTGGTTCCGCTGGCGGGGCGTGCGCTCGCCCTCTCCGCGACGGCGACAGACGGGCGGGAAAGGGCCAATTTCTTCATCGGCGGCTCCTGGGAAGCGCCGTTCATCACGCGCCCCCTCCACCTGCAATAGAGCAGCTCCAGGAAAACTGGGAACCGGCTTTCCGTCCGGAACGGCGACAAGGCAATTACTTGGAGCAATTAGAGTTACTTGGAGCAATTAGAGTTTCCGTGAATGACTGCATTGCTCCAGCGCGGCAGCGCCCGGCCCGGAAAAGTCCCCGGGCTCGCGCCATCACGCGACGGTCTGCGCCATTTTCCAGTTGCGGTGCTTGTTGAAGATGGAGGCTGCCAGCACCCCGAGGGTCACGATGCCGATCAGCACTGTGCTGATGGCGTTGATCTCCGGCGTCACGCCGAGCCGCACCTGGCTGTAGATCTTCATCGGCAGCGTCGTGGCGCCCGGGCCGGACGTGAAGCTTGCGATCACCAGGTCGTCGAGCGACAGCGTGAAAGCCAGCATCCAGCCAGCGATCACCGCCGGAGCGATAACCGGCAGCGTCACCTGGAAGAAGGCCCGCACGGGCGTTGCTCCCAGGTCCATTGCCGCCTCCTCAAGCGAGCGGTCGAAAGTGGCGAGCCGCGACTGCACCACCACCGCCACGTAGCACATCGAGAAGGTCGTGTGCGCCAGTGTCACCGTGAGGAACCCGCGGTCGAGCCCGATGGCAACGAACAGCAGCAATAGCGACAGGCCCGTGATCACCTCGGGCATGACCAGCGGCGCCACCGCCATGCCGGAGAACAGCAGCCGCCCGCGGAACTGGCCGTAGCGCGTAAGCGCCACCGCCGCCATCGTGCCGAGAACGGTCGCAATCGTCGCGGAGAACACCGCCACCCGTGCCGTCACCCATGCGGCGTCCATCAGTCCGCTGTTCTTCAGCATCTCCCCGTACCACTTGGTCGAAAAGCCGCCCCAGACTGTCACCAGTTTGGACTCGTTGAACGAGTAGATCACGAGCAGGAGGATGGGCAGGTAGAGGAAGGCGAAGCCCAGCGTCAGCGAGACGAGGTTGAATCGGCTCATGCTTCTCGACATCTCACACCTCGCTTTCGCGTGTGCGCGCCTGCACCCGCTGGAAGTAGACGATCGGCAGGACAAGGATCAGCAACAGCAGAATGGCCACGGCGGAGGCCACGGGCCAGTCGCGGTTGGCGAAAAACTCGGTCCACAGGGTCTTGCCGATCATCAGCGTGTCGGAACCGCCGAGCAGGTCCGGGACCACGAACTCGCCGACCGCCGGGATGAATACCAGCATCGACCCGGCCACCACACCCGGAAGTGAGAGCGGGAAGGTCACGGTCCAGAAGGCCTTGGTCGGTGTGCAGCCGAGGTCCTGCGCCGCCTCGATCAGCGAATGATCCATCTTCTCCAGCGCCGCATAGAGCGGCAGCACCATGAATGGCAGATACGAATAGACGATGCCGATGTAGATCGCCCAGTCCGTGTTGAGGATGATAAGCGGCTGGTTGATCACCCCAAGCCACATCAGGAACTGGTTCAGGAGGCCCTCCGGCTTCAGGATCGCGATCCACGCATAGATGCGGATGAGGAAACTCGTCCAGAACGGCAGGATGACCAGCATCACCAGGTAAGAGCGCATGTTCTCCGGCGCCCGCGCCATGCCGTATGCGATCGGGTAGCCGATAAGCAGCGTCAGCAAGGTCGAGATGGCGGCGAACTTCAGGCTCGACAGGTACGACTTGATGTAGAGGGGGTCGTCGAAGACCCAGAAGTAATTGTCGAAAGAAAACTCCCGGAACGCCTCGACGAGGCCGCTCCATCCCTCCGCCAGGTCGACCGTCGGGAAATAGGGCGGCATCGCATTCGCCGTCTGCGACAACGAAATCTTGAAGACGATCAGGAATGGCGCCAGGAACAGCACCAGCAGCCACAGATACGGGGCTCCGATGACCAGCCAGCGAAGCGAGAAGGAAAACCGCCGGGGCATCTCCCTGTCCTCCTAACGGGTCAGAATGACGCCCGCGTCGGGGGCGAAGGATACCCACGCGCGGTCGTACCAGGTCAGGACGTCCTCAACCGTCCGGCGGCTGTTCATCATGCTGATCTTGATGATGCGCCCGTCATCCAGTTTCAGATTGTAGAGCGTAAGGTCACCGAGATAGGCGATGTCCCACACCTCGCCCTCGATGGCATTGACGGCATCGGCGGGCCGCTGGCGGGTGATCGTCATCTTCTCGGGCCGGACCGCGAGCGATCCGGAACCGTTGACCTGCGGATTGGCCCCCAGGCTGACGAGGAACTCCGAACCGCTCTTGTCCCGGAACCGCGCCGTTCCGCCCTTCTTCTCGACGATTTCCCCGTCGAAGATATTGATGCTGCCGATGAACTCTGCCACGAAGCGCGAATTGGGTGCCTCATAGATCTCCGCCGGCGTCGCCACCTGCAGCACCTTGCCCGCGTCCATCACCGCGATGCGGTCGGCCATGGTCATGGCCTCGTCCTGGTCATGCGTGACGATGACGAAGGTGAGCCCCAGCTCCTGCTGCAGGTCCATCAGCTCGAACTGCGTTTCCTCGCGCAGCTTCTTGTCGAGCGCTCCCAGCGGCTCGTCCAGCAGCAGCACCCGCGGCCGCTTGGCAAGTGCGCGGGCCAGCGCTACGCGCTGCCGCTGGCCGCCCGAAAGCTGGTGCGGCTTGCGTGCGGCATACTTCTCCAGCTTCACGAGCTTCAGCATGCTCGCGACGCGCTCGGCGATCTTGTCCTTAGGCATGCCTTCCTGCTTGAGGCCGAAGGCAATGTTCTTCTCCACCGTCATGTGCGGGAAGAGCGCGTAGGACTGGAACATCATGTTCACCGGCCGCCGGTAGGGCGGCACGCCGGAAAGATCCTGCCCGTCCAGCAGCACGCGCCCCGACGTCGGCTGCTCGAATCCCCCCAGCATCCGCAACAGCGTGGTCTTGCCGCAACCCGAAGGTCCTAGCAGGACGAAGAACTCCCGCTCGTAGATGGAAAGGGAAAGGTTATCGACCGCCGTATGTGAGCCAAAGTGCTTGGTCACGTTTTCAAAACGGATCAGCGGCTTCGCCTCGGGGTTGGTCCAGGGCGCAAAGTCACGCCGGATGCTGCCAAGAGACGCCATGAATTCTGCCTCCCGTCCCAACGATAGGAATCGGCCGGCTGCTGCGATGCAGCCGGCCGGGACACGCTGTGCGTATTACTGTCCGGTTACGATCTTGGTCCAGAGACGGGTCACGAACCGCTGGGTCTTCGGATCAAACGGCAGCACCGTGAACAGCTTGGACATGATCGCCTCGTCCGGATAGACGGCGGGATCGTTGATGATTTCCTCGTCGATGAACTCCTGCGAGGCGAGGTTGCCGTTCGCGTAGACCGTGAAGTTCGAGGCCTTGGCGATCACGTCCGGGCGCATGATGAAGTTGAGGAACTCGTGCGCCTCCTCGACATTCTTGGCGTCTGCCGGGATTGCCATCTGGTCGAACCACATCTGAGCGCCTTCCTGGGGAATGGCGTAGGCGACTTCGACGCCGTTGTTCGCCTCGGCCGCGCGGTCGCGGGCCTGGAAGACGTCGCCCGAGTAGCCGATCGCCAGGCAGATGTCGCCGTTGGCCAGCGCGTTGATGTATTCCGACGAATGGAACTTGCGGATGTACGGGCGAACCGCCAGCAGCACGTCGCCGGCCTTCTGCAGCTCGTCCTGATCGGTCGTGTTCGGATCAAGCCCCAGGTAGTTGAGCGCCGCGCGCAGCACGTCGGTCGGCGTGTCGAGCACGTAGATGCCGCAGTCGGCGAGTTTGGCGGCCTTTTCCGGATCGAAGAGAACATCCCAGGACTCAATCCTGTCGATGCCGAGCGCCTCCTTCACCTTGGCCACGTTGTAGCCAAGCCCGGTCGTGCCCCACATGTAGTTGATCGAGTAGGCGTTGTCCGGATCGTACATCGCCGTGTTCTTCTCGATCACGTCCCACATGTTCTTGAGGTTGGGAAGCTTCGACTTGTCGAGCTTCTGGAAAACGCCCGCCTGGATCTGGCGCGCCAGGAACTCGCCGGTGGGACTGACGACGTCATAGCCAGACCCGCCAGCGAGGAGCTTGGTTTCAAGAACCTCGTTCGAGTCATAGACGTCGTAGACGACCTTGATGCCCGTCTCCTTGGTGAAATCTTCCAGGATGCTTTCGTCGATATAGTCCGACCAGTTGTAGACGTTGACGACGCGTTCCTGAGCCGACGTCCCGTTGACGGAGAGAGCTGTAGAAACGGAAAGAACTGAAAGAAGCACAAGCTTACGCATGACGGACCCACTCCCTCCACAAGGCGCACCCTGCAGCGCCAGAAAACCGCACGAAACTATTGTCGAACACTGTTATTAACAAGCAGGAATCTAGGTGGTTGCAGAAGATTTCCCCCAGGCTTTCGAGAATTTGATCGTCATGCCCGTTGGTGATTGACTCGCCCCTGTCTTGTCTGTATTGGGGCGGCTGTAGGCTTACAACCACTGATTGCGCGTGGGGACGCGATGGCGGGGGGAATGGCGAGGTCCTCGACGAGGAGGACAGAGGCTGCCAGACAGCGCACGACTGGCGCTGCGCTGATTGTTTCATCATCGCCGGCGAACAGGATCATCCTGAGCAACAGCCTGAAGCTGGTGAAGTGCCGCCCTCAGTTCATGGATCCTTCCGGACCGGCTGGCGACCTAGATGGCGCCGACGTGTCCGTCGCGGTTCTGGACGAGACGGGCGGGGAAAGCGCCAGCGACCAGCTTGTCGATGCCCTGATCAGGCTACGCGACAGCCGCGGCGACGGGCTGCCCCGCATCATTATCATCGCCCGGCAGAAGCCCTTTGACGGCACCGTCAAGTTGGCCATGGCTGCGGATGCCATCATTACGCTTCCGCTTACGCCGGAAAAGATCCAGTGTACGGTAACTGACCTGCTGCAAGACTTTTCGACGCACTGAAGTCGGCAAGACGGGTGACGGGCGGGTTCCGTGACCTAAATTGAACGAATTGCTCGGCGAGAACGTGCCTTCATTGCAACTTGATCCGCTCATATATTAATTAGCATTGAACCATTTGGGTGATTGATGTTGAAAAAGAAAAAGAACTCCAACGGGAAGAGCCAACAGAAGGGCCCTGCCCCCTATCTGCTCAGTCCTCGCGGCGTGAAGGATTGGAAACAGGCCACGGAGTGGCTGGCCTGGCGCGGGATCGAGGACATCGAGTGCATCACGCCCGACCAGGCAGGCATTGCGCGTGGCAAGATGATGCCCGCGAAGAAGTTCATCTCCAACACATCGCTCGCCCTGCCGTCGGCGGTGTTTCTCACCACCATCTCCGGTGAGTATCCGGAGGATGGCCACGGCTTCGTGTATCCCGAGGATGACGGCGACCTGAAACTGGTGCCGGACCTCAACACGCTGGCGGTCGTGCCGTGGGAGAGCGACCCCACGGCGCAGGTGATTTGTGACCTGGCCCGCCAGGATGGCCGTGCCGTCGAATACAGCCCCCGCAACGTGCTCCGCCGGGTGATGAGGAAATATGCCGAGCTCGGCATGAAGCCGATCGTGGCGCCGGAGATCGAATTCTATCTGGTGCACAAGAACCCGGACCCGGACTATCCGCTGACGCCTCCGGTCGGCCGTTCGGGCCGTCCGATCGGCGGCGGCCAGGGCTACTCGATCGCCGGTGTCAACGAGTTCGACGAGCTGATCGACGACATCTACCATTTCTCCGAGGCCCAGGGCCTGGAGATCGACACGCTGATCCACGAGGAAGGCGCCGGGCAGCTCGAAATCAATCTGCGTCACGGCGACCCGATCGAGCTTGCCGACCAGGTCTTCATGTTCAAGCGCACGATCCGCGAGGCGGCGCTGAAACATGACATCTACGCCACCTTCATGGCCAAGCCGATTCAGGACCAGCCCGGCTCGGCCATGCACATTCATCAGTCCATCGTGGACGCGAAGACAGGCCAGAACGTCTTCTCCAACCCGGACGGCAGCGAGAGCGAGACCTTCCGTCACTTCATCGGCGGTCTGCAGAAGCACATCCCGAATGCCCTGGTCATGCTGGCTCCTTACGTGAATTCGTACCGCCGCCTGACGCAGAGCGCGGCTGCGCCGGTCAACACCCGCTGGGGCTATGACAACCGCACCGCGGCCTTCCGCGTGCCGATCTCGGATCCGTCCGCGCGCCGCGTCGAGAACCGCATCCCCTCGTCTGACGCCAACCCCTATCTCGCGCTGGCCGCGTCGCTGGCCTGCGGCCTGCTCGGCATCCTGAACCGGATCGAGCCGGATGCCCCGGCTACGAAAACGGTCAACGAAGATTTGATCGAGCTGCCGCGCGGCCTGCTTGAAGCCGTCGCGCTTTTCGAGCAGGACAAGCAGCTGCATGAAATTCTGGGCGAAAGCTTTGTCACGACCTTTGCGGCAATCAAGCGCATGGAGTTCGAGACGTTCATGCGTGTAATCAGCCCATGGGAGCGAGAGTATCTCCTCCTGAACGTTTAAACGTATAGGAATCAGCCTGTTATGGGCTACCAGTCTCCGATTTCGCCCGGCATTTCGTGGTACGAGGCGACCCTTGAGGAAAGACCCGAATTTCCCGCACTCGATGGCAGCCGTAGCGCCGATGTGGTGATCATCGGCGGCGGCTTCACCGGCCTGTCGGCGGCGGTCGCGCTCGCCCAGGCTGGCTCCGACGTCGTCCTGATCGAGGCCCACCGCCTCGGCGATGGCGCGTCGGGTCGCAACGGCGGCCAGCTCGGAACCGGCCAGCGCTCCTGGGTGGAAGACCTGGAGGCGGAAATCGGCTTCACGCGCGCCAAGGCGCTCTTCGATCTCGCGGAGGAGGCCAAGGCCCATCTCCTGTCCTTCGCGGCCGGGCACAAGATCGACATCGAGTACATGCCCGGCCAGCTCTCCGTGACCCACAAGCAGCGTCTCCTGCCTGCCTACCGCAGGCACGCGGACTACATGCGCGAGCGGGTCGGCTACCAGCACATCGCCTTCATGGACCGCGAGGAGACGGTCTCCCGCCTCGGGTCCACCCACTACTTCGGAGGCATCCGCGACACGGGCACCGGCCACATCAATCCGCTGAAGCTGGTGGTGGGCACTGCCCGCGTGGCGGCTGCCGCCGGCGCGAAGATCTTCGAGCATACACCGGCCACGGGCATTCGTTCCGAGGGTGGGAAGGTCACGGTGACAACGCAGCGCGGAACCATCACTGCCGACCACTGCCTGCTTGCCGCCAATGCCCATATCGACGGCCTCGAGAAGCAGACGGCGCGCCATGTGATGCCGATCGGCTCCTTCATCGGCGCGACACCGCCTCTCCCGCCGGACACGAGCGTTCTACCGGGCGGCGACAGCGTCGACGATTCCCGCTTCGTGGTCCGCTATTTCCGCAAGTCCCGCGACAACCGCCTTCTGTTCGGCGGCCGCGAGGTCTATTCCAAGGCCAATCCCGGCGACATTAGCCACCAGATTCGACGCCAGATCGCGGAAATCTACCCGACGCTGCGCAACACCGAGATCACCCACGCCTGGGGCGGCTACGTCGGCATCACCATGCCGCGCCTGCCCTTCGTGCGCGAGGTCATGCCGCATGTAATTTCCATCGGCGGCTACTCCGGCCACGGCGTCATGCTGTCGAACTTCATGGGCAGGCTCTATGCGGAAACCATCGCCGGCAATCGCGAGCGGCTGAAGCTCTTCGAAGACCTGAAGATCCCGCCCTTCCCCGGCGGGCATCGCTTCCAGTCGGTGCTCCAGCTCGTTGCCCTCAACTGGTTCGCCCTGCGCGACCGGATCTGAACGCGGAAGCTTCCTTCGGAAGAAGCGAGCGACGGAAGATCAGGACTTGGGGCTCGTCCCCAAGTCCTTGGCAAGAGCCAGAGCGGGAACTGACAGAATCTCCAACTTCCTTCCGAGCCCCCAGCAGTTCATTACCCCCTTCTCCCGACCCGGTCCTCCTTCCCCCTGCCATGTTTGAATGCTTCAATAACATCTGGCGTTTTTAAATCGATTAGCATACAAACCGGCCGTAACCTCAAGGGCAGTGTGCGCATGACGAGCCAGATAATTCCGGTTGAACCCTTTGATCTTGTTGTCTTCGGAGCGACCGGAGACCTTTCCCAGCGCAAGCTGCTGCCGGCGCTCTACCAGCGCCAGCGCGCAGGTCAGTTCAGCGAGCCGACCCGCATCATTGGCGCGGCGCGCACGGAGATGAATGACGACCAGTTCCGGGAGCTGGCGAAGAAGGCCATCGTCGAACACGTGCCCCCGTCGGAAATCGACGCTGCGGAGCTGGACCGGTTCCTGAAGCGGCTCACCTACGTCCCGGTGGATGCCCGCACGGGGGGCGGTTTCCCCGCCCTCAAGGAACAGCTTGGCAATGACGAGACCATCCGCGCCTTCTATCTCGCCGTGGCGCCCGCCATCTTCGGCGACTTCGTCCGGCAGATCGAAGAGCATAGGCTCAACACGCCCACGGCCCGTATCATCGTGGAGAAGCCCATCGGCCGCAGCCTCGTGACCGCCCGCCACGTGAACGAGATCGTCGGCAGCGTTTTCGACGAGCGCCACATCTTCCGCATCGATCATTACCTGGGCAAGGAGACGGTGCAGAACCTGATGGCGCTGCGCTTTGCCAACGCCATGTACGAGCCGCTCTGGAACAATGCCCACATCGACCACGTGCAGATCACCGTAGCCGAATCGGTCGGCATCGAGGGGCGCGCCGACTACTACGACAAGGCCGGCGCCCTGCGCGACATGGTGCAGAACCACATGCTGCAGCTCCTTTGCCTCGTCGCCATGGAGCCGCCCTCATCCCTCGACGCGGATGCTGTCCGCGATGAGAAGCTGAAGGTTCTGCGTGCGCTGAAGCCGATCAACGGCTCCAACGCCGAACGTTGCACCGTGCGCGGCCAGTACCGCGCCGGCGCGTCCGCCGAGGGGCCGGTCAAGTCCTACATCGACGATCTCGGCGGCGTTCCCAGCAACACCGAGACCTTCGTCGCCCTCAAGGCCGAGATCGGCAACTGGCGCTGGGCGGGTGTGCCCTTCTACCTGCGCACAGGCAAGCGCCTCGCCGCGCGGGTTTCCGAAATCGTCATCGAGTTCAAGCCCATCCCGCATTCCATCTTCGGCGAGGGTGCGGGGCCCGTATTCGCCAACCAGCTGGTAATCCGTCTCCAGCCGGACGAGGGCGTGAAGCAATGGATTATGATCAAGGACCCTGGCCCCGGTGGCATGCGCCTGCGCCACGTGCCGCTCGACATGAGCTTCGCCGAATCCTTCAAGGACCGGAACCCGGACGCCTATGAGCGTCTCATCATGGACGTGATCCGCGGCAACCAGACCCTGTTCATGCGCCGCGACGAGGTGGAGGCGGCCTGGCACTGGATCGACCCGATCATCGCCGCCTGGGAGGACAACAAGCAGCCGGTCCAGCTCTACACGGCAGGCACCTGGGGCCCCTCGGCCTCCATCGCCCTGATCGAGCGGGAAGGCCGCACCTGGCACGAGAGCATCTGACGATGAACATCGAATGGCACACGTTCGAGACACCGTCCGCGCTGGCCGACGCGCTCGCCGCCGCCGTGGCGGGCGAGCTTTCCGCTGCCGTTGACGCGCGGGCTGGGGCCCTTCTCGCCGTCTCCGGCGGCACCACGCCGCGCCTCTTCATGGAGCGCCTGTCCGAAGCCCCGCTGGACTGGGAGAAGGTTACCGTCACGCTCGCCGACGAGCGCTTCGTGCCGCCCTCCTCCGACCGGTCCAACGCGAAGCTGGCGCGGGAACATCTGCTCAAAAACCGGGCGGCCGCAGCCATCTTTGTCCCTCTCTACTCCGATGCGGGGGATGTCGGCGAAGCTGCCCGGTTGGCTGCCAGCCGCATTTCCGCCCTGCCCCTGCCGCTCGATGTCGTTGTCCTCGGTATGGGCACCGACGGGCACACGGCATCCTTCTTCCCCGATGCGGCCAACATTGGCGATATACTCGCGGCGGAGGACGGCCCTGCCGTCCTTCCCGTCATCTCGGGGACGGCGCAGGAGCCGCGGCTGACTCTTTCCATGCCCGTCATCAGCGGTGCGCGCTCAGTGTTCCTGCATATCGAGGGCGACGACAAGAAAGCCGTCCTCGAGCGGGCGCTGGCCGAAGAACCGCCGCTCCCCATCCGGGCCGTCATCGAAAGGACAGCGGTGCCCGTCCGCGTTTACTGGGCCCCGAAAGGTTGAGAACCATGACCGTCAGAGCTGAGCTTCAGGCAATCACCGACCGAATCCGCGAGCGTTCCCGCCCCACCCGCGAAGCCTATCTTGCCCGCGTCGAGGAGGCGATTTCGAAGGGACCGCACCGCGCCGTACTCTCCTGCGGCAATCTCGCCCACGGCTTTGCCGCCTGTGCGCCGGGCGACAAGGCGGCACTGGCGGGCTCGACGGCGCCGAACCTCGCCATCATCACCGCCTACAACGACATGCTCTCGGCCCATCAGCCCTATGAGCACTATCCCGAACTGATCCGCGAGGCCGCCCGCGAGGTGGGCGCGGTGGCGCAGGTCGCCGCCGGCGTTCCCGCCATGTGCGATGGTGTCACCCAGGGCCAGCCCGGCATGGAGCTGTCGCTGTTCTCGCGCGACGTGATCGCGCTCTCCGCCGCCGTTGGCCTCTCGCACAACATGTTCGACGCCGCGGTCTTCCTGGGCATCTGCGACAAGATCGTGCCGGGTCTGATGATCGCCGCCCTTACCTTCGGCCATCTGCCCGCCGTCTTCATCCCCGCGGGCCCCATGACCTCCGGCCTGCCAAACGACGAGAAGGCGAAGGTCCGCCAGCTCTACGCCGAGGGCAAGGTGGGCCGCGATGCGCTGCTCGAAGCCGAGTCGAAGTCCTACCACGGCCCCGGCACCTGCACTTTCTACGGCACAGCCAATTCCAACCAGATGATGATGGAAATGATGGGTCTCCATATCCCCGGCTCGTCCTTCATCAACCCGAACACCCCGCTGCGTACCGCGCTGACGAGGGAAGCGGCAAAGCGGGCGATCGCCATCACCACCCAGGGCAACGAGTTCACGCCCATCGGCCGCATGATCGACGAGCGCTCCATCGTCAACGCCGTGGTCGGTCTCAACGCCACCGGCGGCTCCACCAACCACACGATTCATCTGATTGCCATTGCCGCTGCCGCCGGCATCAGCCTGACCTGGCAGGACATCGAGGAGATTTCCGACCTCGTGCCGCTGCTCGCCCGCGTCTACCCGAACGGCCTTGCCGATGTGAACCACTTCCACGCCGCAGGCGGTCTCGGTTTCCTGATCCGCGAGCTGCTGGACGCCGGTCTGCTGCATGAAGATGTCTCAACGGTCTGGGGTCCCGGCCTGCGCAACTACGCCGTCGAGGCCAGGCTCAGCGAGGATGGCAATGTTATCCGCATCCCCGCCCCCGAGCAGAGCGGCAACGAGAAGGTTCTCGTTCCCGTCTCGAGGGCATTCCAGCCAACGGGCGGCCTGCGCCTTCTCACCGGAAACCTTGGCAACGCGATCATCAAGGTCTCTGCGGTCAAGCCGCAGCACCGCATCATCGAGGCTCCCGCCATGGTTTTCCATACGCAGGAGGAACTCCAGCAGGCCTTCAAGGAGGGCCGCATGAACCGCGACGTGGTGGCGGTGGTCCGCTACCAGGGCCCCAAGGCGAACGGCATGCCGGAACTGCACAAGCTCACCCCGGCCCTCGGCGTCCTGCAGGACCGCGGCTACCGCGTGGCCCTGGTGACGGATGGCCGCATGTCCGGCGCTTCCGGCAAGGTGCCGGCCGCCATCCATGTGACCCCCGAGGCGCTCGACGGTGGCCCGATCGCGAAGATCCGCGACGGCGACATTGTCCGCGTCGATGCCGGGACCGGCCGCCTCGAGGTGCTCGTGGATGAGCAGGAGTTCGCCCGCCGCGAGGTGGAGCCCGTCGATCTCTCCTTCCGCCAGCACGGCATGGGACGCGAACTCTTCGCCGCCTTCCGCCGGATCGCGGGCCGCGCCGACGAGGGTGCGTCGATATTCGAGCGGGTCTAGCGAAACATGGCTTGCGCTGACCCCCGCCGGTGAATATTCAACCACCACCTTCACTCACCCATACTCGAGGGAGATGACCGTGGCGGAAATCATCGACGGCAAGGCCGTGGCGGCTGAAATCGTGGCGAAAGTGACGGCGCATGCGGCGTCCATCGCGGGTACCGTGGTGCCGGGTCTGGCAACCATTCTCGTCGGTGAGGATCCCGCAAGCCAGGTCTATGTCGCATCCAAGTCCCGGATGGCGAAGGAATGCGGCTTCCACTCCGTGCAACACACCCTGCCGAGGGAGATCACCCAGGCTGAGCTGCTGGCGCTGGTTGATCGGCTCAACAACGATCCCGCCATCCACGGCATCCTTGTTCAGTTGCCGCTCCCGGATCACATCGACTCTGGCGCGGTCATCCAGGCCATCTCGCCGGACAAGGACGTCGACGGCTTCCACTTCATCAACGTCGGCAAGCTCGGCACTGGCGAGATCGACTCGGCGTTCGTGCCCTGTACCCCTGCGGGCTGCATGCTGCTGATCGACCGCGTGCGCGGTCGGGATCTCTCCGGCCTCTCTGCCGTCGTGGTGGGCCGATCCAACATCGTCGGCAAACCGATGGCGAACCTGCTGCTGGCCGCCAACGCCACCGTCACCATCGCCCACAGCCGCACGGCCAACCTGCCGGAGGTGGTCCGCCAGGCGGATATCGTGGTTGCCGCGGTGGGCCGTCCGCAGATGATCAAGGGCGACTGGATCAAGCCCGGCGCGACCGTGATCGATGTCGGCATCAACCGCATTCCCGCCCCCGAGAAGGGTGAGGGAAAGACCCGCCTCGTCGGCGACGTTGACTTCAACTCGGCCAGCAAGGTTGCCGGCGCCATCACGCCCGTTCCGGGCGGCGTTGGCCCCATGACCATCGCCATGCTGATGGCGAACACGCTGACTGCGGCCTGCCGCGCCGCCGGCCTCGAACAGCCGAAGTTCTGACCGGCCCGGCTACGGACTTTCGCTCGACCGCGATTGGGCATAATCAATAGTCGACACGTGCGGCGCGCTGCGCACCGGATCAGACAGAACGCGGAAAGGATCACCAATGGCCGGAACAGTCATCCTCGTCGGCTGCGGCAACATGGGTTTCGCCATGCTGAAGGGCTGGCTCGCCTCCGGCGCGGTGCAGCCCGCCGACGTGCTGGTTATCGAGCCCAAAGAGGCGCTGCGCGCCCGAGCCGCCGAGGCAGGCGTCCGTACCGCTGCCACTCCCGATGCCATAGCAGGCGAGACCGCCGATCTCGTGGTGATCGCGGTCAAGCCGCAGGTTATCCGCGACGTGCTTCCGGCATATCGCCCGCTCGCCCCGAAGGCGGCCTTCCTGAGCGTTGCCGCCGGCATCGCCATCCGCACCATCACCGACATCCTGGGCGAAAGCACGCCGGTCATCCGCTGCATGCCGAACACCCCGGCCGCCATCGGCAAGGGCATGATGGCTGTCTATCCCAACGCCCTTGTCTCTCCGGAGATGATGGCCTTCGTGAACACGCTGCTTTCCGCGAGCGGCGAGGTCGCGGTGCTGGAGGACGAGAGCCAGATGGACGCCGTGACCGCAGTCTCGGGCTCCGGTCCCGCTTACGTCTTCCATTTCATCGAATGCCTGACCGCGGCCGCCATCAAGGCGGGGCTCTCGGAACCGACCGCGAAGCTGCTCGCCATGCAGACGGTCTACGGTGCGGCCAATCTGGCGAAGGAAAGCGGCGAGGAGCCTGGTCGCCTGCGCGAGCAGGTGACGAGCCCCAACGGCACCACCGCCGCCGCTCTTGCCGTCCTGATGGGCGACAACCGGCTAGCAAACCTGATCGACGAGGCCGTCGACGCCGCCCGCCGCCGTTCGATCGAACTGGGCAAGTAGCCAGTTTCGGAAATACCGCCTCCTTATCTCCCCTTCTGGTGAGCCTGTCGAACCACGAGAGAGAGAGGAGATTTTTCAGTTTGTTGCTTCAAACGCTCCCGCAGGCTGACGCAGCGAGCATCCGGGCCAAATACCTATACAGCGCCCCCGAACACCATTTCATCCTGCAGCCGCCGCAGCTCCATGAGCTTGGTGCCCGGTACCGGCGCCACATTGGCGTAGGTGAGCAGCTCGCCCTTCTTCACCGGCTTGAGAACCGTTCCGCCCTCGAGCAGGCCGCACGGCACGGCGTCCGACGCACGCGCATCCTCGACGCTCATGGTCCACGAGCGGTAGGTATATTCGCCGATCGCGTCCAGTTTCTCGCCCGCCTGCAGGTCGCGCTTGGCGACCGCGCAGACTTCCGCCACGGGGCGCGGCAGCGGCACCATGTCAGCCTTGCGGTAGAGCACGGCGCGGGCGCAGGAGAGCGGCACCTCTAGGCTGGTGAGATGGAACGGCCGGTAGAAGGTGAAATAGGGGCCCTCGCCGAGCTTCAGGTCGCTCATGCGCTCGGTGAGCCGCGGATGCGACATGTCGGCGATGACGAACACGCCCGGCGCAACGCCCCTGCCGATCGAATAATCCACCACACCGCGGCGCGAGAGGATGCCGCCGTCCTCCTTCGGGCAGAGTACGCGCGGCAGTTCCTCGAGTGTCGCCGCGGGCCCGTGCATGCCCGGCTTGTCAGGCACCAGGCCGGTGGCATTCGCCAGCGCCGCCATCTCCACCATGGTCTTGGACCCGTCCACGAACTCCACCAGCATGCGCGGGTTCATGTTCCGGCGGATCGCTTCCTCGCGGTAGTCGTCAGGCGTCGCGTCGTGGTTGAGCGGATTGTTCTTGCCCTTGCCGGCCGCGACGATGTCGTACCCGAGCGCGCTCACGAACTCGACCAGCTCCATGCAGGAGGACGGCTCGTCGCCCGCGCCGACCGTGTAGACCACGCCCTGCTTGTCAGCCAGGCTCTTCAGATAGGCCCCGATGGTAACGTCCGCCTCGACATTCATCATAACCAGATGCTTGCCGGCATTGATGGTAGCCAGCCCGTATTCCGCGCCGGCCATCGGCTTGCCCGTCGCGTCCACGACCACATCCACATGCTCGCTGGCGATGAGCTGGTAGGCGTCACCCACAATGGCCGTGCGTCCGGAACGGATGAGGTCCTCCATCTCTCCGATGGTCGTCGCCCGGCCCGCGCTGTCCGGGTCGCGGCCTGCGATCCTGATCGCGGCTTCCGCATTCACGAAACGCCGGTCGGCCACGACCGCGACCTCGATGCCCTTCATCCGCGCGATCTGCGTGACGAGGTCGGTACCCATCTCGCCGCACCCAATGATACCGACCCGCACGGGCCGTCCTTCCTCTGCGCGCTTGAGAAGGTCACGGGCTAAACCAGTAGGTGCGACGTTGGTCATTGTTCTTGTCCGGCTTGAAACTCGCGGGAGATAGAGCCCCGAGTGCCCCGCTTGTCAACAAGAAGACTGCCGCAGCATCCGATTCTTTCACCGTCGGAGTGGGCACTGCCGGGATGGGCGGAGACGCTTGCGGCCCTGAAAACGAAAAGGGCACCCGATGGGCGCCCTTCCCGTCATGATCCTGTGACGACGGCTCAGCGGCCGGCAATGATGCTGGCAATCACGCCGGTTGCGATGCCGATCAGCACGTAATCGTTGTCAACCTTGATCCACCGCTGGCCGGGAGCCGGCGGACGCAGGCCGTGACGCTTGTAGTCACGCACCTCGGCATAACGCCGCCAGTCCTGGAAACGGTCGCCCCGCGAAAACTTGCGCCTCGCCGGCATGGGCTTGTGCGCATGCGGCTGCGGAGCGGGTTTAAACTGCGGGCCCGGCTTGTGAGGCTGGGGCGCAAGCTTCGGCGGCTGAGGCGCACGCGGCGGCTGCGGAGCATGCGGGCGCTGCACCTCGTGCCGGGACGGATAACCCTGGGCATTGGCCCCGGCGGCCGGCAACGCGGCAATCGTGAAGGCAAGGGCGGCGGCGAAAATCTTTGAAACTGTATTCATGTCGTGACTCGCTGATTACTATGGGCCCTTGCATAGACCCCGAAGCATGAATCCGGCATGAACAATTTCGTTAGGAATCTGTAAGGAAGCGACCTGCCGCAGCGGCAGGCCCTCGCCGCAGCACCCGTCAGAATACGAACATGTAAAGCAGAATGATCACGAAGATCGGCACGCCCAGCGCCCAGAGAACGACACCCTTCAGCATTTTAGTCTCCTATGACAATCATAGCTGGTAACGTTCGATCTGGCTCCGCGTTCCATACCTTTCCGGCACACTTTCCAGAGAAAAAACCATTGATCACCACGGATTATCCCTTTTCATCTCGCGAGAGCTTTGACATGGTCCTTCCTGACCTGGTGGCCACGGGTGATACACAGCATGGCCTGATTTCGTGTTGCTGGATCAGTAAATGCGTCAGAAAATTCTCTCCGCGGTCCTTTTTCCCTGCATTGCCGTAACACTTGCCCTGTCCGGATGCTCCAGCCCGGAAAAGCACCGGCTGATGGCGCGCACGATCGCGCCAGCCACCCAGAAACAGATCGCGGCGGAGCACCGCATTTATCTGGCCACCAACCGGGAACCCGCCAGGGATCCTGGCTACATATTCTCCGGCGACCGCAACCCGGACACCACCTACGCCTTCGTCGACGTCTCTGTACCGGCTGTCCACAAGGTGGGCGAGATCGAGCGCGCGCCAAACCCGAGCGTCGCCGATCCCGCGCGCTATTTCACGGCACGTAGGCTGGGCATCTTTCGCAGCGAGCAAGACTACCGCCAGCACCTCGCCAAGGTGATCCGCGAACGGGGCGGCCGCGCGCTGGTCTTCGTGCACGGCTACAACACGGCCTTTGACGACGCGGTTTACCGAATTACCCAGGTCGCCCACGACTCCGGGTTCCCCGGCGCTGTCATCCTGTTCACCTGGCCGTCCGCCGCCAGCGTGGTCGATTATCTTTACGACCAGAACAGCGTCATGGTCAGCCGTGATGCGCTGGAAAACCTGTTGCGGCTGGTAGCGGATGCCGGCGCGACGCATATCGATCTGGTGGCCCATTCAATGGGCAGCCTTGCCACGATGGAAGCCCTGCGCCAGCTCGCCATCACAAACGATCCGAACCTCGGCGGCAAGCTGGCCGACGTCATTCTGGCCTCGCCGGATATCGACGCGGACGTATTCAAGTCCCAGATCCAGCGCATGGGCAAGCCGAAGATGAACATGGTGATCCTCTCCTCGCGCAATGACCGCGCGCTCGACCTGTCCGGCCTGATCGCCGGCCGCCGCGAGCGCCTGGGTGCCGTGCTCAATGCGGAAGAATTTGCCAAGCTCGGCGTGACGGTCGTCGACGTCACCGGCATGCAGGCCGGCGATCCGCTCAATCACACCAAATTTGCCGACAATCCCGCGCTCGTGAAGCTGCTTGGCGTCGCTCTTACCTCCGACGACCTCGAACAGCTGGACGACGATGACACGATCACCGAAGAGCTGAGCTCGATCAGCCGGAACATCGGCCGGACCGTCGGCAACGCGGCGGGCATCATCATAACCACGCCGTTCCGCGTGTTCGAGCTGGCCCTGGATTAACGCAGCCCCGGGCAAACGGGTCCGGCCGGGTACGCGGGTATCACTCGGCCAGTTCACCCACCGGCGCTGAAGGTTCGTGGCCGGGCTGAAGGATTCCTAGCCGGGTCGAACCGTATCCGCGAAGTCGCCGCAGCAATCCATACGCCCCCTGCCCTGGCAGCGCCGGCGCTGTCCGCGCGCAGATACACATAACATATTAGCCATATCCCGGGCGTAGCAAGAGCTCCACGGTTGGGTTACGGGGGAGGTGCAGACATCGAATCATTCGCCGGGTAACCGACACGAATCGTCGGGCAGACCGGCAGCAGACGGCCGAGGGCAGCGGAGTTTGCAGCGAGCTGCGACGATTGAGCAAACTGCCACGAAAGGAGCCGCAACATCCGGCTGGAGCTTGGAAGCCCCGAGAAACCAGGAGTTCTTGCCAAGAAAAGCGAAGAGGAATGGTGCCCAGAGCCGGAATCGAACCAGCGACACGCGGATTTTCAGTCCGCTGCTCTACCAACTGAGCTATCTGGGCATTCAGCGAGCTGCCGAAGCGGCGAAGCGCTGAATTGGGCTGCCTTATAGCATGAGAATTTCGGCTGTCCAGCCACTATGTGCAGAACTTCTACATTCTCTTCACACCATTTGATGACAGCGATGACCTATACCCATTTCTCGGCCTGCGGACGTGCCTTCTCCGGGCTGTACGGGCCTTTTCCGGCGTCCGCGCTCCCGCATCAGCCAACTTATCAGCAATGATAGCGAAGAATTAGAGGCACAACCCCTCAAACCCGCTTGACCTCAAAGCAATAAACATTACACGTTTACCGCATGAGAGCATGCGCACGTTGAAGCAGTTGATCCTCAAGGGATCTGGCCAGCGACGTCCGCGGTTCTGAATGAATGCGCCCATGGGTGCTTGAGTAAAGGTGCAGAGGGCAAATCCCCCCCCCATCCTCCCGCCTTCTGCGCCTATTGGCGGACAGCATGAGAATGCTGTCCGCCTAATTTTGCGGATCCGCCGCAACCTCCCCCTGCCTCGCAGCATTTCTTTGCCTTGCACGGACCGTTCCGATGAGTGCCACCGCCGCTCTTGATCCGTCCGGATGCCGCTCTCTCTCGACAGTCTGAACCTGCCCTCTATCTACCCTGCAGCATCACTTTGGCAGGGACATCATGCACAGCCGCAAACGGACGCTGCTTCTCGTCAATCCTGGGGCCGGGCGCGGTGAGGAAACACTTGCTCCCGTCATCGACCGTTTTCGTCGCTCGGGCCTGCAGGTCACGCTGGAGAGCTTCGAGGCACTGCCGGCACTTCGGCAAGACATCGACCGCCTTCGTTCCACCCACGACCAGCTGGTCATTTGTGGCGGAGATGGCTCCATATCCTCCGCCGCCGGGGCCGTGATGGAGAGCGGCCTGCCCATGGGCATCCTGCCAATGGGCACCGCCAACGATCTGGCGCGCACCCTGCAGATTCCACTCGAACTCGAAGAGGCTGCCGGCGTGATCCTTGCCGGCAGGCTGCGCCCGATCGACGTCGGCACCGTCAACGGCCATACATTCTTTAACATAGCAAGTATCGGCTTGAGCACGGAACTTGCCCGCCGGCTGGACGCCCGAATGAAACGACGCTTCGGCCGCCTGAGCTACGCGTTGACCGCGATCCAGGTACTGTTGTCGGCACGGCGTTTTCGCGCGCGCATCGCCGCCAACGGCCACTCACGCACGGTGAAGACCTACCAGATCGCGGTCGGCAACGGCGTCCACTACGGCGGCGGAAATGTCATCTCGCAGGCCGCCGCCATCGACGACGGTCGCCTGGACCTCTACAGCCTCGAGATGCGCAGCTTGTGGAAGCTGGTCCTTATGTTTCCAGCCTTCCGGGCGGGCCGTCATGGGGCTTGGAAGGAAGTCCGCACGGCCCGCAGCGACGCGTTCGTGATCGAAACCCGCCGCCCGCTCCCGGTCAACGCGGACGGCGAGATCGTTACGACCACGCCGGCGCGTTTCAGAACCCATCCGGGAGCCGTGTCCGTGTTCGTGCCCTGACGACCCCTCTGCCCTTCCCCGGAAATTGGTCTGCCAATATCCTGCCAAACGCGTATAACGATAATTGTCAGATTCTTTTTTTCCGGAAGCCACTGAGGAAGGAACAGGCTTGCGCTCCTCCCCGTCTTTCATTGCTCCCCTCCGCAACGGAAATTTCAGAGCCCTATGGATGGCGAGCCTGATTTCCAATCTGGGCGGCCTCATCCAGACCGTTGGCGCGGGCTGGCTGATGACCGTGATTTCCGACTCGAAGGATCTGGTTGCTTTCGTTCAGGCGGCGAACACCCTGCCCATCATGCTCTTCTCCCTGGCCGCCGGCGCCCTTGCCGACAATCTCGATCGCAGGCGCATCATGATCGTGGCGCAGGTCTTCGTCATGGTCGTCTCCGCGATGCTGGCCTACCTGGCCTATTTCGGCATGCTGACTCCCTGGTTGCTGCTGGCCTTCACCTTCCTTGTCGGCACCGGCACCGCGCTGTTCAATCCATCCTGGCAGGCCTCGATGGGCGACATCGTTCCGCGTGAGGACATTCCCCACGCCGTGTCTCTCAACGCCATGTCGTTCAACATCATGCGCAGCATCGGTCCGGCGCTGGGTGGAGCGATCGTGGCCACGGCAGGAGCGGCCTTTTCGTTCCTCATCAATGCGGTGAGCTACATACCGCTGATCTACGCGCTCTTCCGCTGGAAGTACCGCCGTCCGCCATCGACGCTTCCGCGCGAGCAGTTCGGCAGCGCCATGTCGGCGGGTCTGCGCTACATGATGATGTCGCCGAACCTGATCAAGGTGCTCTGCCGGGGCTTCATTTTCGGTTTCGGCGCGATTTCCGTATCGGCGATGATGCCCATCATCGCCCGCGACGTGTTGCTGGGAGGAGCGCTGACCTACGGTCTTCTGCTCGGCAGCTTCGGCGTCGGCGCCATCGGCGCCGCCGTGCTCAACACCCGGCTGCGGGCGCGCTTCACCAGCGAGACCATCGTGCGCGGTGCCTGCATCGGCTTTGCCGCAAGCGTCGTGATCATGGCTTTCAGCACCTTCACGGTGGTGACGTGCCTGTTCCTCATCGTGGCTGGCGCCTGCTGGGTGCTGGCCCTCTCGCTGTTCAACGTGACCGTCCAGCTCTCCACGCCCCGCTGGGTCGTGGGCCGCGCCCTGGCGCTCTACCAGATGTCTACCTTCGGCGGCATGACCTTTGGCAGCTGGACCTGGGGCATGATCGCGGAGGAATGGGGCGTCTCCGCCGCTCTGGTGACCTCCGCCGTAACGTTGCTGCTTGGTGCGGCCATCGGTCTGCGCTATGCCCTGCCCGGTCTCGTCGCCCTCGATCTCGATCCGCTGACCTTCCGCGAGCCGGAGCTGCTGCTCGATCTGAAGCCGCGCAGCGGTCCGATCATGATCATGGTTGACTACGTGGTCGACCAGAAGGACGTGGATGAGTTCCTTGCCGTCATGTCCGAGCGCCGCCGCTCGCGCATCCGCGACGGCGCACGCCAGTGGGCGCTGCTGCGCGACCTTGAAAACCCGGAATTGTGGACAGAGAGCTACCACTTCCCCACCTGGGTCGATTACATCCGTCACAACCAGCGGCGGACGACGGCCGACCAGGCCATCAGCGAACGGTTGCGGTCGCTGCACAAGGGCCCCGAAAAGCCGCGTGTGCATCGGATGATCGAGCGCCAGACCGTTCCGACCCGCGAGGACATCCCCCTGAAACATGACCCGCACAACCATCTCCCTTGACGAGCCCGGCGCCACCGCGCACCCAGGGGGACCAGAACCACACGGAACGACGGAGACCATGATTTTCGGCTTTGACATCGGCGGCACGACAATCCGGGGAGCCGAGGTCCTGCCGGGGCTGGATCTCGGCCCGGTCCGCCGCGCCCCCACCCCCGCGCGCGACTTCGACGCCTTCGTGAGCACCCTCCGCGACATGATCGCGGCGGCCTCCGCGCGTCCCGAAGCCATCGCGATCTCCCTTCCCGGCGTCATGAATCCCGCAACCCGCGAGGCCCTGTGCGCCAACATCCCCTGCCTGAACGGCCGGCGGGTCGAAGAGGACCTTGCGTCGGCGCTGGGGCTGCCGGTCGTCGTCGCCAACGATGCCGACTGTTTCACCGTCGCGGAAGCGCGCGCCGGCGCCGGCCGAGGCCACCGCATCGTCTTCGGCGCCATCCTGGGAACCGGCATCGGCGGCGGCCTCGTCGTCGATGGCCGGCTGATCAACGCCACGGGCGGTTTCGCGGGCGAATGGGGACATGCACCGATCGCCGCGCGCATGGCTGGCAATCCGCCCGTGGAAATGCCGCGCCTGCGCTGCGGCTGCGGTCTTGAAGGCTGCCTGGAGACGCTGGGCAGCGCCCGCGGCATCGAGCGCCTCGACGCCCACTTTCACGCGCGCACGTTGGCCGCCGAAGACATCATCGCCGCCGCCGAGGCTGGCGACCCCCTCTCCCGCCGGACGGTTGGCTGGTTCGTGGAAATTGTGAGTGCTCCCCTCGCGATGGTGGTGAACGTGACGGGCGCCACCATCGTGCCGGTGGGCGGCGGACTGTCCAACGCGCCCTCGCTCCTGCAAGCGATCGACGAGGCGGTCAGGGCCTTTACCCTGTGCCGGTTTTCCGAACCTGTGGTTGTCCGCGGACAATGCCGGCACGAACCGGGAATAATTGGCGCAGCACTGCTCGCAGGTGTTGACGGGACTGCTTAAAACTATTCTAAGCTTTGCCGGATTGAGACCAAAACTTTGATCGGCCTCAAAGCAGTTCGGTGGAAGCGTGTCATTTTGCCCGGCCTCGGGCGGTGGACGCGAAGGTTATTGGCAACTATGATTGCGCAGCAATCGGGAAGATATCAATGAATTATCGGCGCTTTTTCTCCGAGGCTATCGATCAATTGCATGCGGAGAAGCGGTATCGTGTGTTCGCCGACCTGGAGCGGATCGTCGGCAGGTTTCCCCGCGCTATCTGGCGAGGCCCCCATGGCGCCCGCGAGATAACCGTCTGGTGTTCCAACGACTATCTTGGCATGGGTCAGCATCCGGTCGTCATCGAGGCCATGCAGCGTGCTGCTGGCGGAATGGGTGCTGGTGCTGGCGGCACGCGCAATATCTCTGGAACCCATCATCCCATCGTGGAGCTTGAAGCCGAGCTCGCTGACCTTCATGGCAAGGAAGCGGGTCTCGTGTTTACCTCGGGCTTCGTGTCCAACGAGGCGGCGATCTCCACGATTGCCCGCCTTCTGCCCAACTGCCTCATCCTCTCGGATGAGCTCAACCACGCCTCGATGATCGAGGGTGTCCGCCGTTCCGGTGCCGAGAAGAAGATCTTCCGCCACAACGACCTGGCGCATCTGGAGAGCCTTCTCCAGGCGGCCGGCCCCGAGCGCGCGAAGCTGATCGTCTTCGAGTCCGTCTACTCGATGGATGGCGACATCGCTCCCATCGCCGGCATCGCCGACCTTGCCGAAAAGTACAACGCGATGACCTACATCGACGAGGTGCACGCGGTCGGCATGTATGGCGCCCGCGGCGGCGGCATCACCGAGCGTGAGGGTCTCGCCCACCGCATCGACGTGATCGAGGGCACCCTGGCCAAGGGCTTCGGCGTCATCGGCGGCTACATCACGGGCAGCGCCGACGTGATCGACGCGGTGCGCTCCTACGCGCCGGGCTTCATCTTCACCACGGCCCTGCCTCCGGCAATCGCCGCGGCGGCGACGGCTTCGATCCGACACCTGAAGAAGTCCAGCGCCGAGCGCGAGGCGCACCAGCGCCAGGCCCAACGCACCAAGGAGGTGCTGTCCGCCGCCGGCCTGCCGGTCATGCCGTCCGAGACGCACATTGTGCCGGTCCTCGTCGGCGATCCGGAGCTCTGCAAGATGGCGAGCGACCGCCTGCTGGAGAAGCACGACATTTATATCCAGCCGATCAACTACCCGACGGTTCCGCGCGGCACCGAACGTCTTCGCATCACGCCGACGCCGTACCACGACGACGCATTGATCGAGAATCTGCGCGATGCCCTGCTCGAGACTTGGGAAGCGCTGGGCCTGCGCTTCAAGGGCGAGGAGGAGCCGGTAACGGCGGCTTCCGCCGACGTGATCCCGCTGGTTGTCTCCAAATCCGGCGGCTGATAAGGGAATCCGGAAAAAATCTTTCAAGAAAGAAAGCCGCAGCGCGGGGCGCTGCGGCTTTTTTTATGCCACTCGTACCCGGGTTGGCTTGGGGGAGGAATTTGCCGGGCGAGCAGCGCTGCCTTTCCGGATCCGTGCGGGACATAAGGGGGATGCTGCACGGATACGGATGCAATGGTCCCGGCGGCGTCTGCGGGCGACCTGTCCGCCGGGAGCCTCTGGCCGCCCCGAGGCTGGGACGGCCAAACCCTGTCAGATGTTTCCTGCCGCCATTTCCTGCGCGATGTAGTCGGCTTGCCGGATGGCGAGCGCCACGATCGTGAGCGTCGGGTTCACCGCCGCGCCCGTTGTGAACTGGCTGCCGTCGGAAACGAACAGGTTGTTGATGTCGTGGGTCTGGCCCCACTTGTTCACCACGCCGTCGGAGGGCTTCTCGCTCATCCGGTTGGTACCCAGGTTGTGGGTCGAGGGATAGGGCGGCGTCGGGAAGGTGCGGACCGCGCCCACGGCCTCGTACAACGCCTGACCCTGCCTGTAGGCATGGTTGCGCATGGCGATGTCGTTCGGATGGTCTGTGAACCACACGTCCGCGACCGGCATGCCGTACTGGTCCTTGAGCTCCGGATGCAGCTTCACTGCGTTCTGCTCCTGCGGCATGTCCTCGCCGACGATCCAGAGGCCCGCCATGTTTTCGTAGGCGTCAAGCGCCGAGGCGAACGAACGGCCCCACGCGCCCGGATTGAGGAACGCCGCCATGAACGGCAGGCCGAGCGACAGGGTTTCGAGCTCGTAGCCGCCCACGAAGCCGCGCGACGGATCGTTGCGCGACTCGTCCTGGATGATGCCAGCCATGGTCGTGCCGCGATACATGTGCACCGGCTTCTCGAAGATGGCGTAGACCGAGCCGGTGGTGTGCCGCATGTAGTTCTTGCCGACCTGGCCGGACGAATTGGCAAGGCCGTCAGGGAACATCGACGAGGCCGAGTTCAGCAGCAGCCGCGGGCTTTCGATCGAGTTGCCAGCCACGCAGACGATGCGCGCCTTCTGCCGCTGCAGGTTGCCGTCCTTGTCGGCATAGACGACGCCGGTCACCTTGCCCGCTGCGTCGTGCTCGATCTGGATGACGTGCGAGTTGGGCCTCACCTCAAGCTTGCCGGTGGCCTCGCCCTTCGGGATCTCGGTGTAGAGGGTCGACCACTTGGCGCCCCACTTGCAGCCCTGGAAACAGAAGCCGGTCTGCTGGCAGGCCATGCGTCCGTCGCGTTCGGCCGAGTTAATCGCCATGCGGCCCGTGTGGTAATCCTTGTAGCCGAGCTTCGCGGCGCCAGCGGCGAACACCTTGAAGTTGTTGTTGCCCGGCAGCCCCTCGATGCCGTTGGTGCGGGTCACGCCCATCTTGTCCTCGGCCTTCTCGTAATAGGGCTCGAGGTCGGCCAGCGAGATCGGCCAGTCGAGCAGGTTCGCCCCGTCGATCTTGCCGTAGTGGGTGAGTGTCTTGAACTCAAAGTCGCGGAACCGCAGCGATGCGCCCGCCCAATGGGTGGTCGTGCCGCCCACCGCCTTCACGATCCAGGCCGGCAGGTTGGGGAAATCCTTCGCCAGGCGCCAGCCGCCGCTCGCCGTGCGCAGATCGCCCCACGAAAGCTGCGCGAAGCTGTCCCACTCATCGTTGATGAATTCGTCGAATTCGATGCGGCTACCGGCCTCCAGAATGACGACGTCGATGCCTTTCTGGGCGAGTTCGTTGCCGAGCGTTCCGCCGCCCGCACCCGATCCGATGATGACGACAACGCCGTCGTCGTCGAGCTCATAATTGGTTGCCATTTGTTTCCTCCCAGGAAATCAGTTCCACAGCCCCTCCGGCGCCCGAAAGACGCCGCGGCGCGGGCATCAGAGCCAGTCGATGTCGTCGAAACCGCGGTTGATGTAGCCGCCCTTGGAATAGGACTCGCCCTCGTATCCGAAGTACGGCCACACTTCCTTCTGGTTGTAGAGGCTGACGACGAGATCGCTCCGGATGGCCTGGAAGAAGTCGGTGTCCTCGATCTGCTGCAGCACGGCGACGCGGTCCTCCTCCCAGCCCAGGCCACGATATCCGTCGGCCCCGGCGCGGCGGTTGAGATCCGCGACGCCCTCCTCGATCAGGGTCTTGTAGGCGGCATCCTCCGCAGCCTTGGCGTCATGCCCCTTGATCGCGATCGCGTAATAGCGGTCCGGCAGCCTGTCGTGCGGATAGATGTCGCGAGCCATCTTGATCAGCGTTGCGACGGTATCCGGCGGAAGGCCCTGGGTTTCGAGACCCCACGCGCCTTCCGGGCAGATGACTGCCGTTCCGGTGATGATTAGGGCGGCGCCGATTGCGCCCCCTTTCAGAAGCTCCCGGCGGGAAAGGCCGGGATGTCTGTATACGGTTGCCATGCTGTCTCCTCCCTCTGCATGGGCCGCCCCCTGCTGGGCGGCCGTGCCATAGAGCGGTTCCTGGGAAAGGGGAACCGGCTTTCCGGCCGGAACCGCGATAAACAGGCGGTTGGAGCATTTCAGGGTTCCCGTGAAAGGCTGAAACGCTCCGCCTGCCTCATTACTTGAAGCGGCCTCCGCGCTGGATGACCTCGATCTTGTAACCGTCGGGGTCGGTGATGAAGAAGTAGCGCGCAGCCCAGCCGCTTGCGTGCGTGAGGCCCGAGAGCGGGTTCGGGTTCAGCCCGGCTTCCGTCAGCCGCTTGTGCTCAGCCTCCAGGTCATCTACCGATACCGCGAGGTGCCCGTAGCCCTGACCCAGCTCGTAGGGCTCCTCCCGCCCCTTGTTGATGGTGAGCTCGAGCTCGAAGTCGCTCTCCTCGTTGCTGAGATAGACCAGAACGAAGCTGTCGAACTCGAACCGGTCGGCCACCTTCAGCCCGAAAGCCTTGTTGTAGAACTCCACGGACCGCGCCTCATCGAGAACGCGGATCATGCTGTGAATCATCTTCGCCACGGCAGATTCTCCTTTCTGTCGGTCAGAGTAGATCGGACTTCGCGGCCGCGGGTAGTAATCGGCTACCGCATTCCGCTTTCCCGGCGGCACCAACGGCGGAAGCTTGCGCTTTGCAATGATTTGACGCCCCCTGGCGGGAGGGGCATATTGAAAGGAAAAACGACCGGCAGGAGGAAGCGATGTGTGAAATCTACGCGGGCCAGGATCCCGATAGATATCGTCCCATCAACCGCTCCGTGAGGATCGGCGGCCACTCGACGAGCATCCAGCTGGAGGCTGCCTTCTGGGATCTTCTGGACGAGATCGCCGCACGCCAGGGCATGTCGACGGCCAAGTTTCTCTCGACGCTCCACGACGAGGCGTTGCAGATCAACGGCTCGGTCTCGAACTTCGCCTCGCTTCTACGGACGAGCTGCCTCATCTACCTGATGAACGGGGGCCGCAACGCCACCCCGGCCTGCCGTTTCGAGATGGTCGCCGCGGAGTAGGCATTCGCTTCGCCGGCAACCAATGACGGCGGCCCGCTCTGACGGCCGCCCATGCCACTTGCTTCTATCCTCCGCACCATGTGCAAACACGAAGGGCTGCCCCTGGGAGCAGCCCTCGTTCTTTTCACGATCCCTGCTGCGATCGCAGCCGATTCGGAATCCTACCTCTGCTTCGCCAGCAGGTCGCGGATTTCGGTAAGCAGCTGGACGTCCGCCGGCGGCGCGGGCGGAGCAGCTTCCTCCTGCTTCTTGATGATGCTGCGACGGAGCGTGTTCACCGCCTTCACCATCAGGAAGATGATCCAGGCAAGGATCAGGAAGTTCAGAATTACGGTGATGAAACTGCCGTAGGCCAGCACCGCACCCTGCTCGCGCGCCGCCGCAAGCGTGGAGGCAGTCACGTTCGATGACAGCGGGATGAAGTAGTTGGAAAAATCGAAACCGCCGAAGATGGCACCCACGATCGGCATGATGATGTCGTCGGTGAGTGAGCTGACGATCCCTCCGAATGCGCCACCGATGATCACACCGACAGCCAGATCAATCACATTGCCTCGGGCAATAAACTCTTTGAATTCATCCAGGATGGATGGCATGAGACTGTCCCCTCGCAGACTTGAACGGCGGGCGCCGGACGGCAACCCGCGTGCAGCACAACTCTTTGCGGGAACATATTAACAATCGGCAACCCTACGAACAAGCGCAACCCTGATTGATATGAAACAGTCTGGGGCCGATCGTTTGAGCCATCAGATCCGGCTTCCGGAAGGGGCTGCCGGTTTTTCGGCCGGCTTTTCGTCCTCTGTCTCCAGTCCCTTCACGATGTCCACGAAACGGCGGAAGAACCGCTCCATGAAATTGAGCGTCCGGTCGAACTCCTCATCCGACGGCAGGTCGGCCGCCCCGGATCTTTCCGACTCGAGCGCGGCCACGCGCGCCTCAAGCTCCGTGATCTTCCGGCGCAGTTCCTCGATCGTCCTGTCCTCCGCCCGCTGGCCGGGCGCGGGGCTGCACACGAACCCGTCACCGCTTTCCCGGCAGAATGACGTGTTGCCGGTCAGCGTATCCATGATCATGAACCCGCCCTCGGCGCGCTCCATCTGGAATCGCGGATTGTTCTGGGCGTAGGCTGCGCCGCCCGCCCCCGCTGCCACAATCAGTCCCACCAGCATCCATTTCTTTCCCGGCATCTTCATCTCCTCAGCCCGGCGAGAACTCGAAACGCAGTGAACGGCGGCTCGATCCGTTGCACAAGCGCCAATTGTTGAACCGCCGCCACTTTCGCCCATTCAATAATCGGACTATAGCGCCATCATGGCGAAATTGATCTACAAGATCTGCCCCGCCACCATGTGGCAGGCAGCAGCAGAAGAAGGCGTGTTCCGCGGGGCGCCCGTGGACCTTGCCGACGGCTTCATCCATTTCTCGACGGCGTCCCAGGTGCGTGAGACCGCGGCGAAGCATTTCGCCGGACAGAGCGGCCTGGTGCTGATCGCCGTCGATGAAGGCCGCCTCGGCCCCGAATTGAAGTATGAAGTCTCGCGCGGCGGCCAGCTTTTCCCGCATCTCTACGCGCCCCTGCCCTGCGACGCAGTGGCGTGGGTCGAGCCGCTTCCCCTCTGCCCCGACGGCCAGCACCAGTTTCCGGATCTCCCAGAATGAGCCTTTACGACACCTTCGCCCGCCCGCTTCTGTTCTCCTTCGATGCGGAAACAGCCCACGGCCTTTCCATCGCCGCGCTGAAGCTGGGGCTTCCCTTCTGCCCGCCCCCGCCCGCCTCTGAGCGCCTTCGGGTCAGGGTCGCCGGCCTCGACTTCCCGAACCCGCTCGGCATGGCCGCGGGCTACGACAAGAATGCAGAAGTACCGGATGCGCTGCTGAAGCTCGGATTCGGCTTCGTTGAATGCGGGACCATCACGCCACGCCCGCAGCCCGGCAATCCGAAGCCGCGCATCTTCCGCCTGATCGAGGACCGCGCCGTCATCAACCGGCTGGGCTTCAACAACGAGGGCCATGACGCCGCCCATGCGCGCGTGAACGCCCGCCCCCGGCGCGGCATTGTCGGCATCAACGTCGGCGCCAACAAGGACAGCGACGACCGCATGGCCGACTACGAGCTGGGCGTCCGCCGCTTCGCGGCCCTCGCCTCCTACCTCACGGTCAACATTTCCTCGCCCAATACCGTGGGCCTGCGCGCCCTGCAGGAGCGCCAGAGCCTCGCCGAACTGCTTTCCCGGGTGGTCGAGGCGCGCGGCAGCCTGCCGGCAGGCCAGGGCCGTGAAACCCCGATCTTCCTCAAGATTGCACCGGACCTCGACGAGCAGTCGCTTTCCGACATTACCGGGGAGGCACTGGAGAACAAGATTGACGGCCTCATCGTGTCCAACACCACGCTCTCGCGCGATGGCCTGAAGAGCGCCGCGAAGAACGAGACCGGCGGCCTCTCCGGCGCGCCGCTCTTCGAGCGATCGACCATCGTGCTGGCGAAGATCCGCCGCCTGGTGGGCCGGGAGCTTCCCGTCATCGGCGTGGGCGGCGTGGATTCGGCCGCCACGGCGCTGGAAAAGATCCGCGCCGGCGCCGACCTCGTACAGCTCTACACCGGCCTGATCTATGGCGGCCCGCAGCTTCCCGGAAAAATCCTGCGTGACATGGACGGCCAGCTTGCCGCCCTCGGCGTCTCGTCCGTCACGGAACTGCGTGACACGCGCCTTGACGACTGGGCGAACCGACCCCTGCCCTGATCTGGGCGGTTCCGCGAGGAAAATGACCTCTTTCGGGCGCAGACTTAGGCGCCCGCGAATGTCCTGTCCGTGCGCGACGGCAGCAGTGATACCAGCGACAGCCCGCGCACGATGAGGAAGATGTGCAGCGATAGCCACAACGCCGTGTTGCCCATCATGCCCTCGAAAAGGAACAGGCACGCCGCATAGACCGCGAGCGACAGCAGCATCATGTTGCGCATGTCTCGCGACCACGTCGCCCCGATGTACACGCCGTCCATCTGGAAGGCGAGCACACCCGAGATGCCTGTGAAGGCAGCCCAGGGCAGGAACTCGATCGCCACGGCCCTCACGTCCTCTGCCGTGGTCAGCATGCGGATGAACCACTCGCCCCCGAACAGGAACACGCCCGCCAGCACGAAGGCCAGCGCAAACCCCCAGACCGATGACAGTACGACCGCCCGCCTGAAAAGCGCTTTCGTTCGCGCTCCGATCGCCCGTCCCGCAAGCTGTTCGGCAGCCGTTGCAAACCCGTCGAGGAAGAAGCCCGCCACCAGGAACACGTTCATCAGGATGGCGTTGGCCGCCAGTGTCACCGTGCCGAGCTGCGCGCCCTGCCGCGTGAACAGTGCGAACGCCCCGAGCAGCGCGAACGAGCGGATCATGATGTCGCGGTTGAGCGCCGCCATCGCCCGCATGGCGGTGAGATCCAGAATGGCTCCCCAGCTGATCCGTCCGCTGGATCGCAGCCGCCGCAGGATCACCCAGCCGCCCAACGCCGCGCCGCAGGCTTCGCCGATCACCGTGGCCCATGCCACGCCGGCGAGCCCCCACCCGAGCACGAGGCCGAGCAGGATGGACAGCGCCACGTTCATGCCGTTGATGACGATCTGCAGCGCGAGCGCCAGGTTCCCCTCGCCGCGTCCGAGCACATAGCCCAGTATCGCGTAGTTGCCGAGCGTGATCGGCGCGGCCGCCATGCGGATGCCGACATAGACCGCCATCGCGACCGCGACTGCAGGTTCTGGAGAAATCAGCGCGTTCGCCACGGCGATGATCGCGGGCGTGAGCAGCACGAGAACAAGGCCGCACACCAGCGCAAGCACGAGCGCCCGCGCCAGCACGGCCATTTCCTCCCGGCCGTTTCCCCTGCCGAAAGCCTGGGCAACGAGGCCGGTTGTGCCGGATCGCAGCGAATTGAACGTTCCAAACACCACGTCGAAGGTGACGGCCCCAACCGCGAGACCACCGATGAGCGCCGGATCATTGAGCCGCCCGACCACCGCCGTGTCGGTAATGCCGATGAGCGGCGTCGTGAGGTAGGCGAGCGTCATCGGCACCGCGATGCCGAGCACCTCGCGGTTCGTCACCCTGAACGGGCGTTCCGGGTCATCCTGCGCCGGAGAGTCTGTCCCCGCCACCACGACAGTGTCTTCCTCGCCCCTCATCTGATCGCGGCTAGTCTCGACGATAGGCGAGCAGGCGCGCGATAAGGAAGACAGGCACCACCACGGCCCCACCGATCAGGATGTAGCCGGCGAACCGGCCGAGCGCGTCGAACCCGGCATGCCAGAGATCGAGGATCGCGTTGCGGATGCCGTAATAGATGTCGGCTGGCGTCCACCCGAACACGTGCATGATGTAGCCAACCACCAGCGAGATCAGCACAAGTTTGATGAGCACTCGCAGGGGACTGTCGCCAAGAAATCGGGTCAGCGCATTCACGGGCACGCTCCTGTCAGGTCTGCACAGCCGCAGATAGTGCTCTTACGGACTCGGCCGCGCAAGCGCAACCACCGAGTTCCTGCGAGAGGTTCGACGCCCGCAATTCTATCCGCATGTACGCCTGGATCCGTCGCGTCGCAGCACGACAATGCGCCCGGAAGGCAAGCAGGGGCCACCCGGGACGCAATCGAATGGAAGCACGCGGTTAAGCGTTCAGCAGGATCTTTCGCGCCTGCTCCACTGCACCTGACTGGATGTTGCGGACCGTGGTTTCCGAGTACCAGCCGTTATGGTCGGAGAGCACCACATTAGGCGCCCTGAGCAGTGGAGAACCGACCGGCGGCTCGACACTGAACACGTCGATACCCGCGCCGAAGATCGTTCCCTTCTCCAGCGCATTGGCAAGTGCCTGCTCGTCCACCAGCTGGCCGCGGGCGGTATTGATAAGAACCGCCGTCGGACGCATACGCGACAGGAAGTCGGCATTGATGAGGTGCCTGTTTTCCGGTGTCGCGGGCGCATGCAGACTGACGATGTCGGACTGCTCGGCGAGCTCATTGAGATCATCCGCGCGCCGAGCCCACTCCGGCAGGGTGGCGGGATCGAGATAGGGATCGTAGACCACCGCCTGTGTGACGCCGAATGCCCGCAACCGATCTGCGACCGCCCGCGCGATGCGGCCGAACCCGATGAACCCGGCCGTGCTGCCCGCGATGCGGTAAATGGGCTCCGTCTGACCGACCTGCCAGGCGCCCTTGCGCACCTGCGCGTCGCGGCTGACGATCCGCCGCCGCACGGCCAGGAACAGCGCGACCGCATGGTCCGCCACCTCGATCTCGGCCCCGTAGTCGGGTACCCGTGCGACCGTGATGCCGCGCGCATTCGCGGCAGCGACGTCGATGTTGTCGATGCCGATGCCATAGCGCACGATACCCACGCAGCGGGTCATGGCGTTGATAAGATCAGCGTCCAGCACCGTGTCGCGGACGAACACGATCCGCGCCTCCCCCAGAGCCGCCCTCGCTTCGGCCCGCCCCTTCCTCAGATCGATTTCCTCGACCCGTAGGCCAAGTTCGGCCATGGCCTGGCGTTCAAGTGAATGGTCGGCATAGGCCGGCAGTATGATGATAGCTTTGTCCATCTATTGTCCTCGAATTGTCACGACCGCCTTGCCGTCGAACTCCCGCCGGCGAAGCCGACCAAGTGTTTCGGGCACTTCCTCGAGCATGATCCGCAGCGCAATCATCGGATCGAGCCTGCCTTCGGACATCCACCGCAGGAGGTCCGCCCCCATGACGGCGAAATCCCTCTGAGTGCGCAGATCGCCCGCCGCATAGGCGCCTCCAAGCGCGACTTCATGGATCGACGCGGCATAGGTGTAGGCGGGGGTATGTGAAAGGTCGGGCAGCGGATCCGACGTTGCGAGCTGGCCGTTGTAGCAGATCAGATCCAGCGACTTGCGGGCGTCGCCCGGGTTGGCGACCTCCAGCATGGCGTCGGCGCCACGACCTTCCGTGAGTTCCATGACGCGCTTCGGCAGTTCGGGATCCCGGTAGTCGAGCACAACGTCCGCGCCTAGCCTTTTCACCTGCTCGGCGGCCTCGGGCCGGGCAAGCCCGATCACCCGGAGGCCCAGGTTCCTGGCAATCTGCACGCCGAACCCGCCGACGCCGCCGTTGGCGCCCTGGACTACGATTGTCTGTCCCGCCTCGACACGCATCTTCCGCACGATGGCTTGATAGGCCGTCATGCCTGCACAAGGAACGGCGGCAGCGGCTTCAAAAGAGACGTTGTCGGGAATGGGCGTCAGAACGTGCGCCACCGACACCGCGTATTCCGCGAACACGCCGTCACGGTTTAGGTTGCCGTGCCACATCACGCGGTCACCGGGCGCAACATTCTCCACTCCGGGGCCGATCCGCTCCACAACCCCTGCGGCATCCAGCCCCACGATGTGCGGCCCGTCCCACCATGGCACCGCGCCAGTGCAGAGTTTCCAGTCGACGGGATTGAGCGAAGCCGCGTGCACGCGGACGAGAACCTCGCCGGGGCCGGGTTCCGGCACGGGAACCTCGGTCAGCGAGGTCGTTCGCATGTCGTCTTGCGGAGCGGTGCATAGAATAGCGCGCATGTTGTCTCCTCCTCACAGGGATCAATCCGCCGGACTGGCGTCGGAGGTCCGCGCGTGCCCGACAAAGGACAAAAGGCTCCGGCCTTCGGCCGTGGCCGAAGCAGAAAAGACTCCATTTCCGGCGACCCGGGTTCGAGCCCCAGTCCTCACCTCTCGCCCATTGCTGGTACGTCCGTCCGGGTTGCTATGGACGCCTGCCGGCCGGGTTATGAGTTCTGCTCAGCGTTGGGTCGATAAATCCTCCCGCACTTTGCGTCCGACTGCATCGGCGCGCCTGATCGCGGTTTCCACGAACGCAGCGGTGATGGGCACTGGTTCGTTGTAAATGATCTCTCCGGGGCGGGTAGCCCGGGTGATGACGGCGGGCAGCGCAGCCTCCATGTCCGTGACGCCCAGGTCCGCTAGGCACGTCGGCAGGCCGACCGTCCTGTTGAAGTCGGCCATCTGCTTCAGCTCCTCGTCGCTCGCCCCATTTAGGGCGAGCTCGACGAGCACACCGAAAGCCACCTTCTCGCCATGCAGGAAATGGTGGGTCTCCGGCAGCTCGGCCAGACCGTGGTGAATGGCATGAGCCGCCGCCACGCCACCAGACTCGAAACCGATGCCCGACAGTAGAATGTTAGCTTCCAGCACCGCCTCGAACGCCTCGTTCGGCTCGCCCTTGCGGCATGCTTCAAGAGCAGTGGCTCCCAGCTCCAGGATCGTGTCACGGCAGGTGGCCGCGACGGCCATGGCCAAGCGCGTCTGCCGCCCGCTTGAGAAGTTCTTCGCCCCGGCGCGAAAGCAGGCATCCGCCTCGTAGAACGTGGCCAGCGCATCGCCTATGCCGGCGGCAAACAGCCTGGCGGGAGCCCTGGCGATCACGGCGCTGTCCACGATGACGGCGCGCGGATTGAACCGCACGAAACGGTCATGAAGAACGTGGCCGTCCTCGTCGTAGATCACGGAGAGGGCGGAACACGGCGCATCGGACGCCGCGATGGTTGGCAAGCAGATGAAGGGCAGATTGAGATCGTCGGCGGCCGCCCGCGCTAGGTCGATGACCTTTCCGCCGCCCATGCCGGCGACCACATCCGCCCCGCTCTCGACAGCCGCAGCCCGGGCCGCCTCGACGGCCGCCGGAGTGCAGCTCGGCGGAACGTGCCGCACGGTAACCTCGACTCCATCGCGGCCGATCGCATTGACCACATCGGCCGGCAGATTGGCATCCGCCAGCACAATGACATGGCTGCCGAGGCGCGCGCCTTCCTGCCCCAAGCGCGCGAGCGCGCCCGGGCCCTGAACATAGCGTCCTGGAAAGGTCGCGCTGCGGATCACGACGCCGTTCCCTCCAGCCACTCCGGCTGCACGAGCTCGATCATGTAGCCGTCCGGATCCTTGATGAAGGCGATGTGCGTCTTGCCGTGCTTCATCGGGCCTGGCTCGCGCACGATTTGGGCGCCAGCTGCGCGCAGCTTCTCGACCGTCGCATAAATGTCCTTCGTCTCAAGCGCGATATGGCCATAGCCGGAGCCCAGGTCATACGGGCCGTGATCGTAGTTGTAGGTGAGCTCGAGGACTGCCGTTTCCTCTTCCGGTCCGTAACCCACGAACGCGAGCGTGAACTTGCCCTCGGGGAAGTCCAGCTTCCGGAGGAGGTTCATTCCCAGCACTTCCGTGTAGAAGCGGATGGATGCGTCGAGGTCCTTGACCCGGAGCATCGTGTGCATGATGCGAAGTTCAGACATGGATCGTTCCTTTCCCTGTGTTGAACTAGGGCGGATGGAGAAGCCGGTGTCAGCAGCAGACCGATGCTGGTTAACCAGCGGGGAGGATAGGTTTCAAGAATGTCTGGCCTGGCTGCGAACAGTTCCTACCCCTCCATCCCGCCAACCCTTACCGGCCGAGGATCATCGACGCGGCGCGATCTGCGATGACGAGCGTGGCCGAGTTCGTGTTGCCGCTGATGATCGTCGGCATGACCGACGCGTCTGCGACGCGCAGGCCGCGCACGCCCTTCACGCGCAGCTGCGGATCGACCACCGCGTCCGGATCGTCCTCCTTGCCCATGCGGGCGGTTCCGACCGGATGGTAGACCGTCTTGACGAACCGGCGCGCGTGCTCGGCGAGATCTTCGTCGCTGTCCTTGCCGGGTCCGGGGAAGATCTCACGGTCGATCAGTTCCCGCAGCGGTCGCGAGGCGAGGATCCGGCGTGCCTGGCGCAGACCGCCGATAGAAAGCCGTAGATCCTCCGGATCGTCGAAGTAGTTCGGATTGACCAGCGGCTCGTCCGCCGGATTGCCCGAGGCCAGTTTCACCGAACCGCGCGAACCCGGACGCAACACGCAGGAGTTCAGCGTGACGCCCCAGCTGGGTTTCAGATCGGTCGTGCCGGGGTCAAGATAGACGGACGGAATGCAGAACTGCTGGATTTTTGCCTCGTTGCCGAGATCGTCCGGGTCGAAGAATGCGCAGGCCTCGATGCCGTTGGAGGCAACCGGACCGCTCTTGAAAAGCAGGTACTGCAACCCGTTGCGGATCTGGTTCCAGCCGCGGTCCTGGCCGTAATAGCCATACTTGCCCTTGAAGAAGGCCAGCACCGGAACTTCCGTGTGATCCTGCAGATTGCGGCCGACGCCACGAAGCTCGACCCGGCAGGCGATGTCGAAAGGCTTCACGTCCTCCGTGTTGCCGATGCCCGACAACATGAGCAGCTTGGGGGTAGCGACGGCGCCGGCGCACAAGATGATTTCCTGGCTGGCGTGAGCCTTCTGAACCTGCCCCTGCCGCGAATACTCGACGCCGACCGCCCGGTCGCCCTCGAACAGCACGCGATGAGCTAGGCACCCCGTGAGCACCTCCAGCCGCCCGGTAGACATGGCCGGCTTGAGGAAGGCGTCGGCAGCCGACCAGCGGCGGCGATTGCGCATGTTAACCTGCGGGAAACCAACGCCACGCTGCACGCCGCTGTTGAAGTCCGGCGTGAACGGAATGCCCGCCTCCTGTGCGGCCAGAACGTAGCGTCGGCTCACCTCGTCGATGTGGGTCGGATCGGACACCGCCCACGGGCCGCCGACACCATGGGCCTCATTCTGCAGGCGGTTGTTGTCCTCCATGTCGCGGTAGCGTTTGAGCACTTCCGGCCAGCTCCAGCCGCTGTCGCCGGTCGCCTCGACCCACGGCGTGTAGTCGCCCGCCTGCCCACGGATGTAGAACATGGCGTTTACGGAAGAACCGCCGCCGATCACCTTGCCCTGCGGAATGACGGGGGCCCGGCCGTCCAGCTGCTTCTGGATCGTGGATTTGTAGAACCACATGTATTTTTCCACGCCAAGCAGCTTCACAAAGCCGGCCGGCATCTGGATCAGCGGGTTCTTATCGGATCCGCCGGCCTCGAGCACCAGCACACGCGCCCCGGCCTCGGCCAGCCTTCCGGCAACGAGAGACCCCGAGGATCCTCCTCCCACCACAATGTAATCATACGACATCGAAATTTTCCTCCTTCTGCTGACGAGGCGGAAACAGCAGCAGATGATCCGGATTGATGGAGATCGTCACTTCCTCGCCGCGAGCGACATGCTTGTCCGGTGGGGTGACGAGTGACACACGCGTCTCGCCGACATCGACGAATATCTCGTTGTGATCCTGGAGCTCTTCAGTGATGAAGCCGCGCCCCTTGAGGCGGATCGGGGACGTTTCGCCCAGCTCCATGAAGTGCGGCCGCACCGCTGCGGTACCGCGCTTGCCGATCCTGCCGAGGTGCGGACGTAGCGACTCCGGAACTGTGATGCGGTTGCCCTCGATGGTGATCTCGCCATCGGTTTCGCTGGTGAAATCGAAAAAGTTGATGGGCGGCTCTCCGACGAACCCGGCGACGAATACATTGGCCGGCCGCGTGTAGACTTGCTGGGGGGTATCCAGTTGCTGGATCTCGCCATTGGACATCACCATTACCCGGTCGGCGAGCGCGAGCGCTTCCTCCTGATCATGGGTGACGTAGATCATCGTGTGTCCGAATTCCTGGTGGATGGACTTGATGAACCGGCGCATCCGGTAGCGCTGCCGCGTGTCCAGGTGGCTGATCGGCTCGTCCAGCAGGAACACCGAGGGCTCGCGCACGAGCGCACGGGCAAGGCTCACACGTTGCGCCTGTCCTGACGAAAGGCTTGCCGGCATCTGCTCGAGCAGCGGGGTAAGCTCCATCTTTGCGGCGATGTCCCGCACCTTGCGATCGATATCGGCCTTGTTCACACCGGCGGCGCGTAGCGGAAAGGCGATGTTCTCGTATACGGTGATCGGCGTGTAGAGCGCGTAGTTCTCGAACGACATCGCTACGTTGCGGTCGCGCGGACGGATCTCGTTCACGCGGCGTCCGTCGAACAGGATTTCGCCATCGCTGATCGACTCCAGTCCGGCGATCATGCGCATTGTCGAGCTCTTGCCGCACCCGGAAGGGCCGAGAATGGCGACGAACTCGCCATCTTCTATGTCGAAATTGATGCCGTGAACCGCCTGAAAGGCGCCATATCGCTTGACGAGGTTTCTAGCGGTGATGCGTGCCATCTCATGCGCCTCCTGTAGCGAGAGCCTTCTCGTCCTCGAAAAGGTGTATGCCGGTCGGCTCGATCGACAGCCCCACGGGCTCGCCGGGTTTGAGCGGTACGGTGGTGGGCACGGACACCGAGACCTCCACGCCCGCCACCGACACCACGACGATGTTCGAGTGTCCGAGGTGCTCAATCACCGCCACCCGGCCGGGCAGGGCGCGCTGTGTGTCTGGTGCGGTCAGTCGGATGGAATTGGATCGGATGCCCATCCGCAGGTCGCGATGTCCCGCAAGCTGCGCGGGCACCCGGCAGACCTCGTGACCGTCCTGGTTGCGCAGGATGGACTGCCCACCGCCAACCTCGGCTGTCACCGGCAGGAGACTCATCGGCGGGTCGCCGACGAAGCCTGCGACGAAGGTATTGGCCGGCCGGTGATAGATTTCAGCAGGCGTGCCCACCTGTTCCAGCCGACCCTGGTTGAGGATGGCGACCCGGTCGCCAAGGGCGAGCGCCTCCTTGCTCGACGTCGTCGTGAAGACGACCGTCGCCTCCATCTCCTGCGCGAGCGCCTTCAGCTCGGCCCGCATCCGGTGCCGCAGCTTTGCGTCGAGATGCCCGATTGGCTCATCAAGAAGGTAGATGTCGGCGGGTCGGATAATCGCGCGGCCCAGCGCTACACGCTGACGCTGGCCGCCCGACAGGAAACCCGGCCGGCGTTCCAGCACGTGCGAAATGCCGAGCACTTCGGCGATCTGGTGGACGCGCTTGTCGATCTCCGCCTTCGCCATACCGCGGGCCCGCAGCGGGAAGGCTAGGTTTTCCGCAACCGACAGGTGGGAATATAGTGCATAGTTCTCGAACGCCATCGCGGCGTTGCGGCGCTCCGGCGGCAGGTGCACGATCGACTGACCGGCGCGGGTAATGTCCCCCGACGTGGGCCGCGTGATGCCGGCGAGCAGGTTGAGGACCGTGCTCTTGCCGGCGCCTGCCGGGCCGTAGAGAACGAAGAATTCTCCCTTGCGGATTTCGAAGCTCAGCCGCCGCAGCGCAACCGTGCGCAGGCCGTAGCGCTTGTGCACGTCATGAAAGGCATACATGTCTCAGATCTCCGCCAGGATGGATGCGACCTCGGCTTCCGCGGCCCGCCGCTCGGCGATGCAGTAGCGTCGGCGTCGCACGAAGAAGGCCACTGCGCAGATGGCGGCCACGACGTTCATGACGGCGACCGAAACGGACTGGTTCTCGAACAGGCGTTCAATGAAGATCAGCCAGCCGAACACCACGCCCACGTAGATGAGGATTGCCTTGAAGCCTGCGTCCCAGGCCTGGGAAAATGTCATGATTACCCCCTCACAGCACCAAAGGTCAGGCCGCGGACCATGTATCGCTGCATGGCGAGAACGAACACGAGCATCGGGGCTACGGCGATGGTGGCTGCCGCCGCTACCGGACCCCAGAGAATGCCCTGCAGGGTGAAGAAGCTTTCCACGCCGACCGTGACCGTGGAAGCGGTCTTGCGGGTCAGGATGTAGGCGAACAGGAACTCGTTCCAGCAGAAGATCAGCGTGAACACCGCGGTGACGGCGATGCCGGGAGCTGCGAGCGGCAGCGTGACCTTACGCAGCACCTTCAGGCGCGATAGCCCGTCCAGCCTTGCCGAATGCTCGAGCTCGCGCGGAATGTCCTGGAAAAAGCTGACCAGAAGCCAGATCGCGAACGGCAGGTTGAACACCACGTAGGACAGAATGAGCGCACCGTGCTGGTCGAGGCCCAGGTGCATGAACTGCCCAAACCCAGTCTTGCCGACTTCGCGGAAGATGAGGAAGAAGGGCAGGATCACCGCGATCGCGGGCATCATCTTGGTCGATAGGATGAAGAACAGCAGATGCCCGTCTCCCACGTTGTAGCGCGCGAAGCTGTACGCGGCGAGCGATCCGAGGATCACCACGAAAACTGTTGAGATGACCGAGATGATCAGTGTGTTCCTTATGTAGAAGAGGAAGTTCTTGTCCTCGATCGCGTGCCGGTAGTTCTCCAGCGTCGGCGTGAAGAGGAAGCGCGGCGGCGATACCATGATGGCGTCGTCAGGCTTAAGACTCGTCAGCACCATCCAAAAGATCGGAAAGACGAAGAAGCCGATGACCAGGACGATGAGACCGTAGCGCAGAACCTCGAGTGGAAGGGAACGTTTCTCGTGCATGGAATCAGGCCTCCTTCGCGCGGTCGGTGAATTGTTTGAGCAGCGGGGTGAGCGCAAAGATTGCAGCGACGAGCATTACGTAGAGGAAGAAGATCGCCATCGTGGACGCGTAATCCATGCGGAACAGCTTCAGTCCCGTGCGGTAGAGATAGAAGGTCATGGTTTCGGTCGACGTGCCGGGACCTCCGCGGGTCAGCACCGCCACCGCGTCGTACAAGCGTACGCAATCGATAGTGCGCAGCACCAGCACGAGAAACAGCACGGGCTTCAGCAGCGGGAACGTGAGGGTCCGAAGCACGCGCCAGCTCGACGCGCCGTCGAGCTCTGCGGCCTCGAACGGTTCGCGCGGCAGCGCCTGCAGGCCGGCGAGCGCAATGAGCGCCACGAACGGCGTCCACTGCCAGACGTCGAAGATGACCACCGACCACAGCGCGATCGTGTAGTCGCCAAGCCAGTTCGGCTCAGGCAGGCCGAAACTGCCCAGGATCCAGTTCAGTACGCCGAACTGGGTGTCATAGAGATAGCGCCAGAAAAGGCCGGTAACGGCGGCGGATGTGGCGAGCGGCAGGATGATGAGCGAACGGACAAGCCCCTTGCCCACCGTCATCCCGTGCAGAAGAAAGGCGATACCGACGCCGAGCGTCATCTGCAGCGTGACCGCAACCACGGTAAACTTCAGGGTGATCCAGCCAGCCGTCCAGAAATTGCTGTCGGAGAAGACGCGCCGATAGTTGTCCAGGCCGACATATTCCCTGATGCCGCCGCGGGTCAGGTCCGCGAAGCGGAAGGATACGTCAAGCGCATACACAAGGGGGAGTATGGCAAAGACGAGAATGACTGCCAAAGCCGGCGCGACGAGCAGGATCGAGAAGGTCCTGTCGGACATGCCAGCCTTGCTGCGCACCACCATATCGCTTGTGTGCGATACGCCAAGAACGTTAGCCACGTGGGGACTCCGCCGTCGTAGTCGTTATCTGTCGTGATGACGAGAAAGGGGGGAACGGGACCGCGCCCGTCCCTCCATTCCTTGCTCAGCGCTTGATCGGGCAGGGGCCGCCGCAGATCGCAGCAACGTCGGCGGCAAGCTGCTCGGCCGCTTGGCGGGGCGTGATCTGGCCCGCCGCTGCTGACTGAAGCGGAATGTGCATGGTGTTATAGATTTTCGCGCCGAAGGGCGTGTTGAAGAGATTCGAGCTGAAGCCCTTCATACTCTCGAAGACCTGCAGAAGCGTCTTGTACTCGCCGTTGAGCGGCCGCCGCTCCGCCGTTTCATAAACGGGATCCGACAGCACGGACATAAGCGTCGTGGCGCCGCCCATGTCGGCGAACTGGCGCTGAACCTCGGGGCCGCCGATGTGCGCCACGAAGCGCATCGCCATCTCCGGATTGGCCGAGCTGGACGACACGGCGAGCAGGAAGCCGCCCACATAGGCTCGCTTGCCCGGCGCCTCGATCGCGGCGATCACCGCACCGGGAACCGATTCCTCGGTCTTGACCGCATTCGGCCACTGGTCGAGGAAGAAACCGTGCGTCATGGCGATCTGGCCGTCGCGCATCTGGTTCATGACGCCGTCGTAGGTGACCGTGAGGGCCGCCGGCGGCGCGAACTTCAGAAGCCCGACATAATGGGCGAGAACCTTCTCGACGTCATCGACCGGCACCACGCCTTCATCCGTCAGCCAGTCGGAGCCCATGCCCCAGAGCTGGGCGGACAGCTCGTCCTGAATGTCCGGGAACGGACCGGCCATCAGGCCCACACCGTAGAAGTCGCGCTCAAGCACCTGGCCTTTGAGTTTTTCTCCAGCCTTGCGGGTGAAGAATTCCGCGATGTCGCGATGCTGCTCCCAAGTTTCCGGCCGCGCGAGCGGATAGCCATAGCGCTCCTGGAACGCCGCCTGCTCGATCGGATCGTCAAGCAGATCCTGACGGATGAACATGCCAGCCGAGTAGGTGTAATATGGCAAGCCCCAGATGTTTCCGTCATATTCCACGGTGATGCTGCGCAGCGTAGGCGCCACGTCCTCCACCAGATCTGGGCGCTCGGCCAGAAACTCGGTCATCGGCAGGATGAATCCGTTGGCCGCGAACTCTGCCTTTTCGGCCGTTTCCAGCGTCACGACGTCATAGGCGCCGGTCTGGCCGACCATCTCGATGACCTGCTTGTTATAGAGCTGGCTGTTGTCGGTATTAATAACCTGAACTTTGGCGCAATTTTCCTTTTCGAAGCTGGCTACGAACTGGTTCATCGCGTCGGTGTAGAACCCGGCGATCGTTGACCAGGTGATCTGCACAGGATTGGTGCATTCGTTCGCCTGCGCATGACCGGCACACAAGGCCAGGACACTGGCCGCCGCCAACAGTTTCTTCATACTACCTTCCCTCCCAAACAAAGCGGTCCTCACCCGCTGGTGGAATGTAGAATGTAACATGTCATATTTCATGTCAACCTGGCCGGGCAATGATTGCAGTGTGAGCCAACCTGGACCGCCCCCCTCGCCGAAGTTTTTGGAACCTTCCAGCCATTCTGCCTGCGACCTTGCCGCCCTTTACTTCCCCTTCGACATGTTACATGTTTTCCACTGGGGAACGATGCTTTCTGAAGCCGGGGAAACTGAATGCCCACAGTTACCAAGAAGAAAACGACCAAGATCACCAGACCCAGATCCATCTCTGAGCTCGTGTTGGACCGCCTTCGTTCTGACATCATAAGTGGCGTATTTGAGCTCGGCGAGAAGATATCCGAAGCGCAGCTGTCGGAATTGTACGGCGTCACCAAGGCGCCGATCCGCGCCGCCTACATCCGCCTCGAGGCCGAAGGACTGCTCGAAATCCAGCGCCAGGCCGGAACCTTCGTTTTCCGCCCGGACGTGAAGGAACTGCAGGCGTTGTGTGAACTGCGCAACGCGCTGGAAGCGGAGGCCATCCGCCTTGCTCTTGCGCGCGATCGGGCCGGCCTCTCCAAGGATCTCCACCGCCTCTGCGACGACATGATTCGCTCCCAGGCGGCGGGCGACCTCGACAGCTACCGAAATCTCGACACCGAGTTTCACCTGGCGATCATTTCGCGCGCGTCGTCCCCCTTGTTGGAGCGAACCTACCGTGCGCAGGTGAACGGCCGCTTCGCTGCCCTGCGCAACCGGCTCTCGCGCAGCGCCAGCCACAATGACGCGTCGCTCGCTGAGCATATCAGGATTCGCGATTCAGTGGCCGCCGGCAAGGATGCCGAGCTGCTCGGCTTGCTGAGGACACACATCGACAACACCCTGTCCTACTACAGCAAACTGCTCGTCTGACGGCTCCGAAGACCCCATCACAAGACCGGTGACAATCGGGGTTGACACCGTTAACTGGAATCTGACATGTTACCGGTCATTGAGAGGAGTTGGCTATGCCAGTACAAGAAACTGAAGCAGATCCCTTGATGCCGTACCAGCTGCCGTTCCCGAAGGACGCGCTGCCGGAGATCGTCATTCCGAATGCAATGGAAGCTGACGAACGCGTGTGGGTTCCACAGGCGGAGAACGTCTGGTTCCGTCCCCTTTGCCTGAATCGTTCCCAGGGTTACTGGATGAACCTTCTCAAGGTGAGGAAGTCGGGCGTGATTTCCCGCCATCGGCATCCGCAGGCGGTTCACGGCTGGGTTCTCAAGGGAAAGTGGCGCTATCTCGAGCATGACTGGATCGCCGAGGCGGGAGGTTATGTATTCGAGCCGCCGGGCGAGACGCACACGCTGATCGTCCCCGAAGGCGTGGAGGAGATGATCACCTATTTCCAGGTTAACGGCATCATGTGCTACGTCGACCCTTGGGGTAAGGCCATCGGCTACGAAGACGTCTTCACCAAGATTGACATGTGTCGCGCCCACTACGAGAAGGTTGGCCTTGGCGCGGACTTCGTCGACCAATTCATCCGCTAGGCGGTTCCAGGAAAACCGGGAACCGGCTTTCCGTCCGAAGTCGCGGAATTCAAATGGTAGAGCGGCTTCGGACAGTGAGGCCGGTTTTTCACCGGGATCGCGAAAGACAAGCGCTGTAACGGTACCGGATTGCACAAGATCCGGGCCGTTCCGGAAAACCTGGACATTGCGATGCTGGAGGGTGCTAGTTCCCTGGGCGCGCCTTTCGCAACGGTTCCGCAACATCAACCCGATTTCAGGTTGCGACTGCGGTCAGAGGCCCAATGCAATTCGCCACCACGCGTTAGCTGAATTGCACCGGGGTTCGTCGGACTGAGTTCGGAGGAGGGGTAGTTTCATGGGTTATTGGCCTGAAGGCTGTTTCAGGGGTCAGACAATACTGGTTGTCGGCGGCACGTCCGGAATAGGCGCGGGCATCGCTCGGGCATTCGTCGCGGAGGGTGCGCGCGTGACTGTGACCGGCGCCACGGAAGCGGAAGTATCCGCTGCCCGCACCAACATGCACGAGGTGACCGCGCATGTTCTCGATGTGCGCGACAGCGAGGCCGTCAAGTCGTTCGTCGGCGGAATGGAAGAGCTGCACCATGTCGTGAACTGCGCCGGCATCATCCGCCGTGGGCTGGAGCATGATCCGGAGGTCTTCGACCAGGTCATCGACATCAATCTCAGCGGCACCATGCGCGTCTGCGCGGCGGCACGCCCGCTGCTCGCGCGCACGAAGGGCACCATCACCAACACCGCGTCCATGCTGACCTGGTTCGGCGGCCCGCTTGTCCCGGGTTATGCCGCCTCGAAGGGCGGCGTGGCACAGCTCACCAAATCCCTGGCGCTCGCCTATGCTGCCGACGGGATTCGTGTGAATGCGATCGCCCCGGGCTGGATCGCCACCAACCTCACCAGCGCCTTGCAGGAAGATCCCGCCCGCACCGAGGCGCTTCTATCCCGCATGGCGATCAAGCGGTGGGGCCGTCCGGAGGACCTGGCCGGAGGCGTACTCTATCTCGCCTCTCCCCTCGCCTCCTACGTGACCGGAACGATTCTGCCCATCGACGGCGGATACCTGTCTGCCTGACCTCGCGGGCAGCTGGGACGTCGGCAAAACTCCCGTCCGTTCGGCAGCCTTGTCCTGGTCGTGCCGGACCAACATCCGGTACCACTTTCCGGTGCCGCGCTTCAACTGTCCGTCGCGGCACTGGACGGAAAACGGCTCTCCCCCGTTCTGGAACCTTCCAGGGCTGGCTTTCCTCTCTGTCTTCCCGAGGACTTCACCCGCTGGGGATCCCCTCCTGGCGGGCTTTTTTGTATGAGCACGTGGCGTGACAGCTACCCGAACGGAGTGGGCATGTGTCAAACAGGATTACCGCGGCGATATCGCTAGTCGCGGCGCCTGTTCGCAGGGCTGCGTCAGGACAGCCGACAAAGTTCGGGAACGACGGGAAACTATTGAAACGCTTGAGAGTGGGTCTGGAGCGGGTAGCGGGAATCGAACCCGCGCGTCCAGCTTGGGAAGCTGGCAGGCTACCATTACATCATACCCGCACGGCCCTTTAGGTACTCAGAATCGGGGCTTCCGTCAATCTCGAACCTGCGCCCGTTCCTCTGTCTCGGCAAGCCTCGAGAACAGTATAAGTCCTTGATTTCATGACGCGCAAAATCCGAGCAAGTGACCAGCGCGGCACCCTGCATCACCTCACAACATGAGATGGCGGCGCACGTTCGGATCGTCAAGATCCCCGGCCCTGCCGGAAAACACGATCTCGCCGCGGTCCATGATCGCGACGGAATCGGCGAGCTCCCGTGCGAAGTCGAGGTATTGCTCCACGAGCAGGATGGTCATGCCGAGCGTCTCCTTGAGCCAGGTGATCGCGCGGCCAATGTCCTTGATGATCGAGGGCTGGATGCCCTCAGTCGGCTCGTCGAGCACCAGCAGCTTCGGCTGCATCACGAGGGCCCGTCCGATGGCGAGCTGTTGCTGCTGGCCACCGGACAGGTCGCCCCCGCGCCGGGAAAGCATGTCCTTGAGGACCGGGAAAAGGTCGAACACGTAGTCGGGGATCGTCCGCTGCGATCCGGGCAGGGCGGCAAAGCCCGTCTCGAGGTTTTCGCGCACGGTGAGCAGCGGAAAGATCTCGCGCCCCTGCGGCACATAGCCGATGCCGGCTCGCGCCCGCTCGTAGGACGGCATCCGGTCGAGCGACTTGCCGTCGAGGCAGATGCTGCCGGACGACAGTGGATGCTGGCCCACCACCGCCTTGAGCAGGCTTGTCTTGCCCACCCCGTTGCGCCCGAGCACACAGGTGATGCGCCCGGCCTCCGCCGTGAGCGACACCCCCCGCAGCGCCTGGGCCGCGCCGTAGTGAAGGTTTGCGTGCGCGATCTCCAGCACCGTCACCTCCCCAGATAGACTTCGATGACGCGCGGGTCCTGCGATACGTGGTCGATGCTGCCTTCCGCCAGCACCGAGCCCTCGTGCAGGCAGGTGACCTTGACGCCGAGCTCGCGCACGAAATGCATGTCGTGCTCCACCACGATCACCGAATGGCGTGTGGCGATGTCCCTGAGCAGCCGTGCCGTCTCTTCCGTCTCGGCGTCGGTCATGCCTGCCACGGGCTCATCAATCAGCAGAAGCTTGGGCTCCTGCGCGAGCAGCATGCCGATCTCGAGCCACTGCTTCTGCCCGTGGCTGAGGTTCGCCGCAAGCTCGTCTCTCCTGTCCGTGAGCCGGATGATTGCCAGGATCTCGTCGATCCGACTCGGCTCGCTGGCAGACCGCCGGTCGAAGATGGTTCGGAACGCCCCACGCGGGCCTTTGAGCGACAGCGCGATGTTGTCCTCGACCGTGTGGCACTCGAACACCGTGGGCTTCTGGAACTTCCGTCCGATCCCGAGATTGGCGATCTCCGCCTCGTCATAGCGGGTGAGGTCGTGCGCGCCGTCGAAGTAGATCTCACCCTTGTCCGGCCGCGTCTTTCCGGTGATGAGATCCATCATCGTCGTCTTGCCAGCCCCGTTGGGGCCGATGATTGCCCGCATCTCGCCCTTGTCGAGCGTGAGAGACAGGTTGTTGATGGCGCGGAACCCGTCGAACGAGACGGAAACGCCGTCGAGATAGAGAATGGTGTTCGTGAGAGGTTCTGCCGGTGCCATGGCCTACTCCGCCGGTTTTGGTTCGACGCCCATCAGCGGCGCGGCCACAGGCGCGGGCCTTGCCGCGCTGGCGGCAGGCTCGGTGGCTGTTGTTTTCTCCGGCGGAACCGTGGGCGAAGCTCTCTTCGTCCGTGCCTTGCGGGCAGCGCTCCACTGCTCCCACACGCCCACCAGCCCCTTGGGCAGGAACAGCGTGACGGCCACGAACAGTGCACCGAGCGCGAACAGCCATACCTCGGGAAGCGCTGCGGTGAACCAGCTCTTGGCCCAGTTGACGGCGATTGCGCCGATCACCGGTCCCATAATGGTTCCCCGCCCGCCGACTGCAGTCCAGATGACGATCTCGATGGAATTGGCCGGCGCGAACTCGCTCGGGTTGATGATGCCGACCTGCGGCACGTAGAGCGCGCCGGCGATGCCAGCCATCACCGCGGAGATGGTGAAGGCGATGAGCTTGATGTTCTCCGGCCGCCAGCCGAGGAAGCGCGTTCGGCTCTCCGCGTCGCGCACGGCCACCATCAGCTTGCCATACTTGGAGCTGACGAGCCGTGCCGTCACGATCACCGCCAGCGCCAGCACCAGCGCGGTGGCCGAGAACAGCGCGGCGCGCGTCGCCGGCGCCTGCAGGCTGAAGCCGAGGATGTCCTTGAAGTCGGTCAGCCCGTTGTTACCGCCAAACCCCATGTCGTTGCGGAAGAACGCCAGCAGCAGGGCGTAGGTCATCGCCTGGGTAATGATCGAAAGGTAGACGCCCGTCACGCGGGAACGGAAGGCGAGCCAGCCGAAGGCGAAGGCCAGCAGCCCCGGCGCAACCATCACCATCAGGGCAGCGAACCAGAACTGATCGAAACCGTACCAGTACCATGGGAGCTCCTTCCAGTTGAGAAAGACCATGAAATCGGGCAGCACCGGATGCCCGTAGACGCCGCGCGGTCCGATCTGGCGCATGAGGTACATGCCCATTGCATAACCGCCGAGGGCGAAGAACGCGCCGTGGCCGAGGCTCAGGATTCCGCAGTAGCCCCAGACCAGATCCAGTGACAGCGCCAGCATCGCGTAGCACAGGTATTTGCCCATGAGCGCCACCGCGTGCGTGGGAATGTGGAAGCTGCTGGTAGGCGGCACCGCGAGATTGAGTACCGGCACCACCACCGCCGCCGCCACGAGCACGACCAGCAGCAGCTGGATGCGGCGGTCGAGTCCGCCCTCGAAGAAGCGCTTTGTCATCATGATTCCACAGCCCTCCCCTTCAGGGCGAACAGCCCGCGCGGCCGCTTCTGGATGAACAGGATGATGAGCACCAGCACGATGATCTTGCCCAGCACCGCGCCGGCATAAGGCTCGAGGAACTTGTTGGCGATGCCGAGCGAGAAGGCGCCGAGCAGCGTGCCCCACAGGTTTCCGACGCCGCCGAACACCACCACCATGAAGGAGTCGATGATGTAGTTCTGCCCGAGATTGGGCGACACGTTGCCGATCTGGCTCAATGCCACGCCCGCAATCCCGGCCACGCCGGAGCCAAGCCCGAAGGTGAATGCGTCCACCCGCGGCGTGCGGATGCCCATCGAGGCCGCCATGCGACGGTTCTGCGTCACCGCGCGCATGTAGAGGCCCCACGGCGTGCGGTTGATGATGAACAGGAGCAGCGCGAAGACGGCGAGCGCGAACAGCACGATCCACAGCCGGTTCCAGGTGATCATCATCTGCCCGACCTCGAAGCTGCCGGACATCCACGACGGATTGGCAACCTCCCGGTTGGTCGGGCCGAAGATCGTGCGCACCGCCTGCTGCAGCACCAGCGACACGCCCCAGGTGGCGAGCAGCGTCTCCAGCGGTCTCCCGTAAAGGAAGCGGATGATCCCGCGCTCGATTGCGATGCCCACGGCGCCCGCCACCACAAAGGCGATCGGCACGGCAAGGACCAGCGACCAGTTCTGCAGACCCGGCAAAAGGCTTTGCACTGCGCCCTGCACCACAAATGTCGTGTAGGCCCCAAGCATCACCATCTCGCCATGCGCCATGTTGATGACGCCCATCACGCCGAAGGTGATGGCAAGGCCAATGGCCGCCAGGAGCAGCACCGATCCGAGCGAGATGCCGAACCACACGTTCTGCGCGGCATCCCAGGCGGCGAGCTTCGTTCGCACACTTGATGCAGCCTTGGCAGCGGTACTCTGAAGTTCCCCCTGCGACCGCATCTCCACGGCTTCGAGCAGCGACAGCACGGTGCGGTCGCCGAGCGCCCCCAGCACCTCGATGGCCTTGATCTTCTCGCCATCCGGCAGGTCGGATTGCAGCACGGCCGCCGCACGTGCCTGTTCCATGCGCGTCCTGACGGCTGGGTCCCCTTCCTCGGCGATGGCAGCATCGAGCGCCTCGATCGCCGCGGCATCCGGATTGGAAAGCATGTTGCTCGCGGCAGCCAGCCTCTGCTCGCGGTTGGGCGCGCGCAGCGTGAGCGAACTCAGCGTGTCTCGGATTGCCCGCCGGAGCGCATTGTTGACTTTGACCTTCCTGAGCCCGGAGGTAGCGACATCCTTCACCTCCTCGCTGGTCAGCGGATCGAAGAATTGCGCATTCTTGCCCGAGCCCCTGACGATATAGACCGCCCCGCCCGCCTTGCTGGCCTGGAGATTGCCGTCGGCCAGCGCCTCGAGCACCGGCCTCACCGCCGGGTCGCCCGTCGCCCCCAGCTCGCGCACCAGGGCCTCGGTCTGGTCGAACCTGTTGACCTCGGCGAAGCGCGCGATGAGCGCGTTCACCGAGGTCTCCTGCGCGCCTGCCGGGCCGATGAGGAGCAGTGACGACAGCAGCAGCAAGCATAGTGCACGAAGGAGCATCATCGGCTCGACTCCAGGCGCGAGGTTCCCGGCGGCCGGGACATCGCCCCGGCCGCAATCGTCAGATCAGATCAATTGATGCCCTTGCCGCCGCACTTGCCCGTGGCGACGTTGAAGTTTCCGCAAGACAGCGGCGCGCGCCAGTCGGCGATCAGATCCTTGGAATCGGGCAGGTAGTCGGACCACTCGTCGCCCACGACGAGGCCCGGCGTCTCCCACACGATCTCGAACTGGCCATCCGACTGGATCTCGCCGATCAACACCGGCTTGGTGATGTGGTGGTTCGGCATCATGGTTGAGTAGCCGCCGGAAAGGTTTGGCACCGACACGCCGATGATCGCGTCGATCACCGCGTCAGGATCGGTGGTGCCGGCCTTCTCAACCGCCTTCACCCACATGTTGAAACCGATGTAATGGGCTTCCATCGGGTCGTTGGTCACGCGCTTGTCGTCGCCAATGAAGGCGTGCCATGTCTCGATGAACTCGGCGTTCGCCTCGGTGTCCACCGACTGGAAATAGTTCCAGGCCGCCAGGTGCCCGACCAGAGGCTCCGTGTCGATGCCGGCCAGTTCCTCCTCGCCCACAGAGAAGGCCACGACCGGAATGTCCTCAGCCTTGATGCCCTGGTTGGCAAGCTCCTTGTAGAAGGGAACGTTCGCGTCGCCGTTGATGGTCGACACCACGGCCGTCTTCTTGCCGGCCGAGCCGAAGTTCTTGATGTCCGTCACGATCGTCTGCCAGTCGGAATGACCGAACGGCGTGTAGTTGATCATGATGTCCTCGGGCGCCACGCCCTTGGATTCCAGATAGGCCTGCAGGATCTTGTTCGTCGTCTGCGGATAGACGTAGTCGGTGCCGGCCAGCACCCAGCGCTCGACGCCTTCCACGTCCATGAGGTAATCGACGGCCGGGATGGCCTGCTGATTGGGCGCGGCGCCGGTGTAGAACACGTTGCGCTGGCTTTCCTCACCCTCGTACTGCACGGGGTAGAACAGCAGCCCGTTGAGCTCCTCGAACACCGGCAGCACGGACTTGCGCGACACCGAGGTCCAGCAACCGAACACGGCCGCGACCTTCTCCTTCTCGAGCAGGTCGCGCGCCTTCTCGGCAAACAGCGGCCAGTCGGACGCCGGATCCACCACCACCGCCTCGAGCTTCTTGCCGAGCAGGCCGCCCTTCTTGTTCTGCTCCTCGATGAGCATCAGCATGACGTCCTTCAGCGTCGTCTCCGAGATTGCCATGGTCCCGGACAGCGAATGGAGGATGCCGACCTTGATCGTGTCCTCCTGCGCGAAGCTCTCCCCGGACATCAAGGCTCCGGCCAGGACCGTCGCTCCCATCAGCAGACTGCGCACCCTTGCAACTCGCGGCATGTTGGATCCCCTCTGGATGTGTTTTTGCGCTGCAACAGACAATGCAAAGCGCATGCCACTCAGGGGCGGATCAAAGAGCGCTGTTGTTACAGGGGGTTAGGAGGACCGGTCGGGCTCGTGCCAGATCGGGCCGCAGAAGCAATGCCCAAATCATCGGCAGGAATATTATTCCGCCCATGTTTTGATCAGGCCGGCATTTCAAGTTGCACGGCATTCCCGAGCCGCCTGAGCGGTCGGCTGCGCTTATGCCGTCGCACGCGTGATTGCGAGAACCCGCCCGCCCCTCGGGTTCTCAGCGGAAATGCTTGGAGAGCTTCAGCGCCTGGCCCTGGTAGTTGGACTTGAGGCTGCTGCCGTAGAGCTTCTGCGGGGCCTTGCTCATCCGCTCGTAGACGAGGCGGCCGACGATCTGCCCGTGTTCGAGGATGAACGGCACCTCGTGGCTGCGCACTTCCAGCACCGCGCGGCTGCCCGAGCCGCCCGCCGCCGAATGGCCGAAGCCGGGGTCGAAAAAGCCGGCATAATGCACGCGGAACTCGCCCACCAGCGGGTCGAAGGGTGTCATTTCGGCCGCATGGTTCGGCGGCACATGCACCGCCTCGCGCGAGACCAGGATGTAGAACTCGTCCGGGTCGAGCACCAGCTCCCGCTTGCCGTAGTCGTAGATCGGCTCCCAGAAGTCGCGCACGTCATAGGCTGCCTTGCGGTCCACGTCGATGACGCCCGAGTGATGCTTCGCCCGGTAGCCGACCAGGCCGCCCTCGCCGCCATTGAGGTCGATCGAAAGGGCGATGCCGCCGCCAGAGATATTGGGTTGTTCGGAGGCCACCAGCGTCTCGCGCTCGTGCAGCTGCGCGAGCTCCTCCTCGCTCAGCACGGCATTGCCGCGCCGGAAGCGGATCTGCGACAGCCGCGAGCCGGGCCGCACCACAATCGGGAACGTGCGCGGGCTGACCTCGAGATAGAGCGGCCCTGTATAGCCGGCCGGGATCTTGTCGAACTCCTGCCCGTGGTCGGTAATGACGCGGGTGAAGATGTCGAGGCGGCCCGTCGAGCTCTTCGGATTGGCGGAGGCCGAGACGTCCTGCGGCAGGCGAAGCGTTTCCATGAGCGGCACGATATAGACGCATCCCGTCTCCAGCACCGCGCCGGCATCGAGGCTGATCTCGTGCAGCTTCAGCCGCTCGAGCTTGTCCAGCACCCGGCATTTCGGGCCCGGAAGGAAGCTGGCGCGAACACGATAGGCAACCCGCCCAAGGCGCAGGTCGAGGCTCGCCGGCTGGATCTGGTCCTCGTCCAGCGGTCGTTCCGATGCGAGTGCGCCCTGGTTGAAAAGCTCTGCAATGTCAGAGTCAGGCAGGATGCCCGGGTTCACCACGTCTAGCCTCCAGGATTTTGCAGGGGAGCTTTACCGTCCTGCACAATTGACGCAAGGAGAATACGCGATTAAAGGGTCGTTATCCCGTGGTGATTTGCCGGTCGGCTTGCAGCCACGTTAAAGAAGTCGCTAAAAGGCCGCGCTCGATGTCGATGCTCATCCGGCGTTTTACGCGGCCGACAATTTGGGCAGAGACAATGGCACAATCAGACAATAGTACAGGTTGGAAGCCGCAGACCGCCTTGGTCCACGGCCATACCCTTCGTTCGCAGTTTCAGGAAACCTCCGAGGCAATCTGGCTGACCCAGGGCTTCGTCTACGAGACGGCCGAAGCCGCCGAAGCCCGCTTCAAGGGCGAGGATCCGGGCTTCATCTATTCCCGCTACGCCAACCCGACCGTCGACATGTTCGAAAAGCGCATGATCGAGCTGGAGGGTGCGGAAGACGCCCGCGCGATGGCTTCCGGCATGGCGGCGGTGGCTGCGGCCATTCTCTGTTCGCTGAAGGCGGGCGACCATGTTGTCTCCGCCCGCGCGCTGTTCGGCTCCTGTCACTGGATCATCGAGCATCTCCTGCCGCGCTACGGCATCGAAACCACCTTCGTCGACGGCCGCGACCTGTCGGCCTGGGAAGCCGCGATCCGGCCGAACACCAAGCTCTTCTTCATGGAGACGCCGACCAACCCGACGCTGGAGGTCTATGACATCCGCGCCATCGCCAATCTGGCGAATGCCGCCGGCGCCCGCCTGGTGGTCGACAACGTCTTCGCCACCCCCCTCTACCAGAAGCCGCTGCAGCATGGCGCACATGTCGTGGTCTACTCGGCCACCAAGCACATTGACGGCCAGGGCCGCTGCCTGGGCGGCATTGTCCTCTCGGACAAGGAGTGGATCGAGGCCAACCTGCACGACTATTTCCGTCATACCGGCCCGAGCCTTTCGCCCTTCAATGCCTGGGCGCTGCTGAAAGGTCTGGAAACGCTGCCGCTGCGCGTGCGCCAGCAGACGCACAATGCCTCGCAGATTGCGGATTTCCTCGCAGGCCACCCGAAGGTTGCGCGCGTGATCTATCCCGGCCGCAAGGACCATCCGCAGGCTGACATCATCGCCCGCCAGATGACCGGCGGTTCGACCCTGGTTTGCATCGAGCTCAAGGACGGGAAGCGCGCGGCCTTCAACTTCGCCAACGCGCTCGAGGTCATCAAGATCTCGAACAACCTCGGCGATGCCAAGAGCCTGATCACGCATCCGGCAACCACGACGCACAAGAACCTGTCGGACGAAAGCCGCGCTGAAGCCGGCATCACCGACGGCACGCTGCGCCTGTCGGCAGGCATCGAAGATACCGAGGATTTGCTGAAAGACATCGAGCGCGCGCTCGCCGCCGCCTGATGCGCGGGCAAGCGGACGGGCGGCCGCCCGTCCGCTTGAGCTGAGCATTGGACGTGGACACTCCCCGCGAGCCTTATTGATCTGCCGGTCGTCTGCGCTACAACATAGACAGTCTCGGCGGCTCCTTGCCTGCCGGAAATTGTTTTTGACGCAGCGTCCTCGGGAAGACCATGTACCGCGCCACCACTGCAGGCATTGAAGTATCCGTCGAGGCATTCTTTCTGCCGGACGAGTCTGACCTCGAGGAAGGCCGCTTCGTCTGGGCCTATCAAGTGACCATCGTCAACAATTCGCCCGAGCCGGTTCGTCTTCTCTCCCGCTACTGGCACATCACCGACGAGCTCGGCCGTGTGCAGGAAGTGCGCGGCGAAGGCGTCGTGGGCGAAAAGCCTGTGATCGAACCCGGCGACAGCTTCCAGTACACCTCCGGATGCCCGTTGAGCACGCCGTCGGGCATCATGGTTGGCCGCTACACGATGGAGAAGGAATCCGGCGACCAGTTCGAGGTGGACATCCCGGCCTTCTCGCTCGACATTCCCGGCAAGCGCACAGTGCTGAACTGAGGAGACTGCACCGGTGCGGACACCGGCTTCGGCCCGTCTGCCGCCCCCCTCAAACGAATGTGGCGCGGGGATCCCGCGCCGCACTCGACTTTTCAGGCTGCAAGTCCGGCTCTGACGGACTCGGCCTCAGTGCGGCTTGAAGAAGTCCGCCGGATCAAAGAGATATTCGGTCGAGCAGAACTCGCAGTTGACGCGGATGACGCCGTTTTCCGTGCTCTCGTGGATTTCCTCGGCCGTGAAGCCACTCAGAATCGACCGCACCTTCTCGCGCGAGCACGAGCACTTGTCGACGATGTTCACGCCCTCGAAGACGCGCACGCCATGCTCATGAAACAGACGGTAAAGCAGCCGTTCCGTTCCGACCGACGGGTCCACCAGCTCGTCGTCCTGTACGGTCTTCAGCAGCGTCACGGCCTCCACCCAGGAGTCATCGTCGGGATGGCCGTTGCCCGCTTCTTCCGGGTCTCCGTCGCCGCCATGCAGGTCCTTCATCCGCGCCCGGTCCGTGTTGCTTGGCAGGAACTGCAGCAGCACGCCGCCGGCGCGCCAGGTTTCCACCACACCGTTCTCGCCCGGCACCTGCATGCGGGCCACGCCCAGCCGCACTTCCGTCGGGATCTGTTCCGACTGGCGGAAATAGGTGCGCGCCACGTCCTCGAGCGTCGAGCCGTCAAGCTGCACGATACCCTGGTAACGCCGCATGTGCGGGCCCTGGTCGATCGTCAGCGCCAGCACGCCGTTGCCGAGCAGTTCCTCGGGGCTGTCTTTGCCCGCAGCCACCGCCTCGGCCAGACGCTCGTCGCTGTAGCGCGCATAGGCGCGCACGTTGCCCGGCGTCGTGAAGTCGGCGACCAGAAGGTCGACCGGCCCGTCTGAACGGGTCTGGACGATGAACTTCCCGTTGAACTTCAGCGAACTGCCGAGCATCACGGTGAGCGTGATGACCTCGGCCAGAAGCCGGGAAACGGGATCAGGATACTTGTGCCGGGTGAGGATCTGGTCGAGCATCTGGCCGACCTGAACGGCGCGGCCGCGCACGTCCAGCTTGTCCACCTGGAAAGGCACGACGTGGTCGTCGCCGGCGTAACCGAATTCACCCAGTTTCGCGTTTTGCAAGCTCACTTCTCAAAACACCATGCAAGGATCGCCTTCTGCGCATGCAGACGGTTCTCAGCCTCGTCGAACACGACGGAGTGCGGCCCGTCGATGACCTCGTCCGTCACTTCTTCCCCGCGGTGGGCGGGCAGGCAGTGCATGAACAGCGCATCAGGCTTTGCAAGGCTCATAAGCTTTGCATTGACCTGGTAGGGCATGAAGACATTGTGTCCGCGGGCCCGGTGCTCCTGACCCATCGACACCCAGGTGTCGGTGACGACGCAGTCCGCTCCGGCAACGGCTTCTTCGGCCGATTGTGTCAGCATCACCTGCGCCCCATGTGCGCGGGCCCACTCTACATAGTGTTGCTTGGGCTCACTTCCAGAGGGCACGGCCACGTTGATGCGGAAGCCGAACTGCGCGGAAGCCTCGAGCAGCGAATGAAGCACGTTGTTGCCGTCGCCGGCCCAGGCGAACAGCTTGTCCTTCACCGGGCCGCGATGCTCCTCGAAGGTCAGGATGTCGGCCATGATCTGGCACGGATGCGTGTCGTCGGTAAGCGCATTGATCACCGGCACCGTGGCGTATTCCGCCAGCTCCAGCAGGCGGCTGTGGGCCGTGGTGCGGATCATGATTGCGTCCACATAACGCGACAGAACGCGGGCGGTGTCGGCGATGGTCTCGCTCCGGCCGAGCTGCATTTCGGTGCCGGTCAACATTATCGTCTCGCCGCCCAGCTGCCGCATGCCCACGTCGAAGGAGACGCGGGTGCGGGTGGAAGCCTTCTCGAAGATCATGGCCAGAACCTTGCCCTGGAGCGGCTTGGGGCTGGGTTCACCCGCTTTCAGCTTCGCCTTTCGCTCCTTCGCGTCATCCAGGATGCGTCTCAGCTCGCTGGCCGGCAGTGCGGAAAGGTCGAGGAAATGGCGCGGAGTGGTCATGATGTGCCTTTGTTTAGCTTGCTGCCGCCCGTGTGGCGGCCGATACGGCGCTGGAAGCCCTCCGGATGCGCTCTAGCGCTTCCTGGATGTCTTCTTCCGTCGCGGTCAGCGGCGGCAGAAGACGCAGAACATTGTCACCGGCAGGGGCGGTAAGCAGCTTCTCTTCGATAAGGGCCTTCTGCAGGACGGTGTTCTGCGGCTTGCAGCGCAGACCCAGCATCAGCCCCTCGCCCCTGACGTCCTCGATGACATCCGAAAACTCGTCCGCGATCGCGGCCAGCCCCTGCTTGAGGGCGAGACCCTTCTGGGCGACTCCCTCGAGGAAGCCTTCGCCCAGCACGACGTCGAGCACGGCATTGCCCACCGCCATGGCCAACGGGTTGCCGCCGAAGGTTGTTCCGTGCGAGCCGGCGGTCATGCCGCTCGCTGCCTCTTCCGTCGCAAGGCAGGCGCCGATCGGGAAGCCTCCGCCAAGGCCCTTGGCGAGCGCGACGATATCCGGCCTCACCCCGGCCCATTCGCAGGCCAGGAACTTGCCCGTGCGGCCGACGCCAGTCTGCACCTCGTCGAAGATCAAAAGTAGGCCGTGCTTGTCGCAGAGCGACCGCAGCCTGCGCAGGCTCGCCAGCGGAATGCGGCGCACACCGCCCTCGCCCTGGATCGGTTCGACCAGGATCGCCGCGGTGTCAGGGCCGATGGTCTTTTCGACGGCATCGATGTCATCGAAGGGCACCTGGTCGAACCCTTCGACCACCGGACCGAACCCTTCGAGGTATTTCTTCTGTCCGCCCGCGGCGAGCGTCGCCAGCGTGCGGCCGTGGAACGCCCCCTCGAAGGTAATGATACGGTAGCGGTTCGGGGAACCCTTCACGTAGTGATAACGGCGTGCGGTCTTGATCGCGCATTCCAGCGCCTCGGCGCCCGAATTGGCGAAGAACACCTTGTCGGCGAAGGTCGCCTCCACCAGCCGCTCGCCCAGCCGTTCCTGGCCGGGGACGCGGTACAGGTTCGAGACATGCCAGAGCTTGCCGGCCTGCCCGACCAGCGCCGCAACGAGGTGCGGATGGCCGTGTCCGAGCGAATTGACCGCAATTCCGGCCGCGAAATCCAGGTATCGCTCTCCATCCGAGGTGATCAGCCAGGAACCCTCGCCACGCTCGAAGGCAAGCGGAAGACGGGCGAACGTATTGAAAAGAGGCGAACCGGACATTCAAGAACTCTCCTGGACTGCCGCCGGACCGCGGGTGTACCTGCACTGACCCGCGACGGAAACTAAAATGCCGCCCAAGGGCGGCACGGTCGCTTTTATCAGCGCTTTTTTCGCGGAAGTCAACGAGCGTTCACAGTGGATAATTTGCGTGACCCCCTTTTGCTTCCTGTAAATTGACACCCAAGTTGGGGAAAACCCGAAAAAGAGATTCGCCGCGACTTTGGGACTCTTGTCACGGAGTCAACCGATAATGTACCTTGCCGCCATAACAACGAATTTTGTGCGGCAGCTCATCCTATCCGTTTCGACCCTGCGTCCTCTCCGCATAGGCGGAGCGGAATGTAAGAGGGATTCTGCCGCGCCGACAAGGAGCGCAAACCCATGAGCTGGACAGACGAACGCGTGGAGGCGTTGAAGAAACTTTGGGCGGAAGGCTTGAGTGCAAGCCAGATCGCAGCTCAGCTCGGCGGGGTCAGCCGCAATGCCGTGATTGGCAAGGTCCATCGCCTGAAACTGTCCGGACGCGGGCGCACGAACGCAGCCCCTGCCCGGCAGAAGAAGGCAGCGGCCCCTGTAACCACCACCGCCACCGCGCCGGCACAGGCGCCGGCAGTTCGCAGCAAGCCTCGCCCGGCGGCGCCCGCTGCACCGGTCCGCCCGATGGTTGCAACGACCGTCGGCGCCACCGCTCTCAAGGTGCAGTACGACGAGGAGCCGGCCGTATACCAGCAGTACCAGGCTCTGCCCGACAACGTCGTGCCGATTGCGCGCAATCTGAAGCTGATCGAGCTGACGGAGCGGACCTGCAAGTGGCCGAACGGCGACCCGCTCTCAGAGGATTTCAGCTTCTGCGGCGCTGACTCCACCGAGAACAGCCCGTACTGCACGTTCCATTCGAGGCTGGCCTATCAGCCCGCCGCCGAGCGGCGCCGTCTCCGTTAGGCGGTTCAGGAAAAGCGGGAACCGGTCTTGCGTCCGGAGCCGCGAAAAACAGTCGTCAGAGCAATTCAGGGCCTCCATGAATCTGAATTGCTTTGGAGCAACCGGGTTCCAAGGAAGCCCGAGACTGTTCTCGCGGTACAGACCTTCTCGCTGTTCCGGACGGAAGCCTAACGGGGCTTTTCCAGAACGGCTCTAGGACTTCACGTCTCCACCTTCCGAAAGCGGCCTTGTGCCGCTTCTTTTTTGCCGCAGGGGCAGCAATCTCTTGACCCTGCGGCGGCTATCCCTCCGCGCCCTGGCGCTTTGTATCCGGCTGGATCTGCTTCCGTCCGTGGGGCGTCTTTTCCCAGTAGAACGGCTTCCTGTATAGCTGCCAGGCGGCGCGCCAGGCTGCGAGCGACAGCATGAACCAGTATCCGGGCGTATAGAGCGCGTAGCGCCACAATCCCTCCCTCTTTCGCGGCGGCAGGCTATACCACCCAATCGTCAGAAAGCCCGCATAGCCGAACAGCAGGTTGGCCACGTTGAGGGCGAAGAGGATCCGCTCGTAGGCTGTAACCCCTTCGACAAAGCTATGGCGCAGGGCCCCGTAAAGCAGGGTGGGCACCATGAACACATTGCTCATCACCGCGATGAGGGTGCAGAAGACGAGCCCCTGTACGACCAGAAACGATCCCGCCCCGATGTCGCGGAAGAGAGCCCGGGGATCGCGCATATGCACCAGCCAGGTCTGGAGCCAGCCCTTGAACCAGCGCGTCCGCTGCCGCAGCCATACATCCGGCCGCGTCGGCGCGTCCTCGTAGGTGGGGGAGAGGATGGTGTCGGAATGGTAGCCCATACGGGCGAGCCGGATTCCGAGATCCGCATCTTCCGTCACGTTATAGGGATCCCACGCGCCGGAAGCCTCGAGCGCATGCCGGCGGAAATGATTGGACGTGCCGCCGAGCGGCAGGACGAGCCGGTGGCTTCCGAGCCACGGAAGCATGGCTGCGAACAGCGCCGAGTATTCGAATGCGAACATGCGTGACAGCCAGCTGCCCCAACCGTTGGTGATCACCAGCGGCGCCTGCAGGCAGGCAAGAATCTGGTCGCTGCGCCGGAACCTCCGCCACGCTTCGACCAGCTGATAGGGGTGCGGGCGGTCCTCCGCATCGTAGATCACGACGAAATCGCCCCTGCAATGCTGCAGCGCGTAGCGCAGCGCCTTGGGCTTCGTGCGCGGCGTCGAGGACGGAACCTCCACGACCTGGACGTAATCGCGCAACTCGATGCTGCGGATCGCCGCCAGCGTCTCGTGGTCGTCCTCTTCGCACACAAGCTTGATTTCCAGCCTGCTGCGCGGCCAGACGAGGCGGCCAAGCGCCGTGAGCAGCTGAGGCACCACCTCGGCTTCCCGGTAGAGCGCCACCAGCACCGAGTAGACCGGCACACCCTCCTCCGGCATTTCGACCTCCGCGGGAAGCTCGGGCTGCCGGGGCCAGAGGACCTCGGTCAGCGCCACCACGCGCATGAGTGTGCAGAGGACGCAGCAGGCGAACGCGAGAATGTACGCGGCCAACGCCACCTCCATTGGCCAGAGGACGAGACACTGCACCAGCCCCGCCAACAGGAAGCCCACCACGACACCCTGCCGGCCGGTGAGCACCAGATGCGCGGACAGTTGCGGCAACGTTTCCTTCAGGCCAGCGATGGCCCTGCGCAGCATTTCTCGGCTCCCCCGCCGCCCGATGGCGCGTCGCAGACAATCGGCGCAGACGAAAATCACCCCTTTCAGCATGTCACGCTGACGGTCCAGGAAAGCGCCAAGCTCGTCCAGATCGAGCTCGCTCGGCGCGATCAGCAGGACGCATCGGCCCGTGCTGTCGACAGCCGTCACGGCCGGCAGCCCTTCGCGCCGCCCGAGCACCTGATGCGACTGTTCACCGGTGATGATCAGCCCCTCGGCCCTCACATCGGCCAGGAAGCGGACGCCCATCAGCCGTGCCGCCGCGCGCACGAACTCTGCCTCGGACACATGGCCGCCGGCGATTAGCTCCCGCTGGGGCAACGCACCCGCGAGACCTGCCTTTCGCGCAGCCCTCTCCCAGGTCTCCGCGTTCAGACCGAGCAGGATGTGCATCATCGGCCACAGCGAACCTGCCTTCGATGCGCCCGACATTTCTTCGCCGGATGTTGTCCTGTCGCCAGACCTGTCGATGAGGGAGCCATGGGGACCCGGCCGGTGCGCAAAAGCGACTGTCTGCTCCGCCAGGCTTCGCGGAAGTCTGGCGGTCTCGAACCGCTCGCTTGGTTTCGGCGCAAGCACAGTGTCGCCCGGTCCGTCAGCTTGCGACGAAGCGCCCATGCTCCCCGGCTCATGCGATTTTGGCAGTTCGCCGGTCCACGGCGCCTTCAGAGCGATCGGCGGCTCGCCGGCGTCCGCGGACGTCCCGCTTCCCGATGAACCGCCCGCCCCGGTCCCGTCCGCATCAGCTGCGCCCGATGCTTCCAGCGTCCAACGGGCTTCCGCTCGCCCTTTGGCCTCCGGACAACCGGCCACGGGGCGAGACCCTTCCGATTCCGCTATGACGCTGGAGCTCGTTGCCAGAAGTCCACCTTTTGCAGGACGGCCAGCCTCCGCGAAATGACCAGCTTTCACCAGGCGGTCAGTATCCACCGGGCGACCGGTTTCCACCGGACCGTCTGCCTCTTCCAGACGGCCGTCACAACTACCCTCGAAAATGCTGTCAGCGCAGAAAAACTTCCCTGCCGCCGTGAGGGAAGCCTCACGGACCCATTCGACGCCATTCATGGTCAAGACACCCACCCCAGGCGTTGAGCGAAAACTCAATGCCTGCCCAGACGTTCTGCCCTCGAAAGCCGGTTCCCTTGCGCAGACGCCATCATGTTCGCCTGCGCCAATCACACACGTGAATGCCTGCAGCCTCAGCCCCGCCATGCACCCGATGTCGGCCCCGGGCGCACGACAAAACAATCGCAAAACAGCAACCGAGTGCTTATCCGGACTATTTCTTAGCCGGACTACAGGAATGTACTTTTGTTTATGCTGATTATGCCCTCGATCTAGATCGTAGTATTGCCTACCCTTCCCTCTCCCGTCAAACTCATTTTCCCCCTTCGATTGCACTATTTGAAAAAACGACAACCTTTGTTTGCGATGGCCGGATGTTTCCGCCGCAAAGGAATTTCTGTACGCTAATTGGAGTGAAGATTCGTTGGGTTGACAGGTCTCATGCTGCGCTTCGGTCTGGGGTTGGTGCTTGCCATCGCCCTGCTGCCTGCATCGGCGGCGGCTGAGCCGCTCGTTCCGCATTTCAGGGACACGCGGCAGCGACTTGCCGTACCGGACACGTCGGGCATCCAGCGCCTTCGCTTTCTTACGACCACGGACTTCTTTCCCTTCAACATGCTGGACGAGCGTGGGAACCTGATCGGCTTCCATGTCGACCTCGCCCGTGCCATCTGCCGCAAGCTCGAGCTTGAACAGCGGTGCCAGGTCCAGGCCCTGCCCTTCGAGGAGCTGAGTGAGGCGCTTCAGAAGGGCGATGGTGAGGCCATCATCGCGGGGATCGCCATCACCGGGGAAAGCCGCTCGCGTTACGACTTCACGCAGCCCTATTTCCAGTTTCCGGCCCGCTTCGCGGCCCGCCGCGACGCCGCCATGGCCGAACCCCTCGCTGAAAGCCTCAAGGGAAAGCGCGTCGGTGTGCTCACCGGAACATCCCACGAGCAGATGCTGCGCGACCTGTTCCCCGGGCTTGAGATTGCCCCTTTTGACACCGAACGGGATCTTGTTCGCGCCGCCCGCGAGGGCGACGTGGCAGCCATCTTTGCCGACGGCGTCCGCCTGAGCTTCGCCCTGACGGACGAGGAGGCTGCCGGATGCTGCGCGTTCGTCGGAGGGCCGTACTATACCCAGGAGTACCTGGGACACGGGCTTGCCATCGCCACCCGGCCTGACCAGCCCTTAATTGGCCAGGCGCTCGACTACGCCCTGCAGCATCTCGAAGCGGAAAACGCCTTCAGCGAACTGTACCTGCGCTACTTCCCGCTGGATTTTTACAGCCTGTCGAGCCCCTGAAAGGGGGTCATGACGCAGGAAATCCTGCCCTTTCCATTGACGCTGCGGGCGGCTGCGCGTACATGCCATGGCGTCCCAGGCCGCGCCCGGGGCGCATCCGCCTGTTTTTGGCGGCAATAACCCAATCAGACCGACCGGAAGCCACAATGACGACATCGTCCAGCAATGTGTCCCCTGTTTCGCCCGAACTCCTGAAAGCTGCGGCGGAAAGCAAGGCATGGCCGTTTGAAGAAGCGCGGAAGATCGTCAAACGCTACGAGAAGACTGGCTATCCGGCCCAGGTTCTGTTCGAGACCGGCTACGGCCCGTCGGGCCTGCCGCACATCGGCACCTTCGGCGAGGTGGCCCGTACCACCATGGTGCGCCATGCTTTCCACGTGCTCACCGAGTTCAAGGTGCCGACCAAGCTCATCTGCTTCTCGGATGACATGGACGGCCTGCGCAAGGTGCCGGACAACGTCCCCAACCCTGAGATGCTGCGCGCCTATCTCGGCAAGCCCCTGACGGCGGTGCCGGATCCGTTCGACAGCGGCATGTCCTTTGGCGCGGCGAACAACGCGCGCCTGCGGGCCTTCCTTGACCGCTTCGGCTTCGACTACAAATTTGCCTCCTCGACCGAATACTACCGCTCCGGCCGCTTCGACGCGACGCTGCTCAAAGTCCTGAAGCACTACGACGAGATCATGGCGGTCATTCTGCCGACCCTGCGCGAGGAGCGGAAGAAGACCTATTCACCCTTCCTGCCCATCCATCCGAAGACCGGCGTGGTGATGCAGGTTCCGGTCGAGGAACGCAACCTCGAGGCCGGCACCATCGTCTGGCGCGATCCGGACACCGGCGAGCGTTTCGAGACCCCCGTGACAGGCGGTCACGCCAAGCTTCAGTGGAAGCCGGACTGGGCGATGCGCTGGGTAGCCCTCGGCGTCGACTACGAGATGGCCGGCAAGGATCTGATCGACAGCGTCAAGCTCGGCGCCGAGATCTGCAAGATCCTCGGCGGTCGCGCACCGGAAGGATTCAACTACGAGCTTTTCCTGGACGAGAACGGCCAGAAGATCTCCAAGTCCAAGGGCAACGGCCTGACCATCGAGGAATGGCTGACCTACGCCCCGACCGAGAGCCTCTCGCTCTACATGTTCCAGAAGCCGAAGACGGCCAAGAAGCTCTATTTCGACGTCATCCCGCGCGCGGTGGACGAATACTACACGTTCCTGTCCGCCTATCCGCGCCAGGACTGGCCGAACCGCCTCGGCAACCCGGTCTGGCACATCCACAACGGCAACCCGCCGACCATAGACCTGCCGGTACCGTTCGCGCTGCTGCTCAACCTGGCGAGCGCCTCCAACGCCAGCGAAAAGGGCGTGATGTGGGGCTTCATCTCCCGCTATGCGCCGGGCGTATCGCCGGAGACCCATCCGGAGCTCGACCGCCTGACCGAATACGCCATCCGCTACTTCGACGACTTCGTGAAGCCGGCGAAGAAGTTCCGCGAGCCGGACGATGTGGAGCGCGCCACCCTGGAGGCCGTATCCCGGCGCCTGGCCGAGCTTCCGGCTGGCGCAAGCGGCGAGGACATCCAGAACGCCCTTCTCGACGTTGCCCGCGGCATCGAGCGCTATCAGGATCATGCCAAGACGAGCCCGACCGGCGGCCCCGGCGTCTCGGTTTCCTTCTTCCAGATGCTCTACGAGGTCCTTCTTGGCCAGGAGCGCGGCCCGCGGTTCGGCTCCTTCGTCGCGCTCTACGGCATCGAGGAGACCCGCGAGCTGATCGCTAAGGCTCTGAGCGGAGAGCTCCGCGCCTGATCCGGCGGCTTCGCGCCGAACGCCAGCTCCGCATTTGCTGTTCGCTCTTGCAGCCCACCCCGGCGGTGGGCTGCTTCGTTTTCGCGCGTCCTCTCCTCCGGCGCGTTAACCGTATCATACGCATTCGGGAAGGCTGCTAACGTGCCGAGGGCGTCCGCAGGCGGTAAGATCCGCAATATGATTTGCCGCTACAGCGGCTTACGGTACCGGCAGGGGTAAACCTTGGCGCCTGAATGCGCCGCCGACGGGTCTTCAGCGCAAGCACAAAGGAGGCAGCCCGGACATTCTTGGTAAAAAGTTAGCAATTTCCTGCCGTGGGCGTCCGAGTTAACCGGGTGTTTACCATAGTTGACGAAAGTTTTGCCTGGAAACTGGCAAGGGTGCTTCGGCCCTCAAGGTTCCCTGGAGCGTGTAAGCGTGGGCGTTGAAGGATAGCCACCTCGCGGACGGCTCCGGTGTCGGAGAACGGCGGCCGTTGGGGGCCGCGTCAAGGCGGGCGATCCAATGAACAGCAGGCTTTCTTACGTAGACAGACTGAATGACGAAGGACAGCGCAAGCCCAGCTCTGCACTGGACAACATTTCGCAAACGCTTGCCCGGCTGGAAAAGCAGCTGGGGCGCGCCTTCGATGCCAGGAACAGCGAGGACGACATAACGAACCGGATCAAGAGAATTGCCGACGAAGCGGCTACCGAGAACAACAGCCCCGTGCGCGTGGCTGCGGACCCGGCGCGCGAAGGTCGCCTCTCTTCGTTCGGAAGCCTCCTGAATGACCGGGATACCTTCCGCCGTCATGACGACCAGCTCGCATCCATCAATTCCCTGGCCGTCGAACTCAACAACCTGCGCAGTGACCTGCAGGCGTCCATCAATCGCGGAATGCGGGAAGAGTTCTCCACCCTGCGCGAGGAGATCAACTCCGTGCTCGGCTCGGTCTCCCGCAGCCACGACGCGCACGGTCTCGAAGCCGGTCTTGCGCAGATCGCCAGCTCGATCGCCGAACTGTCCCGGCGCGACGACCGCGACACCCAGCTTCTTCACCTCGAGCTCGGCCGCCTAAAGGCCGCCATCGACGATCTGCTGCATCTGGAGCAGAACCGCACGGATGCCACCCTTGGCCAGAGCCTCGATGCCCTGCAGGAGCGTCTGGACCAGATCGCCGACAACATCGGCCGGTTGCCGGATGGACATGTCATTCAGGTCTTCGACGACCACATGCGCCAGCTCACGCTTGCGCTCGAGAAGCTAGCGTCCCACGCCCACAGCGACCAGCGCCACCTCCTGGAGGTGATTGACGAGCGTCTGGACGAGATTTCCCGCGCGATCGCTGCCTCGGCAGCCGTTGCGCACACGTCCGGCATTGACCCGGAAAGCCTGGAGCGGATCGAGGCGCGCATCAGCTCGCTCGCGCATCAGATCGAGGAACTGAACGAGGATCGGCCCTCCGTCACCGTGCTGGAGCACCTGGCAGATCTTTCCGACCGTGTCGACGAGATCGCCCGGCGCATCGAGATCCCGGAACAGTCGCTTGAGCGGCTCACCCATTGCGTGGCGTTGATTTCCGAGCGTCTCGAGGGCGTGAGGATGCCGCCGGAGACGGAACAGATGCTGATGGCCATCCAGGCGCAGCTGTCGCAGCTCTCCACGGCCGTTTCGCGCCACCAGGCCGATCTGCTCAATCACGGCGCTCCGCTCTTCCATGCCGTCGAGGAGAAACTGCAGCGCGTCGTCGAGCGTCTGGAGAGCATCGGCACGCCTGCCGGCGCCGACAGCCTTCTGGCCGCGCTGGACGAGCGCTTCTCGGATCTCGCCCGCCGCATGGACGATATCCGCGCTGCCGAAGACGAGCGTTCCATGCAAATGCTCGAGCAGCGGCTGGAGACGATGGCGAAGCAGCTTCACTCGATCACCGGAGGCTCGGCCGACCCGCGCCTGCTCCACAAGCTGGAGTCCCAGATCAGCCATCTGTCGTCCCTGCTGGCCCGTCCCGGCCAGGACAGCGTCGAGAGCCTGTCGCCGCGCCTGGACGAGCTGGAGCGGTTCATCGTCGAAAGCCGCGCCTCGCTGATCGAAGCGACGCGCCAGGCGGCGGAGGAAGTTCTGCAGAAGTTCGCCGCCTCCAGGACATCGGAACCGATGGACGCCCGCCTGCAGGACGAGCTGCAGAAGCTGGAAGCTCTGACCCGCCAGAGCGCGGAGCGGAACTCCAGGACGTTTGAAGCCATTCACGACACCCTGCTGAAGATCGTCTCCCGCCTCGGCACGCTTGAGGCGGAAGGCAGTGCCACCATCGCACAGGATCTTGTCCGTGCGCGGGGGGAAACCGCGCCGGCCTTCGGGCTGCGGGCGCCGCGCACGGAGGATACCGCGCGGCGCGAGCCGGCCGTGTCCTCGACCGGGGCCGCGCCCGAGCCGAAGTCGCGCCTGCGTGCCCTGTCGCGCGCGTTCCGCCGCCGTCAGGTGAACGCGGAGATGGAGCAGGCCGCGCCATCCCTGCTGGAGCAATCTGAACCAGCGGCAGAAGCGCTTGCCAGCGACATCAACGCCATACTGCGCCGTGTCCGCTCTGATCGGCCTGCTGCGATGGAAGAGCGCGAAACCCTGGACAACGGCAGCTTCGTCGCGGCCGCCCGCCGCAGCATCCTGTCCGCTTCGCACGAAGATCATGAAGAGCAGAAGGCCGACGACACCGAGGGCTCGAAGTCCCGGTTGAGCATCGGCAGCATCCTGCGGCGTCACAAGAAGTACGCAGCTGCTGCGATCGGTGGCGCCATGCTGCTCGCCGGAGGCGTCCATTTCGCCTCCAATCTGTCGCCCTCATCCTTCGACCTGAGCCGCCATCTGCCGGCGGAAGCTCCCGCCCGCGACGGCGAGGAGGTCGAAATCACGGCGGATACCAGCGAGGCGGTCGATCCGCTTCAGACCGCAGCGACGCAGTCTTCTGAAGAGCCGTCCGCTGCGTCGGAGACGAGCAAGTCCATGACCGAGCGTCTCGTGCCGCAATATGCCTTCGCGGCGCCGCAGACGGCTGTGTCCGAAAAGGCGGCCGAGAATCTCGCGGCATATGTGCCGCAGGAAGCCGATCTGCCCGCCGAACTCCACGTCGAGCCGTTGCGCGAGGCAGCCCTTGAGGGCAATCCGCTGGCCTATTTCGAGATTGCCGGCCGCCTGGCGGAAGGCCGCGGCGTTCCCGCGGACATGAGCGCGGCTGCCATCTGGTACGAGCGCGCCGCGGCGAAGGGGCTGGCGCTGGCCCAATACCGCATCGGCAACATGTACGAAAAGGGCCTCGGCGTCGACCGTGACCTGAACAAGGCAAAGAAGTGGTACGAGGCTGCCGCCAAGCAGGGCAACGCGACCGCGATGCACAATCTCGGCGTTCTGCTCGCGATGGGCTCCGAGGGAACGCCCGACCATCAGGCAGCCGTCCGCTGGTTCACGGAGGCGGCCGACCTGAACGTGACCGACAGCCAGTTCAACCTCGCCATCCTGGCTGCCAAGGGCCTCGGCATGCCGAAAGATCTGACCGAAGCCTACAAGTGGCTCGACATCGTCGCGCGGAAGGGTGATGCCGACGCTGCCGCCAAGCGCGACGAGCTGGCGAAGGTCATGGATCCGGAACAGCTGAAGATCGCGGAAGGCAAGGCGAAGCTCTGGAAGGCCCGCACGCCCGACCTGGACGCCAACACGGTCTCCATCCCGGTCGAGTGGAGCGAAACGCAGATTTCCAGCAACTCGCCGGAATACCGGAAGGCCATCGCCACCGTTCAGGCCATCCTGAACAAGATGGGCTATGACGCCGGTGCCGCCGACGGCATCGTCGGCAACAAGACCCGCAACGCCATCAAGGCGTTCCAGTCGCAGAACGGCCTTCCCGCCACCGGCGAGATCGACGACGCCCTCGTGCGCAAGCTGCTGGAGCGCAGCGACACCGCATAAGACAGCCCGGATTCCGTGGAAGCGCGGGCGATCCCGCGCTTCCATTCTCCCGCCAGAAATGGGCTTGCGGCCCCTGCCCGGAGTGTCACAGGGACCGCACATTTCGCGATGGCCGGGGTTCCACAGCTCCGGCCTCAAATCCGCCGAAAAGGTGCCGTTCTTAGCAACTCTTCAAGCAATTGCTGGTAGTTGTTTGGCTTTGATGCGAACCCGGCGCGGGCAGTGCGTGCGGCGGGGGCGCGTGGGCATGCTGCCCACAGGTCTGGTTGGTTGTTAACTGCGGGTGTCGTCCGGGTGGGCCTCTATCTCCCAATTGCGGAAATGTCCGTGAACATGCTGGTTCTTCTCGCCATGGGAGGAGCCGTAGGTTTCCTGTCGGGCATGTTCGGCGTTGGCGGCGGCTTCCTGATCACCCCGCTGCTGATCTTCTACAACATCCCTCCGGGCATCGCCGTTGCCACCGGCGCCAATCAGGTGATTGCGTCCTCGTTCTCCGGCGCGCTCGCCCATTTCAAGCGCGGCACGCTGGACGTGAAGCTCGGCTGCATGCTGCTGATCGGCGGCATCATCGGCTCGACCATCGGCATCTCCCTGTTTGCCTACCTGAACCGGCTGGGACAGCTCGACCTCATCGTCTCCCTGCTCTATGTCGTTTTCCTCGGCACCGTTGGCGGACTGATGCTGCTCGAGAGCATCCGCGCCATCCGCCGCGTGCGCAGCGGCCAGCCTCCAATCCCGGCCTCGGCGGGCCACCACAACTGGATTCACCGCCTGCCGCTGAAGATGCGCTTCCGCACGTCGAAGCTCTTCGTCAGCGTCATTCCGGTGCTGGTGATTGGCGCGGGCATCGGCATCCTCTCGTCCATCATGGGCGTCGGCGGCGGCTTCATCATGGTCCCGGCCCTGATTTACCTGCTCAAGGTGCCGACCAATGTCGTCGTCGGCACCTCGCTGTTCCAGATCATCTTCGTGTCCGCCTACACGACCATCGTGCATTCGACCACCAACCACACGGTCGACGTTGCGCTTGCCTTCCTGCTGATGATCGGCGGTGTGGCCGGCGCCCAGTACGGCGCCCGCGTGGGGCAAAAGCTGCGCGGCGAACAGCTGCGCGCCCTTCTGGCGCTGTTGGTGCTGGCCGTCGCTCTGCGCCTGGCCTTCGACCTCTTCGTCCGCCCGGACGACGTCTATTCCATCGTCGTGGGAGCCGTGTAAGCCATGCTCCTGCGCGTCCTTCTCTGCCTCGCCCTCGCCACCTTCGCCACCCGGGCCTCCAGCCAGGTCGGACCCGAGCCGGTTCCCGAAGGCATCCAGATCGGCCTGTCGACCGACACGATCTACATCACCTCCGATTTTTCCGGCGAGGATCTGACCATCTTCGGCGCGCTGGAAAATCCCAACACCCAGGTCCTCCGCCAGGGCCGCTATGACGTGGTGGTGGTGCTGGAAGGCCCGCCGCGCCCGACCGTCGTGCGCAAGAAGACCCGCGTTCTCGGCATGTGGATCAACACGGAGTCCGTCGCCTTCCGCGACGTGCCCGCCTCCTATTCCGTGGCCATGACCCGGCCGCCGCAGGACATTACCGACGAGGCAAGCTACCGGCGGCTGGCGCTGCGGGCCGCCAACATTCACCTGCAGCCGCTGGCCCCGGTTGAGAACAGCACCACGCTTGCCGAGTTCTCCGAGGCGCTGCGCTCGCGCATGGCCGCCACCGGCATGTTCTCCGAGCGCGTGGGCGGGGTGCAGTTCCTCTCCCAGAGCCTTTTCCGCGCAACGCTTTACCTTGCACCGCACGTGCCGGTGGGCACCCACCGCGCGCGGGCCTTTCTGTTCAAGAACGGCGCCTTTGTGAAGGAAACCTCCACCCACCTTACGATCCGCAAGGCGGGCCTGGAGCAGCGCCTCTACGAGTTTGCCCAGGAAAACGGCCTCGCCTACGGCGTGCTGGCCGTCCTGCTCGCCATCCTCACCGGCTGGCTGGGCAGCATCGTCTTCCGCAGGAGCTGACTGGCCTGAGCCGGGCCCACGGTCCCGGCAGCATGATGCGCACCGCGCTGCGGGAATATCGCGCTCAGCCCCTGAGCAGGCTGCCGGCTATGGGATAGACTTCCCGACTGCCGAGCACATAGGCCACCAGATGCTCGCGGCGGAAGAGCCCGGCAAACGCCCGGTCCAGCACGTTGAGCGTGCCGGTGAGCGACCCGAAGGCGGGCATCACCATCCTGAGCCCATCGGTGGCGAAGCACGCGCGGCGCACCGAGCGGCCCCGCTGCACGATCCGCGCACCAGGGTGCAGATGACCCGCAATCTCGCCCTCCCCACCCTCCGGCACATGCCGGAAGACGAGATTGCCGAGAGCAAGTTCCCTCACGCTCTCGCCCGGCAGGCCAGCGGGCGGCGAAGGATCGTGGTTTCCCGTCACCCAGAACCAGTCCCTCCCTCTCATGAGATTAAGCAGCCGTTCGCGGTAGACCTCCGGCATCCGCGCCGCCCCGCCATCGTCGTGGAAGCTGTCGCCCAGGCTCACCACGGCCGCCGGCCTGTAGGCCCCGACCACGCGTTCGAGCCGCCGCAGCGTTTCCCCCGTCTCATAGGGCGGCAGGAAGCTCCCCCGCCGCGCATAGGAAGAAGCCTTCTCGAAATGCAGGTCGGAGACGACCAGCACCCCGTCGCGCGCCAGGAACAGCGCGCCGGAGGCATCGCAAACGACATCCTCGCCGGCCACCTTTGCCACGGGCGCTGTCCTCTGGCCTTGCGTCTTCGGGTGAATGGTCATCCGTTCATGGCTTCGTTGATGAGATCCGCCGCCGCTTCCGACAGCAGATAGTCCTCGGTTGCGCCGGGCACCTGCTCGCGTCCGATTTCTAGCATGACTGGCACCGCCAGCGGTGAAATATGCTCGAGATCCTTGTGGATGATGTGACCCTTGATGCGCGCCAGCATCTCGGAAAGCCGTCCGATGTCCAGAAGCCCTGTCGCCGCATCCTTCCACGTCGCCTGCAAGAGGATGTGGTCGGGCTCGTGCTGGCGCAGCACGTCATAGATGAGGTCGGCGGAAACGGTCATCTGCCTCCCGGTCTTCTCCCGGTCCGGATGCCGCCGCTCAACCAGTCCTGAAATGATGGCGCAGGTGCGGAACGTGCGCTTCATCAGCCAGCTTTCAGCAAGCCAGCTTTCGAGGTCGTCGCCGAGCATGTCCTCATCAAAGAGCTCGCTGAGCCTCATCGTGCCCTTGCGGATCATGCGACCCATATCTTCCACCGCCCAGACGGCGAGTGAATAGTCCGTCGCGACGAACCCGAGCGGCTTGGCTCCGAACCGCTCCAGCCTGCGCGTGAGCAGCATGCCGAGCGTCTGGTGCGCAAGCCGCCCCTCGAACGGATAAGCGACCAGATAGAACCGCTCACCGCGCGGAAAAGTCTCCACCAGCAGGTCGCGCGGATGCGGCAGCACGGATTTCTCCTTCTGCAGCCGCAGCCACTCCGCCACCTGCTCCGGCAGCGCGCCCCACCGCCCCGGGTTCGCGAGCATCGCCCTGACTTCCGATGCGAGATAGGTGGAGAGCGGGAACTTGCCGCCCATGTAGGCGGGCACCATCGCATCCCGCCCGGGCGCACTGGTGACGAACGCCTCATTCTCGCGGATCCCCTCGAACCGCAGTGTCCGCCCGGCGAAGAAGAACGTGTCGCCCGGCCGCAGCTGCTCCAGAAAATACTCCTCCACCTTGCCGAGCGAGACGCCACCGCGCGCGAAGCTCGAGGGTTTGCGGTCGCGGATGAGCCGCACGTTCAGCATCGGCTCCTCCACGATAGTACCGAGGTTGAGCCGGTACTGCTGGGCGACGGAAGGATGCGAGAGCCGCCACCGTCCGTCCTTCATGCGCCGAATGCGCGCATAGCGCTCATAGGTCCGGAGCGCGTAGCCGCCGGTCGCCACGAACTCCACCACCCGCGAAAACGATTGCCGGTCGAGCTGGTGATAGGGCGCGGCACTTTTCACCTCCGCATAGAATTCGTCCTCGTCGAACGGCCCGGCGCAAGCCCGCCCCAGAACGTGTTGCGCCAGCACGTCGAACCCGCCCTCGCCCATCGGCGGTGTGTCCTGCGCGCCCAGATAGTTGGCTTCGAGTGCCGCCCGGCATTCCAGCACCTCGAACCGGTTGGCCGGCACCAGGATCGCCTTGCTCGGTTCATCCATCCGGTGATTGGAGCGGCCGATGCGCTGCGCGAGCCGGCTCGCCCCCTTCGGCGCGCCGACATGGATGACGAGGTCCACATCGCCCCAGTCGATGCCGAGGTCGAGCGTCGACGTGGCGACGATCGCCCGCAGGCTGTTCGTCTCCATCGCCTTCTCAACCCGCCGCCGCTGCTGCACATCAAGCGAACCATGATGCAGCGCGATCGGCAGCACATCCTCGTTCACGTGCCAGAGTTCACGGAAAATCGCCTCGGCCTGGCTGCGCGTGTTGACGAAGATGAGCGTTGTCTTGTGCTTCTTGATCTCCTCGTAGATGGCAGGGATCGCATAGTGCGACGAGTGGCCCGCCCAGGGCACCCGTTCCTCCGTCTCCAGGATGGTGATCTCTGGCTTCGCCCCACCAGCGACGGTGACGAGATCCGCCATCTCCGTGCCATCGCGCTGCTCCACCAGCCAGCGGCGAAGCTCGTCCGGCTCCGCCACCGTTGCCGAGAGGCCGATGGAAATGGGCTTTTCGGCGAGCCTCCGCAGCCGTGCGAGCCCCAGCGCCAGGAGCTGCCCGCGCTTGGACGTGACCAGCGAATGCAGCTCGTCGAGCACGATGTACCTCAGGTCCTCGAAGAACCGCCCCGCATCCGGCGATGAGATGAGCAGCGCCAGCTGCTCCGGCGTAGTGAGAAGAATGTCGGGCGGCACGAGCCTCTGCCGCCGCCGCTTGTGCGCGGGCGTGTCGCCCGTCCGCGTCTCGATGCGGATGTCGAGTCCCATCTCCTCCACGGGAGTGCTGAGGTTGCGCTGGATGTCCACCGCCAGCGCCTTGAGCGGCGAGATGTAGAGCGTATGCACCCCCGGCAACGGCGTACCCGGCTTGTGCTTGCCCCGCCGGGCGAGATCCACCAGCGAGGGCAGGAAACCCGCAAGCGTCTTGCCGGCACCCGTCGGCGCGATCAGCAGTACCGAGCGGCCCTCGCCCGTCCGCCGAAGCAGTTCCAGCTGGTGAGGGCGCGGCGTCCAGCCCCGCGCGGCGAACCACTCGCGGAAACGCGCGGGCAGAAGGTCGGAAACTTCGGGGCCGGTAACGGGCTCTGTCGTGCTCACGATTGGTAGAACTAATGCAGAACATCTGGCGCGCCAAGCGGAATCCGCCGCCCCGGCCCGCTTGACCGGGGTAACTCTTTTGCCGGGACAATTTTGCACTATCTTGACGGCATGGCCGAACCTCGCTCACTTCTGCGTCTCCGCCCGGAAGGGCTCTGGTGTCCCGAGGGGGACTTCTACATCGACCCTATCCGGCCGGTGCCGCGCGCGCTCATCACCCACGGTCACTCTGACCACGCCCGTTCCGGCCACGGCTCCGTGCTCGCCACCCGCGAGACGCTGGACATCATGGCGATCCGCTATGGCGGCAGTTTCGCCGGCTCCACCGAGGAAGCCCGCCTGGGCGAGGCCCGTACCATCGGCGGCGTGACCGTCACCTTTCATCCGGCCGGGCATGTCCTCGGCTCCGCCCAGATCGCCATCGAGAAGCACGGCGCGCGCATCGTCGCCTCCGGCGACTACAAGCGCGAGCGCGACCCGACCTGCGCACCCTTCGAGGTCGTGCCCTGCGACATCTTCATCACCGAAGCGACCTTCGGCCTGCCCGTCTTTTGTCATCCGCCCGCGGCGGAGGAGATCCGCCGCCTGCTCGACTCCATGCGCCAGTTTCCGGAACGCACGCACATCGTCGGCGCCTATGCGCTCGGCAAGGCGCAACGCCTGATCGCCCTTGCCCGCGAGGCAGGCTACACGGAGACGATCTATCTGCACGGGGCGCTCATCCGCCTCTGCGATTACTACCGGTCCCGCGGCATCGACCTGGGCCCGCTGGAGCCCGCGACCAGCGAGAACGCTCCGCCTGCCGGGGCCCTCGTCATCGCCCCGCCCTCCGCCGTGGACGACCGCTGGTCCCGCCGCTTCGCAGATCCGCTGGCGAGCTTCGCCTCCGGCTGGATGCGCATCCGCCAGCGCGCGAAGCAGCGCGGCGTGGAGCTGCCCCTCATCATCTCCGACCATTCCGACTGGAACGACCTCACCGCCACCATCCGCGAGACCGGCGCGGAGGAGGTGTGGGTCACCCATGGACGCGAGGAAGCACTGGTCCGCTGGTGCGAGCTGAACGGCATCCGCGCTCGCCCCCTCCATCTCGCGGGCTATGAAGATGAGGCGGAATGATGGAACGTTTCGCCGAACTCCTCGACCGTCTGGTGCTCACGCCGTCGCGCAACGGCAAGCTGCGGCTGCTGATCGATTATTTCCGCACGGAGCCAGACCCCAACCGCGGTTGGGGCCTGGCGGGCCTCACCGGAGGTCTCGACTTCCCGGCCATCAAGCCCGCCCTCTTGCGTACGCTCGCCATGGAGCGGCTCGATCCTGTCCTCTTCGCCTATTCCTATGACTACGTGGGCGACCTCGCGGAGACTGTTTCCCTCGTCTGGCCCACCGGTCAAAGCCGCCGCAACTCGACCCCGAGCCTGGATGAGGTCGTCCACCGGCTCATGGCGGCGAGCCGCTCCGACGCCCCCGCCGTCATGTCGGAATTGCTCGACGAGCTGACGCCCTCCGGCCGCTATGCGGTCATCAAGCTTGCAACCGGTGGCCTGCGCGTCGGCGTCTCCGCCCGCCTGACCAAGCAGGCGCTCGCCGATTTCGGCAATGTCCCCGTCGAGGAGATCGAGGAGCTCTGGCACGGCCTCGCGCCACCCTTCACCGAGCTCTTCCGCTGGCTTGAAGGCCAGGGCCCGCGGCCCGCGAGCGCCGCGCTCGCCCCCTTCCGGCCGGTCATGCTCTCCAATGCCATAGGGGAGAACGACTTCGCCTCCCTTGATCCCGCCGACTACGCGGCCGAATGGAAATGGGACGGCATCCGCGTTCAGGTCGTGTCCGAGAAGGGCGTGCGCCGCCTCTATTCCCGCACCGGCGACGACATTTCCGGCGCCTTCCCCGACCTCGTGGAGCACATGAACTTCGAGGGCGTGATTGACGGCGAGCTTCTGGTGGGCAACCCGCGCGAGCGCACCGGAACCTTCGCCGACCTGCAGAAGCGACTGAACCGCAAGACCGTCTCGAAGGCGCTGCTGCGCGAGGCGCCCGTCTTCGTCCGCTGCTATGACCTTCTGGTGGCGGGAGACGAAGACCTACGCGCCCTGCCCTGGGCCGAACGCCGCACCCGCCTCGAAGCCTTCGTTGCAGCCCTGCCCCCCAACCGCTTCGACCTCTCCCCGCTGGTGCCCTACGGCTCATGGGAGGAACTGAACCGCCTGCGCTGCAATCCGCCCCATCCGGTGATCGAGGGCGTCATGCTCAAGCGCCGGGATTCCGCCTATCTCGCAGGCCGCCCCAAGGGCCCGTGGTTCAAGTGGAAACGCGACCCGCACACCGTCGACGCCGTGCTGATGTACGCCCAGCGCGGCCACGGCAAGCGCTCGAGTTTCTATTCCGATTTCACCTTCGGCGTCTGGACCGGACCGGAGGACGACCCCGTACTGATGCCCGTCGGCAAGGCCTATTTCGGCTTCACTGACGAAGAACTTCGCCAGCTCGACAAATATGTTCGCGACAACACCATCGAGCGTTTCGGCCCCGTCCGTTCGGTGCGGGCCGACCTCAACCATGGCCTTGTCCTGGAAATCGCCTTCGAGGGCCTGAACCGCTCCACGCGCCACAAGTCGGGCGTGGCAATGCGCTTCCCCCGCATTTCCCGCCTGCGCTGGGACAAGCCGCCCCACGAGGCCGACCGCCTGGAGACGCTGGAACGGCTGCTTCAGGACGAGCTGGGCTCATAATCGTGAGACTGGCAAAGTCCCCAGCCTCCCTTCGTTCCGGAAACTCACACCGCCTTTTCTCCGTCGCCAGCGCTCCGGCTGTCGGCAGGCGCATGTTCGGACAAGTCAACTAACGTTTTGAGCGCCGCCGCAATTCGCGGCGCATTTTTTACATCCTCTCCCAAAAACGCAAAACGCTTCCGCGAAATATATTCCCGCAAACTGTTATGTAGTTGCCCTTGATAACCGGGCAACAGTCTCAACAGGGTGCAATCGTAAATGGATTTGTCGCTTCTGACTCGCTCCGGAATCAGACGAGGCACAATAAAGGAAAAGCGATAATGAGTAGCATAACGGACACTCTGCCCTCGCAAAGCCTGAACGCGTGGAAGAGGGTTGCCGCAAGTCCGTCGTTCAAAGCCGTTTATCGACGACTTGTGCCTTGGATACTTCCGGCAATACTGATTCTTGCCTGGCACATTGCGGCCGTTACCGGCCTCCTCAACCGTAACGTCCTGCCCGGTCCGGTGGACGTCGTAAACGTTGCCATCTCGCTGATCGAGCGTGGGCAGCTGCAGCATCACCTGCTGGTCAGCCTTCGCCGCGTTGCCATAGGCTTCACGATCGGCGCCAGCGTGGGGCTGGGCCTCGGCGCTCTGGTGGGACTTTCCTCGACCGCCCGGCAGGTCATCGACCTCACCATGCAGATGATACGTACCGTACCGCATCTGGCGCTGGTACCCCTGATGATCTTCTGGTTCGGCATCGGCGAGGAGCCCCGCGTGCTGCTCGTGGCGCTGGGCGTCGTCTTCTCGGTCTACATCAACACCGTGTCCGGCATCCGCAGCGTCGATCCGAAACTGATCGAGATGGGCCGCAGCTACGGGCTTTCCGAACCCCAGCTCATCTGGTCGGTCATCCTGCCCGGCGCCCTGCAGCAGATCCTCACCGGCATCCGCTATGCCCTCGGCGTCGCCTGGCTGACGCTGGTCGTCGCCGAAACCATCGCGTCCCGCGAGGGCCTTGGCTTCCTCGTGCAGGATGCGCGTGAGCTGCTTCGCCTCGACGTCATCGTGCTTGTGATCGCCATCTACGCCATCGCGGGCTGGCTTGCCGACTTCCTGACCCGCAAGCTGGAAGCGCGACTCCTGTCATGGCATCCGTCCTACGGCAAGGGAGTACGCCCGTCATGAGCGGCGCGTCCCTCACCATCCGCAAGCTGCGGCGTGACTTCGGCGCCAAACGCGTGCTCCAGGACGTCGACCTCGACGTCGCCCGTGGCCAGTTCGTCTCGCTGATCGGCGCAAGCGGCGTCGGCAAGTCCACCCTTCTCAAGATCATCGCGGGACTCGACACGCCCACCTCCGGCTCGATCCGCATTGGCGAGCCGGGCGAAAAGCCCGATGTGCGCATGATGTTCCAGGAGGACCGGCTTCTGCCATGGCGCTCGATCCTCGACAACGTCACGATCGGCACCAGGAGCCGCGAGACGGAAGCCCGCAAGCTTCTGGCAGCGGTGGGGCTGGCAGGCCGGGAAGACGAGTTCCCATCCGTCCTGTCCGGCGGGCAGAAACAGAGAGCCGCGCTGGCGCGCGCCCTGCTCCACAAGCCCGATCTGCTGCTTCTGGACGAGCCCTTCGGCGCGCTCGATGCGCTGACCCGGGCAGCCATGCAGCAGCTGCTCTCGGACCTGCTGGAGGAAGCGCCCCGCACCGTTTTGCTGGTCACGCACGACGTGGAGGAAGCGTTGCTGCTCTCCGATCGCGTCATCGTGATGCGTTCCGGCCGCATCGCCCATGACCTCGTCCTTGAAGGCAGCCGCCCGCGAGCGCGCGGCGATGCCACCCTTGCCCGCCTGAAGGAGGAGCTGGTTCGCAGCCTGCTCCTCGATGAAGGCCAGACACGAAATGGCGTTCAGGAAACGGCTTCGTCGAGCGCGCTCGAAGCTGCCGAATGACGCCGAGCAACCTGGAGTTTCCCGACATGCACAAGCTTGACCGCCGTCAATTCCTTCTCACAGGCGCATCCGCCGTGGCTGCCTCGACCCTCCCTCTCCCCTTGCTCGCGGCAGACCTTCCAGAAGTGACCATCGCCATCATTGGCGACGGCCGCTCGGGACCGTGGGCCGCCGCGCAGGCCAACATCACTGGCTATGACTTTGCCAAGGCAGTTGGCGCGAACATCCGGTGGCAGCCGGGCTTCACCGCCTCGCTTCCCGTGATGGAAGCCATCCGATCCGGCGACGTGGACTTCACATTTGCCACATCGACGGCTCTGGTGAACGCCATCGATGTCGGAATTCCGATCATTCCGGTTGCTGCCTTTCCGCTTCCGGTGAACACGGTCGATGGCCTTGCCCGCGCCGACAGCGGCATCAGGAACGCGACCGACCTGCGCGGCCGCAGGGTGGGCTACCAGCGCGGCACCACCGGGCACTTCAGCCTGCTAAAGTATCTGGAGCAAGCTGGCGTCGGCTTCGACGAGATCGAAGGCGTCAGCCTTTCCGGCTCGGAAGGGTTCACCGCGCTGTCCCAAGGCGAGATCGACGCCTGGTTCCATTGGCAGCCTGCCGCCACGATCGGCCTCGCGCGCCTTGGCGACGCGGTGGTGAAGCTCGAGAATGTGCCGACCTACGACTACGCCTTCTACGTTGCCCGCGAGGGCTTCTACGAGAAGCATCCGGAGGTCGCCGTGCGCCTGGCGGTCGCGGTGCGCGAGGTACAGCGTCGCATCAACGCGGACCCGGCCGGCACGGTCGCTCTGTGGGCCGCGAACGGGGGCTTCGAGGCTGGCAGCATCGAGGCCAGGGCCTTTGAACAGCTGTTAGCGGAAAAGCGCACCTCCGAATCCACTGCCGTCGACCTGCACCCGGCCGACGAGCGCGCCGCCCGGGCCACGCAGGTTCTGGCCGACAGTTTCCACGAGCATGGCGTGCTGCCGCGCAAGGTCGACGTTGCGGCCTTCCTGCTCGATCCCCGTTTCGATGACCTGCGCAACACACTCGCATCAGCCTTGGAAGCGTAAGAACATGACCAGGAAAAACACCGAACAGTTGCATCTCGGCGCATTCATCGTGGCCGGTCCCGGCCGGCCCGGTGGCTGGCGTCACCCCCAGTCCGAGGACGGCTGGCTGACGCCCGACTATTACCGTCGGATCGCCCAGACACTGGAACAGGGCCGCTTCGATCTCGCCTTCTTTCCCGACATTCTGGCGGTTCCGAACCGTTTTGGCGGCTCGCATGAAAGCCAGCTGCGCTACGGCGCCCTTGGATCGCTTCGCCTTGAGCCGACACAGGTGCTTGCGACAATGGCGGCGGCGACGAACCACCTCGGCCTGGCCGCAACCAAGTCGACGTCCTATTATGAGCCCTTCGACATTGCGCGCGGGTTCGCAACGCTGGACCATCTGAGCGGAGGCCGCGCGGCATGGAACATCGTGACCTCCTTCCAGGATGCGGAGGCGCGCAACTTCTCGCGCGAGCAGCATATTCCGCGTGAGAAGCGTTACGATCGCGCCGACGAGTTCCTTGAGGTGACCCACAAGCTCTGGGACAGCTGGGCGGATGACGCACTGGTGGCCGACCGGGCCGAGCCGCTTTTCGCCGATCCGGACAAGGTGAACCCCATCCTGCACAAGGGCGAATGGTTCACCGTTGACGGCCCCCTCAACGTGCCCCGTCCGCCGCAAGGCTATCCCGTACTGATCCAGGCGGGCGCCTCGGATCGCGGACGCGACTTTGCCGCGCGCTGGGCTGACGTGGTCTTTGTCACCCACTACTCGCTGGAAAGCGCGGTTGCTTTCGCCAGGGAGATGAAGGCCCGCGCCGCCGCGCACGGTCGCGACCCGCGCCACCTCAAGATCCTGCCGGGCATCACGCCGCTTGTCGGTGAGACGCAGGCGATCGTCGAGGAGAAGCGCAAGCTTCTGTCGGGCCTCATCGACCCGGTCGCCGGCCTGACGACCCTCTCCTACCACCTCGACGTGGATCTCTCGGTTTATCCGCTCGATGAGCCGCTTCCGCATCTGAAGGTGCCTGGCGTCACCGGCCATTATGACGAGATGCGCGAGGCATCCGACAAGGCCGGCCTCACGCTGGCCGAAGCCGGCCGCATGTACGCCAACCGCTACGAGGGCGATTTCATCGGAACGCCCGACGTCATCGCCGACAAGATGCAGGAATGGTTCGAGGCTGGCGCCTGCGACGGCTTCATGGTCATGGCCGCCTGGCAGCCTGGCGCGTTCGAGGAGTTTGTCCGCCTCGTCGTGCCGGAACTGCAGCGCCGCAAGCTGTTCCGTACGGAATACGAGGGGAAGACCCTGCGCGATCATCTCGGCCTCCCACGGCCCGAGCGGGGTGCCTGGGAGGGCAAGAGCGCCAGGCTGGAGGCGGCGGAATGAGCACCCCTCTCGATCCGGATGTCGGCAGCCGCGTCAGCGGCTATGCCGACAGCACCTACGGCCGCTTCATCCTGTCGGCCCGCAGCAACCACTTCGTCTCGGATGCCCGTGTCTTGCAGGGTGGTCCGGGCGAGGCAACCTCGGCCGGCGAGTTCCTGCTGGCGGGTCTCGTCTCATGCGGCCTTGGCCTCGTCCATGCCAACGCCCGTGCCAATGGCGAGCCCCGTCCGGACGTGACGCTCACCGCTGAATTCCTGCGCGATCCGCAGGATTCGACAAGGTTCGCGTCGCTGACGCTGGTCTTTGCCTTCCGGGGTATCGACCGGGTGGCCGCCCAGCGTCACGTCGAGCATTTCACCTCTAGATGCCCGATCTACAACACCCTCAGGCGCGGCGGCCCGATTGAGGTCCGTATCGAAACGGCCTGACCGCCCATGATGCCATCAGCCGTCCGGCCCGGCTCAGCCTGCGCCGGGCGGCGCTTCACCCGTAAGCAAGCCTCTGCCCGGCTTGGAGAATACCTAACGGTTTCTTTCGGCGCATTGGCAGCCGAGGCTACTCCTCGGCCGTCATCATGATGCTGTAGACATCCAGCATCCGGCCCTTGCCCTCGATGTCCGGGATGATCGAGATCGTGCCGCCGGAAGCCTGCGCATTCGCCAGCTCCACCTTGAAGAGATACTCCGCGATCGTAGGCTCGACGGAGAACCGAAGGCGGTTGCAACGGCCCATCGCGCCGAAATCGCACAACACCGCCATCTGCGTGGTATCTTCCTGCGCGCGCGTCCGGATGCTGAAGATCACGCTACGGCCGGCAAAAGCCTGCAGCCTTTCCGCCGGCACCCTGAAGACAACCGGATTGCGCCCTGCGCTGCCGATGCTGACGAACCGGCCATGTTCGTCACGGCCGGCCACAGCTCCACCCTGAACGGCCTCCGTGTCCGCGGGGGAGAACACCTGAATCCATTCGCTGTCGTCCCTGGTGGGAAGCAGGGGCCTGTCCTCGAAATCGACCGTATCATCCAGAAGCGCCTCGATGCTGGCGCCGCGGGTTTCGATCGCCTTCTGCACCTCGCCCCACAGCCACCAGCCACCGGCCCCGAGCAGCGCCAGGAACACGATCCAGCCCGTGAGCCGAACCCAGATGCTGGCCCGCTTGCGTTTCCGGCGCTTCTGGCGTTTGCCCTCCTTGAGCAGCGCCTCTGCTTCGGCACTCCGGGGCTCCAACCCCTCTTCTGCGGGGACGCGCTCGCCACGCCCTGCAGAGACACGTTCATCGAGGGAGATCGACGGGACGAACTCGGGCGCGGCATATCCCGCGCTGGCCGCCTCGGCGAACGCGCCCGGATGGCCCGCAGTCTGCCGGCGGGTTTCTCCTGGCACGAGATCCCAGGCCGCCTGCTGCTCCCTCTCGGCGAACTCCTTCTCTATGTCCTCGACGATGGCGACGAGTTGCTCGCGGCGCCGGAAAACGTCGTCCGCGCTCAGCTCCGTGTTCGCTTTGACCGACTTCTCGAAAGCGGCGAAGACCTGGCGATAGACCGTCTCCCGGAAACCGCGATCCGCAGCGTTTCCTTTTTCGAGCGTTGCCAGAATCTTGTCTCTAACCGTCACAGATATGAGCCTTCACCACCATGTCGAACCACCGTTAACCGTCCGCGACGTCGGGATCAACGGCGCAGGCTTCCCTTCCCAAGGAAAAGGAGGCCGTTTTATGGCCACTTTTGCATAATGTCATGGCGTCACCTGGACGGGGAACCAGCGGACTTCATCGTGCTTCCCCGTGCGCCAGCTTTCAGTTCAGCCCCCGACCAGGCTGGGTGGCCCGTGAGCCAGACCTGAAACACCTGAGAATGCCTCTTCCGCTACGAACGGCCTGCCACGACCGGAAACGGCAATGAACCCGCCAGGCATCTGGCGGGTTCATTGCTTTGGCAAGTCTCCGTCCGTGGAGGCCGAGCGTCACGCGTTGGCGGCTGCCACCGCGCGCCTTGCCATCACCACGATCAGGTTCGCGCGGTATTCGGCTGACGCATGAATGTCCGACATCAGGCCGTCCGCCGGAACGGTGGCGCCTGCGAGCGCATCCTCGGAGAAGGAGGCGTTTAGCCTGTCCTCGAGCTCGGTCGCACGGAACACGCCGTTTTCGCCTGCGCCCGTCACCGCCACGCGCACGCCGTCGGCATGCTTCGCCACGAACACGCCCGTCATCGCATAGCGTGAGGCCGGGTTCGGGAACTTGGCGTAGCCCGCCTTCTCGGGCGCATTGAAGGAAACGGCCGTGATGATCTCGTCCGGCTCCAGCGCAGTCTCGAACAGGCCGACGAAGAAATCGTCCGCCGCGATGTCGCGCTTGTTCGTGTGCACGGTCGCCTTCAGCGCCAGCACCGCCGACGGATAGTCTGCCGCCGGATCGTTGTTGGCGATCGAGCCGCCGATCGTGCCCATGTGGCGCACGTGCGGATCGCCGATCAGGCTGGCGAGGTGGCAGATCGCCGGGCACACGGCCTTGAGCCCCGCGTTGCCCGCCACGTCGGCATGAGGCGTGCAGGCGCCGATGCGCACTGACGTGCCACTGACGGTGATCCCCTTGAGCTCGGGGATGTGGCGCAGGTCGATCAGGTCCGACGGCGCCGCAAGCCGCTGCTTCATGGTCGGGATCAGCGTTTGCCCCCCGGCGACGAACTTGGCGTCGCCGGCCTCGTTCAGCAGGCGGACCGCCTCATCGATGGACGAAGCCCTGTGATACGTTGTCTGGTACATGAGGTTCGTTCTCCCGATATGCAGCCTATGCCTGGACCTTCTGGTGCAGCATCTTCCAGACCTTCTCTGGCGTAGCCGGCATCGTCAGGTTGTTGTTTCCGATTGCATCCGTGATCGCGTTGATGAGCGCGGGCGGCGAACCGATCGCGCCTGCCTCGCCGCAGCCCTTGATGCCGAGCGGATTGGTCGTGCACGGCGTCGAGGTATGCAGGATGTTGAACGACGGCAGGTCGTCCGCGCGCGGCATCGCATAGTCCATGTAGGACGCCGTGATCAGCTGGCCCGTGGCCGGATCGTATCGGCAGCCTTCCAGCAGCGCCTGGCCGATGCCCTGCGCCAGACCGCCGTGCACCTGACCCTCAACAATCATCGGATTGATGATCACGCCGAAGTCGTCGGCAGCCACGAACTGCACAATGTCCACCTTGCCGGTTTCGGGATCCACCTCCACCTCGGCGATGTAGCAACCGGCCGGGAAGGTGAAGTTCAGCGGATCGTAGAACGCCGTCTCCTTGAGGCCGGGCTCCATGCCTTCGGGCAGCTTGTGTGCCGTGTAGGCGGCGAGCGCCACCTGCGCCCACGGCAGCGAGCGGTCGGTGCCCGCCACCTTCACCTCGCCGTTCTCGATGACGATGTCCTTTTCGTCGGCCTCGAGCTGGTGCGCGGCGATCTTCTTCGCCTTGGCTTCCACCTTCTCGAGCGCCTTCACGAGCGCCGACATGCCGACAGCGCCGGAACGCGAGCCATAGGTACCCATGCCCATCTGCACCTTGTCGGTATCGCCATGGACGATGGATACCTGTTCGATGGGCACGCCGAGACGGTCGGCAACCACCTGCGCGAAGGTCGTTTCATGGCCCTGGCCATGGCTGTGCGATCCGGTCAGCACCTCGATCGTGCCGGCCATGTTCACGCGCACTTCAGCCGACTCCCAGAGGCCGACGCCGGCGCCGAGGCTGCCCACCGCCTGAGAGGGCGCAATGCCGCACGCCTCGATGTAGCAGCTCATGCCGATGCCGCGCAGCTTGCCGCGCTTCTTGGCCTCCTCGCGCCGCTGCGGGAACGTATCCCACTGTGCCGCAGCCATGGCAGCGTTGAGCGAGGCCTCGTAGTCGCCCGTGTCATAGTTCATGATCACCGGCGTCTGGTACGGGAAGGTGCGGATGAAGTTCTTCCGGCGCAGCTCGGCCGGCGAAATGCCGAGCTCGCGCGCGGCTGTCTCGACCGTGCGCTCCAGCAGGTAGGTCGCCTCCGGGCGGCCCGCGCCTCGGTAGGCGTCCACCGGCGCGGTGTTCGTGTAGACGGCCCGCACGTTGCAGTGGATCGCCGGGATGGCGTACTGGCCCGACAGCAGCGTCGCATAGAGATAGGTCGGCACGCTCGACGAGAACAGCGACATGTAGGCGCCGAAGTTCGCGATCGTGTCCACCTTCAGCGCCACCATCTTGTGGTCGGCGTCGAAGCCCATCTGCACTTCCGTCACGTGGTCGCGGCCATGCGCATCGCACATGAATGCCTCGGTGCGGTCGGCCGTCCACTTCACCGGCACGCCCGCCTTCCGCGAAGCCCAAAGGCAAACGATCTCTTCCGGATAGATGAAGATCTTGGAACCGAAGCCGCCACCCACGTCTGGGGCGATCACGCGCAGCTTGTTCTCCGGTGCCACGTTGTAGAAGGCGCTGAGCACCACGCGCGCCACATGCGGGTTCTGGCTGGTCGTCCACAGCGTGTAGTGGTCTTCCGCCATGTTGTAGACCGCGAGCGCCGCGCGCGGCTCCATCGCGTTCGGCACCAGGCGGTTGTTGACGATGTGCATCTTCGTGATGTGCGCCGCCGAGGCGAGCGCCTGATCCACCGCGGCGGAGTCGCCGATCTCCCAGTCGAAGATCAGGTTGCCCTCGGCTTCCGGATGCAGCTGCGGTGCGCCAGGCTTCAGCGCTTCCTCCACGTCGGTGACGGCCGGCAGCTCCTCATAGTCCACCACAACGGCGTCCGCCGCGTCGCGCGCCTGGCCGCGTGTCTCCGCCACCACGATGGCCACGGCATCGCCCACGTAGCGCACCCGGTCGGTTGCCAGCGGCGACCACTGGCCCATCTTCATCGGCGTGCCGTCCTTGGAATGGATCATCCATCCGCAGATCAGGTTGCCGATGCCGTCGGCCTTGAGCTCGGGGCCCGTATAGATGCCGATCACGCCCGGCATATCCTGTGCGGCTGAAATGTCGATGTTGCGGACCCGCGCATGCGCGTGCGGGCTGCGGACAAAGGCCGCGTACTTCATGCCCGGCACGACCATGTCATCGACATAGCGGCCGCGGCCGGTGATAAACCTCTTGTCTTCCTTTCGCGCTATCCGCGCACCAATGCCTTCAATTCCCATGATCTTCTCCTCCCGGGGTGAAGCGGTGCCGCCATCACGGCAGTCGGCTCACATGCAGTCTTTCCCTCCGCCGGACTGTCGTGGCTCCCCGCCCGACCCTTGGCAACAATCTCAGGCAGCAGCCATTGCCCCGCTGCGCATCGCTTCCGAAGCGGCGAGTATCGCCTTGACGATGTTGTGGTAGCCCGTGCAGCGGCAAATGTTGCCTTCGAGCTCCGCGCGCACGGTCGCCTCGTCCAGCCCCTCGGGGTGGCGGCGGATCATGTCGACGGCGGCCATGATCATGCCGGGGGTGCAATATCCGCACTGCAAGCCGTGGTGTTCCCTGAACGCCGCCTGCACCGGATGCAGCTGATCGCCGTTGGCCAGCCCCTCGATCGTGACGACCTCGCATCCCGATGCCTGCGCCGCCAGCATGGTGCAGGACTTCACCGCCTTGCCATCGACATGCACGACGCATGCGCCGCACTGGGACGTGTCGCACCCCACATGCGTGCCGGTCAGGCCCAGGTGCTCGCGCAGGAAGTGGACCAGCAGTGTTCTGTCTTCCACTGTCTTGGTCACTTTCCGGCCGTTCACGACCATTGTAACTTCAGCCATGTGTTTCCTCCCGCTTGACTTGCAGTAACGCTGGCTCAACTTCTCACGGACAAGAGATTACCTCAGCGCGCGGAAGAGTCCACATCCTTGTATGCAGGCTCCCGCAGCCCACCCGGATCGGCGTGCAACGATAAACAGACGCTCCCGGCGCGTTTACCGCGACCTCGCGAATCGCCCTCCTGTTCCCTTCCCCGAGAGGTCGTGTCCGACACGCCCAAACAAGCGCCCTTCCCCGCCTCCCGCACGAATCCCTTGTCGAGGCCCGGGGGCCGTGATCGGCACGATCCTGCCCCTACGCACGGGCCGCGGACTTTCTCTTCCCGGTCAAACGAATGGTACAGGAGGAAGCGGTTATCCCTTGCAATTGCCCCTGCTCACACAAATCTTCAAATTGGTGTCACGTCGGGCTTGAAATTGCGGATCAATGGCTGTATCAGCCACCCAGCCTCTGGCGGAGGCGCTGCTTCCGCAACGATGCCGCTTTAGCTCAGTTGGTAGAGCACATCATTCGTAATGATGGGGTCGTCAGTTCGAGTCTGACAAGCGGCACCATTTCCTTCCTGCTTCCCTTGATCCGCCTGCTTAATTCCTGATCCGGTCGGCGCACGTTTGCGGCACGGACCCGGGGCTTACGCAACACGTCGTAACTCTTGCACCCGGCACCTGCAACGGCGCGGGAAAAAGAGAGTTAGCCGCTCCGCAGGAACGCCGGCTGCGAAAGCTTCGCCGCCCAAGCCACCGCGAAAATCGCACCGGTCCCGAACCTGACCGGCGGGCAAACCCGCCCCTCCATTTCCCGATGGATTTTGATCCAAATCAGTGCGATGGCCTTTAAACCCGCGCTCTAATGGGCATGTTCAGACTTACACAGTCTGACCGTGTGCAGCCAACCTGGCAGCGGCCATCTCCTCTCCTTCCCAACCATCTTGCGGAATGGCCGCTGCCTTTTTTTCTCGCGACGCCAGACATCCCCGACCCGAGCGGCATCGGAACTGGCGGGCATCACCCCGGAAGCGACTCGGGCGTGCACCCCTTTGGACAGAATGAGCCCGGACGTATAATGCGCCCGTGTGCAGGAGGGGGCCTCTTTCAGCCCACAGGACAATTATGCAGTGGCACTCAGCTGATCCGCTGCGGCATGTGAGGAGATGCGTTCGGAGGAAGAACGATGCAGCTGTTCGTTATTCTGTTGTTCATGCTCATTCTCCCAATCGTTTCCATTGCGCAGGACTTGCTCTCCGGCACTGCGCAACCGATGGCCTCGATCGGGACATGGTTCGTTTACTGGGGCGTTGGCTGGCGGCTGGTTGCGGCCGGTGTGTTTCAGTTGTTCAGACCGTCGTTCACTGCAAGGAATATTTTCGAAATTGAGGACCCGAACGCTCACAAGCTGGTCTACGAGATCGGGTTCGGAAATCTGGCCATAGGCATTACGGCAATCGCCAGCCTGTACTTTCCCGAGTGGATCCCGGCAGCGGCCCTTGCCGGCGCCATCTTCTATCTGCTGGCGGGCGTGCAGCACGTTCGGAACCACCCCACGACCGCGCCGGAAATCGCCGCGATGGTGTCCGACCTTGGCATTGCGGCAATCCTGATCGTCTATCTCTGCTCGCTGAGCTTTTGAGCACCAGAAACCATAAATAAATCTCTGACCGCGGCAGGCGGAACGCTTCCAGACGTAATGCCACCGCGGTCAGCATGCCTCATCACTCATAATGCCAATATCAATAATCCCTCATCAACGAGTTCGACAATTTGCTCGACAACTTCCTCAATCATCATTTTCAGATTACCACAATTGCCCATATTCAGATCTTCTTTACTCCATATCCAGTGAATCATCTCTGATATCTCCAACATTTCATTCAATAATGCTCAATAAATCACGTACATTAAATCACCTTTTTTCTCCGTTTAGGCAAATAGATATACGCATGAATCGAGTCCGATTTAAAGATTTCTGAATAGCAATTATAATACCGGCGCTCCGCGACACCGTATTTCCAGCAACGACGCGCGCCACCTGCCCCCCCCGATCGGCTCCAACGCATGCGTTGTCCGGCAGGCACTTGATTTCCCATGAAGTAAAACCCTGCCCGGCATGACGCCGGACAGGGCTTCTGTTCATTTCGGATCGTCGGCGTTCTCCTCGGTCGCCCTCTTGGCTTTCCGTGGAAGACGGCCTACCACTTCATACGCAGGCCCACCGTTGCCTTGACGGAATAGCTGTCGCCGAAGTTGTTCAGGCTCGTGGTGACAAGGCCCTCGCCGTAGACCGAGTACCGGTCGTTGTCCCAGTTGTAGGAACCGCCGACGCCGATCCCGCCCCAGAGACGGTCCTGCTTGTTCTCGAAGCTGACGCCTGAGACATCGACTTGCGTGCCATCCTTGAACTCATAGTACAGGTTGGCAATGCCGTAGACATGCGCGCGATCGAGCGTACCCTTGTCGTTCTGCCATGAGTTCTCGTGGTCGAGGGCAATGCCGATGCGTCCCTGCAGGCTCTCGCCACGGCCGAAGCTCACGTCAGCCCCAAAGACGTCTATGAAGTCATCGAACTTGACCTTCGCGAAGGACAACTGGGCCTGCGGGGTAACCGACCAGGTGGGATCGATGGCGATCCTCTGGCCCGCCTCGATTGAGAAGGCGTAGCCATGGCCATCGTTGTCCGAGGCCACCCGCAGACGGCCGCCGTCGATGCTGAGGTCGCTCCGGTACCAGGTCACCTGGGCCTGCCCGTCGACATAGAAGCCACCATCACCGTACCAGGTCAGCGTGCCACCGACGCCGAAACCGTCGGTCCTGATCTTGCCGCTGCCGCCGTCGGCATTATAGGGCGAGCTGACGCTGGCCGCGCCGCGGGCATAGTGAACGCTGAGCCCGCCGATAAGGGTGCCGGCACCATTGTCCAGCAGCGCGGCATCGTAGCCCGCCTGCAGGCGGTAGGTGTTGTGGTCATAGTCCGCACGCGACGTCGAAACACGCGGCTCGATGTGATGGTGTGTCCCTTCCAGACGGACCCAGACTCCACTGAGCTCAACGAACGAACCCGCTTCTTGGGCAGGCGCATAGGTGAGATCCGGCGCGTCGGCGCCCTGAACCATCAGCCGGTTGCCATTGCCCGCCCAGTAGCGGTTGCCCACGCGCTGCTGCAGCGTCGGCAGCGACGACAGGCCCAGGAGCAGCTGCGGATAGGCCTCGTAGACAGGATCGCCCGCCTGGTAGAGCGGCCCCTCCGGAATGCTCGGATTGCTGGGGTCCACCGGGCCGCCCGGTTCGCCGGGATCATCCGGATCGCCCGGGCCGTCCGGATCCTCCGGCTCGTCTATTGCGGTGAGGTTGGAACGCAGGTACCAGTTACCGTCGTTGGGTGAGGAAGGCGCTCCCTTGTGCAGCTTGTAGGCGTAGGCGCCGCCAACGACCGCGCCTTCTCCCTCATGGACGTAATCGCCGGCGAGGATGAACGTGCCGTCCGAGTCGCCCGTAACGTCGATGATCTTGATGCCTTCCGTGGTCACCGCGCCCGTGCCGCCCGCATTGGCCACCCGGACATAGGACGAGCCGCTCGTGCCGCCCTCGACGACCAGCATGTCGGTCGGCGAGCTGTCGTCCTGGAGCACCGTATCGAGATGATAGGTGCCGCCGTTGCCCACGAAATCCCCGCGCACGGTAAGGATGTCGCCCGTCGCGCCATCGTTGGAGTCGATGAGGCCGCCGTTGGTCACCGACCCCTCGACGAAGTAGGTGCCCGAGCCGCCACCGCGGATCTGGAAGGAACCAGTCCCGACGGTCGTGAGATTGGCGTCGACGGTGAAGGAGCTGCCGGCATCGAGTACGCCGCCGGAATAGACGAAAACGCCCGTCCCCTCGTCATAACCGGCTGACAGCGTGCCGCCTGCAACGGTGTAGGTGCCGTCATGGAAGTTGACGTTCTCCCAGTTGAGAAACTTTCCGTTGTCGATCCCGGAATAGCCTCCCCGGAACGTCAGGTTGTCGATCATCCCGTCGGCCGCGCTCATGTCGTCCCCGCCGTCGATGGACGGTATGCCGGAAAGATCGACCTGACCATTCAGCGTGAGCTCATCCGAGCCGTCTCCCATCTGGATGAGGCCGGAAATGTCCGCGCCCGCATTGATCTCGAGATGGGCATCGCCGGTTCCGTCATTGTAGGCAGCCACCGCGCCTGTGACCGACGCGCCGGCATCGATCAGCGTGTGGGATTTCGTTGCGCTATTGTCGAGATGTATGGCTGTCTGGTCTGACTCGATGCTGGTGAGCCCGCCGATCCCGACCTTCGCCACCCCGCTTTCAGGCGCCACCCCCGTCGTCCCCATGCCCATGCTGAGCGTGATGCCGGTGCCCTGGATAACGACGCCCCGTCCGGTGGTGTCGATGCTGCTGTCGCCGGCATAGGTGGCGGTGCCGCTCGAAATGCGATAGCCGTCGCCCGAGCTGGCGCTGCCGATCACGCCGTTGCGGCGCGGTGTCGTCTCGATCGAGAGCGTCTGCGCCGTGATCGTTCCGCCGGTCTGCGCGATGGCCACGCTGTCTTCGGCCAGGATGGTCAGGGCACCCCGACCTCCAGGTTCCCGCGGTGCGCCAGCGCGGTTGAGCCGCCGGGACGATCGTCCGTTTCTCCCAGGTGATGGATCGTCAGATTCCCGCCGAACGTGGCAACATTGTAGCTGCGGAAACCCTGGATATCCCGCGCCATCGAGAAGACATAGCCGTTGCCGGCCACGTGCAGCACACCGGTGGTGTCGACCTGCAGGCTGGCGGTGCCGCTGGTGCCGTAGCGGTAGGTCTCCAGGTCACCGCCCACATTGATCGTGCCGTTGTTGACATATACCGCGCGGCTGTTGGTGGAATTGTAGCTGACAGCAGTCAGGTTGCCCGCAGCATTGATGGTGCCGCCGCTGAGGACATGAATTGCGTGACGCGCACCGCCGCCCGTCTGGTAGATGAGGGCATCTACCGTTATGTTCATCGTGCCGTCAGTGACGACATTCATCACGGCAGTGGTTGAGGCGCCGCTGATGAGGGCGGTGTAGTTCTTGCCGTTATAGTTGTACGGCGTGGTCGTGCCCGGCGTAGTCGCGTCGAAAGTACAGGTCGACCCGCCCGTCGCGTGATACATGGTGGCCGATGCGCTGCATGCCGCCCATGCGCCCGATGCAGGCAGGCAGACGCCGCAGGACACGAGGGCTGCCAGACGGATTCTCTTCAGCACGGAAGCTTGGCGGAACTGTTTCCCGCGCGATCCGACGAACCACTGTGTCTCTTGGTTCCGTTGAGTTTTTTGCAATTGCAGGGGTTCCTCAGACCCCCTGGGCGTTTTCCGGGCATGTTTGGCCGCCCCCATTGCGGCAGTCCTTCCCGTCTCGTTAAGCGCCCTTGGCTGCCGCTGTTCAGCAAACATGCCACCTCCGTTCGTTAGCTTGCTAAGCACGTCAGAGGCACAGAATATGTTAAAAATGTGATTGTTATAACTACTTCATACGAGAAAAATTTTTCATTTATCTCTGTGAGACGCTGATTTTTATGTGCTTTTTCCTTTTAACATCCTGTCATCGATCGACATTGAAGAAAATTCCCTGCCCATTTGTTGATAGTGTTTCTTCGCTTCGTTGGCGTTTTGCGTGTTAAGGGCCGCCTTGCCTTTGCCATTTTTCGTCCTGGACAAGGCAGAAAGGGAAGCGCCTATCGCATCCGAAGCAAGTCGGCATTGACTTGCTTCGGCCTGCAAGGTTCCGGGAAGCCGCGTGAGAAGATGGCGTGCGGCTGGAGAATGCCGAGTTAGAGGGCCCTCATGTGAAGCGAATGACCGGCCGCCCGCGGAGAGGTCAATCCTGCGGGGCCTGCACGGAGAACAGATCAGGCAGGAAGGGCCGGAACCGCCTGCTGTTCGACCGCGGCGTTCCCGCCAGGGGGGGTGCGCCCGGCGGGAACGGCTGGTTTGCTATGCCGCGCGGGCGGCCGCCTTGCGGGCCAGGCGCGCGCGGATGCTTTCGACGTCCGTGCGCGGCGTGGCCGCAAACAGCGTCTTCGTGTACTCGTGCTTCGGGTCGGAGAATACTTCGTCGCGCGTTCCGTATTCCACGCACTCGCCGAAGTACATCACCATCACCTCGTCCGAGATGTAGCGCACGACCGACAGGTCATGGCTGATGAAGACGTAGGTCAACCCGAATTCGTCCTGAAGGTCCGCGAGAAGGTTCAAGACCTGCGCCTGGACGGAAAGGTCGAGCGCCGAGACCGGCTCGTCCAGCACCAGGAGGCTTGGGTTGAGCATCAGCGCCCGCGCGATGGCGATGCGCTGCCGCTGGCCGCCCGAGAACATGTGCGGGTAGCGGTTGAAGTGTTCGGGGCCCAGGCCAACCTTCTTCAGCATCTCCATGGCCCTGTGGCGGCGCTCGGAAGCCGGAAGGTCATAGTTGATGACCAGCGGCTCCATCAGCACGTCGCCGATCTTCTGGCGCGGGTTGAGCGAGCCGTAGGGATTCTGGAACACGATCTGCACCTTGCGGCGCAGCTCCTTCGAGATCCCCTTGGAGATGTCGACCTGTTCGCCGTCGATGAAGATCTCACCGGAGGTCGGCGGGTCGATCATCGTGATCATGCGTGCGAGCGTGGACTTGCCGCAGCCGCTTTCGCCCACAATCGCCAGCGTCTTGCCCCGCTCCACCTTGAAGCTCACGCCCTTCACGGCCCGCACCACCTTTTCCTTGCGGAAGAAGTTTCCGGCGGTGCGATATTCGCGCACGAGGTTGCGCGCTTCGAGAACGATCTCACTCATGCGGTTTCTCCCTTCAGGACTTCGTCCTCGAAGTAGAAGTCCGAGATACTCGGAAGCCTGTCGCCGGTTGCCTTTTCCGGCAGCGCGGAGAGCAGCGCCCTGGTGTAGGGGTGCTTGGGCGCCTCGAAGAGGCTCAGCACGTCCGCCTCCTCGACGCGGCGTCCCTTGTACTGTACGGCCACGCGGTCGGCGGTCTCCGCCACCACGCCCATGTCATGCGTGATGAGGATCATCGCCATGCCCGTCTCCATCTGCAGATTGACCAGCAGGTCGAGGATCTGCTTCTGGATCGTCACGTCGAGCGCCGTCGTCGGCTCATCGGCGATCAGCAGCTTCGGGTTGCAGGCGAGCGCCATGGCGATCATCACGCGCTGGCACTGACCGCCGGACATCTGGTGCGGGAACGACCGCAATCGCTCCTCGGGCTGCGGAATGCCGACCATGTGCAACAGCTCGATCGTCCGCTTGCGCCGCCCCGCCCGGTCAAGGTTGGTGTGCTGCTTCAGCGTCTCCTCGATCTGGAAACCGATGGTGAAGCACGGATTGAGGCTGGCGATCGGCTCCTGGAAGATCATGCCGATTTCCTTGCCGATGATCTTGCGCCGTTCGGCCGGCTTCAGGTTCAGGATGTCCTTTCCGTCGAAGCGGATGTAGTCGGCGGTGACCGTTGCCGTCCAGGGCAGCAGGCCCATCACCGCGAGCATCGAGACCGACTTGCCCGAACCGGATTCGCCGACGATGGCCAGCACCTCGCCCCGGTCGACATGGAGCGAGATGTTGTCGACCGCCTTGAGCGGACCCGAAACGGTGTCGAACGTCACCGTGAGGTTCTTGATTTCGAGCAGAGCCATCGTCACGACCTCTTCAGCTTCGGATCGAGCGCGTCACGCAGCCCGTCGCCCATCAGGTTGATGGCCAGCACCGTGATCAGGATGGCGAGGCCCGGGAAGGTCACCACCCACCACGCGCGCAGCACGAACTCGCGCGCCTCGGCGAGCATGGTGCCCCATTCCGGCGTCGGCGGCTGCGCGCCCATGCCCAGAAAGCCCAGTGCAGCGGCATCGAGAATGGCGTTCGAGAACGACAGCGTTGCCTGCACGATGAGCGGCGCCGTGCAGTTCGGCAGGATCGTCCTGAACATCAGCCGCATGCGGCTCGCGCCTGCCACCTTCGCCGCCGTCACGTAGTCGCGTGTCTTCTCCGACATCACCGCCGCGCGGGTGAGACGCACGAAGTGCGGTTGCAGCACCAGCGCGATGGCGATCATGGCGTTGAGCAGGCCCGGACCTAGCACGGCAACCAGCACGAGAGCCAGCAGCAGCGAGGGGAAGGCCAGGATGATGTCCATCACACGCATGATGAACGTGTCGATGGGCCCGCGGAAGTATCCGGCGATGAGGCCCACAACGACGCCGACCGACACGGAGATCGTCACCACGACGAGACCGATGAACAGCGAGTAGCGCGCGCCGTAGATGAGGCGTGAGAGAATGTCGCGGCCGACCGCGTCCGTTCCCAGGATGTACGTCCAGCTGCCGCCCTCGACCCACGCCGGCGGTCTCAGGAAGGCGTCGCGCACCTGCAGGACCGGGTCGTGCGGGGCAATCAACGGGGCGAAGATCGCCACCAGCAGGATGATGAGGAAGGTGACCGCTCCAATGACTGCGCCGCGGTTCTGCCGGAAATAGTACCAGAACTCGGCCAGCATCGCGCGGCGGATTGCGGACGCGCTGTACTCGCCTTCGAGTGCGGCTGCCGGATCTGCGGTCTTGGTTTGATTGATAGCCATTTCCCGACCCGATACCTAGTGCCTGATTCTTGGATTGATGAGGCCGTAGAGCACGTCCACGAGCAGGTTCACGATCATGATGATGCCTGCGATCAGCAGCAGGCCGCCCTGCACGACCGTGTAGTCACGCCGGAACACGCTATCGACCATCCACTTGCCGATGCCCGGCCACGAAAAGATCGTTTCCGTAAGGATCGCGCCGGCCATCAGCACGCCGATCTGCAGGCCGATGGTGGTGACCACCGGAATGAGCGCGTTGCGCAGCGCGTGCAGGCCGATCACCCGCTGCGGCGGCAGGCCCTTGGCCCGCGCCGTGCGCACATAGTCCTCGCTCAGCACCTCAAGCATCGCCGAGCGCGTCTGCCGCGCAATCACCGCGAGCGGGATGGTGGCGAGCACGATGGTGGGCAGGATCAGGTGTGACACGGCCGACTTGAAGGCCCCGGCCTGACCGGACAGCAGGCTGTCGATCAGCATGAAACCGGTCACCGGCGGAAAGAAATAGAGCAGCGAGATGCGGCCCGAAACGGGCGTCCACTGCAGCACGCCGGAAAACAGGATGATGAGCAGCAGACCCCACCAGAAGATGGGCATGGAATAGCCGACCAGCGCGAAGCCCATCACCGACTGGTCAAACCAGGACCCGCGCTTCACGGCTGCGACGATGCCGAGCGGCACGCCGACCAGCACGGCCACCAGGATGGCGCAGATCGAAAGCTCAAGCGTTGCCGGGAAAAGGGAAAGGAACTCGTCAAGAACGGGACGGCGCGTGACGATGGAGTTCCCCAGATCGCCCCGCAGAACCCCGCCCAGATAATCGAGATACTGAACGATGATTGGCCGGTCAAACCCCAACTGATGGGACAGTTCCGCATGGCGCTCGGGCGAAATCACGCGTTCGCCGGCCAGCATCTGCACCGGATCGCCGGGGAGAATACGGATGAACGTGAAGGCAATGATCGAAACGCCTATGAATGTGGGAATAAGAACTGCAAGGCGCCGAAGTATGAACTGGAGCATGGCGCGACCGCTCTCCTTTTTTGGCCAGAAGAGCCATGTTGGCTAATGGCAGGAGCGCGCTCATGCCTGAGCGCGCCCCCGGTACTCTGGTCTGGATGTGTCTTACTCAGCCAGGTCGACGCCTTCGAAGGCGAAGTCACCCAGCGGGCTCTGGACGAAGCCGACGACTTCCTTCCGCATCGGGACGATGGCCACGGAATGGACCAGCGTGGCCCACGGAGCCTCGCGCTTGAACACGACCTGGGCCTCCTTGTAGAGGCGGGTGCGCTCTTCGACGTCCGTAACCTGCTTGGCCTGCATCACGAGGTTGTTGAACTCCTCGTTGCACCACTGGGCGCGGTTGTTGCCGCCCACGGCCTCGCAGCCGAGCAGGGTGTGCAGGAAGTTGTCCGGATCGCCGTTGTCACCGGTCCAGCCGAGCATCACGGCGCCGTCGCGGTCTTCAGCCTTCGAGCGCTCCAGATATTCGGCCCACTCGTAGCTGACGATCTCGGCGTTCACGCCGATCTTCTGGAAGTCGGACTGGATGATCTCCGCGGCACGGCGGGCATTCAGCATGTACGGACGGCTGACCGGCATCGCCCACAGCTTCATGCTGAGGTTGGAAACGCCGGCCTCCTCAAGCAGCTTCTTCGCCTGGTCGAGGTCGTAGGCGTCGTCCTCGATGTCATCATTGTACGACCACATCGTCGGCGGGATCGGGTTCTTCGCCGGAGTGGCCAGACCCTGGAACACGGCGTCAACAATGGCTTCCTTGTTGATCGCATGGTTCAGCGCCTTGCGGACCTTGACGTTGTCGAACGGCGCGACCTTCGTGTTGTAGGCGAGGTAGGCGACGTTCAGGCCCTCCTGCTCCATGACCTTCAGGTTCGGGTCGGCCTTCATCTCCTCCACGTCAGCCGCGTTCGGGAACGGCATCAGGTGGCACTCGCCGGCCTTCAACTTCTGGTAACGAACCGAGGCGTCGGGCGTGATCGCGAACACCAGGTCGTCGATCTTCTGCTTGCCGTTCCAGTAATCCGGGTTGGCCTTGTAGCGGATGACGGCATCCTGCTGGTAGGCGACGAACTGGAACGGGCCGGTACCGACCGGCTGCTGGTTCAGCAGCTGCATGTTGCCCTCGGCCTCGAGCTTGTCGAGGTATTCCTTCGACATGATCGAAGCGAACGGCATGGCGAGGCTGGCCAGGAACGGAGCCTCGGGACGCTTCAGCTTGAAGCGGACGGTCATGTCGTCGACCTTCTCGATGGACTCGATCAGGTCCGGCAGGCCCATGCCGACGAAGTACTCCCAGTTGGCGCCCGGAACGTAGGAGTGCCACGGATGATCCTTCTTCCACTGACGCTCGAAGGAGATGATGACGTCGTCAGCGTTGAAGTCGCGCGTCGGCGTGAAGAAGTCGGTCGTCTGGAACTTCACGCCCGGACGCAGCTTGAACGTGTATTCCAGGCCGTCCTCGGAGATCTCATAGTCCTCGGCGAGACCCGGAACAGTTTCGGTCGTGCCCGGCTTGAACTCCAGCAGGCGGTTGTAGACCGTGTGCGCGGCGGCATCGAACGTGGTGCCCGCGGTGTAGAGGCTCGGGTCGAAGCCCTCCGGAGAGCCTTCCGAGCAATACACAAAGGTCTTGGCTGCCGCTGCGCCGCTGATCATCGTCGCAGCGAGCAGAGCAGTTGCGAATGTGGCCGTGAGTTTCAACAGTACCTCCCTCAACGCCAGTAACTTTAACCGATTGTATTGGGTCATATAATCAGACTTCATCACAGGTACGCAAGCCACATAAATGTGTAATTCTTTGTAGGAGTTTCACCTCATAGGGGGAATTGATCCTTCGCACTGGACGTACGGACACAAAGCAAGTCACACTGGGGAACCGGAGCTCTGGAGAATTGGGAATCCCGCACAATGGCGGAAAACTGGATTACCGAAGTTCTGACATTCTGGTTCAAGGAGCTTGAACCGTCGAAGTGGTTTGCCCCCGATCCCGATGTGGACCAGCAGATTGCCACGCGGTTCAAAGATCTGTGGATGGCGCTGAGCGCCAACCCGCCTGCGGCCGCTACAACTGACCCGCGGGCGGCGCTTGCCGCCGTGATTGTCCTGGACCAGTTCCCGCGCAACATGTTCCGTGGCACGGCGCAGGCCTTCGTGACGGACGATCTCGCGCTCTTTCTTGCCCGGCAGGCTTTGGATGCCCGCCTGGACGAGAAGCTGGCGCCCGAAGAGCGCCTGTTCCTCTACATGCCGTTCCAGCATTCGGAAATCGCGGCCGTGCAGAGCCGATCGGTGGCGTTGTTCGAAAAGCTCGGGATGGAGGAGCCCCTGCGCTACGCGAAGGAGCATCGGGATATCGTCTACCGCTTCGGCCGTTTTCCGCACCGGAACAAGGTTCTCGGCCGCCACAGCACCGAAGCGGAACTGGAATTCATGGCCGGACACGCAGGCTTCGGACAGTAACCGCACAACCCGCCCTGGCCGGCGTGCTCTCCCGGCCGGCGCGTTATTGGAAAGATAACAACTTAAGAAGAAAACGCTCGGGGAGGTAACGTTGGTTCGATCCACCAGGAAGGATGGCGCGGCCGAGCGCCCGGAAGGGATGAAACGCAACAGAAAGACAGAACGTCAAGGCTCCCCGGACGAAATTGACCAAACGACGCCGGCGGCGCCCCCTGAGGAACACTCTTCTTTGACAACGGAAGCGGCGGGTGATTCGCCCGTGCCCGGCCCGGACAAAGCGAACTCGCTGGAGGAAGCCGAGGAATTGGACACGTCAGCCGGAGATACCGCTGGCGGGCAGTCCGGCGCATCGAATTCGCCGGGCAACCCGATCGGGTCTCGCCCGTGGCTCAGGAGCTATCCCGAAGGGATACCCCACGAGATCGGGCCCTTTGAACACGCCTCGATCGGCGACTTCATGGCCGACACCTGCCGACGCTACGCCGATCGGACGGCCTTCATCAGCCTGGGCAGGGAGCTCAGCTTCGGGAAGCTCGAAGAGATGTCGCGTCATCTCGCCGCCTGGTTCCTGTCGCTCGGCCTGAAAAAGGGCTCGCGCGTCGCGCTCATGATGCCGAACGTCCTCCAGTACCCGATTGCCCTCATGGCAGTGCTGCGGGCCGGGCTGGTGGTGGTCAACGTCAATCCGCTTTACACCGCGCCGGAACTCGCCCGCCAGCTCAAGGATGCCGGAGCCGAGGCGATCATCGTCCTGGAGAATTTTGCCGCCACGTTGCAGAGGACACTGCCGGAAACCTCCGTCCGGCATGTGGTTGTTGCGAGCATGGGCGATCTGCTGGGCCTCAAGGGCTTTGCGGTGAACTTCCTCCTGCGCCATGTCAAACGCATGATCCCCGCCTGGTCGATACCCGGCCACATGCCGTTCCGTCAGGCGTTGCGCCGCGGCGCGCGGCTCCCGTTCGATCCGCCGCCCGTCAGCCTCGATGACCTTGCCTTCCTGCAGTACACGGGTGGCACGACCGGCGTTGCCAAGGGAGCGATGCTGCTCCACCGCAACATCCTCGCCAACATGATGCAGAACACCGAATGGGTGCAGACCGCGTTCATTCGACGGCCGAAGCCGGACAATCTGTTCATGGTCTGCGCCCTGCCGCTCTATCACGTCTACGCCCTGACCGTGAACGCTCTGATGGGCATGCGGCTGGGCGCCACCAACCTGCTGATCGCCAACCCACGCGACATCCCGGGATTCATCCGCGAGCTCGCCAGGTATCCGTTCAACATCATTGTCGGGCTGAACACGCTGTTCAACGCGATGCTCAACAACCCCGACTTCCGGAATCTGAACTTCGGGAATCTGATCCTGACCCTGGGCGGCGGCATGGCCGTGCAGCCTACCGTGGCCGAACGCTGGAAACGGGTGACCGGCGGCACGATCCATGAGGGCTATGGCCTGTCCGAAACCTCGCCGGTCGTGGCCGCGAACCGGTTCTGCGACGACGAGTTCACCGGCACCATCGGCCTTCCGATCCCGTCGACCGACGTGAAGATCTGCGGCGAAGGGGGAGAGCCCCGCGGCTTCAACGCGGTCGGCGAGCTGTGCGTTAAGGGCCCCCAGGTCATGGCCGGCTACTGGCAGCACCCGGAGGAAACGGCGGCAGCGTTCACCCCAGACGGCTATTTCCGTACCGGCGACATGGCCGAGATGGACGAGCAGGGCTTCATCCGCATCGTTGACCGCAAGAAGGACATGATCATCGTTTCGGGCTTCAACGTCTATCCCAACGAGATCGAGGCGGTCGTCGCATCCCATCCTGGCGTGCTCGAAGCCGCCGTCATCGGCGTGCCGCACCGGCATTCCGGCGAGGTTCCCAAGGTCTTCGTCGTCCGCAAGGACCCGAACCTCACGGAGAGGGACATCCTCAACTACTGCCGCGAGCGGCTGACCGGATACAAGCGGCCCCGCTACGTGGAGTTCCGGGACTCGCTGCCGAAGTCCCCGGTCGGCAAGTTTCTGCGCAGGGAACTGAAGGAACAGCCCCTGCCGACAGGCGACGAACCCGACGACGAGGGCGAATAGGACCGGGTCCGGACAGGAGGAGGACAGGCGACCGCGTGTTCAACTGTCACCGGCGTTCACCCCTTCCGCAGGGCATGAATTCTCTGGACCAGGCCGGCCGTTGAGGAATCCCGGCCTGAGGCATCTTTCCTGCCCTCCACCACCGGCAGCAGCTCGGTCGCCAGTTCCTTGCCGAGCTCCACGCCCCACTGGTCGAACGCATTGATCCCGAACAGCGCGGCCTCGACAAAAACCCGGTGCTCGTAGAGCGCGACCAGCCGCCCGAGCGCGAACGGATCGAGCTTCCGGTAAAGGATCGTGACCGACGGGCGGTTGCCCGGGAACACCCGGTGCGGCGCAAGCCATTCTGCTTCCTCTTCGCTCATGCCCTTGGCGAGAAGCTGGGCCCTCGCCTCCTCCAGCGTCCGCCCCCGCATCAGTGCTTCCGCCTGGGCGAGGCAGTTGGCAACCAGCAGGTCGTGGTGGCGCCTGAGTTCCGGTTCGTGCCCCTCGGCCGCGACGATGAACTCCACCGGGATCACGTCCGTACCCTGATGGAGAAGCTGAAAGAAGGCGTGCTGGCCGTTGGTGCCCGGCTCACCCCAGACGATCGGCCCGGTCGGCGTTTCGACCGGAGAGCCGTCCAGCCGCACCCGCTTGCCGTTCGACTCCATGTCGAGCTGCTGCAGATACGCAGGCAGCCGCGCAAGCCGCTGGTCATAGGGGATGATCGCCCGCGAGGGATAGCCGCAGATCACCCGGTGCCAGAAGCCGACGAGGCCGAGCAGCACCGGCAGGTTCTGCCCGAACGGCGCCTCGCGGAAATGCTCGTCCATCCGCGCCGCCCCCGCCAGCATCTTGCGGAAATTCTCCGGTCCCACCGCGATCATCAACGGCAGGCCGATGGCCGACCAGACCGAATAGCGCCCGCCGACCCAGTCCCAGAAACCGAACACGCGCGACTGGTCGATGCCGAAGGCCGCCACCTTGTCGAGCGCCGTCGACACGGCTGCGAAATGCGCGCCCACCGCCTCCTCGCCAAGCTTCTCCGCGACCCACCGCCGTGCGGTCGCGGCATTCGTCATCGTCTCGACCGTCGTGAACGTCTTGGACGCCACGATGATGAGCGTAGTCTCCGGATCGAGCCGGGCCAGCGTGTCAGCAATGTGCGCCGCGTCGACATTCGACACGTAATGCAGCGCCGGCCCGTCATGGTAGGGCGCGAGCGCCAGCGTCGCCATGCACGGCCCCAGGTCGGAACCGCCGATGCCGATGTTCACCACATCGGTGAAGCGCTTGCCCGTGGCTCCCTTCAGCGACCCGGACCGGATGCCGCTGGCGAATTCCTCCATCGCGGCGAGAACCGCCTGCACGTCGGCCATCACGTCCCGGCCCTTGCAGTAGACCGGCCCGCCGGAATGGCGGAGCGCTGTGTGCAGCACGGCGCGATGTTCGGTGATGTTGATTTCCTCGCCCGCAAACATGGCGTCCCGCCGCCCGGCCACGCCTGCCGCCTCGGCGAGCTGCGCCAGCAGCCGCATCGTTTCGTCCGTTACCGCGCACTTGGAATAGTCGAGCGTGAGATCGTCAAGTGAAGCGGAGAAACGGCTGAAGCGCTGCGGATCGGTTCTGAAGGCCTCCCTGAGGTCGAACGAGTGAAACCGGCTCCGGTGTTCCCGTAAAGCTGCAAGTGCATCCGCATAAGCGATCATTCGTACCCTCACTGGCTTGCCGACAACAAATATCGAGACTGAAAACGTGATGCAGAAAATTCAACGAAAGACTCTTGAGAAATAGGGCCTTCATAAGACATCTGTGAAGGCTGTGCGCATCTTTTCTTGGGGGCGGATTTTCTTGTCCTCCACATATGGCCGCTCCCGTTCACCCATTCCTCCACAGATCCGCCGCCACGCCCGCGGCGCGCCGGCTAAAGCAACCAGTTTGCAAACCGTCATCCATGGATTAGCCTTGCTTCCCTATACAACAATGACGGTTGGAGACCTCGCAGATGGCAATGGTAATTGAAGGTGAGGAGCGGATTTCTGCGCCGATCGACGTGGTCTGGCGCGCTCTCAACGATCCGGAGATCCTGAAGGCTTGTATTCCGGGTTGCGAGAACCTCGAAAAGAAATCCGATACCGAGCTGGAAGCGACGGTGACCCTCAAGATCGGCCCCATCAAGGCCAAGTTCAACGGCTCCGTGGAGCTGTCGAACCTCAATCCGCCCTATTCCTACACGATCTCCGGCGAGGGCAAGGGAGGAATCGCCGGCTTCGCCAAGGGCAGCGCCGACGTGACGTTGAAGGAGGATGGCCCCGACACCACGATCCTCACTTACGCGGCCAAGGCCGATGTGGGCGGGAAGATGGCGCAGCTCGGATCGCGCCTGATCGAATCGACATCGAAGAAGCTTGCCGCCCAGTTCTTCGGCGACTTCAACACCCAGGTGAGCGGCGGCGCCTCTGCCGAGGAAGCGACAGCCTGAAGGCACCCCGGCACACCGCGGGCGTTCCTTTCGGCCTCATGGTGAGCCCGTGGGACCATGGGGCCGCCGGTCCCCGCCTGCTTCAACAAGCTCAGTACGCAGGGCGCGGCGAAACGCCTTACTCGAAAACGATTCTAGGTCCGCCCCCCGGCGCCCGCCTGCGCCTTGAGCTGCGCCAGTACCTTCTCGGCGATCTCGCGGTAGACCCTGGCCTGCGCGCCGTCCGGATCGACGGCGACCACCGGCGTGCCGGCGTCCGACTTCTCGCGCACGTCCATTGTCAGCGGAACGCCGCCGAGGAACGGCACGCCGATACGCTCGGCCTCAGCCTTCGCGCCGCCATGGCCGAAAATGTCGTAGCGCTTGCCCGTGTCCGGCGCGATGAAATAGCTCATGTTCTCGACCACGCCGAGGATCGGCACCTCGACCTTGCGGAACATGTTGATGCCCTTACGCGCGTCGATCAGCGCCAGATCCTGCGGCGTCGAGACGATCACCGCGCCCGCCAGCGGCACCTGCTGCGCCATGGTGAGCTGTGCATCACCGGTGCCGGGCGGCATGTCGACGACCAGAACGTCGAGCGGCGCCCATTCCACGTCGCGCAGCATCTGCCTGAGCGCCGACATGACCATCGGCCCGCGCCAGACCATCGGCGTATCTTCCTCCACCAGGAAGCCCATCGACATGGCCTTTACGCCCCATGCCTCGATCGGCTGCATGGTGCGGCCGTCCGTCGTCACCGGCTTCTCCTTGACCCCAAGCAGCTTCTGCATGGACGGGCCGTAGATATCCGCGTCGAGAATGCCGACCTTCTGGCCCAGCGCGCGGAGCGCGATCGCCAGGTTGACCGCCGTGGTCGACTTGCCGACGCCCCCCTTGCCGCTCGCCACGGCGATGATCCAGCGCACGCCGTGAATTTCAGCCTTGGGCGGAATGGTCCCCGCTGCGGGGCCTGCCGGCCGCGACGACTGGGGGGCCGGTCGCGGTGCGGGCTGCGGGCGCGACCGCGGCGCCTCACCCATGCCGCCCTGCCGCTCGGCCGTCAGCGCCACCAGCGCGTTCGTCACGCCGGGGATGGACTTGACCGCCCGCTCCGCCGCCTCGCGCAGGGGCTCCAGCTCCTCGGCCCGCTCGGCGGGCACCGTGATGGAGAAGAATACCTTGCCGTCCGCGATGAAGATCTCGGACACCATGCCGAGCGAAACGATGTCATCCTTGAAGTCCGGACCCTTGATCGTGCTGAGCTTTTCGATGACGGCTTCACGCGTGACGGTCATTTGTCTTGCCTTCAGATTTCTTGGCCGCGAGGGAGCTTGCATTGCCCGGCTGGGCTCTGTGCTGGCCTCTATATGTTCGGGCACCGGCCGGCATTCAACCGGTGCTGAGGCCATGGCTTCATAGACCAGACTGCCCCGAGAACCAAGCATGTATGCGGTCACACCGCGCCCCGCCCTGCCCCGAGCGCGCCCAAGCCCTTTGAATTTTCAGGGATTTCCGCTCGATAGAAAACTGTTATAGATCATTCACCCGGAGGGAGACTGGGACGGATGGTCGAATGATCGACAAGTTGGAATATTTTCTTGTGCTCGCCCGCGAGCAGCATTTTGGCCGCGCCGCCGTGGAGCTTGGCGTGACGCAACCCACGCTGTCGGCTGCGATCAAGCAGCTGGAGGACCAGCTGGGTGTCATGCTCGTCAAGCGCGGCTCGCGTTTCCAGGAGCTGACGCCGGAGGGCCAGCGCGTGCTCGAATGGGCGCGCCGCATCGTCGGCGACGTACGCACCCTGCGCGAGGAAATGCGAACCGCCCGCCGTGGCCTTTCCGGCCATGTCCGCATTGCGGCCATTCCGACCGCGCTCGCCATGGTTCCCTCGATCACCACGCCCTTCCGCGGGAAACATCCGAACGTCACCTTTTCCGTGCGGTCCTGCACGTCCCTTCAAGTGTTGTCCCTGCTGGAAAACTTCGAGATCGATATCGGCATCACATACATTGAGGACGAACCGCTCGGCCGTGTGGTGACGGTCCCGCTGTACTCCGAACGCTACTGCCTCATCACCGCTGTCGGCAACCAGTTCTCCGACCGCGACCACGTCACCTGGTCCGAGGTGGCGGCGCTGCCCCTTTGCCTGCTGACGCCGGACATGCAGAACCGCCGCATCATCGACAAGCATCTGCGTGAGGCCGGCGCCATCGTGCAGCCGACGCTTGAGTCGAACTCGATGATCCTGCTCTTCTCCCACATCCGCACGGGCAAGTGGGCCTCCATCATGCCCATGAACCTGACCGAAGTGCTGGGGCTCGCCGAACCGATACGCGCCATTCCCATCACTGAACCGGACGTTAGCCACCGCGTCGGCGTGGTCGCACTGGAACGCGAGCCGCACACTCCCATGGTATCCGCCCTCCTCTACGAAGCCAGACTGGCGGCAGATCGGCTCCCCGCGCGGGTCTGATAGTTTTTTTCTATCAAGTCACGGATCTGCAATATTGATCATTACCGGCTTCCGGTATCTGATGGCTGGGGAAGCAGCTTTTAGGAGGAGGCATGCCGGCCAATACCGAGATTATCGCATCCGTCACCCCCATCATCGAACGGTGGAAGGACGAGGAAGGTCCGCTCCTTCCGATCCTGAACGGGATCCTGCGCGAGCTCGGTTATGTCCCCCGGGAGGCCATCCCTGTCATTGCTGATGCGCTGAACCTTACGCGTGCGGACGTGTATGGCGTTGTCTCCTTCTATCACGACTACCGGCAGGAGCCTCCCGGCCGGCACGTCCTGAAGCTTTGCCGCGCGGAAGCCTGCCAGGCTCTGGGCGGCGAAGCGGTGGCCGAAAAGCTGCAGAAGCTTCTGGGTGTCCGGTTCGGTGAAACCTCCATCGACGGCTCCGTGACTCTCGAGCCCGTCTATTGCCTTGGTCTTTGCGCCTGCGGTCCCTCCGCCATGCTGGATGGCGAGGTGATCGGCCGCCTTGACGACGACAAGGTGGCAGAGATTGCGGCGGAGGTCCGTTCCTGATGACCCTGAAGATCTACATTCCCCGCGACTCCGGCGCCATCGCGCTTGGCGCGAACGAGGTGGCGCGTGCCCTGAAGGCAGAGATCGCCGCCCGCGGCCTCGACGCCCGCATCATCCGCAACGGCTCTCGCGGCCTCTACTGGCTCGAGCCCATGATGGAGCTGGAGACGCCGGCCGGCCGCGTGGCCTTCGGCCCGGTCAAACCGTCCGACGTTCCTTCGATTCTTGAGCATCACCTTTCCTCCGGCGGCCTCCCCCCACATTCCCTAGACCTGGGCCGTCCGGAGGAACTTCCGTACCTGGCGCGGCAGACGCGCCTGACCTTTGCCCGTTGCGGCGTCATCGATCCGGTATCGCTTGAGGACTACGAGGCCCATGGCGGCCTGCGCGGTCTTCGCAATGCCCTGGCGATGACGCCTGAGCAGATCGTGGCCGAGGTCACGGAATCGGGCCTGCGCGGCCGGGGTGGCGCGGGCTTTCCCACCGGCATTAAGTGGAAGACGGTGCTGGAAGCTGCCGGTCCGCAGAAATACATCGTCTGCAACGCTGACGAGGGCGACTCCGGCACCTTCGCCGACCGCATGATCATGGAAGGCGATCCCTTCGTCCTCATCGAGGGCATGATCATCGCCGGCATCGCCGTCGGCGCCACGAAGGGCTACATCTACCTCCGCTCCGAATACCCGCATGCGGAAGTCACCCTCAACGAGGCCATCGGAGTCGCCCGCAAGGCCGGTCTGCTGGGCCCGAGCGTCCTTGGTTCCCGATATGCCTTCGACCTTCAAGTCCGCATGGGCGCGGGCGCCTATGTCTGCGGCGAGGAAACCGCCCTTCTCGATAGTCTGGAGGGCAAGCGCGGCATGGTCCGTGCCAAGCCGCCGCTCCCCGCCCATGTCGGCTTCCTCGGTCGCCCGACGGTGATCAACAACGTCATTTCGCTGGCTTCCGTCCCGATCATCCTCGACCGCGGTGCGGCCTTTTACCGGGACTTCGGCATGGGCCGCTCGCGCGGCACGATCCCGATCCAGCTCGCCGGCAATGTGAAATACGGGGGCCTGTTCGAGGCCGCCTTCGGCCTGACGCTCGGCGAGATCGTCGACGGCATTGGCGGCGGCACGGCCTCGGGCCGTCCGGTCCGTGCAGTGCAGGTGGGCGGCCCGCTGGGCGCCTATTTCCCGCGCGAGCTCTTCGACACGCCCTTCGACTACGAAGCTTTTGCCGCCAAGGATGGCCTGATCGGCCACGCCGGCATCGTCGTCTTCGACGACACGGTGGACATGCTGAAACAGGCCCGCTTCGCCATGGAATTCTGTGCGGTGGAATCCTGCGGCAAGTGCACGCCCTGCCGTATCGGCTCCACCCGTGGCGTCGAGGTGCTCGACCGCCTGGCCCAGAGCATTGAGCCGGAGCGCCAGCTGGAGATCGTGAAGGATCTCTGCAACACGATGAAGTTCGGATCTCTTTGCGCTCTTGGTGGTTTTACCCCATATCCGGTGATGAGCGCGATCACGCACTTCCCGGAAGATTTCCGCCCGGCGCCCGTGCGCCAGGCCGCGGAATAGGAGATGCGCCATGTGCTTGGTAAATGAAATCGACTACGGCACGCCGGCCTCGAAGTCCGACCGTATGGTCACACTCGCCATCGATGGTCGCGAGGTCACTGTTCCGGAAGGAACATCCATCATGCGTGCGGCCCGCGAGGCGGGCATCGAAGTGCCCAAGCTGTGCGCCAACGATATGGTGAAGGCCTTCGGCTCCTGCCGTCTCTGCCTTGTGGAGATCGACGGTCGCGCCGGCACGCCGGCTTCCTGCACCACCCCTGTTGCGGAAGGGTTGAAGGTTTTCACCACCACCGAGCGGGTCAACGCCATCCGCCGCGGTATCATGGAACTCTACATGTCGGACCATCCGGCGGATTGCCCCGCCTGCGCGGAGGGCGACTGCGAGATGGCCCGTATGGCGGAGAAGGTCGGCCTCACGGAAATCCGTTATGGCCGCGACGGCGAGAACCATGTTGTTCCGCGCATCCATGGCGACGTGAACCCGCATTTCCGCGAGCCGGATCTCTCGAACCCCTACTTCGCCTATGACCCGGCCAAGTGCATTGTCTGCTCGCTCTGCGTGCGCGCCTGCGCCGAGGTGCAGGGTACCTTCGCCCTGACCGTCGAGGGTCGCGGCTTCGAGAGCCGCATTGCCGCGAGCATGAACACCCCCTTCTTCGACTCCGAATGCGTGTCCTGCGGCGCCTGTGTGCAGGCCTGCCCGACCGGTGCGCTGCGCGAGAAATCGGTCATCGAGAAGGGCATGCCGGAATGGTCGGCCGTCACCACCTGCGCCTATTGCGGCGTCGGCTGCAGCTTCAAGGCCGAAATGCGCGGCGAGGAAGTCGTCCGCATGGTTCCCTACAAGGACGGCAAGGCCAACCACGGCCACTCCTGCGTCAAGGGCCGCTTCGCCTGGGGCTACACGAACCACAAGGATCGCATCCTGAACCCGATGATCCGCGAGAAGGTCACCGATCCTTGGCGCGAGGTGACCTGGGAAGAGGCATTTGCTCACATTGCGAAGGAATTCCGCCGCATCCAGTACCAGTACGGCCGCGGCGCCATCGGCGGCATCACCTCCTCCCGCTGCACCAATGAGGAGACCTACCTGGTCCAGAAACTGGTCCGCCAGGGCTTCGGCAACAACAACGTCGACACCTGCGCCCGCGTCTGCCATTCGCCCACGGGCTACGGCCTTCGCATGACCTACGGGACCTCCGCCGGTACGCAGGACTTCGACTCCGTCGATTACTCCGACGTGATCGTGATCATCGGCGCCAACCCCACCGATGCGCATCCGGTGTTCGGCTCCCGCATCAAGAAGCGCATCCGCGAGGGGGCCAGGCTAATCGTCATCGACCCGCGCCGGACAGACCTCGTCCGCAGCCCGCACGTGAAGGCCGACTATCACCTGGCCCTGCGCCCCGGCACCAACGTCGCCGTGCTCACCGCGCTGGCGCATGTGATCGTGTCCGAGGGCCTGGTCAACGAAGCCTTCGTGCGCGAGCGCTGCGACTGGGACGAGTTCCAGGACTGGGCCTCCTTCGTGCTGCAGCCCGAGAACAGCCCCGAGGCCGTCGAGAAGGTCTCCGGCGTCCCGGCCGAGATGATCCGTGCCGCCGCCCGCCTGTACGCCACCGGCGGCAACGCCGCCATCTACTACGGCCTCGGCGTCACCGAGCACAGCCAGGGCTCCACAGCCGTCATGGCCATCGCCAACCTCGCCATGGCGACGGGCAACATCGGCCGCCCGGGCGTCGGCGTGAACCCGCTGCGCGGCCAGAACAACGTGCAGGGTTCCTGCGACATGGGCTCGTTCCCGCACGAGTTCCCGGGCTACCGCCACGTCTCCGACGATGCGACCCGCGCAATCTACGAGGCCCTGTGGGGCGTGAAGCTCGACAGCGAGCCCGGCCTGCGCATCCCCAACATGCTGGATGCCGCCGTCGACGGCACCTTCAAGGGTATCTACATCCAGGGCGAAGACATCCTGCAGTCCGACCCCAATACCAAGCACGTGGCCGCTGGCCTCGCCGCCATGGAATGCGTGGTGGTCCAGGACCTGTTCCTGAACGAGACGGCCAACTATGCCCACGTCTTCCTGCCCGGCTCCACCTTCCTCGAAAAGGACGGCACTTTCACCAACGCCGAGCGCCGCATCAACCGCGTCCGCAAGGTGATGGAGCCAAAGTCCGGCTATGCCGACTGGGAGGTGACGCAAAAGCTTGCCCAAGCCATGGGCCTTGACTGGAACTACACCCATCCGTCCCAGATCATGGACGAGATCGCCGCGACCACGCCGAGCTTCGCCGGCGTGAGCTACGAGCTGCTTGACCGCGTCGGCTCCGTCCAGTGGCCCTGCAACGAGAAGGCTCCGCTCGGCACGCCGGTCATGCACGTCAACGGTTTCGTGCGCGGCAAGGGCCGCTTCATGCGGACGGCCTATGTCGCCACGGACGAGAAGGTCGGCCCGCGCTTCCCGTTGCTGCTGACCACCGGCCGTATCCTGTCCCAGTACAACGTCGGCGCTCAGACCCGCCGCACGGCCAACTCCATGTGGCATCCGGAAGATGTGCTGGAGATCCACCCGCACGATGCGGAGGATCGCGGCATCCGCGATGGCGACTATGTGAAGCTCGCGAGCCGCACGGGCGAAACCACCCTGAGGGCCAGGATCACCGACCGCGTGGCGCCGGGTGTGGTCTACACCACGTTCCACCACCCTGCGACCCAGGCCAACGTGGTGACGACCGAGTATTCCGACTGGGCAACCAACTGTCCGGAATACAAGGTCACGGCCGTTCAGGTCTCGCCGTCCAACGGCCCGACCGACTGGCAGCGCGACTATCGCGAGCACACGGAGAAGAGCCGCCGCATCATCCACGCAGAACCGGCCGAGTAAAAAGCCGGGGCGGAAGCGGTTGGGCAGGACGGTCATGATGAGCCGCAGGCACCGGAGTTTGCACGGTTGGGCGAGGGAGAAAGGGAAGATCTGGCCGTGACTTCCCCCCTCGCCACCTTCCCCCGCATCGCCCGCCGCCGCGACGGCATTCGCGAGGAACCCCGCACCCTTCCGGAGGAAGCGGCCGTCGCCTTTTCATATGGCGGCACCACCCATGCCGTGATGATGGCAACGCCGGCGGACCTCGAGGATTTCGCGCTGGGCTTCAGTCTCACCGAGGGTATCATCGCATCGCCGGATGAGATCGAAACCATCGATGTGCAGGATCTCGGCGTCGGTTTCGACGTGCAGATCCGGCTGAAAGACGCCGCCAACCACCGCTTCGAGGCCCGCCGCCGCCGTCTGGCGGGCCCCGTGGGCTGCGGTCTCTGCGGCATCGAATCCATCGAGGAGGCGATGCGCTCCGTCCCGTCGGTGCCGGGAACAGACGTCCGCCTCGCCCACGACCAGGTTGTCGCCGCCGTGCGCTTTCTCTCCGAGCGGCAGGTGCTCCACAAGGCAACGGGCGCGGTTCACGCCGCAGGACTCTACATGCCCGGCGAGGGCGTTGTCGCCGCCCGCGAGGATGTGGGCCGCCACAACGCGCTCGACAAGCTCGCCGGTGCCCTCGCCCGCATGAACGTGGCCGCGGGAACCGGCGCCGTCGTCATTACCAGCCGCGTCTCAGTGGAGATGGTGCAGAAATCTGCCGCCATCGGCGCGCCGGTCGTCATCGCCGTCTCCGCCCCGACCGCCCTTGCCGTGCGCACCGCGGAGACCGCCGGCATCACGCTGGTCGCCCTGGTTCGCGGCGAGGAGTATGATGTTTTCACCCATTCGGAACGCATAGGAGTGTCTGACCATGTCTCATCATGAGGGCCAGACGACCGACGAACGTCTCGTCTACATGGCGAATCAGATCGCGACCTTCTTCGAGACGCAGCCGGGAGAAAAGGCCGCTGCGGGCGTCGCGGATCACATCAACAGTTTCTGGGAACCGCGCATGCGCAAGCGCTTCCTGGAACTGGTCGAGAGCGGCAATGTCTCGCTGAAGCCCGCCGTCAAGGATGCAATCCCCCTTATCCGCCGCCCCCAGGACGCGGCCTGAGCCGGATGGCCGGTAGGGCAACGGTTTGAAGCTGATTTCGCGGGAATGCCGTAGGCTTGATGGCGCTGGCTGCCGTCTGGTCCTGTTCCGCAGCAAGCGGACGACCAATGAACCGCAGGGCAGCAGAACGACCGACAGGATTTGCGCACGCGCGCCCGCAGGCGGCCAATCGGAGGCTTAGTGCCGCCGCTTCGGACGCAGGCGCACGAGAATGTCCACGTGGGCGATTTCCATGCCCTCGGGCGGCTCCGGCAGATTGGTCACCGACATGTTGCCATCGGGGATGTCAACCAGCCGCTCCTCGCCTTCATAGAAGAAGTGATGATGCTCGGAGGTATTCGTATCGAAATAGGTCCTCGAGCCCTCGACCGGCAGGATGCGCAGCATGCCCGCCTCGGTGAACTGGTGCAGAGTATTGTAGACGGTCGCAAGGGACACCTGGATACCGGCTGCCACCGCCTGCTCGTGCAGTTCCTCCGCCGAAACGTGGCGATGTTCTCCGCTTCCAAACAGAAGTCGGGCAAGGGCTATCCGCTGCCGCGTCGGCCGCAATCCGGCTTCGCGGACGCGGGCTTCCAGTTGGAAGATGTCCTGGTCGGTCAATTCGCTCAAGTCAGCCGCTTCCTTTGCTTGCTCCTTGGGGCGGCGCAAATGCAATGCCGCTTCCCTGATATATTCCGCGAGAATAATCCAATCAATAGCACGCGGAATGTTGATAAGTCGCGGTCATTTCTCCAGGAATTTGCGCTTCCGCGGTTTCCTACCGGAAAGAAGCTGTGATAGGGAGAATGAATACATACCCCTGAGGCATCGGGTGTGAAGTGAGAAGGAATGATGGCGCAGAAGAAATCCAGCTACACCTATGAAGAGCTCCTGGCGTGTGCTCGCGGCGAATTGTTTGGCCTAGGCAATGCGCAGCTTCCCGCGCCTCCGATGCTGATGTTCGACCGGATCACGGAAGTGAGCGAGACCGGTGGCGAGTATGGAAAGGGCTATATCCGCGCCGAATTCGACATCAGGCCCGACCTCTGGTTCTTCCCCTGCCATTTCATCGGCGATCCGGTGATGCCCGGCTGCCTCGGCCTTGATGCCCTGTGGCAGCTGACCGGCTTCTTCCTGGGCTGGCTCGGTGAACCTGGCCGTGGCCGCGCCATTTCCACGGGTGAGGTCAAGTTCAGCGGCATGGTCACGCCGGCCACGAAGAAGGTCGAGTATGGCGTGGACTTCAAGCGCGTCATGCGCGGGCGCCTGGTGCTCGGCATCGCGGATGGATGGTTGAAAGCTGACGGCGAGACCATATACAAGGCTACCGACTTGCGGGTTGGCCTTTTCAGGCAGGATGCTTGATCGAGCCGCCTAACATTCAATTACGCGAGGGTGTCCTTCGGGGTGCCCAAGGAGAGACTATATGAGACGCGTCGTTGTCACGGGCCTCGGCATTGTTTCTTCCATTGGAAATAATGCCCAGGAAGTCACTGCATCCCTGCGCGAGGCAAAGTCCGGCATTTCCTTCTCGGAAGAGTTTGCAGAGCTTGGTTTCCGCTGCCAGGTCTGGGGCGAGCCAAATCTGGATCCGACGGAGCTGGTCGACCGCCGCGCCATGCGCTTCCTGTCCAAGGGAGCAGCCTGGAACCACATCGCCATGGAGCAGGCCATTGCCGACGCCGGCCTGACCGAAAAAGAAATCACCAGCGAGCGCACCGGTATCGTCATGGGCTCTGGCGGCCCATCCACCCGCGCGATCGTCGAGGCGGCCGACATCGTCCGCAAGAACAACAGCCCGAAGCGCATCGGCCCGTTTGCTGTGCCGAAGGCCATGTCCTCGACCGCTTCGGCCACACTTGCCACCTGGTTCAAGATCCACGGCGTGAACTATTCCATCTCGTCCGCCTGCGCGACGTCGTCACACTGCATCGGCAACGCCTACGAGCTGATCCAGTGGGGCAAGCAGGACCTGATCTTCGCTGGCGGCCACGAGGATCTGGACTGGACCATGTCCGATCTGTTCGACGCGATGGGTGCCATGTCCAGCAAGTACAATGACACGCCCGCCACGGCTTCGCGCGCCTATGACGTGTCGCGCGACGGTTTCGTCATTGCCGGCGGCGCCGGCGTCCTTGTCCTTGAGGAACTGGAGCATGCGAAGGCCCGCGGCGCCAGGATCTACGCCGAGGTGGTCGGCTATGGCGCGACGTCCGACGGCTACGACATGGTCGCGCCGTCCGGCGAAGGGGCGGTCCGCTGCATGCGTCAGGCTCTCTCCACGGTTCACGAGCCGATCGACTACATCAACACGCACGGCACCTCGACTCCCGTTGGCGACGCCGCCGAGATCAATGCCCTGCGTGAAGTCTTTGGCGACAATATCCCGCCTACGGCGTCCACCAAGTCCCTTACCGGACACTCTCTTGGTGCCGCCGGCGTTCAGGAAGCCATCTACTCCATCCTGCAGATGCAGGAGCGGTTCATCGCGGAAAGCGCGCACATTACGGAGCTCGACCCTGAGTTCGAGGGCGTGCCGATCGTTCGCAAGCGTATCGACAATGCGAAGATCGACACGGTTCTCTCCAACTCGTTCGGCTTCGGTGGCACCAACGCCACTCTGATCTTCCAGCGTTATAACGGCTAAGAGGAACCCTGCATGGAACTGTTGATGCAAGGCAAGCGCGGGGTGGTGATGGGAGTGGCCAACGACCACTCCATCGCTTGGGGGATTGCAAAGAAGCTTGCCGCCCACGGAGCTGAACTCGCGTTCACCTACCAGGGCGATGCCATTGGGCGTCGCGTGAAGCCGCTGGCCGCCCAGGTCGGTTCGGATTTCATCATGCCCTGCGATGTCGAAGACAGCGCCTCGATCGATGCCGTCTTCGCCGAGCTGAAGGAGCGGTGGGGAACCATCGACTTCCTGGTGCACGCCATCGGCTTCTCCGACCGCAACGAGCTTCGTGGTCTCTATGCCAACACCTCGAAGGAGAATTTCATCCGCACGATGGTGATCTCCTGCTACTCGTTCACGGAGGTCACCCGCAAGGCGGTGGAACTGATGCCCAATGGCGGCTCGGTACTGACGCTGACCTATGCAGGCTCCGTGCGCGTCATGCCGAACTACAACGTCATGGGCGTTGCCAAGGCCGGTCTCGAGGCGAGCGTTCGCTACCTCGCCAATGACTTCGGTCCGCGCGGCATCCGCGTGAACGCCATTTCGGCGGGCCCCGTCCGCACGCTTGCCGGTGCCGGCATTGCCGACGCGCGCCACATCTTCTCCTACCAGCAGCGCAACTCGCCCCTCCGCCGCAGCATCACCATTGACGATGTTGGCGGCTCCGCCCTTTACCTCCTGTCCGAGCTGGCGGCGGGTGTCACGGGCGAGATCCACTACGTGGACGCGGGCTACAACATCGTCTCGATGCCCGTGCTCGAGGAACTGAAGGCGAGCGGCGAGGCCCAGGAACGTGCCGAGGCGGCTGCTGCAGCCGCGGCGCTCTCCAACGCGAAGTAGCAGCCACATTCTGACGACGAAAAAGCCGCCCGTTGAGGCGGCTTTTTTGCATGTATGGACGACACCTGAAACAGCCCGGGAAAGCGGGGACCGTTCGCCCGTCTGAAATGGCTGTTGCCGCAGCCAGTCAAGCCCATTTTTCCTGTTTGCATCAGCCGGCTCGGCTCTTCTGCTTCTGCTCCCAACAGCCTGGCAACCTCGTACACGTGGCGGTTGTTCTCTTAAACGTCAACAACCGTCTGGCATTACCTTAACGCCGTCCCCACAGCACCTTGTAGGTGTCATTCCCCCTGATCTCGCCGTGATCCGCAAAATGCTCCTTGAACACCGCCTCATAGGGCAGGCCGCGGTTGGCGACGAGGAACAGCCGCCCTCCCGGCTTGAGCGCCCCTGCGGCCACCCGGATCATGGCCTGACCGAGTTCCGGCTGCGCCGAGCGCGACTGGTGGAACGGCGGATTCATTACGATCGCATCGTAGCGCTCGGCAACCGGCTCGGTTGCCAGATCGTGCCAGAAGAAGCGGGCCGGCTTGCCCGGCGCCATGCGTGCGAAGTTCCGTTCGGCCGCGTCCAGCGACCGCTTGTGAGCCTCATAGAGGTCCACACCCGCGATCTCGTACTGTTTCGCGATCTCAACCGCGAGATACCCCCATCCGGCGCAGAAGTCGGCCACCCTGCCCGCCGACGCGACGAGTTTCTCCGGCAGACACTCGAGCAGAAGGCGGGATCCTTCGTCGATCCTCCCCTCGGAAAAACCACCGGATGCCGTCTCGAAACCTTCCGGCGTGAACAGGGGCTCGGGTCTCAGCTGCTCCAGAACGGATGTCGAGATCTCTTCGGGCCGCACGATCCAGAACACCACGCCGTGGTGCTTGGACATGTGGGCGGCAACCGGCACGATCCCCCCAATGCGCTTGGCGAAGCTTGGCGCGCCGTCCTTCTTGGTGCCTGCAGCCACGATCAACCCGCCGGGCTTCACCCGCGCCAGCGCCTCGCCGATGAGCCGTTCGTTCTCCCGCCGGTGACGGCTGAGCAGTACAAGGGCCAGGTCGAAACCGCCCTCGCCCGCCTCCGCGACAGTGCGGATGCCTGACCGCACAAGCGCAAGATGATCCGGACGGAAATCCTGTACCGCGACCACGTCCGCAGCGCTCTCATCCGGCATGCGGAAGCCAGCGCCGGCACCGAGCACCAGCACGCGCTGTCCGGCCTGCGGCACGTCGAGGATTCCACGCTCGAAGGGGAACAGCAGTGTAGGCAAACCTTCGTTCATGATGAACTCCCGCATTTGTATCCCGTGAGATGGTTGAATCATGGGACGGTCCGCGACAGGCACGCGGGCATCTTCCGTCCGCAACGGTCCGACAGCCCCATATAGCAAAAGGGCGCGGAAGACCGCGCCCTCTGTCAGATCCTGCAGGCAAGATCAGCCCTGGGCGGCCTGATCTTCCTTCTTGTCCTTCTCGCGGACGATTTCCTTGCCAGTCTTCTGGTCCACGACCTTCATCGACAGGCGAACCTTGCCGCGCTCGTCGAAGCCCAGCAGCTTCACGAACACCTTGTCGCCTTCCTTGACGACGTCCGTGGTCTTCTGCACGCGCTCGCTGGAGAGCTGCGAGATATGGACCAGGCCGTCGCGCGGGCCGAAGAAGTTCACGAAGGCGCCGAAGTCGGCCGTCTTCACCACCGTTCCCTCGTAGATCTCGCCAACTTCCGGCTCGGCCACGATGGAGTGGATCCACTTGCGGGCCGCCTCGATCTCCTTCGCGTTGGAGGAGGCGATCTTCACCGTGCCGTCGTCCTCGATGTTGATCTTGGCACCGGTTTTCTCGACGATCTCGCGGATCACCTTGCCGCCCGTGCCGATCACGTCGCGGATCTTGTCGGTCGGGATCTGCATCACCTCGATGCGTGGCGCGAACTGGCCGAGTTCCGAACGGCTCTCGGTGATGGCCTTGGCCATCTCGTTCAGGATGTGCATGCGGCCTTCACGGGCCTGCTCGAGGGCGATCTTCATGATCTCCTCGGTGATGCCGGTGATCTTGATGTCCATCTGCAGCGAGGTGACGCCCTGGTCCGTACCGGCGACCTTGAAGTCCATGTCACCGAGGTGGTCCTCATCGCCCAGGATGTCGGACAGAACCGCAAAGCGGTCGCCTTCCTTGATGAGGCCCATGGCGATGCCGGCTACCGGCTTGGCGAGCGGCACGCCGGCGTCCATGAGGGCCAGCGAGGTACCGCAGACCGTCGCCATCGACGATGAACCGTTGGACTCGGTGATCTCGGAGACCACGCGGATCGTGTACGGGAACTGCTCCTGCGTCGGCAGCAGCGGATGGACTGCTCTCCATGCCAGCTTGCCGTGGCCGATCTCGCGGCGGCCCGGCGAACCGAGGCGACCGGCCTCGCCCACCGAGTACGGCGGGAAGTTGTAGTGCAGCATGAAGGTTTCTTTGTAGGTGCCGGTGAGCGAGTCGACGTACTGCTCGTCCTCGCCGGTGCCCAGCGTGGCCACCACCAGCGCCTGCGTTTCGCCGCGTGTGAACAGCGCGGAACCGTGCGTACGCGGCAGAACGCCGACCTCGGCGACGATCGGGCGGACCGTCTTCAGGTCGCGGCCGTCGATGCGCGTGCCGGTGTCGAGGATGTTCCAGCGGACGATCTTAGCCTGCAGGGCCTTGAACACCGTCGCGACCTGCTCGGCGTTCCACTTGCTCTCGGCCTCTTCGTCCTCGGGAAGGAAGATGGACTTCACCTTGGCCTTTGCAGCGTCGACGGCGGCATAGCGCTCCTGCTTGTCGACGATCTTGTAGGCGGCGCGCAAGTCATCCTCGATGACCTTGCGCATCTCGGCCTCGAGCTCGCTCAGGTCCTCGGGGAGGAACTCGCGCGGCTCCTTCGCCGCGACCTCGGCCAGCTTGATGATTGCGTCGATCACCGACTGGTAATGGCGGTGACCGAACATCACGGCGCCGAGCATCACGTCTTCCGGCAGCTGCTGGGCTTCCGACTCGACCATCAGCACGGCCTCGGACGTACCGGCCACGACGAGGTCAAGCTTCGATTCCTCCATCTCGTCGATATGCGGGTTCAGCACGTACTCGCCGTTGATGTAGCCCACGCGGGCAGCACCGATCGGGCCCATGAACGGCACGCCGGACAGCGTCAGCGCGGCCGAGGTGGCGACCATCGCCAGGATGTCCGGATCATTCTCCAGGTCGTGCTGGAGAACCGTCACGATGACCTGGGTCTCGTTCTTGTACCCTTCCACGAACAGCGGACGGATCGGGCGGTCGATGAGACGCGAGACCAGCGTCTCGTTCTCGGTCGGACGGCCCTCACGCTTGAAGTAACCGCCGGGGATCTTGCCGGCTGCAAACGACTTTTCCTGATAATTGACGGTCAGCGGGAAGAAGTCCTGGCCCGGCTTCGGCTCCTTGGCGGAGACGACGGTCGCCAGAACAACGGTCTCGCCGTAGGTCGCCAGAACGGCGCCATCGGCCTGCCTTGCGATCTTGCCCGTCTCGAGGATGAGCGGACGCCCACCCCATTCGATCTGTACTTTATGTTCCTTGAACATGTCTTGTCCTTACGTATTGGACTGCTGCCACCGTGGCGCAGCCCGTCTTCCAGTTCGCGGACCAGTCATGGGCAAGACAACAGGGAGCTTGTGCTGTTACGGCAAGCGACCTGCAATCCTGCCCCATGACCTATCCATTTCAGCCTCGCGTCGAACGCGAACTTCATTCTTGAAAGCGGGCCTTTCCGCAGAAAGGCCCGCTTTCAGTATTAGCGGCGCAGACCCAGCTTTTCGATCAAGGCCTGGTAGCGCGCCTCATCCTTCCTCTTCAGGTAGTCGAGGAGGCGGCGGCGCTGCGAAACGAGCTTCAGGAGGCCACGGCGGGAATGGTTGTCCTTCTTGTGGTCCTTGAAGTGCTCGGTCAGGTTCTTGATGCGCTCCGACAGGATGGCAACCTGCACCTCGGGCGAACCGGTGTCGCCGTTGGCGGTTGCAAAAGCCTGCAGGATCTCTTTCTTGCGCTCAGCAGTAATCGACATCGAAAGTCCTTTCTAATTACAGGAGGATAAAGCCGCCCATAGCCGAGATGTCGTCCAGCCAGGGTCGCAGGCCATGCACCATGCACGCCGATATCTGGCGCATATAGGCTATTGTGCAGCGATTTGCTACAAAAAACCGCGGGCGGACTGCGGATATTTCACTCCGCCACGGCTGTCTGGGCAATGACATGCTCCGGCGCGATGCGTGCCACGGGTATCCTGAAGATGCACTCCAGTCCGTTCGGATGGAAGTTGCGCTCTATCTCCGCTTCAAAGCTTCCCCCGAGCATCCGCTCGATGATTTCGGTGCCGAACCCCCTGCGATTGACCGGTTTGCGACGCGGACGGTTGACCTGTTCCCGCCAGATGAACACCAGCCGTTCGCCATCCATCGTCCAGGAGACATGGACGCTGCCGCCTGCCGAGGAAAACGCGCCATACTTGGACGCATTCGTGGCCAGTTCGTGGATCGCCAATCCGATCGTCTGGGCCGCCTGGTTCGCCAGACGGAAGGTCGGGCCGTCGAGGGACAGCCGTTCAGCTTCCTCGGGTCTGAAGGGCTCCACTTGCACCGTGATCAGCTCCCTGAGCTCCACGCCGGCGGCGCCTCCCGCGATCAGCAGGTCGGTCGAGCGCGCCAGGCCGTAGAGCCGTTTCTGGAAGGAGTCCAGGAAGGATGGCAGCGACCGCGCATGACGCGCGTTCTGCTTTGCCATCGACGAGACGACGGTCAGCTGGTTCTTGGCCCGATGGGCAACCTCCCGCATCAGCAGACGGATTTCGTTTTCCGCATGCTTGCGGTTCCTTGCGGCCTCCGCCAGGGCGCTTGAGACCGTGGTCATTTCCGCCACCGGATAGACATGGGCCATCACCGTCTCGCCGGAACCAACCCGCCGCGCATCCGCCGCAAGCTCGCGCATCGGGCGCGTAATCTGCCGGCCCACGAGCCAGGCGGTGATCGTTGCAATGGCGATGACGATGACGCTCCCGCCGAGCAGCAGCAGCAACGTCTTGCGCATGGGAGCCTCGATCACCGAGACCGGCGCCCAGACCACCACACGCCAGCCGCTGAAATTCGATTCATCCGTAACGATGAGGTAAGTCTCCTTGTCGCGCGGATTGGTGCTGGTTGCCAGCTGCATCGACCGCCCGCCGTCGATCGAGATGAAGAAGGGGCGACCGACGAGATCGGTCCCCGCGGTCGACGCCGCCACCCTGTTTTCCCTGTCCAGGAGCGTTGCGTTCCAGCCCCCCCGCAGGCGGTGCTGCGACAGCGTCGAGGCCAGCGAATTCACTTCCTGGGTGAGGATCAGCAGCTTTGGTTCCTGGTTGGGCAGGAACACGGGCAGGATCACGTCGAACACCCACTTTCTCGACACCGGACCGAAGAAGATGTCCGAAATCGAGGTGGCTCGCGATGCCAGTGCCGCTTCGGCAAGATGCGGGTTGCCTGGCGGCCCGAGCGCCGTGCCATAGGGCACGAGCGTGTTCAGCAGCTGGTTGAAACGATTGTCCACCAGGGCGAGGTGCGAATTCGTGCCCTTCAGGGCATCCGTCGCACGCTTGTAGAAGTTCGGCATGTCCTGCTCAAGCAGCGTCGGCGACGAAGCCATGATACGCAGCGTCGTCATCACGCCGTTCAGCTCGCGGTCAACCGCCTCCGCTATGGATGCGGCCATACCCGCGGCCAGGGTGGCGGCGATCTCGCGCTGTGCGAGGTCGTTGCGCTTGATGAGCACCGCCGAAATCCCGAGCGCCGGAATGATGATGGCAGCAATCAGCAGAGACAGGAAGACGCCAATGGGCTTGGGTCCCGCCCACCATGCAAGGAAGCGTTGGACAGACCGTCCCGGGGCCCAGCCCTCCCGATATGTTTGCTCGGCTCCTGCTTCCTGCATCGCACATCCAACCGGTTTCGCACATTAATGCAGAAACGACGGAACCGTTGCAATCAAAGCCCGCGTCACTTTGGCAAGTCGAGCAGAAATTTCAATGAGTTATCCGGAAAAAGACAATGATTTTCGACTATTGTACTGCTCCGTCACACCATTTCCCTCATGCTTGTCAGGAACATGACTGACGAAGACTGCTCATTTTCGGGCTGATCTCCATGCGAAAATGGCGCGAGAATTCTTCCCGCGCCACTGGAATGACTGTTACCGGTACGGATCTGCCGAGGCGGCGCCGTCAGGCCGAAAAGACCCTACGTGGTTTGAACATACCCTGCTCGATCACGCCGATGGCGAGCAGCCTGCCGCGAACGCTGGCCCAGGCCTCCGGAGCCTCGATCGGCGCGTTGCGTCCGCGAACAATGACGGGATTGCCCATGCGGACACGCTGGGCGGCATCCTCGTGCAGCGGCACTTCGGGAATGCCTTCCATGGCCGCCTCGGTGCCGAGCAGGTACTGGTCGAGGATTGCGAAGCGCTCCTCCTCGTCGGCAGCCTCGTTAGCCGCTTCGACGAGCGTGTCCAGCGCCACCATATGGTCTTCCGTGAAGGGATAGACCTCCGTCCGGCGCAGATCCGAAATGTAGCCGTAGCAACCGAGGTCACGGCCCATGTCACGCGCGAGCGACCGCACGTAGGTGCCCTTGCCGCACTCGACTTCCATCACCACGCGGTCAACATCCGGCACGTCCACGATATCGAGACGCAGGATTTCCACTTCGCGCGGTGCGATCTCGACCTCGGCGCCCTCCCGAGCAAGGTCGTAGGCCCGCTCGCCGTCGATCTTGATGGCCGAGAAGGTCGGCGGCACCTGCATGATCACGCCCGTGTACGTCGACAGCAGCGCCTCGATCTCCTCGCGCGTGGGCCGCTTGTCGGATGTCTTGGTGACGGACCCCTCCAGGTCATCGGTCGTCCGCTCCTCGCCCCACGTGATCGTGAACCGGTAGACCTTCACGCCATCCATCACGTAGGGAACGGTCTTGGTGGCATCGCCCAGGGCGATGGGAAGCAGGCCGGATGCCAGTGGATCGAGCGTGCCGGCATGGCCGGCCTTCTGCGCGCCGAAGAGCCACTTGATCTTGGAGACGGCATCCGTGGAGCCCATCTTGTAGGGCTTGTCCAGCACAATCCATCCGGAAACGGGCCTGCCTTTTTTCTTGCCTCTTCGCGCCATCAACGATCTCTTTCATTCACACGGGGCAGTCAGGCTTCCAGAACCCTGAACGGCCCCAACCTGTTTGTCTTTTTTCGCGGCTCTGCCCGAAAACCGGCAGCCGGCTTTCCGCGAACCGCCTCACGATAACCTTCCGAATGGCCTCCCGGTGCCCGAGCCGGGCAGCGCACGGGGCGGCATGTTTGCGGAAGATGGTGCTTCAGGAGAAATTACTCTTTTTCACCCTCGTCATCATCCTGGCCCAAATCCCTGGAGACTTCGGGCGACCGGAGCAGACGATCGATCTTGGCGAAATTGTCGAAGCTGGTGTCGATGCGGAACCGGAACTCCGGCATGTATTTCATCTGCTTGAGGTCTGCCGCCGCACGGCCGCGGATGAAGCGGGCCAGGCGGTTGAGAGCGGCCACCACCGCCTCCTTGTCGCCGCCGAGCGGCGACACGAAGGCCGTGGCGATCTTCAGATCCGGCGACATCCGCACTTCCGAAACGGAAATGACAACGCCCTCAAGCGCGGGATCCCGCAGCGTCTCACGCTGAAAGATCTGCGCAAGTGTATGGCGGACCTGTTCGCCTACGCGAAGCTGGCGCTGTGAAGGAGCGTTGGACATGGCGAATCTTCTTGAAAATCAGTGCCCACGGATGCCCCAACGGGCACCCGTGACGCAGACCAGTCTATCCCTGAAGCAGGCCGCCACCGCTGCCGGTGGCGGCTGGACACATCAAAGCGTGCGGGTGATGTGCTCGACGCGGAACGCCTCGATGATGTCGCCCACGCGGATGTCTTCGTAATTCTCGAAGGCCATGCCGCACTCCTGCCCCGCCGGCACTTCCGAGACTTCGTCCTTGAAGCGCTTGAGGGTCTTGAGCTTGCCTTCGTGAATGACGACGTTGTCGCGGATGAGGCGGACACCTGCGCCACGCTCGACCTTGCCTTCGGTGACGCGGCAGCCGGCGACCTTGCCCACCTTGGTGATGTTGAAGACCTCGAGGATCTCCGCATTGCCGAGGAAGGTCTCGCGCCGCTCCGGCGTCAGCAGGCCCGACATCGCCGCCTTGATATCATCAATAAGGTCATAGATGATGTTGTAGTAGCGGATTTCGATGCCGGCGCGCTCCGCCGCGTCACGCGCCTGCTTGTTGGCGCGGACGTTGAAGCCGATGATCGCCGCCCCTGCCGTCTCGGCCAGTGAGACGTCGCTCTCGGTAATGGCGCCCGCGGCCGAATGCACGATCCGCGCACGCACCTCGTCGGTGCCGAGCTTCTCGATCGCCGCGACGATCGCCTCCACCGAGCCCTGGACATCCGCCTTGACGATGAGCGGGAACTCCTTGAGACCGGCGCGCTGCAGCTGGGACATCATCTGCTCCAGCGAGCCGCGCTGGCCGGCCTGGCGGGCGACGGCGCGCTCGCGGGCCTTGCGCGTGCGATACTCGGAAATCTCGCGGGCACGGGCCTCCGAGTCGACCACCGCGAAGCGGTCGCCCGCCTGCGGCGTGCCCTGCAGGCCAAGTATCTCCACCGGCGTGGACGGGCCGGCGGCCTTGATCTGCTGGCCGCGGTCGTTGATGAGTGCGCGCACGCGGCCCCACTCGTTGCCGGCCACGATGATGTCGCCGGGGTGGAGCGTGCCCTTCTGCACCAGCGCCGTGGCAACGGGACCGCGACCGCGGTCGAGCTTCGCCTCGACGATGGCGCCTTCGGCCGTGCGGTTCGGGTTGGCCTTCAGCTCCAGAATTTCCGCCTGCAGCAGGATCGCCTCGAGCAGCTTGTCCAGGTTGATCTTCTTGAGCGCCGAAACCTCGACATCGAGGACATCGCCGCCCATGGACTCCACGAACACCTCGTGCTGGAGGAGCTCCGTGCGGACCTTCTGCGGATCGGCCTGAGGCTTGTCGATCTTGTTGATCGCCACGATGATCGGAACGCCGGCCGCCTTCGCGTGGTTGATGGATTCGACCGTCTGCGGCATCACGCTGTCGTCAGCGGCCACCACCAGCACGGCGATGTCCGTCACCTGAGCGCCGCGGGCGCGCATGGCAGTGAAGGCCTCGTGGCCGGGCGTGTCGATGAAGGTGATGAGCTGGCCGTTCTGCTCGATCTGATAAGCGCCGATATGCTGGGTGATGCCGCCAGCCTCGCCCCCGGCCACATTGGCATGGCGCAGGGCGTCGAGCAGCGACGTCTTACCGTGGTCGACGTGGCCCATGATCGTGACGACCGGGGGACGCGGAACCAGCGTGGACGGATCGTCCTCAATGTTGAACAGGCCTTCCTCCACATCGGATTCGGACACGCGCTTGACCGTGTGGCCGAAGTCGGTAGCCACGAGTTCCGCCGTGTCGGCGTCGATCACATCGCCGGGCTTGATGATCTGGCCCTGCTTCATGAAGTACTTGACCACGTCCACCACGCGCTCTGCCATGCGCTGGGCCAGCTCCTGAACCGTGATGGTCTCGGGCAGGACGACCTCGCGGACGACCTTCTCGCGCTGCTCCTGCTGCTGGGCGCGCTTAAACTTCTCCTGTCGGCGGCGCATCGCCGACAGCGAGCGGCTGCGGCCGCCTTCCTCATCCGACGTCAGAGCGGAGTTGAGCGTGAGCTTGCCGCGACGGCGGTCCTCCACGCCCTTCTTGACCGGACGGCTGACCGCTTCCTTGGCCGGGCCGCGGCGCGGATCGATCTCGTCGTCATCGTCGAGCAGCTTCTTGCCCGGCACCTTGGCGGCGGGCTTGGCCGGAGCGGCCTCTTCGGCGGGACGCACGGGACCACCGGCCGGACGACGCCCAGCATCGGCCGGTCGGGCACCCTCGGCGCGCTGAGCCTGCGGCTGCGGACGGCGCGCCTCGGCACCCCCCGTCTGCGCGGGGGCAGCGGCGGCGCGACGGGCTGCCTCTTCCTCAGCGCGGGCGCGGGCGTCGGCTTCCGCCTTCAGACGGGCCTCTTCCTCGGCCTGACGGCGCGCGGATTCCTCGGCCTCCCTGCGGCGGCGCTCTTCCTCTTCGGCGCGGCGCTTGGCTTCAAGCTCGGCGGCGCGGCGGCGTTCTTCAGCCTCACGCAGCTTGGAGTCCTGCAGAGCGCGGCGGCGAGCTTCGATCTCGCTCGGCGACAGCTCGTTCAGAACCACGCCGGTCCGCTGCTGCGGACGCGGGGTCTCGCGGCGCGGCTGCTGCTGCGCCTGCTGCGAAGCGGCAGGACGCGGCTTGGGTGCAGGCGCAGAAGGTTCCGGGCTGCCGTCGGGGCGCGAAAATTTGCGCTTCTTGGTTTCGACGACGACAGCCTTCGTGCGTCCATGCGAAAAACTCTGCCGCACAGTTCCCTGTTCGGGGCGCTTGAGCGTCAGCGTCTTCTTCGGATTGACGCCGAGCGTCTTGTCTTCACCAGTCTTACTATCAGTCATTCCCTATCCTCTGCGGCTCCCGCCGCGGCCGACGCCAGATTATCGTGACCTTCGCCCCGATATGCGGCAAGCATCTTCATGCGTTTCAGCGCTGCCTCGCCAGCGCCCTGGCCAAGCACCGCTGCATGTATCACATTTGTTGCCCCCATGGCCAAACTCATTTCCTCGGAGGAAAAAAGTTTGAACGCCGGCACCCGATGTCCGCAGGCATGGGCCACCGCCTTCCGAGCGGCAAGTATCTTGCGGACTCCGTCGGGCGATGCGTCAATCGCATGAACAACCGCGATTGCTTTACCGCTGCGCACGGCAGCATCCACTTTCGTCGCTCCCAATGCCACGGCTCCGGCCTTTCGCGCAAGACCAAGAGCGCCCAAAGTTGACGATACCATGAGAGAATCGACCATTTCGGCCAAATTCTCCGGCACGACAACCGGCGCTCTCAGCGCTTTTGCAAACAGGTTTCGGGCCGCGGCCTTCTCTACCAGGTGCCTTTCGGCAACAACCCAACAGCCACGTCCGGGCAGCTTGTGCTTGAGATCAGGAACGACCGTACCGTCGGGCCCCGCGACGAACCGGATCATTTCGTCCGGATCCCGCGTTTCCCGTGTCACTATACATGTGCGGTCGTTCATCTGATTTCGCAAGACCTGACGCTGCCCGAACCATCACTTATTCGTCCGACGCTGCGGCGACTGCGGCATCGGCCTCGTCGTACGAGCCCTCTTCGCCCTCATCGGCCGCACCGGCCTCTTCCTCGGAAATCCAGCCAGCCTTGACGCGGGCGAACACGATCATCTGCTCGGCTTCGGCGCGGGACACATCGAACTTCGACAGGACGCCCTCGATTACCTTGGTCTCGCCGTCCTTCCGCTCCTTCCAGCCGATCAGGTCGTCAGCCGAGTAGCCGGCGAAATCCTCGATGGTCTTGACGCCATCCTCGCCGAGAGCCACCAGCATGGCCGTGGTCATGCCGGGGATCTCCCGCAGCTCGTCCTGGACGCCCAGCTGCCTGCGGCGCTCGTCCAGCTCCGCCTCCTGGCGCTCCAGGAACTCCCGGGCACGGGTCTGGATCTCGGCGGCGATGTCCTCATCGAAACCGTCGATCGAGGAGATCTCGCTCGGCTCGACATAAGCCACTTCCTCGATGCTCGTAAAGCCCTCGGAGGCAAGCACCTGGCCGACCATCTCGTCGACGTCGAGAGCTTCCATGAAGAGCTTCGAGCGCTCGGTGAACTCCTTCTGGCGGCGCTGCGATTCCTCTTCTTCGGTCAGGATGTCGATATCCCAGCCGGTGATTTGCGAAGCAAGGCGCACGTTCTGGCCGCGGCGGCCGATGGCGAGCGACAACTGGTCGTTCGGAACCACCACCTCGATGCGCTCGGCATCCTCGTCGAGCACCACCTTGGACACCTCGGCCGGCTGCAGCGCGTTGACGATGAAGGTCGCCGGGTTCTCGTTCCACGGTATGATGTCGATCTTCTCGCCCTGCAGTTCGGCAACGACGGCCTGCACGCGGCTTCCGCGCATGCCCACGCAGGCGCCGACCGGGTCGATGGAGGAATCGTGGCTCACCACGGCGATCTTGGCGCGCGAGCCCGGATCGCGGGCGACCGACTTGATCTCGATGATGCCATCGTAGATCTCCGGCACTTCCATCGTGAACAGCTTCGCCATGAACTGCGGATGGGTGCGCGACAGGAAGATTTGCGGGCCACGCGGCTCGCGGCGCACGTCATAGATGTAGGCGCGCACGCGGTCGCCGTACTTGAACGTCTCGCGCGGGATCAGCTCGTCGCGGCGGATGATGCCCTCGCCACGGCCGAGGTCCACGATGACGTTGCCGTATTCGACGCGCTTCACCGTGCCGTTGACGATCTCGCCGATACGGTCCTTGAACTCCTCGTACTGCCGGTCACGCTCGGCCTCGCGCACCTTCTGCACGATCACCTGCTTGGCCGACTGCGCCGCGATACGGCCGAAGTCCATGGGCGGCAGCTGCTCGGCGATGAAATCGCCGATCTGCGCATCGGGATTGCGGCCGCGGGCCTCCTCGAGAGAGATCTGGCGCGCCGGCTCCTCGACAGTCTCGACCACCTCCATCAGGCGCTGCAGCTTCATCTCACCCGTCTGCGGGTTGATGTCGGCGCGGATGTTGGTCTCCTGGCCATAGCGCGAGCGCGCAGCCTTCTGGATCGCGTCTGCCATCGCCTGGAGGACGATGGTCTTGTCGATGGACTTCTCGCGCGCTACGGCTTCCGCAATCTGAAGAAGCTCAAGTCTGTTTGCGCTGACTGCCATTTCTATTCTCCCTTCGGGGTAGGCCGGCCGTCACCAGCCCTGCATGTAAGTCCTGTTTGAGATACCTCTGAAAGCCTGACCGGCATTCTGCACCTGCCACGGACCGGAGCGGTTCCAGGGAAAGGCTGAACCGGCTCCATCCGGAACCGCGAAAGCAGGTCAGTGCTCGGTTGCAGCATCCGTTTCGTCGCCATCCTCGCCGGACTTGCGCCCGCGCCGCGCGCGCTTTTCCTTCTTGAGCGCCTGCTTGATCAACGCATCGGTCAGAATGAGCTTTGCTGCTGACATAGCGTCGAAGGGGATAGAAACAAGCGGGTCCTCCCCCTCGTCAACCTTGTCGCGCTCGAACCGGATGCCGTTTTCCTCAACGGAAACCACCGCGCCGCGGAAACGCTTGCGGCCGGCCACAAGGATCGACGTCTCGATGCGCGCAAGGTGGCCGACGGCGTTGACGAAATCGTCCCGCCGCACCAGAGGCCGGTCGATGCCGGGCGACGACACCTCGAGCTGATACGACCCCTCGATCGGATCCTCCACGTCGAGCGCAGGCGACACCGCGAGACTTACCTGCTCGCAGTCGTCCACCGTCATCGTTCCGTCCGGGCGTTCCGCCATGATCTGCAGCGTCAGGCCGTCCTGCTGGAGCAGCTTGACTCGCACGAGCCTGTAGCCCACGGCATTGATGACCGGCGCAACGATGGCTGCAACGCGCGCCTCCAGGCCGGTTTCTTTGATGATGCGATCGTCCTGCATCGCAATGGGCACCTTTCTGCACGGCCGGCTAACAAAAAAGAGCGGGACCCGGGGGACCCACTCTTCGTCATAACGACCAAGAATTTGCGCCTTATATAACGCCAACGGGAGTTGCTTTCAAGCAAACTTTGCCCCGCTGGCAACCCGGCGCCCGACCACCCACCACATACACGCACCGCACGCCTCGACGCCCCGCCTGCGGACAGCATTTTGTGCGATGCACAATTGCATGGATGCGATGCCGAAACGGCACTGCTAAACGCAAGACACGCGTCCTATATAGAGGTCACAAGGATTGTGCATCGCACAAAACCCAGCCATCAGAGGAGCGAACGAGATGAAGAACAGGGCTTTCACGGTCGGCGGCTTTCTGGACACCGTAGCCAGCGCCATTGCAGTTTCCAACGCCGTACGCGAGAACCGTATGCCGCGCGCCAGTGATCTGGTCCGCCTTGGCATCAACCCCGGCCAGTTCAGCGGGATCAAGACCTACAGGAACTAAGGCTCCCTGAATTCTCCTGCCAGGAGCCGGGCCCCCAGGCTTCAAGCTTGACCGGCCCGCCGTAGCCAAAGGCTTCGCGCTTTCGCAAGGCTCCGGATTGCCAATTTCCTCCACCCGCAAGGGCCGCAACGGCCCTTGGGAGGGAAATTGAGCCGTCACCGGTCGGGACGGCGCACGAATGTCAGATAGGCAGGCGTTCTGCCTTCGCGCAATGCCTTGGCCTCGTATCGCGTACCGGGCCAGTTCTCATAGGGCTTTCGCCAGCTGTCCGCGCTATCGGCGATCCATTCAAAGGCGCCATGATCCCGGCAGTGGATCAGCGTCCAGTTCACATACGTATCGATGTCCGACGCGAACCGGAAAGTGCCGCCGGGCTTTAGCACCCGCGCGAACCGGTCCAGGTTTGTCTGGTTGACGAAGCGCCGCTTCCAGTGCCGCTTCTTCGGCCACGGATCCGGATAGAACAGGTCAATTCCGTCCAGACACGCATCCGGCAGCCAGTCGAGCAGCTGCGTGGCGTCGTCATCATAAAGCCGCAGATTGCCCGGAACGCGCTCGCCGAGCGCCGTCAGCAGCTTTGCCATCCCGTTGACGAAAGGCTCCACACCGATGAAGCCTGTGTCCGGCCTGCGCTCCAGGTGGGCGAGCAGATGCTCGCCGCCGCCGAAACCAATCTCCAGCCAGAACCGTTCCACCGGATCGCGGAACAGCACCCCCAGGTTCTCAGGCGCCTTTTCCTGCAAGTTGATCTTGAGCTGCGGCAGGACCGAACCCAGCGCCTCGCTCTGGTTCGGCCGCAGTCGCTTGCCGCGACGGCGGCCAAAGAAGGCCTCCGTGGCCCGTTCAGGATGGCTTTCGGCCATATCGTTCACTTTTTGAATGCTCTCTTCAGGAGCAGTTCAGGCGCCCTGAACTGCTCCGATAGTCTTTTGTTTTCGCAATTCGGTAAAGGGGCAATACCCCCGGCCGCGCTAGGCTGCCAGCGCGGTTGCCTGGCGCAGGGCCTTCACCAGATCGAGGCGTTCCCACGAGAACGACCCGTCCCTGCCCGGCTTGCGGCCGAAGTGACCATAGGCAGCCGTCTTGGCATAGATCGGCCGGTTGAGGTCCAGCTTTCTGCGGATGCCGGTCGGCGACAGGTCCATCACCTGCCGGATAGCCATCTCCACGGCTTCTTCCGAAACCTTGCCGGTTCCGTGCAAATCCACGTAGATCGACAGCGGCTGCGCCACGCCAATGGCGTAGGAGAGCTGGATCGTGCAGCGATCTGCGAGGCCCGCGGCAACCACGTTCTTGGCGAGATAGCGTGCGGCATAGGCCGCCGAGCGGTCCACCTTGGTGGTGTCCTTGCCGGAAAACGCGCCGCCGCCATGGGGCGCCGCGCCGCCATAGGTGTCCACGATGATCTTGCGGCCAGTCAGGCCCGCATCGCCATCCGGACCGCCGATGACGAACTTTCCGGTCGGATTGATGAACCAGCGGCAGTTGTCCGCAATTTTGAGCCCGCCGCTCGCGATGGCCTCGCGGATGTAGGGCTCAACAACCTCCCGCACTTTCTTGCTATCCCAGCTCTCGTCCAGATGCTGGGTCGACAGCACGATCTCCGTGACCTCGACCGGCTTGCCGTCCACGTAGCGGACGGTAACCTGGCTCTTGGCGTCCGGTCCGAGCTTGGCAACGTCACCGACACCCTTCTTCCGGGCCTCGGAAAGAAGCTGCAGGATGAGGTGCGCATAATAGATCGGCGCCGGCATGAGTTCAGGCGTTTCGCGGCAGGCGTAGCCGAACATGATTCCCTGATCGCCCGCCCCCTCCTGGCCCTGCTGGTCGGCAGCGCTGTCGACGCCCTGAGCGATGTGCTCCGACTGGCCGTGCAGGAGAACGTCGATCCGTACCTTCTTCCAGTGGAAGCCGGGCTGTTCATAACCGATGGCGCGAATAGCCTTGCGCGCCGTCGCGCGGAACTTGGCCGGATTGATGACCGGATGCCCCCGCTCGTCGTAGACGACGTTCCCGCTCTTGTCCTTCTTGAGAAGGCTGTTGGGAACGCGGACCTCACCTGCGATGATTACCCGGTTTGTCGTGGCCAGCGTTTCGCAGGCGACCCGAACCTTCCAGGGGTCCATCCCCTCTTTCTTCGCCTCACGGTAAACGAGATCGACGATCTCGTCGGAAATGCGATCGCAAACCTTGTCTGGATGACCCTCGGATACGGATTCGCTGGTGAAAAGATAGTTCCTGCGTGCCACGGGCTAACCCCTCTGAGAAAAAACGCAGCCGACAGTGTGTTTGAGTTTGTTACTCAACACAACAGCTTGAGGTCAAGAAAAAGTCAACTGCCAGAACGGCGGAAGCCCCCCAACTTCCGTGTGACCGCCGTGTGAGCGCCGCGTCACTCTTCAGAGGAAGGCTCGGCGGCGAGGGCTTTCACCAGTTCGAGAATCTTGCGGCGAACCTTGGGGTCGGAAATCCGCGCAAACGCGCGATTGAGCTGAATTCCCTCAGAGGTGTTGAGGAAATCGGCTACGTAGGGTGTCCCCTCCTCGGCCGCCTTGGGCATGCGCTCATCGACGCCTTCGGGCGCGCCCTCGAAGAAGAACGACACAGGGGTGTTGAGCACCGATGCGATCGCCTGCAGGCGGCTGGCGCCGACCCTGTTTGTCCCCTTCTCGTACTTCTGGATTTGCTGGAACGTGATGCCGAGACTTTCGCCCAACCGCTCCTGGCTCAGTCCGAGCATGTTGCGGCGCAGCCGGATCCGACTGCCCACATGCACGTCGATAGGATTCGGATTCTTTTTTGCCATTTTGTTTATACCATAAGTCGTTTGGGACTATCCCGACCGGGACTCTACGAAATCCTGCACCACAACCGTGCAGGCCAGGAAGGTGACTGCGTTAAGGCCAATAACGACGGCTCAATAACAGCAAGCATTTTCAGCGCAGACAATCCCCTGATGATAAACAAAGTTTGTTTTGCAAGCTAAGTTTCAAAACAGAATCAATAATCATCATTTCCTCAGGATTCGCTCTCAAAGATGTCCTCCCTTGCCGCAGGCACCGCCCGCATCCCGTGTATAGGGAATTTTAGCATCACTAAAATAGCAACCATAGGTCGCTACGTCGAGAGTGTTGTTCGCGAAATGATGGGGCTCAGCGTATTCTTATGACGAAAGCCGCCGGATAGGCGGCATTGTCTACCCGGCGGCCGAAACTGGGGATGTATTCTTATGTGAATGGTACAACCCAGGGATGAGGTCGTACCAGTCCGTCAGATCGTATCCGCGTTGCTGAGGCCTTCCGGCTGGCTGGGCGCCTTGGGCAGGCGCCTGCGTCGGTCGGCGGACCGCACGATGCGAACGCGCTTCACGCGACGCGGATCCGCTTCCAGGATATGGAACTCGTAGCCCGGGACGGCGGTCACGACCTCACCGCGTGTCGGCACGCGGCCCAGCGTGTTGAAGATCATGCCCCCGATGGTGTCGACTTCCTCGGAATGCTCGTCGGCGCGGAAGTCCCCGCCGATGACGGCCGCGACCTCGTCGATCTCGGCCCGGGCATCGACAACGAACACGCCGTCGCTGATCTGTTCGATCAGCGGCTCGTCCTCGTCATGCTCGTCCTCGATGTCGCCGACAACCATCTCCACGATGTCTTCCAGCGAGACGAGTCCGTCCGTTCCGCCGTATTCGTCAATGACCAGCGCCATCTGGATGCGGCTCGCCTGCATACGGGCCATCAGGTCGGCCGCCAGCATGGACGGCGGCACGAACAGCAGCGGCCGCATCAGCTCGAGCTCGCCGATAGTCTTGTTGAGGTCAACGTTCTGGAGTTGCAGCACCTGCCCGCTCTCGTCACCGCCGGCCGGCCGGGCGGCGCGGGCGATGTAGGCCAGCACGTCCTGGATGTGGACCATGCCGCGCGGATCGTCGAGCGACTCCACATAGACGGGCATGCGCGAATGCGCGCAGCGCTCGAACACGCGGATCAGCTCGCCCAGCGTCGTGTTGATTTCGACCGCTTCGATCTCCGCGCGCGGAACCATCACGTCCTCGACGCGGACTTTCCGCAGGTGAAGGATGTTTTGCAGCATTGCCTGTTCGGCAGGCGTCACTTCGCCGTGCTCGCTTGCAATGGTGCGAACGAGGTCCGTGCCGGAATGGCTGCGCCTCAGGCCCAGCAGTTCTCCGATCCTCTGCAAGAGCGACGTTCGAGGAACGTCATCGTCGGAATAGCGTCTCGGTCGACTCTGCCCCTCGCCATCGGAGGGAGTTGCTGCATCACCGCCCGAGGCGGATGCAACAGCTATGGAAGAACTCTCTGTCATCGTCTTTCAGTTAGTTGACCACTTGAAAATTAGTCATAAGGGTCGCTGATCGCAAGACCCTGGAGGATTATTCTCTCCAGACCTTCCATCTCCTCGGCCTCTTCCGGCTCGATGTGGTCATAGCCTGCGAGGTGCAGAAACCCGTGCACGATCAGGTGCGTGAGGTGATGCTCGAACGGTTTTCCCTCAGCTTGGGCCTCGCGAACGATCGTCTCATAAGCGAGCGCGATATCCCCCAAATGTGGCGGAATCCCGGGGAATGGCGCGTCTTCGGGCCCGGGGAACGACAGCACGTTGGTGGACTTGTCCTTGTTGCGAAACCGCGCATTGAGGTCCCGTATCGTCTCGTCGTCGGTGAACAGGATGCTCACCGTCTGTCCGGGCTCGAGGTCACCCACCTGGGCGAAGGAAGCCTCGATGGCCCTCTGTGCGAGATCTTGAAGCGCATCCTCGGAAGGCCAGTCGCCGCCCTCCACGCTGATCTGGAGGTCGATTGCCGGTGTGGCGTCAGTCGAATTGTCAGGCATTCTTCTTGTCTTGATCGCGTTTGCGATCCTTCCTGTCATAGGCGTCCACGATCGCCGCGACCAGCGGATGCCTGATCACGTCCTTCTCGCTGAACCTTACCGTTACGATACCGGGAACTTCCTTCAGCACTTCCAGGGCTTCGACGAGGCCGGACTTGATGTTTGCCGGCAGGTCGATCTGGCTCGGGTCTCCCGTCACGATCATCCGGCTGTTCTCGCCGAGACGCGTAAGAAACATCTTCATCTGCATGGGCGTCGTGTTCTGGGCCTCGTCGAGGATCACGACGGAATTGGCGAGCGTCCGCCCGCGCATGAAGGCGAGCGGCGCCACCTCGATGACGTCCGCAGCGAGCGCCCGCTCCACCTTGTCGGCCGGCATCATTTCATAAAGCGCGTCATAGAGCGGTCGCAGGTACGGATCGACCTTCTCCCGCATGTCGCCCGGCAGGAAGCCGAGCCGCTCGCCGGCCTCCACTGCCGGGCGCGACAGGACAATGCGCTCCACCATGCCGCGCTCGAGCAGCATGGCCGCATAGGCAACCGCGAGGAACGTCTTGCCCGTACCCGCCGGGCCGATGCCGAACACGAGCTCGGACCGTTCCAATGCGCGGATATAGGCGTCCTGATTGCCGGACCGGGCGTAGATCGTGCGCTTGCGCGTCGAGATTTGGGCCGCCGCGATCTTCGCCTTGTTCTCGAGCGTGGGCAGGCTCAGCTGATCGTCCGACGCCTGCACGAGGCGCAGCGCGCCATCCACGTCCGAAGCCGTCAACGATGCCCCGCCCTTCACCAGGCCATAAAGATAGTCCAGCGCCCGGCGCGCATGTTCCGCGGCCGTGTGCTCGCCCTTGATGGAAACCTGGTTGCCCTTGGAATGAATGCTCACACCAAGCTTCTGCTCGACTCGAGCCAGGTTCTCGTCGAAGGGACCATAGAGTGCGCCCGCGTCCTTGTTGCTGTCGAAGGTCAGAACGAGATGCGCAATATCCGAAGCACCGGAAGAAACGCTACCTGGGTCCGTGCGGCTGCTCAAACGAGCTCCTCCCTCATGAGCTTGCCATCCCAGCGGATTCCGCCAGCAGACTGTGAGGACCCGCTTTGGCTATTCGTACCCTAACAATGTCACCGATGTCACCAAGTTCCGAGTCGATAACCACCGCTTGCAACCAGGGCGAGCGCCCGACCACCTGCCCCGGCAGGCGGCCCGGCTTCTCGATCAGGACGTCCATCTCGAGGCCGACGCGACTGGTGGCGAAGGCCTGCTGCTGCTCGTTGAGCAGCGCCTGCAGACGCTGCAGACGCTCGTCCTTCACATGCTCCTCGACATGGTTGTCCATGGCCGCGCCCGGCGTGCCCGGGCGGGGAGAATACTTGAACGAGAAGGCCTGCGCATAGTTGACCTCGCGCACGATCCGCATCGTCTCCTCGAAATCCTCGTCCGTCTCGCCGGGGAAGCCGACGATGAAATCGCCCGACATCGCGATGTCCGGCCGCGCTTTGCGGATGCGTTCAATGAGCCGCAGGTAGTCCGCCGCCGTGTGCCGGCGGTTCATGGCCTTGAGGATACGGTCCGAACCCGCCTGCACCGGCAGATGCAGATAGGGCATCAGCTGCGGCAGGTCGCGGTGCGCCGCGATCAGCGAATCCGTCATGTCACGCGGGTGGCTGGTGGTGTAGCGCAGGCGCGCCAGCCCCGGCATTTCCGCGAGCCGGAACAGGAGCTCGCCCAGGCCCCATTCCTTGCCGTCCGGGCCTTCGCCGTGCCAGGCATTGACGTTCTGGCCGAGCAGCGTCACCTCGCGCACGCCCGCCTCGGCGAGCCGCTCGGCTTCCGCGAGGATCTGGCTCACCGGTCGGGAGATTTCCGCGCCGCGCGTATAGGGCACCACGCAGAAGGTGCAGAACTTGTCGCAGCCCTCCTGCACCGTCAGGAAGGCGGTCACACCGCGGTGCCGCACCGCCGCCTTCTCCGGCTGCGGCAGATGCTCGAACTTGTCCTCGATCGCATACTCAGTCTCGACGACCTTCTCGCCGGACCGCGCCCGCTTCACCACGGATGGCAGCCGGTGATAGGTCTGCGGCCCTACCACGAGATCCACGGCCGGAGCCCGGCGGATGATCTCCTGACCTTCCGCCTGCGCCACGCAGCCGGTCACGCCAATGAGCAGCTCCTGCCCGTTGGCCGCCTTCTCTTCCTTGAGCTTGCGGATGCGCCCGAGCTCGGAATAGACCTTCTCCGCCGCCTTTTCGCGGATATGGCAGGTGTTCAGCAGAACGAGATCTGCCTCCTCCATGTTGTCCGTGAGGCGATAGCCGTCCGCGGCCAGCGCGTCCGTCATGAGCTGGGAATCGTAGACGTTCATCTGGCAGCCGTAGGTCTTCATGAAGACCTTCTTGGTCGCGGCGGGAGCCTCCGCCTGCGCCGAAGATGCTGGGCTGATCGGTTGTTCGAGCGCGATATTCTGTTCCATGAGCGCCTAACTAATCCATTTTGCGGCCGATTGGAAATATTTGCACCCGCCTGGCGCGAGAAAATTGCCGTCTGTGGCGTTTCAGCCCGGTCGCTGCCGCTCCGCCACCACCTATGGCTTGCGCAAGGTGGAAACCAGCATGTCGCGCACCCGCTGCTCGGCGAGCCGAGCAATCTCCTTGCGGTCCGCGTCGGCGGAAAACTCGATCGGCTCACCGAACACCACTTCGACCTCCAGCCCGCCCTTCCTCAGCACCTGCAGGAGATGCGGCACGAAATCCTCGTCGCCGATCCAGGCCACCTCGCGCCGCTCCATCCGGTCGAGCCGCAACCCTCGCCGGGCCAGATAGGCGATCGCCACCGGCTGCACCATGACGGTCTCCTGGCTGTCGTTCATGGCGAGCTTGGCAGCGGCGAACAGCGTACTCTTGAATGGAAGCACACGGTTACCGTCGCCGGTCGTGCCCTCCGCGAACAGCACCATCGGATCGCCGTTCGACAGGCGCGTGGCGATCTCCTTCGCCTGTTCGGGCGAGGCCCGGCGCCGCTCGCGCTCGACGAACACCGACCGCTGCAGCCTGGCGAACGTCCCCATGATCGGCCAGCTTGCGATTTCAGCCTTGGCGATGAAATGAACGCCCGTGATCGAGCCCAGGACCAGAATGTCCGACCACGAGACATGATTGGACGCCATCATCACGCGTCCACCCCGCGCGGGCTCGCCCACGGTCCTTACCCTCACCCCCATCACCTTCAGGGTACACCGGTGCCAGAGCTGGGGAATCCAGCGATCGCTCCACCAGCCCGTGCGCAGCGCAATGCTTTGCGCCAGCATCATCGGCCCGGTGTAGGCGGCAACAAGCAGAATTTTCCCAGCGACCCGCAACTTGCCGATCATGGATTGGTCAACCTGTCCGATCCCATCGCATCACGAGGGCATTTGTGGGCGCCGCCCCTGGGTTGGCATAATAGGCCGGCCGGAATCCTACCTGCTGGAACCCGAGCCGCCGGTAGAGCACCAGCGCGGGCCCATTGGTCTCGTCCACTTCGAGAAACAGGCTTTCCACCCGCTCCGCGTGGAGATGTCTCAGCACCGCCTCCATCAGCGTATGGCCGAGTCGGCGGCGCCGAAGCTTGCGCGGAACCACGATGGTGAGGATCTCCCCCTCGCCCGCCACATGCCGCGCCAGCACAAACCCGCACAACGGGCCGTCGGGCACGCCCTCCTCAACCGCGGCATAGCCGAACACCGTGTCCTGCCGCAGCAGGGCCTCGAACTCCTCGCTCGTCCATGGACGGGAGAACCCCTCCTCATGGATGGCTGCAAGCGCCTCGCAGTCCTCCAGCGAGAGAGGCCGCACCGCATAGCTGCGTCGCTTGAAATAGGAAGAGAATGACAGCCCCATCACTGCCCTTTCAAAGGCACCGCGAAAGTCGTGCTCGGCTTTGCATCCGGCGGTCGCAGATAGAGCGGCTTCGGCATGGCTCCATCGGCCTCCTTCTGCGCCGCGATCCGGGCAAAATAAAGGATATCCGCCGTACCCCGCAAAGGCCCAAAATCGCAATCCCTGGCCATCGCCTGGGCAATCCTGCCCGCCATATCGCCCGCCAGGACCGGATTTTCTGCCCGGGTCGCTTGTTCGGCCGCTTCCTCGAGGCTCGCGAGCCGCGGCCCTTCGATCTCGACGCCATTTCTGTCATAAGCCGCCAGTGCGACCTGCATGCCCGCCTTGATGGCCGTGAGCACCGGCCTGCCCGGCCACGCCTCGGCGGTTTCCGCGGCGAGCGCCTCCAGTGTCGTCACGCCGACCGCCGGCACCTTGAGCGCGAGCGCAAGCCCCCGCGCCGCAGCCACCCCGACCCGCACGCCCGTGAAGGATCCCGGCCCGACCGACACACCGATTCTTGCAACGTCGGAGTAGGTCCGGCCGGCCTCGGACAGCGCCCGTTCAATGACGGCCATGACGTGCTCCGCATGACCTTTTTCCAGATCGAGCGAAACCCGCCCAAGCACCTGCCGGGTCTTCGGGTCAAAAACGCAGGCCGCGCAAAGCGCGGCCGCGGTATCGATCGCAAGAATCGTCATGCGGCTATTATAGCCATCCTTGGCAGCCGGGGAATGGCTGCCCCGTCAGGAGGCAGCCCTCTGCTGCGCCTTCTTCTCCAACCGGCGCTTGTGCAGGATCGGCTCGGTGTAGCCGTTCGGCTGCTGACGGCCCTTGAAGACGAGGTCGCAGGCGGCCTGGAAGGCGATGGACTTGTCATAGTCCGGCGCCATCGGTTCGTACTTGGGATCGCCGGCGTTCTGCCGGTCGACCACCTTGGCCATGCGCTTCATCGTCTCCATCACCTGCTCCTCGGTGACGATGCCGTGGTGCAGCCAATTGGCGATGTGCTGCGAGGAGATGCGCAGCGTTGCCCGGTCTTCCATGAGACCGACGTCGTTGATGTCCGGCACCTTGGAGCAGCCGATGCCCTGGTCGATCCAACGCACGACATAGCCCAGGATGCCCTGCGCGTTGTTGTCGAGCTCGGCCTTGATCTCCTCCGGCGTCCAGTTCGGACGCTGCGCCACCGGAATGGACAGGATGTCCGACAGCTTGGCTCGCGGACGCGACTTGATCTGCTCCTGCACCGCCTTCACGTCCACCGCGTGGTAATGGGTGGCGTGCAGCGTTGCCGCCGTCGGCGAAGGCACCCAGGCCGTGTTGGCGCCGGCGCGCGGATGACCGATCTTCTGCTCCAGCATCGCCGCCATCAGGTCCGGCATCGCCCACATGCCCTTGCCGATCTGGGCGCGGCCGGAAAGCCCGCACTCGAGGCCGATGTCCACGTTCCAATTCTCGTAGGCCGCGATCCATGTCGACTGCTTCATGTCGCCCTTGCGGATCATCGGACCGGCTTCCATCGAGGTGTGTATCTCGTCGCCCGTGCGGTCCAGGAAGCCCGTGTTGATGAACACCACGCGTTCGGACGCGGCACGGATGCACTCCTTGAGGTTCACCGTCGTCCGGCGCTCCTCGTCCATGATGCCCATCTTCATCGTGTTGCGCTTCATGCCGAGCGCATCCTCGACGAGGCCGAACAGCTCGACGGCGAATGCCACCTCGTCCGGCCCGTGCATCTTCGGCTTCACCACATACATGGAGCCGGTGCGGCTGTTCTGGTGGCGGCCGTTCGGGCCGATATCATGCAGCGCGATGGCTGCAGTGAACATGGCGTCCATGATGCCTTCCGGCACCTCGTTGCCGTCGCGGTCGAGGATCGCCGGGTTGGTCATCAGATGGCCGACGTTGCGAACCAGCATCAACGAACGGCCCTTGAGGGATGCCGCCGCGCCGTCCGGCGTCTTGTAGGCGACGTCTCCGGCCAGCTTGCGGGTGATGGTCTTGCCGCCCTTCTCGAACGTGTCGACTAGGTCGCCCTTCATCAGGCCAAGCCAGTTGCGGTAGGCAAGCACCTTGTCCTCGGCGTCGACCGCCGCGACCGAGTCCTCGCAGTCCATGATCGTGGTCAGCGCCGCCTCGATCACCACGTCGGAGACCTTGGCCTTGTCGTCCCGCCCGATCGGATGGTTCGGATTGACCTGGACGCGGACATGCAGGCCGTTGCGCTTCAGGATGATCTCGGACGGGCTCGCCGCATCGCCGTTGTAACCCACGAACTGCCACGCATCCTTGAGCGCCGCCCCGCCCTGCTCGGTCTTCACCACGAGCTTGCCGCCTTCCACGGCGAAGCCGGTCGCATCCGTCCAGCTCGCGCCCTCGAGCGGCGCGCTCTGGTCGAGGAAATCGCGCGCCCAGGCGATCACCTTCGCCCCGCGCTTGGGATTGTAGCCCGCACCCTTCTCGCAGCCGTCCGTCTCCGGAATGGCGTCGGTGCCGTAAAGCGCGTCATAGAGCGAGCCCCAGCGCGCGTTGGCAGCGTTCAGCGCGTAGCGGGCGTTCATCACCGGCACGACAAGCTGCGGACCGGCCACGTCGGCAATCTCGGGATCCACATTGCTGGTGGTAATCTTGAAATCAGGCCCTTCGGGCAGGAGATAGCCGATCTCGCGGAGGAAAGCCTCATAGGCGGCGAGATCCGTGGGCGCGCCGTGCTCCTTGTGCCAGGCATCAATTCTTGCCTGCAGTTCGTCACGCACCTTGAGCAGTGCGCGGTTCTTCGGCGCAAGGGCGTGCACGATCTCGGACAGCTTCCGCCAGAATACATCCGGATCTACGCCCGTTCCTGGCAGGGCTTCCCGATTGGCAAAGTCGTACAGCGCCTGCGAAACTTTCAGCCCATGGATCTCGACCCGATCACTCATGCTGCCTCTCCCAAACTTAAACCCATGTGGCTTTGACCACTTTCTTCCGAAGCCGTCAATTACAGGGGTGACGCATCTGTCACGCTTCAAACATAGCCCAGCTGATCCCATTCGTTGGGGACAAACACTTTCAACGCTGCGTGATGGAATGAAATCCCGGCCGGGGCGTCACACCTGCCCGCGCCCCCCCCGCTGCAATCAGCATCGTGCTGCGCGCCCTCCGGGGAGCACACGGGCAGTGTTCTGCCCATCAAGCCGAGAGCGGCCTTCGGTAAGATGCGGCCCCCGGCGGGATCCAATGCTTCCTGACCGGGTTTCAACGCCCGCTCCCGCAATTCAGCGCAACCAGACACGCGCCAGGTGACGGGTCCGTGTGCTGCTCACTCCAACCATGATCTCACCCGCAGAGCAATCTGGCGCGGCCTCGATCACTGCGGTCGAGTGACCTGCCGGGAAGGGCCTCGCGCAAGCCGTTTTCCATCTCCTCGCTGGAAGGCCCGATGAAGGAGGTACGACACGGGCGATTTCCGGCACAAACCACGCGACAGATGTGATGGAAGAGGTGAAAGCGGCCGGCGGAAAAGCCGCTCCGGCTGGGGCGCTGGAGCGGCTTTCGCGCACAGGCCCGGGAGGAAGCTGACCTGTTGCGACAATCTGTTCAAATCGCCATGCCTGCGGTTGGTTCCAGTGGAGGCTGGCGTCTTTGCGAAACCGCCGCCCCCGTCGCGCAACACGCCAGACGCCGCCGGGCCCAGCCAGGCACGGCCGAAGTGCCCGCGAGGCAGTCCATGAGGGCATCCGGCGAGGCAGCCGCCGTTGAGGCGCTTGCCATCGCCACCCATCCCGATTACAGCACAACCGGACGCCGGACGGACCGGGCCCGCACGCAGCGAAGGCCCCGTGATGCCGTGACGCCCGCTATCCCGGTCACCGCGTCCCGTCCGCCCGGAATAGCCGGACGGCCGCGTCCCGGCACCAAGGAAATTTCGAGGCAAAGGCATGCAGAGCAAAGCGCAAACCAGCAATCTGCCGTTCACGGTCGCAGCCCTGTACCGGTTTGCGCGCCTGCCGCAGTATCAGGACCTGCGCGAGCCGCTGCTTCAACTCTGCAATGACAACGGCATCAAGGGCACCCTCCTCCTTGCCGCCGAGGGCATCAACGGCACCGTCGCCGGTTCCGCACAAGCCATCGCCGAGCTGGTCCGCTACATCGAGTCCATTCCGGAGCTTGCCGGCCCGGAGCTCAAATATTCCTACGCGAGCTCCATGCCCTTCCACCGCATGAAGGTTCGCCTGAAGCGCGAGATCGTCACCATGGGCGTCGACGGCATCGACCCGCTCCGGTCGGTCGGCACCTATGTTCCCCCGAAGCAGTGGAACGACCTTATTTCCGACGAAAACACCATCGTCATAGACACCCGCAACGACTACGAGGTGGCGATCGGCACGTTCCAGCGGGCGGAGAACCCCAAGACCCGGACCTTCCGCGAATTCCCGAGATGGGTCGAGGAGAACCGCGAGAAGCTCGAGGGCAAGAAGATCGCCATGTTCTGCACCGGCGGCATCCGCTGCGAGAGGGCGACGGCTTTCGTCAAGGGCCTGGGCTTCGACGAGGTCTACCACCTCAAGGGCGGCATCCTGAAGTATCTGGAAGAGATGCCGCGCGAGCAGAGCCTGTGGGAGGGCGAATGCTTCGTCTTTGACGAGCGCGTGGCCGTCGGGCACGGCCTCGCCGAGAGCGACGTCGTTCTGTGCCGTGCCTGCCGCCGCCCGCTGACGCCGGAGGACCGCAAGTCTCCGCATTACGTGGAGGGCATCTCCTGCGAATATTGCCACGATGAGCGCACTCCCGAGGACCGCGCCCGCTATGCCGAGCGTCACAGGCAGGTGAAGCTCGCGGAAAAGCGCGGCCGCAAGCACATTGGCAGCTGACAGCCGCCCGGGAGATTCAATCTGCTGGCCTTGGACTGTTTCTTACTCCTGGCCTGGTTCATACGCCGCGTGCACACCGAAGAACGGCTTAACTTCCGCATCGCCAGGACCATCGCAGACCTCATCGGGAGCGATCGCAACTGCCCGGCCAGACTATTTCACGCGCGCCTTTCCCGAAATCTGCCGCGGCTCTGCGACGCTCATGGGCGTCATGCTCATGTACGTCGTGCCAGGAATACGTCGCGTCCGGATTCCGGCCCTAGGTGTTGCCACCTGCTTGCGGAGATGCAGGAACTCGCGCCACTGCGCCATAGCCACATTGGTGTGACGGCCGGGCTTTCACCGTCCGCAATAGCGGCAACTGCGCGACTCACTTCACATCCTGGAGGGCTTCGACCAATGGCACACCCAGGGCCGGCTTTGAGCTATGGCTCGCGCACGGTCACGACGCATTTCACGCGCGGGTTGGTATAGTTGGACCCGAGGGCCGCTGTAAGGAAGTGCGAGCCCGATGCTGGCAGGCCCTCATCCAGCGTGACTTCTCCCCCCACGCGCACGCTGGAAACGGACCATTCCACGACCGTGCCCGCCTCGAGTTCCGCCGAACCTTCGTTTATGACCACCACGTCGTATCCGTTTGCCATGCAGCGCAGTCCGCCCGCGGTGGCAGCCTCCCGTTCCTGCGCATCCACGGCCGCTGTGACCAGGCATAACGAAGTGCCCGCCAGAAACGCGGCCGCGAGAACATTCTTCTTTTCCGGAGTCGACATGGCGATCCTGTCCATCACTTCCGAAAACCTGTTTATGTATTCTGCAAACAGTTCGCGACGCGCATCCGGCGCTCCGGCATCCGGGATGTCTTCAGCAGCTTCTCCGGATCCCTCGCTACCAACGTCCCGTGTGTCCGCGGGAGCCACGCAATCAGTCGCCTCACTGCGCTGCCGCTGCAGGCCCGCGCAGTCGGAACCCGCATCCTCCTGCCACTCCGCCGAGCGATCCCCGCGCATCACTCAAGACCTCCCTGATGCCGAAGTCTGACACCAAACCGCGCACGACAACAGGCAAGGCTCGTGACGATCAGGCCGCCAGCCCCAACTGTCCGCTGCAAACCACACTGAGACCCCAGTGCAGCCCAAGCTACCATACGCGTAATGTTATCAGCGTATCAGAAAGTCATTGGGCACCCAAGCTGGCACCCAGGGACAGGTCTTTCCCGAAATGTCCGTTTCTGACCGGCTCAGTCCCTCCTGCATTTCTCGGCGCTTCTTCCCTCCGTGATCCTTCGGATATTTCGACCCTCCCGTCATATTCCCGTTCTTTCCTTGCCCATTCCCGTTTCTGCCCCTGCCATGCCTCAGTAGTTGCCCGCCGTCACTGCTTCGGCGTGATGCGGATAAGGCCGGTCTCCAGGGGATCAGCAGGAAGCGGGCTATCTCCGGCAGGCACGCCGCTCACCTCCAGCATGTAAGCCAGGAGGCTTGCGTAATCCTCCTCGCTGAGAAAGCCAGGATTGCTCTTGGGCATGGTCCAGCGCGTGTACGAGTACAGGGCGCCGAGCGACCGCCCATCCCAATTGCGCAGGAACTTCGCGCGTCCGACCGGCGGGCCGGGCAGCATGTCACGATCTTCTGGCACGCCATCCAGACGGCGGCCGTGGCATAGCGCACACGCGCCATCGTAAACGGCTTTACCATGCTTGGCCTGTTCGGCCGTGTACACGCCCTCCCAGATGGTACGCATTTCGCTTGCCGGCTCAAGATCCGCGCGGATAGCGGCGACATCCTCGGCTTTCACCTGCCCATAGGCATTGCCCCAGGAGTTGCGCACGTAGCTGGCGATGGCCGCGATCTCCTCGTCGCTGAGCCAGGGAAACGGCGGCATGATTGCCACGCCCTGATGCACGTTGGCGACGATCAGGCTCAGGTCTTCCACGCTCTCGGATTCGGCCAGCGACGGGAAATCCGGTGACACTGCCCTGCCGTCGTCGCCATGGCAGATCGCGCAGTTTTGCGCATATAGCCTGCTTCCCTGCTCCATCGGACCGGCGCCACCGCCTTCCTGGGCAAGGACCGAAGTCTCGGACGCCGCCACCAATCCGAGCGCCGCGAGCAACATCCTCCAGTTCACCTTCATCCCGTTGTTCCCCCTTCATTGTTCCCGCGTGCTGCGAAGAACCACAGCCTCTCCACAACCCCGCAGCTCATCAGGCCCGCCGGCGCGGCAGCGGCGGGCCTGAGCTCACATGTCGGCCCGCTTGCGACCAACCTGGCGGCGCCCCAACAACGAGCCCGCGCATGCACGCCTGCAGGCGGCCGGAACCGCACGCCAGGCAGATCGCTGCGCGCGGCAGGCATTCGCGACACGCACGGCCGTCACGCCCACAACTCGGCATCGGTCAACGCGCGGTCTTCATGCAGCTCGGCGGTCAATGTCATGTCCTCACTGATCTCCCCTTGGCTCTTGAATGCGAAATAGGGACTGCGGGACACGAAGACCGTATACGTTCCCTTCGGCAGGTGCAGCAGGGCTTCCCCGTCCTCGCCGGTCCGTGTGCGGTAGGGATGTGCCACGACCTTCGCACCTGCCACCGGCTCTCCCGTCTTCGCATCCCGCGCCCGAATCCGCAGGGAGACCTCGGGCTGGCGCATGACGTTCAGCACGATCGAGAGCCTGCGCTCCGCGTGGGGAACATCGCTGCCCTCTGGCGGCTCCGCCACGACGGTCCATCGGTGCGAGCCCGCCGTATCGGGCGCCGCCACATCAAGGCATGCGTAATACAGCGACGCGGTGCCCGGCCATGGTTCATCGCCAACCTGCCCGGCGAGAATTTCCGACCCGTCACTATCTAGCAACCGGAAGGTCCAGCCCTGGGCATTGCAGCCGCACGGGCACCTGAGGCCAACCTTCATAGGAAAACTGCGGCCTTGCTCGATCGCCGGAGGCATGTCCCAGATGGTGACGCTAATGGGGTGAGGCGCGATGGTCACGGTGAAGCTCACCTCGTCGCACTCCAGATCCTCGCTTTCCAGCCGGGCCGTCCAGACGTGTTTCCCCGGCCTCTCCGGCGCCATGCACTCGAGCCGCGCCGTGAAGGGTTGCGGATCGAGCCGGTCGGTCAGCGCCGCACGGCCGCGCTCGTTTCCCTGATCGTCCAGGAAGACAACTTCACCCTTTGTGTCCTCGGGCAGTTCGTCCGCCTCAATGCTGGCCGTCAGGATCACTTCCCCGAAAGGTTCAGCCGCGTCGGGACTTACGGTCACGACCAGCCTCGGGCCAGACCGTTCCTCAGGCTCGATCTCGTGAGCCTCGTCTCGCGCTGCCAACAGATCCGGCTCCACATGAGCAATGACTTCAGTTTCCTCCCTCATGCCAACCTCCCAGAACACGAAAGGCCAGCGGAAACCCGCTGGCCCGTCGACACTCATCAGGCCTGCTCCTTCGCCGCATAGGTTCCTGCGATGAACCCCTGGACGTGGCCCTTGCCGAGACCGTGCTTGTTGAAGCCGCCCACGCACTCCCCGCCGGCGTAGAGACCGGGGATCGGCTGCCCCTGCATGTCGATCACCTGCTGGCGGCCGTTGCACCGCAGCCCGCCATAGCTGTCGTGCCAGATGACCATGATCGACAGCGCGTAGAACGGCGGTTTTGCGATCGCGTACATCGGCGCGTCCTTCTCGCGCTCGAACTCGGGATCGGCCCCCTCGGCCACATAGCGGTTCCAGGTTTCGACCGTCTGCGCCAGATAGGAGAGTGGCACGCGCTGGAACGGATGCCCGGCATAGATCTTCGCGGCGAGCTCCTCGATCGAATCCGCCTTGAAGAAGTAACCGTTTTCCTCGCTGACGTAGGGGAAGCGCAGCTCCCAGCCCGTCCGCTCCACTGCATCCTGGTCGAAGATCGCCCACAGCGGGCCCGAATAGTAGTTCGGTGCGCGCGATCCTTCGTTTATGGCCAGCGCGGCATCCAGGCCATGATCATAGTTGTAGCTCTTCCGGATCCACTCCGCCGAGCAGTTCCGCCAGTCCAGCGGCTTGTGGTCCAGCCCCTTGCCCGGCGCTGCCCCGTCGCCCGGATAGCGGTTCGCCGCCGGACGCTTCGGCAGACGCACCTCGTTGAAGAAGCGCTTGCCCACCTGGTTGACCGCGATGAACTCCTCGAAACCCGCGTTGCCCACGTTGATCCCGGCGGAACCGCGGAACACGAACGTGGGATGGCCGGGCATCATGTTCGTATAGGCGTCGCGCGTGCCGAGCGTGGTCGAGATGTGGTACGTTGTGGGATACGACAGGTTCTGCTGCATGCCGGCGAGATTCGCGCCGATCTTGAGCGCCGCGATCAGCGCGCTGGCGTCCTGTCCGCCCGGCCCCTGCAGCGCGAAACCCGAGGTCGGGAACGCCGGCTCCCGCATTGCAGGATAGAACATGCTGCGCACCTGCGGGTTTCCCGCATGTCCACCCGAGGCAAGGATGACCGCCTTGCGCGCGCGGATCCTGATGCTCGGCCGCCGCTCGTCGATATTGCCATTCTGCCAGAAGCTCTCGAGCCGCTCGCCTGTCTTGGGGTGCACGCGCGGCCGGTACTCGGCGCGGATGCCGATCACACGCCCCTCGAACGGCTTCTCGCGGATGAGGTCCACGAAGGCGCGATGCAGCATGATATGCACGCCCTTCTCCCGGGCCGAGAACTCCAGCGGCCGCGCCAGCGCGACGCCGTTGCGGACGGCGTTCGGTCCCACGAATTGCGTGGCGTCCTCCATCTGAACCGGCGCAAACGGGCTGGTGCGCTCCGGATCGGCCACGCCCGCGTCTTCCGGCGTGATGGTACCGGCCTTGATGTCCGTCTTGTCGCCCAGCATGAGGAAGCAATACGGCGCGCGCGCCCTGCTCAGGCCACCGCCCCCGTGCGTGCCGCTCACGCGGGTGAAGCGGACATAGTTGTCCATCAGGAACTGACGTGTCGGCGGACAGTTTTCGGCCCAGGCGCGCATCATTTCGCGCTCGTTGTAGCGGTAGGGCGACTGGGCCTTGCCGTCCACGATCGACCAGTCGGTCACGTCGGTGAACAGCAGCTCGATGTTGTCGTCCAGCTCCTCCGGGCTTTCCACCGGTGGCACGGTGATGAAGCCCTCGGGATCGGATTCACCCGCCATGTCGCGCTTCTGGATCGGATCGCCGCCGCCCAGCGACAGATACGATCCCGAATGCAGCATGCGCCCGCCCAGATCGAAATTCTGATCGACGATCAGCACGGAAACGCCTGCGTCGCGGGCGCGAATGGCCGCCGTCAGACCGGCGCAGCCACCTCCGCACACCACGACGTCATACTCGTAGTCCCACTTGATTTCGTCGGTGCTTTCCGCAGCCGCTGCAGCCCCGCCCAATGCCGCTGCGCTCACGCCGGCCGCGGCGCTTGCCTTGAAGAAATCGCGACGGTTCAGCCCGTTGCTCGTTTCGACGGAACCCTTGCTTCCCTTTGTCGTCATTACTCTCCTCCCCGGTAAGGACGCCCATGGTCAAACCCCCGCCCCGTCAATCGTAAACATGTTCAGGACTGCGCCGGCGCACGCCAGCGCATCTCACCTGGCCTTAGGCTCACGCTTGTTTATGGTGGGCATAGCCGCCACTGCACGACGGCAACGCTCGTCAGCTCTCACGCTGCAAGCCGGCGACATGCCGCCGTGTCAGCGCCTGATCATGCTACAGATACGAACTGATCACAGGGCGAAGGCAGTTTCTGCAAACTCACCTGAGGAAGACGCTAAGTCGCACGCGCTGCATTGTCCATCTTAAAATATTTCAGGCTGCCTGAAGAAAAACTTTAGTCGGAACCAATATTGATTAATCTCCATAAGATCTTGAAATACTGCCGGCATTCTGTCCAATATAGGATATGGGGATTTCTTTTCGGCAGCTTGAATACTTTGTAACCGTTGCGGAAGCGGGCAGCATCACCCGTGCCGCAGAGCTGCTGCGCGTTACGCCTACGGCGATAAGTTTACAGATACGGGCGCTGGAAGACCTGGTCGGCGCGCCGCTGTTTTCCCGTCATTCGCGCGGCATCATCCCCACTGCCGAGGGCGAGGGCCTGTTTACCGAGGCCAAGCATATCCTCGCCATGATCGACAAGCTCGAGCGCAGCTTTACGCACCGGGATCGGCAGGCCCGGCAGATCTGCCTGGGGACACCGCCTGCATTTTCCCGCCTCATTGGGCTGGAGGCCATCGAGGGAGCCACGGCGCAGCTCGGCATCAACCTTTCCGTCGTCGAAGGCTGGACGCAGGAACTGGAGCAACGCCTGGAACGGCGGAAGCTGGACTGCCTGATCGGCTGGGAGCTCCCCCGCAGCCCCGAGCTGCACGTCACGCCGCTGATCGAGGACGAATTCGTCTTCGTCTGCGCGCCCGAAATGGCCAACGGTGGCGATCGCATTGCCCTGCGCGAGGCGCTGCGCTCACCCCTGCTCTTTTACGGCCGCAACAGCGTCTCGTGGCGCGTCTCGCAGGAGGCAGCCCTTTTCGCGGGCATCGAGCTGCCCCAGGACCGCCACGTGGAATCCATCACCGTCTGGCGCAGCATGCTCTGCCGCGGGCTGGGCACCTCGATCGTGTCCATGGGAGCCATCAAGGACGAGTATCTGCGTGGCGAGGTCGTGGTCCAGAAGATCGCCGACTATGCTGCAACCCGGATGATCGAGGTGGCGGTCCGCATCGAACACCGGTCGGAGCCGTGGGCCATCGCCATTGCCGGCTTCCTCAAAAGCCTGGTCGCGGATGCGCAGTCGCGCTTTCCCGCTCCGCAGGTTCGGGTCGAACAGCTCACCTGAGCTGCCCCTTACGGAACCGCCGCGCTCCGTGCTCTTTCCCGCCTTCGCGTCAGCCTGCCCCTTCTCACATCATCGTGAACTTCCGCGAATGCAGTTCGCGCGCTCAGCCGGCTGTGATCAGGTTTCGGCTGAAACCGCACCTTTCTTCGCCCCCCTCCAGTGAACCTCGCCACATCCGCAAAGAACATGATGCGAAACAATATCGAAACGTGTAAGGAGGCACGGACATCCCGCACTTCGGACAGGCAACACATCATGGCCAGCATCAGCGAAAGCGTCAGCCGACCACAGCAGACCGTTGTCGCGATCATCGCGGCGACCAGCGTCTGCCACATGCTCAACGACACGATGCAGTCCCTGCTGACATCGCTTTACCCCCTGCTCAAGGAGAGCTACGCGCTGGACTTCGTCCAGATCGGGCTGCTGACCTTTGCCTTCCAGGTGACGGCCTCGCTTCTGCAGCCGGTCGTGGGAATGGTGACCGACCGCTGGCCGATGCCTTTCTCCCTGCCGGTGGCGATGCTGTCCACCTTCATCGGTCTCCTCACCCTGGCCTTCGCCCACAGCTATCCGGTGCTGGTGCTGGGCGCCTGTCTGATCGGCATCGGCTCCGCCATCTTCCACCCGGAAGCCTCGCGCGTTGCGCGCGTGGCCTCGGGCGGCCGCCACGGCTTCGCCCAGTCACTGTTCCAGGTGGGCGGCAACACCGGCACCGCCATCGGCCCGCTGCTCGCCGCCCTCATCGTCATTCCGCGCGGGCAGGAAAGCCTCGGCTGGTTCTCGATGATCGCTCTCGTGGGCTTCGGCATCCTCTCCTGGGTCAGCGTCTGGTACAGCCGCCACCGCCGCAACCAGAAGGGCCGTCAAACGATCGACCGCACGCTGCCGCTTCCGCGCAGAAAGGTGCTCGCCACACTGCTGGTTCTCGTGCTGCTGACGGCGACCAAGAACACCTATCTCGCCAGTATCTCGAGCTACTTCACCTTCTACACCATCGACAGGTTCGGCCTCGGCATCCGCGAGGCGCAGGTTCTGCTGTTCCTGTTTCTTGCCGCTTCAGCCGCAGGTGTCTATCTCGGTGGCCCCATTGGCGACCGCTACGGCTCGCGCGTGGTGATCTGGTTCTCGATCCTGGGCGTGATCCCCTTTGCCCTCCTGCTGCCCTACGTGGACCTGTTCTGGACAGCCGTGCTGGTGGTCGTGATCGGCTTCATCTTCTCCTCCGCCTTCTCGGCCATCGTGGTCTTTGCGCAGGAGCTGGTCCCGGGCCGGGTCGGCCTCATCGGCGGACTGTTCTTCGGCTTTGCCTTCGGCTTCGGCGGGCTCGGCGCGGCCGTGCTCGGCTTCTTTGCCGACCGGCAGGGCATCGAGTTCGTCTACAGCGTCTGCTCCTTCCTGCCGCTGCTCGGCCTGCTCACGGTGCTGCTGCCGCGCCTGCCCGGCCACCGCTGACCGTCTCCGCCGCTTCGGCCCGGCGCCGGACCTCCGCATCATTGCCGCCGGCTGCTCCATGAACGCAGCCGGAGGCAGCCTCCACTGACGCGCGCTATTATTATTACTATTGCTCGCGCCACTCCTCATTGTACCAGGCCCGAACGTTTCCCGGGTCACCCAGCACCTTGCCGTCCCTGTCCTTCAGCACACCATTGTCGGCCAGGAACTTCGCCATGCGCTCCAGCCGCGCGTGGTCGATCTTGCCCACCGGCCAGTCGCCGTTTCGCAGATAGTTGCCTTCCACGATCACCTGCAGGGAGCCGCGCACCAGTTCGGGATTGGGAAAGTCGCCCGCGGCGATAAGGATCTCGGCAGCCTCATCCGGATGGTCCGCCGCCCACTCGTAGCCCGCAAGCGTCGCCATCATGAAGGCCTTCACGGTCTCCGGCTGCTCTTCCAGCGTCCGCGCGGTGGTTGCGATATAGCCGTTCTGTTGGTCCGGAACCCCGTAGTCGGCGTAGTTGAACCAAGACTGCCTGCGTCCGAGCAGCTGACTGTTGACGCCTTCCCAGGTGGCGACCTCCAGCGTGAAGTCCACCCGGCCGACGGCGAGCGACTCATAGGCTCCAGTGTTGAGCGTGACCGTCTCCCACACCGGTTCGCCGCCATCGGTGCGGATCATTGTGCCGATCAGCGCCTTCTCCCAGTCGCTGCCGAAGCCCGCATAAACCTTGCCGGAGAGATCCGCCGGCCGCGTGATCGCCTTGTTATCCGAATTGTAGACCAACCGCCCGGTCTCGCGTTGCATCGTCACCCACAGCGCGGTGATCTCCGCATTGGCCGCCCGGGCGGTCAAGAAAGCAAGCGTCGCCACATAGGCGAAGTCGCTCGCCCCCGACGCGAGCAGCGCCGCCGAATTGGTGTCGGAATAGGGCAGGATCTCCACGTCCAGCCCATGTTTTTCGTAGAAGCCGCGCTCCTTAGCCACCACGATGCCGACATGATTGGTGTTCAGCATCCAGTCGAGTGCGACCGTCACCCTCTGCAGCTCCTTCCGCGGCGCGTCCGGCTGCTGTGCACTCGCCGCGAGCGGCATCAGCAGCAGGGCAAAAGATATCAATGTCCGGATCATGTCTTGTCCTCCAGCAACAGGGCCTTGAGTTCTTCACGCAGGGGCGCGAGCGCCGTTTCGCTGCGCCGGTGTCTCGGGAATGGGATCGGAATGTCGGCCACGATGCGCCCGGGGCGCCCGGCCATCACGAGCACGCGGTCCGCCATGCGCGTGGCTTCATGCAGGTCGTGTGTAACCATCAGCACGCCGCGCGGGTCGGCTTCCAGCCGGGCGGCGAGCCACTCCTGCATGCGCAGCTTCGTGATGGCGTCGAGCGCGGAGAACGGTTCATCCAGGAGGATGTAACGGCGGTCCTGGACGATGGTGCGCAGGAACGCCGCGCGCTGCCGCATGCCGCCGGAGAGCTGGCGCGGAAAAAGATGCGCGGTGCCGTTAAGCCCGAACGGCTCGAACAGCGGTGCGGCCTTTCTCCAGGCCTCCGCGCGGGGAAGCCCGGCGATCTCCAGCCCGAGGCACACGTTCTCCCGGATCGTCAGCCACGGAAACAGCGCGTCCGTCTGCGGCTGGTAGGCAGCCACCAGACCGCCGCGGGGATCCACCGTCCTGCCCTCGACCAGCAGCCTGCCCCGGGCGTCCATCTCGTCCGGCAGAATCCCGGCGATCCACTTGATGACCGAGGATTTCCCGCATCCCGACGGGCCGATGAGGCAAGCGACGCTCCCCTCCTCCACCTGGAACGACACCGCCTCGACCAGGCTCCTCCCATCCCCGCCCGAAATGCGGATGTCGAGCGGTTCAACCTGCAGCATGGCGCCTCCCCTTCCGCTCGGGGTCCGTGAGCCGTTCGGCAAGCCGCAACAGCCCCAGCAGGGCGAGCGTGAGCGCCGCCGACATCGTGACGGCGGCCAGGATCAGATCCGCGCGGAAATTGTTCTTTGCCTGCAGGATATAGATGCCGATACCCGACCGCGCCCCGGCATATTCGGCGAAGATCGCCGCCACGATGGCATAGGTGGCGGAGATGCGGACGCCCGCGAAGAAGGACGGCCGCGCTGCGGGCAGCGTCACCCGGCGGAATTGCTCCAGCCTGCCCGCCCCCATGGATGCCACGAGGTCCAGAAAGTCCCGCGGCGCCTGCCGGTACCCGGAAAGCAGGCTGAGCAGGATCGGGAAGAAGGTCACCAGCACGACCAGCAGCACCTTGGGCAGAACGCCGAAGCCGAACCACAGGATCACCAGCGGCGCGAGCGCCACCAGCGGGATGGTCTGGCTCGTCACGAACACCGGCACCAGCGCCCGTTCGAGCAGCGGGGCGAAATGCAGCGCGACCGACGTCAGAAAGGCGAAGGCGACCGACACCGCAAAGCCCATGCCCGCGATAGCCGCCGTGGCCGCCGCGTGGCCGCCGATCTCGGCAGCGTTTTCGACCAGGCTCCCGATCACGCCGCTCGGCGCCGGAAGCACCAGCGGCGTAACGCCCGTCGCGCGACAATAAGCTTCCCACAGCACAAGCAACACAAGGATGAGGACAGTAGCAGGAGCGTAACGGTGCATCGGATTCGTTCCGTTCGCGGCGCCCGGCAGTGGCTGGTTCAGGTTTGCCGCCCCGGTTTGCCCGGGCGCTGAAACGGTTCAAGCGTCTTGAACCGCGGCCTGCGGGCACGAGGGGCAATTCAGGCTCTGCGCGACCTGCTCCTGAGCGCACCCGGCCATGCGGAACTGCCGTGAAGATACCTGGGATTCAGCGCGCCGGCACAGTTGCACGGACGCGCGGCGTCCGCGGCTCGGCTTCGCACAACTGCAATATGGATGTGTGAGAAATAATCTGGCTCTTGTCTGCCATCGTGTACCTCGCTCCGCCGGCATTATCCGGATCAGCTTCTGAGGGTTCGCGCATGTCGCGCATCTCAGCCCCGTCAGGGGCACCCCTGTATGTGCAGCGGCACCATTGCCGCTGATGGCCGTTCTGTCAACCCGCCCGCCTGACCGGGGACGGGAGACTGGAACTCACCTCCGCCCGGTCGTCATGTTGAAGCCATGGCAACTACAGTCCCAGGTCGCATTGGTGGCCCGGCCGAGCGGAAGGCACGGGATGGTTCGTTCCGGCTCCGATCCACGATCCACGCTCCTCTCGTGCATTTCGGCACGGTTCCCCGCTGCGCTTCGACGCCAGGCCGGCCAGGCCCAAAGTGAACCGGGTCCAGGGCTAGTCGGAGCTTGTAGCTTTCATCAGCACCAGACCGCTGACGATAAGAGCGGCCGCAAGCCAGCGCAGCGGCGAGGACGACTCCCCGAGCGCGAGGATGCCGAGCAGAAAAGCGCCGACGGCGCCGATGCCCGTCCAGATCGTATAGGCCGTTCCGAGCGGAATGGACCGCATCGCCAGCGCCAGCAGCCATACACTGCCGATCATGGCCACGATTGTGACCGCGCTGGGTACCAGCAGCGTAAACCCCTCCGACTTCTTCATTGTAAAGGCCCAGACAATCTCCAGGAGCCCTGCCCCGAACAATACGAACCACGCCATGATCGCTATACCTTTTGTTTATTATGTTATATGTTACTCTTGATGATGTTCATACTTCCGCGCCGGGACCCCCTTCCGGTTGCAGGATTTTTGTTTGCCTGCGAAAAAATTTTCTCAAAATACACCTAAAACTGGTAACAGCATTCCACTACTGACCACTTTTGAAAAAATCCATAACTGCAAATTTGTCGCACTTAAAACATTATCCATTGACCCCATCTATTTCACATCGTAATGATTGCCCTGGGAGTTGGGGCAACTCTATTTTTGGAGGGCCGCCGGGCGGGCGGCTTCGATTCATTGGCTTGTAGGCCCCGAAATTCCGCGCAGTCCCGATCGAGCGCATATGCGGCGTTGCCGGATATTGCGGTGGCAGCAGGGGCATATGCGTCCGCGCATCCGCCTGAATCCGTGACGCGCAATCTGTCAGCGTCCCCGGCGCTTCCTGCGGGGCGACATTCAGTTGTGTTCGCCCCGGCCACACCCGGCTCCACTGATTTCCCACCGTAATCTTTAATCTTTTCTGTTTGCCGCCGTGAAAAGCACCCATCACGGCAAGACCATCGCCGGGGAAGAAGTTTCATCCACCACATCGTCAAGTCTGTCTGCAGTCCAAGGCTGCCTCACCTTGTATTCCCGGCCCTTTCGGCCGGGTGTGGTCTATTTCGTCTCCACACCACCAACCCAGTAAAGCTTATCTAGAGAAAAATGGCGGTCACAATCATCAACAAGGCTAATGGCGCCGTGAGAACGGCCCCCTTGGACCACATCGCACTGAATGCACCGAGTATCGTGAAGTTGAACTACCACCCGCGGGATATTGCGTCCTTTGAGCGGGATGGCCTGGATCTCATTATCCGCCTTCACAACGGCCAGGTGATCCGGATCCGGAACTTCTTTGTGGTCGAGGATGGTGTGGAGAGCCAGCTCGTCCTTGAAGACGACGATGGGGTGCTCTGGTTGGGCGAGCACGGCTGGGGGCTGAGCGACTTCCAGTTTTACGAAATTGCGAGCATCGACCAGCTGATCAATAGCGAGGGCATTTCGCCCGCTCTGCTGGGCCTGATCGCCCTGGGTGGTGGCGGTCTGGCGGCTGGGGTCGCCGGCGCAGGCGGCGGCGGAAGCAAGGATCCTACGGTACCGCCGCACAACGACGATGACGACACCGACAGCGATGCCGACTCGGATGCTGACAGCGA